>Ga0102589_1000139_pt1 | contig 202941 bp, 160 predicted proteins | sample AraplaMF_Col_mLB_FD_76858 | JGI IMG/M metagenome (GOLD analysis project Ga0102589, IMG submission 76858) | Arabidopsis root microbial communities from the University of North Carolina, USA - plate scrape MF_Col_mLB | ecosystem: Host-associated > Plants > Roots > Endosphere | place: USA... | reverse complement strand
AAGGCGCTGCATTCGCGGGTAGGGTGGCTGGGCATCTGCGGCGGCAACACGCAGGAAGGCAGCTTCCGCTGCGACGCCAACGTATCGGTGCGCCCGTACGGGCAGAAGGAATTCGGCACCCGCCGCGAGATCAAGAACCTGAACTCGTTCCGCTTCCTGCAGCAGGCCATCGAATACGAAGTGCAGTGGCAGATCGCCGAGATCGAGGACGGCCGCAAGATCCAGCAGGCCACCGTGCTGTTCGATCCGGACACCGGCGAAACCCGCGCGATGCGCACCAAGGAAGACGCGCACGACTACCGCTACTTCCCGGATCCGGACCTGATGCCGCTGGAGATCGAACCGGCCTGGATCGAGCGCGTGCGCGATGCCCTGCCCGAGCTGCCGGCCGCGATGCAGGCGCGCTTCGTGTCGCAATACGGCCTGTCGGCGTATGACGCGACCACGCTGACCTCGACCAAGGCATTTGCCGCCTACTACGAGGCCGTGGTTGCCGATGCCGGCACCGCCAACGCCAAGCCCGCCGCCAACTGGCTGATGGGCGACGTGGCGTCGCAGCTGAACCGCGAAGGCATCGCCATCGACGACGCACCGGTCAAGCCGGCGCAGCTGGCCAGGCTGCTGGCGCGCATCGCGGACGGCACGGTATCGAACAACACCGCCAAGAAGGACGTGTTCCCGGCCATGTGGGCGGGCGAGCACGACGGCGATGCAGACGCCATCATCGCGGCCAAGGGCCTGAAGCAGATGTCGGACAGCGGCGAGCTGGAAAAGATCATCGACGACGTGCTGGCGGCCAATGCCAAGTCGGTGGAGGAATTCCGCTCGGGCAAGGAAAAGGCGTTCAACGCGCTGGTCGGCCAGGCGATGAAGGCGACCAAGGGCAAGGCGAATCCGGCGCAGGTGAACGAGCTGCTGAGGAAGAAGCTGGGCTGAGAGGCCGCACGTAACCCGATTGTTTGCTCCCCTCCCGCTTGCGGGAGAGGGAGCCGGCCTTCAGTCAATGAAGGTTTGCGTACTCCGACGCGCCCTTCACATCCCCGCCCTCCCCCTCACCGTCTCCTCCAGCAGCGACCGCAACTTCGCCAGCGCCCCCGGATCTCCGTGTGCCGCCGAGCGCGCGTACCAGATCTTCGCCTGCTCGATATCCCGGTCCACCACGCCAGGCTCGCCGTGCTCATAGAAGCTGCCGACGATGTACTGCGCGCCACCATCCCCCGCACTCGCCGCGCGCCGGTACCACGCAAACGCCTGCGCATAGTCGCGCGGCAAGCCACGCCCGGTGAAGTAATTCGTCGCCAGCTCCATCTGCGCCTGCACGTGCCCGCCTTGCGCCGCGCGCTCATACCAGCGGTTCGCCTCTTCCAGCGATTTCGGCACCAGCTCGCCGCGCTCGTAAAGATCGCCCCAGGTGTATTGCGCATGCGTCATGCCATTGTCGGCCGCCTTGCGCAGCCACACTAATGCCTCTTGTGGCCGCGCGGCAGTGCCCTCGCCACGCAGCAGCATCATCGCGTAGTTGAATTGCGCAAGGCGGTTGCCCTGGCGCGCGGCGCTGGAGAAGCCCTGCAAGGCCTCGTCGAAGCGGCCCGACTCATAGGCGGCAACAGCGTCGCGGGTCTGCGCCTGCGCGGGAGCGGGCGGCTGGGGTGCGGCGGCAGCCGGCGGCAGGCACAGCCATGCGCAGAGGATGCCGGCCAGCACGGCGGCATGCGGGGAACGGGCTTTCGACATGGCGGACTCCGGGCGCGGCGCCTACTTTGCTCCAGTGTAGGAGTCAGCGAAGGCGCCCGGTAGGCCACCAGTTTATCGATGCGAATAATCAATCCCCATCAAAACATGGATTAATCATTCTTCGCATCGATAAATCACCTGCAAGGATCATATCCATCCCGCGCGGTGCAGCCGGCGCCACAGCAGTCCGCACGCCACCGCCGTCCCGCCGATCACCGCCGGATAGGCATAGTGGAATTTCAGCTCCGGCATGAAACTGAAGTTCATCCCGTACAGGCTGAACACGACCGTGGGGATCGCCAGGATTGCACCCCAGCCGGCAAGCCGCTTGACCACCTCGTTCTGGCCCACCGTCACCAGCGCCAGGTTGACCTGCACCGCGGTGGTCAGCATTTCGCGGACCACGTCGAGCGTGCGCACCAGCCGGCTGGCGTGGTCCTCGATGTCGCGAAAGTAAGCGCGCAATTCGCGTGGCACGAGTTGCTCATGCAGCCGGATCAGCTGGCCGCACATGTCCTCTACGGGGCTGACCGCATTGCGCAGGCGCAGCACCTGGCGCTTGACCCGGTACAGGTGCTCGATCGCCCCGCGATCGAACTCGTCGTGGAAGATGCCCTGCTCAAGGTCCTCCAGCGTGTCTTCCAGCCGCGTGACGATCGGCATGTAGTGGTCGACCACGAAGTCCATCAGCGCATACAGCACGTAGCCGGGTCCGTTGGACAGGCCCTGCGGATCGCTTTCGCAGCGCTCGCGCACCGGGGTGTAGGCGCTGCTCGCGCCGTGGCGCACCGAAACCACGTAGTTGGGACCGACGAACAGGTGCGTCTCGCCGACCACCACTTCGTCTTCGACCAGCTGCGCCGTGTTGAGCACGACGAAGACCGAATCGCCATAGGCCTCGAGCTTGGGCCGCTGGTGCGCATCGAGCGCGTCTTCCACCGCAAGGTCGTGCAGGCTGAAGGCGAGCTGCACCTGGCGCAGCAGTGTCAGGTCTGGCTCATGCAGCCCGAGCCAGACAAAAGTGCCGGGCACGCCAAGCACCGAGGGGATCTCTTCCATGCCGACCGTGCCGAGCCGCTTGCCCTGCCGGTAGGCCACGCAATTGACGATGGCGCCCATGGAACCTCCGCTATCAGATGGCGCAATCGTAACAAGGCTTTGCAAATTGCTACGGCGGCGCGCGCCGGTGCTGCGTGTCACCCATCACTCGGGATTTGATTCGCGAGCCGCCTGAGGCACAACGCGGGCGCGGATGGAACGCACAGGGCACCCATCTCTCTCCGATCTCACGTATCGCGCCAATTGTTACAGTTAGCGAGTAAGAGAACGTTAGAATGTGGCATTTCCACGGTCACCCGGCTATGTCCCAGAAGAAATCGCCACGCTTCGAGCTGCGCAGTGGCAACGTCGACGCCCTCCTTCTCGCCCTCCAGACCGCCGACATGGCTGCGCTGCGGGATGACCTCCTCTCCCGGTTCGAAGCCACTCCCGATTTCTTCTCCAATGACGTGATCGCACTGGACCTGCGCGCGCTCGAGGACGATAGCGAAGTCGCGCTCGGCACGGTGATCGAGACTCTTGCCACGCTCAAGGCACGCGCCATCGGCGTGGTGGCCCGCGCGGGCCAGCGCGAATGGGCCGAGCGCTTCGGCCTGCCGCTGCTCGACAGCCAGAGCCGCCGCGGCAGCGGGGCCGGCGCCGACCGTGCCGCCGAGGCCAAGGCCGCTGCCGAGGCGGAACAGGCTGCCGCACAAGCCGCCGCACAGGCCGCGGCCGAGCAGGCCGCGCGCGAGGAAGCCGCCCGCGCCGCCGCCCAGGCCACCACCGATGCCGCGGTCGCCGCCGCAGTGCGCCAGCACCAGACCCTGCTGATCGACAAGCCGCTGCGCTCGGGCCAGCAGGTCTACGCGCACGGCGACGTGGTGATCCTCGACGTGGTCAGCTATGGCGCCGAGGTCATCGCCGAAGGCAACATCCATATCTATGCCCCGCTGCGCGGCCGCGCGCTGGCGGGAGTCAAGGGCAACACCGCCGCGCGCATCTTCAGCACGTGCATGGAGCCCGAGCTCATTTCCATCGCCGGCATCTACCGCACCGCGGAGCAGACGCTCCCGGCCGATGTGCTCGGCAAGACGGCCCAGGTACGCCTGGCCGAAGAAAAACTGATCCTCGAGGCGCTGCGGCTCAAGTAACCGCACCGGCATCGGGGACCCCAATCAAGCAGCGCAAGCTTCAACCTAATTACTGGACCAAAGAGCCATGGCAAAAATCATCGTTGTGACCTCCGGCAAGGGAGGCGTCGGCAAGACCACCACCAGCGCCAGCTTTGCCGCCGGCCTGGCCCTGCGCGGCCACAAGACTGCCGTGATCGACTTCGACGTCGGCCTGCGCAACCTCGACCTGATCATGGGTTGCGAGCGCCGCGTGGTGTACGACCTGATCAACGTGGTGCAGGGCGAAGCCAACCTGCGCCAGGCGCTGATCAAGGACAAGAAGTGCGAGAACCTGTTCATCCTGCCGGCCTCGCAGACTCGCGACAAGGACGCGCTGACCAAGGAAGGCGTGGAGAAGGTCATCAACGGCCTGATCGAGATGGACTTCGAGTACATCGTGTGCGATTCGCCCGCCGGCATCGAGTCGGGCGCGCTGATGGCGATGTACTTTGCCGATGAGGCACTGATCGTCACCAACCCCGAAGTGTCGTCGGTGCGCGATTCGGACCGCATCCTCGGCATCCTGTCGTCCAAGACCAAGCGCGCCAGCGAGGGCGGCGACCCGATCAAGGAGCACCTGCTGATCACGCGCTACAACCCCAAGCGCGTGCATGGCGGCGAGATGCTGTCGCTGACCGACATCCAGGAAATCCTGCGCATCAAGCTGATCGGCGTGGTGCCTGAATCCGAAGCCGTGCTGCACGCATCGAACCAGGGCACGCCCGCCATCCACCTGGAAGGCAGCGACGTGGCCGACGCCTATGGCGACGTGGTGGACCGCTTCCTCGGCAAGGACAAGCCGATGCGCTTCACCGACTACCAGAAGCCGGGGCTGTTCTCCCGCATCTTCGGCAACAAATAAACGGTCCGGAGGCACATCCCAATGTCGATCCTTTCCTTCCTGCTGGGGGAGAAGAAAAAGTCCGCGTCGGTCGCCAAGGAGCGACTGCAGATCATCCTCGCCCACGAGCGCACCGGCCATTCCGCCCCCGCCGACTACCTGCCCGCGCTGCAGCGCGAACTGGTGGCGGTGATTTCCAAGTACGTCAAAATCAGCGACCAGGACCTGCGCGTCAGCCTCGAACGCCAGGACAACCTGGAGGTGCTCGAAGTCAAGATCGAGATCCCGCAAGGCTGATCCGGGCCGGCCCGTGCGGCCGGTCCCCATCCGTTCCGCTACAGGCCAGGGCGCAGTGTCTGCACCCTGGCCTGTCGTCTTTTGCGCACCGCCGTGGCCTCTCAGCCCAGTGCCCAAGCTGCATGGCGGCATTTGCGCGACGCACCAAAACTGGAATATGTAGCGGCCAGACAACGGATTCGCACCAAAATCCTGCTTGAAAGCCGGGCTTGGCGGACATTTGTGTCCTTACTGCTAACGTTTTGTTAAATTTTCGCCGGCGTTTACACGAAACGTAGACCTTCGTCCCTGCCGTGATCCGGCGGAGAACAGTACAAGACAGAAAAGGAGCACCATGAAGAAATCGGCCATCGTCCTCGCAGCCGGCAGCCTGTTGGCGGGTTCGGCATTCGCCCAGTCGTCCGTCACCCTGTACGGTATCGTTGACCAGAGCATCCGCTTCCAGACGAACTCGAGCGCCAACAACGACAACTCGTGGGAACTGACCAACGGCGCAGTGACCAACAGCCGCTGGGGCCTGAAGGGCAGCGAGGCCCTGGGCAACAACCTGAAGGCGATCTTCCAGCTGGAAAACGGCTTCGATCCGGACACCGGCCGTGCCAACCAGGGTGGCCGTCTGTTCGGCCGTCAAGCCTATGTGGGCCTGTCGGGCGACTTCGGCACGATCAAGCTGGGCCGCCAGTACACCGAAGGCTTTAATTTCTTCGGCGACTACGATCCGCTGACCATCGGCAACTACACCAACAACGCCTGGCCGTTCTTCCTGACCAACTTCCGTAACGACAACGTCGTCAGCTACGGCGGCAAGTTCGGCGGCCTGGACGTTGGCGCCAGCTACGGCTTCGGCGAGCAGCCGGGCAGCATGAGCCAGAACCAGTACTGGGGCGCGCGTGCCGCTTACACCTACGGTCCGTTCGGCATCGGCGGCGTGTACCAGGAAGTCCGCAACACCACCGGCCAGAAGCAGCAAATGTGGGGCGCTGCCGGTAAGTACTCGATCGGCCCGGCAAAGATCTTCCTGGGCTACATCGGCGGCCAGGACCGCACCGGCTCGGTCGACGCTTCGCTGAACTTCACCGGCGGCGCGACGCAGAACCCGGTCCCCGCTGGCGGCAACTTCGCGGCTAACCCGCGCAAGGACACCATCGGCTACATCGGCATGACCTACCAGGCCACCCCGGCACTGGCCCTGACGGGCGTGTTCTACGGCGACTACGTCGAGAACGTGAACGGCGTGAACGACAACAACGGCCGCCGCTACACCGGCGTGCTGCTGGCCGAGTACTCGCTGTCCAAGCGCACCCAGGTCTATGGCACCGTGGACTTCAACAAGGTCTCGGGCGGCACCATCACCGAAATGCCGGGCCGCAACAACCAGACCGGCGCCGCCGTCGGTATCCGCCACATCTTCTGATCGTTACACGATCAGCAGTCGATGGCGAAAGGCACCTCCGGGTGCCTTTTTTCATGGGCGCGCGCCTGCCCTCATGCGGCAGCGCGCTCGATCCGTTCCAGCCGGTAGCCATGCGTGTAGACCGGCGTCAGCCGCAGCGCCCGCGACGCCTGCAGGCCGAGCTTGCTGCGCACGCGCGACACATGGGTATCGATGGTGCGCGACAGCGACGAAATCTCGCGCCCCCAGACCGCGGCGGTGATATGGTCGCGCGTGACGATGCGGCCCTCGTTGCGGAACAACAGCACGGCGAGGTCGAACTCCTTGGGCGTCAGGCAGACAGGATGCCCGTTGCAGGTGGCTGAGCGCATGGCGCAGTCGAAGGCGTATTCGCCCAGCCGCAGCGGGGCGTGCGGCGACTGCACCGCAGGATAGGCGCGCCGCAGCAGGCATTCCACGCGGGCCGACAGTTCGGCGGGACGCACCGGCTTGACCATATAGTCGTCGGCTCCGGCGGCGAGCGCGCTGATGATGTCCTGCTCGGCATCGCGCCCGCTGAGAAACATCACCGGCACGCGCCGGTCGAGATGCGTGCGCACCCACGCCAGCACCTCGCGCCCGGACAGGTCCGGCATCGACCAGTCGAGCAGCAGCAGGTCGAAGCACGCATTGCGCAGCGCCAGCAGCAGCTTGCGGCTTTCAGTGAAGGTCACGCACTCATGCCCGCCGCCGGCAATGATCCGGCGGATCAGCGCCGCATCGGCGGGCGCGTCTTCCAGCGATGCAATCTTCTTTCCCATGTGTGGTCTCCGGCGACGTTTGCCGGCCAGGGCAGCGCACCATGGCTGCCGGCCGTAGCGGGTCATTTAAGACCGCGCGACCGGCGGGACGAATAGGAAAGGCCTCAATTCAGGCTTTCAACAACCTTTTACTTCTTGCCTCGGCACCGTGCCCATAACATGGCATCGCCGCGGCGCCGGGCAACCGGCGCCGATGGCACAACCGCGTCAGCATTTGCGTTTGAGTTCCCGTTTGCATTCCTGCCCGCATTCTTTGCCGGTGGCACGCCCCGGCAGGAGCACGACCGTGAAGATTGCCTCGCTGCAGACCGATCCGACCCTTGCCATCCGCATCGAACAGACCCTGCGCCTGGACGGCCACCAGTGCCGCCGCTACCTGAGCGGCCGCACGCTGCTGGGCGCGCTGCACGCCGAGACGTTCGACCTGCTGATCCTCGATTGCGAAACGCCGGGAATCCCGGCACTGGATGTGCTGGCGTGGGTGCGGCGCTCGCTCGGCCATGACCTGCCGGTGATGCTGACCGGCGGCTCGAACGAAGAGAGCTTTGTCGCGGCCTGCTTTGCGCAGGGCGCCGACAGCTACCTGCCCGCGCCGCTGCGGCTGGGCGAGCTGGGCGCGCGCGCAGGCGCTGCTGCGGCGCGTGCGGCCGGCCACGCAGGCCTGCGACGTAGCGCATGGCGCGTTCCGTTTCGCCCCCTCGGAGCGGCGTGCCTGGGTGCATGGCAGGCCGGTACCGCTGGCGCCCAAGGAGTTCGACCTGGCCGTGCTGCTGTTCCGGAATCTCGGCAGCGTGGTGCCGCGCCAGACCATGATCGACCACGTGTGGCGCCACCACGTCGAGCCGACCTCGCGCACGGTGGACAGCCACCTGTCGCGCGTGCGCACCAAGCTGTCGCTGTGGCCGCACAACGGCGTGCGGCTGTCGTCGGTCTATGGGCTGGGAAGCCGGCTCGATACCGCCTGAGCCGGCGGTCGCCGGTCAATCGGCCTTGATGCCGGCTTCCTTGACGATGCGCGCGTTCTCCGCGTACTCCTCGCGGATCGCCTTGGCGAATTGCGCCGCCGTGCCGCCGGTGGGCACTTCGCCGCCCTTGAGCAGGCGCTCGTGGACTTCCGGTTCGGCCAGTGCCTTGTTCAACTCGGCATTCAGGCGATCGATGATCGCCGCGGGGGTCTTGCCCGGCGCGAAGACGCCGAAGGTCGAAGTCAGGTTGGCCTTGGGATAGCCAAGCTCGGCGAGCGTGGGCACCTGCGCCAGGCTCTCCAGCCGCCTGGGAGCGCCGACCGCCAGCGCGCGCAGGCGGCCGGCCTGCATATGCTGGGTCAGTGCCGGGCTGGCGTTGGTGCTCATCACCTCGAACTGGCCACCCAGCGCATCGTTCATCTGCTGGCCGGCGCCCTTGTACGGGATCAGCGTGATGTCGGCCTTCGACTTCTGCCTGACCTGTTCCAGCACCACATGGCCGACCGTGCCCAGGCCCGAGGTCGCCCAGCGCACCGAACCCGGCCTGGCGCGGTCCTGGCCGACCATGTCGGCGAAGCCCTTGCCGCTGAAACCGTTGGTGGCGATCACCAGCACCGGCGAGTACATCACGCTCATCACCGGCGCCACGTCCTTCTGCGGGTCGTAGTTGACGTGGCCGACATGCGGGTTCAGCGTCAGCGGGCTGGTCGAGGCGAAGCCGAGCGTATAGCCGTCCGGCGCTGCCTTGGCGACGGCGTCGATACCGATGCTGCCGCCCGCGCCGGCCTTGTTCTCGACCACCACGGAGGTGCCCATCTGCGCCGACAGGCGCTCGCCGAGCGCGCGCGCCACGGTGTCGCTGATGCCGCCAGTCGGATAGGCGACGATCAGGCGGATCGGGCGGCTGGGGTAGTTGTCTGCGGCGGCGGCGGGCAGTGCGGCGGCGGCGAGCAGGCCGGCGGCAACGGTGGCTGCCAGCAGGGTCGGGCGGAACAGGAAGGCCATGATGTCGGGAATACCGGGAGAGGGTCTGGGGCGCGCCTTCGCCGGGCAGAGCCGCCGGCCGGCGCGCGACAACCGCCATCTTAGCCGATCGGTTGCGCGCTCAACGGTGCTCAGCGAACCACTCAGCGCACCAGCGGGCGCTCCGGCACCCAGGAGACAAAGAGTTCATTGGCGCGGTCATAGAGGCGCCAGACCGTGCCGCAGTCGCGGCAGGCAAAGGTCAGCATGCTGAACGGCACGCCCGCGGCGCTCTGGCTGACCAGCGGCGCGGTATTGCGCAGCGCCAGGCAAGCAGGCGGCTCGCGCCGGCGTGGGTCGGCAGCCAGTTCCAGGCAGCGCTCGCAGGCCGGCGTGGCATTGGCCGGCGTCGGGACAGGCTGGGAGCTGACCGGAGTAAGCGGAGGCAGCGGGGGCAGCGGGGGCATGGCGGACTTCATGCCCGCCATGATGCCGCAAAACGCCGGCCGGCAGCAGTCCACCGCAGCAGCGGAAGTGCCCACGCACTCAGCTTGCCGCGCGCTGACCGGGCTCAGCAAGGCCCAGCGCCCCCCGCCGGCGACGGCATGCGCCCCACCCTGCGGCCCCGGCGCACCGGGAAGCCAACCGCGTCAGGCGTGCACGCGCTCGCGCAGGTCCGGCAAGAACACCGTCAGCAGCCCCAGCAGCGGCAGATAGGCACAGTACTCATACACCACGCGGATGCCGTGCGTATCCGCCATTCCGCCCAGCACCGCGGCGCCGATGCCGCCCATGCCGAAGGCAAAGCCGAAGAACAGCCCAGACACCATGCCGACCTTGCCGGGAAGCAGTTCCTGCGCGAACACCAGGATCGCCGAGAACGCCGACGCCAGGATAAAGCCGATGATGAAGGTCAGCACCGTGGTCCAGAGCAGGCTCACGTGCGGCAGCAGCAGCGTGAACGGCGCCACGCCGAGGATCGATGCCCAGATCACACGCTTGCGCCCGATGCGGTCGCCGATCGGCCCGCCCAGGATAGTTCCAGCCGCCACCGCGAACAGGAACAGGAACAGGTGCAGCTGCGCGTTCTGCTGCGCCAGCCCGAAGCGCTCCATCAGGTAGAACGTGTAGTACGAGGTCAGGCTGGCCATGTAGAAGTACTTGGAGAACACCAGCACCATCAGCACCAGCATCGCCCGCACCACCACGCGCGCCGGCACCGGGCTGGCCGCGGCCCCCGCGGCCTTGCGCTTGCGCGCGCCCTGCGCCAGCTGGCGCGCATACCAGCCGCCGATGCGCCACAGCACCACGATGCCCACCAGCGCCGCCAGCGAGAACCACGCCAGGCTGGCCTGCCGGTGCACGATCAGCGCCGCCAGCAGCGGCCCCATGGCGCTGCCGCCGTTGCCGCCGACCTGGAAGATCGATTGCGCCAGCCCGTGCCGGCCGCCCGAGGCCATGCGCGCCACGCGCGACGACTCGGGATGGAAGATCGACGAGCCGGTGCCGACCAGCGCTGCCGCCACCAGCAGCACGCCGTAGGTTGGCGCCACCGACAGCAGCAGCAGGCCGCCGAGCGTGAAGGCCATCGCCACCGCCAGCGAATGCGGCTTGGGATGCTTGTCGGTGTACAGGCCAACCACCGGCTGCAGCAGCGAGGCGGTGACCTGGTACGTCATGGTCAGCAGCCCGATCTCCGTGAAGCTCAGGTTGAAGCCGCCCTTGAGCATCGGGTAGATCGCCAGGATCAACGACTGGATCATGTCGTTGAGGAAGTGGGCGAAGCTGATCGCCGACAGCACGCGGAAGCCGGTGCGTTCGGCCTGCGCCGGCGTGGTGGAGGTGCTGGAAGTGGAGGCGCCGGTCGGCGCGGAGTCGATGGTTGTGCTCATTGGCGGCTCTCGACAAGCGGAAAGCGGCCAGCGGGGGCGCGGGCCAGACAGGACTGTGAGGATGGATGCTAGCTGGCGCGCACGCGCCTGTCCTGCGAGAATGGGGCCGCAACCTTGGAGAAAAGGACATGCCGCGCGCCCCTCGCGCCCCCGACGACACCGTCCCGTCCGGTTCCACGGCCCGGCGACGTGTCCGCGATCTGCCGGTGCCCCCCGCCGCCACGCCGGGCGACACCTACAGCAATCCCCCGCGCTACGTCCGCTACGACCGCAGCCCGATGCCGGTCGCCGCGATGGCCGCGGACTACCTGCCCGGCGAAATGACCAGGCGGCACCAGCACCCGCATGCGCAGCTGATCCACGCAGTGCACGGCGTCATGGTGGTGGCCACCGACGAAGGCCAGTGGATCGTGCCGCCAACGCGCGGCATGTGGATGCCGGGCGGCACCATGCACTGGATCCGCATGGTCGGCCACGTGCAGATGCGCACCGCTTATATCCGCCCGGATGCCGCGCCGGGCCTGCCGCAGCGCTGCACCGTGCTCGGCATCTCGCCGCTGCTGCGCGAGCTGATCCTGGCCGCGATCGATATCCCCCTGCCCTATGAACCGGATACGCGCGATGCGCGCCTGATGCGGCTGCTGCTCGATGAGGTCCTGCTGGTGCCATCGCTGCCGCTGCACCTGCCGCGCCCGGCGGACGCGGGCCTGCGGCAGATCTGCGATGCGATCGTGCAAACACCCGACACAGCGCTGACCCTGGCGGACTGGGGAGATAAGCTGGGTGTCGATCCCAAGACCATCCAGCGCCGCTTTGCGCGCGAGACCGGCATGACCTTCGGGCAATGGCGCCAGCAGGCGCGGCTGCTGGCGGCGCTGGAAAAGCTCGCGGCCGGCAGCAAGGTGGTCGACGTGGCGCTGGATCTGGGCTACGACAGCCCCAGCGCGTTCGCAACAATGTTCAGGCGGCAGTTCGGCGTGCCGCCGAGCGCGTTCTTCCGGTAGGCGTTTGCTTTCTCCGCTCAACGCCCCAGATAACGCTCCACCAGCCGCGTCCAGTACGCCGCCCCCACCGTCAGGTTCTCGTCGTTGAAGTCATACCCCGCGTTGTGCAACAGCGGCTGGTTGGCCCCGTTGCCCAGCCGCACGAAGCAGCCCGGACGCTGCTGCAGGTAATACGCAAAGTCCTCGCTGCCGGTGATGCGCGCGGCCTGCGATACCACCTTGTCGGCGCCGACCAGTTCCTGCGCCACCTGGCGCGCGAACTCGGTCTCGCGCTCGCTGTTCACCAGCACCGGATAGCCGCGCACGTAGTCGACCTCCGCCACCGCGCCATAGCCCTCGGCCTGCGAGATCGCCAGCTGGCGGATGCGGTTTTCCAGCGACGCGCGCACATCGGGGCTGAAAGAACGCACGCTGATCTCCATGCGCGCGCTGTCCGGGATCACATTGGGTGCGTGCCCGGCGTGCAGCGTGCCGATGCTCACCACCGCGGCCTCGTTCGGGTCCACGAAGCGCGACACCACCGATTGCAGCGCCATCACCAGGCTGCCTGCCACCAGGATCGGATCGACCGACTGGTGCGGACGCGCCGCATGACCGCCCTTGCCGCGGATGGTGATGGTGACGGTGTCGCACGCCGCCATGAACGGGCCCGAGCGGAACAGGAAGGTGCCCTGCTCCACGCCCGGATGGTTGTGCAGGCCGAAGATCGCGTCGCACGGGAAGCGCTCGAACAGCCCGTCGGCCAGCATGCGCTCGGCGCCACCGCCCGCGCCGATTTCCTCGGCCGGCTGGAAGATCAGGTGGACAGTGCCGTCGAAGTTGCGCGTACGCGCCAGCTGCCGTGCCGCGCCGAGCAGGATCGCGGTGTGGCCGTCGTGGCCGCAGGCATGCATGCGGCCCGCATTGGCGCTCGCGTAAGGGAGCCCCGTGCGCTCGTGGATCGGCAGCGCGTCCATGTCGGCGCGAATACCGATGCTGCGCCTGCCCTCGCCACATTTCAGCGTCCCGACCACGCCGGTCCCGCCCACGCCACGCGTGACCGCGAAGCCCCACGCATCCAGCAGGCTGGCGACCAGCCCGGAGGTGCGGACCTCGTCAAAAGCAAGTTCGGGATTCTGGTGGATGTTGCGCCGGATCGCCTCGAGCTCGGCGCGGCTCTCCAGGGTGTCGGCCAGCCCGCAGTAGCGGCGCTTGAGTGTGGTACCGAGGTAGGACTCGATCTCGGGGGCGTGCTCTGACATGACGTTTGCTCTCTGGCGAAACCTGTATAACCAGTATTTCACGCAGAAAACGCAAGCGAAATGCCAAGTGTGCGATTTCCTGTAAATCGATGCGATCCGGGCGTTTTCGACACCGGAACCGTTGCGCGCACGGCACGCTTTGTATGGAAACCCAACGCTTTGTGTGAAAGCGTTTCGACGGGGAACCATCGAAACGCGCGCTTTTTACCTGCGTTGCAGCATCGCGCAACGCGCGGCGGCGTCACCTTGCCAGGTGACGCCGCGCCCTGCCCGGCTTGCGCCGGGACTGCGATCAGCGCTCGCCGTAGGCGACCACGCGCTGGCTCTGCACACCGAGCCCTTCCACACCCAGGCGCATCGTGTCGCCCGCCTTCAGGAAGCGCGGCGGCTTGAAGCCCATGCCTACGCCCGGCGGCGTGCCGGTCGCGATCAGGTCGCCTGGCAGCAGTGTCATGAAGCGGCTGACATAGCTGACCACCGTCGCCACGTCGAAGACCATGGTCGCGGTGCTGCCCCGCTGCACGCGCTCGCCGTTGACCTCCAGCCACAGGCCCAGCGCCTGCGGGTCAGCCACTTCATCGCGCGTCACCAGCCACGGGCCGGCCGGGCAGAAGGTGTCGCAGCCCTTGCCCTTGTCCCAGGTGCCGCCGCGCTCGATCTGGAACTCGCGCTCGGACACGTCATTGACCACGCAGTAGCCGGCCACGTGGTTCAGCGCCTCCTCGCGCGAGACATTGCGCGCGACGGTGCCGATGACCACGCCGAGCTCGACCTCCCAGTCGGACTTCTCCGAGCCCAACGGCAGCATCACGTCATCGTTCGGGCCGTTCAGCGAGCTGTTGGCCTTCAGGAACACGATCGGCTCGGCCGGCAGCGGCATGCCGGCCTCGGCGGCGTGATCGGCATAGTTCAGGCCAATCGCCACAATCTTGCCGATGCCTGTCCATGGCACGCCGAAGCGCATAGCATCGGGCTCGCCTTCGACCACAGGAAGGGATGCCACATCCACTTGCGCCAGCCGCGCCAGCGCCGCGGGCGCCAGCTCGCCCGGGCCGATCTCGCCCACCACGCCGCTCAGGTCGCGCACGCGGCCCTCCGCATCGATCACGCCTGGGCGCTCGGCGCCGGGATTGCCTACTCGAACCAGTTTCATTTTCGTTGTCTTCCTTGGGGATTGTTCAGGCGGACTGCTTCAGGCCGGCGTCGCGCGCCCCAGCTTCGGCCAGCGAAGCCGCCACCACCGCGAGTACCTCGGTCGCGGTGTTCTCGGAATGCCGGCGCAGCACCTGCGCCAGGTGCGGCCTGCCGGGCTCGCGCAGCGCGGCCATGATTTCCTCATGCTCCTCATGCGACTCCTGCCAGCGCAGGATATCGGCATTGGCGGCGCCGCGCGCGCGGTGGACCTTGCTCATCAGCGTGGCGTAGACGCCGGCCAGCACCGGGTTGGCGGCGCCGTCGATGATCAGCTGGTGGATTTCCTGGTTGATGCGGAAATAATCGGTGCGCCGCCCCGCGGCATGTGCGTCGATCATGGCCTGGTGGCGCCGCTCCAGCTTCGCCATGGCGGCGTCGCCCAGCCGCCGCGCCGCCAGTTCGCCGGCCAGTGCCTCGAGCCCGTGCAGGGTCTCGAAGGTAGCGCGCAACTCCTCCAGGTCGAGCGGCGCCACGCGGTAGCCAATGTATTGCCGGTGCAGCACCAGTCCCTCGGAGACCAGCACCTTGAGCGCCTCGCGCAGCGGCGTCTTGGAGACGTCGAAGGTTTCGCAGAAGGCGCGTTCGTCGATGCGGGCGCCGGGCGGCAACTCGCCCTCTTCGATCATGGTGCGCAGCCGGGCAGCGATGCCGGCGGACATGCCGAGGGTGCGCAGGCGCGTAGTTGGGGAAAGCGTTTGTGTCACAGACGTCACCAGATTGGGGAAATGCACCACGAGAAGGCTATCACATCCCAAAATTGTGCATCCGCAACATCGTAAAATCAATAACTTACGAGCGTTGTAATTACAGATTACGTATCTTATACTCCGGCCTGTTGCGCGACACCCATTAAAACCGCCCACCCAAGGACCGAGACAAGGAGACGCCGCCATGCAAACGACAAGCCAGGCGACAGTGTTGACGGAGGCCAAGACCTCCGTGCGCTGGAAGATTTTTTTGATGATGCTGTTCCTCATCGCGATCAACTACATTGATCGCGCCTCGCTCTCGGTGGCCATGCCGCTGATCGCGAAGGAATTCGACCTCAGTCCCACCATGCAGGGCCTGATCCTCAGCTCGTTCTTCTGGACCTACGCGCTGATGCAGGTACCGGGCGGCATGCTGGCCGACAAGTACAAGCCGCGCATCGTGATTGCCTGCGCCACCGTGTTCTGGGGGCTCGCCCAGACCATCGCGGCGTTCACCACCAATGCCATGTCGCTGATGCTGACCCGGCTCGGCCTGGGCGCAGCCGAAGCGCCGATCTACCCGGCCGGCGGCAAGCTCAACGCGATCTGGATGACGCAGAACGAACGCGGCCGCGGCGCCACGCTGCTGGACGGCGGCGCACCGCTGGGCGCGGCGCTCGGCGCGATCATCATCACCTGGCTGATCGCCTCGCTGGGCTCGTGGCGCCTCGCCTTTATCGTGGCCGGCGTAGGCACCGTGCTGGCCGGCTTCATGGCCTGGTACTACGTGCGCAATTCCCCGCGCGAGCACCGCGGCGTGAACGAGATGGAAGCGCGCTATATCGAGGAAGCGCAGGCCAACGAGCACCGCGCCGAACCGGCCAACCTGTCGGGCCGCTCGCTCGACTTCTTCAAGTACCGCTCGGTGTGGTGCATGGCGATCGGCTGGATGTGCTTCAACACCGTGTTCTACGGCCTGCTGACGTGGATGCCCAACTACCTGAACAAGGTGCACGGCTTCGACATCAAGCAGATGGGCGGCGCCAGCTTCATCATCTTCTTCAGCGGCTTTATCGGCGAACTGATCGGCGGCTGGATCGCCGACAAATGGAAAGAAGCGGGCGGCCGTCCCAACGTGGTGATGCGCACGCTGTTCGGCATTGCCGCGGTGGTTGCCACGGCGTCGATCTTCTCGGTGGCCTATGTCAGCGACCCGATCATCGTGGTGGTGCTGCTGTCGTCCACGCTGTTCTTCCTGCGCTGGTGCGGCCTGTTCTGGTGCGTCCCGTCGATGCTCGGCACCCGCAACAAGGTCGGCTTCCTGGGCGGCGTGATGAACCTGGGCGGCAATATCGGCGGCATCACCGTGCCCATCATCGTCGGCATGATCGTGCAGTTCACCGGCTCGTACTTCCTGGCGCTGATGTTCTTCGCCGCCGCTGGCGTGGGGCTGCTGCTGGCCTCGACCGCCATCGACTACGAGACCAAGATTCCGGTCTGATTCTCGCGGATCGCCGCGATCATCGAATTCCAAGACGAACAGGGGAGCGGCAACGTCCCGCCCCCCGCATCCAATCCCAAGACCACAACATGACCAAGCAAATCCGACTCGGCATGCTCACGCCGTCTTCCAACACGGCGCTCGAGCCCATCACCAGCGCGATGGTTGCCGGCCTGCCCAACGTCAGCGCGCATTTCTCGCGCTTTACCGTGACCGAGATCTCCCTGCGCGACCAGGCGCTGGGACAGTTCAACCTCGACAAGATCCTGGCAGCCGCCAGCCTGCTGGCCGATGCGCGCGTCGACGTCATCGCCTGGAACGGCACCTCGTCCGGCTGGCTCGGCTTCGACAAGGATGAAGCGCTGTGCAGGCAGATCACCGAGGCGACCGGCATCCCGGCCACCACCTCGGTGCTGGCGCTCAACGAAATCCTGGAAAAGACCGGCGCGCGCAACTTTGGCCTGGCCACGCCGTACCTGGACGACGTGCAGCAGCGCATCATCGCCAACTACGAACGCAGCGGCTTTCACTGCGTGGCGGAAAGCCACCTCGACCTGCACGTCAACTACAGCTTTGCCGAAGTCGAAGCGGACACCATCCGCGAGATGGTGCGCGGCCTCGCGCAGCACGGCCCGCAGGCGATCACCACGTTCTGCACCAACCTGCGTGCGGCGCACCTGGCCGAGGAGCTTGAAGCCGAGACGGGGATTCCGCTGTACGACACCATTTCGACGGTGGTGTGGAAATCGCTGCGCCTGTGCGGCGTGGATACGCGCGAGCTGAAAGGGTGGGGGCGGTTGTTCCGCGAAGTGGAGTAGGTTTGCTGCAGGTTTGCCCCTCTCCCGCACGCGGGAGAGGGGCAAACCATCGCACGGCGAGACGCTGTGCAAATCTGCAATCGCCCTCCGCACGCCCACGCATTGCCGCACCGAGCCCGCGATCCTAGACTGCCCACACGGCCCCACAACGGCGTGGCGGCCAGCCAACCCCAAACAGGATCGCGATGAAGCTCTACTACTCCCCAGGTGCATGCTCGATGTCCGTCCACATCGCGCTGCGCGAAGCCGGCCTGCCCGTCACGCTGGCCCGTGTCGACCTCCAGCACCACAAGCTGGCGCAGCCCGAGAATGGCAGCGACGACTACTACGCCATCAACCCGCGCGGCTACGTGCCGCTGCTGCAGCTGGACGACGGCTCACGCCATACCGAAGTGGCGTCGTTGCTGCAGTACATCGCCGATCTGGTGCCGGAACGCAACCTGCTGCCGGCCGCCGGCACGCGCGAACGGCTGGAAGCCACCGGCTGGCTGACGCTGGTTTCCACCGAACTGCACAAGGTGTTCAGCCCCTGGCTGTGGCACAAGGAAACCGCGGCAAGCACGCAGCAGGAATGCAAGGCCAGGCTGCAGACGCGCTTCGCCGAGCTTGACCGCCACCTGCAAACCCGCCAATACCTGATGGGTGACCGCTACACCGTGGCTGATGCGTACTGCTTCACCATCCTGGGCTGGGCGCGCATGCTGATGATGCCGCTGAGCGCATACCCGTCGCTGCAGCAATACCTGTCGCGCGTGGCCGCACGGCCCGCGGTGCAGGACGCGATGCGCGCAGAAGGGCTGGTGCGCGACTGAGCCGACCGGGGCAGGGCGCTGCTCAGCGCTGCGCGCCGAGCAGCGATTCGATCTTCGCCACCAGTTCCTTGTCGTCCGGTCTGGTGCGGCTGTCGTAGCTGGCCACCACCTTGCCGTCGCGGCCGATCAGGTATTTGTAGAAGTTCCACTTGGGCGCGGTGCCGGTCTGCCTGGCCAGCAGCGCGTACATCGGATTGGCGTCGCTGCCGCGCACGTGCGACTTGCCCAGCATCGGGAACTTGACGCCGTAGGTGTTGTAGCAGAAGTCCGCGATCTGCTTCTCCGAGCCCGGCTCCTGCGAGAAATCGTTGGACGGGAATCCCAGCACCACCAGGCCGCGCGCATTGTATTTGGCGTGCAGCGCCTCGAGCCCTTCATATTGCGGCGTGAAGCCGCAATAGCTGGCCGTGTTGACCACCAGCACCACCTTGCCGGCGTACTGGCACAGGTTCTGCGGCGCTTCGTCCTGCAGGCGCGGGAAGGTGAAGTTGAGCGATGCGGGGCAAGTGCCGGCCGGCGCCGTGGCAGCGGGCGCTGCGGGCTTGTCGGCGGCGCGGGCAGGCGAGGGCAGCAGTGCCGACGCGGCAAACGCGACGGCAGCGAAGGCGAGGGGATGGACAGTCAGGGAACGACGGAACATGGCGACGGGCTCCAGGGATCGGCTCGCTGTATCGGGTACGCGTAGTCTACGCCGATGACGTGCCCGCTGCCGCCCGCCGCTTCAGTCCATCGCCAGCGTGGCCGCGTGCTCGGTGACGCTGCCGCGCAACTCCAGGTCCGGCATGCTGCGCACGACCAGCAGCGCCAGCACCGACGCGACCGCACCGACGGCAAAGATCAGGTGGAATCCCGACTCGACGCCGCCAGCCAGCACCTGCTGCACCGCCGGCGACAACTGCGCCAGTGCTTCGCTGCCATGGCGCAGCGCGCCCAGGTCTAGCGCTTGCGTCACGCCCGAAGCCGCCAGCGCATGGCGGAATTCCAGCGTCAGCAGCGTGCCCGCCAGCGCCCCGCCCAGCGCGCTGCCGAGCGAGCGCAGCACCAGCAGCGCGCCAGTGCCGGCGCCGGTATCGCGGCGCTCCAGCACGTTCTGCACGCTCATCAGCGTGGCCACCATGGTGATGCCCAGGCCAACGCCGGCCAGCGTCATCGCCATCAGCACAACAGCCAGCGGCACCGCCGGCGTCACGAGGGCCAGCACGATCAAGCCGAGCGCACCGGCGACATAGCCCGCCGTCAGGATGCCGCGCATGCGGCCCACGCGCGGCGCGACCCAGGCCACGATAAAGTTGCCCGCCACCGTCGCCACCAGGAACGGCATCACCAGCAGGCCGGAGGTCGAGGCATCGGCGCCGCGCACCAGCTGGAAGTGCAGCGGCAGCGCAAAGATGCACAGGAAGATATTGAGCGCCGACAGCGCCGAGGCCGCCACGCCCATCACATAGGCGCGGTTGGCAAACAGCCGCGGCGGCAGCATCGGGTCGGCGGCACGGCGCTCCTGCCACGCCAGCAGCGCCACCGCCACGGCCGCGGCGACGAGCAGTGCAGCCAGCTCCGGCGACAGCCAGTCATAGACATCGCCACCCCAGCTCATCGCCAGCAGGAAAGCGACGATGGCCACCGCCAGCAGCAGCGCGCCCAGCCAGTCCACGCGCGCGCTGCCGCCGCGCGGCGGCAGCATCGCCAGGCCGCGATAGCACATCACCATCGCCAGCAGGCCCAGCGGCACGTTGACCCAGAACAGCCAGCGCCACGACATGTGGTCCGACACCCAGCCGCCCACCAGCGGCCCCGCGATCGACGCCACCGCCCACACCGTGGCCAGGTAGCCCTGGTAGCGCCCGCGCTGGCGCGGCGCCACCACGTCGGCGATGGCCGCCTGGGCCAGCGACATCAGCCCGCCTCCGCCCACGCCCTGCAGCGCGCGGAACAGGATCAGCTGCCCCAGCGTCTGCGCCAGCGCGCACGCCACCGAGGCGCCGATGAACAGCGTGATCGCCACCATCAGCAGGCGGCGCCGCCCGAAACTGTCGGACAGCTTGCCGTACAGCGGCGTGGTCACCGTCGACACGATCAGGTACGCGGTCACGATCCACGACAGGTGGCCAAACCCGTTCAGGTCATTGGCGATGGCCGGCACCGCCGGGATCACCACGGTCTGGTCCAGCGCCGCCAGCAGGATGCACAGCACGATGCCGCCGATGACACGCATGATGGCGCGATGGTCGTGGACGGGCGTTGGGATGGCTTGGGCGGCGGATGCGGACGACGACATTGCAGACACGGGTACGCGGCAAAGTGCCGCGAGGCAGACATGGAGAAGGGGAATTGGCGGCCGGAAGGTCCGCCAGGAACGGCAGGGAGCCGCAGCGGAGTGACCGTAATTCAGTAACCGCATAATTATATGCGGTAAGCGCATATCGCGCTGAGCGGAGACTACGGGGTGTCGTCAAACCCCTGCGGCTTTCTCCCCTCTCCCGCCCGCGGGAGAAGGGCCGGGGGATAGGGCCGGCGCATCAATTCGCCACCAGCCCGATCAATGCCTTAATGCCCACCCCCATGGATGTAATGCTCCAGCTGCTCGATGATGAACTGCTGCTCGGAGATGATGTCCTTCACCAGGTCACCGATCGACAGCATGCCGACCAGCTCATCGTTCTCCATCACCGGCAGGTGGCGCAGTCGGTGCTTGGTCATCAGCGCCATGCATTCGTCGGTGCTCTGGCCGGCGCTGACGTAGATCACCGAGGTGGTCATGATGTCGCGCACCAGCGTCTCGCGCGAGGTGCGCTGCATCAGGATCACCTTGCGTGCATAGTCGCGCTCGCTCAGGATGCCCATGATGGCCCCGTGCTCGATCACCAGCAGGGCCCCGATCCCTTTCTCGGCCATCAGCTGCAGCGCGGCATAGACCGTCGCCGTCGGCGGGATGCTGTAGATGGCCTGAGTCGGCTTGGATTCCAGAACCTGGCGTGCAGTTTTCATCACCAACTCCTCTTCCGTCGAGAAATCATGCGGCTGGCGCTACCTGCCTTGCGGCCAATGGAAACAGAGTAGCAAAGGAATGCGCCGGCTTACAGGGTGACTTACACGAATCTTTGTAAGCAATGTTGTGGTGCAACCACGGCTGCCGGCGCCCCGCTCACTCGGTCATCAGGCGCACCTTAACCTTCTTGCCCTTGACCTTGCCCGCATTGAGCCGCTTCACCGCCTCGCGGCCGATGCTGCGCTCCACCGCGATATAGGTCGACATCTCCAGCACATTGATCTTGCCGATCTGCTCCTTGGTGAAGCCGGCCTCGCCGGTCAGCGCGCCCAGGATGTCGCCGGGGCGGATCTTCTCCTTGCGCCCGCCCAGCATCTGCAGCGTCACCATCGGCGGCAGCAGCCGCTCGTTGCTCGCGGGTGTCAGCTCGGCCAGCGCATGCCATTCGAATTCACCGCCGTGGTGCTGTTCGAGGTTACCCACGCGCCCCATCTCGTCCATGCTGACCAGGCTGAACGCCCAGCCCTCCTGGTCCGCGCGGCCGGTGCGGCCGATGCGGTGCACGTGCACCTCGGGGTCGGGCGTGATCTCGACATTGATCACCGCTTCCAGCTGCGCGATATCGAGCCCGCGCGCGGCCACGTCGGTGGCAACCAGCACCGAGCAGCTGCGGTTGGCAAACTGCACCAGCACCTGGTCGCGATCGCGCTGCTCCAGGTCGCCATGCAGGGCCAGCGCCTGGTAGCCCTGCGCGCGCAGCAGCTCCACCAGTTCGCGGCAGCGCGCCTTGGTATTGCAGAACGCCAGCGTGCTGGCCGGGCGGAAATGGTCGAGCAGCCGCCCGACCGCGCCAAGGCGCTCGCCTTCCTCCACTTCATAGAAGCGCTGGCGGATGGTGGCGTTGTCATGCGTCGCTTCCAGCTTCAGCGACTGCGGCTTGCGCAGGAATTTGTGGGCAAGCTTGTCGATGCCTTCGGGATACGTTGCCGAGAACAGCAGCGTCTGGCGCTCCTTCGGGCAACGGCTGGCGATGTAGGCGATATCGTCGAAAAAACCCATGTCGAGCATGCGGTCGGCTTCGTCGAGCACCAGCGTGTTGATCGCCGCCAGGTCCAGGCTGCCGCGATCGATATGATCAAGAATGCGGCCCGGCGTGCCCACCACGATATGCGCGCCATGAATAAGACTGTCCACCTGCGGGCGCATCGGCGAGCCGCCGCACAGCGACAGCACCTTGATGTTTTCTTCGGCGCGCGCGAGGCGGCGGATTTCCTGCGTGACCTGGTCGGCCAGCTCGCGCGTCGGGCACAGCACCATGGCCTGCACGTCGAAGCGGCGCGGATCGAGCCGGTTCAGCAGCGCCAGCGCGAACGCCGCGGTCTTGCCGCTGCCGGTCTTGGCCTGCGCGACCAGGTCCTGGCCGGCCAGCGTGATCGGCAGGCTGGCCGCCTGGATCGGTGTCATCTCGTCATAGCCGAGCTGCGCCAGCGTGGCGAGCATGGCGGGCGACAGCGGGAGCGTGGAAAAAGCGGGGCCGGCTTGCGGCTGGGCGGGGGTCGAGTTCATGCGGGATTATAGCGATCCGGCGTCAGGCATCCGCATCGGCGGGCGGCGTCCAGCCGAGCCGCTCCAGCAACGCCTGCGCGGCGGCCGGCGCGCGTTCCTTGGCGCCGTTGATGAAGAAGACAAAGACCTCGCGCTTGCGTGCGGCCGGCTTGCGGTCTTCGAGCACCGGCAGGTCGGCCGGCTGCGCGCCCTGCGCCCACGACTGCGCGCGTTCGGCCCATTCGTCGAGCGCCTTGGGACCATAGCCGGTCTTCAGCTTCTCGCTGCTTTCCATCAGGCGCGCGTAGACAAAATCCGCGGTCAGGTCCGCCATCGACGGGAATTTCGGCGAATCGGTGAACACCGTGGCGGCCTTGTACTTGCGTGCGAGCTTCAGGTAGTCCGGCGACATGAAGCTGTCATGCCGCACCTCCAGCACGTGACGCAGTTTCACGCCTTCGACGGACGCCGGCAGCAATTGCAGGAAACCCTCGAAATCCTCCGCATCGAACTGCTTGGTCGGCGCGAACTGCCATACCAGTGGACCGAGCTTGGAGCCCAGTTCGGCAATGCCGCTGTCGATAAAGCGTTCGATCGATTCGGCCGATTCCGCCAGCACGCGCCGATTGGTGGCAAAGCGCGACGCCTTCACCGCGAACACGAAAGTGTCCGGTGTTTCATCACGCCACTTGATAAACGACGAACGCTTCTGCGTGCCGTGATAAGTGCTGTTGATTTCGATCGCGCTGAGGTGCCGGCTGGCGTAGGCCAGTTCGCGCGATTGCGGCATCCTGGCCGGATAGAAGTTGTCGCGCCAGGGTGCGAAATTCCAGCCGCCGATGCCGACCCGGAACAGGCCGCCGGCCTTGCGCCGCGCCGCTGGCGCCGCTGTGGGCGCAGACGCAGGCTTTGGTGACGGCTCAGGTGCGGACTTGGCCGCGGTGCGTGCTGCCATGGCGCGAACTCCCCGGACGCGAGAACCCAAGTCTAGCGGGAAACCGCGGCCAGCGGGGCGCCATGCCGGACCGGGCAGGGCACCAGAAACGAAGAAGCCGGAAGCAGGCTTGCGCCCGCTTCCGGCTGGTCCCCCGCTAAACGACCGCTAACCCGGTCCGCTTAGAACGACAGGTTCTGGATCACGTCGGCGGTATTCACATCGACCTGCTGCGTCACCACCGCACCGCTGTTGCTGGTGGCCTGCACGCTGTACTTGCCGCCCGCGGCGCCGTCAGGCTGCAGCGGGATCGGCAGCGAAGCCTGGTAGGTGCCGATCACGGGCGCGGCCACCGGCAGCGCCGGCTCGGTCGCGAACAGGCTGTAGGCACCGGTATCGGTGGCCGCGGCGGTCGCCGCGATCTCGAAGGTGCCGCCATTGACCAGTTGCAGCGCGCGCAGCGTCGCTTCGGCCGAAGCCGGCGTAACCGTGCCGGAGACGCGGCGGTACGCGGAAGTCGGCAACGTCATCGGCGATGCCGAATTCGAGATCGCCGTGCTGCCGCCAGCCACCACCGGCACGCTACGCACGATGCCCGTGCCGCGGCTATTGGCGGCGCCCGGCACCACCACCACGTCGACCGCGCCGGCGGTGCTGCTCTGCTCGATCGGCGACAGCGTGAAGTTGCCGTTGGCATCGGCCACCGTGGCCTTCACCACCACGCCGTTGCGCTCGGCATAGACGCGCGCGCCAGGGGCAGAGGCCACCACGCCGGTGACCGCGCCGCTGACCACCGTCGGGATCGCCGTCACCACCGGCTTCAGGCCATAGGTGCCGTTACCGCGCGTGACCACCGACTTGCAGGCGTCGAAGTCCAGCACCAGGTCGGTCAGCGTGCCGGACGCGACCGTGAACGGACGGTTGATCTTGATGCCGGACTGCACCGCGCTCGGCGTGTCCAGCGACTGCTCGGTGCCGCCGGTAGGCACCACCGAGTTGGCCAGCGCGCCCGAACCGCCCCCGCGGTTCGCATCGAGCACCAGCCGTACCTGTTGATAGTTGCCGGCCGGCAGCACGGTCTGGCCCAGCGTGGTCAGCACGCCGTTGGTCAGCGACAGCAGGTCGATCTTGCGTGCGGGCACCACATCGATATCGACCCAGCCGCCGGCGCCCGGATCGGCGTTGGCGCTGCTGTGCACGCGCACCTTGTTGACAGTCACAAAGACATTGTCATAGCCGCAGGCGGGCGCATCGGTCATCGAGACCTTCAGCGTTCCCTGGCCACCGGAATCATCTCCACCGCCGCCGCCGCAGGCTGCCAGCGCGAGCGCGCCGCTCAGCGCCAGGATGCGCAGCGGCGTGGATGTATGAGAAAGGTTCAGCACGGCGTCTCTCCGCTTGTTGTTGTGGGGTTGACCGGAGAATATGTTGCGAAACGCATAACCGGTGTAAGCCTTTGTAAAGCGTTGTAAAGAAGCTTCGCCTTCAACACCCTCACAGCCATGCCTTCAACACCCTGACGACGCTCCGATCACACAGCAAACTGGCAGGTTGCGTCGTCAACTTCGGCGAATTCCCGAACATCTCGCGTTCCGCTCTCAAGTCGGCAAGCGGCGCACCCGTATACAGCGGGGTGGAAATCCCACGAGACAACTGCCCCCAACGATTCCCTACAAAGGAACTCCCCAGATGTTCACTACCCTCCGCGCCCGGATCATGGCCCTGTGCGTGGCCATTGTCGTGGCCGCGCTCGCCATCAATACGGCGCTGAACCAGTTAGTCGCCAGCCGCTATAACGAAGACGCCATCGACAGCAGCCTGGCCGCCGTGCAGAGCGGCCATACCAGCGCCATCGCCGAGTGGGTGGCGTCGCACAGCCAGATGATCGATTCGCTGCAGGACGCCGTGCTGCAGCCCGAACCCGACGCTGCGCTCAGGCAGATCGCCGACGCCGGCCGCTTTGCCAATGTCTACGTGGGCTATGCCGACAAGACTGCCAAATTTTCCAAGCCGGAAGGCATCCCGCCCGACTACGATCCCACCGGCCGTCCGTGGTACAAGCAGGCCGCCGCGGCAGGCAAGCCGGTGGTCACCCCGCCTTATGTCGATGCCGGCACCGGCAAGCTGGTGGTGGCGTTCGCCGTGCCGGTGATCCGCGACGGCGGCGTCAAGGCCGTGGTTTCGGGCGACGTCGCCATGGACACCGTGATCGCCAACGTCAAGGCGATCCATCCCACGCCGGCGAGCTTCGGCATGCTGGTCGCCAAATCCGGCGAAATCGTCGCGCATACCGACGGCAAGCTGACACTCAAGCCCGTCACCGATCTCGTTCCCGCGCTGACCGCCGACAAGCTTGGCGCGCTCGCCGGCGCGAAGACCCCGCTGCGGGTCGACATCGGCGGCAGCGCCAAGCTTCTCGGCGCGCGCGCCATCCCCGGCACCGACTGGATGGTCATCGTCGCGCTCGACCAGGCCGAGGCCACCGCCGGCATGCGCTCGGTGCTGATCGCCTCGGTGATCGCGCTGGTTCTGATCGCGGGCGTTGCCGCCATCGTGGTATGGGGCGTGGCGACCATGTCGCTGCGCGGCCTCGGCACCGTGCGCGACGCCATGGACGCCATCGGCTCGGGCGACGGCGACCTGACCCAGCGCCTGCCCGCGCACGGGAACGACGAAGTCGCCCAGATCGCGCGCGCCTTCAATACCTTTGCCGACAAGCTCTGCATCACCATGCGCCAGATCCGCGACGCCAGCGAATCCGTGCGCGCCGCGTCCGACGAGATCGCCGCTGGCAATATCGACCTGTCGCGCCGTACCGAATCCGCCGCCGCCAGCCTGGAACAGACCGCGGCGTCGATGGAAGAGATCACCGCCACCGTCAGCCAGTCGGCCAACTCGGCGCAGCATGCCAACGCGTCGGTCAGCGCCGCCTCGCGCGTGGCCGCCGATGGCGGCGTGGTAATCGGCGAAGTCATCGCCACCATGGGGCAGATCGAGAATGCCTCGGTCAAGGTCTCCGACATCATCGGCGTGATCGAAGGCATCGCCTTCCAGACCAACATCCTGGCGCTGAACGCCGCGGTGGAGGCGGCGCGTGCCGGCGACCAGGGTCGGGGCTTTGCCGTGGTGGCCGGCGAAGTGCGCGCGCTGGCCCAGCGCAGTGCGCAGGCGGCCAAGGAGATCAAGACGCTGATCGAATCCACGGTGGGCAGCGTCACCTCCGGCTCGAGACAGGTCCGGCGCGCCGGCGAGACGATGGACGAGATCGTCGGCAATGTGTCGAAGGTGACCGGAGTTATTAATGAGATCACTCACGCTGCGATGGAACAGACACGCGGCATTCAAGAGGTGAATAAGGCGGTCGGCCAGCTCGATGAGATGGTCCAGCAGAACGCGGCGCTGGTTGAGCAGTCGACGGCGGCGGCCGCGGCGTTGCAAACGCAAGCGGGAAGCCTGGCGGGGGCGGTAGGTCAGTTCAGGCTGGGATAAGGGTGCTGGCCACGCGATGCTGGCCACCAGACACCTTGGCGCCAGCTCAGGCGGCGGATCAAGCGGCGGACTAAGCGGCCGCCGTACGCTTGCGGCGCCCGCCAATCGCCCCGGATGCCGCCGCGCCCAGGATCCGCCGGAACGTCGGGCATTCCATATGGCTCGGCGCCGGGCACACGGCCGCATGCCGCAATCCATCCCGCATCGCCGTCAGCTTGCGGATCGTGCGGTCCAGTTCATCGGCCTTGGCGGCAAGCAGCTTCCGGTCGATCTTCGGCCCGCCTTCCGGCGAGAACATCCGGGCGATGTCATCCAGCGAGAATCCCGCCGCCCTCCCCAGCGCGATCAGTGCCAGGCGTTCGAGCACGCCGGCGTCGTACACGCGCCGCATGCCGCGCCGGCCGATCGGGGCGATCAGGCCCTTTTCCTCATAGAAGCGCAGCGTCGACGCAGGCACGCCCGCCTGCTGCGCCACTTCGGCGATATCCAGGCTTTTCACCGCTTGACCTCAAGTTGGCTTGAACTGGCACAGTGTAGCTTTAATGCCATGAAGGCGACCAGGGAGAGGCAACCATGGGTGACAAGCAAGCAGAGCGCAGCAATGGCGGCGACCAGGCCGCACTGTGGAACGGCCCGTCCGGCCAGGCCTGGGTAGCGCAGCAGGCGCTGCTCGACCAGATGCTCCAGCCGCTGGAAGCGCTGCTCGTCAGCGCGGTCGATGCCGGCACGGCGCAGCATGTGCTCGACGTAGGATGCGGCGCGGGCGCGACGACGCTGGCACTCGCGCGGATCATCGGTGCGCGCGGGCATTGCACGGGAATCGACATCTCCGGCCCGCTGGTGGACGTTGCGCGGTCGCGCGCGCAACAAGAAGGCGTTCCGGCGACCTTCGTCCATGCAGATGCGCAAACCCATGCCTTCGCGCCGGGCAGCTTCGACACCATCGTGTCGCGCCTTGGCGTGATGTTCTTCACCGACCCGGTCGCGGCCTTTGCCAACCTGCGGCGTGCTGCGACGGCCGGCGCCATGTTGCATTGCATCGCATGGCGCGGCGCGGCGGAAAACCCGTTCATGACCACCGCCGAGCGCGCCGCTGCGCCGCTGTTGCGAAACCTGCCACCCCGCCAGCCGGGTGGCCCTGGTCAGTTCGCGTTCGGCGATCGTCAGCTGGTGCGGTCCATCCTCGAGGACAGCGGCTGGACCGCCATCGACATCACGCCGATCGACGTGGCATGCGCGCTGCCAGCGCGCGCGCTGGAAGACTATTTCACGAACCTGGGCCCCGTCGGGCTGGCACTGCGGGACGCAGACGCAGGCACGCGTGCCCGGGTTGTCGAAGTCGTCGGCAACGCCTTCAGGCCTTATGTGCATGGCCAGACTGTGCACTTCACCGCTGCCTGCTGGATGATTACCGCGCGGGTGCCTGCAGGCTCGAAGGCAGAGGAGACAGGCTGTCATGGCTGACGCCGGGGTCCCGGGCTTGCCGCGCTCCACCATGAGGAATGTTTGTGTTCCGTGCGCTAACGTACGGAGCATCTGTTGCACAGGGCGAGAATAGGAACCCTTCGGCGCCATCGCGCACCGCATCCCGCTACCGCGGGGTAATTGCATGGCAAGGCTTCCTGGCCGACTGGCCGCCTACGTCGCACTCAGCCTTCTGCTCGCCACCGGTGCGCAGGCTTCGGATATTGCCTGCCATCACGCGGCGGCTCCGCAGGCGGCCCGCTGCGACGGCCAGCCGGCCACAGCGAACACATGCAGGCATGCGGACAAGCCGCCGAGTGGCGTCGCCCTGATCTGCGACTACACGATGCTCCGCGGCACATATGAGCGCGTCTACGCCGAGCAGTTACAGCTCCTGCGCACCGGGGAAATTGGCCCGGATGAAATCGCCGCATGGCGAAGACTGCGCGATGCCTGCACCTCGGTGCCGTGCCTGGACAGGGTCTTTGCCAACTGGCGTGACTACGCGAGCCAGAAGCCTGTTCCCCCCGCTGCCCAGGCGCCCCCGGTACCCGCCAAAGCCGCGAGCAATGCCAGGAAGACCAAACCGGACGCTGGCATGCAGACGGCGGTGCGTCAGCCTCAGCCTGTCGCGAAGCCGGTGCCGCGGGAGAAACAGCAGGAGAGGCAGCAGGAGAAGCCGCAGGAAAAGCAGCGGGACACCCAGCCCGCCACGGCGCGGCCCGCGTCTCCCGCCGCTTCGCAGCCGTTGGCGGAGGCCGTGTTGCCTGCAGAAGGCCGGGAGCAACCTGTCGCCCCTGTCGTGAAGAGCAGGCCGCTCCCCGATACGGTCCCACCACCTGCGCCGCAGCCTCCGCCTGAGTTCGTGGCCGACAGGAAAATCAACGAGCACCCCATCGCTCCGGCCACGACCGATCGGCCGCTCCCGGATGCCGCCCCTCTGGCCGCGCCGCAGCCTCCGCACCGGGCCGTGACCGAAAGAGAAACCCCAGAGCGCCCCGTCGCCCCGGTAGCGACCAATCAACCGCCTCCCGGCCCTGCCACCCGATGGACCCCCATCTACCCCATAGAGGGATCTTTGCCTGGCAGATGGGAACCACTTGGCGCGCTGGCATGGTTGATCCTGTGCGGCGTGTGCGTGGTCCGGTGGTGCCGGAGGAGACGGGTTGAATGGCTGCCGGATGCCGCGCGCCGGCGCGAGCGGGCGCGGACCGCGACGCGGATCGTGCTGGTATCGGCGGGACTGATCGCCGTGAACAGCATCGTACTGTTCTGGATCCTGGCGTAACGCCAGCCGTTGCCTTGCGCTCAGGCCGGGACACCGTCCCATGCCTGCCTGGCTGCCGTCTTCCACCAGCAGGCCAGCAGGCTCGCCAACAGCCGCAAGCCACTGAGCGGATGCATCATGCACTGCCGCACCTGCTCGCTGCGGCTTTCGCCATAGAGGCACCACGTGCAGAAGTGCTCGCAGTTGTTGGTCAGCAGCCGGTAACGGTCTTCGCCCAGGCGCGAGCGCGCGCGCCTGACAGATTCGGCGACACCGTAGCGCGCCATCGGCGTGGCCAGCACGGTGATGCCGCGCCCGGCGGCAAACGCAGCCAGGCCCAGTTCCTCCACCGGGCCGCGCTGCTGACGGTGGCAATAGCCAGCGTAGTGGACCACCTTGCCATCGCCGACGTAGATGCCGTGGTGCGCGTAACCGTGGCGCGGCGTCACAAGGTGCGCGCCGAGCGGCGGCTCGACGTCGGCAGCGAACGGCAATGGCGAGGACAGTGAGGCTTCGGCTGGCAGGTAGCAAGCAGACCGTGCCGTCGCCATCCCTATTGTGTTGCAGAGCCTCATTGCCGTCTCCCCTGTTGCCGGCCGCTAGCGGCGGCCCTGCCCGGTAACTGCATGGGGCATGCCAGTCGCGGCACGGCTGGGAGCCAGGTGCAGCGGGGAACGCGTGGAGCCTTCGTATGCGGACGCCGGGAGACAAAGCCGGCTGGGGCGCAGGCTGTACGCCACCGCATCCGCAGCATTGGACTTCATGAAATGATCAAGCGCCGGGGAGGCTTTTGATCAAATGAGCAAGGCGCGCAGGAAGCGATCGCAAGCGCAGTGCGCCGCGCTCAATATGCAGTCCGCGGTGCGCCAGTGCCCGGGACACATCGCTGCCGTACCGTGTGCGACCGCACCGAACATCCGCGACAGAGCCGCAGAATAGGAGCCCATCGACGCCCCGTTTGCGCCGCCTCCCTCGGCATGCCCCCGGGGCGACAGGATGAAAAGGCTTCCGGCCCGTCTGGCCGCCTGCATCTCGATCAACCTTCTGCTCACCGCCGGTGCGCAGGCGTCGGATATCGCCTGCAAGCACGCGCTGCGTCACCCAGCCGCCCGCTGCGACGATCTGTTCGCCTCAGGAAGCCCATGCAGGGAAAACCGCCAACCAAGCGCCGCCACCCTGATCTGCGACTACGCGATGCTCTATCGCAACCACGAACGCATTCATGCACAGCAGCAGCGACTGCTGCGCGCCGGCGCAATCGGGCAGGACGAGGTCATCGCATGGCGACGGCGCCGGGATGCCTGCACGTCGGTGGCATGCCTGGACAGCGTCTTTGCCAGCTGGCGCCCGCTCAGGAGCCGCAAGCCGGCTCCGCGCGCCACCGCACCGCAACCCAACGCGCCCGAGGCGCCTGTGCACAACATTGCGAAGAACGAGCCGCAAGCGACGCCAAAGATGGCGCCCAGGCTGACGCGCCCAGGCCGGCCGCAGCCCGCGCCCCCGGACATCGCGCCCCAGCCTCCGCCTGGTCCCGTAGCCGGGTCGGGAACTCTTGAAGACCCCGTCACACGCGCCGCAATCGATCGTCCGCCCCCGGCTCCCATACCGCTGCGTACATCGCCGACTCGCGTGCAGGCATCGCGGCAAACCGGATGGGAATCGCTTGGCACGCTGGCGTGGCTGGGCATGTGCAGCGCGGGTATTTGCTGCTGGTCCCGCCGGACGCGGGGGGAATGGCTGCCGGGCGGACACCGCCTGCGCGAGCGCCTGCGCGACGCGTCGGCCATGGTGCTGACGGTCTGGGGGCTGTCGATGCTGAATGCCGTGCTGTTCCTGTGCATCCTGGTGACAGGAGCATCCGCCTCATGAGGCCAGGCCGCCGTCGCGCAATGCAACGCAGGCCTGGGCTTCCGGCATCAGTTCATCCAACCCGCTGACTCACTCCGGCAACGGGTACTTCCGGGCATTCATCTCCATCTTGGCGCGCACCGCGGCATCAAGGTCGACACCCAGCGCCGTCACCAGTTGCGTCAGGTAGATGGTGATATCGGCCAGCTCCTGCTCCACGTGCTCGCGCTTGTGCGTCGACATGACCTGGCGCGACTCATCCTCGGTCTGCCACTGGAAGATCTCGACCAGCTCGGCCACCTCCACGCTCAGCGCCATCGCCAGGTTCTTGGGGCTGTGGTACTTGCCCCAGTTGCGGGCCTCGCCAAAGGCAAGGGCGGCTTGCTGGAGGTTATGGATGTCGATCAGTGGCATGACGGGATGGCGTTGGGGCTTCATGGCGGGCGGCCCTGCGACGGCGGCGCATCCGACAGCGGGGCGAAGCCGCAATTTAAGCACGTCCACGCCCGCTCGACAGCCCGTCATGCCGGGCTTACGCTACACGGGTGCATCGATCGTCGCAGCGGAGGTCCCCATGCGCCCGACTCCCGGCCTGGCATTCGCCACCCTTGCCGGCACCGTTGCCTACCTGGCCATCGCGATCGCAGGCTGGGGCGGCATCGGCGCCTTCTTCGCGCATCCCGCGCGCGTGGCCCTCACCATCGTGCTGTTTGCACTGGCCGTGGCCGCGCTGTTCTCCGGCGGCAACATCAGCAGCGGCATGCGCGAAGACCGCGCCAACCGCTGGGTGCTGGGCGCGTTCGGCGTGCTGGGGCTGCTCGCGGCTTACCTGCCGGCCTATACCGACCGCATCGGCTTCTGGACGCTGGATGGCGATACCGTGCGCTGGATCGGCGTGGCCTTGTTCGCCGCCGGCGGCGTGCTGCGCTTGTGGCCGGTGTTCGTGCTCGGGCGCCGGTTCAGCGGGCTGGTGGCGATCCAGCCCGGGCATACGCTGGTGACGACCGGCATCTACGGCGTGATCCGGCATCCGAGCTACCTCGGGTTCGTGATCAGTTCGCTGGGATGGGTGCTCGGATTCCGCTCGGGCGTGGGGGTGGTGCTGACGCTGGCGATGGTGCCGGTACTGCTGGCGCGCATCCGGGCGGAGGAAGCGCTGTTGCTCGACCAGTTTGGCGACGAGTACGCGGCGTACCGCGCCAGGACGTGGCGGTTGTTGCCGGGCCTCTATTGATTACCGCGCGCGGAGCCGGGCCACGCCGAAGGCAACCAGCGCTAGACTTTCCCGGTGCGCCGGGCCACAAGCGGGAAAAAGAGGGACAGATTTATTTCTGATCCAGATCTTGAAATAGATCTGCCCCTTTTCTCGATTGCATCGCGCGGCGGGCCGCGGTCTAGCCGGTACCGGCCCAGTGACTCGCCGTGCCTCCTACTTCGCCGGCGCCTTGACGAGATCTCCGGTGTAGCTCAGCGAGGCTAGGTCTGCCTTCGCCTTCTCCGGCGTTTCCAACTCCAGCACGACGCGGCCCACCATCAGCCCCATCGACGGCGAGCTGCGCACGTACTTCGTCTCACCGGAATCCAGCACGAAGCTCAACGTCTTCTCCGTTTCGGTTGCAGCCGAGGCCACATACTTGCCGGCCGGCCGATCCACAAAGAAGAAGCCGCCGGGCTTGGACTCGCCCACCACCTGGTTGTTAAGACGCAGATCAGGCTGGATCGCGGCGCCGAACATCGACGCCGAGCGCAGGAAGTAGACTCGACCCTCGCCCGGCTTCATCGTAGGAATCGACGCCGCCATGTCGGCGTGTTTCACACCCGAAGCACATCCCGCCAGCAGCGACGACACCGCCAGTCCGGCGATCAGCATGCGTGCAACCCGTTTCATTCCGATTCTCCCAAGTTCAAAGGTACTGCGGTGGACAGCGGGGAATAGTTCTGTTCCCCAGGCATATAGAAGCCCACCAGGGTCTTGTCGCGGATGACCAGGTAGGCCTCGTGGACCTGACGGCCCTCGATCGTGAAAATGGTGCTGATAGGCCGGTAAACGTCGCCCTGCGGAACACGACCCACCCTCGACCAGACAGACCTCTCGGGCAGCGTGCGGGAATAGCCCGTGTCCAGTTGAACGGTTGTAGCGATCAGGATCTGGATGCGTCGGGCGGCCACGTTTGGTTGGGTGACCTCGATAGTCGATGGGGCCGTCGCAATCATCGGGGCACAGGCAGCAAGCGCCAAGCAACATCCAGCAGCAAGTCCATAGCGCCGAATGTGGTGCGGAAATGGCGATTTCATTCAGGTAACCGTTTGAATCGATATTTTGAAAAATGCTTGGCCGTGCCGGTGGGAATCCCGCCAAGCCGCAGGCTCATGTGAACCTGCATCGAATCTTCCGAAACTAGATTTCCTTGGTCATCTAGGTAGAGCATTGCCATCGAATCCGTCGTATTCGGCCCGAATTCTGATCTGCCACCTTTGCTAGCTCCTCCCCATATGATCTTTCCATGGGAACCAGTGCATACGAATCTGCCTTTGTCTTCAAAAAAGAGGGCGCGTGATGCGCTTTTCCCATTCTCATAGTCCACGCTGACTTGGAATGACCGCTCGGATATCCTCGTCACTTCTCCGTATTTTGGATACGAGGTACGGCCTGCACCAGATCTTGCTGCACTCATAAATGTCATCGCCTCTGCGTTATTGGCAAATGGGAAGACATAGTCAATGCGCATTGTCTTGGCCCATCCTTGAGCCGTTGCGTCCCCATCCAATAGCTCACCTCTGCCCTCATATCGGCCACTCAGGTTGGGGCAAGCAACGTTAACGTAGTCAGCCGGATCGATATTGTTACCGCCGGCACCTGGGTAGTTTGGTGGCGAATGAAGGCACCCCGAACAGACAAGGGCCATCGCCGCAACTATTGTCCATCCTCTCATTTGCGTTCCTTCGATTGCTGGGTCTGGTTGCGGAAAACGGACCAATCGATTCCGTACTGGTTGAGCAAGGTCACGCAGGCAAACGGCGCTGCTAACGGAATGTCGATATCAGTACTGGCGTGCCCAATTGGCTATAGACAAACCTCGACGACGGATTCCGGACTCTGCGGCATCGCAAGGAATCGCTTCCACCCCTCGAGAACCAACTGCCATTCACGCAGCGAAAAGCGACCCTCCTGTTTTCCAACCCAGTCATCATTCGACTCGATGTCCACCTGCACCCCTTCAGCAGTCAAAGTCAGTGTGACATCGTTTCCGCCGGTTTCTACTGTGGTCTCCCCTCCGGCTTCAACAGCGTTCAGATAGCTCAGCAAACAATCGCAGTCACTTGTTGTTTGCGCTACCGCCCCTAGTGCCCCACAGACATATCGGCTGTAGCGTGGTGCGTCAACAGATTCAATAGCCACAGGATGCCAATGAAAAACTCTGCCCGCGGTAGCGGTGAACTTCACCGTCGATATATGAAAACAAAAATTTCATTTCATCACCTTAAGGCACTTTTTGAGACCTCTATCAGGATCCTTTTTCCTTCTCAATCTGATCGAGCGCCGTCGGATCTCTGCCATCAATTTCTCTACTTTGACTCGCGGCGCACCGATTCGTGTTTCGAACCCGAACAACTCAATGCCAAGCCATGCTGTGCCAAATCGGGCCTAAACATCGACTTCCGCTCACCATTCGCACCCCGCACAGCAAGCGGCATCTGAATGGTTGTGCACCAGTAATACTGGCGCCGTCAACAGCGCAAACGGCACTCTCAATCCGGCAGTCGTTTAAATCGATAGATAGCGAAGTATTTGGCTGTTCCAGTTGGAATCAATCCTAGCCGCAGGCTCATGTGGACCTGCATGCCCCGTTCAAGAATGAGGTTTCCAGAAGGATCTAGATACAACGTGACGACCGAGTCGGAGCGGTTTGGCCCATACTCAGATCGCCCGCCGTCGCTTGACCCTCCCCACGAAATTATTCCATTCGCACCAGTACACACAAATCTCCCCTTGTCCTCAAAGGAGGAGACATACTCAAGCGATTTTCCATTCTCATAACGCAAATTGAGTTTCGCAATACGGCTTGCCATTGTCACGATTGCGTAAGTAGGGGGCGCGTACCGACCCTCGCTTGATCGGGACGCAGCTAGTACTTCCTGCGCTTGATGATTGTCCCGAAAGGGAAATACGTTTGAAAGCCGCCATTTCCGCGCCGCTTGTTGTGCCGATGCATCTCCCTCTACGAGTTCACCAATCCCTTGATACCGCCCACTTAAATTTGGGCATTCTGCGGCTGCGTACTCGGCCGGATCGAGATTATTGCCTCCGGCACCGGGGTAATTCGGCGGGGAATGAAGACAAGCAACACAAGCAAGGGTCATCACCCCGACACACAACTTGGCTCCCGTCATTTCCTATCCGTTGGTTGCAGTCTCTGATTGCGAAAGATCGACCAATCGATACCATACTGATTGAGCAGCGTTACCGCAGCAAAGGGAGCCGCCAGTGGAATATCAGCGAACTGGCAAAAGGGGACAGATCTAGGATGCGTCGATCACCCTCGCTTGGTTGCGAGACCTCAATGGTCGATGGAGCTGTTGCCATCAGCGGTGCACGTAAAGCGCCAAGCAGTACCAGCATTACGCCAAAGCCAACGAAGGTGCGCTGGGAACACTGCCCTTATCATTGGATCCTTCTGAATTTATACTTTGAGAAGCGCTTTGCAGTACCTGTCGGAACCGCGCCAAGAAGCATGCTCATATGCACCTGCATCCCTCGCTCCAGAATTAGTGCGCCATCATGATCTAAATACAATGCTCGAAAAGCATCCGAATGATTCGGGCCAAATTCAGATCGCCCCCCTTGGCTTGGTCCTCCCCAGATGATCTTCCCCGTCCGCCCCGTGCATACGAACTTCGCCTTGTCCTCAAAGGTAGGTTCATAGGAAGCTGTCTTTCCGTTTGGGTAGCTGACTACGATCTTGAGTACCCGTTCTCGACTTGCACTCACACTTCCATGGAGGGGTTGCTGGAGGCGTCCGTCAGGTAGCTGTGCCGCGAGTTGGACGGCGGAAGAATCGACGCTGTCTGTGTATGGAAAAACTCGGTCAATTCGCCAAGTTTGCTCCCGCCGCTGCGCTACCGCATCGCCTTCAACTAATTCCCCCTTACCCTCATATTTTCCATTCAGATCAGGACAAGCGGCGTCAACGTAATCGGAAGGATTGACGTTGTCGCCACCAGCACCTGGGTAGGTTGGTGGCGAATGGAGACATCCGGAGCAGGCTAAGGCCAGCATCGCCGGAATAAATATCGCTCGCTTCATTTTCCATCCTTCGAATGCTGGATCTGATTACGAAAGACTGACCAGTCGATACCATATTGGTTGAGCAATGTTACCGCGGCGAATGGCGCAGCCAGTGGAATGTCGATATCCGTCTGAATCTCGAACATCATTCGTTGGAATGATGTCATCCCTTCCTTGAGGTTGCCGAGGCTGTCGTACGCAGTAAGACTGCCAAGGTAATCGTGGGGCCCGGCAAAGGACTCCAGCACCTTGTCGGTGAACGTACCCGGCACGTATGGCGACTTAGCGAGCGTGCCGTCTAGCCCTTGGAATCCGCCGGTTAATCCCCCTTCGTTCATAAGCGCGTCATTCAGCGTCCATGGGTCTCCCGTAAGAGGATTGAGATTGACAGAGTTCCCATAGAAATACCATGCGCCGTCCGGCCGCTGAGACAGCGTTCCGTATTTCAAGAGATCGTCCAAACTAACCCGCGTGCCAGCAACTTTGAAACCATCACCATCAATTCCGCCGCTTGGCCCGGTCGCGTTGGAAGCCAATTTTGTATCATCTAGATCAGCCCCATCGACGATACCTTTGAATCGCCGCGAAGACTCAATTTGGTCTTGGCGCATCGCATCCGCCGCCCATGCGACAGCGGCCGTCGCGAAGCCCGTCATTGCCCCCGACTTACAGTCGCCCCCCTGTATCGCAGCCGCGCCGCAACCGGCGGCGCCAGACGTGAGTAGCCGTTCAACGCCGTAGTTGGACCCAAAGTATCCCGTCAATCCCCCGGTCACGGCCCCCGCGATACCCGCAGTCACCAACTTATCGAGTTTGATCTTGCCAGTCATGCCAAGCTGAATGGTCGCGCTGGAAGCAATACTGCCTAAGGCGCCGGCAATAGCCAGGTTTGCTATACCTCCGGCGGCAAATGCCGAACTCGCCAGAATCCCTCCGGCAGCTGCCGCTTCCGCGAAGGATCCTGTAGCAATCAACGCAGCCATGCCAGCCTCGGCGGCGGCCAACTGTGTTCCAGCCAAGGCGGCAGCCGCGGTGCCCGCGGTCGCGACAGCAAGCGCCACCGCAGCCAGAATGGCCACGATCTGCCCCAGCGGCCCAAACCCCTTCTCCTCCTTGATGAACTCCCGATGGATGTCATCGCTGACCGTGCCCTCGGTGTAGTTCAACCCGAGGTTGGCCTTGAGCTCGGCCACCAGCGCCTTGGTGGCATCCACATCCACGCTGCCGTCAGCGCGCATCACGCGGAATGCTTCGTTGACCGCATTGATGCTGTCGGCCTCGATGTCCATGTGCATCGCGCTCATGAACCCGCCTGGCTGCACCACCGTGCCGGTGACCACATTCCAGCCGCCCTGCACGCGGTAGGCCGAGGTGCCGATGTCGACCACGTTGGGAGCGTTGTCGATGCTGCCGGCCTTCACCTCGAGCGTGTCGCCGGCCATGACCTGGCCGCTGTTGCGGATCTGCCCGGCAATGTCGAGGCTGACGTTGTCGCCGGCGACGGTGCCGCCAGTGGGCTTGATCAGCATCTGCGCATAGCCATCGGGGAGATAGACCTGCGGTACCAGCGCAATAACGCTCGGGCATACCGTGCTCGCGACGGTGTTGCAGCTTGGATCGGGCACCTGCTGCTGCACGTACCAGAGCAGCGGCTTGTCGAGTTCGTTGATTTGCTGCTGCGTGAGCGCCGTGCCCAGCGCGATGCTGTGCTCCTTGGCGTAGTCCGCCGCATTCTTGTAGAACACCAGCTTCTGCTGGTCAGTCACGGAGTGCTGGTATTCGTTGTCCCAGGCGAGGCCGTTGATGAAGGTGGCTTGGCCGGTCTGCTGCAACGCAGCTTGCTCCAGCTTCTGGCCCTCGGTGTAGGGGTCGTAGTAGAACGACAGATTGCCCGGGCGGAGCTCCGGCGGTAGTTGCTTGAGCAGGCTGTCCGGCGTCACGCCGGCGAGCATTGCCGTCGCCGGGCTCAGGTTCACGTATTGCGCCCGATCATTGTTTGCAGTCGGCCCGGTTACCGGGTTGCCGCCCAGGTTGGCATTGAAATGCCACTGCACCGTATTCGGATTGCCCGTGTCCGGCGTTGCCGGCGTCGTCACGATGACTGGATTGAACCGCCAAGGCTGGGTCGGGTCCGTCGCCGGTGTGCCCGGTGGCAGGGAGCCGGCCGGCACCGGTGCGGGTCCCAGCGGAATCACCTGCCTGGGGCTGGTGGATGGCGGCGTGGGCTGGGTAGGGCTGGTGTAGCCGTTCACGAGCGCGGCACCGGTCAGGTCGACCGTCGCGCCCATCAGGTTCCCGGTGTTGGTGATCTGGCCACCCGCGTTGACATTGAGCTTGCTGCCCGCCTGGATGCCGGACTCGATGCTGCCGAGCACGGCGGTGCCGCCGGTGTCATGACGCTTGTCAGGGCTTAAGTAGCCGGTCTTCTCGACCCATCGGCCTACCCATTCAGCATTCAGCGCAATGCTGTCGTTGTTGACTGGCGCATCGACCTTGATCGTGACGTCGCGGCCGCCCGTGATGAGGGCGCCAGTGTTGGTCAGCGTGGTGCCGGACAGGTTGACGTCGCGCGCTGCCGAGATAACACCTACCGGACCCGCGGCGGTTGTCTCATTGGCGGAGCAGTTGCTTTCCTTGTAGGTGCCCCCCGGGTTGCAGCCGCCAGCGTAGCTCGGGTTCATATTCCCGTAGCTCTTGTGCAGCGTCACCGGATCCATGGTTTTGTTGACCAAGGTCGGCGCGGTGATCGAGATATCGCCAGCGAGCGACTGAATGGCGCCTGCCTGGTTTGTCGCGCTGCTGCCAGCCGTGAGCGTGACGTCGCCCCACGCGGCCAGTGTGCCGTTCAGGTTCTGGATATTTGCCGCGTTGATGGCAAGCGTCTTGCCGGCGGATACGGTGTTGGCCGTCTGTTGCCACGTCAGGGTGTCAACGTGCGGATCGCCCTCACGGCACGTCTGGGCGCCCGGCAGGCAACCTGCGGTCGTTGTGAGCTTGCTCTCGTAGCTACCCTGGTTCGTGAAGGTGCCCGGCGTCGTGATCGTGACCTTGCCCGCGGCGGCAAGATCGCCGGCATTGGTCAGGTCGCCGCTGCCGGCCAGGCTCAGGTCACCCCCAACCAGGATCTGGCCAGCCTTGCCCAGCTGACAGCTGGCGGTGGACTGGGTCGGGGCGCCACTGGTGCCAGTTGCCAGTGTGACCGGCGACCAGGGAGGCGGCGCCGGGCAGTTGTCGCAGCTGCCCATGCTGGGCGGCAAGCCGAAGACCAGCGGACCCGACTCGGAAAGCTTCGGCCCGGAACGGGTTTCAGCGTAAGTGCGCAGTTGTGCCAGGAAGGCAGACAACTCGTCCTGATTGACGGAGTCGGTCACGCTGTTCACCAGCGTGGCCGAACGGCCGTTGTCCAGGCTGTCCACCTTGAGCGTGACATCCCTGGACGCCGAGATGATGCCCCCCTTGTTGGAGAGCGAGGCGGCGCTGAGGTCGAGGCTGCCGCCGCTGATGATCTGGCCGGCCGTGCCGTCGGTCTGGCTGACGATGGTGCGATCGACGGTCGGCACGCCAGCAATGCCGGGCAGGCTGGCCAGGTATGGGACCGCGGCCGGATCGATGCTGGCAGGCAGAAGGTGCCAGTAATAGCCTTCCGAAGCCGAGCCCTCGGCCCCGGCATAGATTCGCTCCGGACCAAATGCCAGCGGTACGCTGCCATCGGGCTTGCGCAGTACATCGGCCAGCGTGATCGGCTGCATCGGGCCAAGATCATAGGCCGCGCAGGTGTCGCAGTTGCCTCCGGCCAGCCATGGCTGGTAGCTACCGATGATGGTCGAGGCCAGCAACGCATCGTTCGTGACCTTGCCGGTGGTGCTGCCCGCGTCGACCGGGGCCGTCCGGTCATTGATGACCGATGCGGCAGCGATGTGTACGTTTCCCTTGGCGCCCAGCACACTGCCGAGGTTGTTGAGCGTGCCACTGATGTCGAACCGCAGATCGCCGCCGGCCTGCGTCGTGCCGCCACGATTGTCGTAGTCGCCGCCGGTCACCACCACTTTGCCCAAGGCCTCGACAGTCCCTGCGTTGGTGACGTTGCCGGCAAGCACCAGGCCGGCGTTGGCATGGATCACGCCGGTGTTGCTCAAGTTGCCGGCCGACAGCGAAACGTTGCTGCCGCCCACGATCTGGCCGCTGTTGTCCAGCGCGCCGCCGGTGGTCAGTGTCAGGTCGCCAGCCTTCTGGATCGTGCCGGTGTTCGTGATGCCCTGGCTCGCTGAAAGCACGACGTTCGTGCCAGGCACATCCCACGTGCCCATATTGCGGATCGCCAGCGCGGCGAGTGTCAGGACGCTGTTGGCGTTGAGCTTGCCCGTGGCCGCCCCCGACGGGTCGAAGGTCTGGTTCGGGGTGTTGAGGGTCAGGTCATTGCCCGCGAGCAGCTGTCCGGCAGCGTTATTGAAGCTGCCGTCGGCCCCGGTCACCGTGAAGGTCAGATCGCCCGTGGTCGGGCTTTTGCCGGCAAGATCGCCGGCAAAGACGGTTCCGCCCTGGTTGCTGGTAAGCGCCGCAGTCGTGACGTGCAGGCTTTGCGCACCGACCAGCAGGCCTTTCGCATTGTCCAGGCCATTGGTGGCATTCACCGTGACGGTCTGGCCGCCGAGCGTCCCGCGGTTTGTCAGATCCGCAGCCGTGACGCTGGCCACGTTACCTGTCAGCGTTCCGGTATTCGAGACCTTGCCGCCGTCGATCCGCAACTGCTGCAGGGCGACGGTTGTGCCCTGATTTGCAATGGTGGCGCCTGCCAGCTTCACGTTGGCCGCCTGGGTGTCTCCAGCCAGCGTCAGGCCGTTGGTGGCCGATGGGTCGAGCGTACCCTTGATTGCGTTCTCCGTCTCCGGCGCGGAGCCCACTGTGATATCGGCGCCGCGCAGGATCGCGTCACCGCCGACCCAGTCGAGGCCCGCCACGCTGAGTGTCTGCCCCGCGCTTGCGCTCAGGTTGCCACCGGTCTGCACGCTGCCGGCGAGCGTGACATTCCGGCCCGCCGTCACTGTGGCATCGCCCACGCTCCCAAGGGCACCGCTGACCGAAGTAGACCCGCCGGTGCCGCGGATCGCGGTGTTGCCGCCGCTGGAGATGCTCCCGGCTATGTTGGCGTCCTGCCCCGCCGTGATGGTTGCGTCGCCGTCGGCAGTCAGTGCGCCGTAGATGTTGGCGCTGCCATCCGTGGCGGTGATGGTAGTCACACCCGCGCTCTGGGCCTGGCCGCCCACAGTGACGTGCTGCGCAGCGGTCAGGGTCAGGTCGTCGTTGCTGCCGATCTCGCCGCTGGTCGTGATGCTCCCGGCCTGCGCCGTAACCTGGATGGGGCCAGTGGCCAGCACCTTGCCGCCGAGATCCACGTCAGTGCCCGCCGACACGGTCAGCGTCCCGGGCGACACCACATTGCCAGTTGTGGTCACGCTGCCGGTGACACCGGTAAGCGCCACATTGCCGCCGGTGCTGCCCGCTGCGCCGTTGATCGTGAGATTGCGCCGGGTGGAGAGGTCCAGGTCACCGGCAGACACCGCACTGCCGTCGATCGTGGTGTCGCGCGCCGCGTTGAGTTGGATAGCACCGGGCGAAGTGACGTCGCCGTCCAGGCGGATGTCGCCACGGCCGTCGTTACCCGCGGCCGAGACCGTGATCTGGCTACCGGAAACCGCACCGTCCACATCGACGCTGCCGCCGGCGGCAAGGTTCACGGCGTCCTGCGCCTTCACGCTACCCGCGCCGTTGATCGAACCGCCCGACGTGACGGTGACGCCCTTGCCGGATTCCAGCGTACCGCCAAGCGTCGCATCCCGGCCAGCGTTGACGGTGTAGCCGCCTTCGCCCTGGCCGTTTCCCGCGGCGGTGACATCGCCTGCCCCGTTGAGCGCCACCGCCTGCCTGGCATAGGTGTTGCCCACCTTGAGGTTGCCGGCCGAATCGATGGTGAGATGGTTTGCCGAGGCCGCGAGATTGCCGTCTGCGCGCACGCCCAGGCCAGCAGCGGTACTGATAATCCGGATCTGGCCGGCAGTCATCGCGCCGAAGGCCGTGGCATCAATGGCGAGGCCATCGGTGGCGGTCGTGTTGCTGGCGGCGCTATTCGGGCCGGTGGCCGTGGTGGCGAACGTGCCGTTGACCGGCGCCACAATCTGTCGCCCGGCCACGAGATTGATCTGGTTGCCCGCGTACAGCGCGGCATCGACCCCGATCGTATCGGCGATCAGGTTGATATTGCCGACGGTCCCCTCGATGCCAACGCCATTCGGATTGCCTGGGGCGGGATTGGCGATCTGCACGCGTCCGCCCTCCACAAGGAAGCCCGCGGAGGCCGCGGCGTCGAAGCTGGTCGCCGCGCCAGCACTGGAGAGCCACTGCGGCATGCCGGTCGTAAGTGTGACTTGCGTGGTGTTCGTAAAGCCGGCCCCCCCGATATAGACACCGCCGGGTGCGGCAACGACAAGCCCGGCCGGCGCGCCGAAGACCTCCACCGTGCCATTGATCTGTGCCGGGGTCTGGCTGGTGACCTGGTTGATGATCAGGTTCGCCGGGCCGCTGGTGGCCAGGTTCGGGTTCGCGCCGACCTGGCCGCCAAGGAAGGTGCCGCCCCCGGTGGGGCTGTTGTTCATGATCAGACCGACCGGGTCGACCACGAACGCGCGATACTGGTTCAGCGAGATGCCCTGGGCATTGGGCCTGGTGATTGTCACGGTGGGGACGCCGCCCACTGGCGCACCGGGCCCGGAAGTCGCGCCGATCGATGGCGTGAAGCGCACCGGCGCGTTCGGATCGGTAATGGGCGCGGCATTGGCCGCCACCGGCCCAAAGCTCACTGTGACCGGCAGATGGGCAACGGCCCAGCGCAGCAGCTCCTGGCGCACCGCGCCGCTATGCACCGCCAGCGCATCGGTTGCCACCGCCCCGGCCGCGAGCACGCCGGCGGCTTGTCTGGCCTGCTGCAGGCTGACCTGCACCGGGCCGACCCACATCACCACCGCCACCACGCCAGCCAGCCCCCGCGCCAGCACGCTGCGGCGGCCGCGGTCGGCCAGCGACACGGCGGCCGGCTCGGCGGACGGCAGGCCTGCCGGTGTCACATGGACATCGGGGAAACCCTTCGAGTTGGCGGGGAACAGCGTGGCCTGGCGATCGCGATGCATGGCAAATCCTGACGATGCTTAACGGCTTGTTGGTATGGCGTCGGGGTGGCGGCTAAAGCTGCCGGCCGCAGGCGTTGCCCGCGCCCAGGTCACTGAGTGATCTTTGCCTTGGCCAGCAGCTCGGTGACCAGCGCGGCGGTGGCGCGCTCGAGCGCCTGCGCCTGCAACGCCTGCTGGATACCGGCTTTGACCGTGTCGTAGGCGGGCACCTGGGTCGGACGCGCCTCGTCGACCTTCACCAGGAAGCTGCGGTTGTTCCAGGCAACAGGCTCGGCGCTCACGGCGCCTGCCGGCAGGCTGGCAATGGCCTGGGCGATCGGCAAAGGCAGGTTCTGCGTCTGGCCTTCCTGCGCGGGCAGCTTGAAGCTGACCCAGTCCTTGGCGCCACCGCTGGCCTTTGATGGGGCGATGCTCACCGCCTGTGCCACCTTGGCGAAGTCTTCACCGCCCTTGATGCGTGTAAGGGCTGCATTCGCGGCAGCCGGATCGGCCACCTCGATCAGGCGCGCCTTGTACTCCTTCTCGCCAAGGCTCGCGACGATCGTGTTGTAGCGCTCGCGTACCTGCGCGTCGGTCACCGGCGCCGGCTTGATGTGGTCCTTCAGCCAGGCCTGCGTAAGAATCTGGGCTTTCGCGTCGCGCAGTGCCTGCTGTACGTCCGGACGGGATTCCAGCCCCTTGTCCCTGGCCGCCTCCTGTCGGAACAGCTCGCGCGCGATCAACTGTTGCTTGATTGCGTTACGCGCCTGCGGCGTGTCGGGCAGGCCTGATTGCTGCAGCACCGTTGTGACCTGCGAGTCGGTAATGGCAACGCCATTGACAGAGGCGGCGTGGGCGATGTGCAGGCCGAATGCGAGTGCCGTAGCGGCAATGAGACGTGCGACCTTGGATTGCATGGGAGTGTCCTTGTCAGTACGACCAGTTGAGCGTCGCCAGCAGCAACGCCCGCTTAGGTCCGAGATAGTTGGGTTGTGAGAGCGGCATGCCAGCGAGCAGCTCGCTGCTGAAGGTCTGGCGCGCCCATCGAGCCGACAGGCGCACGCCGGCGCCGGTGCCAGCCACGGACTGCCAGCGGCGCGTGGCGACGTACTGGGTGTGGCCGCCGTCGACAAACAGATACGGCTCCATGCGGATGCCGGCCGGCGCCGGCGCGTTGGCCCAGACGATCTCACTGCGCAGGTAGGCGCCGCGATCGCCCGCGATCACCCCTTCACGAAAGCCCCGCACCGTGCTCATGCCGCCGGCAAAGATCTGCTCCGAGCCAAACAGCGCCACATTGGTCCACTGCCCGACCAGCTGGGCCCGCCACGCCAAGAGCGCCCTGTCGAATGCCCGAGGCAAAGGCAATTGCAGCGTGGCGTTGCCATCCAGCTTGGTGACCTGCGCATGGGCCTCGTCAGGCCGGATGTCGGCGGGATCGCGCGTGGCATTGACCGAGGGCAACCCGCGCGAGACACCGAACTCGGCCGTGCCATAGCCAGGCTGGCCGTTGGCTGCAAAGCGCCGCAGCCCGCTCCAGGCCGCGCGCAGTACGGTGAGCCGCTGTGGATCGAGCTGCAGGTTATTGATCTCGCGCGCAGTCTTGCGGCGGGTCAGGGTCGCATCGAATGCCTGCCTTCCGGCCTGGCTGCGCGTGAGCACGTAATTCCAGCCAAGGGTGTGACCGAAGGTGCGGCCATAGAGCAGGGCGGTGTCGCCGATCGCGTTCTGGTATTCGGAGACCGAGCCGGTGTAGCTGATGGTGTGGTAGCCGAACGGCACCGCCGCCGAGATGACCGCGGCGTTGGTATCGACGGTGCCAACGTAGCTGCCGGACAGGGCCTCCTGGAACCCCAGCGCATTGTCGGCATCGATGCCGAGGCGCGTGCGTGAGATGCCTGTGGTCTTGCTACCGTAGTTGTCGACGCCGGCATTGAAGCGGAAGCGATCGCCGGGCTGGTTGGTGAGCGCCACGACGGAACTGCCCGGCGTCTGCCCCGGCAGGATCTGCAACTCGGCCCGGTTGCGGCGCAGGCGGTTGAGCTGGTCAACCCCTTGCTCCAGGCCCGGCAAGCGCAAGGTGTCACCCGGCGCGGGGAACTGCCAGCCAGTGCCCGCATCGGTCACCCAGCCGCCGCCAACTGTGTCGAACAGCCCCGCCTCGGACGGGCGGATCGCGCGGTCGTTGAGGCGAATCGATTCGATCTTGCCCGGGACGACAGTCACCACCAGCACGCCGCTGGCCAGGTTCTGCTCGCCCAGGTAGGCCCGGGTCGTAATGTAGCCGCGAGCAACAAAGGCCTCTGTGAAGCGGCGCAGCAACAGGTTGATGCGGTTGGTGCCGAGCGCGTGTCCGACGAACGCGCCGGTGATGGCCTCGATCTCCCTGTCGGACAGGACGGTATTGCCCCGCACGGCAATCCGGTGGATCTCGAACGTAGCCGAAGTATCTGGCACTGCCTCGACCGGTTGCCCGGCCGGAATGACCACAGGCGTATCGATCTTCACCGGCGGCTGCGTGGCCTCGCGCTCCAGCTCACGCTGGCGTTGCTCGCGCAAGAGGCGCTGGGCAGGATCCTCGGGCGCAAGTTGTGGCAGGACGGGGGGCACTTGCGCGAGTGCGGCCGGGGCGGGAAGCGCAACAAGCGCAATGGCCGCCCAGGCCAGCAGGCGGAGACGGTCACTTGCGTGCATACGTGGGGACATGGGCATCGCTTACCGCCACAACCAGGATGTGAGTCCCACGTGGTTCTCGATGGTGACCGGATCGCGCTGGCGCGGGCGCGAGACCGTGCTGGCGCCGGCAATGGCCACGTCGCCGTCAAAGCTGCCGCCATCTGTCACGGTGTCGCCGGAGACGCGCGTATGCCCCGCAGCCATCCAGCTGCCGCCAACGTCCATCGCATAGAGGCGCGCCCAGGTGTCGCCGAAGAAGGCCTTGAAGCCGCGGTCACGGGCGATGGCCGAGTAGCCTGTCACGCCGCTGGCAGTGGTAATGGGTGCATCGACGTTCAGATTGCCCAGTGCCAGCACGCGCCCGCCCACGTTGACGGCCATCTTGCCGGCCGCAATGTCGATGTCGCCGCCGGCCGACAGCAACCCGCCGGTGACAGCGGTGGTAAACAAGGCCGACGTGCGGCAGACAATCAGGCAGGAGCGGGAATAGTGCGCGCTGCCAGTGGTGATGCCCTCAGTGCGGACAGTCTCGATGGCGCGGATCTTGATCGGGCCGTTGTTGGCATAAATCTCGCCGCCAGAATTGAGCACATTGCGCCCAACGAGAGTTGTGCTCTTGTCGGAGAGCAGATAGGCCGTCTGGCCAGGTCGGTCGGACTCGCCGTAGTCCACATCGAAGCTGCTGCTGCGCTTCTTCAGCACCAGCCAGCGCGTGCCGGAGGCATTGGCAATGCTCTGTTTGCCACCGTTCACCCCGTCGGTCGTGGTGATCGCATTGACCACGTCACCACCAGCCTGCACGTCCAGGTAGCCATTGGAGAGCATGCGGGCATAGCGGTTGACCACATCGCCGCCGGCGCGTACCACCACGTCGTCGGCCGCGCCGAAGAGAATGCCCAGGTAGTCCGGCATCGACGTGTTGAGGACGGACCCGCCGGCCCGCACTGTCACGGCGCCGGCTGACAATGGCTCGTCCACGATGCGGGTCTGGCCCTGGATCAGCCCGCCGCTATTGGTCACGTCCCCGTCGGCCTGCACCAGTACACCGCCACCCCTGGCGATCAGCGTGGATTGCCGCGCGCCCGAATCGATCGCCACGGTGCCAGCGTGCAGGCGCACATCCCCGGCGGCCAGCACATCGCTGTCAGTCTGTGCATATCGCCCGGTCGCATCGATGGCGACGGCGGCGCCGGAGGACTGCAGGCGGCTGTCCTGCAGCGTCAGGTTGGCCGCGTTGACACCCGTGCCCGACACGCCGTCAACATCAGCCGCGGCAAGCGTCGCCTGGCCTGCGGTGATGGTGACCGTGCCGGCAGCGGTAAGCGACGTCCGGTTGGCGCCCGCAGCGGTTGTCAACGTCGGGGCCTTGATCAGGAGGTTGCCGCCAGCTTTAGCCTGAGCGCCGCTAAGGGCGATACCCTCGGCGATACCCTCGCCGGCATCGAAGAGACCAATCCCACCGCTGGCGGTAAGCGTTGTGTCGGTCAACTGCACCGGCTGGCTGTGCGCCTGTCCCGAGGCACCGATCACCAGGTCACCGGCCGTGCCCGTACCCGCCGCAAGCGTGCTTCCGGTCAGATTGACCCGATCCGCATCGACCCGCAGGTGGCGCCCGGCGCTGATGCTGCCGGCACCAGCCAGGCCGCCGCTGCCGATCAGCACATCCTGTTTGGCCTCAATGCGGCCAGAAGCCAGCTGCAGGTCACCGGTGCCGGAGACCAGAAAGTCGCCCGCCGTCGCATAGGCCGCTCCGGCGTGACGCACTCCGGCGCCCTGGTCGGTGACCATCAACTCGATCCGGCCTGATGAGAGGCTTCCCGCACCGGTGATGTCGAGCGCAATGCCCTGGCCCGGATTGACTGCAGGGACCGTATAGGTGATCCACGGCGTGAGGTTGTCGGTGGGCGAAACGCTGGTGTCGATCTCGGCCCGGCTTGCGCCGGCCACTGCTCGCACGCGTGCGTTCGGATCGCCATACAGGTTCTCCACCTTGCCACCCACGCGGATTTGCCTGGCAATCAGTTCGAGGTTCAGCAGCGTGCCGGACAGGCCTTCCGCCCCGATGTCGATCAAGCCCTGGCTGGTGCCGAGGACCAGGTTGCGCTGCAGTTGGCCGTTAGCCGTGGCGAAGTCATTGAAGGTGACCTGGCCGGTGGTAAGAGCGAGATTGCCGATGTTCCGCACCACAAGGCCATTGACGCTCAAGCCGTTCGGGTTGCTGATCACGACGTTCGCACGCGCGCCCAGCACAGAGAGCGGCCCCTCCAGCAGCGACGGGTTGGTAATGGTCACCTGGTTCAGGATGGTGCGGGCGCGCGCGGCATTGTTGTCCAGGTCGACACCAGCGCGAGGGACGTTGAATTCGCGGTAGGTGTTGGTGGAGACGCCGCCGACGGAATTGGCAATGCCGACAGTGATGCGGCCATTGGCGCCGGTGTTGGCCGTGGTCGCGGTGCCGCCGTCAGGGACGACACCGGCGGCCAGCGCGGTCGCGGCCATCGACGCCGCAGCCAGACCCAATGCTGTGATGCAGCGCCTTGTGGCGATGACACGCGCTAAGTTGCCTGCTTGATCTGTAGTTGCCCGAACTGGATGCATTGACCACGCTCCCGTTTTGCTGGGTGGGCGCGGCCTGGATTCCTGGTGGCTATGGACACATCTCGATTACGACGTGGCGTCCGTAGCGCTACTCTCCGCGCTGAGTTGGCGCGACAGTAACAAGCGGACTTTAGGGCGAATGTAGGACGCTTCCTAAGCCTTATCGAAATTTACATTTCGTTGGATAGCGTCAACAGAATTTTCAGCGAGGCTGTGGCATTGACGAGGATAGAAAAGAACCTTGACTCAAGTCATTTTTATATCCACGGCGATATGGATAAGAGGACGATCTGATGTGGTGGACGCAGGACCGGCAATGAAACGCAGCACACACTGGATACGCCTCAGCCTGTCACTGGTTGGGGCCATCCTGCCTGGCGATGCTGTCGCGCCGATGGGGATGGGGTTATTCAACTTCGGCATTGTGTTGCCGGGGTCTATTGGGATCGCGTTCCTGTTGCTAGGTTCGTCAAATCGAGGCAACCGATGGCCTCGCTTTCTCCGCCTCTTAGCCAGTGCTTCCGCTAGGCACACGCAAATGCCGCCTTGATTTTCATCAACGTTTGCCACCGTTCCCACCACTATGCTGCGAGCTAACGGGTAGCGCTGCACAACAACAAGACACAGAGAGTACGGGTACGACATGCCGCATCACACCTTGGATATCGAAATCGAACGCCTGGTATCGAAATCAACGCTGGAGTGCGAGCCCCAGACTCTCGTCAGCGAAGTCGTCGCCAGAATGGCAGAGCACCGCTGCAGTGCGATTGTCGTCATGGACCAGGGCCGGGCGGTCGGCATCTGGACCGAACGCGATGCGCTGGCGCTCGGCAATGCGGCCGACGCGCTGTCCGGGCCGATCGGCGCGCTGATGAGCCATCCTGTGGAGTCCCTGCCGGGCCATACGCGCCTCGGCAACGCCGTCGTCCACTTCAAGAACAAGGGCATCCGCCATTGCCTGGTGGTCGACGCCGCCGGGCGCCCGCTCGGCATGCTCTCGCAGACCGATCTCGTCATGGGCCACGGCGCCGAATTCTTCCTGCGCACCAAGCCGATCGATTCGGTCAAATTGTCCCGGCCTGTCGTGGTGGCGCCCGACATCAGCCTGCCCGACGCGATGCGCGCCATGCGCACCGGCGGGCTGAGCGCTATCGTCGTCCGCTACCCCGCTGGCGAGTACGGCATCCTGACCGAGCGCGATATTGTCCGGCTGGCGGCCGCCAACGCGCTTGGCGGCACGGTGGCCGAACACGCGACGCGCCCCCTGCGCGCGCAGCGGCGATCGCAGAGCCTCTACGCAGCCCGCCAGACCCTGATCGAAAATCGCATCCGCCACGTCGGCATACTCGACGACCACGGCGAACTGGTGGGTGTGCTGAGCCTGGCCGACATCCTCAGCAATATCGAGTACGAGTATGTGCATGAGCTTCAACTGGCGCTGCGCGAGCGCGATGAAGCCCTGCTGCAATCCGCCTACCACCTGAAGCTGGCAGACCGCGTGTTCGAAGCTACGCTCGACGGCGTCATGGTGACAGACCCGAACGGGATCATCGAGCGGGTGAATCCGGCCTTTACGCAACTGACCGGCTATTCCCAGGCCGAGGCTATCGGCAAGACCCCGCGCATGCTGAACTCGGGAAAACAGGGCCCGGAGTTCTATCAGTCGCTGTGGCGCCAGCTACGCGAGCAGGGCAGCTGGCAGGGCGAGATCTGGAATCGCCGCAAGAACGGTGAACTCTACCTGGAGTACCTGTCGATCTCAGGCATCTACAGCCCCGATGGCACCTGCACGCACTACGCCGCCATCTTTTCGGACATCACCCAGCGCCGGATGGACGAAGAGCGCCTGAACCACCTGGCGATGCACGACGCCCTCACGGCCCTGCCGAACCGTACCCTGTTCAGCGAGCGCCTGAAGCAGGCCGTTGCCCGCGCCGAGCGCACCGCCAGGCGGGTGGCCGTGATGTTCATCGACCTCGACCGCTTCAAGCTGATCAACGACACCATGGGGCACGGCGTGGGCGACCAGGCCCTCAAGGTCATCGCCCGGCGGCTCAAGGAAGCCGTTCGCGAAAGCGACACGGTCGCGCGCCTGGCCGGGGACGAGTTCACCGTGATCATCGAGGACATCGAAGACATCCGCCACGTCGCGCAGATTGCCCAGGCATTGCTGAGCACGGTCGGGCACCCGATCGACGCCAACGGAAAAGCCGTGTTCGTGACACCGAGCATCGGCATCAGCATCTACCCCGACGACGGCACCGACCAGAAACAGTTGCTGATGCAGGCCGATCGCGCTATGTACGCGGCCAAGGACGAAGGCAAGAACAGTTTCCGCTTCTTCTCCACGCAGATGACCTCATCCTCGATGGAACGGATCACGCTCGAAGGCGAGTTGCGCAACGCCTTGGCGGGCAACGAATTCCGCCTGCACTACCAGCCGGTCTTCGACTTGCGCAGCGGAGCCATCGTCAGCGTCGAAGCGCTGCTGCGCTGGCAGCATCCGACGCGGGGCCTGCTGGCACCGGGCGAGTTCATCACCACCGCCGAGGATTCGGCATTGATCATGCCGATCGGCGCCTGGGTACTGCGCGAAGCCTGCAGGCAGGCGCGCCTCTGGATCGAAGAGGGTTTCGCGTTCGGCCGGATTGCCGTCAACCTCTCCGCGCGGCAATGCCGCCACGAGCAGTTCCTGCATGACCTCACCACGATCCTGAGTGATACCGGCGTACCGCCGGCCAGGCTGCAGCTGGAACTGGTCGAGAGCATGGCCATGACCGGCAATGGGATAACGGAATCGCTGTTGGGTGAGCTTGCGCGGCGTGGGGTGAGTCTTGCTATTGATGATTTTGGGACGGGGTACTCGTCGTTTACCTATTTGCAGGCGCTGCCGGTCGATACGCTGAAGGTGGATCGGTCGTTCCTTGCTGGTATCGATGGCCGCCGGCGTGACAGCGCGATCCTGCGGGCGATTGTTGCCATGGCGCGGTCGCTTGGGTTGACGGTGGTGGCGGAAGGTGTGGAGAACGCCGACCAGTTGCACTTCCTGCGTGAAATCGGGTGCGATCGTGGGCAGGGTTTCCTGCTCGCGCGGCCTGTGCCAGCCGGGCAGTTGTTGCGTGCAGGTATTGACGCCTGACGTCGCGGGTTAGCCACCACCTGTATGGTTGCCTTGGTCACGATCCCGCGTGGCGGTCTGTTAGACCCTGACGGCCCGAAGCATGACCAGAGGGCGGTATGCATCACGCCACTGAGCTCACGTCACGAGACGATGCTGGCATCAACCACGAAGCAGGACACGGCGCAGCCAGCCACGCCATGGCGCCGCATGGGCCGGGCGTGCCCGCGCGTTCGGACAGGTATCATCGTGCCAATCCTCCGTCCGTTGCGGCATCTCTTCAATGGGACGCCACCTCCATGTCCGCACCTGCAAAGCTCGCTGAAATCCTCACACTCGTCGAAGTCCAGGCCCAGACCGACACCGGGACGTTCGCGCGCGGCATGGCCTATTTCCATGAAGGTGTCGTGTCTCGACTTGAGGAACGCGAAGGTGCCATTCGCGCCAGCGTACGCGGAACCCACCGTTACCGTGTCGAACTGACCGTCGCTGGCGATGGCGAACTCGCCTATGCATGCAACTGTCCGGTAGGCGATCAAGGTATTTTCTGCAAGCACGCGGTGGCCGTTGCTCTCGCCTGGCTCGAAAACACTGGCGAAGAGGTGTTCCATGCCGAAGAGACCACCCGGGAGAAACCGCGCAAAAAGCGAAAGACCTACGAGGAAGTGATTCGCGAATACGTGGCGACGCTGGACAAGGACGCGCTTCAGGAACTGCTGCTGGAAGCCGTCGAGCTTGACCGGACCTTACGCGACAAGTTGCTATTCGCCGCGCGATCGGCGCAGGCGTCCGATTTACCGAGCATGAGAACTGCCGTGCGGCAGGTCACGCGCATCTCCCGGCCACTGGACTGGACGGAGGCTGGCGATTACGGCGACAGCCTGATGTCGCTGGCCGAGACGTTGCGCCAGAGGCTTGCCGGACCGCACGCGGCGCAAGTGGTCGAACTCACCGAACTGGCAATTGCCGGCGCGGAGACGAGCCTTGAGCAGATCGACGATTCCGGCGGGGGCGTGATGCCTGGCATCCTGGAGCTGGCGTCTGTCCACCTCGACGCATGCCAGCAGACCCGCCCCGACCCTGTGCAGCTTGCGGAGCGGCTCTTCCGCCTGCAGGTGGAAGGGCAATGGGACACTTTTCACGATGTCTTGCCCGCTTACACAGAACCTCTGGGCAAGAGCGGGTTGCGTCGCTACCGTGAGCTGGTCAGCGAGGCCTGGGAAGCCCTTGCCCCGCTTGCTCCGGGCAAAGAGTCCCGCCAGTCATTCGAGCCGCGCCGCCTGAATCTCGAGCACGCAATGCAATCCCTGGCGGAGCTTGACGGCGACATTGATGCACTCATCCGAATCCTCTCCAGGGACCTGTCAAGTCCGTACCGCTTTCTACAGGTAGCAGAACTTTGCGTGAAGCACGGCCGCCCGGACGATGGCCTCGCGTGGGCCGAGCGAGGTCTACGTGAATCGGGCAGTAATGTCGACGCGCGTCTGCTCGATTTTTGCATTGACGCGTACCTGCGTCGCGGCGAATTCGACCAGGCCGCCACGTTCGCATGGCGTCGCTTCGAGATGCATCCGACGGCCGGCACGTTCCCCGCCTTGATGAAGGTTGCTACGGCCATCGGTCGGCATGATGAAACCCGGGAGCGTGCGCTCAAGCTCCTTTGGGCGCTGATCAAGGAAGAGGAGTCGAGCAAGAAATCAAAACGCTATGCCTGGCAGACGCCAACGCGCACCGAACTGGTCAAGCTTTTCCTCTCCGAAGAGAGGAACGATGTGGCATGGGACGCCTTCATCGGTGGCCCGGTCGCGACGCAACTGTGGCCCCAGATGGCAGCCGTCCGCGCCAGAACACATCCTCATGATGCGATTGCCCTCTATCACCGGCTGCTGCCGGTCGCCGTCGGCAACGGCTCGGGCAGTGCGCGCTATGACGAGGCATTTGAAATCGTGCGCGCCATCGAAAGCCTGCGGTCAAAGCTGGGGGAGCGCGCCGAGTTCACCAGGGACCTGGAGGAGATCCGCGCTACCTATCGCGCGAAGCGCAACTTCATCAAGTTGCTCGCCAAATTGCCCTGAGACTACCGTGTCCTCTCGGCGTTCAGCGTTCGACGTGCTCATGAGGACGTGGCTTGGTGTGATTACTCGTCGCTCTGCCTGGTGATATATGCGGTTGGAGAATGTGGCAGTCAATTGTTTGGAGGCCCAAGCAGTGAAACGCAGCATGTGGTGGAAACGCCTTGGCCTGGCGCTGGTTGGCGCCGTGCTGCTTGGCGATGCTGTCGCGCTGATGGGGATGGGGTTGTTCAGCCTCGGCATCGCGTTGCCCGGGTGCATTGGCATGGCGTTCCTGTTGCTCGCGTTGTGTTGGGATGGCGTGGCGCGGTGGCGGAAGGCTGATTGGCGGCGGGAGCTGCTTTGGCGTCTGGGGTGGGTTGCGTTTGCTGTGTGGCTGGTGACTGTCGGGGTGTTCTTTTATGGCATCCGCAGCGGCGTGGCCGTCTCCATGCCGGCGGGGACATCAGTGAAGGCGATCGTCATTCTCGGGTCTGGTACGCCTAACTGCGAGGCGTCGCCAACGTTGATTGCGCGGCTGGAACAGGGCCTAGTGCAGGCGCAGCGGTGGCCGGAGACCAAGGTCGTTGTGAGTGGCGGGCAGGACTTCGGACTGCGGTGCGTTGAAGCAGACATCATGGCCGACTACCTCGTAGCGCGTGGGGTGGCGGCGGACAGAGTGATTCGCGAGGGGCGAAGTACGAGTACTGAAGAGAACCTGGTGTTCAGCCGCCGCTTGCTGGAGGGACAGGGCGTTGATGCGGGGAAGGCGATCGTGGTGGTGACCAGCGACTTCCACGTGCGACGGGCGGTGGGCATTGCGCGCAAGGCCGGGTTCGGCGAGGCCTTGGGTGTGGGAGCCGGGACGCCTTTGTACCTTCGCTTCAATGCGTGGCTGCGTGAGTACTTCGCGGCGATCGGTAGTTGGGCCCTGAGGGAGTACTGAGGCTTCAGCTTGTGGCCCATCGCAGTGCCAGAACCAGAACGGCGCGAGACCAGTTGGCTCGCGCCGTTTTGCTTTCAGGCCCGCGTTGCGCGGGCCTGCTGCGCGCACCAGGAAATTGACCGCGATCAAATCGCAGCGGCCCTGACGCTGGGCCTGGCACCAAACGCAAGGCGTTTGGCACGTAAAGCAAAGTCCCACCCTGCCCGCAAACGGTAATTTTCATCCGACGCCAGACGCGTTGATTGACCCCACTGATACGGCAGGAGACAAAGCGTGAACCAAACCAGAATTTCCCATCGCCCGGCAGGGCACGACATCGCGTTTTCGACATGCCCGACACATCCGACAAGCGCGGCATGCCCGGCTTCCCTCATTTCCCGCACGGAGGCCTGACGATGCGCGTAGAACAACTGACCGCCAGCATTGGCGCTGAACTGGTCGACGTGGACTTGAACGATGCGATCCACGACGACGGCCTGTTCGCCGAGATCCGCGCCGCGCTGCTGCAGCACAAGGTGCTGTTCCTGCGTGACCAGGACATTTCCCGCGCCGAGCACGTCGCCTTTGCCGAGCGCTTCGGCCAGCTGGAAGATCACCCGGTCGCCGGCAGCCATCCGCAATACCCTGGCCTGGTGCAGATCTACAAGCGCCCCGACCAGCCGATGGATCGCTACGAGAACGCCTGGCATACCGATGCGACCTGGCGTGAAGCGCCGCCCATGGGTTGCGTGCTGCGCTGCCTGGAAGGCCCGGCAGTCGGGGCCGACACCATGTGGGCAAACATGGTGCTCGCCTACGAGAACCTGCCCGCGCATGTGAAGACGGAGATCGCCGGCCTGCGTGCCCGCCACAGCATCGAGGCAAGCTTTGGCGCCGCCATGCCGATCGAACGGCGCCTGGCGCTGAAGGAGCAGTACCCGGACCCGGAACACCCGGTGGTGCGCGTCCACCCCGAGACCGGTGAAAAGGTCCTGTTCGTCAACGCCTTCACCACGCACTTCACCAACTTCCACACCGCGGCACACGTGCGTTACGGCCAGGACTACAACCCTGGCGGCGCCGACCTGCTGCGTTACCTGGTGTCGCAGGCGTTCATCCCCGAGTACCAGGTCCGCTGGCGCTGGAAGCCCAACAGCATGGCCATCTGGGACAACCGCAGCACCCAGCACTACGCGGTGATGGACTACGCGCCCTGCCACCGCAAGATGGAGCGCGCCGGCATCATCGGCGACAAGCCCTTTGGCATCGGCGAGCGCGACCTCAACGCCCGCACCCCCGAAACCGCACTGGCCTGAACCAATTATCCGCAGGAGACAAAGATGGATTTCATCGACGGTTCGCTGTTCCCCGAGAACCAGCAGAAGCTGGTCATTATCGCCGCGCCTTACGGTCCGGAATGGATGCCTGCCGACTTCCCGGAAGACATTCCGGTGACGATGGAGGAACAGATCCAGAAGGCCGTGGACTGCTACAACGCCGGCGCCACCGTGCTGCACGTGCATGTGCGTGAAGCCGATGGCAAGGGCTCCAAGCGCTTGTCCAAGTTCAACGAACTGCTGGCCGGCATCCGCGCCCGCGTGCCGGACATGATCCTGCAGGTGGGCGGCTCGATCTCGTTTGCGCCCGAGAACGAAGGCGACGTCGCCAGGTGGCTGTCGGACGATACCCGCCACATGCTGGCGGAGCTGAAGCCGACGCCGGACCAGGTGACGATCGCCATCAACACCAACCAGATGAACGTGGTCGAGCAGATGTGCGCGGCCGACGTGGCCGGCACCTCGCTGGCCGAGCCGGCGAACTACCGCGCCTATCGTGAGATGACCATTCCCGCCGGGCCGGAATGGGTGGAAGAACACATCCGCCGCCTCAGCAGCAACGGCATCCAGACCCACTTCCAGCTTGCCACCATCGCCCAGCTGGAAACGGTGGAGCGCATGATGCGCAAGGGCACCTGCAATGTGCCGCTGATCCTGACCTGGGTGGCCATCGGCGGCGGCTTTGAAGCGCCCAACCTCTACAACCTGGCGAACTTCGTGCGTGCCTGCCCCAACGGCTCGGTGCTGACGCTGGAAACCTCCATGCTCAACGTGCTGCCGCTGAACATGATGGCCATCGCCTTGGGCCTGCATGTGCGTTGCGGCATCGAGGACAACATCTGGACCCAGCGCCGCGACCGCAAGATGGGCACCGTGGAGCAGATCGAGCAACTCGTGCGCATGTCGCGCGAGTTCGGCCGCGACGTGGCCAACGGGAAGGAAGCCCGCGAGATCTACAAGATCGGTACGTTCTATGACAGTGTGGATGAAACGCTGGCGGAGAATGGGTTCGCGGCGAACCGGAAGCCGGGGCAGGTTGGGTTTACTCGGCACGCTGCCCGACGATAGTCGCCCGTAGCCGCCCTCAGGCTGCCGATAGTCGCCGGTCGACGGCGACGTTATGCCGGGCACCGTCCGGCCCGCCCGCTGTGCCGCCCCCGAAACGTCGGAGGCAAGAGGCACAGCGGGCACTGTTTTATCCGCCCTAAGGAGCTTGATGCGTTGAGTCCAATCGACGGACACTAAAGTCGCCAGTGGGATTGAAACCCGGAACGTGCCCGCGCGCACCGAAAGAGTGAACAGAACAACATAGGGTGATTGTGTCAGCACAAGTGAATGTGCTCGAAGACAGAGGCTTCAATTCCCGCAGAGAGAGACGCAATGACCGACAACGACGAAAAGAAACCGGCCCCGATCCCTTGGCGCTGGCGCATAGCACTCGCTCGCCTCATTTGCGCCTTGGTGCTGGGTCTCGTCGGCTTTCTCTGGGCCGGTTGGCTGATGGTCACCGGTCGAGGGTGGGAATCCCTTCTTTGGGTGATCGCAACGTGGGCATGTGCACGCCTTCTGGCCGGACCCTTATATGGTTACAAGGGATAAACCGCCGCCTGGCTTGAGCAGCGAAAGCAGGGCGTGGAGGCCGATGCTATCGCGGAAATCGCCGGCCTGTAGGCCCAGCAAGATCAGGACGGACTGGAGCCCGGCACTGACGCGGAGGAGGTCGTCACTGGCTTCGAGGATGGGGGCCTCGAGGATGACGGCCTTGCTGGGAGGCGGGGTGGTTTTGGCGTCGCGGCGGAATTGTGCGCGGTCGGCTTTGGCCGGGTTTTCGGCTAGTCGGCAAGATTATCCTGGAGCAAACATCGGCTCATGCGATGAACCGCCAATAGTCTGCTTCATCGGTAGGCCGATACGTTCGCCATCGATTAGCCGTGACGACTCAAGGTCGAAGGGCAGAACCCAGAGACTTAGCTCTTCGCTAAACCGGAAAACTGGAAGTGCCTGCTGAAAAGCCTGGCGACGAGGGTAGATGAGCGCCATCTCCCCTTTCCCTGTCAGATATTTTTGGCCGTAAGCGTATAGCTGATAGAAATCCGCCTGGCTCAGGCCATAGGCGCTGCCTTTATTCCCGGCATCCAACAACTTCCACTTTGTATCCAGCACCCAACGTATGCCCTCATGCTCTATCAGCAAGTCCGGGCGCAACTGGAAAATCGTCGCGCCATCGTGTTCGCATAACGATTGACGAGAGGCCTGGGTGGTAAGGCGCGCGCCCGCCACCAATTCCAATCGGAGTCGCCCAGCAACATAGCGCTCAAAGAGCTTTTCCATCGGAAACAGCAAGCTGATGCCGTGCCACTGTCCAACCACGGAGAGTGGCATCTGGCGCGACAGCACCAACTCGCACCATGGCCTAACTGCCTGATAGTGCGCCATCAAGCGGTCCGTGCGCCAACGCTTGAAATCTTCTTCAACGTTCGCGCTTCTAGGAACATCCTGAAAGAGTGCTCGCAGCTCCTGCGCAAGCCGCCAGCTTGCAGCAGATTGCGTTTGCTGACAGACGCGTTCAACGGCAAGCTTCAGCAGGCGGTTCTCTGCGCGATCTGGGGAAAATACGTCGTGACGTATCTGGAAGATATGCTGTCGTCCCAAGGGCTGACGCATCTGTCGCACGGCATCCAACTGGCCGCGTAGGTGGCGCTTCTCCGCCTCAACGCGCAAATAGTCCGATCGCACGCCGCGTTTTACCAGATGGTCCAGCGCGGCTAAGAACTGCGCGATCACCCACTCAGTCAATGGGGCATCGAACCGCTGGAGTGTGGTCTCGCCTACCTCGCGAACGGGAAGATCCATCGCGCCTGCAATCATTCGGCGCAATAAATCCCGGCTCTTACCTACGCCACAAGCTCCGTCGTCATGCTTGGGAAGTATCTCCACTCGGGTGCCGCAGGGTGTCTCGATGACGCCGACATAGTTGTCGAGCCTTAACCAACGGCGATCCTCAACCTGCAGCAGCGAGGTGCCCGATGGACTGAGCTCCGCATTCAGGCGGCACAACCACTCGAAGGCCGTTACCGACACTTGAGCGCGATCCAGCGAGTTCGCCGCTAGCGGCGCCGTCGTCAGTCTGGCGTACTCCCGCACGGTGACAGATGTAGTCACTCGCCCATGACTCCCGAATACTCAATGACTTCCGCATACGCTTCCGCTAGCGAGAACGCTGCCTCATTGATGGACCAGCGTTGGTTCTGGTCCGTGACGCTTACGCCCTCCCCGAAAAGGTGCGCTACGTTGCTTGCCGGTTTCTGAATGAACCGGTGTGCAGCCGGCTTGCGATGATCGTTGAGCACCCATTGGATACGCTGCCAATCCTCGAAGAAGTATTCCTGGAGCAAGGGGATGAGCTTCGACCGGAACACGTCGGCGAGGCGATCTAGCGTCGGCGTGTCGGTCAGATCCATGAAGTATGCGTGGCCGATGCAATGGTCTCGGTCAAGCAGGAGCTCAATGCGTTCGTTGATGACACGCAGCAAGCCGCCTATGTTGACGCCAGAGATCACCACGGCATCCAGTAGGTCCGGCCGTGGCGGCATCTCGCGAAAGCTGAAGCGGCGCCGCAACGCGAGGTCAAGTCCTGCCAGAGAGCGGTCAGCCGTGTTCATCGTACCGATTAGGTACAGGTTCGCGGGAACGCTGAAGCGTTCCTTCGAGTAAGGCAGCGTTACCTCCAGGGCTTCCGCATTGCCTGCACGTTTGGACGGCTCGATCAGTGTGATGAGCTCACCAAGAACACGCGAGACGTTACCGCGGTTGATCTCATCGATGATGAGTACTTTTGCATCGGGCAGCGATGAGCGCCCATCGTCCGCCGCGGAAGTCGGTCTGTCACTGGCTAAGCGCTCGACGAGTGCTGGGAGTATGTTGCTGTAGCCGTTGACTAGGAAAGGCTCCAGGGTCGACCCGGACACCTTGTCGAATACTCGCTTTTCCTTGATGTCATCGATAGTTAGCTCTCCACGGCGCACATAGTCCGCAAGCGCGTTGAGCATCCCCATGCTGAATGCCACCTCATTGCCGTTTGGCTTCTTTATCTCCAGCACATCTGCCGACGCCTTCGTGACGCTGTAGGCTCTGCCATACACCTCGCCCACTTGGTATGGCGAACCACTTGGAGCAAGCACACCGCTAGTTGGCTTCGTTTGGAGGAGCGCAGCCAGCTTCTCCATATCTATTGCGCCTGGCCGAAGCTCATACAGTGTCATCTGGCTAAACTGATTCGCCATCAATTGATCGAGTGGCAACGAAGGCTTATAGACGCGCAACCACCGAACCGGACGGCTCTGCCCGTAGTGGTCACCCTGCTCATCGCGCCTCAGGCTTTGGTAGTTCCCGGTAATTTCGCCAATCGCGCGGAACTTCATATTGCCATCCGTCACCACGATTAGGTCTCCGACCTTCATCTTGAGGACAAACGTGGAAACGGCGGTGACCTCATAGGCATCCTCTGCGACAGGCGTACCCGCGTCATGGAAGCGCCTGACGATGTCGTCTCGCGTCTTGCTACCGCCGAAATCGACCAGCCTGCCATACCCAAGTAGGGCGTAGCCTTTATCAATGCACTCGTCGAAGATGTAAGCGTCGCTTCCCTGCGTGTTGCCCAAGGACATCTTCCATATCCTTCGGCCCTTAAGATCAAGAGGCGCCTCGGCTTGCTTCGTCACCTTCGAGGCGGCCGCCTCACAAAGGCTTTTGAATACGCCATCTACAACCGAGTAGGTCAGTTGCCCGTCCTCAGTGTTCTCCGCCCGTATCCCCTCGACAAAATCTTCATAACTAAAGCTCTGATGAAACGTGACGAAGCGCACGTGTCCAGCAGCTACCAGGGAATCAAAGTGCGCCTTGATGGCAGCGCGATCATCCCGGTTCTCGGCAAGAAATTCTGGAGCGAGGATTTCCAACGCAGCATTGACCGTTTCGTATGTCTTTCCTGTACCTGGAGGGCCGAAAAGAATCTGATTGAGCGGGGGCGACTGATTCATAGTTTGTGTTGTTTCGGCTGAGCGATCGATGGTGTCCGCTTCGTCTGCACTGTCATACGCATCGCACAGAGACAGGAGGGCCTCCATGTTCGGCACAACGACCTTCACCATGGCGTTGCCAACCGCGAGCGCCGGGGCATTGGCCGCGATATTGCTGTTCCGCGCCCTTGTTTCCGAATATGACTCGACTTCTTGCAATTGAGGCCGGATCGGAGCAAGCCATGACCCAGCCTCAAGATAGATCGTCGTCTTTCTATTCTCGAGCAGGAGTGCGAGTTGCCGCCCTCGTGATGTTGAATAGCCAGCCATTTTCTGTGTTGCCGGTTTGACAGGAATAAAACGGTCGGACTGATCCAGGAATGCTTTCGCCGCCTCGGCGGTGAGCTCGGTGCCAATCTTGTCTTGGATGTCCGCCCATACAGCATCACCGTACTCAAGAATGCTCCGACCGTCCTTCTGTTCCATTAGCTCGCGCTGGAGCGTGGACACCTTCTTCTGATGACTTCCTGCTGCGACCTGCAGGTACTCCAGCTTTAGCACTGGCAAAATGGTCGGGTGCTCCCGGTCTTGATAAAGAAACGCAAGCTTCCACTTAACGACCTGCCCGAGGTCGACCTCGTCAATTGCCTCAAGGCTTCCTGACCTCGCCGCATTAGCGATCTGAACGACCTTGTCGATGACCTGCGCAAAAGCTGCCTCTGGCGTATCACCATATTTGGCATACCAGGCGTAGTTTTCCCTGTAGCATCGGTCACCGTCCCGCTTTACCTCGCCAGCCTTCTTTCGCGAGTAGATCCCGAACTTGAATGCCGAGCCTCCCCACACGGAGCCAAGCGCTTCGGTCCTCGCCTCTAGCCAGTAGACAAAGCAGTCCTGGTTCCCCGCCTCGCTGTACTCCCGCAAGCTCATGCTGGCGAGTTTCTCCAGGGGCCACCGCTGAAGAAATGCGTCCCATTGCGCATTGCGTAATGCTGTTGGCTCGTTCATTGGGGGGCACAGGATTATTGTGTGTGAATCGTCGACAGTCCGAGATTTTTTCCGCAGCCCGCACTGGGGCGCTTGATCGTTCGACATCGACGGCAGCTTCTACGACAGTATACTTGGCGAATTGCATCTTGAGTCATGGCGCCAGCTTTTCCACCACGATACTCACTGCCTCGGCTCGGAGGGAGAATTGAGTACGACTTATTTGCAATCCAACTGGAGTGGGGTGCGATAATCTACGTGGGAATCATCGTACACTTGAGCAGGACGGCACCTCATTTCACTGGTTGATTATTGGCGGAGGCCATGAAAAAAAATCTGCTCCTCGTTGACTTCGAGAATGTTTCGAAACTCGACCTATCCACACTCAATGATAGCTACGAGACCTTGATATTCGTGGGGAGCAAGCAGCAGCCACCAAGGCGGCTGACAAGGCAGAACGGGAAATTCTGCAGGATCGATTTTCAGAAGATAGAGGGAAGCGGCCGCAACGCGCTGGACTTCCACATCGCGTTTCACTTGGGTCGTACCTTTGAGACCGCACGTGACCGGGTGTGCATCGTGCTGTCAAAGGACAAGGGCTATGACCCACTGCTAAGCTACCTCAACCAGCATGGCCTCAGTTGCCGGCGCATCAGCAGTCTTGAAGAGCTGGCGATACCTGCGACCGAAGACGAATCGCGATCCCCAGCGGATCCGGAACGGACCGTTTGCCCTAAGTGCAAGCGCGCAAGCACGATCGAACATCATGGCGGCCGATGGTGTACGTACTGTGGACGCTTTGCCTCACCGCCTGATCAGCAACAGTTGCCATCAAGGACACTACCCAATAACGGCGCACGATCCAAGGAAGGGTTCAGGTTCCGACCAGTCATCATAAGACCAAGATTGGGTCTTCAATGTACGCGCTGCAGCCGGCCAATGGCGCCTGGGGACGGGATTTATGGCGATGGGGAATGGACCTGCTGGGGCTGCGTTCGCTCTAGGTAGCACTGCGAATGGTCTGTGTGTCTGGGACGCGCCATCACACTTTTGCGCAGGGGCTTCTCCGACTTCACCGTGTTCGCTTTCATGTCCGCCTGCAGCGCTGCGCCGAGATCCATCGCCAACAAGTTGTGAACAGCCTGATCATGAGCACACGGCGCAAGCCGTGGTCTCCCGCCGCATGCGTTTCGATACAGTGGCATTCCGGTAAATGCGTTTGGCCAATTTCCGGTGGTCAGCGGTGTTTTAGGCAGTGCGGATTGCGCGGAAGTCGCGTTCGGCGAGGTCTTTGGCGCGGAAGCTGGGACGCCTGTGGGCGTTCGCTTCAATGCGTGATTGCGTGGCTACTCCGGAAGGATGCGAGGCTGGATTTTGAGGTAGTTTTGAGGCTTCAGCTTGCGGCACACTTCACAGTGCTGGAATCAGAACGGCGCGAGACCATTTGGCGCGCGCCGCTTTGCTTTCAGGCCCGCGTTGCGCGAGCCTGTCCCTCGTCAGACAAGCGCCTGCAGGCGGTCGGCGCTCTGGTCGATCTGCCGCTTGAGCGGCGAAAGCAGCGCGTGGAGGCCGATGCTATCGGGGATATCGCCGGCCTGCAGGTCCAGCAAGGTCAGGAGCGACTGGAGGCCGGCGCTGACGCGCAGAAGGTCGTCGCTGGCTTCGAGGATGTGGTCCTCCAAGGTGATGGCTTTGCTGGTCTGCGGTGGGATGGCTTTGGCGCTGCGGCGAAACTGGGCGCGGTCGGCTTTGGCCAGATTTTCGGCTAGTTGGGCTTGCTTTTGGGTGAGGGTTGGCTCATGGGCCGGGGTGGTGGGTTGCATTGCGAACCTCCTTGCATCGGTAATAGAGGCTCGCCGTCCGCTGTCAATCGGGTGGGCGAGCACGAAGCAGGGTTGACAGACCGGATGCAAGAGCCGGCGAGCCCGAGGGCTCCCCCCCACGGCTCGCCCGTAAAGGCGTGCAGAGGCGAAAGACGAGAGGATACCGCCTCGTGGCTCGTCCGGCTTGCATGGATTCAGGCTGTCAAACCTAGTCGACCATTGCTGTGGTGACGCCACCATTTTCCGACAGCAGTCCGCTGGCCACAATGCAGCGGAGTCTCAAAGCATGCTCCTACCAGCTTACACGCTCGCTTGCCGGTCGAGATGGCGGAAAGCCGTTGTCTGTCTTGCGCAAGGAAGGGAATGGTCCCCGGTCTGTCGTCCGCATGCGCCAAATAGCTGCCATTGGCATGGAAACAGTCGCGCATCAGGAAATTGGATCTGACTCCTTCTGCTCGACCATGTTCGAAAGCGTATCCATGCGACGCGCGAATGCTTGCAGTTCGTGAAGGCGGGCAGGATAGAGCCGGCCTGGCAGGTCAATCCAATGATCACGCACGACAGCCCCGTCCTTTACAAAGTCGGCACGTCGATGATCGTTTGAGCAAATGGCAACCACATTCCAAATGGCATCCGGGCCGCCGCAGTGCAAGGGCACGACGTGATGCACCACTAGGTAGTAGCCGGCATCGGTTTCAAAACCGAGTTCGCCGCAGGCAGTTCCCTGTGTCCATCTCTCACAGAGAAGTGCGTTTCGCAACCCAGCAGGTATTCACCCTCGCCACTCTTCGGCTGATGCGTCCATACAGGCCATATGAGTGCCCAGTGGGCACTCAATCTCGAGAACGAGCGGCACACGAAACGATGGAATTGGCTCAGTCCGGGAAACCCTACAGTTGTCGAAAGAAAGGCTCCATAAGAAAAGGGCTTCTTTTCGAGCTTGTCGAGCTGCTGCAAGGAAGGCTCGTTTGGCCTCAACAGGTAATCAAAAAACTCCTGTGCAAACTCGTAGATCTATGCACTAAGCCGCAGCCTCTGAAAGAGCTCGCACCAGTTGAACCGTTTGCCCGAAAGCGAGTCGATTCGACTCCTCGAGCATCTCTCGTGCGGTTATACCACGGCGCACTCGATCAACAATATCCGACACATGCTCCCACTTTGGTGGCACGGGGATCAATATCCCACCCACGTGTTTGGCCTCCAAGTGTTGTTGAACCGAACCATATTCATTCCTCAGCATCTGATTCAGCCCAAAGTCCGTTTGCAAGAAGGAGTAAACATATAGCCGCACAAAATCCTCCGGTATGCGAACGCGAATCATATCGTCGGATATGATCTCCCCATCAAGGCGCTTAGTAACATACGCAACTCGCCCAATGGTTCCAGAGCGAGTGATCAATATGTCACCACGATAAACCTTTAGCTTTTCGATGGTTCTGAGTTGCTTTTCGGTTGCCCGAGCCAAATTTATCGGCTTTGCGCTATCGCTCTTCTCCTGAAGCACTGCGGATGGCGTGTAATATAATATCTCCCCATTTGCGTCACTATCAGCAGTCAAATTTTCAGTCTTGATTCGCGGCCCTTTGAAAATTTGCACCCCCGCCAGAATTTGCCCCAGCGTCACCACCGACCAACCATCTTTACCGTCTATTGCCTCAATTTCCCGAATTGTTCGGTTCAAATTAGGCAAATAAAATTGCGGATTAATAGTATAAGTTTCACACAACTCTGCTGCCGACACGGAAAACCGATACTCCGACTCGACGAGCTTTCCGGCCTTGAAATTCTTCCAGTCCCTCAGTATCTCATCAAGATCATGATCGATCTCGTCCGTTGGATTATTATTTTCATCTCGCCGGAAAAGCGGCACTCCTTCGCTATCCTGTCCAATCTTCCTGGAAACCGCCATGAACACAGGATAATCCGTAGGCGGAACCTCAGATGCGGTAAGTTTCTCGATGAATATCAAGCAAGTCCGCACTCCCGTGTGCGGCTGGAAGGTATTCTTATGGCAATTCATAACTGCGAGCAGTTTGCATTGCCTAAATAGCAGACGCCGCGCAGAAGCATACGTCTGCGTATCGAGAAAGCTTTTCGGCAAGACAATTCCCAGCCGACCGCCTGGTGCTAGCCAGTCCACACAGCGCTCAAAGAAAAGCAACTCCGGCGGGACGCCATCCTCAATGACGTCATTGCTCATTTCGTACTTGCCGTCACGCTCGGTCCATTTCATTCCGCACTGGAAATTGCTGAGCAATTTCTCATCAGTAATTCTGCCCTCGCCCACACCAGCGAATGGTGGATTTGTGACGATGATTTTCGGCTTTCCCCTACCGCACTTCGCAACAATTTCCTCATTCAGGTCGCTATACACGCCCAGACTATCGCCTTGCGTCATTCCGGCATGACCATCACCGTTCAAAATCATGGCAGTTTTTGCAATCTTCACCAGCCGCTTGCTCATCTCCACCATAAATAGTTTGGTTCGATGCTGATCCAGCTGCCGCTGTTTTGCCGTTTCTGTTGCTTCGCGCGTCAGAATTTTTTGCCGAATATAACGCATTGTCGCGGTGAGGAACCCGCCTGAGCCGCCCGCTGGATCCAAAATAACATCCTGATAATCTGGATCAAGCAATGAAACCATGAAATCAGTGACTAATCTATTCGTAAAGAACTGTCCCTGCTGGCGCTTGAGATAGGTGGCCGTGTACTGCTCATATGCGTGCCCCATCAAATCCCAATCCTGAGCCTCATATAGGTTGCTCAACAACTTATATCGTTGGAGCTCGGTGACCACATCACATATGGCGCGAGGACCGACCGTGATACGCTCATCTGGCGAGAAAACTGTTGGATTGGCATCCACAACCTCCTCGAACAGCTCTTGAATTCTGGACGCAACTTTTTTTCTACCCTTTTCCGCGCCGTATTGCTTACCTACGGGGTGGCACACCGCCCGGGCGGAGACGTGTCCCGCAGTCGATCCTCGGTCATTTCTTGACTGTGCAGTATGCGGGATCAGACTACCCACCAGAGTTTTGGGGGCGGATAATATAAGCCGTGGCCGTCAAACAGCTTCCATGCACTTTTTTCGGGATTTGCGTTCCTGCAAGCCGTGTCAGCCAAGGGGCTGGAGGCCATGTGGGTATTTTTTGTGGTTATCACATCCTGCCAACAAAAAGTACCACGCGATTTCTGGTACCACCATCCCTCTTCGGACGTAGACAAACAAAAACCCCCGCAGAATCATGGATCCACGCGGGGGTTCAGGATGTCGTCGGACCACCGAAGATTACAATTCGGTGCTGGCAGCAGGACTCGAACCCGCCATTTGATTAATTACACGCGCAAAATGTAATGCTAACATCACCCACGCCCCGACAAATTGGTAGCGCTGCGCGCCAGTCCAGCTGATATGACTCCCCGTGTCAATCGAGATTGGTTTGATTCAGTTTCACAGTTGCATGTAGTTCCCCCAATTTCCTGGAGGGCGACGTAGCAGTAAGTCTCGACGGTGGATCATGCTGATATCCGCGGGTTGGTTACCGCATTACAGAGGTCCGCCCAATGAGCCTGCCGCTATCTAATTCCGCAAGTCGGATGAGATCCGTTGCCTAGCTGGATCGCGGGTTGCTCGTGTGCCGGGCTACGTCGCCCTTCAGGAAACTGAGGCCTCATAGTAGTGTCAGATAGGTACCGGTATTGGGTTAAGCTGCCCGCGCCTCGTTCGGTACGGCCAGCGACATGGCGAGCTGGCTGATGTCCCAGATGAACCCGCTCAGTTCACGGGCCACCGCAACCACTGCAATGTTCGGGTTCTTGCCGCGTGCGGCAAGTCTCCGATAGCGCCGGCACAGTCGAACCTGGGCGTCCCAGGACCGGTCAACGATGGCCTTTGGGATGCCTTCGTGCCGGCGCTGGATTTCGGGGCTTACCCGTGCCGGGTGCCGGTAACTCCAGGCGGCTTCGATTAGCAGCTTTCTTGCATAGCTATTGCCGTTCTTGGTAATGCTGCCTTGGCGGCGTTTTTCTCCCGATGAGTGTTCGGCGGGCGTCACGCCGAGCCAGGCCATCAGTTGGCGCGGATGCACAAAGCGCGAGAGATCGCCCAATTCAGCGAGCATGCCTATTGCCGTGGTGAACTGCACGCCGCGCATGGCCTGCAAGCCAAGTACGGCCGGATAGAGGCGCCAGTTGACGACAGCTTCGCGCAAGGCGGCTTCGAGACGGCTACATTGCGCGAGCCGATCCTCGATGGCACGTCGATATTCGTCAAAAGCAAGTTGTTGCCACATGGTGTCGAACGCAAAGGCGCTGATCCAGCGCCGGTGCGCCGGTCCCCAGTCGGCTCTGCCGCTGTAGCGCACCCCATGTAAAAGCAGAAAGGCCCTCAACCTTTGTCGGGCGCGCTTCAAATCGTCCTTGGCGTTGCCCCAGGCGCGTGACAGATCCCGGAATGCTTCGTCTTCGACGCTGGGTACGTAGACGGCCGAGAGGTCACCGGCGCGCAACGATCGCACCAGTTTGACCGCATCGCGCCGATCGGTTTTGACGCGCTCGCCGGGCTTCTTCGGGATCAGCGACGGCGCGCACACCATGCACTCGAATCCCTTCTCTTCAAGCTGCCGGTAAAGGCCATATCCGCATGGGCCCGCCTCGTAGACGATGCGGATCCGGCGCGCTTTAGACTGCAGGCGCTTGCACAGGCGATCGATATCGGCCTTCGAGGTACCGATCCTGCCAAGCAGTTCGACCTCGCCCGCGCCGAGTGCGTAAGCGACCGTGATCGAGTCCTTATGGACGTCCAAGCCGACATACAGCGTGCTATCGTGTTCCATGCTGGCCTCCGCGCTGGAAATCGCCTGGGTGTGGCACTGTCCACACCGTGCGGCTCTGGCAGTCATGCTAACCCGCGTTTGATTCCTCGCGGCAGGCCAGCCTTTTGCCCCACCCTAGGGGAGTCATACTGACTAATTCCGAACTTCTAGTTCAGCAAAAGCGCACGTAGTCCAGCTAATTCCAGTTTTCTGCAACCGGCAGAGATATCAAACATCAATATTCCGCGCCACCAACGCATTAGATTCGATGAAGTTTCGCCGTGGCTCCACCTCATCGCCCATCAGCGTAGTGAAGATCTGATCCGCAGCAATAGCATCCTCAATCTGCACCTTCAGCAGACGGCGTTGGGTAACGTCCAGCGTAGTCTCAAACAACTGCTCAGGATTCATCTCCCCCAGCCCCTTATACCGCTGACGAGATACCCCACGTTCAGCCTCAGCCAGCAGCCATTGCATAGCGCCGTGGAAGTCGTTAACGGTCTGATCGCGCAGCTTGTCACCCTCTCCACGCTGCACCTTAGTCCCTTCCGGCGTCAGCCCCTGGAAAGTCTTGGCAGCATTGGAAAGGGCAGCGTAGTCCGCGCCATGGACAAAGTCTGCATCCAGATGCGACAGCCGTACATTGCCATGATGACGACGCGCAATCATCAGCCGATGCTTGTCAGTCTTCTCATCAAACTGCGCATACACATCAGCCGTACCATCGTCGTTGACGGCAGCGCCAATCAACGTCTTGGCATGCATCTCCGCCAGCTTGGCCTTCAGCGCCACCGCTGAAGCCTCCGCCGCCGCAGCGCTATCCAGATCCAGCGTCACGCCGTCAGCGATGGCACGCAGCGCGTCGGTATCCACAACGCGCGACAAGCGGCCAATCACGCCCTCGGTCAGCTGATACTGCCGCGCCAACTCAGTCAGCGCATCCCCACTGATCTCCGACCCATCCGGCCGAACCAGCGACGCCTTCTCCATCGCCAGCTTCAACAGATAAGCATTGAGCTCGACATCATCCTTGATATACCGCTCTTCCTTGCCGTGCTTGATCTTGTACAGCGGCGGCTGCGCGATATACACATAACCGCGCTCGATGATGTCAGGCATCTGCCGGTAGAAGAACGTCAGCAGCAGCGTGCGGATGTGGGAGCCGTCCACGTCCGCGTCGGTCATGATGATGATGCGGTGGTAGCGCAGCTTTTCCAGGTTGTAGTCGTCCTTGCCGATGCCGGTGCCCAGCGCGGTGATCAGCGTCAGCACTTCCTGGCTGGAGAGCATCTTGTCGAAGCGGGCGCGCTCTACGTTCAGGATCTTGCCCTTGAGCGGCAGGATGGCCTGGAACTTACGGTCGCGGCCCTGCTTGGCGGAGCCGCCTGCGGAGTCACCCTCCACCAGGAAGAGTTCTGACAGGGCGGGGTCTTTTTCCTGGCAGTCGGCCAGCTTGCCGGGCAGGCCCATGCCGTCCATCAAGCCCTTGCGGCGGGTCATTTCGCGGGCCTTGCGGGCGGCTTCGCGGGCGCGGGCGGCGTCTACGATCTTGCCGCAGATGATCTTGGCGTCGCCCGGGGTTTCCAGCAGGAAGTCGTTCAGGGCCTTGCCGACGAGTTCTTCCACCGGCAGGCGCACTTCGGACGAGACCAGCTTGTCTTTGGTCTGCGAGCTGAACTTGGGCTCGGGCACCTTGACGGAGAGCACGCACGACAGGCCTTCGCGCATGTCGTCGCCGGTGGTTTCCACCTTGGCTTTCTTGGCGACTTCGTTTTCTTCGATGTACTTGTTGATGACCCGGGTCATCGCGGCGCGCAGGCCGGTCAGGTGGGTGCCGCCATCCCGCTGCGGGATGTTGTTGGTGAAGCAGAGCACCTGCTCGTTGTAGCCGTCGTTCCACTGCATGGCCACTTCCACGGCGATACCGTCTTTTTCGGTATTGGCGTAGAAGATGGTGGGGTGCAGCACGCTCTTGGAGCGGTTGATGTATTCAACAAAGCCCTTCACACCGCCGGAGAAGGCAAAGTCTTCTTCCTTGCCGGTGCGCTGGTCGACCAGCTTGATATGGACGCCGTTGTTCAGGAACGAGAGCTCGCGAATGCGCTTGGAGAGGATCTCGTAGTGGAACTCGACGTTGGTGAAGATTTCTTCGTCGGCCAGGAAGTGGACTTCGGTGCCGCGCTTGTCGGTGGCGCCGATGACCTTCATCGGCGAGACTTCAACGGGCTGGCCGTCGGGGCCGGGCACGGTCTCGATGATGCGGTTCTGCACATCGCCCTTGGCGAATTCGATCAGGTGGACCTGGCCGTCGCGGCGCACGGTCAGGCGCAGCCACTTGGAGAGCGCGTTCACGCAGGACACGCCCACGCCGTGCAGGCCGCCGGAGACCTTGTAGCTGTTCTGGTTGAACTTGCCGCCAGCGTGCAGCTCGGTCATGGCGATTTCCGCCGCGCTGCGCTTGGGTTCGTGCTTGTCGTCGAACTTGACCAGGGGCGGGATGCCGCGGCCGTTGTCGACGATGGAGATCGAGTTGTCGCTGTGGATGGTGACCTGGATCTCGGTGCAGTAGCCGGCCAGCGCTTCGTCGATGGAGTTGTCCAGCACCTCGAAGACGAGGTGGTGCAGGCCGGTGCCGTCCGACGTATCGCCGATATACATGCCCGGGCGCTTGCGTACCGCCTCCAGGCCTTCCAGGATCTGGATCGAGGAGGCTCCGTAGGTGTTTTCCTGTTGTGCTGCTTGCGGTTGGGTCATGTCTTCCTACTCACGGCAAATGCGGAAACCGGCCATATCGGCAAATTTGCCAGGCCAGGGGCTTCCGCAAGGCGGTTACTAAAAACGGCAAAAGGGGCGGATCGCTTGCGATCCTGCCCCCGCTGCAAAAGGACTGCCCGATTGTTGGCGGGTGTCGTAGCGTGCCGTTTGCTGCTCCGGTATGTCGTTCTCTGCGTGTCCTTACCGGATCATCAGATGCGCATCGGCATGACGACGTACTTGAAGTTGTCGTCTTCCGGCACGGTAATCAGCGCACTCGAATTCGAGTCGCCGAGGCTGACCTGCACTTGCTCGGTCTTGAGGTTGGCCAGGACGTCGAGCAGGTAGGTCACGTTGAAGCCGATATCGAGCGCGTCGCCCGAGTAATCGAGTTCCAGCTCTTCCTGCGCCTCTTCCTGGTCGGCGTTGGTGGAGCTGATCTTGAGCATGTGCGTGTCGAGGATGCAGCGCACGCCCTTGAATTTGTCGGTGGTCAGGATCGCGGTGCGTTGCAGCGCCTGCTGCAGGCGCACGCGGTCGATCGCGAAGGCGTTCTTGTAGCCCTTGGGGATCACGCGCTGGAAGTCGGGGAACTTGCCTTCGACCAGCTTGGAGATCAGTTCGATATTGGCGAACGTGAACTTGACCTGGTTGGCGGCCAGCTGCACCGTCACCGGATCGTCGTTGTCTTCCAGCAGGCGCTGCAGTTCCAGGATGGTCTTGCGCGGGATGATGACTTCCTGGCGCGAGCCGACGCCAGCCGCTTCGTTCTCGAGCTCCACGCCGCAGTAGGCCAGGCGGTGGCCGTCGGTGGCGACTGCCATGACCTTCTTGCCTTCCACCACCAGCAGCATGCCGTTCAGGTAGTAGCGGATGTCCTGCTGCGCCATGGCGAAGTGGACCATCGCCAGCAGGTGCTTGAAGGTCTTCTGCGGCAGGCTGACGCTGGCGTTGAATTCGCTGGCTTCGGCAACGGTCGGGAATTCTTCGGCGGCCAGCGTCTGCAGTGCGAAGCGGCTCTTGCCGGATTGCACGGTCATGCGCTTGTCGTTGAGCGACAGGGCCACGTCGCCGTCAGGCATGGCACGCAGGATGTCGAGCAGCTTGCGCGCGGCCACGGTGGTGGCGACGCTGTCGTTGCCGACGCCGCATTCCGCATGCGTGGTGATCTGGATTTCGATGTCGGTCGACAGGAAGGACACGTTCGACCCGGACTTGCGAATCAGCAGGTTGGCCAGGATCGGGAGGGTGTGGCGGCGCTCCACGATGCCGCTCACGATTTGCAGCGGACGCAGCAGGTTGTCTCGCGAGGTTTTGACCAATTGCATTGAATTTATCCTTCGTCGTTTGTAGTCGGCGACCGCAGAACGCAAACAACTCCAAATTCACTTAGGAATCAAGGAGTTAATATGCCATTGTACCAAGGATAAGCCGCTGCGGTGAAGCGGGGCGGGACCGGCTGGCGGGCCAGCTGTGCACAAAAAGCCACGCTGGCACTGAACGCGCCTGCCATCCCGGCCCGACTCACCGCAAAGCCTTATCGGTGGCCACTTTCCGGACTTTTGCTCCGGCGATGCTGACGTTAATTCCCCAGGCGCCACGGGTTGTCCGTGGCGCGCACCCTACAGTATGCCAGCCTCGGGGGCCGGCCCTTCAAAATGCGCCTTTCCCGGTCTACGGCCGGGAAGGCCATACATCAACCCTTGAGCGTCTGCTCCAGCACGTGCAGCTCGTGGTTGAGCTGCGCGTCCTTGCTGCGTTCGTCGGCGATCTTGCGCACGGCGTGCAGCACGGTGGTGTGGTCGCGGCCGCCGAACAGCTCGCCGATCTCGGGCAGGCTCTTCTGCGTCAGCTCCTTGGCCAGGTACATCGCGATCTGGCGCGGACGGGCAATATTGGCAGGCCGCTTTTTCGAGTACATGTCAGCGACCTTGATGTTGTAGAAATCCGCGCAGGTCTTCTGGATGTTCTCCACCGAGATCTGCCGGTTCTGCACCGTCAGCAGGTCCTTCAGCGCTTCGCGCGTCACCTCGATGGTGATGTCCTTGCCGTGGAAGTTGCTGAACGCCAGGATCTTGCGCAGCGCGCCTTCCAGCTCGCGCACGTTGGAGCGCAGGTGCTTGGCGACGAAGAAGGCAACCTCTTCCGGAACGTTCACGTTCTCGGCGGCGGCCTTCTTCATCAGGATCGCCACGCGCATTTCCAGCTCGGGCGGCTCGATCGCCACGGTCAGGCCGGAGTCGAAGCGCGAGATCAGGCGGTCGTCGATGCCGGTGATTTCCTTGGGGTAGGTATCGCTGGTGATGATCACCTGCGCCCGGTTGGCGATCAGGGCCTCGAAGGCATAGAAGAACTCTTCCTGCGTGCGGTTCTTGCCGGAGAAGAACTGGATATCGTCGATCAGCAGCAGGTCGAGCGAGTGGTAGTAGCGCTTGAACTCGTCGAACGCCTTGCGCTGGTAGGCCTTCACCACGTCGGACACGTACTGCTCGGCGTGGATGTAGCGGATGCGCGCGCGCGGGTTCTCCATCAGCATGTGGTTGCCGATGGAGTGGATCAGGTGGGTCTTGCCCAGGCCGACGCCGCCATAGAGATACAACGGGTTGTACGACTTGCCCGGGTTGTTGGCGACCTGGATGGCGGCGGCGCGCGCCAGCTGGTTGGCTTTACCGGTGACGAAGTTGTCGAAGGTCAGGATCGGGTTCAGGCGCGAGCGCTCGTGGACCGTGTCGCTGGGCTGGTGGCCGGGCATGCCGCTGGCGCCGCCCATCGCTTGCTGCGACGGGTGCTGCTGGTGAGGCTGCTGCGGCTGCACGCGGTAGGAGCGGGCGCTGGCTTCGGCGGGGTCCATGTGGACCACGTCGATATCGCCCATGTCGCTGGCATGCTGGCTGCCATGGGCGCCCATCTGGCCCATCTGGCCATGGTGCTGCTGGCCCATGCCGGGCATCGGCGCACGCGCGCCGCCCGGGACCGGCGCGGCGGACGGATTGCCCAGATTGCCATATGGCGGCTGGCCCATGCCGTAGGGAGCGGCGGCGGGATAGTCGCCATAGCCCGGCTGGCCGGCATGGCCGGATTGGCCGGCCATGGGGTAGGGCGCTTGCGCGCCCATCTGCTGGCCGCCCGGGTAGCCGCCCATCCCCGTACCCGGGGCTGCGTGGCCATCCATGCCCGGCATGCCCATGGCGCCGCCCTGCTGCGCGTGCGCGCCCGGCCCGATGGCCGGTTGCGGCGCCTGCATATAGGCGGCGGCACGGCCGGAGGCCGCGGGATCGAGCACGAACTGGACGCTGACCTGCGCTTCCCAGTACTCGCAGGCCAGTGCGGTGATGCGCCCCGAAAACTGGCTCTTGACCCAGTCGAGCTTGAAACGGTTGGGCGCAGCAATCCGCAGCGCGTGCGTTTCTTCATCGAACGCAACGGGCGCCAGCGGCTTGATCCACGTTTTGAACTGTTGCGGCGTCAGCTCGCGCTCGAGTTGCGCGGCTGCCGCCTGCCAGAAATCTTGCATTGTTTGTTGTTTAGTAGTGGCACCCGGGGATCGCGGCCCGGGCACATCAAAAGCGGCGTTTACGTTGCGTCGACCGGGCCTTACTTGCCGAACTGGTAATCACTACCAGTTGGCGTACCCCCGCGACATGCCATGCGCCAGCCAACGAGCGACCGACTCGCCGCACTGTGCGCGCGTTAACTCATGCGTTTTTCGCGGAGGGGGACCCGGGTTGCGCCTGCGCCACGCAGCCCGTGATGTGTTTGGACCGGGATTGTACCCCCGGCCCGGAGTTATCCACAAAGGATAAGTCTGTGGACAACTTGTGCAAATTCAGTGGATTGTTGTGCACAACCCGTGGTGCAGTGCGGGGTAGCGGGCTGTGGAAACCCGCGAAAATTCAGGGAAAACATAGACTTCGGCCTGAGTTGTCTTATATGTTGGCGGCGCTGCATGCACATAAATTTGTGCACCGGTCACTGTGGACAATGACGCACTGACAAGTTCTTCGGTATGTGGCATATGTGTCGGTGCACAACACCGTTTACCTTGACACCTTCGCTAAAACTGGATTAAATGCCGGGTTCTGCGATGCGGCAGGGGATCACGTATGCGCATCGCCGGGTCTGGCCTGTTCGTGCCGTCCGCGCCCACAGGCCCACGCCTGCACCGCGCCGCCGGCCGGCAGCAAGACAGAACCAGAATCGTCGGCAACACCGCGGCAGTTCCTTGCCAGCGGCAGCCCCATGCGAACCATACGCGGCGGCCACGGCACCCCGGCACAGGCCGAAGCCGGGCACGCCCAGATCAACCAGAGAGTGCAACATGAAACGTACCTACCAACCTTCCGTTACCCGCCGCAAGCGTACCCACGGTTTCCGCGTGCGCATGAAGACCCGTGGCGGCCGTGCCGTCATCAACGCTCGCCGCGCCAAGGGCCGCAAGCGCCTGGCCATCTGAGGCCCGGGCAACCGGCCTGACGGCGCCAACGGCGCCGTCAATGCCTCTTGCCTCGGGTCCAGGGCGGCCTGCGCAGTTTGCGCCGGGTTGCCGCCGGGTCCAGCTAGTCAGTCAGCAGTATCTCTCGCCAGCCTTGCCCAGCGTGTCAACCCATGCCTTCCCCAAAGCCGCGAGGCTAACAAAGACGGATGAGTTTTCATCCGTTTTTGCTTTGCGGCCCCGGCGTCGCAGCACGCATTTCGTGCTGTACGTGCGCGCCAACGGCCAGGCCGAAGCCCGGCTGGGCGTGGTCGTGGGCAAGAAGTTCGCGCCGCGCGCCGCCGAGCGCAACCTGGTGAAGCGGATGGCGCGCGAGCTGTTCCGCCAGCGCCGCGAGCAGTTGTCGGGGCGTGATGTGCTGTTGCGCCTGCAGGCAAAATTCCCGCGGGCGGAATTTGCCACGCGCACGGCAGTCCGACAGGCGTGCGCGGCGGAAATCGCCAGCCTGCTGGAGGTGGCGGCCCGGCCGCTGCCGCCGCCGCCCGCCGCCAACCCTGCACCACCCGCCCCGCCGCCGGCCTCTGCCCCGCAGAGCCAGCCACCGGGCCTTCCGGCCTGACGGTCTCACCATGAAGCGAATCCTGCTTGCCCTGCTGCGCATCTACAAGATCGCCCTGAGTCCTTACCTGGGCTCGCAGTGCCGCTTCCTGCCGACCTGTTCCGACTACGCCCGCGACGCGATCGTCCATCACGGCGCCGCGCGCGGCAGCTGGATGGCGGCCTGCCGGCTGTGCCGTTGCCATCCTTTCGCACAAGGCGGGTATGATCCCGTGCCGGGCACGGAAACCGACACTGCCAGGGCGGACTCCGCCTCGGGCCGTTCCGTCCATGCCGCGGCGGGCCATGCGCCTGCCGCAATCCGTCTGCCCAGACCCTGATTTCTCCGACCACAGCCAGACATGGATATCAAACGCACCATCCTCTGGGTCATCTTCTCGATGTCCCTCGTGCTGCTCTACGACAACTGGCAACGCTCCCAAGGCCATGCGTCGATGTTCTTCCCGAGCGCGACGCAGCAGCAGGGCGCTTCGGCGCCGGCCGCCAGCGGCGCGGCCGCGCAGGGCGACGTGCCCAAGGCCAACGTCCAGCCGGGCGCAGCTGCCCCGGCCGCGGGCGCTGCGCCGCAGGCCGCCGCCCAGCCCGCCGGCGAGAAGATCGTGGTGACCACCGACACGGTGCGCGCCGAGATCGACACCGCCGGTGGCATCGTGTCGCGCCTGGAACTGCTCAAGGAGCACGAGAAGGACGGCAAGCCGGTGGTGCTGTTCGAGCGTGACAACGTGCGCACCTACATGGCGCGCTCGGGCCTGATCGGCGGCGACCTGCCCAACCACACCACGGTGTTCACCGCAGCGCCGGGCCCGCGCAACCTGGACGGCGCCGAGCAGCTGGAAGTGGTGCTGACCGGCGACAAGAACGGCGTAAAGCTGGTGAAGACTTACATCTTCCGCAAGGGCAGCTATGTGGTCGACACCAAGTTCGCCGTGACCAACGCGGGCACCGCGCCGGTGTCGCCGACGCTGTACCTGGAACTGGCGCGTGACGGCACCAAGGTGGAGCAGTCGCAGTTCTACAGCACCTTCACCGGCCCGGCGATCTATACGGACGCGGACAAGTACCACAAGATCGACTTCGAAGACATCGCCAAGGGCAAGGCCACCGTGCCGGCCGCCGCCAACAACGGCTGGGTGGCGATGGTGCAGCACTACTTTGCCTCGGCCTGGATCCCGCAGACCGGCAAGGAGCACAGCTTCTACGTCCAGCAGATCGATCCGAACCTGTACCGCGTGGGCATCCAGCAGCCGCTGGGCGAAGTGGCCCCGGGCGCCACGGTGAGCAGCGATGCACGCCTGTTCGCCGGTCCGCAGGAAGAGCACATGCTCGAGAAGGTTGCCCCGGGCCTGGAGCTGGTGAAGGACTACGGCTGGCTGACCATCCTGGCCAAGCCGCTGTTCTGGCTGCTGGAGAAGCTGCACGGCTTCCTGGGCAACTGGGGCTGGTCGATCATCGCGCTGACGGTGCTGATCAAGCTGGTGTTCTTCCCGCTGTCGGCGGCGAGCTACAAGTCCATGGGCAAGATGAAGGACCTGCAGCCGCGCATGACCGCGATCCGCGAGCGTTACAAGAACGACCCGCAGAAGATGAACCAGGAGATGATGGGGCTGTACAAGACCGAGAAGGTCAACCCGCTCGGCGGCTGCCTGCCGATCGTGATCCAGATCCCGGTGTTCATTGCGCTGTACTGGGTGCTGCTGTCGTCGGTGGAAATGCGCGGCGCGCCGTGGCTGGGCTGGATCAAGGACCTGTCGGTGCCGGATCCGTTCTACATCCTGCCGATCGTGATGGCCGTGTCGATGTTCCTGCAGACCAAGCTGAACCCGACGCCGCCGGATCCGGTGCAGGCCAAGGTCATGACGATCATGCCGCTGGTGTTCTCGGTGATGTTCTTCTTCTTCCCGGCCGGCCTGGTGCTGTACTGGGTGGTGAACAACATCCTGTCGATCGCGCAGCAGTGGCAGATCAACCGGATGCTTGGCAAGGGCAAGACGGCGGTTGTGGCCAAGAGCTGATTGGCTGATCGCAACAAATCGATGCAGTAACCATGAAGCCCGGCAGTGATGCCGGGCTTTTTGTTTGGTCGATCGCCGATGGAACTGGACTGTCGCGCGGTTTGCTCCCCTCTGCCATGAAGTGGGAGAGGGGCCGGGGGTGAGGGCGGGCGTTGGCAATAGCGACGGCCTTTACTCCGTTGACACGCCGGCCCTCACCCCCACCCCTCTCCCGCGAGCGGGAGAGGGGTGCCTTGTTCCCGCGGTGATGGCTGCGGCTGGCCTCTGCTGGCTGCGGCAGGCGTATGCTACTGGGCTGCACCTTACCGTCAGGAGATCCACCATGAGCTGGTCCGCCCGCCAATACGTTGCCTTCGAAGACGAACGCACCCGTCCCGTCCGCGACCTCGTCGCCGCCATTCCCAACGAGATCGTGCGCAACGCGGTGGATATCGGCTGCGGGCCGGGCAACTCGACTGAGGTATTGCTGGCGCGGTACGCGGGCGCATCGATCACCGGCCTGGACAGCTCCGACGACATGGTCGACGCCGCGCGCAAGCGCCTGCCTGATGTGCAGTTCCGCGTGGCCGACATCGGCGCCTGGGACGATCCCGGCCCGTACGACGTGATCCTGGCCAACGCCGTGCTGCAATGGCTGCCGGACCATGCCAGCCTGTTTCCCAAACTCGTTTCCAAGCTTTCGGAAGGCGGCACGCTCGCCGTGCAGATGCCCGACAACCTGGAAGAACCCGCGCACCGGCTGATGCGGCAGGTGGCGGCGGAAAGCCCGTGGGCGGCGCAGCTGGCCAGCGCCAGCAAGGCGCGCGCCGAGCGTTCACCGGCGCAGTGGTACTACGAACTGCTGCGCCCGCTGTGCCGGCGCGTGGATGTGTGGCTGACCACCTACCACCATCCGCTGGCCGGCGGCGCGGCGGCGGTGGTGGAGTGGTTCAAGGGCAGCGGACTGCGGCCGTTCCTGCAGCCGCTGGACGAGGCCGGGCGCCTGGCATACCTGGCGCGCTATGAAAGCGAGATCGCGAAGGCGTATCCCGCGCTGCCCGACAAGTCGGTGCTGCTGCCGTTCCCGCGGCTGTTTATCGTGGCGACGCGCTGAAGCGCCGCCTTCCGGATCTGCCGGATCAGGCCGGCTTGTGGCACACCGCCTCGATGTTGTGCCCGTCAGGGTCCAGCACGAAGGCGCCGTAGTAATCGGGGTGGTAATGCGCCCGGACACCCGGCGCGCCATTGTCCCGTCCGCCCGCCTCGATCGCGGCGCGGTAGAACTTGTCCACAAGCTCGCGGCTGTCCACGCGGAAGGCCACGTGGACCGGCGGCCGGTTGGGCTCGCCGCGGTGGATCCAGAAATCCGGCTTGCCCCGTGGCCCGAAGCCTGCCACGTCGGTGCTGCCGGTGACGCTGGCCGGAAATTCCTTGACGAGGCCGTAGCCGATGGCGCCGAGCGCGGCCAGGTAGAACGCGCGGCTTTTGGCGTAGTCGCTGACGCTGGCGCCGGTATGGTCGATCATGCTTGGCTCCTTGCAGTGGGTTGGCTCAGGCCAGGTCCAGCACGCTCATGGTGGCGTTGTAGCGGCTCACCAGCACCGATTCGCCGTGCACGTCCGCAAACACATCCGCCTCGACCACGATGATCGAGCGGCCGGACTTGAGCACGTCGGCACGACAGCGCAGCCGTTCGCTGCGCACGGCCCTGAGCAGGTTGATCTTGAATTCCGCGGTGACCACGTGCTGGCCCGCTTCGAGGATGGTGCTGGCCGCCGCGCCCGCGGTGTGGTCGGCCATGGTGGCCTGCACGCCGGCATGGACGATGCCGCCGTGCTGCAGGTGACGCGGCGTGATGGCCAGCGTCGATTCACACCAGCCTGGCCCACAGTCCGCCAGCGAGATGCCGACGTCATTGACGAACGCGGCCTGGCGGAAGCCGGCCTCGATGGTGTCGCGCAGCAGGAGACGCTCCTGTTCAGTGGTCATGGCGGGTCCTCGGTCAGGTCACTGCATCACCAGGCGGTGTGCGCATTCCAGCGCGACGGCGGATCCCTGTCAACCGTGGCGGCGCCTGATGCGTCGCGCGGAAGCATTCGCGCGTGCCGTCGCCTACACTGGTGGCATCTGCGTCCCGCCTGCGCGCCTGCCCCGCATAAAGACTGCCATGACCGACGCCCAGCCGCCCGTGCTGCGCCGCAAGACGCACTCGGTCGTTGCTTTTGCCGCGCTGACACAGGCAAGTCTGGCGCGGATCGACACGTCTCTGCAGGATTTGTTGCACCGCGACGAAGCGGAAGACCTGCACCAGCTGCGCGTAGCGGTGCGCCATGCGCGCGCGGTGCTGTGGGCGCTCGGGCCTGCGCTGCCCCGGCTGGAACGCGAGCGCTGGAAGCGCGAGCTGCGCACACTGGCGCGAGCGACCAGCGAGGTGCGCGACTGGGACGTCTTCCTGGCCGAGACCGTCGCCCCCGCACGCAAGAAAGCCCCCGAAGATCCGGTGCTGGCCGCCGTGGCCGACACGGCGGCCAAGCGGCGCAACACGGCTCGCGCGGCCATGCTGGCGGCACTGGTCACCTATCGCGACGGACAGTTGCCTGTCGTGCAACGCGATCTCGCCCACCTGGGCCACCTTGCGGAAAAGGTCGCCGCCCAAGGCAAAACCGGGCGGCGCGACCGCCTCGGCCCGTTCGCGCGCCGGCGCGTGCGCCGCGGCCGCAAGCGGCTGCGCGCGATGAAGCGGGCCGCCCGGGGCGGCGACCCGGGCGCGGTGCATGACCAGCGCATCGAGGGCAAGCGGCTGCGCTATACGATCGAGGCGCTGGCACCGGTGTTGCCGTCGCGCTATACCAAGCGGCTGCAACGCAAGCTGGTCAGGCAGCAGACGCGGCTGGGAGACTTTGTCGATGCCATGGTCGCGCGCCGGCTGATGCGCGAATGCCTGGACGTGCCTGAGCTGCCCGACGACGTGCCACCGCCACCGCCCGGCGCGAGCTGACGCCCCGCCGGAGATGGCGGCCGACTTGCCGCGCCGTGTGGCGCCCCGCGAGTGCAAGCCGCGCCACGCCAACTGCAATCGATCTGCGACAATATGGCCATGACTGCTCCCCAGGTTCCCATTGCCGCCATCGCCACCGCGCCCGGACGCGGCGGCATCGGCGTGGTGCGCGTGTCGGGCCCCGATGTCGGCCCCGTCATGCGCGCCGTCTGCGGCCAGGCACTGAAGCCGCGCCATGCCACGTACCTGCCGTTCCTTGACGGCCAGGGCAAGGTCATCGACCACGGCCTCGCGCTGTACTTTCCCGCGCCCAATTCGTACACCGGCGAAGAGGTTCTGGAACTGCAGGGCCACGGCGGCCCGGTGGTGATGCAGATGCTGCTGACGCGCTGCCTGCAGTCCGGCGACGGCATCGGCCTGCGCCTGGCCGAGCCGGGCGAGTTCACGCGCCGCGCCTTCCTCAACGACAAGCTCGACCTGGCGCAGGCCGAGGCGGTGGCCGACCTGATCGAAGCCAGCACCGAAGCCGCGGCGCGCTCGGCGGCGCGCTCGATGGAAGGCGAGTTTTCCAATGCGATCCGCAAGCTTGTGGACAAGGTCATCCACCTGCGCATGCTGGTCGAGGCCACGCTGGATTTCCCCGAGGAAGAGATCGATTTCCTGGAGCAGTCCGACGCGCGCGGCCAGCTTGCCACCATCCGCAATGAACTGGGCGGCGTGCTGGCGCAGGCGCGGCAGGGCGCGCTGCTGCGCGAAGGCCTGTCGGTGGTGCTGGCGGGCCAGCCCAACGTGGGCAAGTCTTCGCTGCTCAACGCCCTGGCCGGCGCCGAACTCGCCATCGTCACGCCGATCGCCGGCACCACGCGCGACCGCGTGCGCGAGACCATCCAGATCGACGGCATCCCGCTGCATATCATCGACACCGCCGGCCTGCGCGAGAACGCCACCGATGAAGTCGAGCGCATCGGCATCGAGCGCACCTGGGACGCGATCCGCCGCGCCGACGTCGTGCTGCACCTGGTCGATGCCACCGACTACCTGCGCCACGGCCTGTCCGAGATCGACGACGCCATCGACGACCAGCTCAGCGGGCATCTGCCACCGGGCTCGCCGATCGTGCGCGTGGTCAACAAGATCGACAAGGCGCCGGCCGTAGGCGACACGATGTTCGGCGGCAACCGTCCGCACGTGGTCGCCGCGAACGGGCCCAACCCGACCGAGATCTGGATCTCGGCGCGCACCGGCGCCGGCATCGAATTGCTGCGGCGGGAATTGTTGCGGCTGGTGGGCTGGCAATCCGGCAATGAAGGCACCTTCCTCGCGCGTGAGCGGCACCTGACGGCGCTGCGGCAGGCGCAGTCGCATTTGGATGTGGCCGCCGAGCAGAGCGAGCGCCAGGCGCAGGCGCTTGATCTGTTTGCGGAAGAGCTGCGGCTGGCGCAGGAGCACCTGAACAGCATTACCGGCGAGTTCACCAGTGACGATCTGCTGGGGACGATCTTTACGCGGTTCTGTATCGGGAAGTGAGGCGGTCGCAACCGGAACGCGCCACCTTCTTCTCCCATGCGCCTCACCCTCATCACCTTCGGCACCCAGGGCGACTGCCGCCCCATCGTAGCCCTCGGCCTGGGCCTGCGCGAGGCCGGGCATGACGTGCTGATGCTCGGCGAACGCTCCGCGGCGCCGCTGGCCGCCGGGCATGGCCTGCCGTTCGCGCCGATGGCCGGCGATATCCAGCAAACCCTGCAGCCCGGCGGTGCCTTGCACAAGCTGATGACCGAAGGCGGCAACGTGGCCGAGGCCACGCGCGCGTTCGGCAAGATTGCCGAGGACAACACCGAGGCCTGGATGGCGCAGCTGGCCGATGCTGCACGCGATGCGGACGGGATCGTGTTCTCGGGGCTGACGGCTTACGTGGCGTTGTCGGTGGGCGAGCAACTGGGCAAGCCGGTGGTGGGCGCGGGCATGTTCCCGATCTCGCCGACGCGCGAATTCCCGTCCGCCTTGCTGCCGCCGTTGCGCCTGCCCGGGTGGGCCAACCGTGCCAGCCATGCGGTGATCAACTTCGTGCTGTGGCGCATGTTCCGCAACGCCACCAACGCGGCGCGCGCGAAGCTGTTCGGCGTGCCGCCGCGCAGGGCGATGTGGCCCGAATTCCCGTCGCTATACGCGATCTCGCCGCACCTGGTGCCGCGTCCGCGCGACTGGCATGCCGACTGGCTGGTGACCGGCGCGTGGACCATGCCGCCACAGCCGGACTGGCAGCCCGACGCACCGCTGCGAGACTTCCTGGAGGCCGGCGAGCCGCCGCTGTATATCGGCTTCGGCAGCATGGCGGGCTTTGACCGGCGGAAGGTGGCCGATGCCATGTTGCAGGCCGTGGACGGCCGCCGGACGCTGTTCTATCCGGGCTGGTCCGGCATCGATGTGTCCGCGCTGCCGCCAAATTTCCACGTCATCGGCGCCACGCCGCATGACTGGCTGCTGCCGCGCGTGGCGGCGGCCATCCACCACGGCGGCGCGGGTACCACGCATGCGGTGGCCGCGGCGGGGGTGCCGTCGATCGTGCTGCCGTTCGCGGGCGACCAGTTCTTCTGGGCGGGCCGGCTGGCCGCGCTGGGCGTGGCGCCGCCGCATGTCGCCGGGCACAAGATCGACGCGGCGCGGCTGGCGTCGATGATCGCCTTTGCCGAGCGTGCCGAGACACGCGAGCAGGCTGCCACGCTGGGCCGCGCCATGGCCGCCGAGCGCGGCGTGGATCACGCGGTGGTGGCCATCGAACGCTTCTGCGCCCGGCGTGGCGCATAATCGCGCTTTCGTCTTTCGCATGCCCCCAGGCAGGACCCTTCGATGTTGAACCGTACCCAGCAGATCCTCATTGCCATCGTCGCCGTGGCCGTCCTTGGCATGTTGTGGCTTGCCGGCAATGACCGGCATGACGATGCCGCCATCGCGCCCGCCGGTTCGGGCGAGCAGGCCGCCGCCAGCGCGGTGCCGGCCAGCGACGCGCGCGGCGTGCCGCGCGACGGCACGCTCGACCCGGTCAGCATCGACCCGCAGCGGCCCGCCGACCGCCTGCCGCAATACCAGGCCAGCGCCATCCTGGACGACTACCGCAACGATTCCAGGGCCGCGGATGCGCGCTACCTCGACCACTATGTGATCGTCGAAGGCGTCGCCAGCGGCGTGCGCCGCGAGGGCGAGCAAGTGTTTGTCGATATCCGCACCAACGATCCGGCCGCCAATGTGCGTGCCTTGCTGCTGCAGCGGCAGATCTGCGGCCCGGCGGGCCGGGTCTGCGAAGTGGAGGCCCGCGCGACCATGGTGCGGCGCGGCCAGAAGGTGGCGGTGGAATGCAACGGCGCGGGCCTGGCCGATGGCGTGCCGCTGCTGCGCGACTGCCTGCTGCGCGGCGGCGCCAACTGAGCGCAAGCCTGATCGGGAGAACCTGCGATGCAATCCGTGCTGTCCGTGCTTGCGCTCATTATCCTGGCGGCGACCGCCGCGGGCCTGGCTTCGCCGCGCTGGCTCAGCGAGACCCTGCTCGGCGGCAGGCCTGTGACGCGGCTGCAGGTCGCCGTGGTGGGCCTGTGCCTGGCTGCGTTCTGCCTGATCCTGGTGGGCCGGCTGGCGCAAGGCGGGGCGGGCGGCTGACTCGCCACGCCGCCACAGCAGCGCGCAATTTGCGTGTCTGTTCCGGGAATTGGCTGGCGCCGGCAGCGCCTACAGTGTGAAGGCACGCTGCCCGCATTGCGCGCCCGCGGCGGTGCCTCAAGCCATCCAGGATTTCCATGAACAAAGCCCTGCTGGCCGCCAGCGTCGGCCTGCTGCTGTGCGGCTGCTCGACCTATCAGGCCGTGACCCCGGTCGACCCGCTCGACCGCTCCGATCCCAATACCGCGTTCCAGGTGCCCGCCGGCGGCGGCCCGCGCGGCACCTACGGCGCCAACGGCATGCTGCTGTGCGTGGTGGTGAACCCGGTGAGCGGCAATAACTATGTCGAGGCCTTCCGCGCCGCGCTGGAGCAGCGCAATTTCGAGGTGAAGATGCTGCAGGCCGAGGCGGCGTCGGTGCTGGCTTGCCCGATGGTGGCGTATTACACCGCGCGCAGCGCCTGGTTCTGGACGTCATACCTGGACAGCGTGGACATCACCGTCTTCCGCCAGGGCGACCGCGTCGGCAAGGCGATCTACAGCGCCAACCGCAGTGCGGGCGGACTCAACCTCAGCAACCTGGTGCAGCCCGCGTCCAAGCTGGACGAGCTGGTTGAACAGCTGTTCCCCGGCATGCTGCCGTCGCCGGCGCCGTCGGCCGGCACGTCGCAGGCATCGACGGCGGGGGCCTGATCAGGCAAGACCTGACCTTGCCACGGCCCTAGGCAAACCCGGCTCAGCGCTCCAGCCGGCCCAGCCGCACCACGGTCACGCCGGGTCGCAGCTGGCGCAGCGAAGGCATTACCAGCACGCAGTCGGGGTAGGGCGTCACCACCGGCTCGCCGTCACGCCAGCCGATGACCGTGCCGGCGTCGGCAAAGGTCTCCAGGCCCGTATAGGGACCGGCGAAGCGGAAATCCATGCTGGCGGCGACCACCGGCTCGGTCACGCGTACCACCCGCTGCGTGGCGGGCAGCGGCTGCAGCCAGCCTGCGGGGAGGTCGGCGGCGTCGACCACGCCGGCGTGCAGCAGGAAGCGCGCGGTGCTGTCCTGCGCCACCGTTACGGCTGCCGGCTCCCAGTGCTGGCCGCATTCGATCAGCAGCGCATTGCGCGGGCTGGCGGGATCGCCGAAGCCGTCGTAGTCGCGCATGCGGCGGCCCTCCGGATGGCCCTCGTCGACGATCACGTCGGCCGGCGCGCCCAGCGCGCGCGACAGGGCGATGCCCTTGTCGAGCGGGCCCGAGACGATCAGCGGGCGGCTTTTCTCATGCATCGAATGCAGGTCGAGCAGCAGGTCGACGGTGTCGATCACCGGGCGCATGGCGCGCGCGCGGCGCAGCTCGGAGGAATCGCGGCTGGTGTCGTCCAGCGTGGCGTATGTCCATACGCGGTTGAAGTCCTGGTCGACGAAGCGCGAGGCGTCGGGCCTGGCCGGGTCGAAGCTGTGGTAGGCGTCGACGTTGGCGAAGGCCAGCGTCAGGCGGCCGCGGCGCGGGCGCAGGTTGTGGTCGAGCAGCGCCTTGACGGCGATGGCGCCGCAGACTTCGTTGCCGTGCGTGAGGGCGTTGACCATCACGTGCGGGCCGGGCTTGCCGCTGTCGAACGTGTACAGGTAGGGGATGCCGGTGTTGCCGGTGGCGTAGGGGCGGATGTCGGGGAAGGCGACGTCGACGGGGTAGGCGTCGAGGTGGGTGGGGTGGGTCATGGGAATCGGTGCTCTCAGGGGTGCCCGGTAGCTCGGTGGCTGGCGGGTCGCGATTTATTTTGAGGGGGGTAGTGGTACTGGCAGGCGCCGGCCCTCACCCCCGGCCCCTCTCCCGCGCGCGGGAGAGGGGAGCAAACTGGCGGCGAGGGGCGACGCCTACAGGCCTTTTCATGCTGGCTGTGGTCTCCCCTCTCCCGCCTGCGGGAGAGGGGCGGGGGTGAGGGCCGGCGCTGGCAGAAGCGACCACGCCCGCGCTACCCCTCACTCACGAATCCCGGCCGCCTGCACGATCGTCCGGTAACGCCCGGTCTCGCGCTTGATGAAGCTGCCGAACTGGGAAGGATTGCCCGGCGTCACTTCCACACCCGCCTCGGCCAGCTTTTTCTTCACGTCCGGCATCGCCAGCACGGCCTGCATCTCGGTGTTGAGCCGCTCGACCACCGGCTTGGGCAGGTTGGCCGGGCCCATCAGGCCGAACCACACGCCCATGTCCACGCCCTTGAGCGCCGGCGTCTCGGCCAGCGCCGGCACGTTCGGCGCCACCGCGGCGCGCCTGGCGCCGGTCACGCCGTAGGCCTGCACGCGGCCCGCCTGGATATGCGGCAGCGCCGACGACAGCACCATCACCGCCAGGTCGATCTGGCCGCCGAGCAGGTCGGTGGCCATGGCCGATGCGCCCTTGTACGGCACGTGCGTGATATTGACGTTGCCCTGCTGCTTGATCAGCTCGCCGGCCAGGTTCAGCGGCGTGCCCACGCCCGACGACGCATACGACAGCTTGCCCGGCTGGGCCTTGGCCAGCGCGATCAGCTCGGCGGCGTTCTTCGCCGGCAGGCCCGGCTTGCCGACCAGCACCATCGGCTGGGTGCCGACGAAGGTCACCGGCGCCAGGTCCTTCTCGCCGTCGTAGCGCACCGCGGGATTGGTCAGGCGCGCGATCGACACCTCGCTGCCCGAGCCCATCAGCAGCGTGTAGCCGTCGGCCTCGGCCTTGACCACCTTGGACGCGCCGATGGTGCCGCCGGCGCCGCCCAGGTTCTCGATGACCACGCTCTGGCCGAGGCGCTTGCCCAGCTCCGGCGCGATGGTGCGGGCGACGAGGTCGACGCTGCCGCCGGCGGTATAGCCCACCACCAGCGTGATCGGCTTGGCGGGCCAGGTGCCGGCAAAGGCGCCACCGGTGGCGGTGACAAGGCAGAGTGCGGCAGCGGCCGCGCGCAGGATGGTCTTCATGGTCTTGGCTCTGGGGGTCCCGGAATCGATGTTGTGACCCGATGTTAGTGAGCGCGGGTCCGGCCGGCATGCGGCTTTGGCAAGGGGGGTTGCCGATTCGGCAATGGTGGCGCAAGGGCCGCAACTAGCGCGGCGCCGTCACCGCCGCGCGCCAGAACGCCTCGGCCAGCGGCCGCATCGGCGCGCGCGGGCGGTACAGGCGGATATCGAGGGCGAGATCGCCGCCATCGTCGGCTCCCGCCGCAGTGGCGCCGATCGCACGCACCAGCCGGCCTGTGTGCAGGTCGTCGGCAATGAGCCGCGCGGGCAGCCACGCCAGGCCCATGCGCTGGCGCACCATTTCGTGCACCGACTCGGCAAAGTCGCTGACCGCGATCACGTCCAGCCGCGGCGCCAGCTTGCGGCGCGCGATCTCCTGGTTGACCATGCGCCCCAGCGTCAGGGTCTCGGCATAGGCGATCATCGGCACCGGCTTCTGGCCCGCCGCCTTGCCGGTACGCAACCGGTGCAGCGGCGCGCCATGCGCGTCGGCGGCGCTGACGCAGACCAGCCGCTCCACGCCGGCCACGTGGAACTGGTAGCGCGCGTCGTCCAGCATCACCGGCAGGTCGGGCGGGCTGTAGCACAGCAGGAAATCGGCATCGCCCTCGGCGAACATCGCCAGCGCGTCGTGCATGGGAAAGGTCGACAGCCGCGTGCGGAAGCCTGCCGCGGCGGGGTCGCCGCGCAGCGCTTCGCGCAGGCCGGACAGCCACGCCGGCACCATCGAGCGCGCCAGCGTCTTGCCGGTGGCGATGGTCACGGTGCTGGCGTCGGCCCGATGCGCGGCGCGCAGTGCCAGCCGCGTTTCATCCAGCGTGCGCAGCGCGCTCTGCGCGGCCTCCAGGAACTGGCGGCCCTCGGCGGTAAGGCGCACCGGGAACGCGCTGCGGTCGATCAGCGGGGCGCCGGCCCACACTTCCACGGCCTGCATGCGCCGGCCGAACGCGGGCGGGGTCACGTTGCGCAGCTCGGCGGCGCGCGCCAGGCTGCCGGCCTGCGCCAGGCAGACGAAGTCTTCGAGCCAGCGGATATGCATGGAAGGCGGGACGAGTAGCGTTGGTCTGCCCACATTATCGGCAAAACCAGCCGCCATCTTGCATGCCCGGCTGCGTCGGCTGGAATGTTTGCCGACCATACTAAAGGCAGCGTCAAGGCGGACTCGCCCCGCCCGGACCAGAACACCGACGCGCAGGAGGCCACATGTCCACCCATTCCCAAGGGGCGCCGCACCGGCGCGCGGATGCCGACGCCGGGGCGCTGCACGCGCTGTCGCGCCGCCGCTTCCTCAAAGTTGGACTCGGGTTCTCGGCCATGCTGGCGTGTACCGCGCTGGTGCCGTCGCTGTCTGGCTGCGGCGTGGCCGATGCCGCGCCGCAGGCCGGCATGGCCTGGCTGCGGCCCGACGACGTGGCCATGTTCCGCGCGCTGCTGCCGGCGGTCGTCACCGAACTCGCCGAGGCGCCGCCGCCGCGGCGCGAGGCCCTGGTGCAGGAAACGCTGCGCAATATCGACTCCACCTGCGCGGCGATGAACGCGGGCGCGCGGGCCGAGCTGCGCAAGCTGTTCGGCCTGCTCGCCAGCACGCCGCTGCGCTGGGCGCTGGCCGGCATCGGCCAGCCCTGGGACGCCACCACGCCGGCGCAGGTACAGGCCTTCCTGGAGCGCTGGCGCGCCAGCCGGCTGGCCACGCTCAATGCCGGCGCCGTGGTGCTGGTCAAACTCGCCAGCGTGAGCTACTACGTGCTGCCTGCCGCCTGGGCGGGCAGCGGCTATCCCGGCCCCAATGCGCCCGTCTACAGGGCGCTGCACGCCTGAAACCCGACATGGCCATCGACAATCTCTACGACGCCGGCATCGCCGCCGGCTGGAAAGTGCTGGATGCCGCCACCATCACCGCCTCCCGCACGCTAGATGCCGACATTGCCATCGTTGGCAGCGGCGCGGGCGGCGGCATCAGCGCCGAAACACTGAGCCGCGCCGGGCTGCGCGTGGTGCTGCTGGAAGAGGGCGCTCTGCGCACCTCCGACAGCTTCCGCGACATGGACGAGAACCGCGCCTACCGCGAGCTGTACCAGGAGGCGGCGGCGCGCACCACCGCCGACGGCGCCATCGCCATCCTGCAGGGCCGTGCCGTCGGCGGCAGCACCACGGTGAACTGGTCATCCAGCTTCCGCACGCCGCCGCAGACACTGGCGCACTGGGCCAGGCACCACGCCGTCAGCGGCCATGGCGAGGCCGACATGGCGCCATGGTTCGCGCAGGTGGAGGCGCGGCTGGGCATCGCGCCCTGGGCCATGGCGCCCAATCCCAACAACGACGTGTTGCGCCGCGGCTGCGAAAAGCTGGGCTGGGAATGGCACGTCATCCCGCGCAACGTGAAGGGCTGCTGGAACTCCGGCTATTGCGGCTTCGGCTGCCCCGTCAATGCCAAGCAGTCGATGCTGGTATCGACCATCCCGGCGGCGCTGGCGGCCGGCGCGACGCTGGTGCACCGGGTGCGGGTGCGTACGCTCGAACATGACGGGCAGCGCGTGCAATCGGTCATCGGCGAAGCGCTCGGTGCCGATGGCCGCACGCCCACCGGCGTGGGCGTGACCGTGCGCGCGCGGCACGTGGTGGTCGCCGGTGGCGCCATCAACTCGCCGGGGCTACTGCTGCGCTCGCGCGTGCCGGATCCGCACGGGCGGCTCGGCGTGCGCACATTTATCCATCCGGTGAATATCAGTATCGCTGTGATGCCTGAGCGCATTGATCCTTATTATGGCGCGCCACAATCGGTGGCCTCCGACCACTTCCAGTGGGTGGACGGCGCCACCGGCCCGATGGGCTACAAGCTGGAGGTGCCGCCGTTGTTCCCCGGCATCGGCGCCGGCATGCTCAACGGCATGGGCGAGGCGCTGCGGCGCGATATCGCGCAGCTGCCCAACACCAGCGCCATGCTGGCGCTGCTGCGCGACGGCTTCGTGCCGCAGAGCGAGGGCGGGCGCGTGCGGCTGGCCGCCGACGGCAGCCCGCTGCTCGACTACGAGATGGGCGACTACGCCTGGGACGGCGTGCGCCGCGCATGGCTGAGCATGGCGCAGGCGCAGTTCGCCGCGGGCGCGGTCAAGGTGCGGCCGGCCCACCTGGACGCCACCGACTACCGCAGCTGGCCCGAAGCGCGCGACGCGATTGCCAAGCTGCCGCTCAAGCCGTTCCGCACGGCGCTGTTCACCGTGCACCTGATGGGCGGCTGCGGCATGAGCGACGATCCCCGCCGCGGCGTAGTGGACAGCCATGGGCGCCACCACCAGCTGGAGAACCTGTCGGTGTTTGACGGCTCGGTCTTTCCGACCAGCGTGGGGGCCAATCCGCAGTTGTCGGTGTTCGCGCTTGCGGCACAGAATGCAGATACGCTGGTCCGAAGTATCACGGCATGATGCGCCGGCGCAGCTGCAGTGCAGGCGAAAAAAAACCAGTGGCAGGTGCCACTGGCTTCTTCGCTTGAGCCGCCGACTGTTTGCTCCCTCTCCCGTTTGCGCGAGAGGGTTGAGGGTGAGGGCGGGGGTGTCGACGAAGTAGAGGCTGTCGCTATTGCTGGCGCCGGCCCTCACCCCCGGCCCCTCTCCCCAAGCGGGGGAGGGAGCAAACCGGCAGTGAGCGTTACTGCGCCACCGGTTGCTGCCCCGCCGGCGCCGCCTGCTGCGCGACCGCGCTGTCCTCCTTCAACCCGCCACCCAGCGCGCGATACAGATCGATCGCGTTGTTCAGCCGCAGCTGCCGCGCCTGGATCAGCGCCTGCTCCGCGGTGAACAGCTGGCGCTGCGCATCGAGTTCGTCCAGGTAGCTGGCCACGCCGCTGCGGAAGCGCAGGCGCGACAGCTCGTAGCGCGCGGCTTCGGCGTCGCGCACCTGTTCCTGGCCGGTGACCTGGTCTTCCAGCGTGCCGCGTGCCACCAGCGCATCCGCCACTTCCGCGAAGGCCGTCTGGATGGTCTTCTCGTAGTTGGCGATCTGGATGTTCTTGCGCACGTTGGCCAGGTCCAGGTTCGACATGTTGCGGCCATAGTCGAAGATCGGCAGCGTCAGCTGCGGCGCGAACGACCAGGCGCGCGTGCCGGCATCGAACAGTCCCGAGAAGGTCGGGCTGATGGTGCCCACGCTGGTGGTCAGCGAGATGCGCGGGAAGAACGCCGCGCGCGCCGCGCCGATATTGGCGTTGGCCGACAGCAGCTGCTGCTCGGCCTGGCGGATATCGGGACGCTGCTCCAGCAGCTCCGACGGCAGGCCCGCCGGGATATCGCTGATGATGCGCTCGTCCGACAGCCGCATCGGCTCCGGCAGGTTCTCGATGGTGCCGATGGGCTTGCCCACCAGCACTTCGAGCGCGTTCTGCGCCTGCGCGCGCTGGCGTGCCAGCTGCGCTGCGGAGACGCGTGCCTGCGCCACCAGCGACTCGTTGTCACGCAGGTCCAGCGCCGAGGTGGCGCCGGCTTCGAAGCGCTTCTTGGCCAGCCCGTAGGTGCTTTCACGCGCCTGCAGCGTGTTGCGCGCCAGCTCGTACTGCTCGGCAAAGGAGCGCTCGGCCAGGTAGGCCTTGGCGACTTCCGACACCAGCGAGATATACGCCGAGCGGTGCGCTTCTTCCGTGGAGAAGTACTGCGCCAGCGCGGCGTTGGACAAGCTGCGCACGCGCCCGAAGAAATCGAGCTCGTACGACGAGATGCCCAGGCCGACGCGGTAGACCTCGGTCACTCCCGGCTGGCCCAGCACGGTGGCCGCCTCGGCCGGCGTGGTACGGGCGCGGGTGTAGCCGCCTTCTACATTGATCGTGGGCAGCAGGTCGGCGCGCTGCACCTGGTACGTGGCGCGCGCTTCCTCGATGCGCAGCGCGGCCTGGCGCAGGTCGCGGTTGTTGTCCAGCGAGGTGGCGATCAGCGCCTGCAGGCGCGGGTCGCGGAAGAACTCGCGCCAGCCGATGTCGGTCGCGCGGCGGGTCTCGCCGCTCTGCACCTCGGCGGTGGCGTAGCCCTCCGGTGCCACCGGAAAGCTGCCGGCCACCGGCGGGGCGGGGCGCTCATACTTGGGCGCCAGCGTGCAGCCGCTCAGAACGCCGGCCACCAGCAGCAGTGTGGTCAGGGTCTTGGTCATGTCAGATTTCCTCTTGCGGGTCATGCCACTTCTTGTCCAGCATGCGCTGGCGCTCGCTGCCCTTGAAGCGCTTGCGCACCACGACGAAGAAGACCGGCACCAGGAAGATCGCCAGCACCGTGGCCGTGATCATCCCGCCCATCACGCCGGTACCGATCGCGCGCTGGCTGCCCGAGCCCGCGCCGGTGGCGATCGCCAGCGGCAGCACGCCCAGGATGAACGCCATCGACGTCATCAGGATCGGGCGGAAGCGCAGATGCACCGCTTCCAGCGTGGATTCGATCAGGCCCTTGCCTTGCGCCTGCAGGTCCTTGGCGAATTCCACGATCAGGATGGCGTTCTTCGCCGACAGGCCGATCGTGGCGATCAGGCCCACCTTGAAGTACACATCGTTAGGCATGCCGCGCAGCGTCACGCCCAGCAGCGCGCCGAGCACGCCCAGCGGCACCACCAGCAGCACCGAGAACGGGATCGACCAGCTTTCATACAGCGCGGCCAGGCACAGGAACACGATGATCAGCGACAGCGTGTACAGGATCGGTTCCTGCGAGCCGGCCAGGCGCTCTTCATACGACTGGCCCGACCACTCGAAGCCGAAGCCCGGCGGCAGCTTGGCGAAGTTCTCTTCCATCGCGCGCATGGCTTCGCCGGTACTGCGTCCCGGCGCGGCCTGGCCCGCGATCTTCACCGCCGGCATGCCGTTGTAGCGCTCCAGCCGCGGCGAGCCCATGATCCACTTCGAAGTGGCGAATGCGGCGAACGCGACCATGTCGCCGTTGCTGTTCTTCACGCGCAGCTTGGTCAGGTCGTCCGGCAGCCGGCGGTCGGCGCCTTCGGCCTGCACGATCACCTTGCGCACCCGGCCTTCATAGATGAAGTCGTTGACGTAGCTGGAGCCGAACGCGATCGACAGCGTCGAGTTGATCTCGGCCACCGACACGCCCAGCGCGCGCGCCTTCTCGCGGTCGATGTCGATCTGCAGCTGTGGCGCGTCTTCCTGGCCTTCAGGGCGCACGCCCATCAGCACCGGGTTCTGCGCGGCCATGCCGAGCATCATGTTGCGCGCTTCCATCAGCTTGGCGTGGCCCTGGCCGGTGCGGTCCTGCAGGCGGAAGTCGAAGCCCGAGGAGTTGCCCAGCTCGGCGATCGCCGGCGGATTGAGCGGGAAGATGATCGCGTCCTTGATGAACGACAGCGCGCCGAAGGCACGGCCCACCAGCGCCTGCGCGGTCTCGTCCGCACCGGTGCGCTCCTTCCAGTCCTTCAGGCGCACGAACGCGATACCGCCGTTCTGGCCGCGGCCGAAGAAGGAGAAGCCCGCCACCGTGATCATCTGGTCCACCACCTTGCTTTCCTTCTGCAGGTAGTAGTCCTCGATCTGCTTGAGCACGCCGATGGTACGGTCCTGCGTGGCGCCGTTGGGCAACTGCACCACCGTGATCATGTAGCCCTGGTCTTCATCGGGCAGGAACGACGACGGCAGGCGCTTGAACAGCACCACCACGCCCGCGATGATCAGCGCGTAGATGATCAGGTAGCGGCCGGTGCGCTTGAGGATGCGCGCGACCACGCCCTGGTAGCCGGTCGAGGCCGTGGCGAAGGTGCGGTTGAACCAGCCGAAGAAGCCCTTCTTCTCATGGTGATGGCCAGCTTCCACCGGCTTGAGCAGCGTCGCGCACAGTGCCGGGGTCAGCGTCAGCGCCAGCAGTGCCGAGAATGCCATCGAGGCAATCAGCGACAGCGAGAACTGGCGGTAGATGTTGCCCACCGAGCCCGAGAAGAACGCCATCGGGATGAACACCGCGGTCAGCACCAGCGTGATGCCGATGATGGCGCCGGTGATCTGGCCCATGGCCTTGCGTGTCGCTTCACGTGGCGAGAGTCCTTCCTCGCTCATGATCCGTTCGACGTTTTCGACCACCACGATGGCATCGTCCACCAGGATACCGATCGCCAGCACCATGCCGAACATGGTCAGCACGTTGATGGAGAAGCCGAACGCCAGCAGCGCGCCGAACGTGCCCAGCAGCGCGATCGGCACCACCAGCGTCGGGATGATGGTGGCGCGGAAGTTCTGCAGGAACAGGTACATCACCAGGAACACCAGCACCACGGCTTCCAGCAGCGTCTTGATCACTTCCTCGATCGAGATCTTGACGAAGGCCGAGGTGTCGTATGGCACCGTGTACTGGTAGTCCGCCGGGAAGGTCTTCGACAGCTCTTCCATCTTGGCGCGCACCGCGGTGGCCGTGGCCAGCGCGTTGCCGGTCGGGGCCAGCTTGATGGCAATGGCCGCCGACGGCTTGCCGTTGGTGCGGGCCAGCGTCGAGTAGTCGGCGCCGCCCAGCTCCACGCGGCCGACGTCCTTGATGCGCACCGACGAACCGTCGGGGTTGGTGCGCAGCAGGATGTTGCCGAACTGCTCAGGCGTGGACAGCCGGCTTTCGGTGGTGACGGTGGCGTTCAGCTCGGTGCCCTTGGGCGAGGGCGTGCCGCCCAGTTCGCCCACGGCGACCTGCACGTTCTGCTCGCTCACCGCGGCGGTCACGTCCAGCGGCGTCAGGTTGTAGCCGGTCAGCTTGGACGGGTCCAGCCAGATGCGCATGGCGTACTCGGTGCCGAACAGGTCGGCCTGGCCCACGCCCGGCACGCGGCGGATCGAGTCGATCACCTGCGCCGACACATAGTTGCCGAGCTGGATCGCGCTGGCCGTGCCGGACTTGGACGACACGGTCAGGAACATCATGTAGTTGTTCCCGGCCTTGTCCACGCGCACGCCCTGCTGGCGCACCTCCGCCGGCAGGCGCGCTTCCACGCGCTTGAGGCGGTTCTGCACTTCGACCGAGTTCAGGTCGACGTTGGAACCCGGCGCGAACGCGATGGTGATCGTCGCCAGGCCGGTCGATTCGCTGGTCGAGTTGTAGTAGAGCAGGTTGGGGGCGCCGTTAAGCTCCTGCTCGATCACCGAAGTGACGGAATCCTCCAGCGTCTTGGCCGACGCACCCGGATAGGTGGCGGTGACCGAGATCGTAGGCGGGGCGATGTTCGGGTATTGCGCGATCGGCAACTGCATGATCGACAATATCCCGCCCAGCACGATGATCAGCGCGAGCACCCACGCGAACACCGGCCGGTCGATAAAAAACTTGGCCATAAGACTGGCTCCCTCTTTGTCTAGCCTTGTGTGCCGCGGCGGCTGGCTTCAGCTGCCGCGGCGCGGCGGTGTTCAGCCCTGCTTGCCCTCGGCCTTCACTTCCTGCCTGGCCTCGGCCTTGGGGGCCGAGGCGGGGGCAGCGGAGGCCGAAGCCGGCGTGGCGGCCGGTGCCGAGGCATCCGCCTGCACGAACGGCACCGGCCTGGCCGGCGCGCCGACCTTGACCTTCTGCAGGCCCTCGACGATCACCTTCTCGCCGCCCTTCAGGCCTTCGGTCACGATCCAGCGGTCGCCGATGGCCTGCGGTGCCTTGACTTGCACCGATGCGACCTTGCCGTCGTTGCCCACCACCAGCACGGTGGCGCCCTGCGCGCCGCGGATCAGCGCCCGCTGCGGCACGGTCAGCGCATTCTCATCCACGCCCTGCTCGATCTTCACGCGCACGAAGGTGCCCGACAGCAGCTCGCGCTTCGGGTTGGGGAACTGCGCACGCAGCGTGATCGCGCCGGTGGTCGGGTCGACCGTCATGTCCGAGAACAGCAGCTTGCCGGTGTGCTCGTACTCGCGGCCGTCTTCCACGTACAGGTGCACGTTGGCGCCGCCGTTGACGCCCTTGACGGCGCCCGACTCGATGGCGCGGCGCAGGCGCGTGACTTCCGAAGCCGGCTGGGTGAAGGTGACCCACATCGGGTCGATCTGCTCCACCAGCGCCAGCTTGGTCGCCTCGCCCTTGCCCACCAGCGCGCCCTCGGTCACCAGCGCGCGGCCGGCGCGGCCGCTGATCGGCGCGGTCACGGTGGTATAGCCCAGGTTGATCTGGGCGGTGCGCACGGCGGCCTTGGCCGATGCCACGTCGGCATTGGCCTGGCCGGCGGCGGCCACGGCGTCGTCGTATTCCTGCTTGCTGACCGCGTTGACGGCCACCAGCGGCTTGTAGCGCTCGGACTTCAGGCGCGCCGACACGGCGTTGGCCTCTGCTCGCTGCAGCGCGGCCTGGGCCGACGACAGCTCGGCCTGGTAGGGCGCCGGGTCGATGCGGAACATCACCTGGCCGGCCTTCACTTCGCCGCCCTCGGTGTAATTGCGCGACAGCACGATGCCTTCGACGCGGGCGCGCACTTCGGCCGTGCGCACGCCTTCCAGGCGGCCCGGCAGTTCATTGACGACGGCGACCGGCGACGGCGTCACGGTGACCACGCCGACTTCCGGCGGCGGCGGGGCGCCGCCCTCGGCCTTCTTGTCGCCGCAGGCAGTGAGCGCCAGCGCCGACAGCGCAGCGGCTGCAAAGGTGGCAACGCAACTGATACGTTGGGACTTCCTCATCGATAACCCCATGATGGCAATTTGAGATCTGCCGCATCGCCCCGACCTGCCATCCCAGGAAAGCAGAAACGACGCAGCCCGCCGCAATATTTGCTGCGGATAAAAGCGTGATGCTAGCCACAACTCACGTCGACGCGGTGACGAATGCGACGAACGGTGGCTTTTATATGACGACTGGATTGTTGCCGGCTGGCCTGCGCAAGGAGTCGCCCAAGGTGCTGGCTATGTCACAAGGGGCGGCTGGCCGAAAGCCGGGCGAGCGCGTATTATATATACATTCAAGCATGTATGTTAAGTCGATTCACCAGCAGGGGCTTTCGGACGCACATCGCGTCGGGCGGATCTGGTGAGAACCATCGGATCCCATCGAAAAGCCAGCAAACCTGATCCGGATCTCCGGCGCAAACCGCCGACTCGGGTTAGGATGCGCGCCGTCCTGTCGGACCCAGGGCTTGCGACAACATCGCCATGTGACGACAACGACCCGCCGCGCACCTTGCGCTGCACCGGGGGAGATTCAACACGCCGGACCGTGGCCACCGTGGCCATGCGCCGCCGGCATATGAGACAAAAATGGTCAGACGCACCAAGGAAGAGGCGCTAGAAACGCGCCACCGCATTCTCGACGCGGCCGAAACCGTGTTCCACGCCCGCGGCGTGGCGCGGCCATCGCTGGCCGACATCGCCCAGGCGGCGGGGGTCACCCGCGGCGCGATCTACTGGCACTTCAAGAACAAGAGCGACGTGTTCGCCGCCATGTGCGACCGCGTGCATCTGCCGGTGGAAGCGCTGTGCGATCCGGAACGGATCGCGCGCCAGGAAGACCCGCTTGGCGGCGTGCGCGACATCTGCGCCTACGTCATGCGACAGACCGTGGTGAACCCGCGCCTGCGCCGCGTCTTCGAGATCATCTTCCACAAGTGCGAGATGGTGCAGGACAACGGCGCCATCTTCGAGCGCCAGCGCCAGTCGCACAAGGAAGGCCTGGTCAAGATCCGCGAGCACCTGCGCCTGGCGCGCGAGCGCGGCCAGCTGCCTGACGACCTGGACCTGGATCTCGCCGTCAACGCCTTCCACGCCTGCATCGGCGGCGTGCTGGCGCACTGGCTGTTCTCGCCCGAGGACTTCGACCTCGACGCCAATGCCGAGCGCATGGCGGACGCCTTCATCGACACCCTGAAATTGTCTCCCGCGCTGCGGCTCGGCTACGTGCCGCGCCCGATGGCGCAGCTCGACGACGAACTGTCGACGCTGTGCGAGCAGGCCTGCATGAAGGCCGAGGGCCTGGACACCAGCGACCTGGTGCCCTGATCTCCCCGATGCGCGGCCGGACTAGCCGCGTACCGCTTCGTGCCAGCGCGCCAGGAAGGCGCGCTTGCGCAGGGTGTCCTGCGCGGCCAGCAGGCCCGGTCCCACGCTGATCGGCTTGAGCGCGTAGCCCAGGCGCTCCGAAAGCGCCGCGGCGGTATGCACGCTGTCGGTATCGGTGCGGACGGTATAGAGCTGCGTGGTCGACTTGGCCAGCAGCGCCTGCCCCTCGCGCGACAGCAGGAAGTCCAGCCACAGCCGCGCGGCATTGGGCCGCGGCGCCCGCCGCGCGATAAAGGCCACCCGCGACATCACCAGCGTGTAGTCGCGCGGCGCGATCACGTCGATCGCCGCGCCGCGCTCCATCAGCGACAGCGCATAGGAACCCAGCAGGTTATACCCCATTACCAGCTCGCCGCTGGCGATGCGCTCGACCATCTCGGCGGTCGACGACGACAACTGCACCCCGGCGCGCCCCAGCGCCTGCGCCAGGTACCAGAACTCGCTGCCCATGCGCGCGTCCTGTTTCGCCAGCAGGTAGCCCACGCCGGAGCGCTCCACGTCATACGTCACCACCTTGCCGCGCCAGCGCGGCGCGTTCTCCTGCAGCAGCCGCGCCAGCCCGGTGCGGCTGCGCGGCGCGCGCATGCCGGCGAAGTGGTGGCGGTTGTAGACAATCACCGCGGGCTCGAAGGTGGTGCCCCAGGCCTCATCGCGCCACACCGCCCAGCCGGGCAGGCCGGCGCGCTCGGGCGAGGCGTAGCGCTGGGCGTTGCCGTCGTTGACCAGCTTGATCTGCAGGTCCATGGCGGTGCTCCACAGCACGTCGGCATAGCGCGCGCCTGGCGCCGGGCGGCCGCCGCCGAGCGCGGCGGTCTCCGCCAGGAAGCGCCGGTTCAGGTCGACGGTGTTCAGGTCCTCGTAGCGCACCCGGATGCCGGGATAGCGCGCCTCGAACGCCGTGATCAGCGGCTGCGCCACTTCCAGGTCGGTCGAGGCGTAGACCACCACCTCGCCTTCGCGCAGCGCGCGGGCGATGGTGGCGTCATACCCGGAGGGGTAGCCGGGCGGCGGCGCCGGCAGCATGGACTGGGCCCGCAGCGGCAACGACAGCGAAGTCCCGCCCAGCAGCGAGGCGCCGACCAGCCGGCGGCGCTGCGGCGATGCGGGGGCAACTTCGGCACGGGAAGACTCGACGGCGGGCGGCAGCGGCAAGAGCAGCACAGGGAGGCGTGTAAGGCAGGTCGGACGACGGGGATACCGTGCCGTCATTCCCGCGCATACCCAAAGGGCACGTGGGCGGGAACGACGGCATGTCGGAACAGCGGGGTTATTATAGGCGCCCACGGATCGTGGCGATGACGCCCCGGCCGCACCATAATGAACCGGCAGAGGAGGAAAACCGGCATGCGCATCCTGCTGGTGGAGGATGAAGTCGAACTGGCACGCTGGGTCGCCCGTGCGCTGGAGCAGGGCGGTTTCGTGATCGAGCACGTCGCCGACGGCCTGCAGGCCGAGACACGGCTGCAGGCCGAGGAATACGACGCGGTGGTGCTCGACCTGCGCCTGCCCGGCAAGGACGGGCTGGCGGTGCTCAAATCGATGCGCGGGCGCGACGACCGCACCCCGGTGCTGATCCTGACCGCGCAGGACACGCTGGACGAACGCGTGCGCGGCCTCAACCTCGGCGCCGACGACTACCTGGCCAAGCCCTTTGCCATCGCCGAGCTGGAAGCGCGCCTGCTGGCGCTGATCCGGCGCAGCCGCGGCCGCGCGCACCCGCGCCTGCAGTGCGGCACGCTGGTGTTCGACGGCGAGACCCGCAGCTTTACGCTCGATGGCCAGCCGCTGGCGCTGACGCCGCGCGAATCGACGCTGCTGGGCGCGCTGCTGGCGCGCAGCGGCCAGCCGCTGACCAAGGCGCAGCTGCTCGACAAGGTGTTCTCGCTCGACGCCGACGTCTCGCCCGACGCCATCGAAGTGCTGGTCTACCGGCTGCGCAAGAAGCTGGCCGGGCACGGTGTCACCATCGTCACGCTGCGCGGCTTCGGCTACCTGCTCGAGCCCGAGGCCGGGCGCTGACATGCGCTGGAAGGCGGCGACCATGGGCCTTGGGCCACGCCATCCCGTGCTGCTGTGGCGGCGCGGCAGCCTGCGCCGCCAGCTGCTGTTGCTGCTGGTGCCGGCGCTGGCGGCGATGATGGCGATCGACACCTGGCTCACCTACGGCACGCTGCGAGACGCCGCCAACCGGGCCTACGACCGCTCGCTGTACGGCTCGATCCGCACCATCGACAACGCCATCGGCATGGCCGGCGAGAGCATCCAGCTCACGCTGCCCGACGCCGCCATGGAAATGTTCGAGAGCGCCGCGCAGACCCATGTGTACTACCGCGTGTCGCTGGAGCGCGCCGGCAAGGTGGAAACCATTACCGGCTATGACGACCTGCCGCTGCCCGCCGGCAACCTCGTCAATAACACGCCGCGTTTCTACGATACCGAGTACCTGGGCGAGGCGGTGCGCATTGGCGTCATGGCGCGCCCCGTGTACCGGCCCGATGCGCGCATGCGCGTGATCATCCAGGTCGCCGAGACCGCCGAGCCGCGCAGCGCGCTGATCGCCACGGTATGGCGCAGCGCGCTGGCGCGCGACCTGCTGCTGATCCTGCTGAGCGCTGCGATCCTGGTGGGCGGAGTCACTTACGTGCTGCGCCCGCTCAAGCGCGTGCGCGACGACGTCGAGGCGCGCTCGCCCGATGATCTCGCGCCGCTGGCCTTCGAGCGCGTGCCGTCCGAGGTGCGGCCGCTGGTCGACGCGGTCAACCTGCACGTGTCGCGCTCGGCGGCGATGGCGCAGTCGCAGGCCCAATTCATCGCCGATGCCGCGCACCAGCTGCGCACGCCGCTGGCCATCCTGAAGACGCAGGCCGAATACGCCCAGCGCCAGCTGCGCGATCCCGATCCGGAAGCCGCGCGCCGCGCCGCGGGCGAGGCGGTGGGCGGCATCGTCACGCAGTTGGAGCAGGCCGCGCGCCTGACCAACCAGCTGCTGGCGCTGGCGCGGGTACGCCAGCACCATGGCGAGAACGCACAACCGGGCGAGGCCAGCGACGCCATCGACATCATCGACGCCGTCGCCGTGGCCGAGCAGGTGGCGCTCGACTACCTGCCGCTGGCGCGCGGCAAGCAGCAGGACTTCGGCTGGGAGCCGGTGCCGGGGCTGAAGCTGCCGGTGCGCGCCGATCCCGCGCTGCTGCGCGAGGCGCTGGCCAACCTCGTGCACAACGCGATCCAGTACTCGCCGCGCGGCAGCCGGATCACCTTGTCGGCAAGCCGCGATGACGAAACGGCCTGCCTGATCGTGGAAGACGACGGGCCGGGCATCCCGGCCGAAGAGCGCGACAAGGTCTTTGCGCGCTTCTATCGCCGCGTGGGCAATGCCGAGCCCGGCTCGGGGCTAGGGCTAGCGATCTCGCGCGAGATGGCGGCGCGCTTCGGCGGCACGGTGGAGCTGGGCGAAGGTCTGCAGGGCACCGGCGTGCGGGCGGTGCTGAAGCTGCCTGTCGGCGAATAATTCAGCCAGGAACGCATCGCGACCGGCCGTGGCCTCCCTCTCCCGCAAGCGGGAGAGGGGAGCAAACCGGCGGCAATCCGCTAACTAACTGAACAGCTCCTCTGCCACCGTCGGATGCAGCTGCACCGTGGTCTGCAGATGCGACTCGCGCACGCCCAGGCGCAGCGCCACCGCCAGCGCCTGCACGATCTCCGGCGCGGCGTTGTCCATCAGGTGCACACCCAGCACGCGCCCGCTGCGCGCGTTCAGCACCAGCTTGAACACGCTCTGGTACGCCGTGCCGCCGAAGCGGTTCTCCAGCGAGACAAAGCGCTTGACCACGGTGCGGATGCGCTCGGGCTTGCCGGCATCGGCAATCGCCTGCGCCTCGGTCATGCCGACCGCGCCGATGGCCGGTTCGCTGAACACCGCGGTGGGCACGAAATCGAAGTCGGCACGCTCGCCGCGCCGGCCATACAGGCGGTCCGCGAGCCAGCGGCCCTGCGCGGTCGCCACCGGCGTCAGGTGCAAGCCGTCGGTGGCATCGCCGATCGCATAGATCTTGCGCACGCTGCTGCGGTACTGCTTGTCGACATGGATGCCGCCCTTGTCGCCAAACGCCACGCCGAGTTCTTCCAGCCCCAGCCCTTGCACATTGGAAATGCGCCCGATCGCCGCCAGCGCGGCCTGCGCGCGCACGGCCTCGGTCTGGCCGGGGCGGTCGGTGGCGCGGTAGCAGACTTCCACCGCGCCATTGGCCTGGCTGAGCAGGTGGACTTCGGCATTCAAATGCAGGCGTACGCCGCGCGCCGTCAGCGCCTCGGCCAGCGCCGCGCCGATCTCATGGTCGAAATGCCGCAGCAGCCGGTCGCCGGCGACGATCAGGTCGACCTTGACGCCATAGCGCGACAGGATCGATGCCAGCTCCACGCCGATATAGCCGCCGCCGATCACCGCGACCGACGCGGGCACGGTCTGCCACGTAAAGACATCGTCGGAGCTGGCGGCAAGCTCGCCGCCGGGCACGTCCAGCGCGCGCGGGCGCGCGCCGGTGGCGATCAGGATGCGGCGCGCGTGGATGGTTTCGTCGCCGACGCGGACTTCATCGGGCGCGGTGACGCGCGCGTCGCCACGCAGGATCTCCACGCCGGATTCATGCAAGCGCTGGGTGTAGCCGGCGTTTAGCCGCGCCACCTCGGCGTTGACGCGCACGATCGCGTCGCGCCAGTCCTCATGCCCGCCGGTGTGCGACAGGCAGCCGGAAAGAATCGCCGCCCACGAGGCGCCGTAGGACAGCATCTTCTTGGGTACGCAGCCGCGGTTGACGCAGGTGCCGCCAATGGCATCGCGCTCGACCAGGATCACGCGGGCGCCGTGCGCCGCCGCGCGCCGCGCGCACGCCACGCCGCCGGAGCCGCCGCCGATCACGACCAGGTCGGCTTCGCGCGCCTTGCCGTTGCGGCGCCTGCCTGCGCCCTGGCCGCGGGCGCGCGGGACGCGCTCCACGGGCGGCGCCGCGCTGACCTGGCGGGCACGCCGCGGTTCGTTGGTCCCCACCGTTGCGGTGGGGGTTATCTTGCGCTCGGTCATCCATGCCTCCTGTCGCGGCCCGCGGGCCGCATCGACAATCGATCGGGCCGGTGCCACAACACGAAGCTAGGCGGCCGGCCGCAGTTCGGTATTCAGGATCGACGGCCACTCGCGCAGGAAGGTTTCCCCGTCGCGGCGGCCGAGTTCGTAGGCGTGCGTCATGGCATCGGGCCGGGTGTAGTCCCAGCTCGAGATCGGCACGCGCTCCGAGGGCTGCAGGTACAGGCGGCGCTGGCCGCCTTGCTCGAACACGTGTTCCTGCACAAAGCGGCGCGGGCGCGGATAGAGCCGCGTGACCAGCACCAGCACATTGCCCGGCGCGGTGTCGAGCGCATCGACCGGGACGTTATCCACAAGGCCGCCGTCGAGCACCGGCCGGCCGTCGCGGCGCAGCACCGGCGTGAACGGCGGTGTCGACGCGGACTGCAGCAGCAGGTCGGCCAGCTGCTCTGGCGAGGCGCAGTCCTGCGCGCGCACGAACTCGGGCCGGAAGCCAAGCTTGCGCCCCAGCCGCGGGTGCAGCGTCTTGAGCACATGCTTGTCGATGTTGTAGGCCAGCAGTCCCGCGGCCACCGCCAGGCGCGGGCCGCTCCAGCGCGGGATATGCGCCACGCCGATGCGGATCTCGGGCGCCTGCTGCAAGTGCGCCAGGCGGCCGTCGGCAAAGATCGTCAGCAGGGCGGTGCGGTAGATGCCGTAGTGGGGGAACACGCGCTCGTTGCGCAGCAGGTTGCCCCAGTAGGCATTGCGGCGGTTGCGGGACAGCACCTCGCGGTAGTAGTCCATGGTCTGGTGCGAGTCGTGCGCATAGACCATGCATGCGGTGGCCGCGCCGGCGGAAATGGCCGCGATCACGCGCGGCCGCAGCTGCAGTTCGGGCGCGACCGTGTCCCACCAGCCCGCCTGCCACCAGCAGCGGTTGCCGCCGCCGGCAAAGACGACCTGGTCGAAGGGACTGGCGGGATTGGCGCCGGCGCTGGCCAACATCAGAGCAGCGCGTAGGTGGTGGTGGCCTGCACCGCCAGCTTGCCGTCGGTGCCGGTCAGCTCGATCTCGCCGAACACCACGGTCTTGCCCAGGCGCAGCACGTTGGCGCGCACCAGCACGTCGCCGTCGATCACGGGACGCATGAAGTTGGTGGTGATCGAGACCGTGGTCATCGGGCGGAAGCCGTCGAGCGCACTTGCGACGGCGACGATCATGGCGGTGTCGGCCGCCGACATCAGCACCTGCCCGCAGACCACGCCACCCGCGTGGCGAAATGATTCGTTGAAAGGCAGGCGCAGCGTTACGCCGTTTGCATCGACGGCTTCGGCACGCAGGCCCAGCTGGCGCACCCACGGCGCCAGCACGCGCTCCAGCGTGGCGTCGATGTCGGCAAGCGCAAGTTGCGGTGAGGCTTCAGACATGGCGGTCCTCGTTCTTGTATCCATGTTCCATGGCCGCGCCCGTGGCCGGCCCGTGGCGGACCGCTACGCTGTCTCCCCCGGCGCGACGCGATGCTTCAGGCAATGATACAGGGGGCCGGTGGCAAGCACCACGAAGGCCATCCGGATCACATGGAAGGCCGTCACCAGCGGCACGCCCAGCTCCAGCACCTTGGCGGTGATGCACATCTCGGCAATGCCGCCGGGCGTGGTGGCCAGGATCATGGTGGCCGGGTGCGCGCCTGACAACGCCGCCAGCGCCCAGCCGAACAGCGCCGACACCACCAGCGCCAGCACGGTGTACAGGGCCACGCCCGACAGGAAGCGCGGCGCGGTGTGCAGGAACTCGCGCGAGAAGCGCACGCCCAGCGACACGCCGATCAGCAGCTGGCCGGCGCGGCTCATCCAGGTCGGGATCGCCGACAGCTCGATGCCCGATGCCGTCAGCACGGCGGCCGCCAGCAGCGTGCCGATCACGAACGGATTGGGCATGTTCAGGCGCCTGACCAGCAGCGCCACGCTTAGCGTGATCGCCACCAGCGCCAGCAGGCCCGCCGCGCTGACCACGCGCGGGCCGGGGATATACGTGTCGAGCCCATGGATGCCGCCGTACTGGAAGATCGCCGGCACCGTCACCACCACCATCAGCACCCGCAGCGAATGCGCCGCCGCAACCTGGTCGATGCGCGCGCCATTGCGCTCGGCCAGGTTGGCCATCTCGGAAGCGCCGCCGATGGCGGTGGAAAAATAGGCGGTCTTGAACGCGACGCCCGTGGTCCCGCGCAGCATCAGCGCGCCGCCCGCGCCCATCGCCAGCGCGAACAGCGAGCCGGCGACGATGTACGGCAGGAACTCCACCAGCCGCGCCACCACGTCCGGCGTGAAATACAGCCCGAGCGATGCGCCGATCACCCACTGCCCGGCATTGCGCGCCTGCGATGGCGCGCGCAGGTCGGCGCCCCACATGCGCGCCGAGGCCACGGCCAGCAGCGGGCCGATCATCCACGGCAGTGGGGTATGCAGGACGGTGCAGAGCAGGGCGGCGGCCAGCCCGAGTGCCAGCGTGGGCACCGCGGACAGCCAGCGGTTGGCGGCAAGACGCATCGGACAGCGGCCTGGCGCGGGGGGCACCGGCGCTTGTTGTTGGTTGTTTTAAGGGGATGGAAATGCAAAGGGCCCGCACGCCATGGCGCCGGGCCCCGGAGAGACTACCGCATGCTAACGTGTATCACGCCGCGTTGTCAGCCTGCGCGTGCGCCGAGCCGCGCGCCGCGTGCCAGCGCAACAGGCGCGGGATCACCACCACCGCCACGGTCATCGCCAGGATGGTGGCCGAGATCGGCTGCTTGATGAACAGGCTCCAGTCGCCCTGGCCGATCGACAGCGCATTGCGCAGCTGCTTCTCGGCCATCGGCCCCAGGATCATGCCGACGATCACCGGCGCGGTCGGGAAGTCGAAGCGGCGCATCACCATGCCGAGCAGGCCGACCACGAACAGCAGCAGCAGGTCGAACCACGACTGGCGGATGCCGTACGCGCCCAGGCCGGCGAAGATCAGGATGCCGCCATACAGCAGCGGCGTGGGCACGCGCAGCATGCGCACCCACAGGCCGATCGCCGGCAGGTTCAGCACCAGCAGCATGACGTTGCCGATATACAGCGACGCCAGCAGGCCCCACACCAGGTCGCCCGAGGTCTGGAACAGCATCGGGCCCGGTTGCAGGTTGTAGTTCTGGAACGCGGCCAGCAGGATCGCGGTGGTGTTCGAGGTGGGGATGCCCAGCGTCAGCAGCGGGGCCAGCGTCGCGGTCACCGCCGAGTTGTTGGCCGCTTCCGGGCCGGCCACGCCTTCGATCGCGCCGACCTTGCCAAACTCTTCCTTGTGGTCCGACAGCTTCTTCTCGGTCGCGTACGACAGGAAGGTCGGGATTTCTGCGCCGCCCGCGGGAATCAGGCCGAACGGGAAGCCGATGAACGTGCCGCGGATCCACGCCGGCAGCGAACGCTTCCAGTCCGACTTGTTCATGTGGACCGAGCTGAGCTTGTTGAAGGTGCCGTCCGGCTGCGGGAAGAACGCATTGAACAGCGCTTCGCCCACGGCGAAGAGGCCAACGGCCACCACCACGATGTCGATGCCGTCGTACAGCTCCTGCACGTTCATCGAGTAGCGCGTCTGGCCCGACAGCGAATCCATGCCGATCAGGCCGATGCCCAGGCCCAGGAACAGCGCCGTCATGCCGCGCAGCAACGACGATCCCAGCACCGCGGAGACCGTGGTGAAGGCCAGCAACATGATCATGAAGTACTCGCCGGGACCAAACTGCAGCGCCACGTCGGCCGCCACCGGCGCGAACAGCGACAGCATCACGGTAGCGATGGTGCCGGCCACGAATGAGCCGATTGCCGCGGTCGCCAGCGCCGGGCCGGCGCGGCCGCTTTTTGCCATCAGGTTGCCTTCCATGGCCGTGACCATGGTGGAAGACTCGCCCGGCGTGTTCATCAGGATCGACGTGGTCGAGCCGCCGTACATCGCGCCGTAGTAGATGCCGGCGAACATGATCAGCGCGGCGGTGGGTTCGACCTTGGCGGTCAGAGGCAGCAGCATGGCCACCGTCAGCGCGGGGCCGATGCCCGGCAGCACGCCGATGGCGGTGCCGAGGAAGCAGCCTACCAGCGCCCACATCAGGTTGATCGGCGTGATCGCGACGGCAAAGCCGTGCATCAGCATGTTCAGGGTTTCCATTCGAAGACTCCTTGCTGGACGGGCGGGCTCAGAAGCCGGCGATGGGGAGCAGCGGCAGGTTGATGCCGAGCAGGAATTCAAACAGCGCCCACATCGGCACCGTGATGCACAGGCCCACGATCAGGTCGCGCACGATGCGGCGGCTGCCGTAGCCGCGCGCCACGCACACCATCAGCAGCGTGGAAGAGAACACGAAGCCGAGCGTGCCGATCAGCGCCATGTTCAGCACCAGGCCGGCGGCCACCCACAGGAAGCCGCCGAAGTTGTGCGGTGCGCTGGGCAGCTCGGCATCTTCCTCCGGCATGTTGCGGAAGCCGCCGCGCACGCCCTGCCACGTCAGCAGCGCGCCGCACACGGCCAGCCCGACGGCCACCAGCGTAGGCACGAAGCGCGGCGACAGGCCGGCATAGCCTTCCTCGCCGGTGATGCCGGCCAGGCCGAGAAAGAAGAACAGCGAAAGCGCCAGGACGGCAACGCCGATGGCAACGTGCGAGGGTTTCATGGAGACTCCTTGGCCTTTGTCGCCAGCGAGGGGGCTGGCGTCCGCGACGCTGGCTTAGCTGACTTAGCTGACCTTGCGGCCCGCGCGGCAATGAGGCCCGGCGACATATGGTTGTTGTCTTCGGTATCGCAGGTGGACACCGGGCCCCATGCCGTTTTCCTGCCGCCGGGATCAGCCGGCGGTGTTGGCAGGCACGACAGGTAAAGCGGTTTGATGCGGTAGAGCGGGGTGGTTCAGGGGCCGCGCCGGGTTGGCGCGGCAGCGGGCTTTACTTGGCGACGCCCAGCTCGCGCAGCGTGCCGCCCAGGCGGGTGGATTCGCTGTCGACGAACTTGCCGAACTCATCGCCGGTCAGCAGGAACGGCGTCCAGTCGTTCTTCTGCAGCGTGTCCTTCCAGGCCTTGCTCTCGGTGGCCTTGACCACTGCGTCGATCATGGCCTTGCGCTGCTCGGGCGTGGTGCCGGGCGCGCCATACACGCCGCGCCAGTTGTAGATCTCGACGTTGACGCCTTGCTCCTTCAGCGTCGGGATATCGGCGGTACGGTCCTTGGAGGTCACCGCCAGCGCGCGCATCTTGCCGCTCTTGATGAAGGGCAGGAACTCCGACACGCCGGCAATACCGACCGTCACGTGGCCGCCCATGATCGAGGCCGAGGCTTCGCCGCCGCCCTGGAACGGCACGTAGTTGATCTTCTTGGGATCGACGCCGCTTTCCTTGGCGACCAGGCCGGCCAGGATATGGTCGATCGAACCCTTGGAGCCGCCGCCCCAGCTGACGCTGCCCGGGTTGGCCTTGAGCTGCGTGGTCAGGTCCTTGATCGACTTGATCGGCGAGCTGGCCGGCACGGTGATGACCATGGTGTCGGCGAACAGGCGCGCGATCGGCGTGGCGTTCTTCAGCGTGACCGGCGGCTTGTTGGTCTCGATCGCGCCGACCATCACGGCGCCCACCACCATCAGCGCGTTGGGATTGCCCTTGTCGGTGTTGACGAACTGCGTCAGCGCAATGGTGCCGCCTGCGCCGCCCTTGTTGTCGTACGAAGCGGTCTTGGCCTGGCCCGCGGCAATCATCGCGGCGCCCAGCGAGCGGCCGGTCTGGTCATAGCCGCCGCCGGGGTTGGCGCCGATCATGACCTTGACGCTGTCCAGCGCGTAGGCGGGCGCGGCAACGACGGTGGCGGCAACGGCAGCCGATGCCAGCGCGGCATGGGCGAAGCGGGAAATCGAACGGCGCATAGCGGTCTCCTTGGTAGTAGTACCGGTGATCGCTTGCCAGTTACTGGCAACCGCGATCCGACCCGGGGGTTCCGGCAGCCTCTGCATTGCCGGGGACGGGGACACGGCCTGGCGGCGGCGCGCGTGGCGCTGCCGGGGTTGTCTCCTGTCCGGCGCGGCGGGGCGTGGCCGGGACTGTTCTTGGATTTTTGGTGAATCAGACTGGGTTAGCAGTCATGGGGCGGATTCTAGGCGGGGGAAACTGTCAAAAGGCTGTCAAAAGCGGAGGGAAGGGGTTGGGGTTTACGTGGATGGTTTGGGATTGGCGTGTGGGCGGGCGGGACTTCGTGGTGGCGCCGGCCCTGCAATAGCCAGATAGCGCTCACCCCGCCGGCTTCGCCTCCAGGCAAGGATCCTTGCGCGCCACCGCCGGCACCACCACCGCCATGTCGAACTCGCCGTGCGCCGCCGCGCTCTCCACATAGCCCACGCTGACGACCTTCCCTGCCTCGCCGGAAAGCCAGCGCGGCACACCCACATCGCGCCGCACGTGCCCGTTGCCGGCGATCAGCACCGCCCCACGCTGCGCGTAAGGCCGCAACGCCTGCGCCATCACCGCGTCGCGCGCGGCCTGTGCCGCCAGCATGCCGGGCAGCATCGCCTTGGGGAAATTGCCGCAGTGGCCGCGATCGAGCACTGCGGTCTGCGCCGCCACCATGTCAGGAGGCAGCGCTCCGGTCAGGCCGAGGGTCTGCCGCTCGTCCGCAGAAAACAGCCCGTCCAGGCCGCCGCGAACGATCTTGCCCGCATCCGCGCGCGACAGGTTGGCCGCGACCAGAGGCAGGTCGTACTGCAGCGCCAGCGCCACCACCGGCCGGTAAAACGGCCACTGCCAGGCGCGGCCGCCGGCCTGCGCGATCAGGTAGTCGGCATCCTTCGGCCGCTCGCGGCGGGCGCGGTCGATATCGGACTGCCGTTCGCGGTCGAACTGCTCCATGGCGATGGCCGGACGCCAGCCCCGCTCGAGCGCGCGCGTCAGCGCGGCCAGCCGCTGCTGCTGTCCGGCGGCATTGTCATGGACCTCGCCCAGCAGCACGTAGGGCTTGCCGGCAAAGCTGTCGCTGACGGTAGCCGGCGAGGGTCCCGAGGCAGCACAGCCGGCGGTCAGCAAGGCAAGCGTTGCGGCCAGCAGGGTCGGAACGCGCAAGCGGAATGACATCACGCGGCTTCCTTTATCTTGTTTCGCTCATCGGGACGGACCCGGCTAACGCACTCAGTGCTGCCGCACCGTCTCCCCAGGCACCTTCTCCGGCAGCTTGTTGCCTTCCGAATCGATCTGCAGCGGCCCCGTACCCGAGAACTTGTCGAGCGCCAGGTAGATCACCGGCGTGATGAACAGCGTGATCACCTGCGAGAACAGCAGCCCGCCGACCACCGCCAGGCCCAGCGGCTGGCGCAGCTCGGCACCGGCGCCGAGGCCCAGCGCCAGCGGCAGCGCGCCCATCACCGCGGCGAAGGTGGTCATCATGATCGGACGGAAACGCAGCAGGCACGCCTGCCGGATTGCCCTGGCCGGCATCATGCCTTGCTCGCGCTGCGCCGCCAGCGCGAAGTCGATCATCATGATCGCGTTCTTCTTGACGATGCCGATCAGCATCAGCACGCCGATGACAGCGATCAGGGACAGCTCGACATTGAAGACAAAGAGCGTCAGCAGCGCGCCGACCGCCGCCGAAGGCAGGCCCGCCAGGATGGTCAGCGGATGGATGTAGCTTTCGTACAGCACGCCCAGCAGCGTGTAGATCACCGCGATGGCCGCCACCAGCAGCACGATCTGCGTGGCCTGCGATGACTGGAACACCGCCGCGTCGCCGCCCCAGCTGGTGAAGATGGAGGTCGGCATCGCGATCTCCTGCTTGTAGCGGTCGATACGCGCCGACGCGTCGCCCAGCGCCGCGCCCGGTGCCAGGTTGAACGACACCGTTACCGACGGCAGCTGCCCCTGGTGGTTCACTGCGATCGGGCCGACGCGGCGCTCGGTGGTGGCAAAGGCTGACAGCGGCACCATCTGGCCGGTCTTGCTACGCACGTAGAGCTTGGCGAACGCGGTCTCGTCGACGCGGTCGATGTCGGCCGCCTGCAGAATCACGTAGTAGTTGTCGATCGGCGTGTAGATGGTCGACACCTGCCGCTCGCCGAACGCCGAATACAGCGCGGTGCGCACGTCCTGCATCTGCACGCCGAGCGCGTTGGCCTTGTCGCGGTCGATCGACAGGTGCGCCTCCAGGCCCGACTGCTGCGAGTCGCTGGTGACGTCGCGGAACAGGCTGTCGGCGCGCATCTTGGCCATCAGCTTGTCGGAGTAGTCCTGCAGCTGGCCGGCCTTCACGCTCTGCAGCGTGTACTGGTAGCGGCTCTTGCTCTGGCGCCCGCCCAGCTGCAGGTTCTGCACCGGCGCGAAATACACCGCCAGGCCGGGCACGCCGGCCACGTCGCGGCGCAGGGACTCGATCACCCTGGGCATGGGGTCACGCTCGCCGCGCGGCTTGAGCTCGACGAACATGCGGCCGGTGTTGATGGCCGGCGACGGTCCACCGCCAATGGCCACCACGATACTCTTGACCGCGGGGTTGGCGCGCATGCGCTCGGCCGCATCGCGCAGGCGTTCGGACATGGCGTCGAAGGAAATGTCCTGGGGGCCTTCGGCATTGACGCGGATCTGGCCGATGTCCTCCTCCCGGAAGAAACCCTTGGGGATCGTGACGAACAGCACCGCGGTCAGCACGAAGGTCAGACCCGCGGCCACCAGCACGGTGCGCCGGTGTGCCAGGCACCAGTCCAGCCCGCGCGCATAGCGGTGCAGCGTGAACTCGAACAGGTTCTCGAACCACTGCGTGGAGCGCATGCCCAGGGTCTGCTTCTGTGGCACGGCAGGCTGCGCGATCGCGTGGTCGCCATAGGCGTGGTGCGACTCGTCGACCGGCACGTTCTCGGCCGACAGGAAGCGCGCGCACAGCATCGGGATCAGCGTTAGCGACACCGCTGCAGACACCAGGATCGCCAGCGACACCACCGCGGCGAATTCATGGAACAGCAGCCCGATCACGCCCGGCATGAAGAAGATCGGGATAAACACGGCCACCAGCGAGATCGAGATCGACATGATGGTGAAGCCCATCTCGCGCGAGCCCACCAGCGCGGCCTTCAGTGGCGGCACGCCTTCCTCGATATGGCGCACGATGTTCTCGAGCATGACGATGGCATCGTCGACCACCAGGCCCACGGCCAGCGTGATGGCCAGCAGCGATACGTTGTCCAGGCTGTAGCCGAACGCCTTCATCAGCGCCACCGTGCCGATCAGCGAGATCGGCAGCGACACGGTGGGGATCAGCGTGGCGGCGGCGCGGCGCAGGAACAGGAAGATCACCATCACCACCAGCGCCACCGTCAGCGCCAGCGTGAACTGCACGTCGTGGATCGATTCGCGGATGGAGCGCGAGCGGTCGTTGACCACCGCCACGTTGACCGAGCCCGGCATCTGCTCGATCAGGCGGGGCAGGGCGCCCTTGATCGCATCGACCACCGCCACGGTGTTGGCGTCAGGCTGGCGCAGCACGGCCAGCACGATCGAGCGCTCGTTGTTGAGCCAGCTGCCGGTCTTGATGGTCTCGACGCTGTCCTCGACCTCGGCCACGTCGGACAGCCGCACCAGTGCGCCATTGGGCTGGCTGGCGACGATGATGTTGCGGAAGGCATCCGCATTGGTCAGCTGCCGGTTGGCCTGGATGGTCAGGGTCTGGCGCGCGCTGTCGAGCGTGCCCACGGGCGTATTGGCGTTGGCGCGGTTCAGCGCCGTGGCCAGCTCGTCCAGCGTCAGGCCGCGCGCGGCGAGCGCAGCGGGGTGCGCACGCACGCGCACGGCAAAGCGCTTCTGACCGAAGACCTGCACCTGCGCCACGCCCGGCAGCGTGGCCAGCGTGGGCGAGATCAGGTTGTCGCCGAAGGCATTCAGGTCCGCCAGGCTCATTGCCGGCGAGTTGATCGCCAGCAGCAGCACCGGCGCGTCGGCCGGGTTGACCTTGCGGTATGACGGCGGCGTCGTCATCTCGATTGGCAACGAACGCTGCGCGCGGAACAGGGCCGCCTGCACGTCCACGGCCGCGTCGTCGATGTTGCGGTCGTTGTTGAACTCGATGGTGATGCTGGAGTTGCCGAGCGTGTTCGACGAGCTGATCACCGACACGCCGGGGATGGTCGCGAACTGCTTTTCCAGCTGCGTCGCCACCGACGCCGCCATGGTTTCCGGGCTCGCGCCCGGCAGTGTCGCGGTGACCTGGATCACCGGCGAGTTGAAGCTGGGCAGCGCGGCGATCGGGATGGTCGGGTACAGCACGATGCCGGTGACGATCACCGCGAGGCACAGCAGCACCGTCATCACCGGACGGCGGATGCAGAGTTCGGACAGCGTCATGGCTCAGTGCCCCGCGGCGGCGTTGGCGGTATTCGCGGGGCGTGCGGCGGCCGCACCGGAGGCGGCGCCGGCCGGCGCCTCGCGCACCAGCGCGCCCGGGCGCAGGTTCTGCGTACCTTCCACGACGACGCGGGCGCCGGGCTGCACGCCTTCCACCACGGCCGCGGCGGCAGTGGTGGTGATCACCTGCACCGGCACGCGCGCGACCTTGCTGTCGGGCTGCACCACATAGACAAAGCGGCCTTCGGGGCCGGTCACCACCGCCTGCGGCGGCACCGACAACGCACCCTTGAGCGTCTGCACCACCGCGCTGACGTTGGCGTAGGTGCCCGGCCAGAGCCGCTGCTCTTCGTTGTCGAACTGGGCCTTGACGCGGATGGTGCCGTACTGCGGGTCGACCGTGTTATCCACGAAGGTGATCTTGCCGGTCACCGGGGTCTTGCTGCCGTCATTGGGCTGGGCCGTGACCTGTACCGGACCGGCCTGCAGCGCCTCGCGCAGCGCCGCCAGCTGCCGCTCGGGCAGGCTGAAGGTCACGGCGATCGGCTGCACCTGCGCGATGGTAACCATCGGCACGGCGCCGCTGGGCAGCACCAGCGAGCCCGGGAAGGCGTTGATCACGCCGGTGCGGCCGCTGATGGTGGCGCGGATCGAGCCATAGCTGATCGCCACGCGGCCGGCCTCGATGGCGGCCTGGTCGGCGCGCACGGTGGCTTCGAAGCCGTCCACCTTGGCCTGCGCGGTATCGACCGCGCTCCTGGAAATGAAGTTGCGCTCGAGCAGTTCCTTGCTGCGCGCCAGCGTGCGGTGGGCGTCGGCCAGGTCGGCCTGGTCCTTCAGCAGCTGCGCCCGGGCCTTGGCCAGATTGGCCTCGTCCATGCGCGTGTCGAGCGAGAACAGCAGGTCGCCCGGCTTGACCGTCTGGCCTTCCCTGATATGGACCGTGCGCACGGTGCTCGACACCTGCGGCCGCACCTCGACCGTGGACAACGCGGTGACGTTGCCATTGGCCGTGACCTGCAGCGGCACGTCACCCTGCTGCACCGGCGCTGTGGTCACCACCACCGCGGCGGGCGGCTTGGGCGCCGGCTTGGGCGCCAGCCACGTGCGCCAGGCAAACCAGCCCAGCCCGGCCAGCACCAGCACTGCTGTGATCCATACCCACGGCGATACCCGGCCGCGCCCGGTCCCGGCGGCCGCACTCCAGTTACTGTCGACGAAGCCCTTGGGCTGGTCGATCCTGTCAGTTTTCATGTTCTCTGTGGACCCTCTGCACCGCGTCTTGCGCCACTCCCCGTGATCCGCGCCGGCTTGTTGTGATCGAATGTTGCCGGCACGTGTTGCGCAAAGACTCTACTAGTACCGCGCTTCGCCCGCCGGAGCCAGCGTCGCGTATTACAGTCCATTACAGGGGTGTAAGGGTCTCGTGACGGCAGGCGCTGGCACACGCGCACCGGGCCACGGAAAAAGCCGGATGTGAATTAGGCGGGGCGCTTGTATTGTTAGACAAACATTATCAGAAAAGCTGCCGCCTGCTGTCACGGCGCCACTGGTTGACGCTGTCGACCGACAGTTCACGTGGCCCCGGCTGCACAATGATCGCATCACCTGCGCGGACCTGGCCGGTAACCACCACGCTCAGGTAGACACCCGAATACCCGCTCTGCACCATGTCGCGCACCGCATGGCGGTAGCCGAGTGCGGCATTGAATTTGTAGCAGGGCCGGCGCGGCGCCTCCACCCGCAGCAGCGCCGTCCCGGCGCGCACCAGGTCGCCGATCCACAGGTCGGACTCCAGCAGGCCTTCCATGCTCAGGTTCTCGCCCAACGCGCCGAACGGCAGCGGCTGGCCCGCTTCGGGCTGCCCGCAGGCGCGCCGGCGCGCATTCCACCAGGGGTAGTGCTCGGACGGATAGGCATAGACCGCCTTGTCGCGGCCGCCGTGGACGGCCAGGTCGGCCTGCTCGTCGCCGGCCAGGCCCTGCGGGCGCACCTGCACCGGGAGCGGATGCAGCAGGGTGCTGACGGCATGCTTGCGGATGCCGGACAGCACCACCGCCTCGGTGCCGGCGCCGGCCACGACCAGCGGGATCGCCTTGCCAAGGCTCACGGCCAGCACGCGTGCATTGCCTTGCCAGCGTCTGGATTCGATCACATGCGCCCCCGCTAGGTGGTTGTGGAAAGGAATGTGGATAAGCTGCGGATATCCCTGAGGATAAGGGGGCGGATAAGGCTGTGGACAAGTGCTTGGTGCGGTGCCTCACAAGACGCCGCGGGCACGGCGAGGCAGGCGCGCCCCCGGCGGATATGATGCCCCGGGGGCGTGGCTTCAGCCGGCGTTGGGAGCCTGCTGCGGGGCCTGCGGGCGCTGCCACTGGCATCCCAGCGAGCGAGCGCGCTGCGACACCGCCAGCGCCGCCAGCATCAGCACCGCGGCGCCCCAGTGCAGCGAATCAACCCCGGCCAGGGTATAGATGCCGGCGCCGGCCATCGCGCCGGCCGCCTGCCCGAGGTAGATCGACGAAGAATTCAGCGAGATGGAGGCAGAGGCCCGCTCCGGCGCCAGCAGCACCAGCCGCGCCTGCTGCGCGCAGTTGGTGGCAAACCCGCCCAGCCCCCACAGCATGAACAGCAGCACCAGCGCCACGCCGCCCAGGCCAGCCAGCGGCCACAGCACCATGGCGGTGACCGAGGTCAGCAGGGCCACCTGCACGATCCGGCTGGGCGTGACGCGGTCCATGCGCGACGCGGCCAGCGCATTGCCGAGCACGCCGCAGGCGCCATAGGCCAGGAACATCAGGCTGAGCGCGCCGCCGCTGATGCCGTAGACATCGCGCATCAGCGGCGCGACATAGGTAAACATGGTGAACATGCCGGCCGACGACACCATGGTGGTCAGCACCACCAGCATGACCGGCTTGTGGCGCAGCACTGCGGCCCAGGCCTCGCGTCCCACCGGCGCCACGTACAGCCCGCGCGGCAGCGCCCGCCACACCGCGGCCGACACCAGCAGCGCCAGACCGCCCACCAGCCCCATGCTGACGCGCCAGCCCAGCGTCGTCGATATCCAGGTGCCCAGCGGCACGCCCACCACGCTGGCGACGCTCCAGCCCAGGAAGACAAAGCTGATGGCACGGCCGCGCGTCTGTGCATTGACCAGCAGCGGCAACGTCGCCGCGGTCTGCGGCGTGTAAATGGCGGCGCCGATCGCGGTCAGGAAGCGGATGACCATCAGCGCCGCGAAGCTGGGGGCAAAGGCGGCCGCGAGGTGCATCACCGCATAGACCAGCAGCGACCCCGCCAGCAGCAGCCGGCGGTCGATGCGCGAGCCCAGCGTGGCGAACAGCGGCGCGCCGACGCAGGTGGCCAGCGCGAACACCGAAATCAGCTGCCCGGCACTGGCCGCACCCAGCCCGAAATCCCCGGCAATGTCGTTCAACATGCCGGTCACGATCATCGCGCCGGTGCCGATGACGAAATTGCCGACGCAGAGCGTCACGAGCCTGGGATCCATGCCGGCCTTGGGAAGAGGGGGTGCGCGCGGGCGCCTGTTGTTGTCGGGGCTGCCGCCAGGGCCATTGCGGCCGGCGGTTAGGGAAGTCCCGAGTGTAGCGGGATTGGGGGATTCGCGTTGACGAGGCAAGCGGCCGTGGCCGCAGCCCGCGTCATAGGAAGCAGGCCCCCCTTTTCGTCGGCCCGGAAAGGGGAGCCGACCGTGCGCCTCAGCGCGACAGCGCCGGCGTCAACGCCTTGGGATTGACGATGCAGTCGTGGTTGCCGCCCAGCACATCCAGGATGTTCTGGAACGCCGTGCGGAAGTACAGCTCATAGCTGTCGCGCTCGACATAGCCCAGGTGTGGCGTGCAGATGCAGTTTTCCATGCGCAGCAGCGCGTGCCCTTGCAGGATCGGCTCGGATTCGAACACGTCGACCGCCGCCATGCCCGGGCGGCCGCGGTTGAGCGCGGTGACCAGCGCGTTCTCTTCCAGCAGCTCGGCGCGGCTGGTATTGACGAACAGCGCGGTGGGCTTCATCCGCGTCAGGTCGGTCAGCTTGACGATGCCGCGGGTGTCGTCGTTGAGCCGCAGGTGCAGCGACAAGACGTCGCTGTCGGCAAAGAACTGGTCCTTGGTAGAGGCCACGTCCAGGCCGTCGGCGCGCGCCGCCTCCAGCGAGGCCTCGCGGCCCCACACCATCACCCGCATGCCGAAGGCCTTGCCATAGCCGGCCAGCAGGCGGCCGATCTTGCCGTAGCCCCAGATGCCCAGCGTCTGGCCGCGCAGCACCTGGCCCAGCCCGAAGTTGGGCGGCATGGTGGTCGATTTCAGGCCCGATTGCTGCCACGCGCCGTGCTTGAGGCTGGCCACGTACTGCGGAATGCGCCGCTGCGCGGCCATGATCAGCGCCCAGGTCAGTTCGGCCGGGGCCACCGGCGAGCCGACGCCTTCCAGCACCGCCACGCCGCGATCGGTGGCGGCATCCAGGTCGATATGGCCGCCCGGACCGGCGCCGACCTTGCCGGTCTGGCTGATCAGCTTCAGTTTGGGCAGTTTTTCCAGCAATTGCCGGGTGATACGGGTACGTTCGCGGATCAGCACCACGGCTTCCACGTCCGACAGGCGCGCGGCCAGCTGGCCCACGCCCTTGACGGTGTTGTTGAACACCTTGACGTCGTGCCCCTCCAGCAGGCTGAAGCACGGCAGCTTGCGCACGGAGTCCTGGTAATCGTCGAGTACGGCAATCTTCATCGGCAACTCTGGTTTGTCTTCCGGCGCTTGTGCCGGTTGGTGCGCGCGGCAACCGAGCCGCGCGCCGGCCAACAGTATTGTGGATAACCCGGCGTCGGCGCCAGCATGCCGGACCGCCGCGAGGTGAAACATCTCTTGCGAAACAATGGTGTCAATTGTTGCGCAGCAAAAAACAGGGGGGTGCGCCAGTGGTATCCTTGCCCGCTCCGGTGCCGCCGCGGATTGTCGGTCGAGCCTTTCTCCCGACACGCGGACGCCGCCGGACAAAGCCCGCCCGGCGCGCGCAGCTACCCCTGCGCGGGCGAAGCGCAACTTTAGCGCAGCCGCAGGGACCGCCGCGACCTTTTGCACAACACGGGCCGCCGCGGAGTTGTAACGGGATGTGACGATCGGGACATGACGACCCCTATGCCGCGATCCGCGAATTCCGTCCACCGCGCGAGCAGCGGAAAAACCGCCCCGCCGGCCAGGCTTTGCAAGGTTTCCTTCCCTTCCCTCCCTTTACAAACCTGGAGTTGCAGTATGAACCACCCCACGATGCAAGGCATGGCGCCAGTGAATGCTCCGGCCTGGGTCAAGCACCCCAAGCTGGTTGCCTGGGTCGCCGAAATCGCCGCGTTGACCAAGCCCGACAATATCTACTGGTGCGACGGTTCGCAGGAAGAATACGACCGCCTGTGCGAGCAGATGGTCGCCGCCGGCACGATGAAGCGATTGAACCCGGCCAAGCGCAAGAACTCCTTCCTGGCGCTGTCGGATCCGTCGGACGTGGCCCGCGTCGAGGACCGCACCTTTATTTGCTCCGACAAGCAGGAAGATGCCGGCCCCACCAACAACTGGACCGCCCCGGCCGAGATGCGCCAGACGCTGAACGGCCTGTTCGACGGCTGCATGCGCGGCCGCACGCTCTACGTGGTGCCGTTCTCGATGGGCCCGCTGGGCTCGCCGATCGCGCATATCGGCGTGCAGCTGTCGGATTCGCCGTACGTGGCGGTCAACATGCGCATCATGACGCGCATGGGCCGTGCCGTATTTGACGTGCTGGGCAGCGACGGCGAGTTCGTGCCGTGCGTGCACACCGTCGGCAAGCCGCTCGCCGCCGGCGAGAAGGACGTGCCGTGGCCGTGCAACCCGACCAAGTACATCGTCCATTTCCCGGAAACGCGCGAGATCTGGTCGTTCGGCTCTGGCTACGGCGGCAACGCGCTGCTGGGCAAGAAGTGCTTCGCGCTGCGTATCGCGTCGACCATGGGCCGCGACGAAGGCTGGCTGGCCGAGCACATGCTGATCCTGGGCGTGACCTCGCCCGAAGGCAAGCAGTACCACGTCGCCGCCGCGTTCCCGTCGGCCTGCGGCAAGACCAACTTCGCGATGCTGATCCCGCCCAAGACCTTTGAGGGCTGGAAGGTCACCACGATCGGCGACGACATCGCCTGGATCAAGCCGGGCAAGGATGGCCGCCTGTACGCGATCAACCCGGAAGCCGGCTACTTCGGCGTGGCCCCGGGCACCAGCGAAAAGACCAATTACAACGCGATGGCGACGCTGAAGGAAAACGTCATCTTCACCAACGTGGCGCTGACCGACGACGGCGACGTGTGGTGGGAAGGCATGACCAAGGAAGCGCCGGCGCACCTGGTCGACTGGCAGGGCAAGGACTGGACCCCTGAGATCGCCAAGGCCACCGGCGCCAAGGCCGCGCACCCGAACGCCCGCTTCACGGCACCGGCCTCTCAGTGCCCGTCGATCGACGAGAACTGGGACAACCCGGCGGGCGTACCCATTGATGCGTTCATCTTCGGCGGCCGCCGTTCGACCACGGTGCCGCTGGTGACCGAGGCGCGCAACTGGACCGAAGGCGTGTACATGGCTGCCACCATGGGTTCGGAAACCACTGCCGCGGCCGCGGGCCAGCAGGGTGTGGTGCGTCGTGACCCGTTTGCGATGCTGCCGTTCTGTGGCTACAACATGAGCGATTACTTTGGCCACTGGCTGGAGCTGGGCAAGAAGCTGGAGGCCTCGGGTGCCAGGCTGCCGAAGATCTACTGCGTGAACTGGTTCCGCAAGGATGCCGACGGCAACTTCGTGTGGCCGGGCTTTGGCGAGAACATGCGGGTGCTGTCGTGGATGATTGACCGCGTCGAAGGCAAGGGGCAGGGCGGCGAGCACGTGTTTGGCACGACGCCGCGGTATGAAGATCTGAACTGGAACGGCGTGGAGTTTTCGCCCGCGCAGTTCGAACAGGTGACCTCGATCGACCGCGATGCCTGGCAGGCGGAACTGGCGCTGCACGATGCGCTGTTCACACAGCTGAATCACCGTCTGCCGCAGGCGCTGGCGGAAACGCGCGTGGCGCTGGGCAAGCGGCTGGAGGGCTAAGCCACTGCTGGTTTGCTCCCCTCTCCCCAGGAGGGGAGGGGGCAAACACCTTGCCAGGGCGAACTCGGGGGCTTGGGAGCACCCCAGAACCACTCTCCTTTTCGGTGTCTTGGGGGGCCCCGTCACCCGGCCTCGCTATTCCCCAGCGTCTCCACCGCATACTTCACCAACCCCGCGCGCCCCTCGATCCCCAGCTTGCGCTTCAGGTTGAGCCGGTGCGTCTCCACCGTGCGCACCGATACCCCCAGCTGCACGGCAATCTCTTTGTTGGCCATCCCGCGCCCGATGCATCCCAGGATGTCGCGTTCACGCCGGGTCAGCGCATCCAGCGGCCCCGGGCTCTGCTCTGCCATGCCGCGCGCGATGCGGGCGCTGTAGAACACGCGCCCGGCCAGCACCGACTGGATCGCCGCCATCAGCTCATCTGCCGGCGCGTCCTTCAGCACATAACCCCGCGCCCCAGCTCGAACCGCCTGCCGCACATATTCCAGGTTGTCGTGCATCGACACGATCAACACCGCCAGTTCCGGATACCGGTCATGCAGCGCCGCCGCCAGCGCAATCCCTCCCATGCCGCGCATGCCGATATCGGTGATCACCAGATCAGGCATATCAACCTCACCGGCACGCCCGAGCCAGGCAAGCGCGGCCTCGCCATCGTCGGCTTCCCCCACGACCCGCAGCCCCGGCTGCAACGCCAGATGCATCCGCATCCCGTCGCGCACCAGGGCATGGTCGTCGATCAGCAAGACGCGCGCCGGCGCCTTGGCATGGTTGGGTTCAAACGAAATATTCATGACTGGGAAGGTCCGGCGGAAACAGGATCATGTGGAACGGCGGCAACGCGAGGCGCTGCCTTGGCCAGCGGCAAGGACGCCACCAGCTCCGTACCGCCGATGCCGGAAACAATGCTGAACTGCCCACACAGCGCAGCAATGCGCTCGCCCAGATTGCGCAGCCCGATCCCGCGCTGCGGATCGACCTGCATGCGGGCCACATCGAAGCCGCTGCCGTCGTCGCGCACGGTCAGCCGCGTGGCATCGGCATCGAACGCCAGGGACACGCTGACGTTCCGGGCGTTCGCATGGCGTTCCACGTTGGTCAGCGCCTCCTGGGCGATACGGAACAGCGCTGTGGCCTGTTCGTCGGGCAACTCGCGCGGGGTGCCTGATTGCATCACGGAAATCTGGAACCGGCTGCCGCCTTGCATCTCGCGCGCCAGGTGCTGGAGCGCGGCAAAGAGACCCAGGTCATCCAGCAGCGCCGGGCGCAGGTTGCGCGCCACGCGCCGCACCTCATTGAAGACGGTGTCAAGCCGGTTCAGCGCCATGCCCAGCACCGGCGCCACCGCGGCGCCTTCGGTCGGGGCCAGCCGCAGCCGGTTGGTGGCGGTCTCCAGCACCAGCTTGGCCGACACCAGCAGCTGGCTGATGCCATCGTGCAATTCACGCGACAGCCGCGCGCGCTCCTCTTCCTGCGACTGCACCACGCGCTGCGCCAGCTGGCGCAGCTTGGCATCGGCCTCGCGGTGCTCGCTGATATTGAGCGCCAGGCCGCTGGCGGCGACCAGCAGGATGCTGACCGCCGCGATCACGCCGATCCACGCCATGGTCTCGCGGATGTCGGTCTCGGCGCGCGCATCGAGCTGGCGCAGCGTGCGCTCGACGTCATCCAGGTAGATGCCGGTGCCGAGCATCCAGCCCCACTCCGGCACCGCCACCACATAGCCAAGCTTGGGGGCAAGCTGCTGCGACGATGGCTTCTGCCACTGGTAGCGCACCGCGCCGCCGCCGTTCTTTGCTGCGGTGATCAGTTTCTGGATCGGCAGCGTGCCCTGCGTATCGCGCAGGGTCCACAGGTCCTTGCCGACCAGTTCGGGCTGGCGCGGGTGCATCAGGTTGCGGCCCTGCATGTCGTAAAGGAAGAAGTAGCCGTCGGGCCCGTAGTCGAGGCGGGCCAGTGCCTCCATCGCCGCCTGCCGCGTGGCCAGGTCGGCGCGGCCGGACCGCACCATCGGCGCGATCGCGCTCTGCGCCAGCTCTACGTAGTGGCGCAGCTCAGTCTCTTTGCTTTGCAGGTAGGCGGCTTCGACCAGCGCGCGCTCATGCTGCGCGAGCTGGGTCGCCTGGTTGCGCACGGCAAGCGCGATGCCCAGCATGGCCACCGCCAGGGGCGCCACCGCGAGCAACAGGATCTTCTGGCGGAGTTTCATACAAGACCGGGGGTAAACACCGATGCCGCGCAGGCGGCATGCCACCGTCGATTTGCGTAGTACTACGCAGAAGTGCTGCGTAGTTACGCGCTTGTGCGGGGTTTGGCGGGTGTCAATACTACACGCCGGACACGCAAGCCGCCCCAACAAGGCGCGCGCGTCCACGCAGCTGGTGCACCAGCCTACCCGGATGGTGCACCGCCTGCCTGCAAGACGAGATCCGGAAACGACACGAACCGGGCGAGCAGCAGCCAGATCCCAGGAGACACCCTCACCGCCGGATTGCCCCAGCTGCCCGCCCCGGCGCGCCCGCCGCCGACCCAGCCCGTTGCCAGTTGCCAGTCCTTCGCCGCCGCAGGCTTTCCAAATCCCGGTCTGAGGAGACCTTCACTATGAATCGCATCGGAGAACACCTGGTGTGGCTGGCCGTCGCCGTGCTCGGCGCGTTCGCCTTCGGCACCGTCGCGCTGGCGCGCGGCGAGGCCGTCAGCGCGCTGTGGATCGTGGTTGCCGCGCTCTGCATCTACCTGATCGCCTATCGCTACTACAGCCGCTTTATCGCCGACAAGGTGATGCAGCTTGACCCGAAACGCATGACGCCGGCCTGGCGCCACAACGACGGCCTGGACTACGTGCCGACCAACAAGGCGGTGCTGTTCGGCCACCATTTTGCCGCGATCGCCGGCGCCGGCCCGCTGGTGGGCCCCGTGCTGGCCGCGCAGATGGGTTACATGCCGGGCATGCTGTGGCTGCTGGCCGGCGTGGTGTTCGCCGGCGCGGTGCAGGACTTCATGGTGCTGTTCATCTCCACGCGCCGCGACGGCCGCTCGCTGGGCGACCTCGTCAAGTCCGAAATGGGCACGGTGCCGGGCCTGATCGCGCTGTTCGGCTGCTTCATGATCATGATCATCATCCTGGCGGTGCTGGCGCTGATCGTGGTAAAGGCGCTAGCCGACTCGCCGTGGGGCACCTTTACCGTGGCGGTGACCATTCCCATCGCCATTTTCATGGGCATCTATACGCGCTACATCCGCCCGGGCCGCATCGGCGAAGTGTCGGTGATCGGCTTCGTGCTGCTGATGATGGCGATCATGGGCGGCCAGTACGTGCATGAAAGCGCGACGCTGGCGCCGCTGTTCACCTACGACGGCAAGGCGCTGACCTGGATGCTGATCATCTACGGCTTCATCGCCGCCGTGCTGCCGGTGTGGCTGCTGCTGGCCCCGCGCGACTACCTGTCGACCTTCCTGAAGATCGGCACCATCATCGCGCTGGCGGTGGGCATCGTGATCGTGGCGCCGGAACTGAAGATGCCTGCCTTCACGCAGTTCGCCGAAGGCGGCGGTCCGGTGTGGTCGGGCAACCTGTTCCCGTTCCTGTTCATCACCATCGCCTGCGGCGCGGTGTCGGGCTTCCATGCGCTGATCTCGTCGGGCACCACGCCCAAGCTCCTGGAGAACGAGACCCACGCGCGCTTTATTGGCTACGGCGCGATGCTGGCCGAGTCCTTCGTCGCCATCATGGCGCTGGTGGCCGCCGCGGTGATCGAGCCGGGCGTGTACTTCGCCATGAACAGCCCGGCTGCCGTGATCGGCACCACGCCGGAAGCGGTGGCGCAGGCGGTCTCGACGTGGGGCTTCGTGATCACCCCTGACGTGCTGGTGCAGACCGCCAAGGACGTCGGCGAGAACACCATCATCTCGCGCGCCGGCGGCGCGCCGACGCTGGCCGTGGGCATCGCGCACATCCTGCACCAGGTGGTTGGCGGCCAGGCCATGATGGCGTTCTGGTACCACTTCGCCATCCTGTTCGAGGCACTGTTCATCCTGACCGCCGTCGACGCGGGCACCCGTGCCGGCCGCTTCATGCTGCAGGACCTGCTGGGCAGCTTCATCCCGTCGATGCGCAAGACCGACTCGCTGCCGGCCAACCTGATCGCCACCGGGTTGTGCGTGGCGGCCTGGGGCTACTTCCTGTACCAGGGCGTGGTCGATCCGCTCGGCGGCATCAACACGCTGTGGCCGTTGTTCGGCATCTCCAACCAGATGCTGGCCGCGGTGGCGCTGGTACTGGGCACCTGCGTGCTGGTCAAGATGAAGCGCGGCCAGTACGCCTGGGTCACCCTGCTGCCGACCATCTGGCTGCTGATCTGCACGCTGACCGCCGGCTGGCAGAAGCTGTTCCACGCCGACCCGAAGGTCAGCTTCCTGACCCATGCCGCCAAGTTCAGCGCCGCCATTGCCGAAGGCAAGGTGCTGGCCCCGGCCAAGTCGATGGAGCAGATGCACCGTATCGTCTTTAACGATTACCTGGACGCCGGCCTGTGCGCCCTGTTCATGGTGGTGGTGCTGTCGATCGTGTTCTACGGCTTCAAGACCGCGCTGCAGGCCCGCGCCGCGACCCGACCGACCGACAAGGAAACGCCGTTCGAGCCGCTGCCGGGCGCGGCGTCGGCCCAGTCCTGATCCCTTACCTGACAAGGAGCCCGCCATGCTGGAACAACTGGGTACGATGGGGCGTTACCTCGGGCAGTCGCTGCGGCTGATGGTCGGATTGCCCGACTACCAGAACTATGTGGCCCATATGGAAACGGTCCACCCGGACCGCGCGCCGATGAGCTACGAAGAGTTCTTCCGCGAGCGTCAGGAAGCGCGGTACGGTGGCGGGCAAGGCAAATGCTGTTAAGGACGCAGTAAGGGACACCCGGACACCCGTCCCGGGTGCAGACAAAGCAGACAGGCGATCACATGATCGCCTGTCTTTTTGTTAGGTGTTGTATTTTCACTGCGCTTTTATTGGCCGGTTACGCCGTTTCTGCAGGGGCTTACAGGCCTTTACAGGTCGTTACAGCAAGGGTGGGGCTCCTTCTCTACACTTGCGACACATCATGGCAATTCAAAGGACAAGACATATGACTCGCCATCCCGTTCGCAATCTAACCATTGCCCTCGCCCTGGCGGCCAGTGCGCTGCCGGCCTTCGCGGGCGACATGAACAACGCCCTGGGCGGCGCGCTCGGCGGCGTCGCCGGTGCCGCAGTGGGCGGCGCGCTCGGCGGCAGCACCGGCGCAGTGATCGGTGGTGCGGTGGGCGGCGGCGCAGGTGGCGCCGTGACGTCCAACCGCCGCGAGCGCACGGGCGCCATCATCGGCGGCGCGCTGGGCGGTGGCGCAGGTACCGCGGCGGGCAACGCCATGGGCGGCCGTACCGGCGGCCTGATCGGCGCGGGCCTGGGCGGTGGTGCCGGCGCAGCGCTGGGCGGCAATATCTCGCGCAGCAACTCGTATGCCGATGACCATCGTCATTACAAGAGCCACTACAAGCGCAAGAAGCACAGGCATCACCATCACTACGACGACTGATCATCCGTGGTGAAGCAAAAGCGGGCCGCAAGGGCCCGTTTTTTTTGCGCCGGCTGGCATAATCGATTTCGGTACGGCACTCCACCTGCCGCTCGCCGAAACAAAGAAGCCCGCAACCGGACGTGCCGGTCGCGGGCTTCTTCTCCAATAAAGTGGGAGAGGGCGTTTGACGCTCTCCCCAAGCTGGTTGGAGACCAGGCAAAACAGAAGGGGCCGCTCTGGGAGGAGCGGCCCCGGATCGCGCTTGCAGGAGCCTTGTTGCGGTAGCGGCCCCGGAGGGACGGGTCGCTTACAGCGGCGCGCGATCGGTACCGGTTTCGTACCGGGCGCCGTCGGCAAAGGCGTCGAACTTGCCGACGCGGGCGCCGTCGGTGAAGGCGTCGAACTTGCCGTTCCTGGCGCCGTTCGTGTAGACGTCGAACTTGGCCACCTTGGCGCCATCGGTGAACACGTCGAACTTGCCGTTCTTGGCAAAGGCCGGCGCGGCGAACAGGGCGGCGGCGATAGTGGCGACAGCGATCAGGGCGGAGCGGTTTTTCATGATTCAGGCTTTCTGTATAGCTTGGATGCCTCCGCCAGCACTTCGGCGAAAGAGGATTGCTGCAATGCGGCATCCGATGGCTAGATATTAGGCATTTCCCTCATATCAATAAATATCAGGATCCACAATGATTAGTTCTGATTCCAACAATAAAGCAGCCTGAACGCGTAAGGATTCAGCGCAGAAACGGGAGACTATGTCATGGACCGCCTGCAATCGATGCGTGTGTTTTCCAAGGTGGTGGAACTGGGAAGCTTCGCGCGTGCAGCGCAACAGCTGGAAATGTCCAACGCCGTGGTCACCCGCTATGTTGCCGACCTGGAAAGCCACCTGGGCACCCGGCTGCTGAACCGCACTACCCGCAGCCTGTCGCTGACCGACGCCGGCGAAACCTACCTGCAGCGCTGCCAGCAGATCCTCGAAGACGTGGAAGAGGCCGAAAGCGTGGTCGCCGCGCGCAGCCAGTCGCTGTCGGGCACGCTGCGGCTGGTGACGCCGGTGATGTTCGGCCTGCACCTGCTGCCGGCCCTGCTGGCGCGCTTCCAGCAGCAGTATCCCGAAGTGGTGTTCGACGTGCTGCTGTCGGACCGCAATGTCGATATCGTCGAAGAAGGGCGCGACGTGGCCGTGATGCTGTCAGACCTGGGCCTGGGTTCGCATCTGGTGGCGCGCCCGCTGATATCGGCCGAGGTGATCCTGTGCGCCTCGCCCGGTTATGTGGCCGCGCATGCACCGCTGCGCCATGCGCACGAGCTCAGCCATCACCGCTGCATCGCCATGCGGCTGCCCAACGCCGAACACGAGTGGACCCTGCTGGGCCCGGAGGGGGAGGTGACAGTGCCGATCCGCCCGGGGCTGCTGTGCAGCAACGCCGAACTGGCGCACCAGGCGGCGCTGGCCAATATGGGCGTCGCCATGCTGTCTTCGTACCTCGCGCGGCCAAATATCGAATCCGGCAAGCTGGTCCACGTGCTGCCGCAATACCAGTTGCCGCGGCGCGACGTCAGCGTGGTCTACCCGAGCCGGAAATTCCTGCCCACCAAGGTGCGCGCCTTTATCGATTTCCTGCTCGAGGAAGGGCAGGTCAAGGGCAAGGCGGAAGGCGTCGGGCCGCGGCATGCCGCGCATAGCGTAAGCCAGTAGCGACCTCCCCGGGCTCGCAGGACCGAGCACCAGTCAGAAGGGGGCCCATTGCAGGCCCCCTTTGTCGTTGCGGGCGGTGCCCGCCAGCTTTGCGACCGACTTACTCGCCGGCTTCGACCGCGGTCTTCCGCGCGGCGCTCTTGGCAGGCGCCTTCTTGGCCGCGGTCTTGGTGGCGGTGGTCTTGGCGGCAGCAGCCTTCTTTGCAGTCGTCTTGGTGGCCGCGGTCTTGGCCGCCGGGGCTTTGGCCGCCGCCTTCTTGGCCGGAGCCGGCGCCGCTTCCACATCGTCGGCCTTGGCCACGTCGCGCGAAGCCGTCTTGGCCGCGGTCTTGGCGCCAGCCTTGGGCTCGCGCGCCTCGAACTCGAAGCCGATCTTGCCGTCCGCCTGCCTCACCAGGAAAGCCTTGAAGTTGCGGCCCGTGCGCGACGACTTGAAGCCGGTCAGCAGGTCGGTGCGGCCCTCGTTCAGCAGCTTGCCGACCTGCTCGCGGCTGATCTCCTGCTGCAGGATGATCTTGCCGGTGGTGAAGTCGCAGCTCCTGGGGCTGGCCACGCTGTTCTCGCAGACGTACTTCATGCCGTGCTCGAACACCGCGCCGCCGCACTTGGGGCAGGTGCCGACCGGCTCCTGGCCGCTGAAGTCGACCGGCTCGCCGTCGCCCTCGTCGTCGTTCTGGCCGAAGTCGAATTCCATCTTGAAATGGCCTTCGTCGTCCTTGCCCAGCTTGAGGATGGCGGCGAACGGGCGGCCCATCTTGCTGCGGAAGCCCTGCAGCGGACCGATTTCCTTCTTCAGCAGCAGCTCCTCGACCTCTTCGATCTCGAACTGGCGCCCGCCCGGGATCTTGCTGATCGAGAACTCGCACGCGGTACAGGCAAAGCGGCGGTAGTTTTCCTTGACCTGCCCGCCGCACTGTGGGCAGGGCGTGTCCAGCGTGGCGTAGTCGCCCGGGATGGTGTCGCTGTCGTATTCCTTGGCGCGCTTGACGATCTGCTGCGTCATCTGCGCGATCTCGAGCATGAACTCGTCGCGTTTCAGGCGCCCGCGCTCGATCTGCGAGAGCTTGTGCTCCCACTCGCCGGTCAGTTCGGCCTGCGTCAGTTCTTGCACGCCCAGGCCGCGCAACAGCGTCATCAGCTGGAACGCCTTGGCGGTCGGGATCAGTTCGCGGCCTTCACGCACCAGGTATTTCTCGGTCAGCAGGCCTTCGATGATGGCCGCGCGCGTGGCCGGGGTACCCAGGCCCTTGCCGGCCATGGCTTCGCGCAGCGCGTCGTCGTCCACCAGCTTGCCGGCGCCTTCCATGGCGGACAGCAGCGTGGCTTCGTTGTAGCGCGCGGGCGGCTTGGTGGTCAGGCCGACGCTCTCGACCTTGTCGGTCTTGACCTTCTCGTCCTTGGCCACCGGCACCAGGTTGGCGGCGTCCTTGTCGCCTTGCGCCTCGCGGCCATAGATCACCAGCCAGCCCGGGTTGACCAGCACCTTGCCCTCGGTCTTGAAGTGGTGGCCGGCAACTTCCGTGATGCGGGTTGTGACCTGGAACTCGGCTGCCGGGAAGAACACCGCCAGGAAGCGGCGCACCACCAGGTCATACAGCTTCTGCTCCGGCTCCGACAGGTTCTTGGGCGCCTGCAGCGTCGGGATGATAGCGAAGTGGTCGCTGATCTTGCTGTTGTCGAAGATCTTCTTGTTCGGCTTGACCCAGCCCTGCGACAGGATCTTCTTCGCGTGCGGCAGGTAGTTGGGCGAGCTGTCGGAGAGCATGGTCATGGTCTGCTTGACCGTTTCCATGTAGTCCTCGGGCAGCGCGCGCGCATCGGTACGCGGGTAGGTCAGGACCTTGTGCTTCTCATACAGCGCCTGCGCCAGGCCCAGCGTGTTCTTGGCCGAAAAGCCGAAGCGCGAGTTGGCCTCGCGCTGCAGCGTGGTCAGGTCGAACAGTGCCGGCGATTGCTGCGTCGACGGCTTGGATTCCTCGGTGACGGTGCCCGGCTTGTCGCGGCAGGCGGCAACAATGCTCTTGGCCTCGGCCTCGCTCCACAGGCGCGACTCGCGCGCCTCGGGATCGAATTCGCTCTTCTTGAACTTGGGATCGAACCAGCGGCCTTCGTACAGGCCCGCTGCAGCGATGAACTCGGCGCGCACTTCCCAGTAGTCGCGCGGGACGAAGTGCTTGATCTTCTCTTCGCGCTCGACCACGATCGACAGCGTCGGCGTCTGCACGCGGCCCACGGTGGTCAGGAAAAAGCCGCCGCCCTTGCTGTTGAAGGCGGTCATCGCGCGCGTGCCGTTGATGCCGACCAGCCAGTCGGCCTCGGAGCGGCAGCGCGCGGCGTCGGCCAGCGGCAGCATGTCCTCGTCCTCGCGCAGGCTGGCAAAGCCGTCGCGGATTGCCTGCGGCGTCATCGACTGCAGCCACAGGCGGCGGATCGGCTGCTTGGCCTTGGCCTGCTGCGCGATCAGGCGGAAGATCAGTTCACCCTCGCGCCCCGCGTCGCAGGCGTTGATCAGCCCCGTCACGTCCTTGCGCTTGATCAGGCGGTTCAGCACCTTCAGGCGCGACTCGGTCTTGGCGATCGGCCGCAGGTCAAAATGCGGCGGGATCACCGGCAGGTTGGCAAAACTCCATTTGCCGCGCTTGACCTCGTATTCGTCCGGGGCGGCAATTTCGACCAGGTGGCCGACTGCCGAAGACAGCACGTAGTCGTCGCTCTCGAAATACTCGTCGTGCTTGGTAAACCCCCCGAGGGCACGGGCGATATCCGCCGCGACCGACGGCTTTTCCGCGATGATGAGGGCTTTTGACATGGGAAAGGGTCCTTGCGAGCCGCTTCCGGCAACCCGCTATTGCACTGCAAACGTAGTAATCAGAACGCCGGGAGGCTTTGAGGCGCCAATAATAAGCGCGGTTTCAACGGCGGTGCAAGCAAGCCCCGTCGTCATCGCCAGCGCCGCCTAGGCGGCGTCTCGACCCCCGGCAAGTAACCAGTCCAGCACCTGCGGCACATCTTCGGCGCTTGCCGGCATCGCGCCACCGCGCGTCAGCATGCGTTCCAGCACCTCGACATGTGGCAGCAGCGTGCCATAAAACTGCGGCGCGCCGCCCGACGCCGGCTGTACCAGCAGCGTCGGGAAGTTCTCGATGTCGATATCGCCGAGCGCGTCGGCATGGGTCTCGATATCGATCCAGACGAAGCAGTCCTGCGGATGGCGTCCCGCCAGCGCCGTCAGCGCCTTCAGGTAGTCCCGGCAGGTGCCACACCACTGCGCGCACAGGCATGCCACCAGGCGGCCCTGTGGCCGCGCGGCCAGGCACTCGGCAATGGCTGCGGCGTCACGCTCGGGAAAATAAACGGTCATGGCATCGGAATCATGAGGCGCCCGCGGCATGCGGACGCCGGCGATTGTATCGGTATCGGGGGCCATGCCCCCTTGCTGCGGCAACACGCCTGGTTCAGTCCAGGCGCCGGAACAGGTTTCCCGGTAGACGTTCGGCCACGCCGGCCAGTTCCAGCTCGAGCAGGCGCGCCGCGACTGTCTCCGGAGGCTGGCCGCTGCGCTCGCACAGCGCGTCCAGCGTAACCGGATCGTAGCCGAGTGCCGGCAACAGGGTATCAGCCGGTTCTGAAAGCCGGACCTTGCCGGCGACATCGTGGTCCGGGGCTGCGGCGGCCTGGGACGGGGCGGGAACGCCAAGTTCGTCGAGCACGTCCTCTACCGATTCCACCAGCTTCGCCCCCTGGCCGATCAGCAGGTGGCAGCCCCGCGACAGCGGTGCATGGATCGAGCCCGGGATCGCGAACACCTCGCGTCCGAGCTCCGCCGCCAGCCGCGCCGTGATCAGCGAACCCGAGCGCGCTGCCGCCTCGACCACCAGCACGCCGCGCGCAAGCGCTGCGATGATGCGGTTGCGGCGCGGGAAATTGGCCGCCAGCCCGCGCATGCCGAGGGGAAACTCGGTGACGATGGCGCCACGCTGCGCCACTTCACGTGCCAATGACAGGTTCTCCGCGGGATAGACGCGGTCTGCCCCGGTGCCGGTCACCGCCACGGTGCCGCCGCGGCCGCGCAGGCCGCCCGCGTGGGCCGCCGCGTCGATACCCAGCGCCAGGCCCGACACCACCGTCAGTCCCGACTCGGACAAGGCACGACCGAACGTGAGCGCGTCGCGCGTGCCCTGGGCCGTGGCCGAGCGCGCGCCGACGATGGCCACTGCGGGGCGGGCCAGCATGGCGGGGTCACCCTGGATATATAGCAGCGGTGGCGGATCGGCCAGGTCGAACAGGCGCCGGGGATAAGCGTCATCAGCGAGCGTGACGAGATGGTTGCCTGGCGTGTCGAGCCATCGCAGCGTTCTTTCGGCCAACGCCGACACCGCGGCGCCGGGGGCAGCCAGCACGGCGCGCGCCAGCCTGGCCGGCACCACCGACGACAGCGCCGCCACGCTCTGCGCGAGCACCTGCTGTGGCAGCCCGAACGCCGCCAACAGGCGCCGCGCGGCCACCGGGCCGACGCCGGGTGCGTTGGCCAGCCGCAGCCAGGCGAGCACGTCTACGGGCTCTCGCGTGGTGTCCTGCCGGATCACGCCGGCCAGGGGCAATGCCTTCACGCCATCCCCAAGGCCGGTTCAGCGCGGTGAGGTGGCGCGGTCGCCGACCGCGATCACGTTGGAGGCATCCGTCACTAGCGCGTACGACACGCCGGGGAACACGCGGAAGACAAAGGCGAGCCCGTAGCGCTCGTCCGGCAGGCGGATGCTGCGGTTGTGATCGGTCCGGTCGTGCACGGTCTCTCCGGCGCGCGACAGCGCCAGCACTTGCCCGGGCTCGAGCCCGGCCTTGCTGCCGACGTTGAGCACAATCACCTGCTTGGCGCCGCCGAATTCGACGCCGCCATAGACCTTGGCAACGCGGCCGTCGACCTCGGCATCGGGCGCGCGTGGCACGTAGCGCACCGCTTCGCGCGCCGGCTGCGGCATCAGCAGCGTGCCCACGCCCATCTCTTGCTGGGCCTGCGTGACCTGCAGCGTGGAAACCGCGTCGGGACCCTGCGCGCCGCGCGCCAGGCGGGCGTTGCCTTCGTATTCGGCCTCATAGCCCAGCACGGCGTTGGTGACCGGATCGTGCACCGGCGTGACGGGCCGATAGGCCTGCCAGTCGCTGCCGGCCGGCGCATCGGCGGCAATGCCGCGCGCGTAGGCGCTGTCGTCGCGGCCCAGGTAAACCCGCGATTCGGGCACGGCGACGATCCGTGCCGACGTTGCGAGCGTGCCTTCATCGACCACCAGCGGGCGGATCAGGAACGGCTCGATATCGCCGGCGGAAATGCTGAGGATGGCGGCGCCGTCCGCGTCGCCACCGCGCATGCGAGGCGACAGCTGCACGGTGCCGTTGCCGGCGGGGGTGGTCGACAGCCAGGCGCGGCCGTCGCGCTGGATCAGGTACAGGATCTGGCCGGGATAAATCAGGTGCGGGTTGCGGATCTGCTGCTGGTTCATGCCCCACAGCTCTGGCCAGCGCCATGGCTGGCGCAGGTATCGGCCCGAAATGCCCCATAGCGTATCGCCGTTGCGCACGGTGTACTGCGAGGGCGCATTGGGGGCGAGATCGGCAATCGGGATACCCTGGCGAGCAGTGCGCTGGGCCTCGGCCTGCTGCGCCGCCGTGACCGTCAGGTCAGCGGCCCGGACGGACAGGCTTGCCGCGGCAGTGATGCCGGCGGCACTCAGCAATGCAAGGGTGAACGCGTGCAGCCTGCGGCCCGACGCCGCCTGGTGTTCTTTGGTAAGATCGCGCATTTTCCTGAACCGGCCGGTGGTTCGGCCGGATTGACCCTGGAGAGCGTGCCTGCTTCGGCGCGCCTTGATTTTTTGTACTGGCGCCCCGATTCTGCATGTAAAGTCCCGACGCCGCAACGCGGCCGGGCCGCTCGCTCGCGCGGGCGTTGCGCCCTAGCATCATGGCAAAACTCGACATCCTGACCTACCCCGATCCCCGCCTGCACACCGTCGCGAAACCCGTCGCGGCCGTGGACGACCGCATCCGCCAGCTGGTGAAGGACATGGCCGAGACCATGTACGAAGCACCGGGCATTGGCCTGGCCGCGACGCAGGTGAACGTCCATGAGCAGGTGGTGGTGATCGACATTTCCGAAACGCGCGACCAGCTCCAGGTCTTTATCAATCCGGAAATCGTCTGGGCCAGCGACAAGCGCAAGGTATGGGAAGAGGGCTGCCTGTCGGTGCCCGAGATCTATGACCGCGTCGAGCGCCCCGACCGCGTGCGCGTGCGCGCGCTCAACGAGAAGGGCGAGACCTTCGAGCTGGACGCCGACGACTTGCTGGCCGTATGTATCCAGCACGAGATTGACCACCTGCGCGGCAAGGTCTTCGTCGAGTACCTGTCGCCGCTCAAGCTGAACCGCATCAAGAGCAAGCTGCAGAAGCGCGAACGCACGCGCATGTAAGCCGGCGCGGCGTCCGCGCGAAGATGTAACAGCACGGCGGAATCCGCCGCCCGCGCTCGACACGCGCGCGGGGTCTGTTATCTTTATGACTTCCGAAGAACAAACGTACCGGCCGCGATAGCGGCCGGTTGCGCTTTCAGCCCGCGCTTTCAGCCAGTATTCACCTCGGAACCTGCCATGTCCCAAGCCAAGCCCCTGCGTGTCGCCTTTGCCGGCACGCCCGAGTTCGCGCGCGTCGCGCTTGAAGCCATCCACGCCGCCGGCTTTCCCGTGGTGGCCGTGCTGACGCAGCCGGACCGGCCCGCGGGCCGCGGCATGCAGCTGCAGGCGAGTCCGGTCAAGCAGTACGCCGTGGCCAACGGGCTCGGCCCGGTGCTGCAGCCGCGTTCGCTGCGCCGGCAAGGCAAGTATCCGGAAGAGGCCGCGGCGGCCGTGGACACGCTGGCAGAACTCGCCCCCGACGTAATGGTGGTGGCCGCCTACGGCCTGATCCTGCCGGCCGAGGTGCTGGAGCTGCCGCGCCTGGGCTGCCTCAACATTCACGGCTCGCTGCTGCCGCGCTGGCGCGGCGCGGCGCCGATCCACCGCGCCATCGAGGCCGGCGATGCCGAGACCGGCATCACGCTGATGCAGATGGACGAAGGCCTGGACACCGGCGATATGCTCACGCGCGAGGCCGTGCCGATCGGCGCCGACGACACCACCGGCACGCTGCACGACAAGCTGGCCGCGCTGGGCGCGCGCATGACCGTCGCCGCGCTGCAGGAACTGGCCGCGGGCCGCGCGCTGCCGGCGACGAAGCAGCCCGAGGCCGGCGTCACCTACGCCGAGAAGATCGCCAAGGACGAGGCACCGCTGGACCTGCGCCGTCCGGCCACGGCGCTGGCCAGCCAGGTGCGCGCCTTCAACCCGTTCCCCGGCGCCACCGTGCAGGTCGGCGATACCGTCATCAAGTGCTGGCAGGCGCTCCCGCTGGCCGCGGCCAGCAACCTGCCGCATCCGCCTGGCACGGTGCTGGCGGCCGATGCCGGCGGCATCATCATCGCCTGCGGCGACGGCAGCGCCCTGCAGGTTACCGAACTGCAGAAGCCAGGCGGGCGGCGCCAGCCGGCGCAGCAGTTCTTGCAGGCCATGCCGCTGCCGCCGGGCACGCGCTGCGCGGTCCCCGGTAATGGGGCGGCGCAGGCATAATCGTTCAAACCAGCTCAAACCAGCACGGCAAACACTTCGTGTGCGTCATGCGCCATGGTGCGGCGACTGGGTAGCATCCCCCGCAAGCAGTTGAATTTTCTGGTGTTGGCCCCTATCTAACGGTCATCGCGACGGCATGTTTTGCAAAGTCTTGCAGCGGCCGGCGCGGTCCACTACATGGAGATCACCGCAATGTTCAACTGGGTCAAGACCTTCATGCTGATGGCGGCCATCACGGCGCTGTTCATCGTCATCGGCGGCATGATCGGCGGACGCAGCGGCATGATGATGGCGCTGCTGCTCGCGCTCGGCATGAACTTCTTTTCCTACTGGTTCTCGGACAAGATGGTCCTGCGCATGTACAACGCGCAGGAAGTCGACGCCAGTACCGCGCCGCAGTTCTATGGCATGGTGCAGGAGCTGGCGCAGCGCGCCAACCTGCCGATGCCGCGCGTCTACCTGATCAATGAAGACGCGCCGAACGCCTTCGCTACCGGCCGCAACCCGGATCACGCCGCGGTGGCGGCGACCACCGGCATCCTGCGCGTGCTGTCCGAGCGCGAGCTGCGCGGCGTGATGGCGCATGAGCTGGCGCACGTGCGCCATCGCGACATCCTGACCTCGACCATCGCCGCGACCATGGCCGGTGCCATTTCCGCGCTGGCCAACATGGCGATGTTCTTCGGCGGCCGCGACGAGAACGGTAACCGCAGCAATCCCATCGCCAGCATCGCGGTGGCGATCCTGGCGCCGCTGGCGGCCTCGCTGATCCAGATGGCGATCTCGCGCGCGCGCGAGTTTGAAGCCGACCGCGGCGGCGCCGAGATCAGCGGCGACCCGCAGGCGCTGGCCAGCGCACTGGACAAGATCCACCGCTATGCGCAGGGCATCCCGTTCCAGGCGGCCGAGGAACACCCGGCCACCGCGCAGATGATGATCATGAACCCGCTCTCTGGCGGCGGCATCGCCAACCTGTTCTCGACCCACCCGGCGACCGAGGAACGCATCTCGCGCCTGATGCAGATGGCGCAGACGGGGACCTATCCCGCCTGACCGGGCGAAAGTTGGGGGCGCGTCCGGGGAGCCGTTGCGGCGGCAATTCCGGAGCGCTGCCCCCACACAAGGTAAACTGCCCGCTGGTTTAAGCATGGACCAGCGGGCATTTTTCTTGCCCTTGCCCGGCTGCCCACCGATTCACGACTTATTTGCCGCCTCACCCGCTGCCTGACCGATATGCGCCTGCCTCCCGATTCGCTTGCCTTCCAGATGCTTGGCGCCGCCGCCGCGGTACGCGCCGTCAGCGAAGGCACAGCCTTGCCACAGGCGATCGAGGACGCCGCCGCGCAGCTGCGCCTGGACCGCGTGCGCGATGCCGCCACGCGTGGCGCGCTGCAGGACATCGCTTACCGCACCATGCGCCAGTTCGGCACCGCGCGCGCGCTGGTGACCAGGCTGGTCACGCGCCCGCCCGGCGCGCAGGTGGACTCGCTGCTGGCGGTGGCGCTGGCGCTGCTGGTCGAGCAGGCGCCGGGCCAGCGGCAGGACAAGGACAGCCAGGACGCGGCACCGGGCGCGCCCGGCCGCACCGGCTACAGCACCTTCACCGTGGTCGACCAGGCGGTCAGCGCGGCCGCCTCGGAACCCAAGACCGCGCATGCGCGCGGCCTCGTCAACGCGGTGCTGCGCCGTTTCCTGCGCGAGCGCAAGGCGCTGCTGGCCGAGGTCAACCGCGACGAACAGGCGCGCTGGAACCTGCCGCCGTGGTGGCTGCGCATGCTGCGCGAGGCGTACCCGGAGCAGTGGACCGATCTCGCCGCGAGCGTCAACGTGCGCCCGCCGATGACGCTGCGCGTCAATACCGCGCGGGTTAGCGTAAAGCAATACCAGACCGACCTGGCCAATGCAGGCCTGGCAGGCACCGTGGTCGGCCCGCAGGCCGTGCGCCTTGTGCGCGCGGTGCCGGTGACGCAATTGCCGGGCTTCACCGAAGGCCTGGTGTCGGTGCAGGACGCCGGCGCGCAACTGGCCGCGCCGCTGCTCGAGGTGGCCGACGGCATGCGCGTGCTCGATGCCTGCGCCGCGCCCGGCGGCAAGACCGGCCACCTGCTGGAGCTTGCCGACATCGACGTGACCGCGGTGGAAAGCGATCCGCAGCGCGCCACGCGCATCAATGAGAACCTCGCGCGCCTCGGCAAGCAGGCCCGCATCGTGGTGGGCGATGCCAGCCGGCCCGCCGACTGGTGGGACGGCCAGCCCTTCTACCGTATCCTGGCCGACGTGCCGTGCTCGGCCTCCGGCATCGTGCGGCGCCATCCCGATATCCGCTGGCTGCGCCGTGAAACCGATATCGCCAAGCTGGTCACCGAGCAGCGCCGCATCGTGTCGCAGCTGTGGCCGCTGCTCAAGCCGGGCGGCATCCTGGTCTACGTCACGTGTTCTATTTTCCCAACGGAAGGCGAGGAGCAGGCGCGCTGGTTTGGTGCACAACTGGCAGATGCGATACGATTGCAGGCGCCGGGGCAACTGCTGCCCGGCACCCGTACGACAACGCCTCCGGCCGGCGAACAAGGTGAAAAGGACCCCGGCCACGCCAGCCTGCCATCGGATCACGATGGCTTCTTCTACGCCCGCTTCCAGAAACGCGCCTGATCTGATCCGATGCTGAGCACGCCGCGCCCGTCAGACTGCCGCGTTACCGTGGATTTCGCCACGGGAATGACGCAACTGCGGACGCACCTGCTGGCGCGCATGCGCGTGGTGCTGATGCTCGCGCTGCTGCTGTGGCTGCCGCCTGCCGCCAATGCACAGGTGATCGAGGCCACCGAGGCCCGCATCGAATACCAGGATGGCGGCTTCGAACTGGCCGCGAGCTTCGAGTTCGACCTGCCGCCTGCGCTGGAAGACGCCCTGCACAAGGGCATCTCGCTCTATTTCGCGGTCGACTTCGAGCTGACGCGGCCGCGCTGGTACTGGTTCGATGACAAGCCCGTCAACACCAGCCGCAGCGTGCGTTTGTCCTACCAGCCGCTGACCCGGCAATACCGTATTTCCACCGGCGGCCTGCAGCTGCCGTTCTCGCGGCTGAAGAGCGCGCTGCAGTTTATCCAGCGGGTACGCGGCTGGCGCGTGTTCGAGCGCAACGCGATCAAGCCCGGCGAGAGCTATCACGCGCAAGTGCGCATGCGACTGGACCTGTCGCAACTGCCCAAGCCGTTTCAGATCAATGCGGTCAATACACGCGACTGGAACCTGGCTTCGGACTGGCGGCGCTTTGTCTATACCGTGCCGACTGACTTGAACGCGGTGCCAACGCCGGTGCCGGTGCCCGCGGTTCCGGCGCCGCCGCCGGCCTCGCCGCCGCTGCCCGCTCCACCTGCGGTGCCGGCAGTGCCTGCGTCCGCGCCGGGCGCACCTGCCGCCGCAATGGACCCGCGCAACACCGTGTTCGTGCAGGCGGCGTCGACCGCGCTGTCGCCCGCACTGCTGGCGCAGCCGACGCTGTCCGCCTCAAGCCAGCCATGAACACTTCGCTGTGGGACAGCCGCTTCCGGCGCGTGCTGTATCGCGTCGTGGCGGGCATCATCGTTTTCCTGGCACTGGTGCTGGTCGGCCTGCTCGCCGGGGCGTCGGCCAATACCGAATTCTTCGATCGCTATTTCACGCTGCTGTTCAAGGTGAACCTGGTGATCGGCGCGCTGCTGGTGCTGATCATCGGCGCACTCGCGGTGACGCTGTGGCTGCGCTACCGCCGCGGCAAGTTCGGCACGCGGCTGATGACCAAGCTTGCGGTGTTCTTCGGCGTGGTGGGCGTGCTGCCGGGCGTGCTGATCTACCTGGTGTCGCTGCAGTTCGTCTCGCGCAGCATCGAGTCGTGGTTCGACGTGCGCGTGGAGACGGCGCTCGAAGCCGGCCTCAACCTGGGCCGCTCCACCATCGACAGCGCGCTGGCCGACCTGCAGGGCAAGGCGCGGCTGATGGCGGAGCAGCTGGCCGGTTCGTCGGGCGTGTCCACCTCGCTGCAGCTGAGCCGGCTGCGCGAGCAGTACGGCGTGCAGGAGGCGGCGATCTTCACCGGCAGCGGCCGCGTGCTGGCAACCGCATCGAGCAACTACGCTGCGCTGGTGCCAGACCTGCCCTCGGGCGTGCTAGCCGAGCAGGCGCGGCTGGCGGGCGGCTACGCCGCGGTCGAAGGCGGCACCGATCCGACGCCGGACGGCCAGAGCGCCGAGCGCGTCGACAGCAGCCATCTGTACCGGCTGCGCGTGATCATCCCGCTGGGCCCGGCGCCGACCACCGCGCAGGAACAGATGGCCGCGAGCGTGCCGCGCGCGGCACCGCGCCCGCGCTGGGCCGGGTCAGGCCTGTCGGTGGAACGCCGTCCCGAGGAATCGCCGTCGAGCGGCTTCGGCCTGGTCGGCGAGACCGTCCGCGAGGAGCGCTACCTGCAGGTGCTGCACCCGGTGCCGGCCGTGCTCGCGCGCAATGCCGATGAAGTCCAGCGCGCCTACCAGGAGTACCAGGAGAAGGCGCTGGGCCGTACCGGCCTGCGCAAGATGTATATCGGCACGCTGACGCTGACGCTGTTCCTCGCGGTCTTTATCGCGGTGATGCTGGCCCTGCTGCTCGGCGGCCAGCTGGCGCGGCCGCTGCTGATGCTGCTGCAGGGGACCAAGGAAGTGGCCGAGGGCGACCTGTCGCCCAAGCGCGAACTGAAGAGCCGCGATGAGCTTGGCATGCTGACGCAGCAGTTCAACCAGATGACGCGGCAGCTGGCCGAGGCGCGCCTGGCCGTGGAAGAAAACCGCGCGGCGCTGGAGCAGTCAAAGGCCTACCTCGAAAGCGTGCTGCAGAACCTGACTGCGGGGGTGCTGGTATTCGACAGGCGCTTCGTGCTGATCACCGCCAATCCCGGCGCCGAGCGCATCTTCCGCCAGCCGTTCGGCGCCGTGCTGGGACTGCCGGTAGAACAGATCCCGGGGATGGGGCCGTTCGGCGAGATCGTGCGCCAGGCGTTCTCGGACCAGAACACCAGCGAGGTGCTGGGCGGCGCCGAGCATTGGCAGAAGCAGATCGAGCTGCCGCAGGGCCACGGCGGCATGGACGAACAGCCGCTGACGCTGCTGGTGCGCGGTGCGCGGCTGCCCGGCGGCGAGCGTGACGAACCCGGCTACGTCATTGTCTTCGACGATATTTCCGATGTGATTTCCGCTCAACGCTCGGTAGCCTGGGGCGAAGTGGCCCGGCGCCTCGCACACGAGATCAAGAACCCGCTGACGCCGATCCAGCTGTCGGCCGAGCGGCTGCAGATGAAGCTCTCGCCCAAGCTCGAAGGCACCGATGTCGACGTGCTCAAGCGCGGCGCCGCCACCATCGTCAGCCAGGTGGCGGCGATGAAGCGCATGGTCGACGATTTCCGCGACTATGCGCGCACGCCGCCCGCGGTGCTGCACCCGCTGCAGCTCAACAGCCTGGTGTCAGATGTGCTGCATCTGTACGGCATCGACGATCCCGCGTTGCACGAGCATCCGGTGATCCATCCGGCGCTGGGCACTGCGCTGCCCGAGATCAAGGGCGATCCTACGCAACTGCGGCAGGTCATCCACAACCTGCTCCAGAACGCGCAGGATGCGGCCGCCGAGAACGTCGCGGCAGGTAGGGCGGCGCCCCATATCACTCTGAACACCGAGACTGTAGAATACAAAGATTCTGCCGGCGAAAACCGGCAGGCCGTCAAGCTCACCATTGCAGACAATGGTCCCGGCTTTGCACCACGGATCCTGAGCCGTGCGTTCGAGCCCTACGTGACCACCAAAGCCAAGGGCACGGGTCTCGGGCTTGCGATGGTAAAGAAGATCATTGACGAACACGGCGCGCGCATCGAGCTGCGCAATCGCATGGAAGGTGCGGAGGTCGTCGGTGCACAGATCTCGATCCTGTTCGTTAAACTGGCATAGTCAACTTTTGGCGATCCGGACCCGGAACGCTGCGGTGGGGTTAAGAGGGGAAGTATGGCAACCATCCTCGTAGTCGATGACGAAATGGGAATCCGGGAGCTGCTCTCGGAGATCCTCAGCGACGAAGGCCACGTGGTCGAACTCGCGGAAAACGCGCAGCAGGCGCGCGAATACCGCGCGGCCGGCACGCCCGATCTCGTGCTGCTCGATATCTGGATGCCCGATACCGATGGCGTCAGCCTGCTCAAGGAATGGTCCGCGCAGGGCCAGCTGACCATGCCCGTCATCATGATGTCGGGCCATGCCACCATCGACACCGCGGTCGAGGCCACCAAGATCGGCGCGCTGAATTTCCTGGAGAAACCGATCGCGCTGCAGAAGCTGCTGTCCGCGGTGGAGCAGGGCCTGGCACGCGGCATCGAACGTCCGCGCAGTGCTCCCGCCATGGCCGCCGCGCCGGCAAGTGCGCCCTCGGCCGAATCCGCCGGCGCCACCGCCGCGCCGGAAGCCGTGGCCGAGACCGCGGCCAACGGCAGCCCCGCGCGCGTGCCCGAGGCCGAGATGCAGTTCTCGTTCGACATGCCACTGCGCGAAGCGCGCGACCTGTTCGAGCGCGCCTACTTCGAGTACCACCTCGTGCGCGAACACGGCAGCATGACCCGAGTGGCCGAGAAGACCGGGCTGGAGCGCACTCACCTGTACCGCAAGCTCAAGCAGCTCGGTGTCGAACTGGGCCGCAACAAGCCCGAACCGGCCGAGCAGTGAGACAGTGATGCAGATGGTGCTTGACGGCATCAAAAATTACGTTTATAGTTTTCCTTCTTTGGCCCGGTAGCTCAGTCGGTAGAGCAGAGGATTGAAAATCCTTGTGTCGGCGGTTCGATTCCGTCCCAGGCCACCAGAAATTAGAAAAGCCCGGCTCTTGCAGCCGGGCTTTTTGCTTTGGGAAGCCGTGTCGATCAATTCGTCGGCAACATAGCCAAATGTCTTTGCCTGCCACGCAACATCCCAATCCAGAAGTAAATATCTTCTACTTGGCACCCGTTATAGGTATCTCTAGGATTGCCTGACGTCCTGCCACCCGGCAGTGCGTCGCACGCCGGCGAAACCGCACTCGGCAGCAGAACAATGCGGTACCCGGCCCAAGGAAGTCCTTTCTACCGAGGGTCAGATGGATACGTTGATCGGAACGGCCGGCGAGCGCGGCCTGTGGAAGAGCACCATGGCCGCGGCGAGCCAGGCGCTGGGCGCGGCCGGCAAGATGCAGCAGGCGGTGACGCAGACGCTGAAACTGCAGCGCAAGATCCGCGAGTTGCGCGACGCCTTGCACCATGCCGAGGCGGAACGCGATGTCTATCGCGAACTCCACGCCCGTACCGTCGACGAACTGCACCAGGCGGTGGACCGCAGCCCGGCCGAAATCCGGCGGCTGCGCGCCGAGGCCGAGGCCATGCAGGTGCGCCATCGCGCCTACAAGCTGCTGGTGCAGCACTACATGCGCATCGGTACGCCGATCGATCCGGCGGTCTTTGCCGAGCAGCGCAGCCGCGTGCAGCAGCACATCCTGTTCCAGCGCCGCAAGGGCATCCCGGTGTCGAATATCGGCGTGGACGATATCGCGTTCCTGTTGCGCTGAGGCGAATTCAGCTCGGCCACGTCGAATCGCTGCATCAGCGGACAGCTTTGGCAGACGCCTGCGGCCACCAGAGCCACCCCGCGGCGTCGATTCGATACCCGGCGTCAGCACACAACAAAGCGGCTGCGCATTGACGCTCCGGGGCGCCGGCGGAACACTGTCGCGTCTGCGCCGGGCCTGGCATCGCGCTCCGGTTTCGCGCGGACATCCCCCGCTGAATGCCACCGTATGAGGCGTCGTCTCAGGCGACGTTGTCGATCTTGCCGCTGCAAACTTTCCCCGCCGGTCCCGCACCCATTGCCACACCCATTGCCGCCACCTCGCGCTTGCCTGCCACCGGAGCGCAGCAATGAGTACGCACGCGCGCCGGCGCATGGTGGCCGAAGGACTGGGCACTGCGCTGCTGGTGGCGATCGTGATCGGCTCGGGCATCCGCGCCGAGCGCCTTGCCGGCGGCGATACCGCGCTGGCGCTGCTGGCCAATTCGCTGGCCACCGGCGCCGGGCTGGTGGCGCTGCTGGTCTCGCTGGGGCCGGTGTCCGGTGGGCACTTCAACCCGGTGGTGAGCCTGTCCGCGCTGGTGCAGGGTACGCTGTCGCCACGCGATGCGTTGCGCTATGTGGCGGTACAGCTGGCGGGCGCCGTGTGCGGCGTGCTGGCCGCGCATGCGATGTTCGGCGAGCCGGCGCTGGCGTGGTCGGGCCAGGCGCGTACCGGTGCGTCGATGTGGTGGAGCGAATGCGTGGCGACCTTCGGGCTGGTCGGCGTGGGCATCGGCACGCTGCGCAGCCGGCCGCAGCTGGTGCCATTCGTGGTGGCGGGCTATATCACGGCGGGCTACTGGTTTACGTCGTCGACGTCGTTCGCCAATCCGGCGCTGACCATTGCCTGCGCGCTGACTGATAGCTTCACCGGGATCCGGCCGGTCGATGTGCCGGGCTTCGTGCTGGCGCAGCTTGGTGGCGGCCTGGCGGCGACGCTGGTGTTCCACTGGCTGTGCCGCAAGCCGGCCGGTGAAGATAGCGCGGCGCATGCGTCAAACCCGGCCAAGGCCGACAGCGCAACGACCGCCGCTTCCTCTCGGCGCAGCTGGCAGGCTGGCGCTACCAGCGCCGATTGAGCTGCACGCCGAAGATCGAGCCGCTGGCCTGCGACGCCCACGCGTCCGCTGGCGCGGTATAGCCGATGCCGTCCACATCGCTGGCGCGGCTGTAGGTATAGAAGGCGCGCAGGTTGGCGTTGCCGGCCGACTTGCCCAGCGTCAGCGTGGGCGCCACCGTCAGGGCAGTGCGCTGGCCGCTGACGCCGAAGCCCGACGAAATCTGGTCGTGCGACACCTCGAAGTTCAGGCGGAACTGGTCGCTCGCCACATAGGCGGGGCGTACGCGCGTGGTGGTCCACTGCAGCGTGCCGACCGGCGAACGATCGAACTGCAGGCTCTGTTCCACCGCGCCGCCCAGCCCCGAGCGGCCCTTCCATTCGATCGATTCAGCCACGCGCATGCGCGACAGTGACGGCCCCATGCCGGTATAGCCGGTCATGGCATTGCGCGAGCCCGAGCCGAACTGCATGCCAAGGCGATTGGTCCCGTAGAGCACGCCTTTCTGCTCGTGCAGCGCCGACGCCCACCATGCGCCGCCGGTGTCTTGCAGCATCGGCTGGGCTTCGACACGGGTGAAGCCCAGCTGCACCGAGCCCCTGTCGTTGGTCGGGATCGGCGCGGTGCGCAGCGAGTGGTAGCTCGGCAGGTTTTGCCCGTTCTGATCGGCGCGCGCGGTGTATTGGTAGTTCAGCCCGATGTCGCCGATCACCCTGGCGTTGTCGACGCCAAAGCGCATCGCCGTTGAATTGGGCGGCAGCAGGCCGGACGACATCAGGAATGGCGCGTTGTCGCGCCGGCCGGCCCACATGGTGGCGCCGTCCAGCACCGCCAGGCCGCTGACGGCGGTATAGAACTGTGGCACCAGCGCATAGGGATCGATCGCGGCGGGGCGGCCGTTGACGGTGGTGGCGTCGGTGCCACGCGCCTGGGCAATCAGCATCACCTGCGCACCGCCATCGAGGTCGAGCACCGACTCGCGGAATTTCACTTCACCGGCACTGCGGCAGGACAGGCCGCTGCCGATGCCGGTCGACAGCGCGCCGCCCGGGCAGGCCCGCATGGTGGCGGGGCGGTCTTCGACCGCGGCGCGGCCGCTGTAACCCAGGCGCCACACCGAGTCGCCCGCAGGGTCGTCAGCTGGAAGTTGCGAACGCAGCACAGGTGGAGCTTCGGAAGGCGATTCGGAAGGTGCCTGGGCCGTGGTGGCGGCCGGCCCGTCCGCCGGGGCATCCGTCCCGGCTGCTGCCGGCTGTGCCGGCGCTTCGGGCTGGAATTCGCCCAGCCGGGGCGGGAACAGCACCAGCGGCGGTTGCGGGGGCGCGGGCGGCTCCGGCGGTCCCACGAAACCGGGATCGGGCACGCTGGCCGCCGGGGCCCCATTGCCGGCAATCAGCGCCGCCAGTGGGTCATCCTGGCCCGCAGTGGCCGCAGCACCAGACGCGGTCGACTGCGCCGGGGCCGCCGCCGCATTCGCGGCCAGTACCACCGGCGGCACTGCTGGACGCTGCGCAATGCGCGGCGGCTGCGTGCCGTCGCCTGCTGATACCGCCATCGGCCCGCCGGTCTGCGCACACGCGGCCAGCCCCCAGGCGGCCAGCACGGTAAAGCCGAAGCGGCGCACGGGCAAGCCCCCCGGCCCGGCGGCGGCGCTCGGGCAAGGCAGGACGGCGATAAGCCGGCGGGAGGTGGGCAGCAAGACGAACGGCAAGGCGGACAACAAGGCAACGAGATTCCAGCGGGCAAATCCCTCGACCGGAACGAACAAAACCCGCCGATGGCGGGGACTGTTTTTTATCAGTCGGTCCATTTGACCGCAAGGCGGGTTACAAAATCCATCCCAGTGTTGCCCGTCTCACAATGCGAAAATCACACGCTCCCAGTCGCAATTGACTAGCGAAAACCCGCATTGGCGCGATGCTCCGTGCCGAAAGAGCCACCGCTATAATCGGCTGGCTTGTCTTTCGGGTAAGACAGCCCTCGCCGTGCGACGCAAGTCCCGGCCATGCAGGGCACGCCGCCGTGCCCGTTCGCAACAGGCACAGCGTGCGCAGGCCGCCTATCGACACGATCGCCGGCGGCATGTGCGTCCCGGTCCGGCGCCCGGCATCAAGCGAGCCGCGCGCTTGCACCGAACCAAAATCTATAAGAGGAGAAGTAGAGATGGAACGTCGTTCCTTTCTGTTGAAGGCGTCGGCCGTGGCCGCTACCGGGGCATTGGCCGCGTGCGGCAAGGGTGAAGAGAAGGCGGCGCCTGCCGCCGCCAGCGGTCCGGCAGCCCCGGCCGTGGTCGGCAGCAACCCGGCCGTGGAATGGCGCCTGGCCTCGAGCTTCCCCAAGTCGCTCGACACCATTTTCGGCGCCGCCGAGCTGCTGTCGGCGCGCGTAAAGGAACTGACCGACGGCAAGTTCAACATCAAGGTCTTCGCGGCGGGCGAGATCGTGCCGGGCCTGCAGGTGCTGGACTCGGTGCAGAACAACACCGTGCAGATCGGCCACACCGCCGGCTACTACTACTTCGGCAAGAACCCGACACTGTGCTTCGACACCACCGTGCCGTTCGGCCTGACCGCGCGCCAGCAGAACGCCTGGATGCTGCAGGGCAACGGCATGAAGCTGATGCGCGAGTTCTTCAAGGAATACAACGTCATCAACTTCCTGGGCGGCAACACCAACGCGCAGATGGGCGGCTGGTTCCGCAAGGAAATCAAGACCGCGGCCGACCTGCAGGGCCTGAAGTACCGTATCGCCGGTTTCGCCGGCGTGGTGCTGTCGCGCCTGGGCGTGGTGCCGCAGCAGATCGCCGGCGGCGACATCTACCCGGCGCTGGAGAAGGGCACCATCGACGCGGCCGAGTGGGTCGGCCCCTACGATGACGAGAAGCTGGGCTTCTACAAGGTGGCGCCTTATTACTACTACCCGGGCTGGTGGGAAGGCAGCGCGCAGCTGTCGTTCTACGCCTCGGCCAGCGAGTTCGAGAAGCTGCCGGCGCTGTACAAGCGCGCGCTGGAAACGGCGACCATCGAGGCCCATACCACCATGATGGCCAAGTACGACACGGTCAACCCGCAGGCGCTGGCGCGCCTGCTGGAAAACGGCGTCAAGCTGCGTCCGTTCTCCAAGGAAATCATGGAAGCGTGCTTCAAGGCGACCCAGGAAGCCTACGCCGACGAGACCGCCAAGAACCCGTCGTTCAAGAAGATCTACGACGACTGGCGCGTGTTCCGCAACAACGAGGCCGCCTGGTTCAACGTGGCCGAGCAGGCTTTCTCGCAGTTCAGCTTCGCGCGCAAGCTCTAAGCACGTTCCGGCAGGTGCCGGGCACAAACCCCATGCCTGTCGTCAGGCATGGGGTTTTTTGTTGCCCGGCGCGGTTAACGCAGCGCCGGTAGAATCGCCGGCATCGACCGGAATTCCTTATGCAAATCGGCATCCTTTACACGCTTCTGGCTTATGCCATCTGGGGGCTGCTCCCGCTCTATATCAAGTCGCTGCCCGGCATTGCGCCGACGGAGATCCTGCTGCACCGGATGGTGTGGTCGCTGGTGTTCCTGGGGCTGGTCCTGGCCTGGCGGCGCCAGTGGTCCTGGCTCGGGCAGTTGAGGGACCGGCGCCTGCTGCTGTCGTTCGGCGCCAGCGCGGCGCTGCTGTGCGCCAACTGGTTCCTCTATATCTGGGCGGTGTCGGCCAACCGCGTGGTCGACGCCAGCCTGGGCTACTTCATCAATCCGCTGTTCAGCGTGCTGCTGGGGGTGGTATTCCTGCACGAGCGGCTGCGCCCGGTGCAATGGCTGTCGATCGCGGTGGCCGCGGCCGGCGTGGCATGGCTGACGGTAGCGGCGGGCCAGTTGCCCTGGATCGCACTGGGGCTGGCGGCCAGCTTCGGCGGCTATGGGCTGTTGCGCAAGACGGGGGCGCTGGGCGCGCTCGAAGGCCTGTCGCTGGAGACGCTGCTGCTGTTTCCATTTGCCGCGGCGATGCTGGCCTACCTGTTCGCCACGGGGCAGGATGGCTTCACCCATGCAGCGCCTGGTACGCAACTGCTGCTGCTGATGGCCGGGCCGGTGACGGCGGTGCCACTGCTGTTCTTCGCCGCCGGCGCGCGGCGCATCCCGCTGTCGCTGCTGGGCCTGCTGCAATACACCGGGCCGACGCTGCAGCTGCTGCTGGGCGTGTGGCTGTGGCATGAGCCGTTTCCCGCGCAGAAGCAGGCTGGCTACGCGCTGATCTGGATTTCGCTCGCGCTGTATGCGGCGGAAGGGTTGTGGATGAGCAGCCGGCAAAAGGCCGCCTCCATCCAGACGACTAATGAATCGCTATAAAATAACAAAGCATTCATTCTTCGCATAGATAAAATTGGTGCCCGGCAATGTCCGCACCGTCTGATGCCACGCCCCCCGTCCAGCGCAAGATCATCCATTGCGACTGCGATTGCTTCTACGCCTCGGTCGAGATGCGCGACGACCCGTCGCTGCGCGGCCGGCCGATGGCCGTGGGCGGCTCGCCCGACCGGCGCGGGGTGATCGCCACCTGCAATTACGAAGCACGTGCGTTCGGCGTGCGCTCGGCCATGGCGTCGGCGCAGGCGGTCAAGCGCTGCCCGGACCTGCTGATCCTGCGCCCGGCCATGGACAAATATCGCGAGGTGTCGCGCCAGATCTTTGCGATCTACCGCGAATACACCGAGCTGGTCGAACCGCTGTCGCTGGACGAGGCCTACCTCGACGTCAGCCTCTGCACGCAACACGCCGGCAGCGCCACCCGCATTGCCGAGGAAATCCGCCAGCGCGTGCGCGACCAGGTCGGCGTGACCGTTTCCGCCGGTGTGGGGCCGAGCAAATTCGTCGCCAAGATCGCCAGCGACTGGAACAAGCCCGACGGGCTGTTCGTGGTCCGCCCGGCGGCGGTCGATGCCTTCGTCGCGGCGCTGCCGGTCGATCGCATCCACGGGGTCGGCACGGTCACCGCGGCCAAGCTGCGGCGGCTGGGCGCGCAGACCTGCGGCGACCTGCGGCCGTGGTCGGCGGACCGGCTGCACCGCGAATTCGGCGCGTTCGGGGCGCGGCTCTACAAGCTGTGCCGCGGCGTGGACGAGCGCGAGGTCACGCCCGAGCGCGAGCGCAAGTCGATCAGCGTGGAAGAGACCTATGCCGACGACCTGCCCGACCTGCAGGCGTGCCTGGCCGAACTGGAGCCGCTGATCGCCATGCTCGAGGCGCGCATTGCCCGCGCGCAGGCGCACGGCACCATCGACAAGCTGATGGTCAAGCTGCGCTTTTCGGACTTCCGCCAGACCACGGTGGAATGCCGCGGCCAGGCGCCCGACCGCGCTGTCTATGCGCGCCTGCTGTCAGAGGGCCACGCCCGGCGCGGGCTACCGGTGCGGTTGCTGGGGGTAGGGGTGGCGACCAGCGACCGGGATCGGGCGCAGCTCGAGCTGTTCGAGTGGCGCCAAAATTATTAGCGCGAATAATCACATACCCAACCCTCATCACCAGATGATTATTCGCACTAATAAACCTGACGACTATTGCAGGTTGTTCCGCATCACCAGCACCCAGGGCATGTGCGAATTGGTCACGCCATCGATCCGCCCCGAATCGCCCAGTTCGATTTCTTCCATCGATACCGATTGCTGGACATTGCCGCCGATGGCACGCACCACCCGCGCCACCGGATCGACGGCCACCACGATGTCGCAATGCATCGGCGTGGTGCCGAAGCCGATCTCGGCAACATTGTCGAGGTAGCGGTCGCGTCCGCGTCCGGAACAGACGATATCGCCCGGGCGGGGCAAAGCCGGAACGGGCTCGATGCGGAAGGCGGGATGGGCAAGGATGCCGTCGCGCGCATCGACTACGTACATCGAATGTGACTGGCCGGTCAGGAACTGCTGCTCGTCCAGCCCGGCCTTGCGCAACACCCAGGAGATAAACACCGCCGACCAGGCCCACGCGCCTTGGGTGACCTGCCGGCAGCTGGGGGTCTCGCCAACGATGCCCCAGTAGCGCCGGGCCAGCATGCAGCCCACCGGCGTGGCCTCCATGCCGGTGCCGTCCGGAAAGGTCATGCAATCGGCGCGCGGCCACTTGACGCCGTTATTGTCGGTGTCGGCACTGGTGCCGGTGGCTGGCGCTCCGGTATCGGCTTGGTCGCCGGGTTGCACCTCCGGGGGTTCGGGCAGGGCCGGGGGCAGTTCGGGCGCGGGCACCGGGCTGGAGGTGACGCAGGCGCTGTCGTCGCGGCCGAGGCGCACCACCTGGCCGCCCCAGCGTGCCCACTCCTGCGTGGCGATCTCGACAATGCGTTCGCGCGGTGTGGCGCCGGGGGTTGTGACCGGCCGCTCATTGTCGGCCAGCGGGCGTGCCTGCGGCCGCGCGGGTTGGCTGACGGTGGTGCAGGCGCTCAGCAGCGCCAGCGCCGCGGCGGCGCAAATTGCTTGTGGAGAAACCTGTGGAATCCGCTGTGGAAAGCGCTGTGCATAACGCTGTGGAGATCTGCGGCGCAATGGACGGGCGAACATGGAAGCCCCACATGACTCGGCGCCCCGGCTGGCCTTGCATCGGCCTTGGCTGGACGCCGGTTGGTAGACCTGGCGCGCAACCGCTTCGGCAATGGCTTCAGCGATGCGGCGGAATACTGCAGAGAACGTCGATTCCTGTTGTGGATAACGTCCCCCGCCTGGCGCTCACCTGCGCCCTGGTCGAAGCTTGCGGCCGGCGGCGGCATGGCGGGGTCAAACAAACACGGGCCGTGCGGTGCAGCCCGTCAGGCTCACTGGTTGACAGCGTCCTTGAACTTCTGGCCGGCCTTGAACTTCACGGTCTTGGCGGCTTCCACCTTGATTTCTTCGCCGGTGCGCGGGTTGCGCGCCATGCGCTCGCCACGCTCGCCCTTGCTGAACGTGCCAAAGCCGATGAGGCTCAGCGTATCGCCCTTGGCCACGGCGTCCATGATGGCCGACAGGGTCACGTTCAGTGCCTGTTCTGCCTTGGCCTTGGTGAGACCGTCCACACCGGCTGCGATAGCGTCGATCAGTTCGGTTTTCGTCATGCTTCACTCCGTATCGAGTTGATAAAACACAGGCGTCCCGGTCGGCGGCAGCCAGGCTGGCGCCGCCCCGGCAAAGACGCCGCGGGCCACATGATACCGTGTCGGACAAGGCGCACCGGGAACAGATTGTTACCCGCAGTGTTCCGCGAGGCCGCATCAGGCCGTGGCTGGCGGCAAATCGGCGCATCGGCGAGGCAGGTTCCGAACACTGCCGCTGCGGCGCAAACGCCCCGCACCGAGCGCCGGGAGTGCCACATGGGGCTGCACGGGCTGCAGCCAGGCTGGCACGTCAGGGTAGGCCTGGTGGTCGGAATAAGGCCAGGAGGCGCTTTAGAGGCGTTTACAGGCTATCTGTGACCGTGACAGAGGACAAGGCAGCTTCCCCCACGTAAGCGCGCCTGCACGTGCTCAGGAGCCCCACACTCAATCTGCACTATGTTGCATGGCGGCGAGGCATGGAGTGCCGTGTCCGGAGGCACGGTATTCGGCCCATGCATGCCTGGATCCGGGTGGCCCCAAACGCGCGTATACCGGCACCGCCCCGGGACACCGGTATACGCCAGATACTTGCCGCTGCCCTGGGTCTGTCTTTCGGTTTACATCTTTCTTTCATGTATACAAATAGTGGTAGTAGGTAAACAGCGCCCCTGCCTGTGGAAAACCACGTAAACGTCTTTACCGTCAACGGTTTACGTAAACGAGAAGTGGTCGTATCCAGTGTTGGCCGCAGTGGATGAGTCAGCCTTGCGGATGAGGCTTGCGGTAAACCCCTCCGACTTATGCCCGAGGCATCCCCATGCGAGCCCCAGGCAGCCCACATCGAATCCGCGTGCTTTTCCACAGAAGGAGGCTGGGTTATCCACATGCGGCAGGCTTATGCGGACGAGCCGTATACTCGCCAAGGCGCGGGGGCGAGCGGTTAACCCAAGGTCGCGCAAGGCTGCGTATACGTGCCGCAGCCGCGCCGGTATCATGCCGATCGCGCCGGAACGGCCGGCACAGGCAAGCGACACGCACGGAAAGGCAAATGGCGGACAAGGCAAAGCACAAGGCAGCGGGCAAGAAGACAGCGAGCGACCGGATCGAGGTGCGCCAGTCGGGCGTGCACGGAAAGGGCGTATACGCGATCGCCCCCATCGCCGAAGGCGAGCGCGTGATCGAGTACAAGGGCGAGCACATCTCGTGGAAGAAGGCGCTGGAGCGCCACCCGCACGATCCCAGCGATCCCAACCACACCTTCTATTTCAGCCTGGACGACGGCAGCGTCATCGACGCCAAGTTCGGCGGCAACCGCGCGCGCTGGATCAACCACGCCTGCGAGCCCAACTGCGAGGCGCGCGAGAAGAAGGGCCGCGTCTATATCCACGCGCTGCGCGATATCGCCCAGGGCGAGGAGCTGTTCTATGACTACGGGCTGGTGATCGAGGCGCGCTATACGGCCAAGCTGAAGAAGGAATTCGAGTGCCGCTGTGGCAGTCCGCAATGCCGCGGCACCATGCTGGCGCCGAAGGACAAGAAAAAGAAGAAGTAAGGCCGGAGGCGGCTCAGGCGGCTCCGGCGGCCGACCCGGCCGGCTCGCACGGGATCCGGATCACGAAGCGCATGGTTGGCCGGCGCTCCGGCGTGCTGTCCGCGACTTGGGGGCTGGCCGGCTGCTGCGGCACATCCTCGATATGGATGCTGCCCTGGTGCAGGGTAACGATCTCATGCACGATGGCCAGCCCGAGGCCGGCACCGCCGCTCTGGGCCGCGCGGTCGCCGCGGAAGAAGCGCTTGAACACCTCTTCGCGCCGCTGCGGCGGGATGCCGGGCCCGTTGTCTTCGATCATCACCACCGCCATGCCGCGGTGGCCCATGGCCTCGCCGCCGGCGCGCACCGTGATGCGGCCGCCGGCCGGCACGTATTTCACCGCATTGTCGATCAGGTTGGACAGCGCCTCGCGCATCAGCAGGCGGTTGCCGCGCACGATTGCGGGTGCGCCGCCGGTGAAGGTGGGGCCGGGCAGCACCTCGAAGCCCAGGTCGATGCGGCGCGCGAGCGCCTGCGGCACCCATTCGGCGCCGGTCTCGAAGGCAAGCTCGGCCAGGTCGAAGTGCTCCACCGGCCCCAGCCGCTCCAGCGACAGACCAGGCTCCGCGCGCGCCAGCGACAGCAGCTGGTTCGACAGCCGCACCGCGCGGTCGGCGGCGGTCTGGACTTCGCGCAGGGCATGCCGGGCGACCTCCGGCGAATCGGCGTCCATGGCGCGGTCGGCATGCAGCTTGACCGCGGTCAGCGGGGTGCGCAGCTGGTGCGCGGCATCGGCGATGAACTTGCGCTGCGCATCGAGGGCGTCGCGCAGCCGCGCCAGCAGCGCGTTCAGGCCGCGGATCAGCGGCGCCACCTCGGCCGGCACCTGGGTTTCGTCCAGCGCCGCCAGAGAGCGTGCGGTCTGGCGGTTGAGCTTGTCGGCCAGGATCTGCAGCGGCACCAGCTCTTCCTTGAGCACGTGCGACAAGATCAGGCTGCCGACCAGCAACAGCAGGATCAGCGGCACCGACACCGACAGCAGGATCTCGTTGGCGGCGGTTTCGCGCCGGTCCAGCAGCTCGGCCACCTCGACCACGATGGGCCCCCGCGCGGGCTTGCCGGCCTCGCTGGTGCCGAGCTCGTCCACCGCGGCGCTGGGCAGCATCACCGGCAGCCGTACCGCGCGCACCTGGCGCCCGCTGAACCAGGCGTAGAACAGCCGGGCATCGTGCAGCGTGGTCTGGCCGGTGCCGTAGCCGAGCCACGTGTCCATGCCGCCGATCAGGCCATCGGGCCCGTGGATGCGCCAGTAGATGCGGTCGGTGCCCTCGGCCTCAACCAGCGTCTGCGCGATCATCGGGATGTCCTGCTCCAGGCGGGGGCCGGCGATGCGGATCTGCTGGGCGATATTGTTGGCCACGCCGTACAGCGCGCGGTCGAACACCTGCGTGGTGTAGTGCGCCGCCAGCCAGTAGGACAGCGAGCCGCTGGTCAGCACCAGCGCGAACAGCGGCGTCGCCAGCGCGCGCAGCAGGTGTACGCGCAGGCTGAGGCTCGAGCCGGGGCGGTTGGACTGGCGTGTCGATGCGGGCGCGCCGCCGGGCGCGTCAGCCGCGGCGGAAGCTGGAGGCACGTTCCGCGTGGCGATGCGCGAGGCGGTGCGCCAGGAAACGCGGGAGGAGGTGCGGGAAGAGGTGCGGGAGCGGGGCCACATTGCCGGCTGGGGCAGAAACAGGGCCGAGGATCAGGGCCGGGGATCAAGGCCGTTCGCGGACGGCGCAAGCGGCAGGAACGCTTTCATTGGCCGGCGCGGATCTGCAGCAGGTAGCCAAAGCCGCGCACGGTCACGATCTCGACATCGCAGTCCTCGAGCTTCTTGCGCACGCGGTGCACGTAGACCTCGATGGCCGTGTCGCCCACGGTATCGCCGCCTTCGCCGGCGGGGTGGGCAAAGGTGGCCAGGTGGTCCTGCAGCTGCGCCTTGCTGACCACGCGGCCCTGGCGCTGCAGCAGCAGCTCCAGCACGGCGAACTCGCGCGGCGACAGCTCCAGCGGCCGGGCGTCGATGAACATGCGGCGGTCGTTGCCGGACAGGCGCAGGCGCCCCAGGCGCACGTCGCGCTCGGGCGCGGCCTCGCCATGCTGGCTGCGGCGCAGCAGCACGCGCACGCGCGCTTCCAGCTCGGGCAGCGCGAAGGGTTTGATCAGATAGTCGTCGGCACCGGCGTTCAGGCCCGAGAGCTTGTCTTCCAGCTCGTCGCGCGCGGTCAGGATGATCACCGGGGTGATGCGGTTGCGGGCGCGGTAGCGCGCCAGCAGGGTCATGCCGTCGATCCCGGGCAGGCCCAGGTCGAGGATGACCAGGTCGTGCTGCTCGCGCAGCAGGTGTTCGGTGGCATAGACGCCGTCGTGGACGACGCGTACCTGATGGCCGGCTCGGGACAAGCCGGCTTCGACGCCGCTGGCAATCTGGCGGTCGTCCTCGATCAGCAGGATACGCATGGCGGCTTGGGCAGGAGGTTGGGCATGGCTGGAGGAGGGCCCATGCAGCACACGCAGGTGCGGGGCCTGCCGCAGATTGTACTAGGCGCGGGCGGCTGCTTCCTTTCGGTTTGCCTACATCCGCCCGGATATCTGCTGCCGCGCCGCTTCTCTGTCTGGCCTCAGCCCGGCACCACCAGCGCCGCCGCGGCGCGCTCGATGAAGTGGGCCAGGTCGATGTCGCGCTGCGTGAGGCCGTTGGCGTCATGGGTCGACAGCGTGATGTCGACGCGGTTGTAGACGTTGAACCACTCGGGATGGTGGTCGGCCTTGTCGGCCTGGATCGCCACGCGCGTCATGAAGCCGAAGGCGGCGTTGAAGTCGTGGAAGGTAAAGCGCTTGAAGATCGCGTCGCGGTCCTGGACGGTGGTCCAGCCAGGGAGTTCGGCGAGCAGCGTAGCTCGGGCTTGCGGGGACAGAGGGGTCATGGTGGGCTCGATCTGGGTCTTGGGAAATCGGCAGGCAGCGTCCGGGAACGCCGCCAAAGCGGACAGCCGGCCCGCCCGCGCCGTGGCGGCGGGCATGCCGGCATTGTTTCACAAAGCGGGAAGCGGGGCTGGCGCCCTCGGAATCAGATGTCGTCCGTGTCGGCCCAGCCTTCGCGGGTGCCGACGTTGATCACCTGGTCGCCCGGTACCACGTCGCCCGCGCCCAGCGTGGGCTGCGCGCGCAGTTCCTGGTACAGCGGGGCGAAGTCCGGGCGGGTCGCGTCGAACAGCTGCTCGAAGCTGTCGATCACGAAGTAGGTCTTCTGGAAGGTGTCGATGCGGTAGCGCGTGCGCATGATGCGGCGCACGTCGAAGCCGATCCGGTTGGGGCTGGCCGAATCCAGGCTGTAGACCGATTCGCCCTGGCTCGACACGATGCCCGCGCCGTAGATGCGCAGCCCTTGCTCGGTGCGGATCAGGCCGAACTCCACCGTGTACCAGTACAGGCGTGACAGCATGTCGAGCGCGCCCATGCCGGCCGCCTTCAGGCCGCCCTTGCCGTAGGCCTCCATGTAGTCGGCGAACACCGGGTTGATCAGCAGCGGCACGTGGCCGAACACGTCGTGGAAGCAGTCCGGCTCCTGCAGGTAGTCCAGCTGCTCGGGCTTGCGCATCCACCAGCTGGCCGGGAAACGGCGGTTGGCCAGGTGCTCGAAGAACACCTCGTCCGGCACCAGGCCGGGCACGGCGACCACCTGCCAGCCGGTGGCGCGCATCAGGGTCTCGTTGAGCTGGCCGAAATCCGGCACGCGGTCCTTTTCCATGCCCAGCGTGGCCAGCCCTTGCAGGAATTCGTCGCTGACCCGCCCCTGCAACATCGACGCCTGGCGCTCGTACAGCTTGCGCCAGATGGCGTGGTCGGTGCTGGTGTAGCGGTGCACCGGCTGCTCGATGGTGAAGTCGGGGCGCAGCGACTGGCCGGAGAGCAGGCCTGCGTCGAACTGTTCCCGCAGCTTGTCGGTGAGGGTGCCCTGGAAGGCGGCGGGGGCTTCAGTGGCGGCCATGGCGGGTGCGGACATGGGTTTGTGTCTCCTGTTATGCGTGGTCGCTGCGGCGCGGCAGCTCGGGATGCGGATTTACTGCGTAGTTTAGTGAGGGCATGCCGCATATACGCCGCAAAATCGGCTTGTCCTGGATTGATCGTGCATGTAACGTGCGTCATGCGATGACTCGATGCGGAATTTGTGTATGACTGCCCAAAGCGTCTCTCTCGATCCTTTCGACCTGGCCCTGCTGGCAGCGCTGCAGGCGGACGGCCGCTCCACCCATCAGCAGCTGGCGGAACGCGTGCACCTGTCGCCCAGCCAGGTCGGGCGCCGCCTGGCGCGGCTGGAAGCCGACGGTGTCATCACCGGCTATCGCATCAGCCTGTCGACCCAGGCCTTGGGGCTTGGCGTGCTGGTCTTTATCAGCGTCAAGCTGGCGCACCACGGCGACACCATCGTCGAGCGCTTCCGCGAGGAAATCCTGCTGCTGGAAGAGGTGCAGGAGTGCTATTCGGTGGCGGGCGAGGCCGATTACCTGATCCGCGTGGTCGTGCCGGACCTGCCCACGCTGGCGGAGTTCACCATGAAGCGGCTGATGCGGGTGCCCGGCGTGGAGAGCGTGCGCTCCAATATCGTGCTGACCGCGATCAAGTGCGAGGGGGCGCTGCCGCTGTCGCACCTGCGCTGAGCCGGCATTCCGGGTCGGCACGGAATGCGGCGTTGAATCTTTTCCCAGGGCGCCTTGCAGGATTGCGCGCCGGTCTTGCACTCCTGTGGCGTGCGTGTCACCCTCGCCGGGTGCCACAAAGTGGCGGAAAAGGGAGGATGGCAGGATGAAGGGAATCGTCGCCGGAGCCGATCGGGACCTTGGCAGGAAGCAGCCGGCGCGCGCGTCATGCGCCGCGGCATTGGCGCTGGGCGCCGCGCTCGCGCTGCTCGCCGGCGTCCAGCCCGCCGGGGCCGCCCAGGTCACCCGCTTTTCGCCGGAAGGCACGGTGGGGCAGGTCAGGCAGGTGGCGATCCGCTTCGACGAGGCCATGGTGCCGATGGGCGATGTGCAGGCCGCCGCGCCCGCCGCCGTGTCCTGCACCGGCGCCAGCACCAGCGGCCAGGCTCGCTGGGTGGATGCCAAAAACTGGGTCTACGATTTCACCAACGACCTGCCGCCCGGCGTGCGCTGCAGCGTGCGCATGCGCGCCGGGCTGAAAAGCGTCGCCGGCACCGCCTATGCCGGCAAGCCGGAATACCGCTTCGAGACCGGCGGCCCGACCGTGATCGCCAGCCGGCCGTCCGGCGGCGAGATCGGGGAAGACCAGGTCTTCGCGCTGCGCTTCAACGGCCCGGCCACGCCAGCATCGGTGCGCGAGCACGCCTGGTGCCAGGCGCAGGGGCTGGGCGAGCGTATCCCGGTGCGGCTGCTCGCCGGCAAGGAACGCGACGAACTGCTCGAAGCGATCCACTGGACCAAACTCGCCAAGCCGGTGCCAGACGCCGTGCATCTGCTTGCCTGCCAGCAGCGGCTGCCGGCCGCGGCGCGGGTGCAGCTGGTGCTGGGCGCGGGCATCGCCACGCCGTCGGGGATGGCCACGCGCGACGAGCGCCGCTTCGACTACACCGTGCGCGAACCCTTTACCGCCAGCTTCAGCTGCGAGCGCGAGCACGCGCAATCGCCGTGCACGCCGCTGCGGCCGATGTCGGTCACGTTCTCGGCCCCGGTGCCGCGCAAGCAGGCCGAGCAGGTGCTGCTGAAGACGCCGTCCGGCCGGCGCGCGCCGCAGTTCGATCCCGATATGGCGCCGGATGCCAGCGTCAGCGCGCTGACCTTTGCCGCGCCGTTCGCCGAGAAGGCAAGTTTCATCATCGAGGTACCAAAGGACCTGAAGGACGACAGCGGCCGCACGCTGTCCAATGCCGACCTGTTCCCGCTGAAGATCGCCACTGCGTCCATGCCGCCGCTGGCCAAGTTCGCCGCCGCGCCGTTCGGCGTGGTGGAGCGTTTCGGCGAACTGCCGCGCGGCAAGTCGCCGGCCGACTACCCGCCGCTGTTGCCGGTGACGCTGCGCAACGTCGAGGCCGATCTCGCCGTGCGCGGCATCCAGGCGCGTGCGGGCACGGTGATGAAACTGCGCGTGGACGACGATGCCGCGGTGATGCAATGGCTGGGCCTGGTGCGCCGCATGCATGAGTCCAGCTATACCCGCGGCGAGCTCGACGCGGTGCTGGCGGGCCGCTCGCCTTACCGCGTCAACAACCCGCGCAATGCGGTGTCGATCGAAACGCGCTCGGTGTCGTTGCTCGAGCGCGCGCCCGGCGTGCAGAAGCTGGCCGTACCCAAACCATCGGGCGACGGCCCGCGGCCGTTCGAGGTGGTCGGCATCCCGCTGTCCGAGCCGGGCTTCCACGTGGTCGAGATCGCTTCGCCGATGCTGGGCGAGGCGCTGCTCGGCAAGCGCGCGCCGATGTACGTGCGCACTGCTGCGCTGGTGACCAACCTGGGCGTGCATTTCAAGCTGGGCCGCAGCCTGGGCAACGAGGACGACGGCAGCCGCAGCGGCCTGGCGTGGGTCACGGCGCTCGACGACGGCAAGCCGGTGGCCGACGCTGCCGTCGCGGTGCGCGACTGCGGCGGGCGCCTGCTGGGCGAGGGCCGCACCGACGCCAGCGGCGTGGTGCGCTTCGCCAGACTGGACGCCGTGCCGGAATCGAATTGCGACCAGAACGGGCTGTCCGGCTACTTCGTATCGGCGCGCATCGCCGCGGGACACCCGCAGGCGCGCGGCAAGGCCGACATGGCCTTCGTGATGTCGGACTGGAACCGCGGCATCGAGGCCTGGCGCTTCAATGTGCCCACCGGCACCAGCACCGCGCCGACGGTGCGCGCGCATACCATCTTCGACCGTACCTTGCTGCGCGCCGGCGAGACCGTGTCGATGAAGCACCTGATCCGCGCCGAGACCGCGCAGGGCTTTGCCTTGCCGCCGGCCAGCCGCCCGCTGCCGACGCGCGTGGTGATCCGACACGACGGCAGCGGCCAGACCTACGAGCTGCCGCTGCAGTGGCGCCAGACCGCCACGGGCGGACGCAGCGCGGAAAGCACGTTCCAGGTGCCGCCCGCGGCCAAGCTCGGCGTCTATACCGTCGAGCTGGAAACACAACCATCACAGCAGACGCAGCAGGGTGAGGGCGCGAATGGCCGCAACGAAGGCTCGCGTACCTATCCCAGCGGCAGCTTCCGCGTCGAAGCGTTCCGGCTGCCGGTGCTTGCCGGCACGCTGCAGCTGGCCGGCAAGGCCGGCGCCGCGATCGCGCCGGCCGAGCTGCCGGTCGGCGTGGAAATCCACTACCTGTCGGGCGGCGGCGCGGCCGGCCTGCCGGTGCGCGTATCGGCGCTGCTGCGCGACAAGAGCGTCAGCTTCCCCGGCTATGACGAGTTCTCGTTCGATCCCCCGCGCCCGCAGCGGGAAAGTGCCAGCGGCGATGAGGAGATGGACGACTCGGAGCAGCCTGATGACGGCCAGAAGCTGGTGGCCGACAAGCTGCCGCTGACACTCGACAAGAACGGCAACGGCACCGTCACGCTGCGCAAGCTGCCCAAGACCGACGCGCCGCGCGACCTGGTGCTCGAAGCCGGCTTTGCCGACCCCAATGGCGAGATCCAGACGCTGCGCCAGACCGTGCCGTTGTGGCCGGCCAGCGTGGTGGTTGGCATCCGTTCCGAAGGCTGGGTCTCGGTGAAGCAGAAGCTGGCGGTGCACGGCGTGGTGCTGGACTTGGGTGGCAAGCCGGTCGCCGATGCCCCGGTCAAGCTCAATGCGCGCGCGCGGATCACCACCTCGGCGCGCAAGCGCGTGGTCGGCGGCTTCTACCGCTATGACAACCGTACCGAGACGCGCGAGCTCGGCACCGTGTGCGAGACCCGGACCGATGCGCACGGCCGCGCGCGCTGCGAGGTAGCGCTGGAGCATGCCGGCCAGGTAGAACTGGTGGCAAGCGCGCGCGACAAGGAGGGACGCACCGCGCAGGCCGCTTCGACGGTGTGGGTCACGCGCCAGGGCGAACTGTGGTTCGGCGGCGAAAACCATGACCGCATCGACCTGTTGCCGGAGAAGAAGTCCTACGCGCCGGGAGACACCGCGGTGTTCCAGGTGCGCATGCCGTTCCGCCACGCCACCGCACTGGTGGCGGTGGAGCGCGAGGGCATCTACCAGACCCAGGTGGTCGGGCTGCATGGCAGCGATCCCACGGTGCGCGTGCAGGTCAGGCCGGAGTGGGGGCCCAATGTCTATGTGTCGGTGCTGGCTTTGCGCGGGCGTCTGCATGAGGTGCCGTGGTATTCGTTCTTTACCTGGGGCTGGCGCCAGCCCGGCGAGTGGTGGCGCGCCTTCCGCAGCGAAGGCCGCGAATATGCCGCGCCGACGGCGCTGGTCGACCTGTCAAAGCCGGCGTTCCGGCTGGGGCTGGCCGAGATCAGGGTGGGCAATGCCGGACATCGGCTCGATGTGACGGTGACCCCCGACAAGACCACCTATCCCGTGCGCGGCAAGGCGCGCGTGGCGATCCAGGTCAGGCTGCCCGACGGCAAGCCGGCCGCCAATGGCGAAGTCGCGCTGGCCGCGGTCGACCAGGCACTGCTGGAGCTGATGCCCAACACCAGCTGGGACCTGCTTGATGCCATGCTGCAGCGGCGCGGCTATGGCGTGGAAACGTCGACCGCGCAGATGGAGATCATTGGCCGCCGGCACTACGGGCGCAAGGCGCTGCCCGCCGGCGGTGGCGGCGGCAAGAGCCCGACGCGCGAGCTGTTCGACACGCTGCTGCTGTGGAACCCGCGCGTGCAGCTTGATGCCGAAGGGCGCGCCAGCCTGGAAGTGCCGCTCAACGATTCGCTGACCAGCTTCCGCATCGTCGCCGTGGCAGACCTGGGCGTGGGCCGCTTCGGTACCGGCAGCGCCACCATTGCCGCCACGCAGGACCTGCAGGTGATCTCGGGCCTGCCGCTGCTGGTGCGCGAGGACGACCGCTACCGCGCCATGTTCACGCTGCGCAATACCACGAAGCGCGCCATGACGGTGCAGGCGAGCGCGCGCGCCACGCTGCTCGGTAATGATGGCACGCTGCCGGCGCAGACCGTGCAGATTCCGGCGGGTGAGGCGCGCGAGATCGGCTGGGACGTGACCGCGCCCACGCTGCTGGCGTATGCGCGCAGCGGCACCGTGATGTGGGAAGTGCAGGCGAGCGAGCAGGGCGGCGGCAATGCCGGCGACCGCATCAAGGTCTCGCAGCAGATCGTTCCCGCGGTGCCAGTGACGGTGCAGCAGGCCACGCTGGCGCAGGTGGCGCCGTCGCTGTCGGTGCCAGTCAAGGCGCCGCCGGGCGCGCTGGCGGACCGTGCCGGCAAGGTGCGCGGCGGGCTGCAGGTGAACTTCCAGTCGTCGCTGGCGGGCGGCATGCCGGGGGTGCGCGAATGGTTCCGCAACTATCCGTTCACCTGCCTGGAGCAGCGTGCGTCGAAGGCGATTGGCCTGAATGACACGGCCGCGTGGGAGGCGCTGATGACGCAGTTGCCGTCGTACCTCGATGCCAACGGGCTGGTTGCGTATTTCCCTCTGGCTTCGGATAGCGACTACGGCAGCGAGGTGCTGACCGCCTACCTGCTGGCCGTGACCGACGAGGCCGCGCGCGCCGGGTTGGCGCTGCGCATTCCCGACGCGCAGCGCGCGCAGATGGAGCGCGGACTGACCGACTTCGTCGAAGGCCGCATCCGCCGCGACAGCTGGTCGCCCGCGGGCGGCACGCAGTACCTGGAGGTGCGCAAGCTGGCCGCGCTCGAAGCGCTGTCGCGCACCGGCCACGCACAGGCGCGCATGCTGGATGCGATCCAGATCCTGCCGGCGCAATGGCCGACCTCGGCGCTGCTCGACTGGACGCTGCTGCTGACGCGCATGGCCGATATCCCGCAGCGCGAGCGGCGACTGGCCGAGGCGCAGCAACTGCTGCGCTCGCGCCTGACGGTGCAGGGCACGCGGCTGGCATTCTCCACCGAGCGCAACGACAACTGGTGGTGGATGATGGCCGGCGGCGATGCCAACGCCGCGCGGCTGCTGACGCTGGCCGCTGAACTGCCAGGCTGGAAAGAAGACGCGCCGCAGCTGGCCACCGGCCTGATCGGCCGGCAGGTCCGTGGCGCCTGGGGCACGACCACCGCCAACGCGTGGGGCATGCTGGCGGTGACGCGCTTTGCGCAGGTGTTCGAGAAGACGCCGGTGGCGGGCAGCACGCGCGTCTCCGTGAGCAACGCCGCCGATGCCACGCGCAGCTTCGACTGGGCGCGCGCGCAGCGCACCGACGGCGTGGCGCAGGGCAGTGTCGACCTGCCGTGGCCGGCAGGCGCGGACGGCGGCTCGCTGCAGGTCGAGCACACAGGCGCGGGCCATCCGTGGGCGACGGTACAGGCGCTCGCCGCAGTGCCGGTCACGGCGCCGCTGGCCGCGGGCTACCGCATCAAGCGCACCGTGACGCCGCAGGAGCAGGCGGTGCCCGGCAAGTGGTCGCGCGGCGACGTGTACCGCGTCAAGCTCGAGATCGATGCGCAGGCCGACATGACCTGGGTGGTGGTCAGCGACCCGGTGCCCGCCGGTGCCACCATCCTCGGCAGCGGCCTGGGCCGCGATTCGCAGATCGCCACGCGCGGCGAGCGGCGCAAGGGCGTGGCCTGGCCGGCCTACACCGAACGCACGCCGCAGGCGTATCGCGAGTACTTCGGCTACCTGCCCAAGGGCACGGTGTCGGTCGAGTACACGGTGCGCCTGAACAACGCCGGCGAGTTCTCGCTGCCGCCGTCGCGCGTCGAGGCGATGTACGCACCCGACGTGTTCGGCGTGGCGCCGAACGCGCGGCTGGTGGTCGGGGCGCGCCCATGAGCTGGATCGCGCTGAGCATGCCGGCGCGGGTGCGCGAGTGGTGGCTCGCGGGCGCGCTGGCGGGCGTGATCTATGGCGCGTTGCTGGTGCAGGTGGCGATGGAGTTGCCCGAAGGCGCGCCATTGACCGGGCAGATCGCCATGCAGCCGTTGTGGAAGACGGCGATGGCGCTGCTGCTGGCGCGTGCCGCGTGGTTCCACCGGCCGCTGCCGGAACGGCGCTGGCTGGTGACCGCGCTGGTATGTTCGGCCATCGGCGACTTTCTGCTGGCGGTGCCAGCGCTGTCGTATTCGTTCGTGGGCGGGCTGGGTGCCTTCCTGCTCGCGCACCTTGCGTACCTGCGGCTGCTGGTGCCGCTGGCCGGCGACCTGCGGCCGCACCGGCTGATCGCATGCGGCGCCATGCTCGGCGTGGCCGGGACCATGCTGGGCCGCTTCTGGCCCAATCTCGGCACGCTGGCGGTGCCGGTGTCGCTGTACGTGGGCGTGCTTGCGGCGATGGCGTGCAGCGCGCTGGTGGCGCGGCTGCCGACGCCGCTTGCGGCGCTGGGCGCGCTGTGCTTTGCCGCGTCGGACATGATGATCGGCATCGCGCGTTTCCTGGTGCCGTTCGAGACCTTCGCGCTGGGCATCTGGTGGACCTACGCCGCGGCGCAGGTGCTGCTGGTGGCGGGCATCGTGTCGGGACGGTCTGGGTCATGATACTCATGAAGCGGCGCGGCGCGCGACTGGCCCGGCTGGCGCTGTTGCCGCTGCTGCCGCTGCTGTGGAGCGGCCACGCCGCCGCGTTGCCGGCCTTCGCGCAGGTGCGCGACGACTGGCGCAGCGCCGACGTGGTCGTGCTGGACCGCCACGGCGATGTGGTCGGACGGGTACGCGACGACTTCCGCGCACGCCGCGGCGACTGGGTCACGCTGGCGCAGACTTCGCCGGCACTGCGCACGGCCATCGTGCTGTCGGAAGACAAGCGCTTCTATGCGCATAGCGGCGTCGACTGGCAGGGCGTGGCCGCGGCGGCGTGGGCCAACCTGTGGAACACGCGCACGCGTGGCGCCTCGACGCTGACCATGCAACTGGCCGGACTGCTGGACGACGACCTGCGCCGGCCCGGCGCGGCGGCGCAGGGGCGCAGCTTCACGCAGAAGGTCGGCCAGGCCGCGGGCGCGGCGATGCTGGAGCGCAGCTGGAGCAAGGATCAGATCCTCGAGGCGTACCTGAACCTGGTGCCGTTCCGCGGGGAACTGGTCGGGCTGTCGGCGATGTCGCAGGTGTTGTTCGGCAAGTACCCGGAAGGGCTCGATGCGCGCGAATCGGCGCTGGCGGTGGCGCTGGTGCGGGCGCCCAATGCGCCGGCCGTGCAGGTGGCGCGCCGGGCCTGCGGCATCCTGCGTGAAATGCGGCTGCCGCGCCAATGCGAAGGGCTGGAGGGCTACGCGCAACTGGCGCTGCTGCGCACCGGGCCGGTGGCGCAGCGTAACGCCGCGGCGCTGGCGCCTGCGACGGGGCAGCCGCTTGCCTCGCTTCCAGCTCCGCACCTCGCGCGCCGGCTGGTCAGTGAGGCGCGCGCGCGGCTGGCGCCGGGTGCCCCCATGCCAGCGCGCATGGCATCCACGCTCGACGCACGGCTGCAGCGCGTGGCGGCAGCAAGCCTCGACCGGCACCTGCGCGAGCTGGCCGGGCGCCATGTCGAGGATGGCGCGGTGGTGGTGATCGACAACGCCAGCGGCGACGTGCTGGCCTATGTAGGATCGTCCGGCGCGCTGTCGTCGGCCGCGCAGGTCGACCACGCGGCCGCGCTGCGGCAGGCCGGCTCGACGCTCAAGCCCTTCCTGTACGCGCAGGCGCTGGAGGAACGGCGCCTGACCGCGGCGTCGCTGCTCGACGACCGGCCGGTGAACCTGCCGGTGGGCGGCGGACTTTATGTGCCGCAGAACTACGACCACCGCTACGCCGGCTGGGTCAGCACGCGGGCGGCGCTGGCGGCATCGCTGAACGTGCCGGCGGTGCGCACGCTGGTGATGGTGACTCCGCACCGCTTCCACAAGCGGCTGGTGGCGCTGGGCCTGCCGCTGACCGAGGCGGGCGACTACTACGGCTACAGCCTGGCGCTGGGCAGCGCCGACGTGTCGCTGCTGGCGTTGACCAATGCCTACCGCGCGCTCGCCAACGGCGGACGCTATGCGCCGCCGCAACTGCGCGAAGGCGCGCCTGTTGCTGCGCCCGTTGCGGTCATGCAGCCGGGTGCGAGCTACGTGATCGGCGATATCCTCGCCGACCGTCACGCCCGCGCCCGCACCTTCGGCCTGGACAGTCCGCTGACGACGCGCTTCTGGACAGCGGTCAAGACCGGCACCAGCAAGGACATGCGCGACAACTGGTGCATCGGCTGGTCGCAGCGATATACCGTGGGTGTGTGGGTCGGCAATGCCAGCGGCGCGGCCATGCGCGACGTTTCCGGGGTGTCCGGCGCGGCGCCGGTGTGGCATGAAGTCATGGAAGCGCTGCACCGCGCGCAAGGCAGCCGCGCGCCGGAGATGCCCGCGGGCGTGCAGCGCGTGACCCTGAATTTCGATGATGGCCTCGAGCCCGCGCGGGAGGAGGTGTTTCTCGCCGGGACGGCCATCGCGCGCGTCAGCGTTGGCAAGCCCGCTGCGTCGGCCAGCGCCGCACCGGCGATCGCCAATCCGGCCAACGGCACCGTGTTCGCGCTTGATCCCGACATGCCGCCCGCGTCGCAGCGCGTGTGGTTCCAGGCCGAAGGCGTCGCCGGGCAATCCGCGCGTATGGTGAGCTGGCGCATGGATGGCAAGCCGCTCGGCCGCGGCGCCGAGGTGGCATGGCTGCCGTGGCCGGGACGCCACCAGGTGGAATTGCTGGACGCCGCCGGCAAGGTGGTGGACCGCATCGGCATCGAAGTGCGCGGCGCAAGTGCGCGCGCGCCAGATGCCTCAGCGGGACGCCGACCCCGCTGACACAGGCCCATGCGCCTTGAGGAAATCGACGAACGCGCGCAGCTTGGGCGGCATCAGCGCGCGGCCCGGGTAGTACAGGTAGAAGCCGTCGAACGGCGCCAGCCAGTTCGAGCGGCTGGGTATCGGCCTGGTTCCGTACAGCCCGCTGGGGCGCGGTTTTCTGACTGGTGCTATCCGCAGCCCGGAGGATTTTGAGGCGGACGATTTCCGCCGCACCAACCCGCGTTTCATGGGCGAAAACTTCGCGCGCAATCTGGCGCTGGTCGACACGGTGCGCGCACTGGCCGCCGCCAGGGGCTGCACGCCGGCACAGCTTGCGCTGGCGTGGGTGCTGGCGCGCGGCCCGCAGGTGGTGCCGATTCCCGGGACCCGCCGCATTGGGAACCTCGACGAAAACCTTGGCGCGCTGGAGGTGCGGCTCGACGCAGCAGAACTCGCGGAAATCGATGCCATCTTCCCGGCTGGTGCAGCGTCGGGTACGCGCTACGCCGAGCATGTGATGCCGATGCTCGCGCGCTGAGGGGCACCGGCCGCCGCATAATGGCGGATCCTGAATTGCTTGCCGGAGTGTCCCGCATGTCCCTGCTTCCCCTCGATGCCGCCAGCACGGCGGCCCGCCTGCCATATCCCGAACTGGCGCGCGCCATCGCCGACATGCTGGCAGAGCTGCGCGACGGCACGGCCATGGCGCCGCCGCGCATCGCGCTGCCGGTGGGCGATGCGGAACGCGGCGAGGGTACGTTGCTGGTGATGCCGGCGCGCAACCGCAACCTGGTGATGACCAAGAACATCACCGTGCACCCCGGCAATCCGGGGCGGGGGCTGCCCAGTATCCTTGGCGAAGTGGTGGTGGCCGACGCGCATACCGGCGCGCGTCTTGCCATGCTCGACGGACCCACGGTGACCGGCCGGCGCACCGCGGCGGTGTCGCTGCTGGCGGCGCAATGCTTCGCCGCGCGCACCGACGGCGAACTGCTGATCGTCGGCGCCGGCGTGCAGGCGCAGACGCACCTGGAGGCCTTCGTCGCCGGGCTGGGCGTGCGCAAAGTCTGGCTGCAGTCCCGCACGCGCGACAAGGCCGAGGCGCTGGCAGCGCAGGCGCGTGCGCTTGGGGTCGAGGCCGAAGTGGCCGACACCGTCGCCGCGGTGCTGCCGCGCGTGTCGATGGTGGTCACGGTCACGTCCAGCCGCAGCCCGGTGCTGCCGGACCTGGACAGCGGCCTCTGGCGCGACGACCACTTCATCGCCGCGGTCGGAGCCTTCCGCCCCGACATGTGCGAACTGCCGCCGCAGCTGTGCCATGCGGCCGCGGACCATCGGCGCCTGCTGGCCGATACGCTGTTCGGCATCGAGGACGAAGCGGGCGACCTGCTGCAGGCGGGTATCGACTGGACCGCCGTGCAGCCGTTCGAGACAGCGATCCTGCAGGCGGATGCCATCCGCGCACGCGGCGGCAGCCCGTTGGTGTTCAAGAGCGTGGGCTATGCGCTGTGGGACCTGGCGGCGTGTGTGCTGGCCAGCCGCGCCTGACTGGGTGGGCGCTGTTGCACAGCCAGCACCAGACCCTCGCACCATTCAGGGTTTTTTCCGGCGCGCGGCATAAAGCGTTGCGCCGACGCAGCGTTTACCCGGCCTCGGCACGCTTGCAGTCGGGTTTTTTTAGTGGTTAACCCTTACTTTAGGGGGCGTCCTCTACGAATCTGTATCGTCGGTGAAACAGTCCCGCCTCCACAGCCGGATAATGCATGTGGCGGTAAATGAATGTGGAGTAAGAGGACTATGAAATCGACCTACAAGAAGAAGATGCTGGCGGCCGGCGCTGTCATGGCGTTGGCAGGAGCCGCACAAGCACAGTCGGCCGGCAGCAATATCGTCAGCCTGGGCTGGTTCCGCGTGATGCCGAACAGCTCCGCCGACCCGATGACAGTCGACAGCATCAATGGCCGGCCGGTCAACATGACCCGTGCCAACACCGGCGCCGATATCGAGACCGCCGACACCCTTGGCCTGGCGTTCACGCACTTCTTCACGGACAACATCTCGGGCGAGTTGGTTGCAGGCATCCCGCCCAAGCATGACGTCACGGGCACCGGCGAGTATGCCAAGTACGGCAAGCTCGGCTCGGTCAAGCAATGGAGTCCGGCGCTGCTGGTCAAGTACCACTTCTTTGACGCCAAGACCAGGTTTCGCCCGTATGTTGGCATCGGTGTGAACTACACGTGGTTTACCGATGAAACCATCACCAACCAACAGTTCGTCGATGGTGCGTTCGGCCTCCCCGGCGCCAGGATGACCGCCAGCGCCAAGCCGTCGTGGAACCCGGTGTTTAACATCGGCGCCAACTATGCGATCAACGACAACTGGTTCGTCGGCCTGTCGGTGTCGTACCTGCCGCTGTCGACCACCGCCACGCTGACTACGCAGGCCGGGCCGGTGACGATCATTTCGCACACCAAGATCAAGATCGACCCGGTGGTGACATTCCTGAGCGTGGGCTACCGCTTCTGAGCGCAGCGCCACGGCCAATGTAAAAAAAGGGACGCCCGGGGGCGTCCCTTTTTGCTGCAAGCCTGCCGCTTACGACACCGACTTGACTGGATAGCCGGCGTCTTCGATTGCGTGCCGCAGCACCTGGGTGTCGGCGCCGCTGTCCACGCGCACGGCCTGGGTCGGTACGTCGGCGCTGACCTTGGCGGCCGGGTCGACAGCCTGCACGGCACGCGTGATGGCGCCGACGCAATGGTTGCAGGACATGCCTTCGACCTGGAACTGGATCATGCTGGAAACCTCCTGGAGGGGATGACTAGCGGCACGGCGCCGCGACAGACGTAGTGTGAACCTTGCCATGGAGGGAAGCGCAAGACGATTTTCAGAAGTGTCGCTAAAGAATCACGGGTATACCCTTGACCTTCCCATGATGGTAAGGTCCATGATGCTGACATCGACACTGTGGATGATCCAGGACCATGACCAGTTCCAGCGCTGTGCTCGCTCCGCAACCCGACAGGACCTTTGACGACGCGCCCGAATGGCGCCTGCCGATCGAGGGCATGACCTGCGCCTCGTGCGTGCGCCGCGTGGAGAACGCGCTGGCGCGCGTACCGGGCGTACGCGACGTGGCCGTCAACCTTGCCACCGAGGCCGCCACGCTGCATGGCGAATCCGCCGCGGTGCTGCCGGCCGCCGCGCGCGCTGTGGCCGATGCCGGCTATGCGGTGCCGCAGGACACCATCGAATTGCAAGTCACCGACATGACCTGCGCGTCGTGCGTGGCGCGCGTGGAAAAGGCTCTGCGAGCCGTGCCGGGCGTGGTGGAGGCGCAGGTCAACCTGGCCACCGAACGCGCCACGGTCAAGTTGCTGCGCGGCACCGCCGACGCCGCCGCTCTGGTGGCCGCCGTGGCCCGCGCGGGCTATGGCGCGACGCCGGCGGCCGGAGCCGAGGCCAGTGCAGTGGCTTCGGCGCAAGCCACACGCTCGCCTGCGTTCTGGGACGGCCCCTGGCCGGTGGCGATCTCTGCCGCGCTGTCGCTGCCGCTGGTCGCGCCGATGGTGCTGGAATGGTTCGGCGTGCACTGGATGCTGCCAGCCTGGGTGCAGTGGCTGCTGGCGACGCCGGTGCAGTTCGTGTTCGGCTGGCGCTTCTACAAGGCCGGCTGGAAGGCCGTGCGCGCGGGCGCCGGGAATATGGACCTGCTGGTGGCGCTGGGCACGACCGCGGCCTACGGCCTGTCGCTGTGGCTGATGTGGCGCACGCCCGCCGATGCCATGCCGCACCTGTACTTCGAAAGCGCGGCGGTAGTGATCACGCTGGTGCGGCTCGGCAAGTGGCTGGAGACGCGCGCCAAGCGCCAGACCGCCGAGGCCATCCGCGCGCTGGCGGCTCTGCGCCCCGATATCGCGCGCGTGCGCCGCGGCGGCCAGGAAGCCAGCGTGCCACTGGCGTCGGTGCGCGTCGGCGACGAGGTGGTGGTGCGCCCGGGCGAGCGCATCCCGGTCGACGCCGAGGTGATCGAAGGCAGCAGCCACGCGGACGAGTCGATGCTGACCGGCGAGAGCGTGCCGGTGCCCAAGAAGCCGGGCGACCGGCTGACCGGCGGCGCGATCAACTTCGAAGGGCTGCTGGTGGCGCGCACCGTTGCCGTCGGCGCCGAGACGGTGCTGGCGCGCATCATCCGCATGGTCGAGCATGCGCAGGCGGCCAAGGCGCCGATCCAGCGCATGGTGGACCAGGTCAGCGCGGTGTTCGTGCCGGTGGTGCTGGTCATCGCGCTGGTGACGGTGCTGGGCTGGGGCCTGCTGGGCGGAGACTGGGAAGCGGCGCTGCTAAACGCGGTGGCGGTGCTGGTGATCGCCTGCCCGTGCGCGTTGGGACTGGCCACGCCGACGGCGATCATGGCTGGCACCGGCGCAGGGGCGCGTGCCGGCATCCTGATCAAGGACGCCGAGGCGCTGGAAGTGGCGCATCGCGTCAGCGTGGTGGCGTTCGACAAGACTGGCACGCTGACGGTCGGCAAGCCCGAAGTGGTGGCGCTGCATGCCGCCAGTCCTGCCGATGCCGACGGCGGCGTGCTGCTGGCGCGTCTGGCCGCGCTGCAGACCGGCAGCGAACACCCGCTGGCCCGCGCGGTGCTGGCTGCGGCGCGGGCGCGCGGCATCGCCGTACCCAGGGCCGAGGACGTCCAGGCGCTGCCGGGCCGCGGCATTGCCGGCGTGGTCGACGGCAAGCCGCTGCAGCTCGGCAGTGAACGGTTGCGTGAATCGCTGGGCGCGGAAGCGGGTACGCTGGCGCCGGTGGCGCAGCGGCTGCGCGACGAAGGCCGCACCGTGTCGTGGCTGGTCGAGACCACGCCGCCGCGCGTCGTCGGGCTGGTTGCGTTCGGCGATTCGATCAAGCCGGGCGCACCCGAGGCGATTGCCCGGCTGCGCGCGGCGGGCGTGCGCACCGTGATGCTGACCGGCGACAACGCCGGCGCGGCGGGGCGGGTGGCGCGCGAGCTTGGTCTCGACGACGTGCAGGCCGAGGTATTGCCCGAGGACAAGGCCGCGCGCGTGCAGGCACTGGGGCAGGGCGGCGCGGTGGTGGCGATGGTGGGCGACGGCATCAATGACGCGCCGGCGCTGGCGGCGGCCGATGTCGGCATCGCCATGTCCACCGGCACCGACGTGGCCATGCACGCCGCCGGCATTACGCTGATGCGCGGCGACCCGGCGCTGGTGGCCGATGCGCTGGCGGTTTCGCACCGCACCGTGCGCAAGATCCGGCAAAACCTGTTCTGGGCATTCTTCTACAACGTGGTAGGCATTCCGCTGGCGGCGGCGGGGCTGCTGAACCCGGTGGTGGCGGGCGCGGCAATGGCGTTCTCCAGCGTCAGCGTGGTCAGCAACGCCTTGCTGCTGCGGCGCTGGCATCCTCAATCCGGCGCCACGGCCACGGCACCGGGAGGCGAGCGATGAATATCGGCGAAGCGGCGCAGGCGTCGGGCGTGTCGGCCAAGATGATCCGGCACTACGAATCGATCGGGCTGGTGGAGGCACCGCCGCGCACCGAGGGCGGCTATCGGCGCTATGACGAACGCGCGGTGCATACCTTGCGCTTCGTGCGGCGCGCCCGTAATCTGGGCTTCTCGCTGGACGAAATCCGCAACCTGCTGTCGCTGTGGCGCGACCGCGGCCGCGCCAGCGCCGATGTCAAGGCGCTGACGCTGAAGCACGTGGCCGATCTGGAGCAGCGCATCGCCGAACTGGCCGCGATGCGCGATACATTGCGGCAGCTGGCGCAGCATTGCAGCGGGGACGAGCGGCCGGATTGCCCGATCCTGGCCGATATCGCGGACGTGCCTGACATCGGCGGCACGCGCCACGCGGAGCGGGAAGGACACGGCTGTCACTGATTGTCTTTTGGCCTGCAGCAATGCCGGCGCACACGCAGGCCTGGCCGCAGAGGAGACCGTAGCGCATGGCACAACCGATGACGGACGATCACGCTTCCGCTGGTTCTACGGGCGCTGCCGAGGCCGCAGGCACCACCACAGCCGCTGGCCCCGCCATTGCGCACGCACCCGTGCAAAGCCGCCAGCGCATGCGCGACGGCACCGAACTGCTGCTGCGCTCCTGGCTGCCCGATCCCGGCCGCTTTGTCGAACCGCTTGGCTCGGTGCTGCTGGTGCACGGGCTCGCTGAACACGCCGGCCGCTACCAGCACGTCGCCGACCTGCTGTGCGGATTGGGATTGCGCGTGCGCGCGTTCGACCTGCGCGGCCACGGCGCCAGCGGCGGCGCGCGCATGGTGGCCGATCATCCCGACATCTATCTCGAGGACCTGGCCGAGATCTACGACGCCGCGCTGCATGGCTGGAACGAGCTGCCGATCCTGCTCGGCCACAGCATGGGCGGGCTGATCGCGGCGCGCTTTGCCACCGCTCGCGTGCGCCCGGTGCGCGCGCTGGTGCTGTCATCGCCCGCGCTGGCGCTGCGGCTGTCGCGGCCGATGCTGGCGCTGCACCGCGTGCTGCTGGCGCTGGCGCCGCGGCTGCGCGTGCCCAACCCGATCGACGCGCGGCACCTCTCGCACGACCCGGCCGTGGTGGCGGCCTACCGCGCCGACCCGCTGGTGCAGACCACCATCACCGCCAGCGTGCTGGAGAGCTTTATCGGCGGCATGGCGCAGGCACAGGCCGATGCCGCGCGGCTGGAGGCACCGATGCTGATGCTGGTCGGCGGCGCCGACCGCGTGGTCGATCCGGCGGGCAGCCGCAGCTTCTTCGACAATGCGCCGCCCGACCTGCGTGACGAGGTCTGGTATCCGCACGGCTACCACGAGATCTTCAATGAAGCGCAGCCATTGCGTAGCGAAGTGTTCGCGGCGCTGAGCGACTGGCTGCAGCGGCACCTGCAACCTTCCGCGACCGCCAAGCCGCCACCGGCCTAAGTCCGGAACACCGACTCCGCCACACCGAACACCGCGGCCACCACCGGGTCGTCGCGGCGCGTCGCCAGGCATACCAGGGTCAGCTCGGTCCGCACAGACATGCCCTCGACGATCGCCAGTCCATGCGCATGCGACTCGCGCAGCGCAATCGAATCGCGTACCAGCGAAAGTCCCACGCCGGAACGGACCAGGTCCAGCATCGACGCTTCCTGGTCCACGTGCGCCACCTTGGGTACGCCGGCCGGGTCGACACCCGCCTGCGCGAAGCGCTCGCACAGCAGGCGGTTATGCGCCGACTCGGGCGGCGTCCAGATCCACGGCAGTGTTGCCAGCTGCGCCCATGAGCGCAGCGCGGTGCGCTCCTTCCAGCCCTTGGGCGCGACCACGTAATACGAAAAGGGCGTCAGCGTGAGCGCGTGGAAGCTCGCATCGGACGGCTGGCCCAGGTAGAAGCCGACGTCGAGCGCGCCGCTGCGTACCTGTTGCAGCACCCAGCCCGACATGCCGTGGCGCAGCTCGGTACTGATCTGCGGATGGCGCTCGACCAGTGTGCGCAGCATTGGTCCCAGCCGCGTGAATTCCGGGTCGAGGATGGTGCCGATCGCCAGGCGCCCGCGCACCGTGTGATGCATGGCATTGACGGTGTGCTGCAGGTCGCCGACGCCGTCGAGGATGCGTTCGGCCAGCGGCAGCAGCGCGGCGCCGTCCGCGGTCAGCGTCAGGCCGGCGGCGGTGCGTTCGAACAGCTTGATGCGCCACGCCGACTGCAGCGCCTTGAGCTGGAGGCTGACCGCGGGCTGGGTCAGGTGCAGCCGCTGCGCGGCGCGGGTCAGGTTGCCTTCGCGGGCGATGGCGACGAATGCGCGCAGGTGGTGGAGGTCCAAGGCAATGACGGTGGTTCGATGCGCGAGTGGTGCGGCGCAATATTTAGCACCGCTTATATTGCGTTTGACGATAAATCATTGGACGAGGCGGTGCAACTGCACCAAGCTTGCGCTCAACACGGCCCGCTGCGCCAGGTGCGGCAGACGACGTTGCGGCGATGTTATTACCGCGCGCAATGAAGCGGCCGATCCTCGATATCCCGTTTCAAGCAGGAGTGGAAGTGGAAGACATCCTTGCAGAAGCCAGCGCTGTGCAAACTACCGTTGGACATTTCATCGGGGGCCGGCAGACGCGTGGTGCGTCGCAGCGCCTGGCCGATATCTTCAACCCGGCGATCGGCGAAGTTGCCGCGCGCGTGGCGCTTGCCACCGCGCAGGACGTTGCCGACGCCGTGGCCGCCGCCAAGGCCGCATTTCCCGCATGGTCCGAGACGCCGCCGCTGCGCCGGGCGCGCATTCTGTTCAAGTTCAAGGAACTGCTCGACCAGCACCATGACGACCTGGCCGCGCTGATCACGCGCGAGCACGGCAAGGTGTTCTCCGATGCCAAGGGCGAAGTCACGCGCGGCATCGAGGTGGTGGAGTTTGCCTGCGGCATTCCCAACCTGCTCAAGACCGATTTCACCGACAACGTCGGCGGCGGCATCGACAACTGGAACCTGCGCCAGCCGCTGGGCGTGGTGGCGGGGATCACGCCGTTCAATTTCCCGGTGATGGTGCCGATGTGGATGTTCCCGGTGGCGCTGGCCTGCGGCAATACGTTCGTGCTGAAGCCGTCGGAGCGGGATCCGTCGCCGAGCTTGCTGATTGCGGATCTGCTGCGCCAGGCCGGCTTGCCCGATGGCGTGTTCAATGTCGTGCAGGGCGACAAGGAAGCGGTCGATGCGCTGCTGGCGCATCCGGATGTGCAGGCGTTGTCGTTTGTCGGGTCGACGCCGATTGCCGAGTACATCTATACGGAAGGGACCAGGCATGGCAAGCGGGTGCAGGCGTTGGGCGGGGCCAAGAACCACCTGGTGGTGATGCCGGATGCGGATCTGGACCAGGCGGTCGATGCGCTGATTGGTGCGGCCTATGGCTCGGCGGGCGAGCGCTGCATGGCGATCTCTGTGGCCGTGGCCGTGGGGGACGTTGCCGACAAGCTGGTGCCGCGGCTGGCGGAGCGGGCGCGTGCGCTGAAGATCCGCAACGGCATGGAGTCGGACGCCGAAATGGGTCCGCTGGTGACGGGGGCGCACAAGGCCAAGGTCGAGGGGTATATCGCCAGGGGTGTGGAAGAGGGGGCGACGCTGGTGGCCGATGGCCGGGGGCACAAGGTCGACGGGCATGAGAACGGGTTCTATGTCGGCGGCACGCTGTTCGATCACGTCACGCCCGACATGACCATCTACAAGGAAGAGATCTTCGGGCCGGTGCTGTCGGTGGTGCGGGTGCATGACTTTGCCGAGGCGGTGGCGCTGATCAATGCGCATGAGTTCGGCAATGGGGTGTCCTGCTATACCAGCGACGGTGGGATTGCGCGGGCGTTTGCGCGGCAGATCCAGATAGGTATGGTTGGGATTAATGTTCCTATCCCTGTGCCGATGGCATGGCATTCGTTTGGTGGATGGAAGCGGTCGTTGTTTGGGGACCACCATGCGTATGGAGAAGAAGGCGTGCGGTTCTATACGCGTTATAAGAGTGTGATGCAGCGGTGGCCGGATTCCATTGCCAAGGGGGCGGAATTTACGATGCCGGTGGCTAAGTGATGTTTTTTTGGGTAGGGCTGCGGCTGGGAATCTGGTGGTTGTTTCTATGCCCGGTTCCGCCCTTCAGGGCGGAATCGGGCGCATCAGATATCCGCCAGATGCCTGGCCGTCAGCACAGAAGACCAAAATGCAAACCAAACCCGCCATGGAGACATTCGACTACATTATCGTGGGCGCCGGCTCAGCCGGCTGTGTCCTGGCCAACCGCCTGACCCAGGACCCTGACATCAACGTCCTTCTACTGGAAGCAGGCGGCAAAGACGACTACCACTGGATCCACATCCCGGTAGGCTACCTGTATTGCATCGGCAACCCCCGCACGGACTGGCTCTACCGCACCGAAGCCGAAGCCGGCCTGAACGGCCGCTCGCTAGGCTACCCCCGCGGCCGCGTGCTGGGCGGATGCTCTTCCATCAACGGCATGATCTACATGCGCGGCCAGCGTGAAGACTACGACGAATGGGCCCGCCTGTCCGGCGACGATGGCTGGAAATGGGACAGCGTGCTTCCCCTGTTCAAACGCTGCGAAGACCACCACCGCGGCCCAAGCGAATTCCATGGCGCCCACGGCGAGTGGCGCGTCGAAGCGCAGCGGCTGCGCTGGGACATCCTCGAGCGCTTTGCCGATGCGGCAGAACAAGCCGGCATCCCGCGTACCGACGACTTCAACCGGGGCGATAACTTTGGCGTCGGCTATTTCGAAGTCAACCAGCGCCGCGGCATCCGCTGGAACACCGCCAAGGCCTTCCTGCGCCGCGCATCGGAGCGCCCGAACCTGACCATCGTCACCGGCGCGCAAGTCAGCGCGCTCACCTTCGACGGGCGCCGCTGCACCGGCGTGCAATACATCGGCGGCGGGCAGCCGCATGCCGCGGCTGCGCGGCATGAAGTCATCCTCTCTGCCGGCGCGGTCAATACGCCGCAGTTGCTGGAGCTGTCCGGCATCGGCCAGCCGGAACGGCTGCGCGCACTGGGCATCGACGTACGCCACGCCTTGCCCGGCGTGGGCGAAAACCTGCAGGACCACCTGCAGCTGCGCACCGTGGTCAAGGTCAACGGCGTGCGTACGCTCAACACGCGCGCCTCCAGCCTGTGGGGCAAGCTGTGCATCGGTGTCGAGTACGCCTTCAACCAGAGCGGGCCGATGAGCATGGCGCCGTCGCAGCTGGGGGCATTCGCGCGCTCGGATCCGTCGCAGGCACGGCCGAACGTGGAGTACCACGTGCAGCCGCTGTCGCTGGACAAGTTCGGCGACCCGCTGCACGCGTTCAATGCCTTCACCGCCAGTGCCTGCAACCTGCGGCCGACGTCGCGCGGCAGCGTGCATGCGCGCAGCGCCGATTACCACGATGCGCCGGTGATCGCGCCCAACTACCTGTCGACCGACGAAGACCGGCGTGTCGCCGCCGATTCGCTGCGCCTGACGCGCCGCATCGTGGCATCGCCGGCGCTGGCGCCGTACCAGCCCGAGGAATACCTGCCGGGTGCCGCATTCCAGACCGACGAAGAACTGGCCGAAGCCGCCGGCAGCATCGGCACCACCATCTTCCATCCCGTCGGCACCTGCAAGATGGGTCGCAGCGACGACGGCATGGCGGTGGTCGACAACCGGCTGCGGGTGTTCGGCATAGAGGGACTGCGCGTGGTCGATGCCTCGGTGATGCCGCTGATCACCTCGGGCAATACCAATTCCCCCACCATCATGATTGCCGAACGTGCCAGCGACATGATCCGCGAAGACCGCCGGCGCGGCGCGGGGGCGGCGGGAGCGATGGCGCCGGCGCCACTCGCCGCGGCGGAAAGCGCCTGAAGGTGGCAGGCGCAGGGTGCGCAGCATGGGAAATCGGGGCGCGAAAGCGCGCGGGCGCCAGGTGGCGTTTGCTGACCATGTGCGCCTGCAAAAAAACTGACACTTGGTTCATGTTTCATAGTGCAAACCCCGATGTTTTGCGATGCAACAGGCGCACACAATAGACGCCTCGGAGGGTGGGGGGCAGCACATTGTGCTGGTCTCGTTCTCCGGCGGGAGCCGCCCCGCACAGCCATAACAAAGACACCGCAGCACGCCGCGACCACGGACGTGCCTGACGGACGCGGCACAGGGCCTACAGGCCGGTTCGGACCATCAGTCAGTGCCGGGCATCACCCGGCGTACAACGAAGGGCGGGCAGGAGACATGAACCAGCAGGAAACCATCCTGGAAACGCGGAACCTCACCAAGGAGTTCAAGGGGTTCACCGCGGTGAGCGACGTCAACCTCCGGGTGCGTCGCGGCTCGATCCATGCATTGATCGGCCCCAACGGCGCAGGCAAGACCACTTGCTTCAACCTGCTCACCAAGTTCCTGGAGCCGACCACCGGCACCATCGTATTCAACGGCATCGACATCACCCGCGAAAAGCCCGCGCAGATCGCGCGCCGCGGCGTGATCCGGTCGTTCCAGATCTCGGCGGTGTTCCCGCACCTGACGGTGATGGAGAACGTGCGCATCGGGCTGCAGCGCCAGCTCGGCACCGCTTACCAGTTCTGGCGCAGCGAGCGCTCGCTCGATGTGCTCAACGACCGCGCCATGGAGCTGCTCGAGCAGGTGGGGCTGACCGAGTTCGCGCAGACGCTGACGGTGAACCTGCCGTACGGGCGCAAGCGCGCGCTGGAGATCGCCACCACGCTGGCGATGGAGCCCGAGCTGATGCTGCTCGACGAGCCCACCCAGGGCATGGGCCATGAGGACGTCGACCGCGTCACGCAGCTGATCAAGAAGGTCTCCGCCGGCCGCACCATTCTGATGGTCGAGCACAACATGAGCGTGGTCTCGTCGATCGCCGACAAGATCACCGTGCTGCAGCGGGGCGCGATCCTGGCCGAGGGGCCTTACGCCGAGGTGTCGAAGGACCCGCGCGTGATGGAGGCCTACATGGGCACGGCCGATGCCGAGCTGCAGGGCGCGCACTGAAGCGGGGGAAGGAAGATATGAGCACGATGAGCACGAACAACACTCCCGCACTCGAAATCAAGGGCCTGCAGGCCTGGTACGGCGAATCGCACATCCTGCACGGCGTCGACCTCACCGTGAACCGCGGCGAAGTGGTGACGCTGCTGGGCCGCAACGGCGCCGGCCGCACCACTACGCTGCGCGCCATCATGGGCCTGACCGGCGCGCGCAAGGGCTCGATCAAGGTCAACGGCAACGAGACCATCGGCCTGCCGACGCACAAGATCGCGCACTACGGCATCGGCTACTGCCCGGAAGAACGCGCGATCTTCTCCAGCCTGTCATGCGAGGAGAACCTGCTGCTGCCGCCGCAGCTTAAGGGTACGGACTCCGGCATGAGCGAGGCCGAACTCTACGACATGTTCCCCAACCTGAAGGAGCGCCGCCAGAGCCAGGGCACGCGCCTGTCGGGCGGCGAGCAGCAGATGCTGGCGGTGGCGCGCATCCTGCGCACCGGCGCCAACCTGCTGCTGCTCGACGAGATCTCGGAAGGGCTGGCGCCGGTGATCGTGCAGGCGCTGGCGCGCATGATCCGGATGCTCAAGCAGAAGAGGTACACGGTGGTGATGGTGGAGCAGAACTTCCGCTTCGCCGCGCCGCTGGCCGACCGCTTCTATGTGATGGAGCACGGCAGCATTGTCGAGCGCTTTGCGGCCACTGAGCTGGAAGCGAAGATGCCGGTGCTGCATGAGTTGCTGGGGGTCTGATCCGCGGGTGCACCGAACCTGCGCGGATCAAAGGTAGGGTACAGACGGCAGGACATGCCGCTGCAAGTCAAATCAGGAGACAAAGCAATGAAGAAGACACAAGTAGCTGCCACACTGGCGGCATTGTTAACGGCCATGACTGCCACTGCAGCCATTGCACAGGTGTCGAACGAAAGGATCAAGATCGGCTTTATCACGGACATGTCAAGCCTTTATGGCGACATCGATGGCAGGGGCGGTCTCGAGGCAGTCAAAATGGCGATCGAGGACCATGGCGGCAAAGTGCTTGGCAAGCCAATTGAGCTGGTTTCGGCGGACCACCAGAACAAGGCCGACATCGCCGCCTCGAAGGCTCGCGAATGGTTTGATCAGGAAGGACTGGACCTGTTGCTTGGCGGCACCAATTCTGGCGCGGCGCTGGCCATGAACAAGGTTGCGCTGGAGAAGAAGCGGGTATTCATGGAAGTTGGTGCCGGCACCGCGCGCCTGACCAACGAAGAGTGCTCGCCGTACACCGTGCACTACGCCTATGACACCGTGGCGCTGGCCAAGGGCACCGGCAGCGCGGTGGTGAAGCATGGTGGCAAGTCATGGTTCTTTCTGACGGCGGATTATGCCTTCGGGCACTCGATTGAAAACGATACTGCGGCGGTGGTAAAGGCCGGCGGCGGCACGGTGGCAGGTTCGGTGCGCCACCCGCTGTCGGCCTCCGACTTCTCGTCGTTCCTGCTGCAGGCGCAGTCGTCCAAGGCGCAGATTCTTGGCCTGGCCAACGCCGGCGGCGACGCGATCAATGCCATCAAGGCAGCCAGGGAATTCGGCATCACCAAGACGATGAAGATTGCCGGCCTGCTGATGTTCATCAACGACGTTCACAGTCTGGGGCTGAAGAACACTGAAGGCCTGCTGATGACCGACAGTTGGTACTGGGACATGAATGACGACACGCGCAAGTTCGCCAATCGGTACTTCACCAAGATGAAGAAGATGCCGAGCAGCGTTCAGGCGGCGGACTATTCTGCGGTGAGCACCTACCTGAAGGCGGTGGAAGCTGCCAAGACGGACGATCCGGACAAGGTCATGGCCGAGCTAAAGAAGACCAAGATCAACGACTTCTACACCAAGGGCTATATCCGCCAGGATGGCCGCGGCATCCACGACATGTATCTGATGCAGGTAAAGGCCCCAGCCGAATCAAAGAGACCATGGGACTATCTGAAGGTGGTAGCCACTATTCCGGGCGAGCAGGCGTTCGGCACAGTGGCAGAGTCCAAGTGCGCGCTGCTTAAGAAATAGGACATCCTCGCCGGCCTGAGGGCCGGCTGGTTTGTTCCCCTGTCACGAACCTGCTGCCAAGAAACCGGTAGGCCCATATACAGCGAGATGCAATAACTGCGATGGATGTCTTTGGTATTCCCCTGCCCGCCATGCTGTCCCAGCTCCTGCTGGGCCTCGTCAATGGCGCTTTCTATGCGATGCTGAGCCTGGGCCTGGCGGTGATCTTCGGCCTGCTCAACGTCATCAATTTCGCGCACGGCGCGCTCTTCATGCTGGGTGCGGTGCTGGCCTGGATGGGCATGGAGTACGCCGGGCTCAACTACTGGATCATGCTGCTGCTGTCGCCGCTGGTCGTCGCCGCCATCGGGGTGGTGATCGAGAAGACCATGCTGCGCTGGATCTACAAGCTCGACCATATCTACGGCCTGCTGCTGACGCTGGGCATCACGCTGGTGATCGAGGGCATCTTCCGCTCGGTCTACGGCGTTTCGGGCCTGCCGTACCAGACGCCCGACGCGCTGCAGGGGGCGACCGACCTCGGCTTCATGATCTTGCCGAACTATCGCGCCTGGGTCGTGGTGGCGTCGCTGGTGGTGTGCTTTGCCACCTGGTACGTTATCGAGAAGACCAAGCTGGGCGCCTACCTGCGCGCCGGCACCGAAAATCCCAAGATGGTCGAGGCCTTCGGCGTCAACGTGCCGCTGATGGTGACGCTGACCTACGGCTTCGGCGTAGCACTGGCTGCGTTTGCCGGGGTGCTGGCCGCGCCGGTGATCCAGATCTCGCCGCTGATGGGCCAGAACCTGATCATCATCGTGTTCGCGGTGGTGGTGATCGGTGGCATGGGTTCGATCATGGGGTCGATCCTCACCGGCCTGGGGCTGGGCGTGGTCGAGGGCCTGACCAAGGTGTTCTATCCTGAAGCATCGTCGAGCGTGGTGTTCTTCATCATGGTGATCGTGCTGCTGCTGCGCCCGGCCGGGCTGTTCGGGAAGGAGAAGTGATGAGCGCACCAACCACATCATCGACGCAGCCGGTGGCTGCCAACGCGGGCCAGGCAGGAAAGGGACAGGGCGTGCAGAAGAAACTGTTGTATGGATTGCTGCTGCTGGCGCTGATCGGCGCGCCGCTGGCGGGTGCCTATCCGGTATTCGTGCTCAAGGTGCTGTGCTTCGCGCTGTTTGCCTGCGCGTTCAACCTGCTGATCGGCTATACCGGGCTGCTGTCGTTCGGCCATGCCGCCTTCTTCGGCGGTGCCGGCTACGCGGCCGGCCATGCCATGAAGGCCTGGGGTGTGACGCCAGAGATCGGGCTGCTGCTGGGCACGGCCACCGGCGCGCTGATCGGCTACGTGGTCGGCTCGCTGGCGATCCGCCGCCAGGGCATCTACTTCTCGATGATCACGCTGGCGCTGGCGCAGATGCTGTTCTTTATCTGCCTGCAGGCGCCGTTCACCGGCGGCGAGGACGGGCTGCAGGGTATCCCGCGCGGCAAGCTGTTCGGCGTGCTGCCGCTGTCCGACGACCTGACGCTGTACTACGTGGCGCTGGTGATCATCGTCGCGGCCTTTGCGCTGATCGTGCGCACGGTGCATTCGCCGTTCGGCCAGATCCTGAAGGCAATCAAGGAGAACGAGCCGCGGGCGATCTCGCTGGGCTACGATGTCGACCGCTTCAAGCTGACCGCCTTCGTGCTGTCGGCGGCGCTGTCGGGGCTGGCCGGCTCGATCAAGGCGCTGGTGCTGGGCTTCGAGACGCTGACCGACGTGCACTGGTCGATGTCCGGCTCGGTGATCCTGATGACGCTGGTGGGCGGCCTGGGCACCTTGTCGGGCCCGATCGTCGGCGCCTTCGTCATCGTGGCGCTGGAAAACAAGCTGGGCGACATCGGCAGCTTCCTGGCCTCGGCCACCGGCCTGCAATGGTTCAACACGCTGGGCGAGTCGGTAACGATGGTGACCGGCGTGATCTTCGTGATCTGCGTGCTGACCTTCCGCCGTGGCATCATGGGCGAACTGCAGGCCCTGTTCAGCCGCAAACACGAGTGATCGTGGGACGACATGCCCGATTCTGGGGCTAGGGTTTTTTCTAGCTTGTCCTCGGTGCACCGCTTCGTTACATTCCATATACGGTTTTCGCAGGTTAAATGGAGGCGGAAGCGAGGAGACGACAGGCGCGCACCCGGTGTCGGGTAGCAGCGTTATAAAATAAAGGGCGTTGCCGGGTGATCCTCGGCAACGCTTTTTTCATTGGTGCTTCGCCTCTCGGCAGCGAGTCTCAATGCCTCGTCTATGCCGTACTCGCCTCATTTCGGGGCATCCATGCCGGATCGGCATCACCCCGGTCCCCGCCACATGCGACAATGCAGGCGCTTTCCGTTGCCCGCCATGCCTGCTTATCCCCCTGATTCCCAAGACCCGCCGCTTCCGGACGGTCCGGCTTGTCCTGACGCCGCACCGCGGCGGCCCATGCCGCAGTTGTGGGTACGCGCGGGCCAAAGTGCCGATGGCGCCATGCTGGAGGCGTGGCTGGCAGGCGTGCAGCCGTTGCCTGTGCCAGCGGCCAGGGCGCGGCGGCTGATGCTGGACGAGCTGCTGGCGCAGTCCGGACGCGGGATCTGCCTGCTGGCCCATGGCGCCGCGCCGGACGATGTGCTGGCCTGCCTGCCGGTGGCACTGGTGCCAAGCCTGGAACTGGCCGGTCTCGCCGCCCTGGCCACGGAATGGTGGGTTCGCCCCGGCCTTGATGCAGGCATGGCACGCGCCTGCCTGGACGCCAGCTGCGACACGCTGGCCGAGTGGGGGCGCGCCCATGGCATCCGCCATGCGCTGCTCGCCCCGGCGCTGGCCGGCTCGCAAGGCGGCGCGCCGCCCGGCTTTGCCCCGCATGCCGGCGGCATGTGGCTGCGCAATCTTGTGCCGGCGGCCAAGGTGCTCGGCTGAGCCGGCGCTGGCTCACCCGTCTTTTTCCTCCGCTTTCCTTTCCCCGTTCCTGCAATGATGGAGTTCGCATTCCTGGCGGTTGCCGCTTTTCTCGCCGGCACGATCGACGCGGTCGCCGGCGGCGGCGGCCTGGTCCAGATCCCGGCACTGTTCTCCGCCTATCCCGGCATGGCGCCGGCAACGCTGCTGGGGACCAACAAGGTAGGCTCGATCGCCGGCACCGCCAACGCCGCGCTGCGCTACGGCCGCAGCGTGCGCATCTACTGGGGCGCGACCGCGCCGGCGGTGGTGGCGGCCTTTGTCTTCTCGATGGCCGGCGCGTGGGCGCTGACCATGATCCCGGCCGAGCCGATGCGCAAGGCGTTGCCGTTCATCCTGGTGACGCTGCTGGTGTATACGCTGGCCAAGAAGGACCTGGGTGCGGAGCATGCGCCGACGCTGAAAGGCGGCCGGGAACGGTTCGCGGCGTTGCTTGCCGGCGCGGTGCTCGGCTTCTACGACGGCGTGTTTGGTCCCGGCACCGGCAGCTTCCTGATGATCGTATTCGTGCGCGTGTTCGGCTACGATTTCCTGCATGCCGCGGCGTCGACCAAGCTGGTCAACCTTGCCACCAACCTGGCGGCGTTGCTGCTGCTCGCCAGCAAGGGCCATATCTGGTGGCAGCTGGGGCTGGTGATGGCAGTGGCCAATGTCGCCGGCAGCCAGGTCGGCAGCCGGCTGGCGCTGCGCCATGGCAGCGCGTTCGTGCGCAAGGTGTTTATCGTGGTGGTAAGCGCGCTGATCCTGAAGACGGCATGGGATGCCTTTGCGCGCTGAGCAACTGAGCACAGTCTTGATGCGGGTTAATCCTGCTTTTCGCGTCAAGTCGCTGTGATAGACTCGATTCGCATTCCCGACCGCACGGTCGGCGAATGCCAGAAGCGCCAATTCCGGGGGAAATGGGCCGGTTCGCCAGCGGCGAGCGGTTCTCGGCGTGGACGGGAAATGGGGAACGGTGTGTCATCGTTCCTGGCAGTAGCGCAGGTGCCGGCGATGTGCCTGCGCAGACCCGAGGGGTCGGCACAGGTCCACTGAACCGGATGAGATACGCACCCGCTGGGCTGCGCCTCAAGGCCGTATGCGTCGTTGCAAATGCTCGCAATAGCTTTGCTATTGCTGCGCTTTGCGCCTAGCCTACGACCTTGCTGCGCAGCCCCTCGGGCGCGATTCATCCGGTTCAGGGAACCCGGGCATCCGCCGGTGGACGCCGGACGGATGCCTTTCCGTTTCAGGAACCGAAGGAGACAAGATGGATTTTAAGCGCGCCAGCCTGCTGGCAATCGCGGCGGCCTGCCTGGCTGCCGGCGCCGCCCAGGCACAGGTCAAGGTCGGGGTCACGGTGTCGGCAACCGGGCCGGCGGCTTCGCTGGGTATTCCGGAGAAGAACACCTTCACGCTGATGCCGAAGGAAGTCGCGGGCAAGAAGATCGAGTACATCGTCCTGGACGACGCTTCCGACACCACCACTGCGGTCAAGAACACCCGCAAGCTGATCAGCGAAGACAAGGTCGACGTGGTGGTCGGTTCCACCGTGACGCCGAATTCGCTGGCCATGGTCGACGTGGTCGCCGAGAACGATACGCCGATGATCACCATGGCTGCCTCGGCCCGCATCATCGAGCCGATGGATGCCAAGCGCGCCTGGATCTTCAAGACGCCGCAGAATGACTCGCACATGGCCACCGCGATTGCCGAGCACATGGGCAACAACAACGTGAAGACGGTGGCCTTCATCGGCTTCGCGGACGCCTATGGCGACAGTTGGGCGCAGGAATTCGCCAAGGTGGCGGAGATGCGCAAGATCAAGGTGGTCGCCAACGAGCGCTTTGCCCGCACCGATACCTCGGTGACCGGCCAGGTGCTGAAGATGATGAGCGCCAACGCCGATGCAGTGCTGATCGCAGGCTCGGGTACGCCCGCGGCGCTGCCCGCCAAGACGCTGAAGGAGCGTGGGTACAAGGGCAAGGTCTACCAGACTCACGGCGTTGCCAACGCCGACTTCCTGCGTGTGTGCGGCAAGGATTGCGAAGGCACGTTCCTGCCGGCCGGCCCGCTGCTGGTGGCGGAACAACTGCCCGACAGCAACCCGGTGAAGAAGCCGGCCATGGCCTACAAGACCGCCTACGAGAAGGCCTTCGGCGGCCAGGTTTCGACCTTCGGCGGCCATGCCTGGGATGCGGGCCTGATCCTGCAGCACGCCATCCCCGAGGCGCTCAAGAAGGGGCAGCCCGGCACCAAGGAATTCCGCAAGGCGCTGCGCGACGCCATGGAGCAGACCAGGAACCTGCCGGTGTCGCACGGCATCATGAACATGAGCACCACCGACCACCTCGGCTTTGACCAGCGCGCACGCGTGATGGTGCAGATCGTCGACGGCAAGTGGAAGCTGCTGAAATAAGCCGCCGCACTCACTTTCCCGAGTGACAGTGAAGCTGGGGTGAAGCAGGGCGCATGGGTGATGCCATGCGCCTTTTTTTCTGCCTCACCGCCATACCTAGGGTTGCCGAGTATTTCCGCAATGGGCAACCCGTTTACCATTTCGTAAATCCCACCGCGCGCAGCGCCCTGTCGGCCCCCTTCGAAGCAGGCAGGTATTTCAACGATACGGGGAGACAATGGACCTATCTATCGCCGCCATCCTGGCGCAGGACGGCATCACCTCGGGCGCGATCTACGCGCTGCTGGCACTGGCCCTGGTGCTGGTGTTCTCGGTGACGCGCGTCATCTTCATCCCGCAAGGGGAGTTCGTTGCCTACGGCGCGCTGACGCTGGCCGCGATGCAGGCCGGGCATGCGCCGCAGACCACCTGGCTGCTGCTGGCCATGGGCGCGCTGACGTTCGTCTATGAAACCGTGACCGTGCTGCGCAGCGCCGAGCTGCGGCGCACGCTGGGCCAGCGGCTGGCGGTGCTGGCCGGCAAGTACCTGGTGTTCCCGCTGGCGGTGCATTGGGTGGTCCAGCAATACGGCGCGCAGCCGCTGCCGATGATGGCACAGATCGCGCTGACGCTGCTGGTCATCATCCCGCTCGGGCCGATGCTGTACCGCCTCGCTTACCAGCCGCTGGCCGAGGCCAGCACGCTGGTGCTGCTGATCGTATCGGTCGGCGTGCACTTTGCGCTGGTGGGGCTGGGGCTGGTGATGTTCGGCGCCGAGGGCTCGCGTACCACGGCGTTCTCGGATGCGCGCTTCGAAGTGGGCGCGCTCAGCGTCTCGGGCCAGAGCCTTTGGGTGGTGGGCGTGTCGGCGCTGCTGATCGGCGCGCTGTACTTCTACTTCGAGCGCACGCTGCAGGGCAAGGCGCTGCGCGCGACCGCGGTGAACCGGCTGGGCGCGCGCCTGGTCGGGATCGGCACCACGCAGGCGGGGCGGCTGTCGTTCACGCTGGCTGCGGCACTGGGCGCGCTGTGCGGCGTCCTGATCGCGCCGCTGACCACGGTGTACTACGAGTCGGGCTTCCTGGTGGGCCTGAAGGGCTTTGTCGGTGCCATCGTCGGCGGGCTGGTGAGCTATCCGGTCGCAGCACTGGGTGCGCTGCTGGTGGGCCTGCTCGAATCCTATTCGTCCTTCTGGGCCAGTGCGTTCAAGGAGGTCATCGTCTTCACACTGATCATTCCGGTGCTGCTGTGGCGCTCGCTGACGAGCAAGCATGTCGAGGAGGAGGAATAAGCCATGACCATGCTGACCGACAAGCAAGCGGCGGCCGTGACCGGCGCCGAGGCCGGCAGCCGCGCGCGGCTGAACCGCAACCGGCTGCTGGTGCTCGCCTTCATCGTCGTGCTGGCGTTGCTGCCGGTGCTGCCGACACCTGAATTCTGGATCACGCTGGGCAACTACATCGGCCTGTACAGCATCGTCGCGATCGGGCTGGTGCTGCTGACCGGGGTGGGCGGCATGACATCGTTCGGACAGGCCGCGTTCGTGGGGCTGGGCGCGTACAGCACCGCGTACCTGACCACGCAGTTCGGGCTGTCGCCGTGGTTCGGGCTGCTGGTGGGGCTGGTGATCACGGTGGCCTCGGCCTATGTGATCGGGCTGATCACCATGCGCATGTCCGGCCACTACCTGCCGCTGGCGACCATCGCGTGGGGCCTGTCGCTGTTCTTCCTGTTCGGCAACCTGGAGTTCCTGGGCAAGTACGACGGCATCAACGGCATCCCGGTGCTGTCGTTCTTCGGCATCGAACTGCAGTCGGGCCGGTCGATGTTCTACCTGATCTGGGCGGTTGTGCTGCTGGCCGTGCTGGCGATGCAGAACCTGCTGAATTCGCGCCCGGGCCGCGCCATCCGCGCGCTCAAGGGCGGCGGCGTGATGGCCGAGGCGATGGGCGTCAATACCGCGTGGATGAAAGTGGTGATCTTCGTCGTGGCGGCAATCCTGGCGTGCGTGTCGGGTTTCCTCTACGCGCACCTGCAGCGCGCGGTGAACCCGACGCCGTTCGGACTGAACTACGGCATCGAGTATCTCTTCATGGCAGTGGTCGGCGGCGTTGGCCACGTGTGGGGCGCGGTATTGGGTGCCGGCATCCTGACCATCCTGAAGGACGTGCTGCAGGGCGTGCTGCCGAAGCTGCTCGGCGCCAATGGCAACTTCGAGATCATCGTCTTCGGCGTGCTGCTGGTGCTGTTGCTGCAGTATGCGCGCGATGGCATCTGGCCGTTCCTGCGCCGGCTGTTCCCGTCAGGCCCCGCGGTGCTAGCGCCGGCGCAGGCCGAAGCGCTGGCCGTGCGACGCAAGCCCGAGGCGGGCGAGCTGATCCTCGACGTGCGCGCCGCGCGCAAGGAGTTCGGCGGGCTGGTCGCGGTCAACGATGTCAGCTTCCAGGTGCGTGCCGGCGAAATCATCGGCCTGATCGGCCCCAACGGTGCTGGCAAGTCCACCACCTTCAACCTGGTGACGGGCGTGCTGCCGGTCACGCGTGGCGAGGTGCGCTATCGGGGCGAGGTAATCTCCGGGCTGCCGTCGCGCGAGATCGTCAAGCGCGGCATTGGCCGCACCTTCCAGCATGTGCACCTGCTGCCGACCATGACGGTGCTGGAGAACGTTGCCATCGGCGCGCACCTGCGCGGCGACTTCCGCGCGCAGGGCGGTGTCTCGGCGGCGATCCTGCGCATGAACAAGGCCGAGGAAGAGAAGCTGCTGTTCGAAGCGAAGCGGCAACTCGAACGCGTAGGCCTGGCCGACTGCATGTACATGGAAGCGGGCAGCCTGGCGCTGGGCCAGCAGCGCATCCTGGAGATCGCGCGCGCCCTGTGCTGCGACCCCGCGCTGCTGCTGCTCGACGAGCCGGCGGCCGGGCTGCGCTACAAGGAGAAGCAGGCGCTGGCCGACCTGCTGCGCAAGCTCAAGGGCGAAGGCATGAGCGTGCTGCTGGTCGAGCACGACATGGACTTCGTGATGAACCTGACCGACCGGCTGGTGGTGATGGAGTTCGGCACGCGCATCGCCGAGGGCGTGCCCGAGGAAGTGCAGAAGAACCCGGCGGTGCTGGAAGCCTACCTCGGTGGCGTGGAGTAACGGAGCGACAGAGAAAGCGACATGAGCCTGATTCTGGAAGTGAAGGACCTCCACGTCCGCTACGGCAAGGTGGAAGCGGTGCACGGCGCCAACCTGAAGGTGGAAGCCGGCAAGATCGTGACGGTGATCGGCCCGAATGGCGCCGGCAAGTCCACGATGCTCAATGCGATCATGGGGGCGCTGCCGGTCAACGGTTCGGCAAGCGGCGCGGTCAGCTATCTTGGCCACGACATGGCGGGCATCCCGGTGGAGGGCCGCGTCGCGCGCGGCATGTGCCTGGTGCCGGAGAAGCGCGAGCTGTTCGCATCGATGACGGTGGAGGACAACCTGTTGCTGGGCGCGTTCCGCCGCAAGCGTGCGGGCGAGAAGAACTACCTGGACCAGATGGATGCGGTCTACGACTTGTTCCCGCGCCTGCGCGAGCGTGCGCGCCAGGATGCCGGGACGCTGTCGGGAGGGGAGCGCCAGATGCTGGCGGTGGGCCGGGCGTTGATGGCCAAGCCGCAACTGCTGATGCTGGACGAGCCCAGCCTCGGGCTGGCGCCGCTGATCGTCAGGGAGATCTTCCACATCATCAGCAACCTGCGCCAGACCGGCGTGGCCACGCTGCTGATCGAGCAGAACGCGCGGGCGGCGCTGCAGGTGGCGGACTACGGCTATGTGATCGAGACCGGGGATATGTCAATGGAGGGGCCGGCAGGCGATCTGGCGGCCAACCCCAAGGTGATCGAAACGTATCTTGGATTGGCGAAAAAGGCCGCTTAATCCATAAGGATGATAGCCAGACGAATGAGGGCTCGCCTAAGCGAGCCCTTTTTCATTTCTCGTGTGAATAACTTTGGGGATAAGTGGTTTTGGAGGCCTGTTTTTTGACTTCCAGGGCCATAGCGCAGGGTTGGGTACGCTTTGATTCGCTTGACGAATTAATTTCCCGTGAGTGTCACTCAACCTATCTATTCCTTCGATTGTCTCGGCCTAATTATTCGGTAGGTGAATTTATTTTTATAATTTCAGCGCCGTTTAGTTTTCGTGGGAATGTTTTTGAGTGTCTTGGATAGCTTCTTGCTGCGCGGTCTCCAACAGCCAATCGCGAAACCGGTTTAACGCCGGATGGTCACGGCGCTCACGCGGTGCGCACAAGAAATAGCCCCGTTGCAACGAAATCGGCAAATCAAACGGCGCAAAAACACGTCCCGCAGCAATTTCGTCTCTGACGAGGCATCGCTGCAACACCGCGACCCCCATGTCGGCGCGAACAGCCTGGATCAGGATCGACACCTGGTCGAACGCTGTGGATAACATCGGCGCAGCCGTGGGTACGCCGGCAGCTCGCAGCCAGTTTTGCCAGTTGGCCGGCGCTGACGTGTGATAGAGCAGGGGCTCCTGCAACAACTCCGCCGGCGTCTGCCAGCGGCCGGCCTCGCGGCGAGCGCGGGCGCGGTCCGGATGGCAGACCGGCACCATTTCACGCCCGATCACGTAGTCGGCCTGCAGGCCCGGCCACTTGTCCGCTTCGCCTGCCAGGATGGCGGCGTCGGGTGTGGCGCCCGAGAGATCCTCATTTCGCTGGTAGGGAACGAAATCGAGGTGGATTTCCGGATGGCGGCGATGGAAGTCCGGCAGGCGCGGAACCAGCCACACGCTGGCCAGCGTCGGCACGACCGACAGTGTCAGACGGTGGCGGCGGTCGCCAGCGAGCAGGGCCGCGCTGGCGTTCTCGATCGCGGCCAGCGGTTCGGCCACGGCATCGAGCAATTTCCGGCCGGCATCGGTCAACACGAGCCGATGTGCATTGCGCTGGAGGAGCGGCTGGCCGAAGTGTTCCTCCAGCCGGGCGATCGCCCGACTGATCGCACCCTGGGTGACGCACAGCGTGTCCGCGGCACGGGTGAAGCTGCCCAGCTTTGCCGCGGCGGCAAAGGCATGCAACTCGGACATCGACGGGGAACGCAGCCGCATGGCGCAGGGACAGCGTAGAAAAGGGGAGAGGCAGAACCTGCGGCGCGCCACAGTGCTTTACGGGGCGCGTACAGGATGATCTTTGGTAATGCAAACGTGCAATATAGTCGTTTGTGCGCAACCGGTAAACGCCCGACACTCGCTCGGTTCCTTCGCATAAAACAACAGGAGAAAGCCTCATGAACCGAGCCACGATGACGCGCCGCCAACTGATGCTGTCGGGCGCCGCAGCCGCCACGCTGGTGTTCGCCGGCAGCGCCTTCGCGCAGGCCAACTATCCGACCCGCCCGATCCGTTTGATCGTGCCCTTTGCCGCAGGCGGTTCGACGGACCTGTCGGCGCGCCTGGTGGCCGAATTCGCCGGCCGCGAGCTGGGCCAGTCCATCGTGGTCGAGAACAAGGGCGGCGCCGGCGGTTCGCTTGGCATGGAGCAGGTGGCCGGCTCGGCGCCGGACGGCTACACCATCGGCATGGCCACGGTCAGCACGCACGGCTCCAACCCGGCTGTGTACCCGAGGCTGAAGTACGACCCGATCAAGGACTTCGCGCCGGTGACCAATGTGGTCGCCATTCCCAGCGTGTTTGCCGTGCACCCGAGCGTGCCGGCCAAGACCATGCAGGAGTTCATCGCGCTGGCCAGGGCCAACCCGGGCAAGTACAGCTTTGCCTCGCCGGGTGCCGGCTCGCTCGGCCACGTCAACATCGAGAACTTCATGATGCTGGCCAAGATCGACCTGCTGCACGTGCCGTACAAGGGTGCGGGCCTGGCGCTGAATGACGCCGTGGCAGGGCAGGTCAATGCCATCACCGACAACCTGTCGTCGACGCTGCCCCACGTGAAATCGGGCAAGCTGCGCGCGCTGGCAGTGCTGGGCGCGTCGCGCTCGGCACAGCTGCCGAACGTGCCGACGTATGCCGAGCTGGGCTTCAAGGACATGGGCGAAGGGGGCTGGTTCGGCATCGTTGCTCCGGCCGGGACGCCGCCGGCGATCATCGCCAAGCTGAACCAGGCCATCCACAAGGCGATGCAGAACCCCGAGTTCAAGCGCAAGGTGGACGAGTCCGGCGGCACGCTGGTGCCGACCACGCCGGAGCAGTTCAAGGCGCAGATCCAGCAAGCGATGGCGCGCTATGCTCGCGTGGCCAAGGCCGCCGAGATCAAGCTGGACTGAAGCATGGCTGAAGCGAATAACCAGGGCGCGCTGCCGCCGGTCATCGTGCGGCTGCCGGAAGGGGAGGCGCTGCCGCTGGTGTGCGACTCGCCGCATAGCGGCACCGCGTACCCGGAGGATTTCGGCGCGGCGATCCCGACTGCGCGGCTGCGCGGCGGCGAAGACACGCACGTGGATGCGCTGTGGGCCGCGGTGCCGGCCGTCGGCGGCACGCTTTTGGCAGCGACGTTTCCACGGGTCTATATCGACCCGAACCGGATGGCCGACGATATCGATCCGGACCAGCTGGACGGCCCATGGCCCACGGCGCTGGCGCCGGGGCCGAAGACCAGGCTGGGCTTCGGCCTGGTCTGGAGCCGGGTCGACGCGAACACGCCGATCTATGATCGGCGCCTGCCGGTGGCGGAAGTGCAGGGGCGGCTGGACCGCTACTACCATCCGTACCATGCGGCGCTCGCCGAGGCCGTGGAGGGCGCATACCGACGCTTTGGAGCGGTCTGGCATCTGAACCTGCACTCGATGCCGAACAACGCTTACGAGCGCCTGAAGATCGACAGCGCGCACCCGCTGGCGGACTTCGTGCTGGGAGACCGGGACGGTACCACGTGCGAGCCTGGACTGGTCGACCTGGTTGAGCGCGAGCTGCGCGGCATGGGCTATACGGTCGCGCGCAATGACCCCTACAAAGGAGTGCAGTTGATCGCCCAGATCGGGCGGCCAACCGAGCGGCGCAGCAGCCTGCAGATCGAGATCCGCCGGCCGCTCTATATGGACGAGGCGACGCGGGAGCGGAATGCCGGGTTCGATACCTTGCGGCGCGACCTTGGCAAGGTGACGGGGCAGGTGGCCGCGTATATCCGCGCCAGCCTTTGAGCAGTTCGTTCCACGTGAAACATTGGCCGGGCCTTGTGCCCGGCCTTTTTGTTTCACGTGGAACATTGCGGCATCGCAGACGTCGCTTGCCGGCCACGGCCAGGTAGCGTCCGCGCCATGTTTCACGTGAAACATGTCGGCGGCCGAAAAGCCACCAGTCGAATGCCGCTATAATTTCGCATTCCCGTATTTTCCCGCCAGCCTCCCGGAGGAGGTGTCCCATGCTTTACCCGAAAGAATTCGATGTCATTGTCGTCGGTGGTGGTCACGCCGGCACTGAAGCAGCACTCGCGGCCGCCCGCATGGGCTGCCAGACGCTGCTGCTGACCCACAACATCGAGACGCTGGGCCAGATGAGCTGCAATCCGTCCATCGGCGGTATCGGCAAGGGGCACCTGGTCAAGGAAGTGGATGCGATGGGCGGCGCCATGGCGGCCGCCACGGATGAGGCCGGCATCCAGTTCCGCATCCTCAACTCCAGCAAGGGGCCGGCGGTGCGCGCCACGCGCGCGCAAGCGGATCGGGTGCTGTACCGTAAGGCGATTCGTACCCGCCTGGAAAACCAGCCCAACCTGATGCTGTTCCAGCAGGCAGTGGATGACCTGATGGTCGAGGGCGATCGCGTCGTTGGCGCCATGACGCAGGTAGGCATTGCCTTCCGTGGGCGGGCGGTGGTGTTGACTGCGGGCACCTTTCTGGACGGCAAGATCCACGTCGGCCTCGACAACTACACCGGCGGCCGCGCTGGCGATCCGGCGGCGGTATCGCTGTCGGCGCGCCTGAAGGAACTGAAGCTGCCGCAGGGCCGCCTGAAGACCGGTACGCCGCCGCGCATCGACGGCCGTACCATCGACTTCTCGGTGATGGAAGAGCAGCCAGGCGACCTGGATCCGGTGCCGGTATTCTCGTTCCTGGGCCATCCGGATCAGCATCCGCAGCAATTGCCTTGCTGGATCACCCATACCAACAGCCGTACCCACGACATCATCCGTGGCGGTCTCGACCGTTCGCCGATGTACACCGGTGTGATCGAAGGGGTAGGGCCGCGCTACTGCCCGAGCATCGAGGACAAGATCCATCGCTTTGCCAGCAAGGAAAGCCACCAGATTTTCCTGGAGCCGGAAGGGCTGACCACCAACGAGTTCTACCCGAACGGGATCTCGACCAGCCTGCCGTTCGACGTGCAGCTGGAGCTGGTGCATTCGATCCGCGGTCTGGAGAACGCGCATATCCTGCGCCCCGGTTACGCCATCGAGTACGACTACTTCGATCCGCGCGGCCTGAAATCATCCCTCGAGAGCAAGGCGATCCGCGGCCTGTTTTTTGCTGGCCAGATCAATGGCACCACCGGCTATGAAGAAGCCGCCGCGCAAGGCCTGCTGGCCGGCATCAACGCTGGTTGCTATGTGCGGGAACGCGATGCCTGGACGCCTCGCCGCGACCAGGCCTACCTGGGCGTGCTGGTCGATGACCTGATCACGCGCGGCGTGACCGAGCCGTACCGCATGTTCACCAGCCGGGCGGAATTCCGCCTGAGCCTGCGCGAGGACAACGCCGACATGCGGCTGACGGAGGTTGGCCGTGAGCTGGGTGTCGTCGACGATGCGCGCTGGGATGCCTTCAACCGCAAGCGCGACACTGTTTCACGTGAAACAGAGCGCCTGAAGAGCACGTGGGTCAACCCGGCCATGTTGCCCCCGGAAGACGCCGTGCCGCTACTGGGCAAGCCGATCGAGCGTGAGTACAGCCTGGCCGACTTGCTGCGTCGGCCGGAAGTCCGCTATGAGTCGCTGATGGCGCTGCAGGGTGGCCGCCATGCGCCCGAAGCACCGCTCGACGCCGATGCGATGTTGGCCGACCAGATCCGTGAGCAGATCGAGATCGGCATCAAATACCACGGCTATATCGCTCGCCAGGCAGCCGAAGTCGACAAGCTGGAGGCCAATGAATCGACGCGCCTGCCTGAGAACCTGGATTACACCGAGGTACGCGGGTTGGGCTTCGAAGTCAGCCAGAAGCTGAACCAGCACCGTCCGGAAACGCTGGGCCAGGCTTCCCGCATCTCGGGCGTGACCCCGGCGGCAATCTCGCTGCTGCTGGTACACCTGAAGAAGAAGGGGCTCGGACGTGCGCGCGCCGAGTCGGCTGCCGCCGGCGGCACCTCGGAAGAGGCGGCCTGAGTGGCGGGCGCTCGACACACCGTGACGGACGACGCCACGCAGCGTCGTCGCCTCGAAGCCGGTCTCGCCGAAATCGGGCTGGTACTGGCACCGGCACAGATCAACAAGCTGTTCGACTACCTCGCACTGCTGCGCAAGTGGAACGGCGTCTATAACCTGACCGCGATCCGCCATCCCGATGAGATGCTTACGCATCACATGCTGGATTCGCTCGCGGCAGTGCCCGCGTTGGCCACAGCCGCGCGTTCTGCAGAGGTAGGTACGCCCGCGCGGGGCAGGGTGTTGGATGTTGGCTCGGGCGGCGGCATGCCCGGGCTGCCGCTGGCAATCGCGTGTCCCGACGTATCGGTGCTGATGGTTGATATCGTGCAGAAGAAGACCGCCTTCCTGACCCAGTGCCGCGCCCAGCTTGGACTGGCCAATGCCGCAGCGCACTGGGGCCCGGTGGAAAAGCTGGAAGACACGGATGGCTTTGCCGTGATTACTTCGCGTGCCTTTGCCGAACTGACCGACTTCGTGAACCTGTCGGGGCAGCTGCTCGCGCCGCACGGCAAGCTGATCGCCATGAAGGGCGTTTATCCACAGGCCGAGCTGGACCGGCTGGAAGCGGCAGGACTGATGGCCCAGTGGCAAGTCGACGAAGTGCCGCGCCTTAGTGTGCCGGGACTGGACGCTGAGCGCCACCTGGTGGTGCTGTCGCGGCGCGCAGGCGCGCACGCATGATTTACGCCGTGGCGCTGCAAACAGCGCCGCGAACTGCCGGCCACGAGGCTGGCCGGATGATTTGAAGCAGGAGCCTCAGGAGCATATGGCCAAGGTATTCGTGATTGCAAACCAGAAGGGCGGGGTGGGCAAGACCACCACCACGGTGAACCTCGCCGCCGGCCTGGCCGCGCAGGACCAGCGCGTGCTGCTGGTCGACCTGGATCCGCAGGGCAATGCCTCGATGGGTTCGGGCATCGACAAGCAGGCGCTGGAACATAGCGTGTACCAGGTGCTGGTTGGCCTGGCCAGCATCCCGCAGGCGCGCCAGAAATCCGAGACCGGCAGGTACGACGTACTGCCGGCCAACCGCGAGCTGGCCGGTGCCGAAGTCGAACTGGTCGAGCTTGAGCATCGCGAGCGCAGGCTCAGGCAGGCCATCGATGAAGTCGAGGGTGAGTACGACTTTGTGCTGATCGATTGCCCTCCGTCGCTGTCGCTGCTGACGCTGAACGGGCTGTGCGCGGCGCACGGGGTGATTGTGCCGATGCAGTGCGAATACTTCGCGCTCGAAGGACTGTCCGACCTCGTCAACACCATCAAGCAGGTGCACGCCAACCTGAACCGCGAGCTCAAGGTGATCGGCCTGCTGCGCGTGATGTTCGACCCGCGCGTCACGCTGCAGCAGCAGGTGTCGGCGCAGCTCGAATCGCACTTCGGTGACAAGGTGTTCAAGACCATGATTCCGCGCAACGTGCGCCTCGCCGAGGCACCGTCCTATGGCATGCCGGGCGTTGCATTCGATCCGTCATCCAAGGGCGCCAAGGCGTACCTGGACTTTGGCGCCGAGATGATCGCGCGCGTCAGGCAGCTGGGCTGAAGCTGAAGGAGGCATCGACCATGAGTACCGCAAAGACGCCGGCAAAGAAGAAAGGCCTGGGCCGTGGCCTGGAAGCGTTGCTGGGCGGTCCCGCCGAGATCGTCGAGACCGCGAAGCAGGAGGGCGCGCCCAGCGTGTTGCACGTGGACCAGTTGCAGCCGGGCAAGTACCAGCCGCGTACGCGCATGGACGAAGGCGCGCTGCAGGAGCTGGCGGCGAGCATCCGCGCGCAGGGCCTGATGCAGCCGATCCTGGTGCGGCGCGTGGCCGAGCCCGATCGCTACGAGATCATTGCGGGCGAACGCCGTTACCGCGCGTCGAAGATCGCTGGCCTCGATAAGGTGCCGGTGCTGGTCAAGGACGTGGCCGACGAAGCCGCGGCCGCGATGGCGCTGATCGAGAACATCCAGCGTGAAGACCTGAATCCGCTGGAAGAAGCGCAGGGCATCATGCGCCTGATCCGCGAGTTCAAATTTACGCACGAGCAGGCCGCCGAGTCGGTGGGCCGCTCGCGCAGTGCGGTGTCCAACCTGCTGCGCCTGCTGAACCTCGCGGCGCCGGTGCAGACCATGCTGATGGCGGGCGATCTCGACATGGGGCACGCGCGCGCGCTGCTCGCCGTCGACGGTGCCAACCAGATCACGCTGGCGAACCAGGTTGTCAACAAGCGGCTGTCGGTGCGCGAGACCGAAAAGCTGGTGGCGTCCACCCTCAAGCCGTTCGACCTGAAGTCGCTCAAGCAGAAGGGCGTCAACAATATCCGCGACGTGGCGCGGCTGGAAGAAGAGTTGTCCGATGCGCTGGGACTATCGGTGCAGATCAAGCTGGGAGCGCGCGGCAAGGGCCAGCTCACCATCCACTTCAGCAACAACGATGCGCTCGAGGGCGTGCTCGTGCGCCTGCGCGAGTCCCGCGAAGGGCAACAGGCAGCCTGAAATAGCGGGCGATAACCGGCCATTGCAAGGGTAACTGTTGCATCGATGCAGCAGTGGCCGGTCCGATTATCGGTATACGTGTGGCGTACCCGGTAATCCACCATCATGCGCGGGGTCCGCTGCGCAATCCAATTACGTCAGACATCATTGCCGCGCAATTTTTGGAAAGCCATCATGCACTCGTGATGGCAACCGTTGTGCGCAACGCACTGCAAGCTAACTGTAAGCAGATTGACGCGAATCAGTAGTTCCCCTTAAAATCGTGCGGTTTGAATTCTGGTCTGGCCGAAAAGTTCCGGCCTGGAATGAGGCAGCAGGTAGTGGTTCGAGAACGTCAGCAGCGCAGCGCTGGTTCCCGTCAGGAAGATGACTGGGACGACTGGAAAGAAGGCGCAGACCGCGAAGAGGAAGCTGTCGATCCGCTATCGCACGCCGATGCGGTGAAGCTGTTTGGCGAACGCGCGCTGCGTCCTTCGCGCATGACCCCGGGCAAGGTTGTCCTGGCGCAGGTGATCGTTTCCCTGCTGTCGGCATTGTGCTGGGCGTTGTTCGGAGAAGAGGCGGGGCCGTACGGCTGGTCAGCGTTGTTCGGCGGCATGGTGTGCTTCGTGCCGAGCGGATTCTTCGCATTCCGGCTGTGGGTAGCGCGGGATCGTGCATCGGTCGGCGGGCTGGTCCTCGGCGAGGCGATCAAGGTGTTCGCCACCGTGGCCATGCTGGTGCTGGTGGTGGTGCTGTACCGGGATCTGCGTTGGGTACCGATGCTGGTCACGTTCCTGCTGGCGCTAAAGACTTACTGGGTGGTGGCCCTCGCGATGCGCTAGGCCGCTGCACAAAACAGGTGCTTCATCCGGAGGTGGGGCACCGAAACGGAATATCAAGATGTTTCCGTGGCGGTTTCACCGTGATTTCACAGCGGTGACACCGGACACGGTCAAGGTTGGAAACCCGCTTGCATCGCGGTGACCGGCGAATCCGCCGAAGGCAATGCAAGACGCGTACCGGGTGCCGCACAGGAGTAGCGGCGCGCGGCCCGAAGATTTCGCAATATACCGTTCGATTCGACAATGGCAGAAGCTACCCAAAGCGCGGAACACGTGCTGACACCCTCCGGCTATATCGCCGAACACTTGCAGAACTTGAACTCGGTCGGCGGCAAGCAGGCGTCGGTGGTCGATTTCTCCGTGATCAACTATGACACGGTGTTCTGGTCGGTCCTGTGCGGCGCCATCGCCGTGCTGTTCCTGTATGCCGCCGCGCGCCGCGTCACCTCGGGTGTGCCGGGCCGCTTCCAGGCCTTCGTTGAAATGATCGTCGAGATGGTCGACGACCAGGCCAAGGGCATCATCCACGGCGATCGCTCGTGGATCGCTCCGCTGGCACTGATGGTGTTCTGCTGGATCACCATGATGAACGCGATCGACTTGATCCCGGTGGACTGGGTCACCGGCCTGAATCATGTCCTGGGCATCTTCCACATCCATCTGCCGCACCACCGCGCGGTGGCCACGGCTGACCTGAACGGCACGCTGGGCATGTCCTCCGCCGTGCTGTTGCTGATGATCTACTACAGCTTCAAGATCAAGGGCGCGGGCGGCTTCATGCACGAACTGTTCTCGGCCCCGTTCGGCGCCAAGTGGTACCTGGCCCCGTTCAACCTGGTCCTGAACATCATCGAATTCCTGGCCAAGGCCGTTTCGCTCGGCATGCGGTTGTTCGGCAACATGTACGCCGGCGAACTCGTGTTCCTGCTGATCGCGCTGCTGGGCTCCATCTGGACGTTCAGTGCCGACCTGTCGGCGCTGGGCTTTGTCGGCCACGTCGTTGCCGGCGCAGTCTGGGCGATCTTCCACATCCTGATCGTGCTGCTGCAGGCGTTCATTTTCATGATGCTGACGCTGGTGTATATCGGCCAGGCTCACGATCACCACTGATCGCCATCGATCAGCGCAGGTTCAAGGTTCTAGGTTTTTAGTTTTTTGGTTTTTTGGTTCTAAGTCTCTCTAAATTAAAGGAGTCATCATGCAAGCATTTCTCGCCAACATCCAGGGTCTGACCGCCATCGGTATCGGCATCATCATCGGCCTGGGCGCTATCGGCGCCTGCCTGGGTATCGCACTGATGGGTGGCAAGTACATCGAAGCCTGCGCACGTCAGCCCGAGCTGATGAACCCGCTGCAGACCAAGATGTTCCTGCTGGCCGGCCTGATCGACGCTGCATTCCTGATCGGCGTGGGCGTGGCAATGCTGTTCGCCTTCGCCAACCCGCTGCTGGCTGTCATTCAGTAATTCTTTTCGGTCTGCATGATGCTGACGGGCGGCGCGGGCCACCAGCCTGGCCGCCTTTTGTGCATTTATCTGTAGTTTGATTACCGAAAGGAACACACCATGAATCTGAACGCAACGTTTTTTGCGCAGATGGTCGTGTTCTTCATCCTGTGGTGGGTTGTTGCCAAATTCATTTGGCCGCCGC
>Ga0102589_1000138_pt1 | contig 203173 bp, 182 predicted proteins | sample AraplaMF_Col_mLB_FD_76858 | JGI IMG/M metagenome (GOLD analysis project Ga0102589, IMG submission 76858) | Arabidopsis root microbial communities from the University of North Carolina, USA - plate scrape MF_Col_mLB | ecosystem: Host-associated > Plants > Roots > Endosphere | place: USA... | reverse complement strand
GTCCGTGCTCGGCCTCAAGCTCTCGCCCATGGTCGCGGCGATGCTGGCCATGTCGGTCTACGCCAGCGCCTACCTGGGCGAAATATGGCGCGGCTGCATCGAGGCGGTGCCGCAGGGCCAGTGGGAAGCCAGCGAGGCGCTTGCGATGACGCGCTGGCAGCAACTGCGCCACGTGGTGCTGCCCCAGGCGGTGCGCCTTGCCCTGCCGCCCACGGTCGGCTTCTCGGTCCAGCTGGTGAAGAACACCTCCATCACCTCGATCATCGGCGTGGTCGAACTGACCCGCGCCGGCCAGCTGATCAATAACGCGACCTTCCAGCCCTTTGCGGTGTTCGTGCTGGTCGCCCTGATTTACTTTGCGCTCTGCTTCCCGCTGTCTGCGGCGGCCAGGCGCCTGGAAAGGAGGCTCCATGCCTATCGTTGAAGCACGCGACGTGCACAAATCCTACGGCCCCAATGCTGTCCTGAAGGGTGTGTCGTTTGCCATCGAGCCTGGCCAGGTGGTGGCCATCATCGGCCGCAGCGGCTCCGGGAAGAGCACCATGCTGCGCTGCCTGAACGGTCTCGAGGTGATCAATGCCGGCGACATCACGGTAGCGGGCCACAAGCTCGACCACGAGCGCAAGCAGCTGCTCGACCTGCGCCGCGACGTGGGCATGGTGTTCCAGAGCTATAACCTGTTCCCGCACCTGACCGTGGGGGAGAACATCGCGCTGGCCCCGCGCATCGTGCGCAAGCTTGCTGCGGGCAGCATCGCTGCGATCGTCGACCAGGTGCTGGAGCAGGTCGGCCTGCTGGAAAAGAAGGATTGCTATCCCGAGCAGCTTTCCGGCGGACAGCAGCAGCGCGTGGCCATTGCCCGCTCGCTGGCGATGGAGCCGAAAGTCATGCTGTTCGACGAGGTCACTTCGGCGCTGGATCCCGAGCTGACCGCCGAAGTGCTGCGCGTGATGGAAAACCTGGCGGCCTCGGGCATGACCATGGTGCTGGTCACGCATGAAATGGAATTCGCGCGACGCATGGCGCATACCACCATCTTCATGCACCAGGGCAAGGTGCATGAGGCCGGGCCATCCAAGGCCCTGTTCGCGCAGCCGCAGACGCCCGAGCTGCGCCAGTTTCTCTCCGCGGGAGCGCTGAAGTGAACCAGCCACGCAACCAACTTCTACGCGGCGGTATGCCGCAAGCCCTGGTTTCGCTGACCGCCTACGGCGCCGAGCTGGCGCTGCGCGAAGGCCAGGCCGCGCTGGCCCGCATCGCGGCCGCGGCCGGCGCCGACGGCGTGGAGTACCGCGGCGAACTGCAGCGCGGCGGCAGCGACGCGCTGCGCGAACAGCGCGCGGTCGCCGAGGCGCACGGGCTCGCCGTGGTGTGGTCGAGCCCCGAAGGGATCTGGGACGAGGCCGGCGATGTGGACACCGCCGCGCTCGACCGCGCCTTCGGCACGGCCCATGCGCTGGGCGCCGCGCGGGTGAAGATGTCGTTGGGCGGCTATCGCGCCGGCGCGGCGCTGGACGCCTTGCTGCCGTGGCTGCAGCAGCCAGGCATCGAGCTGGTGGTCGAGAATGACCAGACCAGCCGTGCCGGCACGGTGCCGCCGCTGCAGGACTTCTTTGCCAGGACCGCCGCGCTGGGCCGGGCGGTACCCATGACCTTCGACATGGGCAACTGGCACTGGACCGGCGAAGACCCCCTGGCCGCCGCGCACGCGCTCGCCGGCCAGGTGGGCTATGTGCATTGCAAGGGCGTGCAGCGCACGCCGGACAAGTGGATCGCCGTGCCGCTCGAGGCCTCGGCAGCGGCGTGGCGCAGCGTGCTGCGCGGACTGCCTGCCGAGGCCCCGCGCGCGATCGAATTCCCGCTGCAGGGCGCGGACCTGGTGCAGGTCACGCGCATGCACCTGGCAACGCTGCGGTCGGCGGAGGTGGCCGCATGACGCACGATCTTGACGTCGTCACGCTGGGCGAGGCCATGCTGATGCTGGTGGCGGACCAGGCCGGCGCGCTCGAACATGTGGAGAGCTTCCGCAAGCGCACCGCGGGCGCCGAGACCAATGTCGCGATCGGGTTGTCGCGCCTGGGCCTGAAAGTGGGCTGGGCCAGCCGCCTGGGCAGCGATTCGATGGCGCGCTACCTGCTCGCCGAAATGCAACGCGAGGGCGTCGATTGCAGCCAGGTGGTGTGCGAACCCGGGCAGCGCACCGGCTTCCAGTTCAAGGGCCGGGTCGACGACGGCAGCGACCCGCCGGTGGAGTACCACCGCCGTGACTCGGCCGCCAGCCGCATGGGCGCCGAGCACCTTGACGTAGCCTGGCTGCACCGCGCCCGGCACCTGCACGTGACCGGCGTGTTCCCGGCACTGGCCGCCGGCACGCAGGCCGCCACGCGCAAGGCCATTGCCAGCATGCGGAGCGCCGGGCGCACGATCTCCTTCGATCCCAACCTGCGGCCCACGCTGTGGGCGACGCCCGAGCTGATGCGCGACACCCTGAACGACCTCGCGCAGCACTGCGACTGGGTCTTTCCGGGCATCGAGGAAGGCCGCTTCCTGACCGGGCACGACGACCCACGGCGGATCGCCGCCTTCTACCGCGAGCGCGGCGCCAGCCTGGTGGTGGTCAAGCTTGGCGCGGAAGGCGCTTATTTCGATGGCGAGGGCGGCCGCGGCCACATCCCGGCCTGCCAGGTCGAGCGCGTGGTCGATACCGTCGGCGCTGGCGATGGCTTTGCGGTGGGCGTGATCAGTGCACTGCTGGAAGGCCGCCAGGTCGTGGACGCGGTACGGCGCGGCGCCTGGATCGGTGCGCGCGCGGTGCAGGTGCCGGGCGACACCGAAGGCCTGCCGACGCGGCAGCAGCTGGAAACGGCCGGCTATTGAGGCAGATGCCGATGCCGATGCCGATGCCGACACCCCAACCGCAAGGACAGACAATGCGCAAGAACGTTCTGGTGTTCCGTCCGATACCGCCCGACCTGCTCGCCGGCATCGAGGCCGAACACGATGTCGTGGTCGCCGACCCGCGCCAGCCGGCGCAGGCGCCGGCTTTCCGCGAGGCCCTGGCCGGTGCCCACGGCATGATCGGCTCCAGTATCAGGCTGGGTGCGGCCGAGCTGGCGCAAGCCGTCCGGCTGGAAGTGATTTCCAGCATCTCGGTCGGGGTCGACAACTACGACCTCGGCTTCCTGCGCCAGCGCGGCATCGCGCTGTGCCACACGCCCGGCGTGCTCACCGAAACCACGGCCGATACCGTGTTTGCGCTCATCATGGCGGCCAGCCGCCGCCTGGTCGAGCTCGCCAGCCATGTGCGCGAGGGCCGCTGGACCCGCAATATCGGCGAAGACCTCTTCGGCTGGGATGTCCATGGCAAGACGCTGGCGATCCTCGGCTTCGGGCGCATCGGCCAGGCCGTGGCGCGCCGTGCGGCGCTGGGCTTCGGCATGCGCGTGCTGTACGTCAACGAAGGGCCTGTCGAAGTGCCCGAACTGGCCGGCCGCGCCACCGCTGCCACGCTGGACCAGGCCCTGGCGCAAGCCGACATCGTGGCCGTCACCTTGCCGCTGACCGACAGCACGCGCGGGCTGATGGGCGCTCGCGAATTCGCGCTGATGAAGCCGGGCGCGATCTTCGTCAACGGCGCGCGCGGCCAGATCGTGCAGGAGGCGGCATTGCTGGCGGCGCTTGACAGCGGCCACCTGCGTGCCGCCGCGCTGGATGTGTTCGCCACCGAGCCGCTGCCGCAGGACTCGCCGCTGCGCCGCCACCCCCTGGTCACGGCACTGCCGCACATCGGCTCGGCTACGCACGAAACGCGCCGCGCCATGGCCGCGCTGGCCACGCGCAACCTGCTGGATGCGCTGGCCGGACGACCACCCGCCACGCCCTTCCGCCTCACCGCCGTGCCAGCGGCGAACTAGCGCAGTCCCCCCTTCCCCACGGACCACAGACATGCCCCGCTCCATTCCCACGCTGTGCGGCTCGATCATGGGCGAGCCCTTCACCTTCAACGTGCGCATCCACAATGCCGCCTACCGCGCGCTGGGGATCGACTACACCTTCGTCTGCTTCGGCGTGCAGGACGTGCCGGGCGCCGTCCAGGCCATCCGCGCGCTCGGCGTGCGCGGCATGAACGTCTCGATGCCGCACAAGCAGGCCGTGATCCCCTACCTGGACCGCCTCGACGAAACCGCCCGCGCCATCGGCGCCGTCAATACCATCAGCCATGTCGATGGCGTGCTCACCGGCTACAACACCGACTGCATCGGCGCGGTGCGGGCGTTCGAAGACGTGGTCGCGCTGCGCGGCAAGCGCCTGGCGCTGCTGGGCGCGGGCGGCGCCGCGCGCGCAATGGCCTATGGCCTGCGCGAGGCCGGGGCCGAGGTGACCGTCTTCAACCGCACCGAAGCGCGCGGCCAGCAACTGGCCGATACGCTCGGACTGCGCTTTGGCGGCGCGCTCGCGGATTTTCGCGCGGACGATTTCGACCTGCTGGCCAACGCCACGGCAGCCGGCTTCCGGGCGCCCGATATCAACCCGGTTGCGGGCCAGCTTGCCCCGCACCTGGTGGTCATGGACGCCGCGTTCATCCCCGTGCGGAGCAAGCTGATCCGTGATGCCGCCGCGCTCGGCTGCCGCACCATCGACGGCACGCGCATGATGCTGCACCAGGCCTGCGCGCAGGTCGAACTCTATACCGGCTGCACGGAAACGCCGATCCATGCGATGGAAGGCGCGCTGCTGGACGAGATTGCCCGCTTGTCGTGAGCCATGGCGGGGCGTCGCAAGCCGCGCCGGGCGCGCCGCTTCGCCTGACACGACACCAGTCAGCCGTCGGCCGACATCCTGTGCGCGATGCTTGCGGCGGTACGCTGCAGCGGTGCGAGGCATTGGCCAACCATCTGCTCCAGCGTGCGCACGCCCTGGATCCAGACGATGTTGACGCAACCATAAACGCGCCCCTTGGCTGACATGACCGGCACGGCCAGTGCTTCCAGGCGGTCGTTGACCTCGGTGCGCCCCTTGTCGTAGTCGCCACCGAAGCCCTGGTCGCGCACGCCATAGCCGCGCTGCCGCGTGCCGGCAATCAACGCGGCCACGCGCTCGGCGTCGTGCGCCATCGCATCCCCGCCCCTTCGGCTGCGGCGCAGTGCCGCCAGGATCGATTCGCGTTCCTTGTCCGTGCAGAAGGCCAGGTAGGCCTGCCCCACCGCCGAGCGCAGCATGTTGACCTGGAAGCCGATGTTGTCGCGCCGGATCATGAAGTAGGACTCGGCCCGGTTCGTCTCGCACAGCACCATGGCATTCCCGCGCCGTATGGCGAGATCCGAGGGCCACAGGATTTCTGCCTGGAGGCGATCGAGTTCCGGCGCGGCATATTGCGCCAGCCGGTCATTCACGCCGGCCTGCCGGCTGCGCGCCGGCGGCTGGGTGCCGGGGCAGTAATGTCCGTCGGCAATCCGCCGCCAGATCAGGTTCCGGCGCTCCAGCGTCACCAGGATGCGCAGCAGCGTCGCCTTGGGCAGGCCGGTCAGCTCATGCAGACCCTGCAGGCTCGCACCCCCGCTTGCCTGAACCGCCCCCAGTACCGCCAGACCGCGATCCAGCGCGGTAACCGTCTTGACCTTGGGATTCCACATCGCCGTTCCTTGCCGCGGCGCCCATTGCCCGCAGGTTTCACTGCGTGAAACTCTAGCAGAAGCAGCTTGAGAAGCCCAGCCGCAGGAAATACTGTTCTGGCCATGGCAGCAGCAATCGGCGAGCCGCCGATCGCGCAATCCGTGACGACAGGAGAGACCGAGATGGGACGGCAGTGCGTACGCAACGTGCTTTGGATCATGTGCGACCAGTTGCGCTGGGACTATTTGTCCTGCTACGGGCATCCGCGCCTGCACACGCCCAATATCGACCGCCTTGCTGGCCGCGGCGTGCGCTTCACCAACGCCTTCGTACAGGGCCCGGTGTGCGGTCCGTCGCGCATGTCTTACTACACCGGACGCTACGTGACGAGCCATGGGGCGGTCTGGAATTTCGTGCCGATGCCCATTGGCGAGATGACGCTGGGCGACTTCCTGCGGCCCCACGGGGTGCGCGTCGCGGTGGCCGGCAAAACGCATGTGGAGGCCGACCGCGCCGGCATCGGGCGCCTGGGCATCGACCCGCAAAGCGCGCAAGGCGTGTTGGCCGCCGAAGGTGGTTTCGAGCCGTTCGACCGCGACGACGGCATCTGGCCGCCCGGCTTTGCCGACGAGGCCCACCAGTACACCGCCTACCTGCGCCAGCGTGGCTACGACGGCGCCAATCCATGGCACGACCACGCCAATTCCGCGCTGGGCGAGAACGGCGAAATCCTCTCCGGCTGGAACCTGCGACATGCCCGCCTGCCGGCGCGCGTGCGCGAGGAAGACTCGGAAACGCCATACATGACGCGCCGCGCCATCGACTTCATCGAGCAGAACGCCGACCGTCCGTGGACGCTGCACCTGTCATACATCAAGCCGCACTGGCCCTATGTCGCGCCCGCGCCCTACCATGACCTGTACGGCCCTGAAGATGTGCTGCCCGCGAAGCAGGACGCGCGTGAAATCGAACGTGCGCATCCCGTGCTGCAAGGCTTCCGCAATTGCGAGGTAAGCCGGAATTTTTCGCAGGCGACGGTGCGCGCCACGGTCATTCCGACCTACATGGGCCTGATCAGGCAGATCGACGACCAGCTCGGCGTGCTCTTTGACTACCTGGAACGCAGCGGCCGCTTCGACGACACCATGATCATCTTCTCCAGCGATCATGGCGACTACCTCGGCGACCACTACCTGGGCGAGAAGGAGCTGTTCCACGACAGCGTCGCCAAGGTGCCGCTGATCATCTATGACCCGCGCCAGGACGCCGTGCGCGGCCGGGTGGAATCGCGGCTGGTGGAAGCCATCGACCTGGTGCCGACCATTCTTGACGCGTACGGCGTGCCGGTTCCCGACCACATCGTCGAAGGCCGCTCGCTGTCACCGCTGCTGCGCGGCGAGGCGCCGTCCGACTGGCGCGATGCGGTGTTCTCCGAGAACGACTTCGCCTTCCGCGACTTCGTGCGCGAGCCGGTCGGCCGCCCCGCACACGGCTGCCACATGACCATGGTGCGGGACCACGACTGGAAGTTCGTGCACTTTGAAGGGCTGCCGCCACAGCTGTTCGACCTGCGCAACGACCCGGACGAATTCGTCGATCTAGGCACCGACCCGGCCTACGCCGCCGTGCGCGAGCGCTTCCAGGCAAGGCTGTTCGACTGGCTGCGCAACCGCCGCATCCACCCCACTGTCAGCCACGCCGCCATGGCGGGATGGACCCGCAAGGAAGACGCCGCGGGCATCCATATCGGCAGATGGTGACCCGTTTCCCGTCCGCTGCTTCACATCGCATCACACAAAAAACACAACGACATCAGGAGACAACATGAAACCCTACCGACTGGCGCTGGCCATTGCGTGCCTGGCCGCCGCGCCCCACACCTCGGCCCAGGGCGACTGGCCCAGCCGCCCCGTCCGGATCGTCGTGGCCTTCCCCGCGGGCTCTCCCGGCGACACCGCCTCGCGGCTGGTTGCGGACAAGCTCGGCCGGGCGCTCAGGCAGCCCGTCGTGGTGGAGAACCGTCCTGGCGCCGGCGGGAACATCGGCGCGGATGTCGTGGCGAAGGCGCCGGCCGACGGCTACACCTTCCTGCAAGGGCCCGACACCATCGTGACCGTCAACCCGGCGGTCTATCGCAAGCTGAACTTCAAGCCCACCGACCTGACGCCCGTGATCACGCTGGCGCGCTTTAACCAGATGCTGGTGTGCGCCCCCTCGTCCGGCATCCGCTCGCTCGCCGACCTGAGCGGCAAGGCGAAGGCAGGGCAGCCCGGCGTCAACTACGCCTCCGGCGGCCCCGGCACGCCCGGACACCTGGCCATGGAGCTCTACCTGGCGCAAGCGAGCCTGAAGATGACCCACGTGCCTTACAAGGGCCCGTCGCCGGCGATGCAGGACGTCCTGGCCGGCCAGGTGCCCTGCGGCTTCCTCGCGTCCCCGGTGGTCGCGCCCCATGTCAAGGCAGGCAAGCTCGTAGGCCTGGCGGTATCCGGCTCCACCCGCTCGGCGATGGCGCCGCAGGTGCCGACGATGGAGGAAGCCGGCATGCCCGGCTATGACGCGAGCTTCCGCGAGGTGCTGTTCGCACCCAAGGGCACGCCGGACGCCATCGTACGGCGCATGAACGAGGAGATCGGCCGCATCCTGAAGCTGCCCGAGGTACGCGAAAAGCTGCAGGCCAACGATCTCGATCCCGCGCCCGACGTACCTGCCGCCATGGCACGGCAGATGGAAAGCGACGCTACCAAATGGGGCGCCGTCGTCCACAGGATCGGACTGCACCTGGACTGAGTCCCGCCGTCCCGATCGAATTCCGTGCCGCCGCGGCCGCCGGCGGCGCGCCACCCATGACAGGAGACACCATGAGCACTGCCACCCACCAGACTGCCCAGACTGCCCAGACTGCCCAGACTGCCCACCAGACCGTTTTTGGCTCCCTCGCCCGGTATCGCAAGGGTTCCATTGAAGTCACGCAGGGCTCCGCCCGGCACTACGTCTTTTCCAACATCTTCGAAGTCGCGGCGCACGCGGCGCCTTACGACAAAGTGGTAGTGGGCAAGAACCTGGAATACGTCATCGAGACCCTGCGCGCGGAAGGCGTTTCGCCCTGGTATGCGTGCGCCCATGACGAGTTCGCCGTGCTGATGGATGGTGAAGTACGCGTCGACCTGATCTCGCTGAACGAAGCGCCGGCGTCCGGCAAGGGCACGGTCCTGGCCGGCGCCGAGCCAGCGGGCAAGCCGATGGGCCACATCGTGCTGCGCCAGGGCCACCAATGCCTGCTGCCTGCGGGTTGCGCTTATCGCTTCACGGCGCTGAAGCCCGGTGTACTGCTGGTGCAGACCATCCTCGGTGCGTTGTCGATCGAGAAATGGTCGGAGATTTGCATCAAGTAATGCGGTATCCGCCCCCACACCAGACCAGTGCTAACAGGAGAACAGACATGGCCATGCCCGACACCCCGATCAAGCCCGCCACCTTCGCGGCCGACAAAGTCGTTGCCACCGCCCCGGACCCGGTCACCGGCTACAAGCGCTTCCACCTCGGCGCCTTTGCGTTTGCCCGCGACGAATACTTCGTCAAGGTGAGCTGGCCGGTCAAAGACCAGGTACGCACGCACGCCATCGCCGCCGACGCCTTCCTGCGCGCGCTGATGCGCGACGTGGCCTGGGGCTTCTTCTATGGCTGGGTCAACTTCGACCACGTGTTCGGCACGCGCAACCACTATGGCAAGGTCGATGTCTACGCCGGTGCCTTCAACGGCGTGATGAAGGAAGCCGGCGTGGACTACACCGAGACCTTCGAGACCCCGCTGATCATGGCCACGTTCAAGGCGATGCTGCATGACTGGACCAACGCGGGCTTCGACCCGTTCGCGGCGCCCGAAGAAACCGGTACGGCATTCGGCCGCAAGCATGGCGACAACATTGCGGCCATCGAGCGCTCGCGCATCGCCACGCGCCGCATGCCGGGCCTGCCGGACGATTCCCCGCTGCGCGACGACCTGCCGGTGAACCGGGCCTTCCTGGACGTGCCGCAGGACGAACCGGAGGTGCACGCCAGGCCGGGCTTCGAAGGGCAGCTCCATGCCTTCAGCCTGTTCAAGTACCTGTCCCGCTCGGACGTGACCTGGAATCCGTCGGTGACTTCGGTCTGCGGCCAGAGCCTGTTCTGCCCCACCACCGAGGAGTTCATCCTGCCGGTCTTCCACGGCAACGACCGCGTGGAGTGGTTCCTGCAGCTGTCCGACGAGATCGTCTGGGACATCGGCGACAAGAACACCGGCGCGCCGCGCGCCCGCGTGACCATGCGCGCCGGCGACATCTGCGCCATGCCGGCCGATATCCGCCACCAGGGCTACTCGACGAAGCGCTCGATGCTGCTGGTGTGGGAAAACGCCACGCCGGACCTGCCCGGCCGCTATGAGAGCGGGGAACTGAAGCCGTACCCGGTCGAGTTCTGACCACCGCCCAATCGACCTCACGGACCTCACGGACCTCACGGACTTCTCGGACCTCACGGAAATCATCTAACCATGCAGAACAAGCTCTTCATCAACGGCCGTTTCGTCGACGCCCGGGACGGCGGCACCATCGACGTGCTGAACCCCCACGACGGCAGCGTGATCACGGCCATCGCCGCGGCGCAGGCCGCCGACGTCGATCTTGCGGTGGATGCAGCGGCCCGCGCCTTCCCGGCCTGGTCACGCATGCCGGCGGCCGAGCGTGGGCGCCTGCTGCTGAAGCTGGCCGACAGGATCGAGGCGCACACCGAGGAACTCGCACAACTGGAGTCACTGGATACGGGCCACCCCATCCGCGACTCGCGCGCATTGGACGTGCCCCGCACGGCGGCCTGCTTCCGCTACTTCGGCGGCATGGCCGACAAGCTGCAGGGCTCCGTGATCCCGGTGGAGACAGGGTTCCTCAACTACGTCCAGCGCAAGCCCATTGGCGTGGTGGGCCAGATCGTGCCGTGGAATTTCCCATTGATGTTCACCAGCTGGAAGATGGGCCCGGCGCTGGCCGCGGGCAACACCGTGGTCATCAAGCCCTCGGAACTGACGCCGCTGTCCTCGCTGCGGATTGCCGAACTGATGGCCGAGGTCGGCTTCCCCGATGGCGTCGTCAACATGGTGCCGGGCTTTGGCCACACCGCGGGCCAGCGCCTGGCCGAACATCCGCGCGTGGGCAAGATCGCCTTCACGGGCTCCACGGCAACCGGCCGCGGCATCGTGGCGGCATCACAGGGCAACCTGAAGCGCGTGCAGCTCGAGTTGGGTGGCAAGGGCGCCAATATCGTCTTCGACGATGCGAACCTGGACGCCGCCATCAACGGCGCGGCGTGGGCGATCTTCCACAACCAGGGGCAGGCCTGCATCGCGGGCTCGCGGCTGGTGCTGCACGAGCGCATCGCCGATGCGTTCCTCGAGCGCTTCACCGCCCTGGCGGGCTCGATCCGGCTCGGCAATCCGCTCGATCCGGAAACCGAGATGGGGCCGCTCACCTCGGCGCAGCACCGCGACCGCGTGCTGTCCTACGTGGATATCGCGCGCAGCCAGGGCGCGCGCGTGCTGGCTGGCGGCAAGACCCCCGCGGATGCCGCGCTGTCCGCGGGCTACTACGTCGAGCCGACCATCGTGGAAGGCAGGCCGCAAGATCGCGTGGCACAGGAAGAAGTGTTCGGTCCGTTTGTCACCGTGCTGCGCTTTGGCAGCGACGACGAAGCGCTGGCCATCGCCAATGCCACCGACTACGGCCTGGGCAGCGGCCTGTGGACGCGCGACCTGTCCCGCGCGCACAGGTTTGCCGAGGCGATCGATGCCGGGATGTGCTGGATCAACTGCTACAAGCGGGTCAATCCCGGCAGCCCCTTCGGCGGCGTGGGACAGTCCGGCTATGGCCGCGAGATGGGATTCGAAGCCATGCATGACTACACTGAAGCACGGTCGGTCTGGGTCAATGTGGACGCGGCAATCCCGCCGCACTTCAAGCGCTGAGGCAATCATGGAGAGCTTTGTCTACCAGTCCGCGCCATCGCGCGTGGTCTTCGGGGAGGATGCGCTGCAGCATCTGCCCGAAGAGGTGGCGCGCCTGGGCGCGCACCGGGCGCTGGTGCTCACCACACCGGAGCAGCGCGCGCTGGGCGAGCGTCTCGCCGGGCTGCTCGTGAACCAGGCGCTCGGTATCCCTGCCTCACTTGCCCCGATCGGCATGCCGGAGGCTGGCCTGGATGAGGCCGCCACGCCGGCCTGTACCAATGCCTACTACAACCCGCGCCCGATTGAGCGCGAAGCCATCCTGGCGCTGCTCGGGCGCGCCTCGCGCGGCCAGGCTCCGGCCTGAGCGGCGGCGCGATTCCCGTTACCGGCCTTTGGAGGAACACTGCGATGGAAACCCCGCACGCGGCTGCCGAGGCAGCCCTGACGGAACAAGTGGTGGAGCGGTTCGCCGCCACGCCGGACCCGCGCCTGAGGACGCTGATGCAGGCGCTGGTACGGCATCTGCACGCCTATGTCCGCGAGGTGGAACCGACGGAGGCGGAATGGCTTGCCGCCATCCGGTTCCTGACCGATACCGGCAAGATGTGCGACGGCAAGGTGCGGCAGGAATTCATCCTGCTGTCCGATACGCTGGGCGTCTCGATGCTGGTCGACGCGATCAACCACCGCCATGCCGGCGGCGCCACCGATACCACCGTGTTCGGGCCGTTCTATATCGCCGGCATGCCCGAACGCGCCTGCGGCGAGAACATGGCCGCCACGCCCGGCACGCCGGCGCTGGTGCACGGCCGGGTCTGCTCGACCGACGGCACGCCGCTGGCGGGCGCGGTGCTCGATATCTGGCAGACCGCCGAGAACGGCATGTACTCCGGCCAGGACACCGCGCAGCCCGAAGGCAACCTGCGTGGGCGTTACCGCACGGACGAGGATGGCTGCTACGCCATCCGCACCATCGTTCCGGTCAGCTACCCGATCCCGACCGATGGCCCGGTCGGGCGCATGTTGTCGGCGACCAACCGCCATCCCTGGCGGCCCGCCCACTTGCATTTCATGATCGATGCCCCGAACCATCGCACGCTGGTTACCCACCTCTTCAACCAGGGCGATCCCTATCTCGAATCCGATGCCGTGTTCGGCGTCAAGCCTTCGCTGCAGGTCGCGTACGAAGCGCGTCCGGCCGACCATCCGCTGGCAACACGCTTCGGCTTTGACGGCCCGTTCCGCGAAGCCTGCTATGACTTCGTCCTCGAGCCACGATAAGCCGCATGCCAGCCTTCTACGCCATCTTTGCCACCGACAAGCCGGGCATGCGGGCCGTACGCGAACGCGTGCGCCCGGCCCATCGCGCCTACCTGCGCGAGACCGCCAGCCACAAGGTGCGGGTATGCCTGGGCGGGCCGACGCTGGACCCGCAAGGCGAAACCATGAACGGCACGCTGCTGGTGGTCGAAGCCGGAAATATCGTGGACGTCGAACGTTTCCTGTCCGACGACCCGTATATGCGCGCCGGCCTGTTCGAGCGTGTCGAGGTCCGTCCCTGGCACTGGAGCCTGGGCAATCCCGATGAAGCCTGAGGGTGCCATGCTTTGCCATCTCGAAGACATTGCCGACGGCCAGTCTCTGGCCATCCAGACCGCCACCGAGCACCTGGTCCTGGTGCGCCGCGGCACGCAGGTCTGGGCTTACGTGAACCGCTGCCCGCACTTCTCGATACCACTCGACTTCGTCCCCGGCACGATCCATACCTATGAGGCCGAGGTCTTGATGTGCGCCCACCATTCGGCGCTGTTCCGTTTTCACGACGGCGTCTGCATCGATGGCCCGTGCCAGGGTAGCGCCTTGGCATCCCGGGCGGTCCGGGTGGTTCAGGGAAAAGTCTTCCTGCAGTAAGCCGCAAGGGTCAAACGGCAGTATCGACTTCTGCTGCGCCCAGACGAAGGAACATCGCCACGCGCGAAAGCCTGGGTGCCAACCGCTACAAGGCCATGCTGGTAGACAGCCGGCTCGACGATGTGCTGGCTGGGGAATATCCACGGGCGCAAGCGCAGACTGCGAGGCTGATGCAGCATTGATGCCGCCGAAGATCGCTGGCAGCCTTCAAGGCTTCACCAACATATCCCAGGCGTACTTGAGTCCCATGCCGTAACCGCCGCCAAAGCGCTCAACCAGTCCGCGGGCCGATACGGTGGATATCCGCTAGCACTCCACACTCCACTATTGGCACACGAAACGGGCTGCCAGCCATTGGGCGAATACTCGTACACGTGCCGACAGCTGCCGGTTCTGAGGATATAGCACCGATACAGGCATCGGCGGCGGCGGGTTGCCAGGCAAGACAATCCGTAGCTGACCCGCTGCCAGCTCTCTCTCGATCCGATAGCCAGGTACTTGAACAAGGCCGAGTCCGGAAACAGCAGCACCTGTATATAGCTCGGCGCCAGTCACCGAGATCCTCGACTTGAGTTGCCGCTCTACAGTTTCCTTATCAACCTTGAATTCCAGGCGGCTCGGCCGACCCGTCGCGCTGGAGACGTAGTCCACGGCGTAGTGGTTCTTCAGATCGTCCAGCGTCTTCGGCACACCATACCGCTCAAGATACGCAGGGCTCGCCACAGTGACCTGTTCCAACAACGCGACCTGCCGGCCAATCAGGGACGAGTCCTGCAGGACACCGGCGCGCAGTACGCAGTCCACGCCTTCCCGAACGAGATCGACCAGCCGATCGTCCTCCCCGACATGCAAGGTGATGTCCGGGTACTGCGCCAGGAACTCATCCAGAGCCGGCACGACGAAGTGCCTGGCCAAAGTGCCCTGCAGGTTCACCCGCAGCAGGCCTTTGGGCGGTGCATCGCGAAACGAGCTCTCCGCCTCCTCCAGGTCGGTCAGGAGCCGCACGCAGCGGTGGTAGTAAGCCTCGCCGTCATGCGTCAGACGAACCTGTCGAGTGGTGCGCTCGAGCAACCTGGCGCCGAGGCGCTGCTCCAGACGCTTGATGAGGTTTGTCACCGTCGCGCGCGGAATCTGGAGATCCTCAGCCGCCAGCGAAAAACTGCGTCGGTCCGCGATTCGGACGAAAACCTGCATTTCCTGGAAACGATCCATCGGCGCCCATGGTTGATGTGAACGAAACAACGCAAACAACCCTGTCTATTCCATTCCAGACAACCAGAGGTGCAGCGTGCGCCTCCTGCTGGTCCCTGTTGGGTATATGCCTGTTCGGGATCCTGCCTACATCAACGGCGACTGCCAGCAACCCAAGAAGATCGCCGCAAGCCATAGCGCACGTCGCCCAACAGTTAAAGCAAATGGAATTGTGATCGCAATCTTCCCATAATTATCTTTTGGGTTGAATAGTCGAGAATCCATCTCACGCCCCCTCAAACGAAGGATTCAGACCATGACCACCATTTCCCACATTGCCCTGATCACCGGCGCGTCTCGCGGCATCGGTGCCAGCATCGCCCGCCGCCTGGCCCGCGACGGCTTCGCCATCGCCATCAACTACGCCTCCAACGCGGCAGAAGCCGACGCCCTGGTTGCCGAGCTGGTTCAGGCCGGCGCTTCGGCCATCGCGATCCAGGCCGACGTTTCAAAGGCTGAACAGGTACAGGCCATGTTCGCTACCGTCGAAGAAAAACTTGGCAAGATCGACGTCCTGGTCAACAACGCCGGCATCCTCAAGACCGCTCCCTTGGCGCAGACCAGCGACGACCTGTACGCGCTGAATTTCGCGATCAACACCCAGGGCGTGTTCAATACTCTGCGGGAGGCGGCCACGCGACTGAACGAGGGCGGACGCATCATCAACCTGTCAAGCACCACGCTGGCGCTGAACCTGCCCGGCTACGCGATCTACAACGGCACCAAGGCTGCGGTAGAAGCCTTCACCCGCGTTTTCGCCAGGGAACTGCGCGGCCGCCGCATCACTGTGAACGCCGTGGCGCCCGGTCCCGTGGCCACAGACCTGTTCCTCAACGGCAAGACAGAAGAGCAGATCCAGACCTTTGCCAAGATGCCGCCGCTGGAACGCCTAGGCCAACCGGACGACATCGCCGCCGTCGTGGCCTTCCTGGCCGGCAAGGACGGCGCCTGGGTAAATGGCCAGGTGCTGCGCGCCAATGGCGGCGTGGCCTGATCGGCGGAGGCCGCCCATGAGCCATTCCCTGCCTCGGTTCTGCCGACCAGTTTCCGGCTTTGTTGCGCTGGCGTGATGGCCCTTATTGTTTCCCAACGAAACCGTGGCAATGAAAAAAACATACGTGCGGGCGAGCAAAAAATTTAGCTGCCAACCCGCCGAAATAGCGCCAACCCATTGATTTATAAGAATGAAGCTCCAGACACTGAATCAAGGTGCAGCGAGTGGTGGCGTGTCGAATTCAGATTGACGCGTGTTTACGAGAGTTCTCGAAATTTAGTCGCCATGACAAAAACATAACTGCACTACCGCCCACGAATCGGCTTGCAGTCAGGTCCTGGTGGGTCATGCGCCCCACCAGCTTCGCCTACCTCTTCACGCCGACAAGGGATGCCTTCGGTCAATGGTTGCCACGCTCACGCTGAGTTCGAAACCATCCGCCCTTCTTTGAGCCGCGAGCCTGCTGCTCGAGTCTGGCGGGTTCAACCAAATCTCCCTCCACATAAGCGCAATCGTCAGCGACCTCGGTCGACCGACTGGGGACGCTGAGCCCAGCACCATTGATTGCAGAATAGAACTCCTCGGTCTCCACTTGCTGCTGTAAAGCCGCTCGTGCAGCAGCATCACGCGGAATCTTCTCCGGCAGTTTCCCGATAGCGGCCAACTGTTCCTCGAATACGTCTTGAGCCTCCTTCTTGTAGCGACTGCGTTGAGTGGGCTCTCTCTGTCGCCCGCTTCCACTGACGGCAGCATTCACCCTATTGGTGAAAAGCACATCAACCTCATCGAGCAAGTCAACCTCATCCCCCATTTCACTTTTGGCAGTCGGCTCCAACACATCAGGTTGGCCGTCCGTTTTGAACCAAAGAAGCGAATCACGGCCAGGCAGAATATAGTAGGAAATTGGTACACCCTTTTTCAACTTGATGCCATTTTTACCTCGATATGCCTTTTCGTAGGCACGCAACGAAGCCGAACTGTAGGTGTGATTTCTCAATTTCACTTTCCCCGCACGGACAAATCCATCTTTCCCCTCAAGGAAGCGCTTGTAGACATTTTCGCTGCTTACCGGAACGGTAGCATCTCCTCGTCGCTCATCTTGCTTTTTCTGGAAGACTGTAGCAGGAGTGAGCCCCTTGTATCTTGAAGGAATCACTCCACGAAAAACATGGCATTGTCGATACTTCCGCGTATTGATGATGTACACCGCCTTTGCAATCAGCAATTCAAACGCCGTCCGAGTTAGTCGAGCCACCACGCCGGGTTCGCGCTTGCGCCCGTTCCCTTTTGGCTTTGTAAGAAAAATGATGCCACCCTCCATCTTGGAAAGCTGTTTCAGCACCCATCTGAGCATGACCTTCAGGTTGCCAAATCGACCTTCCACATGTGGCTTCCCTTCGGGCGTTCGAGGTGGCGGCGCCGCAATTCCCAGCTTCATCTCCTCCGAGAGCATTGTGCGAATATCCTTCGAGTACCCTGGACCACGGTCTGGACAGACGGCATCTATCTTTCCCGTCACAAAGCCGGACCTGTCGCCCTTGTACCCTATCCTGTCGAGCCATTCCTTCTTTGACAGGAAGGCCTTCAGCACAAGATGACGATAGATTGTCTTGTTTTCGGCGCGCCCATACCACACGACCCAACTAACGATACAGCCAGAATCTCTGTCGACAAGGAAGGCTAAGATGGGGCTCCCAGCGCTTACGAATTTGCCTTCTGGGTCGCGACAGACAATTTCAACGAGATTCATTTTCGTGCAGTCAATATCCCCGACTTGCCGACCGAATGTGACGTCAACAGAATGTCCACCCCGTGCTCCCGTGTCATCGATTTGCGGTGGCGGATATTTCTTGTCCAGCCCCATCTCAACGATAAGGCGATTCGCATGGTAGTTAAATGCCGACTTAAGTGGAATCAGCCTGGCCTTCGCTTTGACTTTTTTGCTATTCCCAGTTTTCGCCCACTCCTTTTTTAATCGCTCAACCATCCTGTCATAGACAAAAGAGACAGATGTCTTGTTTCGTCCCCTGTAAAAGTCTTCAAGCGCGTGGCGAAATATTTCTAGCCACTGAGGGGTTACTCGACCAATATCGCTAACTTTCCTCAGCCTCCCTCCCCGCACTACCTCTCGAGGTCGACCGGCCTTCTTCTTGTTCGTTGAGACTCGTGATTCACCAGCTCCGCCGCGAAGCCGAAACAGAGGCACGACGCTCCTGTCACAAGCTCCGAACCATAACCTTTGATAAAAGAGGTTTCTCACGAAATCTTTTCGCTTACCGCACCGCTTCGCTGCCTCGGCAAACACAGCTTCGCGCAGCGTCTCGTCGGTATAGATTTCAATCGCGTGACGACTCAGTTCGAGCTCGCGACAGATTTCCCCGTCGATAACCGGGAGAAGAATCTTTTGGTTCTCGGCCAGGCCCATTCTCTCGCTTTTAGTCAATGCCACATCATCAGCCATGAAATATGGTTTTACGAAATCATCTACCTGACAAATCTCCGTACCAAGCAAGAGCGCGACCTCATCGTATAACCAAGTGGTAATTTTGCAGTCTTTTGGTTTCCTCGGTTTCCTGCCCATCGGCAGTACGTAAATCATCTTCGCGTCTCTATCGAAGTGCACGAAACGAAAATATGTAGACTGATGGCCTTTCCACTCTATGAGAGACATGACATCGAATGGAAAGACGTGGGCTTCATGGCTGGACATCTTCATCCTCCAGGCGTCGAAGATGCAGTTGGCGGGCCGGATGAAGGTAGTAGCGGTCATCAACCATGACGAGTCCCGATGCCACGGCAACGCCGAACAAGCGGTACGCTTCAATTAGTGTGATGCTCATCGCCCTTGCCACTCGCGAGACTCGTTGGTCCGAAGACCCGACCGGCTTGCCCCGCTTTAGTCGCCAAGCGAACTCGACCGCCTCGGCGTAAAGCGAGGCGGTGTCCGACGAAAGACACCAGGACCGAATGGTCGCTAGGTTCCTTGTCGTGTATTCCTTTTGCCATCCCCTTCCAACGGTCTCCCAAGATGCGCCTCTGGATGCAGCGTAGGCTTCCTCTCGTTTGTGTCGGTCAATTACGCTCGTATCTGTGAGCAGTTCCGCCGGCTTGACGCTCACGGCATGGAGATGCAGTTGCAGGTTGTCACGACGCTGCAGTGTGATGACGCGGTCAATGGTTGGTACATCGGTTTTGAGTAAGCGCTCCCCCCGGCTCAGTCTTTTGAGCACCTTCGGTTCGAGTGTCATAGGATAGTGAGGGCGGATTTCGATAACGAACGGACTCAGCATGAGGCGAAAGTCCAGTGCATTCTCGAGCAGCGAGTGAAAAACGGTGCTTCCACCGGACTTCATGTCGTATTCGTTCCCAGCCATCGCGGTTTTGCTTTGAGCCGGACCATGGGTTGGCGTGTAGGCCGAGCCATGCAACACACCGAATGCATCTCGCTCGGGAAGCGTAACGCGTGGATTCGGAACGAAGTACTCGGCGAATCTCTCAATGCAAATCAACTCTTTCCCCTCTGAGCTTTTGGATAAGACGCCGACGTCGCTTGTGAGAGAGCAACTCCGGCTGAGCGACATCTGGATGCCAGTTCCTGACTCTTCGCAGACTATGCTGCTCCTTCGTTTCTCTCAGATGTTTCAAGAGCGCCTCCGCTCGAGGCAGTTTTGACCTCATACCATTGAAACCACTTGCGGAAGGCAAGCCTATCAACAGACGACGCTGGGTTATCCGAGGAAGGTCTGGTGATGAAATCAGCTCTTCATGCGCACGCTCAATATGTCTCACGGCCCTCTCATCGAGGTGACTTGTGTTCGCTACTCTGGAGTAAGTCCGAGTACTTCCTTGAAGCCTCCTGCGGGGTACCTTCTTCTCCAGCCATTCGTGGTCATATTCAATTACGAGTGAAATCTCTCTCGAGTGAACCCCCATGGAACGCAGACCCCTCCTGGAAATTCCCGGCATCTCAACGCATGCGCGTGAGATTTTTCCCTTCACGCGTTCCACGCGCTTCCTCAGCTCATCACTAACATCAGACTCGCCTTTCTCTCCATCAATCGCAGCGGCGACAAATTCCCCTGGTTCGGAGAAGAGGAAGGTCTGAACAAAAGCATTGAGCACGGGATTTGCATTGAAACTCGCCCCACGGATGCAGCGCCCAAGTAGCCCCCGTGAATCCGTCTTCAAGCCCAAATTTTCCGCCAGCTCTCCAACCCCAGTATCCTCCATTAGTTTTTTGAATTTATGAGTAATCGTAATATTCAATGCATTTGCTATTCCACATTTTCGCGCCCTGGTCTTGTAGGCCGCACGTATCTGGCCTGGATTTAGATTTATCAATCCGCCATCTAGACAAAACTGCATGAATTTTGACACGCGAATTGATGCACGCTCTGCGCTCTCAGACATGGGAGCGACAGCCATTTTCAATGGGGCACCACAAAAACACGATTTACGCAAATGCCGGGCGGCGGAAGAGTGCTTAAATCCATGCATACATCGCCCGCAAAACTCAACATATCGTTCCTCATGGCTCGAACAATGCAAGATTCCTGGAAGTAGCGACGCTCGGCGCCAAACCGGTACTCCCTTGTCCTCAGCAACGCAAGACTTACATACGCGCAAATGCCCTCCTGCAAAATTCGCAAAAGTTGCCATACCGGTAATCTTAGCGATATTTGGATACGGGGTATGCCTGTGGTGAGCAAGCAAATTTTTTCGCTCCTCCTCCGTTAGATAGGGAATAAAGGCGGGAACGTAAGTGTTTTCAATGAGAAGCTCATCGAGCATCTTTACCGACAGAATCTCAGCGCAATGCTCTTCAATTGCCGCTGGAAAAAGAAGGGACATTCTCGCCCACGTGCCTACGTATCTCGAAGTCGAGTGAAAATAATACGGTGAACTTCGATTGCGATGGCTGCAAAATGCCTCATCTTCCTCAAACGGTAAGACTACTAGTGAGCGTTTCATTGTTCGACAATTGATATCGGGTTTTGCGATAGAGATAGTCCACTCGAGATTCTTCAGCACTAGCAACGGCAAGCGCGACTCGCTTCCAACGGAGCGCTCTCTGGAACGCCCCCTCGGTCAGCCCAGACTCAACAACCAACACTCTTCTTGTGCAACGCCTAGGCGGAGCTTTCATACGTGTCGTATGGCCTATCGCTGTGATTCGAGAGGCCAGTTTGGCGTCCGCGCCATAGGGACGTGCGTGGCCCTTGCTTCCGGATTTCCACGTGCGAACGCCGGTGCCATGCTGGAGAAGCCATGTTCTGTCGTGCCGATAGAGCCAGCGATACAGTGCCGGCACCTTGCCCCGAACACCTTCTTTGGGTAGGTCGTGCCAGCGGTCCAAGGCAGTTAGCCACTGCTGGCGACGCTTCGGCGTATCTCGCTCTAGACGACATTCCGTTAGTGCATCTCGCAGCCCATCTCGGCGAATTTGGTAATAGACCCGGTCTACGCGGATGTGCAGTAATGCAGCAGTTCTCTTGGGCGAGAATCCCTTGGCTAATAGCTGCTCAATTCGGCTCCCGTATTCAGTTCGCCTCCGATGTCCACGCCCGCACGCGCTCGACGATGCCTCCACGGGATACCAAGCATCGAAGTCGCACTGAGGGATGGAGGTTCGGACGCTAATGGGCGATGCTCCCTCGTCCTCAAGGAACATTGCGAGAAGAACTACTAGCACTGGATGCTGCGAGCGAGCCTGCGCACCGATGAGTTTGCGCGCACTTCTACTAGCTCGCTGACTGGCAGTGGCGAGTTGCCTCAGCCTGATATCGAAGCTCGACCCGCTGTAGTAGCGTTGCATGGCATCATCGAGTTGAGACGCCCGAAGCATTCCGCTCTCTCGCAAGTATCCCGACGCGCAAAGTTGGTCGCGCATTTCCCGACGGAACTCCAGCACCGCAGCGGGCGTCGACAGCGTGAGGAGCCGACTGCTCATCTCAGCAAATCGTTTTGCGGCGCGCCGGTACTCATCCCCCCGGCCAATTAGGACCGCCTTCGGGCCACTGGGCAATTCCTCGAAGAATGTCTCGCCGTGCAGCGAGCAGACCTTGGCCAGCGGCAAGACGTCAGTGGTGAGCTGACCAGTACGGCAATATTCGTCAAGATGCGCTTGTCGGCAAATGGGGCAGAAGAGCTGGGGGGTTCTCTCCAACTCGATGGGCGACCTCAATCTAGGAAGATGAAGTCGCAGGGACGGTCCTGAGATGATTCTCTTGGCCAGTGACTTTGACGCCTCGAAGCTGCAAGCCGCAGCGTAGTACGGATACTCCGTGTGATGAACGAGGAGATACTCTGGGGCCCCGAGCTTGTTCTCAGTAACTTCACAAAAGCGCTCTAGGCTGACCGCTACGCTATGCATAATCGCACCCCCGATTTTCTGCCCCTCGGATTCCAACGAGTGTGGAAGTACTCCGCTATCGGAAAACACCATTACGCTGCGGCTATAACTACTTATAGTCTCGGATGGAATGATTGGAAGAAGATATGGAAGCATAGTATTTACCCTTGATGAAAAACCAGCGTAAATGTCACTTCTCTGCCGAACTATTACGCCGAAATTTGCTTCTTTCCACCCGCCACGCGCGTCGAAATGGGCAGACTTTCCTTAAAACGCTCGGCATATCCTTGAGGAATCGGCGTGCCTTCGTGTGCGTCCCTAATGAGATTAATGAGCCCTTTATTCCTACTTAGCACTTTATCGGCGATTGCAAGCTGATTGCGCGGGTTAGACGTCCCGCTATCCGCAATGTCATCAACGACACCAACCAGTGCATCGACAAAGAATCGACGCTGAAATCCGGCGTTACCTAAAATCTGCAGAATTGTTTCAGAACTCAGCACCTCCTGGATTTCGCTTGGGAGATTTTTATGGTATGCAGAAGCAACTTTGCTGCTCTCTTCTTCCGGAAAAGCAGAAATACCAAAAGGCGTGTTGTGCAAGAGCTCATCGGCGGCAGCCGGTTGGTTTCTGAGATGATTCAGCAAAGCAATGCTTCCGGAAATCTGGACGGGAATTCCGGTTGCGTTTGGAATTTCTGCAAGAAACGAGAATGCACGGTTGCTTGCAGGTGTCCGAACATTATCGGAGTTGACTCCATGAACATAGACCATGCCGACGTTGCACAACTGCAATATGACCTGTATGAATGCTTCTGGACTTCGGCGCGGGACACCCCTGAGACGCGACATTGAGAACAATTTCCCCTTCATCGACTGGTCTACTGCAATCAAGATGTTATTGATGAGCCCGGGAAGAGTGCCGCAGTTCGGCCATCGGGCTACGACGGCGACGATTTGTCCGAAAGAGATTTTTACCCCGTCGATTTCGTCATGTTCCACGGTGTCTCCGATTTGGCTCCTGACAACCTGCGCAAATCGTTCTTCATTCATCTGCTTGCCGAAAATCACAATCCTGGAATAGCTACGAGCATGCAGTGGAGGGGCTACAGGTGTGAAAAGCTTGTCCATCAGCGCCGCGGCCTGAGCCTGGTACATTTCGAGGAAGTTTCCCTCTACCGCTTTCGCCCGCAGGTAGCCGATGGTTGCTTTGAGTCCATCTTCAAAGGACAACAACTCAGCCGTCGTGGGCTCAAACTCGAGCCGGATTGACGTCTCCACACTGTCAACGACATCCTCATCAAGCTCTGTGAGATATTTTTCCAACACAGGGCCATTTACCTGAAGTGCGGCCTCAATCGCTCTCTCCCCGTTCAGCAGGGGATGTTTCTGCAAAAGTGCATTACCGCGCAGTTGGCGACCTGTGCGCGTAACTCGATACTCTTTGGACATGTCTATTCTTCGGACGAGCGAGTCCGGCCCAAATACCCGTTACCAGGGGTCGGGCGCACGACTCTACGAGGGATATTGGAACTATCGCGTGCTCAGCGGACGCTGACTTTCCGTTTTCGTCTCGACGAATAGAATGTGGTCGGCAGCCGTGGGGCTTTGCAATGGGCGCATCGCACCGGCCCGCAGTCTAGCGGGGCGACGGCAATAGTCGTAAATGAGGTTGCCCCAAAGCCGGGACAGAGATTGGGCTGTTGAGGGAAATAGCCCGATGCCCGAGAATCGCAAGACATAATTGCTCCTATATGTCGCGCCAATACAACTGGACGCGTGTTGACACTCGGAGCATTCTGAGAGACACTGTGGTTTCCACACCGGGTGTGTCTGTCTAGATACTTCCGAGGCGAAAGCGGGATGAGTCTTTGGCTCATCCCGCTTTTTCCATTTGCGGAACCAACCAAAGACCCACTCCTAATCGAGGCTGCTCATGTCGAACAGTGGGGCGAGTATTCCACAAATTGCCAGCGCCTGGGAAGAGCCTCTTTGCCGGCAAAGGAATATCGCCCAGAGCCGGTTGTCAAACGCCAAATTTTCACGTATTCGCGAGATGAATCTCTAAAGTGCGGCGGCATTTTAGGCTAACTCCTAGCCAACTGGTCTCGCTTCTAAAGCTCAATTTTAAACTCGATAGCAGTCGATAATTTCCCTCGAACGGCAGAGTTCCCTTGAACCTTTCTCTCGGGAGCAGCCAGCAATCAAAACTAAATTCGAAGCGTTACTAGCGATACTGTTTGTTTCGTTAACTCGCCAGTTCGTTCATTTATGCCTATATTCCTAAAGTGACTGCCGCACTCCTAATACATCACAATTATTGACTTTTACTGCCGACTGAATCCGAGTATTTTTGTCGCCTATTCGGGAACGTTGCGTAAACTCAACGCTGCATCTATCGGACGGCCTCACCGAGACATACGAGCAGCAGGCGCTACTCGCCTCCATTCGCCGCCAGCAGCAGTGCAACCAGTCGCTCGGAGGCGCCTCTAGTCGCCAGCCCCTCATGAGCGTCAACGAGGCACGTACTATCAGCGAGCATGGACAAGACCTGGTGCGCATCGCAGTCCAGCAAGACCGGAGTCACCGGTCTACGCCGCAGGATGTCCTGACGTAGCCATTCACGCCTTGTCGTGGCCGATGTCAAAGTGAACGGAAGCAGCCGGTTGCCATGGCAAGTTGCTCCGATGACGTGCGCTCTCAGGAGTTCGGGTATGGCCTCGACGGTTCGACGATAGCCGAGTAGAGGGACCCACCATGAATGAACGATGACCACCGTGTGAGGGCACAGCTCTAATGCCCGTTCGAGAATCGAGTGGTTTTCGAAGAGCTCGTGACCGGTGTCTCGCAACTTCGGCAAACGTTCACCTCTAGTAAACGAAGTTGCCCTTGGATGCAGAACTCCGTCGATGCCCAGGTACAGCGTCGCCGCCATAGGCACCTCCTCGCCAACGCAACACTACCGGAAATCGAGCCCCCCAACACTCCCCGACGGAGAAGGTCTGGGTTTAGAATGACTGTTCCAGCAGTTCTACTGACGAAGCGACTATCCCGACGAGGGGTATCGTTCTGCTTCATTGCAGTCGCCAAGTACGTGGCCGGCCGCTTCAACGGCACGGCACGCTTGCCTGTCTAAATTTGAGGACGCCGTGAGCCACATCGAGAGCCCGTGGACCCGCCTTGCCTCGCGCACAGCCCGAGCTTTGCTCACACGCAAAGGGGCTACGTACGAGGAGGCAGTTCTCGCCCTAAGGTCGATTGGGGTACGTGATACCGCCAAGAGCCTCGAACTGCGGGTTCAGCGAGGTAGTCTAAAGTTTTCCTCTTTTCTCCAACTCTTGTGCGCCCTGCAAGCCGATTTGCCACCTGAGTTTCAGCGCGTCGTCGATGAGACGGACAACTGGGAAAATGCCTGCCAGCAACTCGTGCTTAACCTTCTCACCCAGAACGCAATTTCACTCGACGAACTCGCCCGCCGGCTTGATGGGAGTGGAATCCATATCAACCTCACTCAAGTCCAAAAGGGAGCGTTCTCACTAGCCTTGCTTCTGCAAGTCGCTTACGTCCTCCCCATACGTGCTCTTGATAGATACGTCGACCGCTCGGACATCGCGAAGGCTGCAAGCGAATCCATGGTCACAGGCACCCACTGACTCTGGGTTGGCTCACACCGCCGGACTTCCAGTTTCCCCCTAATAGCAGCATCGCTTGCCGTGTCAGTGAGGGGAATCCCTCACCACAAGAATAGTTCGGCTCGCCAGGAGTGCAAGAAATTTCCGCGGGTTTTACAAACAGCCATCGCCTTGGTCCTGAGCTCATGCGCCAGCGCAGCTTGACCCTAACAACCTGCTTGCGCCGGCGGCAATACTCCTGTCCGACTTCCTGCAAGCCAGGGCGCGTGCTTGTTCTTTATGCGCAAGCGCGGGACTCGAATGACGGTACAGACTGAGGGAAGAGACATCCCGCGTCCAGAACGCAGTTTTAGCCATCACAAAAGAACGGCGTTGCGCCGCTTCCCCGTCCTGAAAGACGGCGGTTGCGCGGCGCGGCCATCGGGTCATGCGAAGTCTGAAGCTTAGGCTCCTTCCGCAATCAAGAATCTGTTCGGGTTCTTACCTAGCCATGCCGGAGCACGACCTCGTCCAGACCATGTCTTGCCCGTCTTCGGGTCGCGATATTTTGGTGGCAATTCGGACTTGGTCTTCGTCGTCGAGCCTGTCGGGCGGCCACGCCGACGCTTGGTGATATCCTCGACAGTCAGGTCGTACTCCGCCATGAGAGCTTGGATTTTCTCAATGACGCCGGCAATCTCGCTCGCACGCATTTCTTCCAACTTAGTTTCGAGCGCTTGCTTCTGGGCAATTAGTTCTTTGTAAGATGGCATATTGTCTTCCGGTGTTTTGACTAGGATGTGCCTCCAATTGCCATCTTACAACGTTGGAGAGCAATGGATTCGAATTTCTTATTCTTGGCGGTGATTGGCGCGTTCGACGCCAGTTGCGGATACCGCTCCAACCCAAAGACCTTCTGGGAAGTCCGCGGTTCCAACAATGACCATCAACAAGCAATTGAGGTCATGACGCGATGCATCAAAAATTGCCATAACCTTCTCCGTATCACTTGCTGATGGAGACGGATGCGATTCCGGATGCGAGTGCCAGTCCCCCAGGTAGTGAAGGCCACTCTTGTGATGAGTTGCAATCTCCAGCTTTTCCCTCCGACGGTCGGGCTGATAGGAGTATCGAGTCCTGATGGCACCACGTGTCGGGCCCGTTGCCACAGTAACGTTTAGCGTTCTGTTCTCCAATATACGCCCGAAGAGTTGTCCGCCGGCTTCCCTGCTTGCCATCTTTTTCTGCTGAAATGACGCCAAGACAGTTAGAGACTCCGCACCGAAAATAACATCTCCAAAGCGGGTCTGGAATACGAGGTCACCGCTCATCCGCATGCCGCACACCCATCGTTGGGCAATAAAGTGGTGGTATAGGTTCGCTCAAAGCCGTTCTGCTCGCTAAGCGGCTCATGCCAGCCTGGCATAATTCCGGCGCCTGTCGTGACAAACCCCGTTCGTGAACCGACCCAAGTTTTTCGCACGCTTTCCGTATGTGCTCCGTCTAGAGCTTCCAGAGTCAGTCGCGTTGCGATGGCAACGGTTACCGACGCATCGGCCGCGGAGTATGGTTGATAGAAAGCTCCGCAACCAGGCTCTCTAGGCAGTTCACCGCCAAGACGTGACACTTGTCCAGAGTAGTCTCCGGTCGCGTTGGTCACGCACCGCAAGCAGCCACCGCCTGGGGCTACATAGATTGCATGCCCTGCTAAGGCATAGCGTTCAACCCAGGTATACACGGTGGACGGGGCGAGGTCCTGAGCAACCATTTCATTTAGTCGCGCATCACTAAGCCAGTCACCTGTAGCCGACACCACAATGTCCACGGTACTCCAGAATTTCTCGTGCAACTCGGCCTGGTCCCAATGCGCCGGAATCGCTTCGACATCAATGTCTACGAACCGGGATAGGATTTCGGCGCGAACTGCCTTGGCTTTGTTCAGGCCAACATACTTCGTTCCGAGGACATGGCGGCCTATGTTCTGCATTGTGAGAATATCGCCATCCGACAGAATCAGCTTCCGTACACCGGCCTGCGCCAACTGCAGCGCCACGGAGGCTCCAATCGCACCGCAACCGAATACTGCTACGGTTGCGTTGAGCAAAGCGCTAGGTCGCTCGCCTGTCGTCCTGGACAGCAGAAAGTTGGAGTCAATACGGGTCACCGCTGCGCGATGAACCGGAAACGACGCATCCCGAATCCGCTGGAATAGAAGGGTTGCGGAAAGCCGCTGTCTCTTGAATGCAGAAATAAGTTGCTGTCCGTGGCCGCGAGGATGGGGGAACGTGGCCTTCAGCTCGACATAGCAGGCCCCCATCATCGTTTCGCCATTCCACTCAAAGGCGAGGATGACTAGGAGCTGCCGACTCCGTGCCATCGCCTTCGGTACGGCGAGTAGATGCTCGGGCGCAACCTGGCGAAGGAGTTCCAAGAGCTCATACGAGTTCTTAGGGTACCGGTCTGGAAAAAGCGGCGCATCCAAATGAACGTATAGACCCTCGGTCAGCTTGCTCTTGTCAACTGGAATGCTTCGCTGTTTGAGCAGCCGCTCAGCGTCTTCCTTGGAACTGGCAACGTAAAAGGTCCGCCTGGACTCCTGAAACCAAATCGGTCCCGTCAGGTCGTCTTGCTTGAGCCATACTTCAACGTCATAAAGCTTCCGCGCCGACAAGGTCCAGTACGTCACAAACTCATCGAGAAAGTCGTTCCGATTCCGACCCGATTTTCCGGTGACGTAAAGGTCTACTGCCCTCTGAAGCAGCGCGCTGAGGTGTCCAACCGATATGGGAATGGCTGGGGCGTCGTTACTCGCGACGAGGCAAAGCGCTCCATCGAACTCAACATGCGGCATCTCGCATGGTGCCGGCTCCCTCACCAAGCCGAACTTTGGCAAGCTATGCGGATACTGACCGTCAATGGCTACAACGAGGCTCTCTGGTAAGCCGGTTTGCTCTGGCGGCAGAGTCCACCCTCGCACAAAGTTTCTGTATGGAAACCGTTCGCGCAGCCATGCGGGCGTAGCAGGTGCTGCGTGAGGCCAGTTGAGCGCAATCGCCTCTGCGAGAGAGGCGACTGCATGTTCCTCTGCTTGCGGAAAAGCCTCAGGCATACCGCCCTTCACCACCCTTCTTGAAAAACTGCGTCTGCGGTTCGTCTGCTCCGCTGCGGATGAAGCCCGGTGCGGCCATCGCCTCGGCCTTGTTGTTGTTCTTCAGGTCTTCAATGGCCTTATCAAAATAGTCTGTGCAGAAGAACGACTTTAGCGCCTCCAATGCTTCCAAGTCGGTCGCGTTCGCATCGCCAAGCGGTGCCAAGGTCTTCTTGGCATCGGCCAGCTTGTCCCGCAGGTTGCGCATGTCAGCATCGCTGTCGCTCTTGGTCACTGAGTCGTAAGGCTTCACTGGGCGCGTGACTGTGAGACTGGCCGCAAGACGGGTATGGATATCGCATACCAGGTAGTAGAGCGCATGGTCATCGCGGTCTTTCCAGCCTCCGTGCGGATACTGTTCATTGGTCAAGATGGAAAGGACAAACCCGCTCGGGAGGCTCCACGACGAACGGCTCTTGCTCCAGGCTTTGAGCAGACGGACCATGCGCCGAAGCTGCCTGCCGTTTGTTTCGTCCGGGCTCTTTTTCGTGGCGTCGACAAACCACTCGGTAACTGCCTCTGGGTCCGATTCCTTCCATTCGGTTGCCGCCAGTTCGTAGACGGTTTCATTCCCGCGCTCAACTTGGCGGTACACCGGCATATCAATGGTAAAGCCGTCAGCGTAATAGACCCGTACGCAGTTGTTCCTGACTTCCGGAGGAGTTGCAAAGTCCTCCTTGTCGTTCAGGGCATCACACACCATTTTCTTGGCCTGCAAGGGCGTGTATTCGGCCCCTCGTTCCCCTTTCAACGCGTCCTTGGCGAACACGACACCGTCATCGATATCTGAGGTTGCTGCATTGGCCTGCACCATCGTGTGCATAGCGTAGGAGCCCTGCTTCACAAAACACAACGGTGCAGGCTTCTTCTGGGCTGTCAGTCCGTTCTTCAGACGCGTCTCATTGGCAGAGCGGCGCCTGCGCATCTGGTCCTTCTGGGATTCTTTAAGCGCGACTTCGTCGAGGAAGTAGTTAAGCAAATGCTTATGCACGTTGGCCAATCTCGTCTCCTTCAGGTTGTTCAGCAGGAAATGCCTGGATGTTCTCGAAAAACTTCGCGATGAGAGGTTGCGGCGGCGGGGACCCCGCGGTCGCGGCGGAAACGTTCAGGTCCACTGCATCGCGCGCAAGTCGCGACAGTAGGTCCAGCGCCTTCTTGGATGGATTGTCCAGGGACAGGTGGATAACATCGTCGGTTGGAACATCAGCGTCGATGAGCCGTACATATCCGACCTCCCGACCGGTGTACTTGGCGATGGTTTTCGTAACGTAGTCGTAGGCAAAGGATTGCGCGTCCAGCGCAACTTCGACAATGCCGACGCCGGCCTGCCATCCCAGAAAGCCTCGATTGGCATCTTTCGCAGTCATGCTGCAGCCCTTAAACGGCGGGCATGTGCTCACCGACATCAGCTCGATTGGCTGGCCCGGCTCCGACATGGTGAGTGCTTCGGTAAGCGCGACCAGAGAAGGATTGTTCGCCCACAGGCCGCCGTCCGTGAACCAATTCATGGCGCCTTTTTCATCGCTCGGCGAAGCGATGCCGCGGAGTGGCAAGACCATCGGGGCGGCCGTGGATGCCATGCAAACGTCGACCAAGCGGTAGTCATTGTCCCGGTTTAGCCGGTTCGCTTTCTTGTCGTGAGGTGTCTTAAAGACCCATGCCTTGTTGGTCTCCACGTTGACGGTCGGCACGCAGAGTCCGATACCGCGACGGGTGTACATCTGCTCAACGGTCTCGTCTTGCAGCACCTCACGAAGAGCTTCCTCCAGTGGCGCCGGATTATTCGCGGCATGGCTCCGATTGCAAAAAGCCCAAAGAAGAGCTTTGGCGCGGCCGTGACCCACCGGATTCGAAAAAATCCCTTTGGCCTTAAGACGGTACAACTCGACGACTCGCTCCAGGGGTACTCCCGCGGCAAGCGCGATGGCGAGAATCGCCCCAGTGCTCGTGCCGACAATGAGGTCGAACTGCGCGCCGAGGTCATACGACGCAGCGGCTGGGAGACGCTGGTTCGCAGCGAAGCGCTTGCTCAGCCCTTGCAGCAGCAGCGCAGAGTACAGGCCGCGAATGCCCCCACCGTCCAACGACAAGACCCGATACGGACGGTCTTCCACCCCAACACCGCAGTCCATCTGCCGTCCCAAAAATGAAGATGACGCCAATTTATGGCCTTTGGGATACATGTGCAATAATTCACAGACAAGTGCCTCAATCTGGACACTTATTACAACCCGATGCCACTTATCCACAGGCAGCACGAGTGAAGAACACCGATTTTGTGAATTTCGAGGCGCTTCCTGCGAGCCAAGTGGCGAAGGAGGTTGGCCTCCGTATTCGAGCTGAGCGAATTCGTCGCAGACTGTCTCAGGCCGAAATGGCAGAGCGCGCGGGCCTCAGTACCAGGACCTACCGGCGCCTTGAGGCCGACGGTGCCGGAACTGTCATGGCGTTGTTGGCGGTCCTTCGCGTCTGCGAGCGCTTGAGGGCCTTGCAGGTATTTCTCCCGCAGGCCGACCTGCCCGAAATCCGTACGCCACTGTCGAGTTCGACGCTTCCGCGAGTTCGCCGAAGCGATATCCAATCGGACGTAGCCGACAAAACGCCTCGAAAGCGCGCGCGGCCGCCAAACTAGAAAAGGGGGCTGTAGCTGTTGGACAAGTCGGATGCTTTCAAACCTGGCCCAGTTGGACAGCCCGCGCCAATCGCTACGACGCAGCCATTCACCGATGGCACATAGATGGGAAAGCTACGCGCGCCTCGGTTCCACTGCCTTCATATACTCAATCCAATCCTCGTACCTAGTAATGTCTAGACGCAGTGCAGCCGTCCCGTAGCTTGGATACGAAATATGACGGCTAATGACATAGAGGTTCTCGTCGCGATAGAACCCATCGCAGAAGCCAACTACAACATTCCGGCCGTAGCTTCCAGGGGTGAGTTCGCCAGTGCCGCCCGTCTTGGAAGGATTCTTCGTGAAGATAACGTTGCGGTTGCTCCACTCAGCGATGACATGCGCGTTCTTATACCGTTCCGCGTGCTCTTCCCTACGACGAACATAGTCGTTGAATGCATGCTCTGTCACTGGCTCTTCAAGCGGAATCTCCCCTAGCTCAATGGTTTTCAGATGCTCCGCTAACGCCTTCACAAGAATGGTGTTTTTTGGAATGCCGGTGCTTGAGGAGAGATGTTCGAGTTGGGACTGGAGTTCGGGTGGGAGGCGAAGGGAAAGCATGATGGCTAGCGAGCTAGTTAGGAGGTGTCCTCAAGCATACACACCCATCATACTGATGTATATGTATTCATAGCTTAATCACCACTTTGTCTCTACTCCGCAAATGCGCAGATGTAAGCGCTCACCATCAAGTGGTAGGTTTAGCGTACATGTCCGCTCGTCACAAAAGGAGATTCTCAGCAGACCGCTCCATCCAGGTGTAGCGCATAGAATCCTCTCCCGCGCCACGGCGCAGCCGCTCGAGTTGCTAGCCGAAAGGAGGGAAGAGCCACATCTACCCCTCCCCGTTTCATTCTCTCGCATCCGCAGCAGCTTGGCCGTCGTCGTCGGTTGTGACGAGCCAGTCCATCGGTACGAGTTTCAGTCCGCCTCGCCATTCTTCGACGAAATGGATGCCTTCCAGACCTTCCCAGATATCTCGGCCGGCGTGGTCGAGAACAATGATTTGAAAGTCTCCCCCAAAACTGCTGGCCGCCTTCCCGAATACCTCAAAGAAGCGTCCTACCGCCACTGCATCTTCGTCTGCGATTTTCGGGTCAAGGTCCTCAGACTTGCTAGCGAGCTTTCGTGGGAAATAAACTTGGCTAGGCTGGTCGTACACCAATAGGCCGGGAACTGGCGATTCGTCCAGCTTGACGAACAATGCGTGCAGACCGAGCGTGGCCGCGACATGATAGGTGAGCCAATTCGCACCGCTGCCCAATTGCCAGAGGTAGTCACTGCGCCCGGTCTCATCGCCAACCTTAACGGTTAACTCTCTGATGTCCAGCTCCACTGAGGCGTGTGGGTCCTCGGCATCAAGGAGTGATGCAAGACGCTGCATCGAGAGCTTTACGCGCCGTAACGCATTTCGAAACTTCGTATCGTAGTCTTCCCGACCAAGCATCGCCTGAATCTCGTGGATTCGCATCGTAAGCGCGTGAATCTCACTCGCGGCGCTGGAGTCTTCTCGACCACTGAAGACTTCGAGCACCTGCTCCAACCCACCGAGATAGCGAGCCACCTGGTTGGTCATGAGCCGCTGCTGCCTGGCTCGATTGCTGCGTTGCTCGATGCCTCTTCGACGAACGCTGACTGCGTTGAGCCTGTCGGTAAGCTCGCGAAGTTTGTCTTGAAGAGCCACCCAGTCTCTGTCAAACGCGGCGGGTGCCTTGGACACACGCTTGGCATCAGATTCAACCACTGCAAGCGCGTCACACAACGAATCGACTGTTTCTGCGTGCGAATCAAGGGACTGAGCACATACCGGGCATGTCGTCTGCTCGGAGTCTTCTGTCTGCGTTCGTAACCACCGTGACAGCGAAAGACGATGCTGTCGCTTTTCAAGAGACAGCTCATACTGGCCGACTGAGCCTCTCAGTTCGGCGAGCCGATTGAGCCTGTGGCGGACTTCCGCAAGCGAAGTATTCAGAACACCCTCTTCCTTCTGCAAGGACGCATACTCATCCGCGGAAGCCTCAATGGCGTCGGCTGAGACCGGCCGGTCAGGCATCCCCTTCGCGACTATGGACTTCAATATATCCAAGAAGTTGGCTTCAGTCCCATTGGCAAGGTCCTTCCGGTCTATCAATCCAAGCTCTACCGCTTCGCTCACCCAGTTGGCCACACTTGCACGCCAGGTTTCCGATGCCTTCGTGTAGGCCTCCATCTCGCGCTGCTTCACGCGCAAATCGCGTTTCAGACCGTCAAGCTCCCATCTCAACTCCAGGCTTTCTGGCGTTGTCGCCCCAAGCACGTAAGGAAAGATTGCCCTAAGCTTCTCGCGATGCTCAGTCGTATCCGCCCGATAAAAGAGCACGTCGGGATTCGCCACCAGATTCTGCGGCTGGAAGCAGAACGCCATCAGGTCACGAAAGCTTGGCCGTGCGGTATAGCCGCTCGCCTGATTGTCGGAATCGGTCCCAAGCATGGTAAGTTGTGCGAGACGGTCCAGCATCAGCTTCACCTGCTTTACGCTTGTGTTTGCCTCAGAGATGCTATCGGGGACGCGAACGACCTCAGCCTCGGCCACGAACATAATCGTGGACTTGTTTTGCTTTCCGGGCTCAGGTCTAGCGAGCAGCTTCTGCCCTTCTGCCGTCTGGATTACCACGCCAAACCATGAAACGGCTTGTCGAATGAGCCCAACTGGAATGGAGCACCGGTCGGATGCCAAGCAGTAGTCGATGATGGGGATTATGGAAGACTTTCCTGTCTTCGACGCACCGGTGATGACGTTGGCCTTGTTCAAGGCAAACGGAACCCGCCGCGGGGCAACGCCGACCTTGCGAGGCCACAGGATGATTTCAACGACTTGCAGCTTCAATTCAAAGCTCCAAATTAAATACGAAGCAGAACTCTCGGAGCGAAACCTGGCTCGCCCATCGTCCCAGTTTTTCCGCTGCCTTGACGAGCGTGGCAGTGTTATCGTCCAAGACACCGGGGGCGTCACGCCACGTGGTCGGAACGTCGCGCTTTCACTGTCTATCGTAGTAAGGCCCGCACGGATTGCAACGGCGAGGGACTGTTGTGATAGCTCGCGCATCGCCACGGCGCTATCCTGCAATGACGCCACCGCAGCTTGGACTGCATTGAGCTTCTCTTCGACCTTTCGCAAGCTCTTCTGAGTTGATGCAACAGCATCGAGAACGCGCTTGTTAAACAAGAGCGGGATGACGAGGAACGCGTAGGCGAGAGGCACACCCCCGCTCCCTTCTCCCGCCTCATATCCGCACGCGAAGCGCCATATGAGCGTCGCACCAAGGCCAGGATTCTGAACCTGCTCAATTTCATCAATCAGCATGTTCGCCCTTATGCCTTTGCCTTAACGCCAAGAAGCTGCTCCCAATCCGGATGCCAACCAATCCGCGGCTCATTAGCAATCGCGTGGAAGCTGCCTCGGAGAAAATCCTGGGGCACCACGATAGATTGAAGTCGGGCTTCCTCCCGAAGGCAGGCCACTAGAATCTGGACACCACGCGCAATCTCCGACTTCTCGGCCATGCTTGATTGTGCAGACATGCGTTGCATGCGCCAGCGGGTCACGAGCTCTTCCTCGTATTTCTTGTAGCTCGGCATATCCAGTAAACCCGCCTCGCTCCAATTCGTACGCATGGCGGATGCTCGCAGAAAGTCTCCAATGTTGCGGTGAATGTCCTCCTCCATCCCGAGGAGCTGCAACTGGTGCACGTACAGACGGTCGACAAGTTCGTTCGAGATTTCCTCCCGAGTTGGAACCGTATCGCTCTCAGGAAAGGCCGTCAGACCTCCGGTTATCCGCTTGGTGACCGCCAGACGCTGTTTCCTGAAATCGTCGTAGGGGATTCTTACTGGGACACGGCTGTCTATGCGCGCCATTATTTGGCTCTTGACCCAACCGAGAAGGCTTTCGGCAATGCCTTTCACGTGCTGGTCGTCAGCGCTGCGCGATATTACGAGCTTCACATCTTCGACAGTCGTGCCGTTTGCCCGCTCAAGGGTAAAGTCGACAACAATGCTGGCAATCAGGCTGTCGCTGTGCGCAAAAAGCCGGTCAATTTGTGCTTGCAGCGCGCTGCCCTTGCCGCTGGCATCTTTTTCTGGGCTTCCGGTTCGCTGCCGCTGCCCTTTTTCGCTCGCTTCTTGGCAGGCTTCAACTCAATACGAAGCTTCTCGACCAGCGCCTGTGCCTCTGTCGGCGAACGGCAATCGCTCAGTTGCTGAACGATGTTTCCCTTGTGGGCTTGGGCGACATAGAGAACGTATTTGGAACCTGGAAGCAAGTCGCCGGTTCTGCGGCTGCCCACCACCGTGATGCCGCTCGATGAGGTCCTGGCCAAGCTCGACCCGGCTCACATTGCCGAGTTGAAGAAGCCCCAATTCATCATCCGGTCACAAGCGACATTTCAGGATGGAATGCGCCGAATTCTCAATGACGTTCATGTGGTCGACGGAGGCGCGCTGCTGTTCGACGTCGAGGGACAGACCTGGGCGCGCTTTAGCCACAGCAACATACTCGTGGAAAACGAGGAGGGCCCGGCGAAAGACGCGTTCCTGGCTTTCCAGCAGGCATGCCGAGAATGCGAAGCTGGGATTGTCACCGCTCCGGGAGATATCCTCCTGGTCAACAATCGTCTAGCGCTTCACGGACGGGCGACCGTGGGGACTGATGTCGGGGGTGAGTCTCGTTGGCTCTTACGCGCGTACGGTCTCCACACCGACATGCTCTCCGAGACGCAGCGCTATTCTGCGCCCTCGTTCATGCTGTTTCCTTAACAGGGCACGAGTAGCCGGCAGGTGAGCACTCCTGTTACGCCAGCATAGTGTTTCGGCGGCATGATGATGTCGACCCTGCGCCCACAGGGCAGCGGGTGTTTTGTAGCCTGCCGCCACATCTCCGCAGAACCTATGGTCCTGTGAACGCCGTGGCCGCGTCCTTCACCTCCTCGACCATCCCGCGCTTGAGCGCGTCCAGTGGGGTCAGGCCATTCAAGGACGCTTTTGGCGTTGTGAAGAACTGGTACTTGCTCCAACCGGAGACGTCCCCAAGGAGTTGCGCAACGTCTTCAAGCTTGCGACGGTCCAACTCTGCTGACAGATAGAACGCCGGCACGTACTGCTCGCTATCCACATCAACGGTGAGCACGCGCCGCTTCAACAGCAACTGGCTCATGACTTCGGGGTTGACCCCAAAGCGCTCCCGCGCAGTAGCGACCGGCAGCACCAGTCCTGAGTGGACCAGTTGCCTGCGCCCATGCAGCTCCCTCTGTTCGAAGACTCTCTGATTAAACGGCTCCGACATTCTGAAAACTCCGCTGTGACGTCCCTTGTTGTAAGGAGGCGCTCATCAAATGCTGCGCATAGGGAGATGAAGTTGGCGGCAGCAGCTGCAACGCCTGGCTCCCCGACCAAGCGGAACTGTTGTCCGTCATGCGTGAAGACCGTGCAGGCCGTGAAATCCAGTCGAACGATAGGAGAGGTTGCCCAGTACTTGCCACTACCAATGAACCTCCCAACGACGTGCCAGTCACCACGGTAGGTCACCAACAATCGCCATTCTTCAATTTGGCTCTCGTTGGCCAGGGTCGCTCGTGTTGCGGTCACAGTCGACATGGTCTGGCACTACATCCACTGATACTCGCCTGTGATGTCTTTTGAGCCAGTGACCTTGTTATCCCATGTCGCAATCAACCAGAAGAGTCGCCACAGTCCATTGTCGCGACTTGGAGGACCAGACAGGGCAAAGCGCACACCCTGCTCAGTCACACCTGTCCGCGTATCCAAGGTGAAAGACGTGATGGGAGGACTGACACGGTACACACCGGTAAGCGTGCATATGCCCACGAAGTGTTTGGTGCCACTGTAGGTCAGCAGTACTCGCCAGTCCCTCAGAACGGAATCGCCAGCCATACCTCTTGGCTCCGACAGCCACGCAGGCATAATTTCCTTCTTACATAAAGTTCATTGGCCTCGAACGCGGGGCCCGCGCTCCTCTGGCTGCGCCGAGTACTCGCTGCTGACATCTCTTGTCTCAGTGACGCCATTGCATAGCGACCAACAACTCCACACATGCAAGGCATCCTGGTCGAAACCAGGCTTCCCAGAAAGCACGTATCGCCTGCCGCTGCGCGTGATACCTGCCCGCAATTTGGCATCGTAGGAAACGATGGCCGAGCTCACGCGTCCTGAATGGTTCTCCACACAGTAGCCGACGAAGTGATGTTCGCCGCGTTCCGTTTCATAGACTCTCCAGCGTTGAAGTGTGATGTCGGGCTGCTCATCGACGCCCATGACGGACCAGATTGGCATGAGTAATCCCCGCCACGACAATGCGGCATGACGCTGCTTGCTGCGCGAGAACTGCCCAATGTCGCCTCAGTTGTCGGCAAACCGCTCCACACCGAATTGACCCGGGAGTATTCAGCCGCAACGCGGTCGTGCAGCAAGGCGCTGGCTTACGTGTGAGCGAGGCAATGGGGATGCCGTCTGGCGATAGCGCGCCTGCAAACAAGATTGGGAGATGTGTTACCAGGATATAGTTCTGCTTGTAACGGCAACGTTGAGGCGCCGGGGGGCGCGTGACTGGAGTGTAGGACGTTTCCGGTCAGATGCAAGCTCGCTGTCCGCATGCCCTGAATGCGTGGCACCACCTGAGGCGCGGTCCTTATCTCCCTGCGCCAGACATGTCGATGGGCTTCCGACTACCGCTTGCCATCAAGAAAATCCTCCCACACACTCGCGCGTACGCACTCACCCGGCTCATCCACACCTGCAATCAAGGACCGAGTCAAGGTTTGGAGATTACTCTCAAAGAGCGCGCGGGCCGGCTGAGGAATCTCACTTAAACGAACGTACGGGAGAGAGCCTGTGTGGTGAATAGGAACGTCGGGCAGCGTCGGTCTGGGCGGCATCTCCTCGCGACCAGTCATCGCAACGATGGCACACCTGGCGACAAGGTCCCAGATGCTGCAAGAGTACCGCGGGTAGTTTCCAACTTTGCCGCTAGCCACCACCCCGAAGAGCTCTTCGTTAAGGACGACGGAGTAAGTCCCTAGCCGGCCACCCGTAACGCGGCCAACATCTCCAGTCGCAAGGACCTTACGGCTACCCCCCTGGCCGCCTGGCAGCATTTCAACCGTGATGCGAAGCATGTCGTCTTCACCCATATCGGACGCACACATCTGCGGGTTGCGACGGCAATCAAGTGCACCAATGCCCTTCCCCGGACGCAGATGCGGGAAGCCCCATGCTTACCCCAACAGAGTGTGGGCTACAGCTGGCGCGACGAATAGCCACGCGAACGGCTAGCGAGCGTCGTTATACGAGATGGCGTATGTAATCGTTGGAAAGATTGTTGCCAGGATGTAGTTCTGCTTGTGGCGGCAACGCTGAGGCGCCGAGGCCGGCGCGTGATTGGAGTGTAGTGCGCCTACGGGCAGATGCAAGTTCGCAATAAACGCTCCCCGTGGTAGCCTACCCAGTCACGACGACGTAAACCCGCAGTCCGACCAAAGCTTCACCCCTTTTTTGGTCCCAAAAATTTCGGCTGGAGCGGTTTGGATTTCCTATACAGCTCGCGTTGCGAGCGGGCCGGCCCACGGAGGAATTGGGCATCACGGGCAGAGGCTGAAACGTTGGTAGATGACCGACGTTCATCCCGAAGGACATTAAGGCATGGTCCACGGGTCGTGTTCGTACTTCTGGGAAGCGGGAGCTTCGCTGCTGACCGCAACCAGCAGATTGGTCGCTGTCATTCTGTGTCTTGTCTCGTTTTCCGCTTCGGGATACGCCCCTGGGGGCTTAGATGAAAATGGGTGTCACGCCAATCGTCTGACAAAAACCGGCAACAATAACTTTAACAACACCTCTTGCGCTCAGCATCGCAGTGTTCATCGCAGGGAAGAACCGCTTATATCGCCGAGTACAACATCTCACTGTGCTCCCATCGCCGGACCAATTACTCGATACGGTAAGCTGCAAACTTTGATGGCGAAATCCACGTGGGATAGGCCTAGCGTGATACGTGAATCTGCAGCAATATGAATAACGTCATCAGCATCCAATACACAAAGTCATATTTTTTACACTGAAATTAAGAGCGTAACTATAAATCACAGACACCCGTTAAAGATAGAAAGGGTCGCCCATGTCTGCTGACTAACGCAGCTGCAATATAACCACGCGCCGTCTCGTGATGAAAACGTCGCCTTTGGACGCTCGGCATTCCACCCATGCGACCGTAACGCGAGTGGAAAATCTAGCGTGCCACCCACCCGCCGTCCGAGGCGACCACCTTCTTGGCAGCCAGAACGCCATGAGAAGATTACTTGCATGACAATCCCAGCCAAAATAATGAGATAATCTAGGGGTATCACACGGTCGCAAGCGCGTTTCACTCCGCCACCCTATCCTCACATATTCTCATGTCAAAGACCCAGCCTAGTTCCAACTACTTCGACCCGGTGCGTAAGCTTCGCGCCTTCGAAGAGATTGCGGAGCAGATTAGGGAACATATTCGACAAGGGAATTTTGAGGCTGGTCAAAAGCTGGCGTCGGAGCGCGAACTCTGCGAGCAGTTCAACGTGTCTCGCAACACCGTGCGTGAAGCGTTGCGCTCCCTCGAGAACGCTGGCGTTCTTCAATCGAAGAAAGGACAAGCCGGAGGCACCTTCGTAGCACATGTCAACGGTAGTGCCATCATCACCGGCCTGTCGGACATGTATCAGCTGAAGTCCATCACACCAGCTGAACTGATTCAGGCCCGCACGTGGATTGAAGCCTCAATCATCAGAGCCGCCGCCGAAAATGTGACGCAGGAGGAGCTTGACGCCCTCAGGCAAAACATCGAAGACGCGGATGCCGCCGCAGAAGCGGGTGACTTCGAGAAGCGAGTGCAAATCAACCTCGATTTCCACCGCATTCTTGCCAAGGCCACACGAAATCAAGTGATGGTGCTGCTGCTTGAGGCTCTTTTGCAGGCCACTCATCAAGTCATCCGCAAGATTGGGCCGTACGACAACAGCTTCATTCCCCGTTCTCGTCGTCGGTTCTTGAAGCTCCTGGCCGCCGGGGAAACGGAAGCAGCAGTCGATGAGATGAACCGTCAGTTGATTCGGATGCAACGCATCTACTTCAGTAAGCTTGACTCGATTGACCAATAATGTCCTAGGTTAGCGAGCCTTCTTGAGGTGGACCCGCACGATAGCGGCTCCAGCCAAGGCGCGACTATCGCGCCGCCGAGCACTTAACCTAGTGCAGCAGCCAACTCCGGCACCACGGTGTTCAAATCTCCCACGAGGCCATAATCGGCAACAGAGAAGATGGGCGCCTCCTCGTCTTTGTTGATTGCCACGATGACCTTCGAGTCTTTCATGCCGGCCAGATGTTGGATTGCACCCGAGATGCCAACGGCAATGTACAGCTGAGGTGCCACAATCTTTCCGGTTTGCCCTACTTGGTAGTCGTTTGGCACAAATCCCGCATCGACAGCAGCACGCGACGCTCCCAACGCGGCGCCCAGCTTATCTGCCAGCGGAGTCAGGACCTTGTTGTAGTTCTCTCCCGAACCTACACCGCGACCACCGGACACGATTACTTTAGCCGTGGACAGGTCCGGTCGCTCGAGCTTCGAGACCTGACGAGAAACGAATTGCGAAAGGCAAGTGTCTGTGACAGCATTCAGGGTTTCAACTGTAGCCGAGCCACCTTCTTCCGCAGCAGGCGCAAACGCAGTACCACGAACAGTGATGACTTTGATTTCGTCCTCAGACTTCACGGTCGCGACGGCGTTTCCTGCATAGATGGGCCGCTCGAACGTGTTCGGCGAGTCGACTTTGGAGATTTCCGAAATCTGAGCGACGTCAAGCTTCGCCGCAACCCGCGGCAGTACGCTCTTGCCGTACGACGTGGCTGCGGCAAGGACGTGAGAGTAGCCTTTGACAACTGCCAGGATTTGCTCAGCCACGTTCTCGGCGAGTCCATCGGCGAAATGTGGGGCCTCTGCGAGCAGCACTTTACTCACGCCCGAAATTTTGGCCGCGGCAGCAGCGGCGGCTCCAGCGCTGGACCCAATGACCAGGACGTGAACGTCTCCGCCACATTGCGCTGCAGCCGTTACGGTGTTCAGCGTCGATGACTTTACGGATTGGTTGTCTTGTTCAGCAATGACAAGTGTAGTCATGTCTATCCTTCCACTCAAATGACTTTTGCTTCGCTCTTCAGCTTCTGGACCAAAGCGGCCACATCTGCCACCATCGCGCCGGCGCTACGCTTTGCCGGTTCCGTTACCTTGATTGTTGTGAGCCGCGGCTTTACATCGACACCGACCTCTTCAGGTTTCAACGTATCAAGAGGCTTCTTCTTCGCCTTCATGATGTTCGGCAAGGACACATACCGCGGCTCATTCAACCGCAAATCAGTCGTCACAACAGCAGGAAGATTCAGCGAAAGCGTTTCGAGTCCACCATCGACTTCGCGGGTCACTGTCGCTTTACCGTCGGCAATTACTATTTGGGACGCAAACGTGGCCTGCGGCAATCCGGTAAGCGCCGCCACCATCTGACCAGTCTGATTGGCGTCATCATCGATGGCCTGCTTTCCCAGAATAACGAGCTGTGGCTGCTCCTTATCGATGACGGCTTTCAGCAGCTTTGCCACCGCAAGAGGCTGCAGTTCCTCGTTCGACTCAACCAGAATTCCACGGTCTGCGCCGATTGCCATTGCGGTACGCAACGTCTCTTGACACTGTGAAACGCCGCACGATACCGCCACAACCTCCATCGCCAACCCGGCTTCCTTCAGCCGAACAGCCTCTTCAACCGCAATCTCATCGAAGGGATTCATGCTCATCTTCAGGTTCGCCAGGTCCACCCCAGAACCGTCGGATTTGACACGAACTTTGACGTTGTAATCGACCACCCGTTTAACTGCGACTACTACCTTCATTCCAAATACTCCGAATGGAAGCGCCTCTGCGCAGCACTTGGGCTGCGCATCGTTGAGATGACGCTTTGATGATGAGACGAATATCCGCGTTACTCGAGCCCCCACGCAGCCAATGCTTCTTCTGCGCCCTGACCTGGAGCCATCGGACGCCCAGGGGTCACGCCTGACGTTCGCGAGAACCGGGGAGCTGGCGCAGGCTGCACAACCCCATCAATTTCGATGAAAATGTCGCGCGCTTTCAGATGTGCATGCAACGGAGCCTCGCCTGCCTCAAGGACCGGCGAAAAGCAGGCATCAACCCCTTCGAAACTTTCGCACCACTCATCTCGGGTCTTGGTGGCAAATACTTCAGCAATGCGCTTCTTGAGTCCCGGCCATCGCGTCTTGTCGTGCTGCTTGTCCATCGGCTCATCGGTCAAGCCGAGGGTTGTCATAAGGGCCGCATAGAACTTCTTCTCGATGGCTCCGACGGCCACGTAACGATTGTCTGCTGTCGCATAGACGTTGTAATACGGCGCACCGCCATCGACCATATTGTCCGCACGCTCCGAACTCCAGTACCCACCCGCCCGCAAGCCGTGCACGTAGGCAGCCAGGGATGCTGCGCCGTCCACTATGGCTGCATCTACGACTTGCCCCTTGCCGGAAGTGCGCGCCTCCAACAGGGCACATACCATCCCGAAAGCGAGATACATCCCGCCTCCCCCGTAATCACCTAGCAGGTTGCCGGGAAACACCGGCGGACGGTCGCGCTCGCCGATGAGTGACAGCGTGCCGGATAAGGCCAAGTAGTTGATATCGTGGCCTGCGGCTTGGGCTAGCGGCCCAGTCTGTCCGTATCCGGTCATCCGGCCATAGACCAGTTTGGGGTTCAGCTTCAGACAGTCCTCCGGGCCTAAGCCAAGGCGCTCCATGACGCCAGGGCGAAAGCCTTCAAGCAATCCGTCGGCACGCGCAATCAGCTGGCGAACGATTGAGATTCCTTCGGGGCTCTTCAAATCAGCCATAACCGAAGCCCTGCCGCGCTTCGTCACTTCTGCACGGGGGTCCCGCTGTATGCCAAAGTCGGCGACTTCCTTGCGGTCAATGCGCAGTACGTCGGCCCCCATGTCTGACAGCATCATTGCCGCGAACGGACCCGGTCCGAGACCAGCAATCTCTAGGATGCGGATTCCCGACAGGGGACCACGCCGCGACTGTTGCTCTTCATGAAATGTCATTGAGCCCCCACTACGCGCTCTCGCATCAGCGCCTCGATTCTTTCCTGCGGCAAGCCAAGTACCGAGGACAAGACTTCCATTGTGTCTTGCCCCAATCCTCTGACTTCCGGGTGTGCCGTCGGCTTCTGCCCGTCGAACGCAAAAGGAAGATTCACCGTCTTGTAAGTACCAGCTCCGTCATGGATTTCAGTAAAGCTGCCACGTTCGCTGAAATGACTCTCTTGCATGGCTTCGCTGATACGCTTGTATCGTGAGCACGGAACTCCGGCTTCCATCAAGGCCTGCTCGCATTCGGAGGCGCTACGTTCGCCCGCCCACTGCTCAATGCGCGCCATATACTCTGACCAGTTCTCATACCTCGCCGCATCCGTGTTGAGGACCGGGTCGTCGAGCCATTCTGGGTGTCCTGTCGCGACGCAGACACTTCGGAAATTCTTCTCGTTGACCGGCGCCACCAAGATGAAGCCGTCATTTGCTTTCAGCGGTTTGTACAGGGGACGTCGATTCTTAAGTGGAAACTGTGACGACTGCAGTTCGAAGGTCAGCACGTTCATCATGCTGTCCATCAAATTGACGTCGATAGTGCAACCAGCCCCGCTCCGATTGCGGCGAAGAAGCGCGCTTTGGATGGAGAACGCGGTGAAGATTGCACACAGCATGTCCGCCATCGGAATGCCGGAGTTCGCTGGCCTGTCGAGACCGTCCTGATAGTCGAAGTTGGCCATGTAATACCCGCTTCCTGCATGGATTACCGGCGCATACGCGGGATGACCAGACTTCGACGTATTTTGGCCGAAGCCAGAAATCGAGCAATAGATAAGCCCGGGATTGAGCGCGCGCAACTTATCCGCACCCAGTCCAAGCCTCTCCATTACACCGGGTCGGAACGCCTCCAGTACAACATCGCACTTGCCTGCCAAGTCCCGCGCAAGTGCGACTCCCTCAGGACGCTTCAAGTCGATGACAACCGATTTCTTACCGGCATTCAGGTGACCGTAGTACGCACTGAATCCATCCCGCACGGGAGCACGCGTGCGCATGTGGTCGCCGTCGGGAGGCTCTACCTTGATGACCTCTGCCCCCAAGTCAGACAGCCAGCGGGCGCAGTACGGGCCCGCCATCATCGCTGTGAAGTCGAGAACTCGAATACCCTTCAACGTTTCTCCCGCCTCCGGCACGCCGTCATCTCCAGGAGTGGCCCTTTTCATATTCATATTGAGCTTCGAAGTCATCACTGCTCCTTCAGCATCTCGCGGGCGATGACGATTCGCTGGATTTGATTTGTACCCTCCCAAATCTGATTGATTTTTGCGTCGCGGAACATCCGCTCAACCGGATACTCGGCTGAGCATCCCGCCGAGCCAAGTATTTGGACAGCATCTGTTGTCACGCGCATCGCAGTGTCAGTTGGGAACGCCTTCGCCATCGCTGAGCGTGCGGCCATGCCCGTGAAGTTGCCGGCATCAATCTGACGGGCGCAGTCGTATACGAGGAGACGCGCAGCTTCGGTCTGCATCTGCATGTCGGCAAGCATGAACTGGATGCCTTGGAACTCGGCGACAGCCTTACCGAACTGCCGGCGTGCCTTAGCAAATGCCACAGCCTCGTCCACCGCGCCTTGTGCCAGTCCCACAGCCATGGCACCGACAGTGGGGCGATTCAAGTCCAGGATTCGCATCGCTGCAATGAATCCTCGGCCCTCTTCGCCAATACGGTTTTCGACAGGGACACGCACGTTGTCAAGGAACATAGCTGCGCTGGGTACACCATGGACCCCAAGCTTCTTCTCCTGACGACCGAACGTCAGCCCAGGCGTTTCCCGGTCCACAATAAAGCAGCTGATGTTATCCACGCCGCGGCGGTCGGTGTCGCCGGTCTTGGCAAAAATTGTGATGAACCGGCTAATCGGGCCCCACGACACCCAGGCCTTTTGGCCGTTGAGCACATACGAATCGCCGTCTAGGACCGCTTTGGTCCGCATGGATGCCGGGTCGGAACCCGCTTCTTGTTCGGTGATTGCACCAGCAGAGAGCGCACGGCCCTTGGCGAGCTGCGGAAGGAATCGCTGACGTTGCTCCTCGGTTCCGAAGTTCATCAGAACCTGAATCATTGAGAACCAGTTTCGTCCCGCAATCAGCGAACAGGCTTGCGACACACGCGCAATCTCTTCTCGCACCAGGCACACCGCCGTGAAGTCGCCGCCGGCCCCACCGTACTGTTCCGGCAAACCGATTTGCACGAGTCCCATGTCCCCGAAGAGTTCGATGAGGCTGCTAGGAATCTCATCCGACTCATCAATCTTGGAGGCAATCGGTCGTACCTCCTTTTCCACCATGGAACGCACGGCATCTCGCAGTGCCAGGTGTTCTTCGCTAAAACCCATCATGATTAGTTCGCTAGATAGAATTGACTACGAAGGGTCCGCGGTGATGCACACCGTAAAGAGCGCCGCGGTTCCGCTGCGTTGTGTGGTTACTTGAGGAGTTCCTTCGCGATGATGTTGCGGTGGATTTCCGAAGTGCCATCATAGATTCGCAGCACGCGCACGTCACGGTAGACGCGCTCCACAATCATTCCACGGCAGTAACCATTGCCACCGTGGACCTGCACAGCCTTGTCCGCTACCCGGCCTGCGGCTTCAGAGCAGAAGAGCTTGACGCGTGAGCACGTACGCCCCGTGGCTCGCCCTTCTTGGAACTGCCAGACCGCTTCCATCAGCATCAGGCGCGACAGATGAACGTCGACCTCCATGTCGGCCAGGTGATGCTGGACCGCCTGAAAGTTCGCAATCGGACCGCCAAAAGCAGTCCTCTGCTTGGCATAGCTAACGCTCTCGTCGAGGGCGATTGATGCAGCGCCGAGCGCTTGGGCGCCTACGCTCAGCCGCCCTTCGTTCAGGCAGCGGAAGAAGTAGGTGAACCCCTTGCCTTCTTCCCCGAGCAAGTTCTCGACAGGTATCTCGCAGTTGTCGAACGCGACCTCGAAAACACCGTCCTGTACCCAGCCCATGGTGGGGATGGGGGCGCTAACCGTCATGCCGGGAGTACCGCGCGGCACCAGGAAAGCTGAGATGCCGCCGGACGTGCCCTGCTTGCGGTCGGTGAAGGCAAACACCGTGAACAGGTCGACCTTGTTGGCGTTCGAGATGAACATCTTCGTACCGTTGATGACGTACTTATCCCCAACGCGCTTAGCCTCAGTTCGGATGCCGGAGACGTCCGAGCCAGCCTGCGGCTCAGTCATGGCGATACCGACTGCGCAATCGCCACGTGCAATGGCGGGGAGCCACTCTTCCTTCTGCTTGTCGGTACCAACATTCACCAAGGTCTTGATGGACGGGCCAAGCGCGGAGCGAAGCAGCGGCCAAAACTGCGGAGGAAGACGAGACAACTCAATCTGAACGGCGATACTCGAGATGGGTTCCAGACCCAGACCACCATATTCCGTGGGCACAGCCATCCCAAACAGCCCCATCTCGCGGAAGTTCGCGGTGGCGGCAGCGGGGACCTTCCCCGTCAGGTGAAAGTCCGGTTCAAGCTTCAGCAGGTCATCGACGACGCGACGTGTCGCAGACTGCATCTCGAGGGCATCGGTTGAAAGATTAAAGTCCATGTTTCGTTCTCCATCCGTTGTTTGGTCCAACATTAGACCCTTACACCTTAACCGAAGCGTCCCTTCGTCGCAAGATTCGATGGCCGTAAACGTCCATACCTCGGGTTAACACCGTGTCATTTGGTCCAACATTAGACCTAATATGACGCCACGACGGTCCCTGTCGCATACCTTGGAACACGCCATGAGATTGCTAGTGTTTGTCGCCGCCGCGCTCTGCACATTTGGTCTGCACGCGCAAGAGTTCCCCACCAAACCGATTCGCATCATTGCCCCGGCTGCACCCGGGAGTGGTACGGACTTGGCGGCCCGGATAGTCGGAAACGAGCTAGGCGCCATCCTTAAGCAGCCGGTCATCGTCGAAAACAAGGTCGGAGGCGGCGGCGCAGTGGGAGTTGGGTACGTCGTCAAGTCCCCAGCGGATGGATACACACTGCTATTGAGTACCGACGCGACGGTGGCCATTCAGAAGCACGTGATGCCCTTGCACTACGACCCACTCACCGACCTGGCAGCAATCGGTGAAATCGGCAACTTTCCGCTCGTCCTTATGACCAGGGGCGACAGCTCAATTCGCAGTATTGAGGACTTGCGCCAAGCCGCTAGCGCACAGACAAAGGGGCTCTCCTACGGAATGGGCGGACAAGCGACGGGTGGTCATATCGTTGGAGAGACGGTTCGCCTTTCCCTCAAGGCAAACATGACGGCAGTCGCGTATCCGAGCGCTGCTCGGGCGGTGAATGACCTGCTCGGCGGATACGTGGAGGTCGCTGTTGCTGATACGACGGCCGTCTCGCAAGTGAATAGTGGGAAGCTTCGTGCGATTGCCGTTGCCAGCAGCGAACGGGCCAACTGCTTGCCTGGCGTTAGAACGCTGTCCGAACAGGGCGTTTCATTCAATCTTCCCTATTCCTATGGGCTCCTCGCACCCGCCAAAACCCCTCCTGCTGTCGTTGCTACGTTGAATTCCGCTCTGAACAAGGCTTTGAAGTCCGCTGCAGTGCAGCAAGGACTTACGCAGCAATGCGTTACTCCGACGAGTACAAACAACAGCGCCGAGGCCTTCGGCGCCAGGGTTCGTCAGCACTATGAGCAGTGGGGCACTTACATCCGCAACGCAGGCATCAAGATTTCGTAATGAGTGAAACGAAGAACGCAGTGGGAAGCACATCGACCCCAGCAGCCATTGGCACGGATTCCAAATTCCCTGCCCCCCTCGACGGACTTCGAGTTATCGATTTCTCGCACTACGTTTCCGCTGCTACATGCGGACTTACGCTGGCGGACATGGGAGCGACAGTTGTTAAGGTCGAGAAGGCAAATGGAGGAGACGACCTCCGCAGGCTCGGCCCGAACCTCGGTGGCGCAGCCGCGTCCTTCCAGTGGGCGAACCGCAACAAGCAAGGCATCGCTCTGGACCTCAAGACTGAAGCCGGTCGGAATCTCGCGCTGGAGCTCGCACAGACTGCCGACATCCTCATCGAAAACTATGCTACCGGCGTAATGGAGCGCCTTGGTCTGGGGTATGAAGCGCTTCGTGAGCGCAACCCGCGGCTGATATATTGTTCTGTCTCGGCCTACGCACGCATTGGCCCACATGCATCCCGCCCTGGATTCGACCCCATCGTGCAAGCGGAGAGCGGACTGATTTCCATCACCGGCCCCGTGGGCTCCACAGGGTCTCGCGTTGGCGCGCCCGTGGCGGACGTCGCTACTGGCCTGTATGCCACAATTGCTGTGCTAGGCGCTCTCGCAGCACGCGAGCGTACCGGCGCCGGACAATTTGTGGAGGTATCGCTGTTCGATTCCACCGTGAACCTGACAGCGTTGCCCATCATGAACTACCTTGCGAGCGGAAAGCTTCCCGCTCCTTCGGGTAGCGCCAGTCGAGAAGCGGCCCCCACGGACTTCTTTGAGGCGGGCGACGGCGCGATTTACATTGCCTGCACCAGCGACTCCCTGTTTACTCGCCTCGTGACCCAAGTCTTAGAACTGCCTGACCTTGCAAGCGACCTCCGGTTCCACACCAATGCGCTTCGGTTCGAGCACCGCGAAGCCCTGCGAGAGGAAATCGAGTCGGTACTGCGGACTCGAACAAGGCAGGAATGGTTAGCTGCCCTCCTAGCTGCGCAAATTCCCGCTGGGAAATTGAACAGCGTCGCTGACGTTCTCGCCTCAGATGAGTTCACCAGTCGCAATTTGCTGTCATCTATTCCCCATGAAGGTGAAGGGAACATCCCTGCTCTCGCGCTACCTCACAGGTTCACCGCATCGAATCCCATTGCACCGAGGCGTGCGCCCCAACTCGGCGAGCACACGTCTCAGGTCTTGGAGACTTGGCTCGGGCTTACCCCGGCCCAGATACAAGACCACGCGCTCCAGGGCGCCTTTGGAAAAGGCGACCCGCTAGCGAAGTCGTAGTCCCCATAACTTGAATTGGTCATCACAGACCGGTCAGTAAGCCCGCAAACTCACATAAGACGACTAGAGGAGACATAGATGTTGACGCAATTGACGACCGCCGGTATCACTATGGTGTTCGCATCCGCAGTGGGGAGCGCCTTTGCTGCGTACCCCGACAAGCCCATCCGGCTTATCGTTCCCTTCCCTGCTGGCGGAGGCACCGACGTCATCGCGCGGCTAGTAGCGGACCGCCTCTCTCAGCAGCTGAAACAGCCGATTGTGGTCGACAACAGAGTTGGGGCTGGCGGCATCGTCGGTACTGAGACGGCTGCGCGGTCTACACCCGACGGATACACGCTTCTCGTCGGCACTTCCGGCACCATGCTGATGGTGCCTAACCTGCAGAAGGTACGATACGACCCTCTTAAAGACTTCGTTCCTGTCGGCCAATTTACGCGTGGCGGCCTTATCATCGTTTCCAATCCCCAATCTGGAATTCGCAATATTGCAGACATGCAACGCGTGGCGTCCAGCAACCCAACAGGACTGTCCTATGCGTCGGGCGGCGTTGGAACCGGAGGACACATCGTTGGTGAAAGCCTCAAGTACCTGACGAAGATGCCACTGGTCCACGTGGCTTACAAGGGTACAGCTGGCGCCACTAACGACCTCTTGGGTGGCCAGGTGCCCGTGTTGATTGGCGACACTCAGGTGACGATTCCCCATATCCGAGCAGGAAAACTCAACGCTGTTGCCGTCGTCGATACGACGCGTAACCCCTGCGTTAGCGACGTACCGACCCTGAAAGAACAAGGTGTCAACTTCGAGCTGACCTACTGGTGGGGACTGTTTGCTCCCGCCAAGACACCGGTGGCCATTGTCGACCAGTTGAACCACGAGCTTCAGACCGTATTGCAGATGCCTGAAACAAAAGCCGCCCTCGCGAAGGTTTGCCAGAATGCAGCCGGCGGCAGCCCTGCAGACTACGGGGCCCTGGTTCGGCGCGAGTATCAGTCTTGGGGCAAGCTTATCCGTAGCGCGCAAATCAAAGCGGAATAGTTTTCATCTCGCAGACTGCATAGCGGTCCGTCATTTCCGGACCCACGGGGCCAGATGCCGTGAAGTATTGCTGCGGCATCTTTCCGCCCTTTTTACTGCGCAACCCAGCCGAGGATATTTTCTGCGGCCCTTACGAGTGCCCCCTTCATCAACTAGCTGCCCGATGCCACATCGGAGTATTTTTGAAAACGATGTTCGCTTTTAACTTTATATTCTCTCGAACGTGTGGGAATATACCAACAGGGATTTCGAAGGCTTCTAATCTACCCACGAAACAACTTCTGATAGTTTGGCGCGAGCTGTACGGAATCCATTAATAGGATGCGCAGTGTCGGCATATCCAAATGCAATCCCGCAGATTATCTGCCTATTTTCATCCAATCCGAAGTGCTCGTGAATAGCGGCGGACCTCGAGGATAAGGCGCCCTGGGCAATGGTCGCTATCCCTAAGCTCTGCGCAATCAACATGAAACTGGTTATATAGCCACCACAGTCTACTGCGCCGTACGTTCCCAAATCTTTGGCGGTGGTTACGAGTGCCACATGCGGCGCGCCGAAGAATCTGAAGTTTTCTCGCACTTGGCGTTGTACGCCTTCTATATCGTCGCGTCTCACACCGATACTTTGGTACAGGGACAGTCCACATTCGCGGCGGCGCTGCTGATACTCATTCGAATATCCGCTGGGCCACGGGATATCCGACTCAACAGGCGCTGTTGCGCATTGCCGCAACATGACTTCTCGGAAATCATTTGTAGCCGAACCGCTCGTTACTATCACCTTCCACGGTTGGGTATTCGACCATGACGCGGTCTGCTGTGCATTATCGAGTATGCGTTCGATGGTGTTACGCGGGACCGGTATTGATTTGAAAGCACGACAGCTATGGCGCCGGCGATAGAGAGCACAGAGCTGGTCGAATTCGTCCATGTGAGGAAGCATTTTTAAATACTCAGAATTAGCTTTGCAGCACGCAAAATTGACTCAGATGCTACAAACACAGGAAGAGAGATATTCACCTAGAAAAAAGGGAAACTGCGAACAGATTCCCAACCGAGCAACAAGGAGCTAATGAAGAAAATTTAAAACTTGTGTCTGATACCTACTGTGGCACCAAACTGATTCGTACCGGGATTCGTATTGCCAAAGCCCGATGCGCCTGCACTCAGCCCGAGAGACGAATTTCCCTTATTCTTTGTGTATCCAACGGCCGCGTACAGGTCCGTACGCTTGGAGAGCGTGTAATCGAGCAATGCAGAGAAAAGCCAGGGGTCCGAGCCGGTGTTTTTGAAATCCTGATAGTACGCAGCAGCAGCCATGGACAACGCACTAGTGAGCTGATACTGCAAACCGGCCCAGTACAGATTCGAACCTTGGTTGCCATTTCCGGTTTGCGCTCCCTGAAGCGTCGCGCCGTCGTATCCTCGCGCCCACCGATAGCCCACGTATGCCCGAGCATTTCCTATGACGTAAAGACCCGCGACAGAAGCGCGACGTAGCTTCGCATCCGGATTCGAAGTCACGGTACCGACGTTTGTTTCGTCATATACGACTCCGACCGAAAACGGACCCCCGTCATAACTGATGCGGCCACTGTACTCTCGACCCAATTTCGAGTTGCCCGGGACTTCGCTACCGCCCGCAACATTGCTGTCTGCGCCAGTGCTATACAGTGCAACGGCAGTCCACCCGCCAAAGTTCCCTGTGTACTTAACAGAGTTGTCGGCGCGCCCTACGAAGCCGATGTCCTGGGTCAAGAGGCCATACTTAGGCGCGATAATCATCGGGTCGTAAATCACGCCGAATTCGTAAAATGGCGCGATATGCCTACCCAGCGTAAGCGTTCCATACTGATGCTGAAGACCAACAAACGCCTGACGACCAAAGAGGCGATTGCCCTGCCCCGACTTTCCGGTGTCAATGTCAAAGCCACTTTCCAAGCTAAATAGCGCTTTCAGGCCGCGACCAAGGTCTTCCGTGCCTCGAAGGCCCCAGCGGGAGCCAGCAAGGTTTCCGGAGGAGACCCTTACAACGCTGTTACCTCCGCCAACCTGATGGTTCGCGTATTCGATACCTACGTCCGCAATGCCATACAGAGTGACACTCGTTTGGGCAGCTGCACTCCCTGCCACCAACATAGACGCAGCGGCCAGAATCTTTCTATTCACTATTTCTCCTCCGAATTGTTGGATTTATGGGTTTTAGAAAAACAGGCGGCCCACAACCAATCAGCTTCGTACGTTACAGACGAAATCCGTCGGGACTGAGCCGGGCTCTCGTCAAGCCGGCTCAGTCCACATGAAGGAAGCAGATTGATTTGAAGGGCGGCCTAGTAGAGCAAGGTTCAGGTCACATAGGTGGTGAAACTTGCGGTTTCAGACCGTGCACTCCAGTCCGTAACTACGTTGACGACCGCTGTACGACCTTGGCGTACCTGTTCAGCAGCACGCTCAAGGGCTGGGCGGATTTGGTCGGGAAGCTCGACGAGTTCGCCATAGCACCCCAGCGATTCCGCCAAAAGGTCAAATCGGGTGTATCCCAGTTCTCGGCCGGGTTTGTCCCGTGTCGGGTCAGCCGACCACCCGCCATTCAGGCTAATCACGACCAGGACGGGAAGCTTGTGACGAATAGCCGTGTCAAGTTCCATACCGTTAAGGCCGAACGCACCATCACCATGCAGCACGATTACTTGATGGCCTGGCTTCGTCGCTTTCGCGCCCAGCGCGAACGGCAATCCAACGCCCATAGTCCCGAAAGGCCCCGAGTTGAGACGGTGGCCTGGAAGGAACGTCGGGACTGACTGGCGTGCGTAATTCAGAATTTCCGCGCCGTCCACAACAAGAATGGCATCGCGGTCCATGAACTCGCGGACTTCTGCACACAAACGCAGCGGGTGGATTGGAACGCTGTCCGATTGAGTCTTATCGGCCGTCCTCGACGCGCGTTCCGTATCGACGCCCTCCAAGTGTTGACGCCAAGCCGCGTAGCGCTCAGCCGGAGGATGGGATTTGTCTGCGGCATCGCAGAGTTGCCGCAGCGCGATTCCTGCATCAGCCACTACACCAACATCCACACGCTGACCGCAGCCAATCTCTTCCGGGTCGATATCGATACGGACGAACTTGGCAGTGGCGGCAAAGCGGGGAGCCTTACCATAGCCAAACATGTAGTTCAGGCGCGTGCCCACAACGATGACGAGGTCCGCCTCCCGCATTGCGGTGCTTCGCGCGGCCGCATACGTGAGGTCATGGTCATCGGGAACCGCGCCTCGGCCTTGGGGTGTGGTGTAGAACGGAATGCCAAACTTCTCCACAACGGCAGTGAGCGCATCCGAGGCGCCCGACCAGAAGATGCCGCTGCCGCTCAGAATGAGCGGACGTTCACTTTGCTCGAGAAGCGAGAGAATTTGCTGCACAGCTTCGTCAGATGCGGCGGGCTGATGAAATACCCGATTGCTCCGAGGATTGCCCCATTGAATGTCTTCTTCCTCGACCTCAGAGTAAAGCACATCGCCAGGCATATCGAGATAGACGGGTCCTGGCTTGCCAGAAAGCGCTTCACTTACTGCATGGTCGATGTACTCAGGAATACGACGCGCCTCATAAATTCGGTCCGCCCACTTGGTCACAGGCTTCATGAAGGCGACTTGGTCAATCTCCTGGAAGTACCCGGTATTGAAGGCACTGACAGGACTACAACCACCAAGCGCGATTACCGGTGCGCAATCAAAAAGCGCATTCGCCAGCCCGGTCACGAGGTTGGTCACACCAGGGCCGGACGATGCCATGCAGACCGACGGCCGTCCGGTCAGACGGGCCTGAGCATGGGCCATCATGGCCGCAGCTTGTTCGTGCCGGACATCAATCATGCGAATCTTCTCGCTCTTGATGCACTCCGCTGCTACGCCAAGGGTCGGACCGCCCATCAGGTAATACATCGTGTCGATGCCCTGCTGTTGAAGCGCTCGCGCTACAATTTCATTTCCCTTGATTTTCATTTTCTTCCTATCCTCACAATTACTTAAGTCGAGTAATTCGTAAACGAAGCCGTTGTTGCTCTGGCACGCCAATCGGTAACAACGTTGATGAGAGCGACTTGTCCTGAACTGACCGCATCCAGGCCTCGCCGTAGGGCGGGCCCAATTGCATCTGGTGTCTCCACTTGCTCTGCATAGCAGCCTAGTGCTCGAGCGAGCTCATCAAACCGTGTGTAGCCCAAGTTCCGTCCTGGCTTTTCCTTTTCAGGGTCCCCAGTCCAACCTCCGTTAAGGCTGATGACGACCAGAAGCGGCAGCTTGTGTCGCACCGCGGTATCAAGTTCCATTGCATTGAAACCGAATGAACCGTCGCCATGCAGGACCACCACGGTCTTGTCCGGACATGCCGCCTTGGCCCCAACACCAAACGGAAGCCCTACCCCCATAGTCCCAAATGGGCCGGAGTTCAGGCGATGGGCGGGTTCAAATGTCTGAATGGTCTGGCGACCATAATTGAGAATCTCTTGACCATCTACGACCAAGATTGCATCCCGACTCAGTACCTCCCGGACCTCCTTACACAGTCGTAGAGGATGGATTGGTATCTGGTCGGTCGCGATTTCAACTTCTTGCTTAGCACTCTTCCGCTCAGCTTCCGCCTGGAGCTGTTTGCGCCAATCACTGAACATCTCGTGAAGGTTGCGGCCCTCGAGCCGCTTCGAGAGTTGCGACAGCACCGTGCCGACATCAGCGCAGATTCCTAGCGCAAGCCTCGGTGTATTGCCAATTTCCTCGGGCGAAATGTCGACTCGGACCACCTTCGAGGCAGGGTTAAAGCGCGGGGGCGCACAGTAGTTCCACACATAGCTTAGTCGCGTACCCAGTACAACGACCAGGTCAGCCTCGCGAAGCGCGGTCGAGCGAGCGTGAAGATAGGAGCGATGGTGGTCGTCAGGGACTGCGCCGCGTCCTTGCGGCGTGGTGTAGAAAGGAATACCGCTAAGCTCAACCACATCACGTAGCTCTTGGCTGGCGCCGGACCAGAAAATGCCACTTCCGGTCAGCAGTACAGGGCGACGTGCCTCACTCAACAGTTCAAGGAGTCTATCAAGCGCCCCTTCCGATGCTGCGGGACGTGCCGTCCGGCCCATGTCCGAGATGTCAGCCCACGCAATCTGGTCTGCTTCCACCTCTTGATACAGAATGTCCCCAGGCAAATCGAGATACACTGGGCCAGGCTTTCCTTCCATCGCTTGCTGGAAGGCTCTGTCAACGAACTCGGGAATTCGGCGAGCATCATGCACCCTTGCTGCCCACTTCGTCACAGGTTTCATCACCGCGACCTGGTCGAATTCCTGGAAACTACCGGTGCCATATTGCGAGATTGGGCTCGAGCCGCCGATGGCAACGATTGGCGAACAATCAACCAAAGCATTGGCCAAACCAGTAGTGAGATTGATTGCACCCGGGCCGGACGCCGCCATGCAGACACCGGGCTTGGAACGCAGTCGAGCATAAGCGTGAGCCATCATGGCTGCTGCCTGTTCGTGACGGGTATCCACCATTCGGATACCAGCTTCGATGCACGCCGTAGCGGCACCAAGCGTTGGTCCACCCATGAGATAGAACAAGCTGTCGACACCGTGCCGTCGGAGTGCCTGCGCCAGCAAAAGGTTTCCTTGCACTTTCATGTCAGGTCTTCCTAGTCGTGAGATGCTTCTTACTGCTCGAGACGAATGCCCTGAACCTTGATAAGGTTTCCGTAGCGAGCTTTTTCGCCGGCGATAGTGGTTTTGAACTCGGCGGCGGGCAGGAATGCCGCAGGGCTACCCATTTGCCGCAGGTGCTCGGCAACCTCTGGGTCTTTAAGCGCTTTGCTAAAGGCATCCTGCAGCCGCGCGACTACAGACGCCGGAGTTGCCGCAGGCGCGTACGCACCTGTCCAGGTCGTCGCCAGATAGGTTGGATAACCGCCCTCTGAAATCGTCGGAATAGAAGCAAGCTCAGGCAGCGATGACGGCGCAGTCTTTCCTAGGGCCCTCAACCTACCGGCCTTAATCAATGGCATCGTCGATACAACCGTATCGATGGCAAAATCAACTTCCCCCGCCAGGACGGCTTGGGTGACCTGAGGTCCGCCCCGGTATGGAACGTGAATTGCCTTAATCCCCGTTAGGGATGCGAGAAGTTCGCCCGCAAGATGATTCGTGGTTCCAACCCCTGAACTGCTGTAGGTAACACTCTTGGTCTTCCCAGCCGCAACCATTTCACCCAAGCTTTTCCAGTTTGAATCAGCCCGAACAACCAGAATCATTGGCGCGGATGTAAGCCTTGCGATGGGTTGAAGTTGCGTATCAGCGTCGTAGCCCACGCGCGGGTTCAACATCGGAAGCAGATGAGTCGACGCGGTGTTTAGCATGATGGACGAGCCGTCTGGAGCCGCATTAATGAGCGCTTTCGTCCCCACCGCTCCCCCACCGCCAGTCCGGTTCTCCACGATGACCGCTTGCCCCAAAGTACTCGTCATCTGCTTGGCAAGCAATCTCGCCGCATTGTCGGTTTGCCCACCTGGTGCGTAAGGAACAATCAGTACGACTCGCTTATCCGAACTCTGGTCCGGCGCGGCAACGCTAGCCATAGTGACGCAGCTTACTGACGCAACAACTACCCACTGCAAAGCTTTCATTCCTTCCTCCTACAACGGGGGATAGCAACTACTCAAATTGACTTCTTGCGCTTCAGCTCTTCCAGTTCATGCGGCTGCATATTTAGGAGTTGGCCATAGATGTCGTTGTTGTGTTGACCGAGTAGGGGTGGCGATTCGACCGTTACTCGGCTTTGGCTCATATGGACCGGCCAGCCCGGTACTGTCACATCCCCGCGGACAGGATGAGTGAACGTCGAAAACACACCTCGCTCACGTAGATGCGCGTCATTCATGAGTTCTTCGGTACTGAGCACCGCCCCGGCTGGGACGCCGGCTTCTCCAAGGAACTTCATCACTTCATGCTTGTCCCGTTGGAGTGTCCACGCCGAAATCATGGCGTCTATTTCGTCCTTGCGGCCCCATCGCTTCTCAGGGGAATCGAAGTCCTTCGATTCGATGAGGTCTTCCCGGCCAATCGCCTTCAGCAGACGGTGCCAATGTACGTTTCCCGCCCTGGATGTGTAGACGTAGCAGTAGTCGTTCTCGCCGCCTCCTTTGCACGGGTATGCTTCGCTAGGTGACGTGGCGCCGAGAATGCTCTGGTTTCCAGTACGAGGGCACGGTTCGTTGGCCATAAGTTGGCGGGCATAGGACATCCGGGCAAAGTTCGTGATGGCCTCCTGCATTGCCACTTCGATTCGCTGGCCCTGTCCGGTCATCTGACGTTGGTAGAGGGCAGCCAGGATGCCCATTGCGCAATGAATGCCGGCGCCCGTATCACCAACCGTGAGCCCCGCCTTCAGCGGGCGGCCTCCCTTCTCCCCGGTGATGGAAAGCGAGCCGCCTGCGGCCTGCGCAATCATGTCGAACGCGAGGAATTTGGCAAAAGGCCCCGAAGGAGAGAACCCCTTAATTTGCGCGTAGATGACGCTCGGATTCACCTGCTTGACGGTCTCGTAGTCCAGACCTAGTCGCTCGATGGCGCCGGGAGCAAAATTCTCAATAAATACGTCTGACTGTGCAATCAGCTTCAGAACAATCTGGCGCCCCTCGTCGGACTTCAAATCCGCAGTCACGCTCTTCTTGTTGCAGTTGAGCGTCATGAAGTAGTAGGAATCGGCCTCAGGGTTGTCCCGAGACGCACGACGCCCTTGCTCACCATGCAGCGGCTCCTCGACTTTGATGACCTCGGCCCCGAGCCATGCCAGCATCTGCGTGCAAGACGTGCCGGCTTCGAACTGCGTTAGGTCAACTACACGGACGCCGTGGAGGGCGGGTTGATTTGCAACTTGCATCGGCTTCTCTTTCCTATTCAATAGTGAGGTTCAACTGCTTGATAAGCGAAGTGAAACGGGCGGTTTCCTTTGCGATATGCTCGCTGAACTCCGCCTTCGGTTTGAACTCCACCGGGTTTCCCGACTCCTTCATTTGATTTCGTACGTCTGGTTGCTCCGAAACTGTCTTCAGTGCGCTCTCGAGGCGGTCAATCACTGCATCTGGCGTGGCAGCGGGGGCGAAGATTCCCAGCCAACTTGAGACGACGTAGCCAGGCACGCTCTTGCTAATCAAAGGAATTCCCTCAACGGCAGGCAGCGAAGACGGACTCGTAGCGCCAAGCGCGCGCAGCTTTCCAGATTTGATTAAGGGAACGGTAGTTGATGCCACGTCGACCACGAAATCGACGTCGCCGGAGAGAAGGGCCTGCGTGAGCGCTGGTCCGCCGCGATAGGGCACGTGGACTGACCGGCTCTTTGTGACGCTCATGAGCCACTGCGCCGCCAGGTGTGGAGACGTTCCAACGCCTGAGCTACCGAAGGTCAGAGCGCGACTGCGACCAGCTTGAAGCAATTCGTCCACCGACTTGTACCGGGAATCAGCCCTAACAACCAGCAACAGGGGCGCCGAGCTGATTTGCGCAACCGGTCTTAGTTGCTTCGCAGCGTCGTACTTCACTGCCTTATTGAGAATTGGAAGCAGATAGGTACTCACGCCTCCAATCATGATGGTATTGCCGTCGGCGGCGGCCTGTGCAACTGCTGTCGCACCGATTCCACCGCTGGCGCCCGTCCGGTTGTCTACAACGACGGTCCTCCCCAAGACCTTTCGGAGATGCTCAGCGAAAACCCGAGCCGTCGTGTCAGTTTGACCACCAGCACTGTAGGGAACAATCAACGTAATGCGGTCGGAGTTGTTGTCCGCCAATGCCGGATTTCCGGCGGTGATGCAGATGGCACTCGCGAGGAGCGCACTCCAGAACTTCCTCATCGTCTCTCTCCATAGTTTCTATTCGCCGTCGCATGCTGAGCAGAACCATGCTCTTTCGCGATAGCGCAGTCGTCGGATTGAAGAGCCTGACCTCCTTCTCGGACGCCTTCATCCAAATACAAACGATTGAGCGTTAGTTTATACGGGGACATCGAACAGTCAAGAAAGACCGATGAAGTCCCTCACAACATATGCAACTCTACGCGGAATGTAGGACCCCAAACATACATACCAAATGGTATATAGGTCTAATGTTGGGCCAAAACCACTGCAGGTCTACACGGACCGTGCTAGGAGAGGGTCTGTTGCAGAGCGTCGATGGCACACGTCCGGGCGCTAACTGCTGTCTCCGGCACACAACCGTTAGGACTCTTTCCAGCGCTGGAAAATTTCTTCAAGGTCGACCGTACCGCGGGAAGCTTGGATTACTGATGGAGTGTGGGAGAACCGTGGTGCAGGCGCCGGCTGGCCGAACCCGTTATGGAAAACAAAGCTCTCACGGGCAGCAAGATGCGGGTGGGAACTTGCTTCCTCAAAACTTAGGACTGGCGTGACGCATCCGTCTGTCCCATTGAACATCTCACACCATTCATCCCTGGTTCGTTTGAGGAAGACTCGCTCCAAGCGCTTTCGCAGTTCCGGCCATTGTGAGGCGTCCAGCTGGCGGTCAAACAACGCGTCCTCAAGCTCCAGCTTCTCTCGGAGAATTGCATAGAACTGCGGTTCAATCGGCCCCACTGCAACGTGCTTTCCGTCGAGGCACGTGTACACACCATAGAAGTGAGCCCCGCCATCAAGCAGATTGGATTGCCTCTCGGTAGTCCAATGCCCTTGCTGCAAGAGAGAGAACAGCGGCGTCAGCAATGAAAGTGTGCCATCGCACATGGCGGCGTCGACGACTTGACCTTTTCCTGAAATTTTAGCTTGCAGTAGCGCAGCAAGCATGCCAACCACCAGATATAGCGAGCCACCCCCGTAATCTCCGACAAGGTTAAGCGGAGGAACAGGAATGTCGCGGGTTCCAATGGCTGCCAGAGCGCCAGTCAGCGAGATGTAATTGATGTCATGCCCTGCCCGTTGGGCAAGCGGACCTGACTGTCCCCAGCCGGTCATACGACCGTACACCAATCGAGGGTTTACACCGAACACGGCTACTGGAGCGAGCCCATTGCGTTCCATTACCTTTGGACGAAACCCCTCAATTAGCGCATCAGCGTGAGCTAGCAACTGCAAAGCACGCTCTCTGTCAGACTCTGACTTCAGGTCCAACTCAACGCTAACGCGCCCGCGGTTTACGAAGTCGTCCGCCTGCACTTCCGGCGCGCCAGGCCGCACCACCCTTACGACATCCGCACCCATGTCTGACAACAACATGCCCGCAAACGGTCCTGGTCCAATTCCTGCAAACTCAACAATGCGGATGCCCGCCAATGGGCCCGCGGCAGCCGCGTCGGACCGCTGACCTGAATCTGCACGCATTTGCTTCTCCATCAAAGGATTGGTTAGTACTCGCTGGAGTACTCACACTCGAGACCCCGTACTTCGTACGGCTATCAGTAAGACCGCGGCAAGTTAAGCCAGCGCTCGCCGAGTAGATTGAGAATCATGTCGTTGTTGACGGGCGCGAAGACATGCAGACGTGCGTCCCGGAAGTAACGTTGCATTAGCCCTTCTTCCAGGAATCCTGAGGAGGCCATAACTTCCATACCGACATCCGTTGCAGCCAATGCCGCCTTTGACGAAGCCCATTTCGCTAGGCCGCTTGCCACGTCCGTTTCGTCGCCGCTAGCGTCCCGTTTTGCGGCTTCCACCACTGCAGACCAGGCGAGTTCGATGGAAACGGCACATGCGGCCAGCCTGTGTTGCACGGCTTGGAACTGGCCTAACGGCTTTCCGAACGCCTCGCGGGAACGGGCGTATTCGAGAGCGACCTCTAAGGCGCCGCGCGCAACCCCATTCGTTACCGCTGCGGCGTTAATTCGTTCGCCGTTCAAGGCGGTCATGATTTGTTTCAGCGCCCCATCGACTTCACCGACCACAGCCGAGGCCGGCACTTCCACTCCGCTGAGCGTCACCACGCAACTGGGATAGCTATTGAGCGCCATGGTATGCAGTCGCTCAACTTTGACGCCTGCGGCGACCGACGGGACAGCGAACAGAGTCAGCCCTCGAGTTCGATGCTCGGAGGTACGTGCAACCACCAGCAAGACATCGCAATCTGCCGCGCCACTCACCCAAGTCTTCTCACCATCCAATCTCCATCCGTCGTCGTTGCGAATACCCGTGGTCTTGGTATTGGCCAGAATATCTGTACCTCCCCCAGCTTCGGTAAGGCAAAACGACGCTTGCTTCTCTCCCCGGATTACAGGCTTCAGCAGTGACTCTCGCATCTCGGCGGACCCAAACTCACGTAGCAAGCGAGTTACCAGGAACCCCACAACACAAAACACTGCCATCGACGCCGATTTTCTACCAAGCACTTCAAGCGCGATGACTTGGTCCACAGTGTTCCCACCCGAGCCGCCCTTCGCTTCCGGTGTGCCGAGGCCCAAAATACCGGCAGCTGTGATGGCTTTGCGCAGTTCCTCGTCGAAAAGCTTGTTCTTGTCCAGTTCCAGCGACCGAGCAACCGGCGACACGGTGTCAACCAATGTCTCGATATCTGCGCGCAGAGATTGCCGTTTCGCGTCAATCTGTTCAAGAACTCTCATGCCGCATTGCCCCTAAAGCGCTCACGAAGTTCCTTCTTGACAATCTTTCCGCTGTAGTTCACCGGAAGCTCTTCGTAGCTCAGGAAAAAAATGCGCTTGGGAACCTTGTACCGGGAGAGGTGCTCCTTGCCGAAACCCAGAATGTCCGCCTCACTCGCAGTTTCCCCGTCTCGCACCACGACAACGGCCACGACTTCCTCGCCCCACTGTTCGCTCGGCATCCCGAAAACTGCAGCTTCCCGGACTGCAGGATGGCGCTGAAGAATCGCCTCCACCTCTTGGGAGTACACATTGAAGCCGCCGGTCTTCACCATGTCTTTCAGGCGGTCATGGAAGCTGATAAATCCAAGCTCGTCCATCGCGCCCAAGTCGCCAGTTCGCAACCAGCCATCGTGGAACGCCTCGGCGGTCGCATCCGGCCGATTGTAGTAACCTTGCATGAGACTGGGGCTACGCACGGCTATCTCACCGACCTCGCCAACCGCCGCATCAGACAAGTCCTCGCGCAAAATCTTGACGTCGCAGTTCATGAACGGCCGGCCAATGGAATTCGGTGCCAAGTGATAGTCCTTGTCCTTGAGCACCGTGACCATTACGCCGGCCTCGGTCAGGCCGTACTGGTACACAATCTTTACCCCTGGAATCAAGGCCTTCATCTCGTCACGGTCGCGGGCAGGGAAAGGCCCGCCTGCGACATACCAGCGCTGGAAACTGGAAAGGTCGAGTGAGCGCGACAGCGGATGTGTCAGGATGTCCCGCGTCATGGAAGGCGGCGTCCATCCATTGGTCACCTTGTCTCGCGCGATAACCTCGAGCAACCCCTCTGTCGAGTACTGAGGCAGGATGACCGCTGTAGCACCGAGGTATAGATGCGGAATCAGCCAGATAACCAGTGCGCCGGCGTGATGTAGCGGAGTTGCAAGGACCGTGACATCATCTTCGTGCATCTCAGTATCGATAACCAACTGAAGCGTGTTCCAGAAGATGTTCTCGTGAGAGAGCATTACCCCCTTCTGAACGCCAGTCGTCCCGCCGGTGAAAAGAATGACCTGCGTCTGAGTCCGCTCCACGACCACGTCGGGGGCCAAGCCACGAAACCTTTGGAAGAGGGATTCGTGGGAATGATTGCTGTCGCCGCCAAGCAGTACCTTGCACTCGCGCGGGATGTTCGCTGCAAGCTCTTCGTCCATGTCCGGGTGAACCAAAACCAAGGACGGCTCTGTTAAGGACACTTCGGCCGCAATATCTGCCGGAGTGAGCTTCGAATTCAGAGGGACCGCTGTCGCACCGCAGTACTGAATGGCAAGATACGAGACAATCCAATCAATCGAGGATGGTGCGAGGATGGCGACGCGATGACCAGGAAGGATTCCCTTCTCTTGCAGAAATACCGCGCCGGCCTGTGCCTGCTCGTTCAACTCCGCATAGGTCAGTTTGCGCAGCCCCTCAATAAGGGCAACCTTCCCTGGATTCCTCTGGGCATGGTGGTTCACCTGCGCAGAGAGCGGCATGCTCATCATAATGCTAGTTCCTAATGTTTTCCCTACACGCTTAGCGTGCAGCATTCTTTACCAAGATAGTACTTACTCCGCCGTAATCCACTTTCCTTTGATGCTACGCAGCATTACAAAGGACTTCGAGTGTGCGTCCAAACCACCATGGTTAGTTGGCGAAAATCGGAAGTTGCCGTTGGTTCCACTTACCTCAACTCTCTCGAGCGCAGAGCGGATGGTCTCTCGATTGACCTCACCATTGATTGAGGTTACAGCCTTCTCGAGGATTAGCATGGCGTCGAATGCGTGTTGAGCGTACACGGGAGCCGGCTCCTTGTACTTTTTCTGGTACTCAGCACCAAGCTGCATCGCGGCTGGTTTGGCGGGGTCGTTGTCTTTGATGCTCTCAGGAGACAGCATCCGCAAGGAGTACAGGTAAAGGCCCTCAGCAGCACCCCCGGCCTGAGATACCAGGTTATTAGTACCTGCCCCGTAGCTGGTGAAAATGGGTCTTCCGAAACCGACCTGCTGCGCATTTCGAAGGATGATGACCGGTGCGGGCAGTGCGCTCCAGATAATCATCGCCGAGGCGTTGCTCGCTTTGGCGCGAAGTACCTGTGCGGTGATGTCAACGTCTTGGCGGCCGAACTCTTCCTGAGCTACTATTTTGATGCCGTACTCGGGCGCCAACTCGCTTAGCACCTGCCGGCCAGATTGGCCAAATCCGTCCGCGGCGCTAAGCATCGCAACCGACTTGAGGCCATTCTTCGACATGTAGCTCAACAGACCTGCGAGAGCAATCCGGTCGCTGGGCGGGGTGTTGAAGACGTAGTGCTTCACCGGGCGCGTAATTGCTTCCGCGCCACCGTGCATCAGCATCGGGGTCTTCAACTCTTCTGCGAGACTCAGGACGGCGAGGCATTCTCCCGAACTTGAAGGCCCGAGAACGACATCGACCTTGTCAACACTCACTAGGCGACGCAAGGACTGCGCCGCTTTCTGCGTGTTTCCCTCGGTGTCGTACACAACAACTTCCAGCTTACGCCCCTTCCAACCACCTGCCCGGTTAGCTTCCTCTACACGAGCACGGAGAATGCGTTCCTCAGGGACACCGAGGAAGCTCGCCGGTCCAGACAATGAGTAAATGGCTCCAATCTTGATGACGCTTTGTGCGTGAACCGCAGCCGATAATCCACACAAACATACAGCTCCAGCCAGAGCACCTTGCAGAATCCGATTCCGAACCTTCTTCATCATCCACTTCATCGCTTCCTCCACCGACATAACTAATTGTGCTTTCTATTCCGTAAACTTTTGTTCTAAGTCCAGATTACGAACCGAGTTTGAATTCACGATACTCATCGCGGAGCTCTGACTTTTGAATCTTTCCTAGGGCATTTCGAGGAAAATCCTCTCTCACGACTACTGCAGCGATACGCTGAGTCTTTGCCACGCGTGTATTGGCCCAGTTGCGCAAATCTTCCGGGTCAACATTTTCCCCCGATTTTAGGACCACCAGCGCCAAAGGAGATTCACCCCAAACCGGATGAGGAACCCCAATGACTGCGACTGATTCCACTGCTGGGTGGCCGCCAACGATGGCTTCGATGTCGGCGGGAAAGACATTAAATCCACCCGAGATAATCATGTCCTTCTTCCGGTCGACGACGAAGAGATAGCCGTCCTCATCAAGCTTCCCAATGTCACCTGTACGGACGAAACTCCGCCCTTGTTCGTCCCGCCAGATTGCGCTCTCCGTCTGCTCGAGTCGATTGTGATAGCAGCGCATGGCCCAGCCGCCATAGCAGACAATCTCCCCCACCTCACCACGCTTCAACTCCCCGTCATCAGCCCCGATGATGCGAAATTCAAAGCCTGGGAGTGGCCGCCCAGTAGAAAGGGGGCGACTTACCAACTCATCTGGTCGAATCATTGCGGCACCGCCCTCGGACAAGCCGTAAAGCTCGCTGAGTCGGCCTCCCAGCTTCTCCATTACTTCTCTTTTCAGGTCAGGCAGCATTGGTGAGCCAGCCGACAGAAAGATTTTCATGCTCGATATGTCCCGATGACCGAAGTCAGAGTGCGCCATAAGCTTCACAAACTGGGTGGGAACCATAAAGGTGTGGGTCGCACGCTCACGCTCAACCAACTCAAGAAATTTCCCAGCGTCGAAACTCTCCATAAACACAAGAGTTCCGCCCCACATGAGAGTGGGAAACATGATGATGGACGTCCCATTCGAATACAGCGGTGTAGTAGCAACACCCACCGCAGCGCCATCAATATGCATATGCCCCGCGTATCCGATTGCTAGGTGCTGGCGCGCACGATGGCTGTAGACGATTCCTTTTGGAAATCCGGTAGTTCCGGAGCTGTAGCTGATGGTCGCCTCATCATCCATCATCAGTCGAACTGGAGGCTCACCATCGCCCACATCGCCCAACCACGCCGGCATTGAGCGCCATCCCTCAAGACTTTTAATAGTAAAGAAACCATCGCTCCGCACTGTGTGAAGTTCTCCTCCCTGCGCTCTGACCAGATGAGCATTCTCCGCATCGGTGAAGACCATCTTGGCACCGGCGTCATTGAGCAGCACACTGACTTGCTCTGCAGAAAGCATCGTGCTAAGTGGCACGGCAGATGCTCCGGCCTTCATAGCACCAAAAAGAAGATAGAAATACTCCAACGATGTACGCAGGACAAAGGCGACCTTATCACCGCGCTCGATACCGTCCTCCAGTAGTCGATTGGCAATTCGGTTGATGCTCCGATTCATCTCGCCCCAAGTTACCCTTTGGTCGCCCATCACTAGCGCAATTTTGTTTGGAAAATGGCGAGCGTGATGGGACATCATGTCCGGAATCACGTTCTGCGGGATGTCGAAGTTCATTGCTACCGCCTTGGTTAAAATCCACGTTTGAAGTTGAAATATCGTTCCGCAATCAGACTACGAGACATGTCGTTATTGAGCGGTGCAATTACGTATAAGCGGTAATCTCTGTAGTATCTTTGCATCGGACTCCTTACTTCGAACGCGGATGCCCCCATTGTTTCCATTCCAACATCGGCGGCCAGCTGTGCGGCGTTAACTGCTGCCAGTTTGCACATAGAGCTCACCACGTCGATTGGTTCTGACCTATCGCTGGCCTTTGCGGCGGCGATGAGATAATTCCATGCTAATTCGTAGCTCAACGCAGCGTTCGCCAGTTTGTGCTGCACTGCCTGGAACTCAGAAAGCGTCTTCCCGAAGGCGCTACGGCTACTTGCATGCAATGCCGCCAGCTGGATTGCACCCTGCGCCATTCCCAGTGCATTAGCCGATACGTTCAACCGCTCAGCATTCAACATAGAAAGTAGCTGCCGGAATCCTTTCCCTTCTTCACCAAGCAGGTTGTTTGTGGTGACTCTGACGTTATCGAATTTGACGTCGCATACCTCATACGCATTGATTGCGAATGTCTCTATCCGTCGCGCTGTAACACCTGGTGCGTCGGCTGGAACAACAAACATGGAAACGCCGTCTGTCTTCCCGTCGCCGGTTCGAGCAACCACGATGAAGAAATCTGCCATGGTGGCACCGCAAATCCACGCCTTTTCCCCGTTTATTACGTATTCTTGCTCGGATTTTTTGGCGGAAGTTGACATGACCCGCAGAATGTCGGTCCCGCCCTCTCGCTCGGTTAGACAAAAAGATGCCGTTGCCTCGCCATTCAAGAGCGGCGTCAGGTACGACTGCCTTTGCTCCGGTGTGGCGTTCCTGCCGAGAATTCGTGTGCAGAGAAACTGCACGACAGCAAACATGCCCATCGATGTGGCCAAGTTTCCTAATGCCCTCAGAACGACCATCTGGTCTACGCAGCTTCCACCGCTGCCGCCGTAGGTTTCTGAGACCCCCAACCGCCAGACGCCCTCCTCTGTCAGTGCCGCACGAAGGTCGTGGTCAAAGCGCTTCTCGTTATCGAGCTGTTGGAATCGTTGAACTGGAGAGACTCGGCCAATTACTTCCCGAATTCGCTCGTCTAACTTCACGTTGGATTCTGCCAATGCATCCATTTTCTTGCTCTCCACTTCATCTACTTCTGTGGCGACTCGACACTATGTGACGTCCTACTCGGGTTCGATTCCAGCAGCACGAATCATCTCGGGCCATTTCCTTTGGTCTTCCTTGATGATGTCCGCTAGTTCGTTGGGTGTCGCGGACGCCTGGTCAATCGCGACAACTGAGAAGGCGTTCCTAACGTCTTGGCTCTTAGCGGCAGTGCTTACACCTTGATAGAGCTTGTCGACGAGGTCCTGCGGTGTGCCGGCCGGTGCCGCAAGAGCAATCCACGTGTCCATGGCAACACCGGGGTACTTCTCTGCCATCGTAGGTATATTGCCTGACGCATGGAGGCGCCGTGAAGCGGCAATCGCAAGAGGCTTTACCTTACCGGAGCGGGCCTGAACTACGCCAGAGCCAACGTCGACAACGGCCATGTCAATCATTCCCCCGATAAGGTCTACCATGAGTTTTGGAGTACCTTGGTAAGGTACAGGGTTAACCTTGAATCCACCGGCCGTCGTCAGCATGTTCAACGCGACTTGTGCCGTCGAGTTACCATAGCCGGCGGATAGCCCATCCTTCCGTTGTTTTGCAGCGGTGACGAATTCCTCCAGACTCTTTGCCGGGAAGTCAGAGCGGACCACAAACATCATCGATGTACGGCCCATTAGTGCAATCGGAGTGAAGTCCTTTTTGGGGTCGTAGGGTAGCTTCTTGAACAAGCTCGGATTCGCCGCCATCGTGGTGTTCGAGATAACAACCAGGGTGTAGCCGTCCGGCTTCGCTCTGGCAGCATAGCTCATCCCTATCAGGCCCGCAGCACCTGGGCGGTTCTCGATTACCACTGGCTGTCCAAGCTGCGCCCCCAATGCCTGCGCAATCGGTCGCATCACGTTGTCACTTGCGCTGCCCGCAGGCTGTGGGATGACCACCGTTATAGGGCGAGTCGGATACTCGTGCGCCAGGACGTTATTGGTGGCTGTAGCCAAAGCAAGTGTGACTGACGCGGACGCGCACGCCTGAATTCGAGTGAGGTTCAAGGCTGTCTCCTGTGTGACGTATGTCGTTATGTTCTTCTGATGCGACTTTCCTGAAGAGGCATCGCGACTCAGGTCACATAGCGCGTGAAGGAAACCGAAGAAGATTGCGCATTCGCATCCGTCACAACGTTGACCAGCGCAGGCCTACCTGCGCGGACGGCTTCTGCAGCTCGCTCCAGCGCGGGTCGAATTTCCTCAGGAGACTCCACAAACTCCCCGTGCCCACCGAGTGCGATAGCTACCTGGTCGAAACGCGTATAGCCCAAGTCGCGCCCCGGCTTCACTCGTTCTGGGTCTGCCGTCCAACCTCCGTTCAGACTGATGACTACGAGCAGCGGCAAGTTGTGACGAACGGCTGTATCGAACTCCATAGCATTCATGCCGAACGAGCCATCACCGTGAAGGACAATTACTTGCTTATCGGGGCAAGCCGCCTTCGCTCCCACACCAAAAGGCATCCCCACGCCCATCGTGCCGAACGCTCCGGAATTGATGCGATGATTCGGCACAAACGAAGGAATAATCTGCCGGCCGAAAGTTAGGATTTCCTGGCCATCCACGCACAGAATCGCGTCGCGGTCCATAAACTCTCGAACTTCATAGCAGAGACGTGCCGGATGGATTGGCGTCGCTGGATTTCTAATTTGCGTCTCTTGCCTCGCTGATTTTTGTTGTTCTACGCTGGTCAGATGGGCTCGCCAAGCCGAGAATCTCTCACGCAATGCCGGCGATGCGACGTTCACCAGCTGGCGCAATCCGGTCTGGAGGTCTGCCACCACACCAAGCTCTGCACGCTGGCTCATCGCAATCTCGGCGGGGTCGATGTCAATGCGCACAATCTTTGCCGCGGCGTTGAAGCGCGGCGGTGCTGCGTGGCCGACGATGTAGTTGAGGCGGGTGCCAAGAACCAGAATCAGGTCCGCCTCGCGGAATGCAGTCGCTCGCGCACTCGGGAAACACAGTTCATGGTCTTCCGGGATGCAGCCTCGTCCCTGGGGCGTGGTATAAAAGGGAATTCCCGCCGCCTCGACGAACGCCTGAATCTCGGCGTTTGCTTCTGCCCACCCAATGCCGCTCCCTGAGAGTACAACAGGCCGCTCAGCGCCCTCGAGCATCTCAGAGATTCGACGAAGCTCTTGCTCCGGAATGGCCGGTCGGCTCCGTTGCTCGAACTGGAATGACTCGGGAAACCAGACATTTTCTGGGTCCACCTCCTCCAACAGAACGTCAGCGGGAAGGTCAAGGTAGACCGGCCCCGGCTTTCCGGACATCGCCATCCGGATAGCCATATCAAGCATTTCCGGCATCCGGCTGGCGTGATGAACTCGAGCGGACCACTTGACACACGGCTCCATCATCTTCAGTTGGTCGATTTCCTGAAACGCTCCACGATGCGAAATGTCTAGAGGGCTGGAGCCGCCCAGGACCACCAGAGGAATGCAATCCGCCCAGGCGTGAGCGACGCCCGTAATCATGTTGGTCGTACCGGGCCCCGAAGCCGCCATGCACAGACCAGGACGGCCACGTAGGCGCGCGTATGCGTGTGCCGCCATCACCGCGGCTTGCTCGTGGCGCACGTCAATTCCACGCACTCCAAGTTGCATGCACACCTTCTCGACTTGCATCATTGGGGCGCCCATGATGTAGAAGAATGTGTCGAAGCCCTGTTTCTTGATGGCCTGCGCGAGGATTGTTCCACCGTTGTTCATTTTTGCCGTGTCTCCTGGGCCGTTATGATTTATCTATGATTTCTTAACCGATTCATTCCTCACTTCAATCGGCGATTTGCCACTTTCCCTTGCTGTATCTGAGCATTACTAGCGGGTTGGACGATGAATCCAATCCGCCGTGATTCTGCGGCGAAAATCGAAAGTGCCCATTCGTTCCTACCACATCGACTTTCTCGATTGCATCTCTGAGAGATTCTCGATTTAGTTCACCCTTAACGTTTTTTATTGCCTGCTCAAGAATCAGAGCTGCGTCATAGCTATGTTGGGCGAAGTTAGCCGGCGCCTCCTTATATTTTTCTCGGTATTTTTTTTCTAATTCCAATACGACTGGGCGAACTGGGTCTGTTGCTGGCAAGCTCTCAGGTGCGAGGAGTCGAAATGACGAGATATAGATGCCTTCCGCCGCAGGGCCCGAATTCTTGACCAAGTCCGTTGTAGCAGCACCGTAGCCGACGAAAATCGGTTTGTTGTATCCGATTGCTTGTGCATTCCGAGCAATAATTGCGGGTGCCGGCAAGGCGCTCCAGACCAACATCGCGTCCGCCCCGCTTTCTCGCGCATGAAGCACCTGAGGCGTCATATCGAGGTCTTGCCTGTTGAATTCTTCGGCTGCAACAATCTTGACCCCATGCTCCGCAGCAATTGATTCGAGAATCTTTCGCCCGGACTGCCCATATCCATCAGCGGCGCTCATCAGGGCGACCGTCTTGATGTTCTTGCGCTTGAAGTAGGACAGCACGTAGGAGAGTGCCACTCTGTCCGTTGGAACCGAATTGAACACGTAGCGCTTTGGGGGCACAACGATAGCCTCTGAGCCGCCATGAGCGATTTGGGGAACCTTGAGTTCATTGGCCAAGCCAATGGTCTGCAAGGACTCTCCTGAGCTTGAGGGCCCTAGGACAACGTCCACATTGTCTGAGCTCACGAGTCTGCGAAGCTGCTGTGCCGCTTTTGTGCCATTTCCTTCTGTATCGTAAACAATTAGCTCGAGCGGGTGTCCATTCACACCTCCCGCCTTATTTAGTTCATCGATACGCATCCGCAAAGCTCGCTCCTCCGGTACCCCTAGGAACGATGACGACCCCGTCAGAGGATAAATTGCACCAACCTTTATGAGTTTCTTTTGCTCAGCACTAACGGGGCATACCCAAGATATACAAACCAGTGCTGCGGCGCAGATGTTAATAAGCTTCACGGCGTCTCCTCCGTTTTATCTAATCAATGACTATTTCTTCTAGCGGGCCGAGTATCCGCCGTCTGCTAGATGCACACTCCCCGTAATGAAGGACGCTCGTGGTGACAGCAAGAAGGCAATGAGTTCAGCCAGCTCCGTGGGCTCGCCGATGCGACCCATAGGATGAAGCTTCTCGAGCTTGCTACGCAGAGCGAGGTCATCTCCGATAATGGGAGTGTTGACATATCCCGGAGCAACAGCGTTGACGCGAATCCCCTTCTTGGCGTAGTCAAGTGCGCACGCCTTCGTCAGGCCGATGACGCCGTGCTTGGAAGCCGCGTACGCAGCGGTCCCCGGCATACCATTGACGCCCAGAATCGACGTCAAATTGACGATTGCCGCACCGGCGCGGTTCGTCATCTGTCGCAGCTCCGCTCGCAAGCAGTAGAACAACCCGTTCAGGTTGACGTCCATGACACGGTGCCATGTGTCTAGGGACAGCTCTTCAGTCGCATCGAGGTTCCCAGTGATACCGGCGTTGTTGACCGCGAAGTCCAGGCCACCGTAGCGATTGCCGATATTCTCAAGAGCGGCTTCCACCTGGCACGCATCGCCTACGTCAAGGCACATTGCACGCGCCGTGCCGCCCGCCGCTCGGATGGTCTCAGCCAAATGAGCCGCACTCCCTTCATCGATGTCGGAGATGATGACTTCGGCACCGCGAGCGGCCAGTAGCGTCGAAACTGCTGCGCCAATTCCTGACCCGGCGCCCGTGACAAAGGCAACTTTCCCCACGAACTCCGACCCTCCCTGCGGGCGCTCCGAAAGTTGATGACTCATGATAGTGACTGGGGAGTTGTAAAATTACTCGAGCTCGACGATGGGGGTGCCATCGTCCACGACGTCGCCTTCTTTTACGAGGAACTGAGCAATAACGCCCGAATTGTCGGCCTCAACGGGGATTTCCATTTTCATTGATTCGAGAATCGCGACCGTGTCTCCATAGTCCACGGCATCTCCCGGACCCTTGACGATTTTCCAGATGGTTCCGGCCATGGAGCTGTGAATTGTCTTTTTCATGATTTTGAATGCAGATAGCAACGATTAGATGGTGAAAGCCATTAACTGGGTATAACGCCGGTCTATTTCGCCGGCCGGATATTGCCTCACTTCCCCAATCTCCAGCTCGTTTGTACATGGCACCGGCTTAGCAGCGAGGACCGTATGCCTTCAGACTTCCCGCGTGCATGACCTTGCCAGGAAGGCTATGCCCGACGATATCTTCTGCCAACCTAGCGCAATCAATGAGCTTTTCAAGGTCGACGCCCGTTTCAATTCCCATCTCGTGGCACATGTACACCAGGTCCTCAGTGCAGATGTTTCCGGCCGCACCTTTGTGGCCGGCAAATGGGCAACCCCCGAGGCCTGCTGCCGCGGTATCAAACTGAGCAACACCCATCTTCAACGCAGCACTTGCGTTGGCAAGTCCAGTGCCTCGCGTATCGTGCAAGTGAAGAGCGATGGGCAGGTCCGGCCACTTCTCCCGCACGGCGCCAATAACCTGCTCCATCGACTTCGGTGTACCCCAGCCCACGGTGTCACACAGGTAGACGCCTTGGAGCCGGACATCTGCCTCATTGGCCAGCTCCAGGATGCCTGCAACCATCGAGACCACCTGAGACACAGGCACATGACCTTCGTAGTTGCACCCGAACGCCGTCATGACGTAGCCCCACTCGACCGGAAGCTTGTTCTCACGATAGAGCTCCAGCCAGCGACGTTGGTCCGCCCAAGTCTCTTCGTGGTTCATCCCCGTATTGCGTACGGCAAACGTCTCAGACGCCGTCACGCGAATCGCTCCCACGTTGTCGAGTTGGGTTTCCAGTGCCCGCAGCAGACCTTTGGTATTCAGCCAAAGTCCGGTATATCTGACACCTGGGACTTTTCGGATGCCTGCAGCAACCTGCTCGGCATCTGCCATACCAGGTACCTTCTGAGCATTGACGAACGAAACGCAATCAATCTGCTTCAAGCCGGTTGACGCCAGCGCCTCAACGAACTCAATCTTGCGCTGAGTAGCGATGGGGCCGGGCTCGATTTGAAACCCTTCTCGGGGCCCTTCTTCATGGATGCGGATGCTACGGGGTAGGTCGGACACAACAGAATCCTTCTTGGGTTATTCGAGAGCCTGGCCTGCAAGTTCGCCGGTCAGGAAGCGGTTAGGCTTCAAAAAGAAAGACAATACGAGAGCGCCTGCGGGAGAACGTGCGACATGCCGATTGCCGCGCGGCCGCCAGACGAAGTCGCCTTGGCGTACCTCACCCTCGTCGTCAACGATGCTTCCCTCCAAAACGAACGTCTGCTCGATTTCGACGTGCTCGTGCAGCGCGAGCGCTGTGCCAGGTTCCCAGCGGAAGAGCGCCGTAAGGAGCCCGGATTCCTTGTCCTGAAGCAGAATCTTCATGTCGATTCCAGGAGTTGGCGTCGGCTTCCACGGGAGCGAATCAACATTCACGTAACGCGAGGCCAAGGGAGCAAGGCCAGCTTCATCCTGCAGAAAGGGGGTGTGCGCAGTCATGGTTGTTGTGGTCCTATAAGAGTTTCATCTCTGTTATGCCGGAACCCAGGCTGGCTTCCGCTTCTCCAGGAAGCTGCTAATACCTTCTGCACCTTCCGCAGACGCCCACATCTCAGCCACGCGGTCGACTGTGTAGTGGAAGTTTGCTTCTCGGTCATGAAGGTCGACGAAATTAATGAGCTTCTTCGTCGCCGCCACTGCACCCGGAGCGCAACGGAGGAATGCGCTGATTTGCCGCTCAATTGCGTCGTCGAGTGCAGCGGGCTCCACCACCTGATGGACCAGCCCCAGCCGAGCCGCCTTCTCTGCATCGAACACCGCAGCGTTCAAGAAGACACTGCGCGCGTTGCTAACACCCATCTTCCGTACGACATACGGAGAAATCATGCTCGGAAGCAACCCGAGGCTGACCTCGGACAAACAAAAACGCGTGCCCGCTACAGCCACTGCCACGTCGCAGACGGAAACCAAACCAATGCCACCGCCGTACGCCAGCCCGTTAATGCGACCGAGCACTGGCTTCTGAAGTGAGTCCAACTCTCCCAACCAAAGTGCCAGCTTACTTGCTTCCGCAATACGTTCGCCTTGCTCCCGCTGGGCTTGACTCTGCTGATACTTGAAGTCGCCGCCAGAGCAGAAGGCCTCACCGGCTCCCGTCAACACCAGAACCCGAATACTTGGGTCGTGGGCCACCTGCGCTACGACCGCACGTGCCTCGTCATACATGTCGCCATTCATAGCATTGCGCAACTGAGGCCGGTTCAAAGTCAGCCAAGCCACGCCGCGAGCGTCAACACGAAACTCAATCGCCTTGTACATCCGGTAGTCCTCAATTAGCTAACGAATGAGCGTTAGTATAAGTGGCCGGATTCGTTTGTCAATACGAAATGGCACGAACGCGCCGGGTTGCTGGGGCTTACTTGGGGGGCAGCGGGTTGGCAGACCAACGCACCGTCACACGCGCTGATTGGGTGGCGTGGAAGACAGACTGTGCCGGCGCATCAGCAAAGGCCGAAGAGTCGGTTCTTAGCTACCGCCGCCCAGATTTCCGGGCGACGCAGGGGCAATGGAAGCTAATGCAGAGGGATTAGGCGGCTTGCGTGCGCTGGCCGGTCTTCGTTCGTCCGGGGCGTGGCACAGACAGAGCGGTGTCATCCTCAACCTGGACGCCAAGCATCTGCATGGCGAGCGCGGTATGGATACGGACGAGCGTCTCCTTGTCAGAGGGCCCATCAGGTCGGTACCAATTGCATACGCCAGAGAGCATTGCAAGGAGCGCGAACGTTGTCACTCGGGCGTCTTCCACGTGGAAACGACCAGCCGCCGCACCGTCCTCGATGATGTCCGTGAGCATCTTGGAGTACTGGTCACGAAGACCCGTCACGGTCTTGAAATGCGGCTTCTTCAAGTTCCGCAATTCCATGTTTCCGATGAAGACCTCACGAGTGAAGTCCAAGTGAAAGCCAAGATGGCCTTCGATGAACAGCCGCAGTCGTTCGTACGGGTCGCTCACACCCGAGGAGCGCTCCTTAAATTCGTCAATCATGGAGACAAGCGGCTCTTTCAGCAGGTCATAAAGAAGCTGCTCTTTGCTCTTGATGTAGTTGTAGAGCGACGGTGCCTTGATACCGGCCTCCTCCGCAATCATGCGCAGGCTCGCAGCTTCATAGCCATGCCTTGCGATGACGAGTACAGCCGCCCGTCTAACCGCCTTTTCCGTCACTTCTCCGCTGGAGCCTGCCACACGCGTCATTGGATGCGCCTATAGGGAAACAAATGTTCGTTAATTATAAGCCGCTCCCGGGCAAGTCGCATCGTCACGACCCTTGAAACTAACGCTCGTTCGTTCGATAATGAAAACTCACAACTGACGATGCTATCGACCATGACCCTACCCACTCTTCTCGTCGCCAATCGTGGCGAAATCGCTTGCCGCGTTCTCCGCGCGGCCAAGAAGCTCGGCTTGCCTAACGTTGCCGTGTATTCCGAGGCGGACAAAGACGCACCTCACGTAAAGCAAGCGGACAAAGCTGTCTTCATCGGTCCGCCTCGCGCGGCCGAGAGCTACCTCCGCGGCCAAGCCTTGATTGACGCGGCACATCAGACAGGGGCGACTCTGCTCCATCCTGGCTACGGTTTTCTTTCCGAGAACGCCGAATTTGCCTCGCTGTGCCGCTCGAGTGGGATTCAGTTCGTCGGCCCCCCCTCCGAGGTGATTACGCTGATGGGAGACAAAGAAGAGGCACGTCGCGCCGCCATGAGGGCAGGCGTGCCGGTGCTGCCGGGTTCGAGCAAGCTGCCTGTCGACGACCCACAAGCAATCGAAGCTGCGGGCCAAGCAACAGGCTTCCCCTTGCTGGTCAAGGCTTCGGCCGGCGGCGGCGGCATCGGCATGAGAGTGGTGCAGTCGGCCGACCAGCTGCTTGCCGCAGTCGAAGCGACTTCGGGCATGGCACTCAAAGCATTCGGTGATGGCGCCGTCTACCTCGAACGCATGGTTCAACGAGCACGTCATGTTGAGATTCAAGTCTTCGGCTTCGGCGATGGCTCGGCGGTGCATCTGTTCGAGCGCGACTGCTCTCTACAGCGCCGTCATCAGAAAGTCATCGAGGAGGCACCGGCTCCCGTTATCCCGGACGCGCTCCGCAGCGCGATGGCTGCAGCGGCAGTTCAGCTCGCAGAGTCCTGCTCCTATGCAGGCGCAGGCACGGTGGAGTTTCTCTATGACGCAGCGGCGGGAGAGTTCTTCTTCCTGGAGATGAACACTCGAATTCAGGTCGAACACCCCGTCACCGAAATGATTTCAGGCGTCGACCTCGTGGCATGTCAGCTGCGACTTGCGATGGGTGCGGACCTTAGCGAAGAACTCTCGCAGGCACGCATCAAGGCCTCTGGCCACTCAGTCGAAGCTCGCGTCTACGCAGAAAATCCCGCAAAGAACTTCATCCCGAGCCCTGGCCCGCTGACCACCCTTCAACTGCCAGAGATGGAGAACGTCCGATATGAAACCGGCTACGAGCAGGGAAGCCGCGTGACTCCGTTCTATGACCCCATGATTCTCAAAGTCGTGGCTCACGGTCCGAATCGAGACGCCGCAATTGATTTGCTCGATAAGGCGCTCTCCGAGATGCGCATTGAGGGCATTGCGACAAACGTTGCATACTTGCGCGCGATTCTTGCGTCGCCTGGCTTCCGCGCTGCCGAGGTTCATACGAACTATCTGGCACAAGCCCACGCCCAACTGCTGGAATGACAAGCAACTCACCGGAGACGCAAATGGCAGCCCATCCCGCGGGAGATTCACTTGTAAAGCCCCAACTCGAATACCCCGTGGGCCAGTTGCCCGCCCGCGGCAAGACGCTAGAAGTAGCGCCTGGCGTGCATTGGATACGGATGCCGCTGCCCTACGCACTCGACCACATCAACCTGTGGGCACTTGATGATGGCGCCGGCTGGGCCATCGTCGACACCGGCGTTCGAAACGACGAAACGGTAAAGGTATGGCGCGAACTATTCGCGAATGCAACTGGCGAACGGCCCATCTCCAGGGTTTTCGTCACGCATATGCACCCGGACCATGTGGGCTTGGCTGGTTGGCTGACAAGGCGACCGGGCGTCAAACTCTGGATGACGCGACTGGAGTACTTGACCTGCCGAGTGATGATGTCCGATAGTGGCCGACACGCCCCGCAGGATGCTGTTGAGTTCTACCGCAACGTTGGGTGGAGCGATGGCACCCTCGAATCTTACCGCGTGCGCTTCGGAAACTTCGGCAACCAAATCCACACCCTTCCTGATAGCTATCAGCGCCTCGTCGACGGCCAGGAGATTCGTATTGGCAAACATACGTGGCGTGTCGTCGTCGGTAGCGGCCACTCCCCAGAACACGCGTGCCTGTACTGTCCCGACCTGAAGCTCTTCGTTTCGGGCGACCAGGTTCTACCCCGCATATCCTCGAACGTCTCCGTTTACGCCACCAATCCGGATGCCAATCCCATGTCGGAATGGTACGCGTCGATAGATAAAATCAAGAAGGAGATTCCTGACGACGTTCTCGTCTTGCCAGCACACAACGAGTGCTTCCGAGGCTTACACGCACGTCTCGACTATCTCAAAGCCAGCCAAGACCATGCGTTAGAGCGGCTGCTTCACCGCCTCAACGCGCCCCGCCGGGCAATCGACGTCTTTGAGGCTCTCTTTGGCCGCCAGATACTGGATTCCGAGATGCCAAATTTCGGCTTGGCTACCGGCGAAGCGATTGCCTGCTTGAACTACCTGCAGAGTTTGGCGCGTGTCGAGCGAACACAAGGCGAAGACGGCGTCATTTGGTACAAAGCAACGAAGGAAACGAATTGAAAGTCAGAACTCATCAGGCCATTGACAACAACCTCTGCGGTCGTGTCATCGACCTATCGCTCAATAGTTGCGTCGTGGAGCTCGAACTCGTCCCCGAGATGAGAGCCGACTCTAGCGGCCTCGTCCACGGAGGGTTCGTCTTTGGGGCAGCCGACTATGCAGCGATGCTGGCGGTCAACGAGCCGAATGTCGTACTTGGAAGTTCAGATGTACGCTTCATGAAGCCTTGTCGCGTGGGTGAGCGCCTGCGGTTTGATGCTCTGGTAGATTCGTCGACCGGAAAAAAGCGGGTCGTCTCAACTCAGGCGAAGAACTCTGACGGCGACGTTGTCTTCACGGGGAACTTCATCTGCATCGTCCCCGAGCGACACGTCCTGGGCCATCTGTCCGCCAGCGCTTGATTTGTCGGCGGGGGCTTACTCCTAAGCCCCGCCCTCTCGCGATGCCCAAGGAGAACGAGAATCGCAAGGGCCCATCCTCTTGACTGACTCCACGCTGCCGCAGCTGGCCATACCTCGAGAACTCCTGTCCTCTAGCCCTTATGGACCCACAGACTCGTCAGCCCCCGGTAGACAGGATTTCTGCCCCATGCGGCCTTGCCAGACGAAAGCTGTAAGTTCGGGACGCGAGACATAAGTAGTTTGAATGCCACCTCTGCCTCAAGCAGCGTAAGTGAAGCGCCAATACAGACGTGTGGACCGTGACCAAACGACAGGTGGGAGCCTTCCTGCCGCTCAATGTCCAAACTGTCAGGACTGGTGAAGCGCGCCGCATCTCGATTTGCTGCCCCGATTAACGGCACGATTAGGTCACCGCGTCTCAGCCTACGACCGCACAGGCTTACGTCGGTAGTCAATCGGCGTCCCGTGTATTGCACCGGGCTTTCGAACCGTAAAAGCTCACGCAGAGCTCCCGGCAACAGTTCCGGCCTTGCCTTGAGTTTTTCCCATTGCGATGGGTGTGACAGCAATGAATGCAAGCCGTTTCCAAGCAAGTTCCGGGTAGTCTCATGGCCTGCGAAGAGGAGCATTGCACACTGCGCCAGCAGCTCAGCACCGGATGCTATTGTTCCAGTCTCCTCGGCCTGCAGAAGGATATCGGTCAAATCTCCGACAGGTCCGCTCGTACGGCGCGCGTCCAGCATCTTCTCGAAGCAGTTCGCCATTCTCAGCAAGCTGACCTGAGCTCGCCTAGTCAAATCCGGTGTCGGTTCTGTAGCTCCGATAAAGGCCGCCAGGTCATCGGACCAGCTCAGGAAATTGGCCTGCTCTTCCTCTACTACGCCTAGCAGCCGAGCTATCACCAACGCAGGAAACGGCCGGGCGAAGCTCTCCATAAAGTCGAAGCTATCGGTCTCCACAACTTCATCAACAAGCTCGGACGCGAACCGTTCAATGTCAGGTAGAAAGCGACGCAAGAAATCTGGACGAAACCCAACATTCATCGCGCGCCGCAGGCGCGTATGGTCAGGAGCGTCCAGAAACAGCATGGCGCGACTGAAGAGCCGTTGAAAAGGGCAGAGCTCGCCTCGATTGCCTTCGCTGCTGCGCATGACCCATCCCCCCGTTCTCCGAGCGGAGTACAAGGGGCTACGAAGCGCTGTCGCTACATCGTCATACCCGGTAAGAAGCCAAGCACCGCCAAAGAATTCATTACTCCAATGCAATGGCCCGGCTTCCCTTAGACCGCGATATGTTGGGTACGGGTTCTCCAAGAAGTTGGCGTCGACAAGCCGGCGGATGGGTGCCGCCGGGTCATCAGGCGAGGCGAGCGCCGCAGAGTTCATTCCGTTCGTCCTTTTGCCTGCATACCGAGCCGCTCAAGCAAAGCAAAGTCTCGGTTCGCTTGCGGGTTGGCCGTGGTGAGCAGCTTGTCGCCGTAGAAAATGGAATTGGCTCCAGCCATGAAGCACATTGCCTGAAGGGCGTCGTCCATTTCCTCCCGCCCAGCCGAAAGTCTTACCATCGTCTTTGGCATAATGATGCGTGCCGCTGCGATGGTTCGCACGAACTCAAAGGGGTCCAACGGCGCGGTATCCGCGAGAGGGGTACCTTCCACACGAACCAGGCTATTGATTGGCACGGACTCGGGGTACGGTTCCAAGTTTGCCAACTGGGCCAAAAGGCCAGCGCGTTGGGCTCGGGTCTCTCCCATACCAACAATGCCTCCACAGCAGACATTGATTCCCGCATCTCGAACATGACCGAGCGTCATCAGACGGTCTTGATACGTCCTCGTGGTGATGACCTTGCCATAGAACTCAGGGGACGTGTCGAGATTGTGGTTGTAGTAGTCGAGGCCAGCGTCCTTCAAGCGGTGCGCCTGGTCATCGCTCAGCATACCCAACGTGACGCACGTTTCCATGCCCAGGTCCTTGACGCCCTGAATCATGGCCTCAATTCGCTCCATGTCACGCTCCTTCGGGCTTCGCCAAGCCGCCCCCATGCAGAAACGCGTGGCACCCTGGTCCTTTGCCGCCCTGGCCGCAGCCAGAACGTCATCTAGCGGCATCAGCTTACTGGCCTCAACTCCCGTTTCAAAATGAGCCGATTGGGGGCAGTAACCGCAGTCTTCCGCGCATCCGCCGGTCTTGATGGAAAGAAGCGTCGACAACTGAACGACGTTGGGATTAAAGTTATCGCGATGAACTTGCTGCGCTCGATACATCAAATCCATCAGCGGCAATTCGAAAAGCTCTTCAATGCTCTCGACACTCCAGCGTGCGTTCCGCCCCGGCTTGTACTCCGTGGCGAATACACCGACAGGTTGAACAACAGCCTCGCCACAGGAGGAGGAATTGGAAACAATAGCGATGGATTTCATTGAACTTCTCGAGAAAGTTGTCGCGAATGCCCCAGCGCGAATCCGACCGCGTCTGGGATGAGATAGGTGCTCGCCAACGCCGCACACGGCGCCGCTAGGTTTGGAACCACGCCTAAGCACGGGACCGGTGATAGCCACTTTTTCAAGGCAGCCGTGTTCTCTCGTGGGTATGCCATGCCTGGGTCGATGACACTTGCCACCCAACCGGTCAGACGCAGGCCACGTCGTTCCACTGCCTCTTTAGTCAGGATGGCGTGGTTCAGGCAACCAAGGCGAAGTCCAACTACCATCACCACCGGCAAATCAAAGTCAACAGCTAAGTCTGCGCTGCTCCAGTCATCGCCAAATGGAACGCAGAAGCCGCCAACTCCTTCGACAACTAACCTGTCTACACGCGAGCCGAGCGAGACCGCAGCCTCAATCAAGCTAGGTCGATGGATGGCGCGCCCCTCTTCCATTGCAGCAATGTGCGGGGCACAAGCACGTTGAAATTGACATGGGCCGATATCTTTTCGACTAAGGTCCAGTGACGAGGCCTCTTGCAGCATGAGTACATCCTCATTCACCCACTCACCGTCAACCAGCTCCAAGCCCGCTGCTACTGGCTTGAGCCCGGCTGCTCGATGACCATTTCTGCACAACAGGTGGACCATAGCGGCGCTCACTAGCGTCTTCCCCACACCGGTGTCCGTTCCTGTTACAAAGCAGCCCCGCAGGGCGACGTTTGTCACTGCACATGCTCCCGTGCCACTTTCGATAAACCGGAAATGAGCTCCTCGACATCCGACATGCTATGCGCAGCACTGAGGCTGATTCTTAAGCGGGCTGTTCCGGCCGGAACCGTAGGTGGACGAATCGCCGGCGTCCAAATTCCTCGATTCTGCATTCTGGAAGCAACAGCCAAAGTCTCACGATTGTCCCCAATCAACAGCGGCTGAATGGCTGTCAATGAATCCCCAAGAGACCAGTGCAGATGGGGATGCGCGCGCACTATTCCCTCAATCCCCTCGCGGGTTGCATGAATAATGTCCTTCAGATGGCACCTGCGTTTCTCCCCCTCGTCGCCGGCAAGAACATCCAGGCTCACGCAAAGGGCATGTGGCACGGCCGGAGGAGTCGCAGTCGTATAGATATAACCTCGTGCGGTCTGCATCAACCAGTCAATCACGATGCGATGCGCCGCAACGAAAGCGCCCGCTACCCCTGCGGCCTTACCAAGAGTTCCGATATAAATGAATCGCTCGCTATAGAGACCAAAATGGGAGAGACTGCCCTTCCCATTTTCGCCAAGTACGCCGAATCCGTGAGCGTCGTCCACCACCAGCCATGCATCGAACTCTTTTGCCAACTTCAGTAAGCTAGGTATGTCGGCGACATCGCCATCCATACTAAAGACTGCGTCGGTGACTATCAGCTTCACCTGGCTGTCACTTTCGGAAAGCTGGTTCCGCAGAACGTGCAGCTGACCATGCGGGTAGCGATGACTCTTCGCTCTCGCGAGCAGCGCCCCGTCGATGAGCGAGGCATGGTTAAGCTTGTCGGCGAAGATGGCCGAACTGCGGTCTCCAAGAGCAGTCAGCACACTAACATTTGCCATATACCCAGACGAAAAGAAGAGAGCATTGACGTCCGGTATCTGCTTCGTGAGCAGTCCGGCAAGCCTGGTTTCGAGTTCCTCGTGGGCGCGAGAGTGACCGCCTACCAGATGCGACGACCCTCCTCCTCCACCGTAGCGTTTTGCCCCATCGGCGTAGGCGGCGACAACCTCAGGATGATTCGCGAGCCCCAGATAGTCATTACTACCGAATCCGAGGGTTGGCTTTCGCGAAGATAAATCACCTTCACTCATATGCTGCGCATCAAACGCGAAGCTCTGATGCGCAGCGCAAGGGGACTCCGCAATCCGCCGACAGCGCTCCAGTCCGTCATTCGCGCGATGGCCGAGTTCCGAGGACAATCGTTCAAGTAGCATGGCCAATCCCTCCCGCCAGAGCCTCGTCGATGGCAGCCCCCACTCGCTCGCCCAGCCAAGCCGCCATAGGCTCATCGAAGATGTACGGTGGCATCAGGTAGACGGTGTTCCCGATAGGTCTCAGGAGAACCTCATGGGCACGCGCCGCAATCATGAGCCGCTCAGCAAATCGCTCTCCGGCGACACAGTCCGCGACGTCGCACGCCCAAACCATTCCCAGTTGGCGCGTATGCCTTGCCCAACTCGCCCTCGCTACTGGTTCTAGCGCCGAGCCCAACCACTGGGCGCGTACCGAGTTCTCTGCCAGGACGTTGTCTCGTTCGAAGAGGTCCAGCGTGGCCAACGCTGCTCGGCAAGCGAGGGGATTCCCCGTGTATGAATGTGAATGCAGGAACCCGCGGCCGACATCGTCGTCTAGAAATCCGTCATAGATTCCGCCACGCACCAACACTACCGAGAGGGGCAGATAGCCACCAGTAAGACCCTTTGAGAGGCACATAAAGTCCGGCCAGTTCTCTGCAGCAACCTCGGAAATCGCGTGCTCAAAGGCAAAGAACTTTCCAGTCCTACCGAAGCCAACGGCAATCTCGTCAGCGATAAGGTGCACGGAGTACCGGTCGCACAGTCGACGGAGCTCCGTCAAATAGGATGCCGGATACATAGCCATACCCGTAGCACACTGAATCATCGGCTCAACGATGATTGCGGCTATCCCTTCCGATTGGTGCTCGAACAGTTCCTCTACATCCTGGAGAGCTCGACTGACAACGTCATCGGCGCGCTCACCAACCCTCGCCAAGCGCGTGTCCGGTGACATAACGCGATGGGTACGCATCAAGAGCGGCGCGTACGCGTCGCGGAAAATCTCGACATCTGTCACGGACAGAGCACCAATGGACTCCCCGTGGTAGCTCTGCCGGAGACACACGAAGCTCCGCTTTTCCGCTTTGCCGGCATTGCGCCAATAGTGGAAACTCATCTTCAAAGCGATTTCCACTGCAGAGGCGCCATCCGACGCGTAGAACGCGTGCCCCAGATGATTTCCCGTCAGGTCAGAAAGCCGCTCCGCAAGTTCAACTGCCGGCGCGTGTGTGCAGCCAGCGAGAAGCGTATGCTCAAGGGTGTCTAACTGCTTGCGCAGCGCCTCGTTGATAAATGGATTCGCGTGACCAAACAGGTTGACCCACCAAGAGCTGCAAGCGTCAAAGTAGCGTCTTCCTGAAGTGTCGGTAAGCCACGGCCCGCTTCCACTTTCAATAGCGATGGGCGGCGACTTGTCCAGGCACTTCATCTGCGTGCACGGGTGCCAGACCGCACGAGTGCTTCGGGCACTCAAGTCGGATTGGATGTCCGGGCTGACCGAATCAGTGAGCGTGTTCATCGCACTCTTCCTCGACACAGCAACGCTCCGCGTTGGCGCCAACCGCGTTCTGGACGCGAACCATATCTACATAGGCATCGGTTGCTGCTGAAGAAGAATTCGCGGATAAGCCAATTTCACGCAGCACACCGTCGTGCAGGCTGTATATCAAGCCGTGGACGGAAACGTGTTGCCCTCGCTTCCACGCGTCCTGCATCACAGTTGTCTGGCAAATGCTAAGGAACTGTTCAGCAACGTTAAGCTCGCACAGTCTGTCCAGACGGTGCTCCGGCTCGAATTGCACAAGCAGCCCGGCATGCTTCTCTTTGACCTCCTGCACATGTCTGAGCCAGTTGTCCACAAGGCCGAGGCGCTGGCCTTCCATTGCGGCACGAACCCCTCCGCATCCATAGTGGCCGACCACCATGATTTGGCGCACCTTCAGGATGTCGACAGCGAACTGGACGACGGAAAGGCTGTTCAGGTCACTTCGAACCACAAGGTTGGCGATATTACGATGGACGAAAATCTCGCCGGGAGCCAAGTCGAGAATTTGATTGGCGGGGACTCGGCTGTCGGAGCAGCCAATCCATAAGTACTTGGGCGATTGTTGTTCCTCAAGTCGCTCGAAGAAACTCGGATTTGCGCCGCGTATTCGTTCCGACCACGCGAAATTCTGCGCCAACAATTTTTCGATGCTCATACCCTGCCTCCCACCACATCCCTACTACCTATGCTCGCGCGTCCGCCCCACTTCGGCAGTCGTCGCAGCCCTCCAGTGTTGAAGAACTGCGGCGCCTCCCGTCAGCTTTTTCGCTCACGGCGCACGCTGTTTCGCAATGTGCCGACTCCTTCAATTTCGACTTCGAAAGTATCGCCATCCTTCAGCCATACAGGCGGCTGACGCGACTGGCCGACACCAGCCGGAGTCCCCATAACGAGGACGTCACCAGGCTCAAGAGTCAAGCAGGCGCTGACCAAAACAATGGTCTCTCGTACATCCCAAATCATGTCGGTCGTCGTGGCAGTCTGCATGACTTCACCATTCAGCCGTCCTACAATCTTCAGCCCCGATGCGCCCGGAGGAAGGTCATCTGCCGTCACCAAATAGGGACCGAATGCACCCGTACGGTCGAAGTTCTTACCGATAGTCCACTGCGGGGTTCTCTTTTGATAGTCGCGAACTGACACATCGTTGAAGCAGCTGTAACCAAAGACCAAGTCGAGGGCATCCTCTGGTGCGACGTGTTTACCATGCTTGCCAATTACGACCACCAGTTCCGCCTCGTAGTCGAGCTGCTCAGAGACGACCGGCAGCATGACATCCTCGTCGTGCGCGACGAACGAACTAGCGGTACGCGTGAATAGCCACGGGTAAGTCGGCTTCTCCCGCCCGCCTTCTTTCGCGTGGTCGTAGTAGTTCAGTCCAAGGCAGATGACCTTTCGAGGCTCGATGACTGGCGGTGCGAAGGACAAGTCCTTAAGCGGCACCCCGTTGATGTCGCTAGCCAGAGCCTGCTTGGCGGCACCGACGATATCGAGGCCAGATTCAAGGGCTACTCGAATATCGCCAGGAAACCCAGGGATTGCACTGCCCAGGTCGACCGCATAGTCGCCCTGGACAACTCCAAACCGCGGACTCCCTTCTTGCCAATAGCTGACGAACTTCACATTAATCTCCGATGACTAGACATCAGGAGGCGCGTTCTTTACGCGCTCCCGCTATTGCTTGTTGAATGTCGCTTACACGGGATGCACTGGGTTCCGCTTCTCGAACGCCGCCGGCTTCTTCAGCGCATATGCGTTAAATCGCTGAATAAGCTCCTCGCGGAGTTTGTTCGGATGGACAACGGCTTCGACTGCCAGAGGGTCTGCAGCGGCTGAATAGACATCGATGTCAGCTGCATACTCAGCACGCTTTTCGGCGATGAAAGCTGCGCGCTCCGATTCCGGGAGTTCAGCAATTTGGTTGAAGAACAGCGCGTTCACGGCTGCTTCCGGGCCGACCAGGGCAGGCATGGCGGTGGGCAGCGCCAGCATCGCATCAGGATGCGTCGGAGCACCAGACATTGCCAGATATCCGCCGCCGTATGCCTTGCGGACCATCACGGAAATCCGCGGCACCGTGGCTTCGCAGACCGCAGACAGGAGTTTCGCGCCATGGCGAATGATGCCCGTCTTCTCCACTGAAGTGCCAATCATGTAGCCGCTGATGTCTTGAAGGAACAGCAGCGGAATGTTGAAAGCGCTGCAAAGCCAGATGAAGCGCGCTGCCTTATCCGAAGAGTCGTTGAACAGTGCCCCACCCTTGACCATGGAGTTGTTCGCCACGACGCCGATAGGGCGGCCGCCCATTCTAATCAGCGAAGTAACCATCTCCTTCGCAAACAACGGCTTGATTTCGAGCGTGCTGGCGTCATCCGCAATCGCGTCGATGAGCTTACGGACGTCGTAGGGCTTTGCCTGGTCGGCCGGTATGATGCCGGTAAGGTCCGGCGACTCGCTCTTCGTGAAGCTCGTGTCAACAACCGGTTGATGGTTGTAGCTTGACGGGAAGTAGCTGATATAGCGCTTGGCTACGTCAATTGCCTCTTCGTCGCTCTGCACCAGAACGTCGCCCAAACCACTCAACGTGCAGTGCATGCGTGCGCCGCCGAGTTGCTCCTCGGTGACGTCCTCGCCAATCGCCATGCGGACCATGCGGGGCGAGGCCAGATAAGCGGTCGCCTTCTTGTCGACCATCACCACGGCGTCGCAAAGCGCCGGAACGTAAGCAGCACCTGCCGGAGATGGCCCGAACAACACGCACAATTGGGGAATCTTTCCGGAGAACTTGACCTGGTTGTAGAAGATGTTGCCCCATGCACGTCGTCCGAGGTAGCAGAGCTTCTGCTCGTCGATACGAGCACCTGCTGAATCAACGAGGTACACCAGAGGAATATTCAGCGTCGCCGCCAGTTCTTGGAAGCGCGTGATTTTCAAGAACGTTTGGTACCCCCAGCTACCCGCTTTCGAGGAGATGTCGTTCGCAATAACTGCCACCTTGCGACCGCCGACGTTGCCAATGACGGTGACCACTGCATCCGCGGGCACACCCTTTTCAGAGCCCGCAAGCAGACCGTCTTCGAACTCAGGCTCCTCATCAAGCAACATCCGCACGCGGTCACGAACAAAAATCTTTCCTTCGAGGAGCTTTGCGCCTTTGTCTGTCTCACGTCCGCCCTTCAGCGCCCACTCTTCCTTCTTTTTCAGCTTTTCGTATGCATCCATGGCTTTCATCCATCCGTAATTTTCAATGTCCAAATACCAGCGACGTCAGCGACTTATCGCGAAGAATGTCACCGCTGCTTCCCTCATAGCGCACCGAGCCTGCTCCGAGAATCAAAGCTCTGTCCGAATACGCCAATGCCATCTTTGCGTTCTGCTCAACGAGAAGGATGGTCACGCCACGCTCCCTCAGGAACCCAACTTGCCGATAAATCTCGTTAACCATGATGGGTGCCAGGCCCATTGAAGGTTCATCCAACATGAGGAGCTTCGGCTTGCCCATGACTGCGCGGGCCATCGCCAGCATCTGCTGCTCTCCACCCGATAGCGTGCCGGCGAGTTGTTTGCGACGCTGTAGAAGCTTGGGAAACATGGAGAGAGCGTCGTCGAATGCCGCCTCGACTTCATCCCGCGACGTAGATAGAAATCCGCCAATGCGAATGTTCTCTTCCACTGTCATCTCAGCGAAAATCTGTCGCCCCTCTGGTACGTGAATCAGGCCTCTAGCAACCCGCATTTGTGGCGTCACGGCGGAAAGGTCTACGCCGTCGAACTGCATTGCGCCGGTGACGTTGTCCAGCACCCCTGATATCGCCTTCAGCAGCGTTGTCTTTCCTGCGCCGTTCGGTCCGATGACACAGACCGTCTCTCCACTCGAAATCTTCAGAGTGATGTCTCGAACTGCGCAGAGTTGCTTGTAGTAGGCCGACACCTTTTCGAGAGACAGCAAAGCATTATTCGTCGTCACTTTCATCCCCCAGGTATGCCTTCACAACCGCCGGGTCGGACCTAACCTCAGCTGGCGTACCGGCGGCAATCACTCGGCCTGCATCCATTACATAGATGGAGGTGCAAACATTCATGACCAAGTCGATGTCGTGTTCAATCAGTGCGATGCCCAAATCATCGGCAATCAGTCCCTGGAGAGTGATGCCGAGCGACTTCGTCTCTTCGTTGTTTAGGCCGGCGGCCGGCTCATCAAGGAGCAGATACTGCGGCCCAGTTGCCAGCGCCCTAGCAATCTCAACTCGCCGCTGTACGCCGTACGGCAGTTCGCCCGCACGCCGTGTCCAGTAGCTGCTATCCACCTCCAGCCTGGTAAGCAATTCCTTCGCCTGATGCGCTAGCCTCTTCTCCTCGCGCCGGGCTGCGGGCAGCATTAGTAAGCTAGCCCAGATGGGCGTCCCGAAATGCCTCTCACCTCCTGTGATAACGACGTCCAGTACCGTCATGTCCGTGAACATCTGGAGGTTTTGGAACGTCCTGGCTACACCGTGCAGGCACATCTTGTGAGGGGGGAGCCCACTGACGTCGTTATCATTCACAGTAATCCGCCCCGCGTCGGGAGTCACGAAACCGGAAATCACGTTCATGAGCGTGCTCTTTCCCGCTCCGTTCGGCCCGATAATGCCTGTAACCTGACCCGGCGCTATCGCGACGTCCACGTCCGCCACAGCGCGAAGTCCACCGAACGATTTACATGTACGAGTTGTCTTGAGCATGGTCAGACCTCGCTGCTCGTAATGTTGGAACGACCCTGGCTCCTAGACGACCAATACGATGGAAGCCGTGACAAGGCAGAGAACATGGCATCTACGAGGCCCGTAGGCATGAACTTCATGATAATGACCATAGTCAGCCCAAAGACGAGAGTCTTGTAGTCTTCAAAGGTGTCAAAGACCACTGGCAACGCAGTAATGACGAGACCACCGACGATGGCTCCGGACACACGGTTCAATGACCCAATGACGACCATCATCAGGAGTTCGATAGCGAAACCAATGCTGAACGCGCCTGCATTGAACGAGCGTGCCACGTATGCGTAGAGCCCACCCGCCAAGCCAGTCATCAGCGCGCCAACCGCGAAGACGAATGCCTTGGCCCGGACGACGTCAATTCCGATACTCGACGCTGCTGCGGGCGACATGCGAACGGCTGCAAGCGACCGGCCGACTCTCGTAGCGGAGATGTTTCCGGCCAGTAATACTGTCAGAGCAAGACCGCACCAAGCAACGGAGAAGAGACCGTTCATGGACGAGAGGTCATGTCCCAAGAATGTGAACGGTGCAATCGTGATGCCAGGGTCCAGGCCGCCAGTAAGTGAACGGAGGTTTGCGAAGGCGATGTATGCCACCACTCCAAAAGCAAGCGTTCCCATCGCAAGATAGTGGTCGTGCAGTCGAGATAGCGGCCGGCTTACCGCCCAACCTAATACCATCGACACGGCCGCACCAACCGCGATGGCGACTACAGGCTCCAGACCAAGTCGGTTCGCACTCAGCGTCGTTACATATGCACCAATACCGAAGAACGCGGCCTGACAGAGTGAAATCTGACCGGCAAATCCCAGCATCAAGCAGAGGCCGACTGCAGCGATGGAGTTGATGATTCCGTAGACGAGAATTGATTTGTAGAAGCCGTTCCCTGTAGAAAAACAGAGGACTGGAAGTGCTATTAGCAGGCCAGTTGTCACGATTCGGTCGGTGGCGGGGGACATGGCATTCCTATAGTTTTTGCGGAAGGATTTTTCCAATCAGCCCTTGAGGCCTGACCAGGAGCACGACCAAGAGCACCAACAGTGATACGGCGTCCTTGTATACAGAGCTGAGATATCCGGCGGCCAGTGACTCCGTAAGGCCGAGCAGTAGGCCACCCAGCACTGCGCCCACAGGATTGCCAATGCCTCCCAATATCGCTGCAGCGAAACCTTTGATTCCGAGGAAGATTCCGTTGTCATAACTGACTGATGCCAAGGGGGCAAAGAGCGCACCCGCAGCTCCACCTATGAGCCCAGCCACAACAAACGACGCGGCCGCCGCTCTTCTTGGCGAGATGCCCATCAGAATGGCCGCGTAGCGGTTGATGGACACGGCCCTCATACTCGTACCCAGACGCGTGTGCTGCCTCAGAATATGCAACAGCAATACGAAAACCACCAATGCGCCGGCCACCCACAATGTCTGTGCCGCGATGCTTGTCCCGGCCACTTGCACGCCGGTCGATTCGGAAAAGGCGGGCGGAAACATTGTGTCCTTGCCAATGAAGACTTGCACAAGCCCCTTGAGCGTGATACCTACACCCAAGGTAATCATCACCTGGCTGATGTGATTTGCCGGGTCAATGCCAGCGAGTCCCGCCTCGTAGATGAACCATCCGAGAACTGCGCAGCCTGCGATTGCCAGAAAGACGGCCGGAGCGACGGAAAGCCCATGCACGGAATGGAGGTACGCGTAAAGCATCCCGCCGGCCATGACCAGTTCCCCGTGCGCGAAGTTAACGATTCGTACCGTGGAAAAGACAATCGTGAATCCGATAGCAATCAGTGCGTAAATCGCGCCGACCGCGAGCCCTGAAATTGCGATTTGCTCGAGCATGGTGGCCTCAGTTCATTGTCGAAGCGTTGGGAACCCGAATCGACACCTGGACCTGGGTGGCGGATGAGATGCTCTCTTTCCCAGCACGAGTGCTGCCGATAACGGAGTGCCCCTCGCTCGGGCGGCGCAACGTTAGGCGAGTCCTACTGTCATTGCGACGTATATGTGCAGGCGTCCGAAAGGCCGCGCTGGGTCTAGGCTTGCAGGATATGAACATGAAGTCTCCAAAGTCGACGATACCTGTGCTCGGTATCTACTAACGAATGAGCGTTAGTTTAGTTGCTTTGGTCTCTGTGTCAAGTCCTGGAGCGTTTGCGCCCAACTTCGCGGAATTCGCTTTGGTCAACGGATGCAAGCGCTTTATTGGGCGCATTTGCAAGAATGCGTGCGTGTAGAGCGCACGCGATGTGCATCCAAGTCAATCACTAACCAAGGGAAATGGCGGTCCATCAGGGCTGTTGATAGCTTTGTGAGCGATGTCTTGCACACAGAGCGGGCATAGACCGCGCAGGGCACTTGACGTCGCTTTGTCTCCACATGGAAATTAATGGACTCAGGCGTCGTCTACTGGTAGAGGCCGGTCAAAGCAATCGGCGTGTTCTTGCTTAACGAATTCTGCGCAGCGCTCGCCAATCATGAAGCAAGCTGCATTGGTGTTTGCAGATACAACCTGGGGCATCACCGAAGCATCGGCTATCCGGAGACCGGTCACACCATGCACCCGAAGCCTGGAATCCACCACTGCAAGCTCGTCGCTACCCATCCGACAAGACCCGACTTGATGTTGTGTCGACCCCCCCGTCTGCATCGCGTATTGCAGAAGCTCTTCTGACGTACGTGCGTTGGCACTTGGACCGATTTCTTCTCGAATAAAGGGACGTAGTTCGTTCGTATTGGCGACCTCTCTTGCCCACCGAATCCCTTCTGTCACGGTCCTTCTGTCGGAATGAGTGTCGAGGTAATTTGCGACCATCGAAGGTGGCTGGGATGGGTTAGCTGTTCGGATAACCACATGGCCCCGGCTGCTCGGCCTTGAAGCGGTCACAAGGACCTGGAATCCTGCATCAGGCGTAAGGCTCTTGTACAGATTGTCCGTCTTGAAGGGAACCAGAATCAGCTGAACATCTGGTTCCGTCACGTCATCAACTACCTTTCCGTACGCACCGGCGACTCCCGCGCCGATTGTGAGTGGACCTGAATGTTTTAACAGCCACTCACATCCGACACGCGCCTTACCAAGCCATGACCCGGCGACACTGTTGAGCGTTGTGCGGACGGAGTCGGTCCGGAATGTGAGCCGTGTAGTGAAATGGTCGTGGAAGTTAGCTCCCACCCCTGGAAGAGCGTGGTGCACCCGCACACCGGCCCGCTCAAGGTCTTCTGGCCGCCCGAGCCCGGAAAGCTGCAGCAATTGAGGGGTATTTATAGCGCCGCCAGATAAGACAATCTCCCGGCGCGCCCGAGCAATGCGCACTTGGCCATCTTTCTCGTACCGAACACATCGTGCATGGTGGCCCTCTAGCTGCACGCTCAACGCAAAGGCGCCAGTCTCGACCCTGAGTTTCGGACGCGAATATCTCGGTCTAAGATATGCTGTCGCAGACGAGGTCCGACGTCCACCGTATTGGCTATGTAGAAAGTAGCCGCCGCCGAGTTGTTCTCCCGAGTTAAACGCGTCTTCGCGTACTGCTCCAGTCATGGAAGCGGCACCGGCGATGAACGCCTCGCTGAGTTCGGTTCGCCACAGCGGCAGCGACAGTCGCACCGGTGGCTGGGGAATTTTTGAAGGCGAGGGGTCTACGCACTCTATCCGGTTGAATACCTGCCACGTTTCGCTGGGCGACCAACCCTGATTCCCCATGTCTTCCCAGTTCTGATAGTCGGACCTTAGCCCGCGCAACCAAATCAAACCATTAATCGACGACGAGCCTCCCAGCACCTTACCCTTTGGCCAATAGAGACGTCGATACCCGAGATGCGGCTCGGGGTCGCTCTCGTACATCCAGTTGACTGTAGGGTTCCGGAATGTTTTGCTGAATCCTAGTGGAAGATGAATCCATGGAGACGTGTCCGATGGCCCAGCCTCAAGCAAGAGGACCGTTGCACTGCCTTCGGATAGGCGAGAGGCGACGACAGCGCCCGCAGACCCAGCACCGACAACGATGAAGTCATACTCGGAGTCGACTGCTGCGGTGCCGCTCATTCGTCATCCTCAATGCGCAGCCATACCGCCTTGGTGTTGAGGAATTCTTCGAGATGCTGTCGGCCGGACTCACGCCCGTATCCGCTCGCCTTGTACCCTCCAAATGGAACCGCAGGGTCCATCGCCTGATAGGTGTTCACCCAAACTGAACCTGTACGAAGCCTCGACGAGACGTAGTGTGCCTTATTGACGTCCTTTGTCCATAGGCCTGCACCAAGACCAAACTGCGAATCATTGGCGCGTCGGATGACTTCATCCGTGTCGCGGAACGACAATGCGGAGAGCACTGGGCCAAAAATCTCCTCTCGAGCAATCGCCATGTCATCCTGTACATCGCGGAACACAGTGGGAGCAATAAACCACCCCTTCTCCATGGCTCCGTCTCGCACTGGAAATCCACCACTGACCGCCGTCGCCCCCTCCTTCTTACCCAATTCAAGGTATCGCAGGATGCGCTCGTATTGCTTGCCCGACACCACTGGGCCAATTGTCGTAGACGGGTCAGCACCGTCGCCCAGGTGCAACGTCTGCGCTCGCTCTACCACTTGTTCCAAGAAGCTGTCGTAGATTGACTCGTGAACAAACAGGCGACTACCAGCACTACAGATTTGTCCGCTGTTGCTGAAGATGGCGGCTGCAGCGCCGGCGGCTGCCAGTTCCAGATTTGCGTCGGGGAATACGATGTTCGGCGACTTTCCTCCGAGCTCAAGCGACAGTCGCTTCAGATTGCCAGCCGATGCTTGGACAATCCGCTGACCGGTCTCTGTTGAACCAGTAAAGCTCACTTTGTCCACGCCTTGGTGGGCTGCAATTGCCGCTCCGCATTCCCCTCCGCCCGGAAGGATGTTCACCACGCCAGCTGGCACGCCAGCTTCGACCAGCAGCTCCCCAAGACGCAGCGCGCTAAGCGGACTCTCTTCCGACGGCTTCATGACAATCGTGCAGCCCGTTGCGAGCGCAGGTGCCAGCTTCCAAACTGCCATGCCAAGCGGCCCGTTCCACGGCAGAATCGCGCCGACAACGCCCACCGGTTCGGCCAGCGTATATGAGAATACGGAGCCAGGTACGGAGTTCGGAATTGTCTCCCCGTGAATCGCCGTGGCCATCCCAGCATAGAAGCGCAGCAAACCGATGATTCGCTGCCGCCCGTTGCGCAGCCGCGAAATCGGGGCACCCATATCGAGGGTGTCGAGCCATGCTAGCTCTTCAAAGTTCCGGTCCACGAGGTCCGCAATTCGTAGCAGGAGCTCTTGACGTTGGAACGGATTCCATCGGCGCCACTCTCCTTCAAAAGCCGCCCGCGCTGCCGCAACAGCATCATCTACGTCTGACGCTGATGCCTTCTGCACTGTAGCCATGCATTGGCCGTTCGCCGGATTAAGGGTCTCGAAGACGTCTCCCGAACGGGAGTTCTTCCAACAACCGTCGATTAACAGTTGCTTGGGAAAGGACTTCAGAAAGGGCGTGTCAGTTGCTTGTCGTGCTTCCATTGCGAGGGCATTCCTTTGAGTTCTGCCAAGACACTTCTTTGGCAGACGACAGTTTGGGCATCACGAAGTTCGTGAACTGCCTCGTTACGTACGACACCTGCTCGGACTCGCCAGAGCAGACCGGTCTTAGCTCCGGCTTTCCTCTTCCAACATCCATCTGTAGTAGCGAAGGGAGGAGAACAGGAGAATCGCGCTACCTACGGAGGCGGAGAATCCAACAATCCCAAGGGAGTTCCCAACGAGACTCGGATTCCCAAACACCCTGTCTGTCACCATGGCAATCAGCGTTTGGCCAATCCCGAACCCGATGATTTGGGCGAAGAAGGTGTACAGCGACGCAGTGACTCCTCGCATGCGGCTCGGGGACACAAGTTGGACAGAAACGGCAAGGTTGCAGGTTGGGACACTCCAGCAGAACACCGCTACCGCGGCAGCTACAAGCGCCATCTCGGGTGTCGGTACCAGCGGTACAGCTGCACATGCGGCCATCATTCCGAGAGTACAGAATGCCGACGCTCTGACCGTTGCATCCTTGTGGCCAGCGCGCTCAAACAGACGGGCAATCCACGGCGCACTCAGCACACCCAAAGACCCTACCGTGACGACCAGGAGACCAAACTTGAATCCAACCATTGCCGGCGGCACGCCGTGGTGGCGGATGAGGAAGGACGGGAACCAAGCGGGAAGACCGAGCGCGACTATCGCCAACAGCCCGTTCCCAAGATAGATGTTTCCGAAGAACCCTCGGCGTGTCCACAGATAGCGCGCTGCCTCGCTTTTTGTGAAGCTTCTGTCATCGACGGTGGACTTCAGACTGGCCCTACGCTCTGGTTCCTTCACTGTCAGCAATACCAGGGCGAAAAGCAGGCCTGGCAACCCGACAAGTACAAACGTTAGTTGCCAGTTCGCGAGTTCCGCCAATGCGACAAACTGACGCCGCAATGTGTCTGTCGAAGCGATAACTGCACCGCCTGCCACCAAGGACAAGCCACCACCGATGAGTGAGCCCAGGCTATAGATGCTAAATGCACGAGTGGTACGCTTCACCGAGAAGTAGTCCGAAATCATCGACCAACCCACCGGAAGCGCGCATGCCTCTGCAAGCCCTACGCCGAAGCGCGCGAGAAACAGTTCAACGAACGTATCCGCCCTGCCGCATAGCGCGGTGAAAATGCTCCAGGTACAAACTCCGAAGATGAGGATGTTTCGACGGTTCATCGTATCCACGAGCCGCCCGAAGAATGGTGAGGCCAGTAGATATGCCGAGATGAACGCTACCCCTTGGATAAGGCTGAGCTCTGTATCCGTAAGTAAAAGCGAGCGCTTAATTGGGTCAATTAGCAAGTTCAACACTTGCCGGTCGATGTACGAAAGCGAGTAGGAAATAGTGAGAATCGCCAAGACGTACCAGGAACGTGGACTGTCTTGCAGAATTCGAGCGCCGCCCGCGCTACCGAGACGAGCAGCTCCCTGCTCGAACGGCTGCTCATGTGCAGAGCGAACTCTCTCTACGTCGGTCAACCTCTCCATCATTGTCTCCTTTTTATATTTTGCGTGTTCAGTAGAGGGACCGGGATGGCCCTCATGCACGCACCTCAAACCTTTTGCCTCACGAAGCCGATGTGTCGTCGTTGGCCGACTCCGCGACTTACCATTCGATGGAAGTGGGAGGCATGGGGGAACGGGAATGCTAGACAACCTGGCCGCGTAGACCGATGCGAGCATCGGCAAGCGGACTTTTCACGATTGGTAGCCTTCGTACGCTGCAATCTGAGACTTGGCGGAAATACTAACAGCCGTTAGTATCCGATTGAAGCGTTCGAAAATACGAACACCTCGGCGACCATCGGGCGACCAGGTGCAGAAAACATCTCGTTTCTCTCGCTGAGTGAGATGCGTTTCACGGGAGCAAGACTGTTAACTGCTTTGCGGATAGACACCCGTCGGGGGTCCGCAGGTGATGTCTCGTTTCGATTCAACGAAAACCTGGCGCATATCTACGAAATGACCAGCTCATCTATCGCCCCTCTGTCAGTCCGACGCATTCTGGGAATACTCGAGATGCTGTCCTCGGCGGAAGGAGGACAAACTCTGTCAGGGATTGCTCGAGCTGTTGGGGCACCGAAGACGAGCCTAATCACCTTGTTGGCGGGCCTTGCTGAGGAGGGATACGTCTCTCGCGATGAGGCTGGGCTGTATCGAATTGGGCCGACAAGTTTTTCCTTGGCTGCCAGGGTCACTGGTGCCATACAACTTCCTGGGCTCGTTCGCCCCAGTCTCCAGCGACTGGTACAGGCGACCGGAGAGACGGCGTTGGCCGGGGTTCTTTCGTCCTCGCGTGACTCAGTGGTCTACATCGAGAAGGTCGACAGCCAAAATCCCATGTCTTGCTCGGTTCCCGTCGGGTCTCATCGAGAACTGTATTGCACAGCCTTGGGTAAGCTCGCCCTGGCGTTTTCCAACCCGGAGATTCGGGAGCGCTGCCTATCGCATATCGACTTTGAGGCAGCCACCGACACAACCATCGTAAGCCGTTTCGATTTAGAGGCGGCTTTGGAGTGCATACGCTCCACCGGCATAGCGACCGCCCTTGATGAGCGCATACGAGGCGCCAGTGGTATCGCCGCGCCTATTCTGACGCCTGATGGACAACTCGTCGCCGGCATTGCACTCATCGGCCCATCTGCACGGGTCGCACGATGTATTGAGGCCTACACGGCGAAGGTAATCGATGAAGCCCGCGCGCTGACGCACCTTGTCGCGGCGGCTCCCAGCACGTTCATCACGCCACAATAGGTACTTAGGTCGGCTTCAGAAGCCGCCGTGCAATGGCGCATGCCTATTTACGGCGCTGCACTAGTCATGCTGCGAAACAGCCGCGCGACGGCTAACAACATCTGGCCACTGATGAGCAGTATTTCTCAAAGACATCAGCACCATCGCGTGAAGACCCAGAATTCGCTACGTCAATTTGGCTGCAGTCTCCTGGTCTGGGTGTTCGATATGCATCCGTCATGTAGAGCCCAATCACGTACCACATCAGCCTTCGGCCGACATTTCTGACATAACGCCTCTTGAGGCTTTATCCGCACTTTGCTCAACTGAGCTCTCTGCAGTGCGGGAAGAGGGCGATGATGCGTTCACTCAGTCTCAGAGTCATCGTGGTAGGACCACTTTGGTGGGACACCTGTAGGGAAAACACCGCCTGCCCGTACCCGGATAGCTCCGTAGCACTGGCCAGAAGTTGGGAGCCAACAACGGTACAGTCAAGCACTTCCCACGGTATTTGCGGTTTACACGCCAGAAATCATGCGGCCATAGACGCATCATCAGGGTTACTACCGATTTTTGCCAGTCTCCAGCCGCCTACAATTGGCCCCACCAGATTGGATTACCAAAAGGACCTCACAATGCTTTCTCGCGAAGACAACGAACTGCTGGTGCGCGTCGGCCAAGGGACGGCCATGGGCACGCTGATGCGGCTGTACTGGATTCCCTTTCTCAAGGCATCAGACGTAGCTCCCGGCGGTCACCCGTATCGCGTGCGGCTGCTCGGCGAAGACCTCGTCGCGTTCCGCGACAACAGCGGGAAAGTAGGTCTGGTAGACCATGCATGCCCGCACCGCGGTGCACCGATGGTTTTCGCTCGCAACGAATATGATGGACTGCGCTGCGTCTATCACGGCTGGAAGTTCAAAGTGAGTGGCCAGTGCGAGGAAATGCCTTGTGAGCCGGCGGATAGCCCGATGTGCAAGCGCATGAAAATCAAGGCCTACCCCGTGAAGGAGCGTAACGGTGTTCTGTGGGCGTACATGGGGCCCGACGCGGACAAGGCACCGGAGCTTCCCGAGGTGGAATGGAACATGGTGCCGGAAGAGCAAGTTGCCGTTTCCATGCGCGTTCAAGAATGCAATTGGCTGCAAGCGCTGGAAGGCGAAATCGACTCCGCCCACGCTGCAATCCTTCACGGTCGTGTTGGCGACGGCGGTGTTATCAATCAATGGCGCCAAGCTCAGGACCTGAGCCCGACGTTCGAATGCGTGCAGCACGACGCCGGCGTCAGCATCGGCGCACGTCGCAAGACGCCAGATGGCGAAAACTATGTTCGAGTGAACCAGTTCCTCATGCCGTTCTGGACTCTCGTGCCGCCGCAGTCCCAGTTCCCGGAACTGAGCGGCCACGCCTGGGTGCCCATCGACGATGAACATACGCTTTGCCTGATGTTCTCCTACCACCCGGCCAAGCCGTTCTACGAGCGCACCAGGAAGCTGTTCAAGGACGGGCATAACGGCCGTGAGACCGGTCACCACTCGGACGGCGCATTCGAGAAACGCCCGGTCACGGAGCCGTATCACACATACTGGAGCCAGTACAACCGCAGCAACGCCTACCAGTTTGACTACCAGTCACAGGTGGAGAAATACAACTCCGGGATGCCAGGCCTGTGGATTCAAGACGCAGCGTGCCAGTCCGGCACAACGCCGATTTTGGACCGCAGCAAGGAACATTTGGGCACCAGTGACACAGGCGTCGCCCGCATGCGCCGGGTCCTGCTGGAGGCAGTCAAGAAGCTGGCTGCTTCAGGCGAACACCCCCCTTCGAGCAACGCGCCGGCCTCGTTCCGCTGGCGAGCCGTGTCCCTGACCATCCCTCTTGGTGGCGATTGGATGAAGCTGGGCGAAGAAGCGATGCGCGCTGAACCGGGCAAGGACTTTGGCTACACGCCTTGACGCGTAGTACTGGAAATGAGCATGAACACCTCGCTGATTGAAATTCGCCTGAAGCGAATCACCTTCGAAGCAGAGCGAATCTCTTCGTTTGAATTTGTTTCCGCTGACGGGACGTCCCTGCCGGGCTTCCACCCCGGCGCGCACATTGACCTGCATCTCCAACGGGGAATGGTTCGCAGCTATTCGTTGGCCAATGCAGCCTCGGCAGACCCAGCGTACTACCGCGTCGCCGTCCAGCGAGAACCCGACGGTCGAGGTGGCTCTCGCTGGGCCCATGACAAGCTGCGCGTGGGAGACAAGCTCTGGGCAACCCCGCCGGCGAATGACTTCCCGCTCGATGAATGTGCTTCCAGCGCACTGTTTTTTGTCGGCGGCATCGGAATTACGCCAGTCCTTCCGATGATTCGGCGTCTGGATGCGCTTGGGCGGGAATGGAAGCTGATGTATGCGAGCCGCTCGCCGGGCGAGACCGCCTTTGCAGAGGAGCTTCAGCGCATCGACTCAGGACGGGGCCGTGTGTCCCACTTCCATGACTCCGAACCCGACCAACGCCTGGATATCAGCGCTACGGTGGCAGGCCTTCCGCTGGCGACGCACGTGTATTGCTGTGGCCCCACGCGCATGATTGACGACTTTCTTGCCGTCACGCAGGCACGGGACCCGGCTACAGTCCACTACGAGCGCTTTTCCGCAACACAACAGGCCGCAACAGAAGGTGGCTTCGACGTTGTCCTGCACAAGAGCGGCGCGAAGTATCGCGTTGATGCCGGCAAGACCATCCTGGACGTGCTGTTGGATAATAACGTTGCAGTGCCCTATTCCTGCTGCAACGGCGTATGCGGAAGCTGCCGGACCGGAATCATCGACGGCCAAGCCGACCATCGAGACGACTTCCTGAGCGACGACGAAAAGCAGGCAAACCAGTCCATCATGGTTTGCTGCTCCGGCGCCCGTTCGAAGACGTTGGTTCTCGACCTTTGATGGCGGGAGTTAGGGCGACAGAAAGGCTAAATGGAAAGCACATCATGACCAACGCACAAGAAGCCACCGTTGAATCGCGCGCCAGCGCCGGCACGAACGTTATTGCCGGCATCCTGGCGTACCTGCAGGACCGGCGCCTGCAGCCTGGGGACCGCTTGCCGTCCGAGCGGGACCTGGCCGAGCGACTCGGCGTTGGTCGAAATGCCGTCCGAGAAGCGCTGGCGACCCTCGTCACGCTGCGCGTGGTCGAGTCGCGCCCAAACTCTGGTGTCTACCTGCGCCACATGTCGCGCGAGAGCAGTTTTGAAGCACTCGTACTGCTAACCGATATCGGGGCTACTCCAACCCCGACGGAAGTGACTGAGACGATGGAAGTGCGTGCTCACCTTGAGTTGCTTGCCGTCAGCCTCGCGTGTCAACGCCGGACCGACGAAGACCTGGCACGAATGGAGACCATTCTCGCCCGAACAGACGAAACCCTCGAAACCGGGGGAAACATCGCGGAGATGGATACGGATTTCCACATCGCAGTCGTGGACGCCGCGCATAACTCCGTGCTCGTTCGGACACTGAATGCCTTCTATCGATTTACCGCTCGTCGTAGGGCCGTGCTATTTGAGGACCGAACCCAAGGCCTCGCTTCCGCACGGGAGCATCGCCACATGCTCGAGTTCATCCGGAACCGCGACATCTCTAAAGCGGAACGCCTAATCCTGCAGCACATGGACCGGGCGACAACTTACTGGTCCAGCTACCTGGAAACTTGACCCAAGCGGCCAACTGAGCCGCACCCTACAACTAGGAGACAAAATCATGCGCCCCCGGTCTTTGCGCCTGCGTGCAATGCTCTCGTTCGCCCTTTTTTTGGCAACACCCCTCGTTTTTGCCAAGGGATACCCCGAAAAACCCATCCGGCTCGTCGTCCCATATGCAGCCGGGGGCACTACTGACCAGCTCGCGCGCATCATCCAAAAGCCGATGAGCGACTTCCTCGGTCAGCCAGTTATCGTCGACAACAAGCCAGGTGCCGGTGGCGCCATCGGCACGGACATGGTCGCCAAGTCGGCTCCCGACGGGTACACCTTGGTCTTCGGCAACACGGGGCCCAACGCCGTCATTCAATTGATGCGCAAGGTCCCATATGACCCGCTCAAAGACCTTCGGCCCATTTCCACCGTTGCTATTACCCCGATGATTCTCGCGGTACCCGCAAACAGCCCGGCACGGTCGATGAAGGAGTTCCTAGCCTACGCTCGCAAGCAAGGGGCGACATTGAATATTGGCTCAGTCGGAAACGGTTCGCTCTCTCACCTGACCAGCGAGTACTTCAACGAAATGGCGGGCTTGAAGATGCAGCACATCCCGTACAACGGCGGGGCACCACTGATGACTGCCTTCATTGGCGGCCAGGTACAAGCGGCGTTCGTGACCGGGCTCGATGGTGCAGCGATGGTTGGCTCCGGAAAGGTCCGCTACCTGGCAGTGGCCACACCCAGCAGAACCGAAGTCGTTCCAGGGCTCCCTTCCATGGCTGAGGACGTGCCGGGTTTCAAGAGCCAAGCATGGTTTGGCGTGCTAGCTCCGAAGGGAATTCCACCGGACGTGGAGAAGAAACTGAACGATGCCATCTCAAAAGCAGTCGCTCAGCCAGACGTTCGCAAGTTCTTCATCGACCGAAAGGTAGAGCCGCGCAGCTGTAGCCCCGCGGAAATGGAGAAGCTTATCCGCGACGAAATTGGGCAATGGAATCCCGTCGTTACGAAATTCAACATTCACCTTTGAGCCAAGTCTCGCCATGCTTGAAAACATTGAAGCAGAATTTCCTACTCATGTCCCTCGCCCTTCAGGCGCGCCGACGGCCCTCGACGGCCTGCGAGTGGTTGACTTCACCCACTTCATTGCCGGCCCCTTCGCCACGATGATAATGGCTGACATGGGTGCCGACGTTATCAAAATCGAAGCACCCGGTCGTGGTGATGACTTCCGGCAATACCCTCCCGTTCACAAAGACCTGGAGCAAGGCGCTCCGTTTCTTTGGTCAAATCGAAACAAGCGAAGCATCGCCATCGACCTGAAAACACCCGAAGGTCTGGCAGTGGCTCGCGAGCTGATTGCCGGTGCGGATGTCGTTGTTGAGAACTTCTCGACAGGCGTCATGGAGCGATTCGGCCTCGACTATGCAAGCTGCAAAGCGCAAAACCCACGCGTAGTCTATTGCTCGGTCTCGGCATACGGCCGCAGTGGCGCTTACGCGGACCGGCTCGGCTTCGACCCAATCGCGCAGGCCGAAAGCGGCTTCGTATCCATGAACGGGTACGCCGACCGCGAAGGTGTTCGAGCACTGTCGCCGGTGATGGATATCAGCACCGCAATGATGGCCTGCAACGCGATTCTCGGCGCACTGCTTTCGCGTGAGAAATCTGGCAACGGCCAAGCTGTCGAGATTGCACTCTTCGACAACGCAATTCTGATGACTGGCTACGCGTCGATGCAACAGCTCTTCACCGGTCAGGACGCTCAACGTCACGGCAATACAAGCCCTGACACATGCCCGTCTGGCGTTTTCAAAGCCAAGGACCGCTCGTTCTATATCAACTCCGGCAACAACAAAATCTTTCAACGACTGATGACACAGGTCATCGACCGCCCCGATTTGGCCGAGAGCCCGAACTATGCAACTGGCGACCTACGCCGTGCTCGTCGAGAGGAACTGTTTGCCATTCTTTGCCAAGCCTTTGCTGAACAGCCCTGGAGCCATTGGCAAGCTCTGATGCGTGCTGCCGGCGTACCCTGCGGTGAGGTGCGAACCGTCGGTGACGCTATCCGGTCGCCGGAGGCCCGTGAGAGCCGCATCGTAAGTCGTCTCCCTCATCCGAAGGTCGGCTGGGTACCGAACATCGCCTCGCCGATTCGCTACAGCGATACCCCCATGGTTGACCCCAAACCGGCTCCTGCAGTCGGAGAACATACGCTCGAAGTGCTGCGCGACGTCCTGGGATACACCGATGAGAAGGTTGAAGCACTGCGCAGCGCGGGAGCGTTGGGCAAGGATAAGCGCGAGCTCTCAAAGGAATCTGCATCGTGACACGAACATTGAAGGGGCAAGTCGCAGTCATCGGTATCGGGGAGAGTCAGTACTATCGCCACGGCAAGTCGCCCGATAGTGAGTTCAAGCTCGCACTGCAGGCCATCCTCGCAGCGTGCCAGGACGCAGGCATCAATCCACGCGAGATTGATGGGTTTTCGTCGTTCAGTGATGACCGCAATGACCCTTCAAGAATCGCTGCAGCACTCGGACTTCCAAGACTGCGTGCTGCAACGATGCAATGGGGCGGTGGCGGTGGCGGGTGCTGTGCTGCTGTGGCCAATGGCGCGGCATCCATTCAAGCCGGGTTGGCAGACTGCGTCGTTGTCTTCCGAGCCTTGGCCCAAGGCCAGTACGGTCGGTTTGGCCGCACCAGCGGGATTGACACGATTTCCGGGGAGAAAGCCTATCTCATGCCCTACGGGGTTTTGACTCCTCCCCAACGCTTTGCGATGCGGGTGCAGCGATTCATGCATGAGCACGGTGTCCGTCAAGAGGCACTTCGAGCGATTGCACTGGCTTCATACCACCATGCACAGTCCAACCCCCGTGCGGTCATGCATGGCAAGCCACTGAGTGAAGAGAAATACAACGAGTCTCGCTGGATTGCGGAGCCGTTCCATCTGTACGACTGCTGCATGGAGAATGACGGAGCGGCCGCATTGATTCTGGTTTCGGCGGAACGAGCCGGAGAGTTCCCCGACAAGGCGGCTTACATTCTCGGGGCTGCCTCAGGTTCTGGGTATCGAACCGGTGCAATTCCGCACAACTCGCCGCAATATGGCAGTGCGAGCTTTGACACCGTCGCGCCCGACCTATTCCGCATGGCTGGCATTGGCCCGGGCGATGTGGGTGTGGTGCAGAGCTACGAGAACTTCACCGGCGGCGTTGTGATGGCACTGGCCGAGCATGGCTTCTTCAGGCCAGAGGAAGCAAATCAGTTTCTTACGCTGGAAAACCTCATCGCTCCCTCAGGGGGGCTACCGCTCAATACCAGCGGAGGGAATCTCGCCGAGTGCTATATGCACGGTTTCGAGCTCGTGTTGGAGGCAGTTCGCCAAATTCGCGGTACGTCCTGCAACCAGGCTTTGCGCAACGACGTGGCCCTTGTAATTGGTGGCCCTATGGTTACCCCGGTGAGCAACCTGCTCCTTGCATCCGAAGAGGCAGCGCAATGAACAATCAAACAATCGACGCACCGTACCTGCCTTCCGGACTTCCAATTCCGGTCGCTGAGCCGGACGGTCTCTCCGCGCCATTCTGGAATGGCCTGCGGGAGAACCGCTTGCTTGTTCAACGTTGCCAGCATTGTGGTACCTGGCAATTTGGTCCCGAATGGCTGTGCCATCAATGCCATCAGTTTGACCCTGGCTGGCAAGAAGTCAGACCGCTCGGCCGCATCTATAGTTGGGAGCGTGTATGGCACGCATCGCATGATGCGCTCAAGGGCCATACGCCATATCTCGCCGTTCTCGTTGAGTTGCCGCACGCCGACAACGTGCGACTTGTAGGCAACCTCCTAGGCAACCCCATGCAAGACGTCGTCATCGGCTCCGAAGTGGAAGGCGTCTTCGAGCATCACGCCGACGCAAATCCAGCATTCTCACTGCTTCAGTGGCGCCTTGTTCCGGCGACACTTTGATTATCACCAGGAAATGTCTCTGTACGACGTTGTAGTGTGCGGCGCCGGGGCAGGCGGCATGACCGCAGCGCTTACGGCCGCCCACAAAGGACTTAGCGTTCTCGTGTGCGAAGCAACAGACCAAGTCGGAGGAACCACCTCGACCTCTGCCGGCACACTCTGGCTTCCAGGCAATCGCCATGGTCGCCAAGCAGGTTACAACGATAGCATCGAGGCAGGCCACCGCTATCTGGATAGTCTGATTGGGCCCGATGACGAACTTGGTCGCCGACGCACATTCCTGGACACAGCCGACGAGGCAATCGCCTTTCTTGAGACGCATTGCGGACTAGCTTTTGTGAGCTCCGGTCGCCATCCTGACTACCTGGAGCTCCCGGGAGCAGCAATGTGCGGCAGAGCGTTGTCTCCTGTGGAGTTCGATGGCCGTCGTCTCGGTAACGACTTTGGGAGAGTTCGCCCGCCTATCAAGGATTTCCTTCTCCTCGGTGGCATGATGGCCAATAAGGCCGACGTGCAGGCTCTGGTCCGACGCTATCGTTCCTGGTCGGCCTTTCTCCGAACAGCGCAATTGGTCACCCGGTACGCTCGCGACCGCCTCTCGTACCCGCGAGGCACAAGACTAGTAATGGGCAACGCGCTCATAGCGCAGATGTTGCTTGGCTTGAGACAGGCTGGAGTAGCAATCCGCTTCGATACTCGCCTCGTTGGGCTGGAGAAGTGTGGCAATCGGGTCACATCTGTCACCGTCGAATCCAATGGAGTACCCGAGCTTATAGGCGCTCGGGTCGCCGTGGTACTTGCCACTGGAGGCATCGGCCATAGCCAAGAGATGCGCCGGAACTTGGACCAAGCTGAATTCGAATCTCTGACACCACCAAGCGTGCGTGGGGACGCAATATCGGCCGCACAAAATGTCGGAGCCGTTCTAGAGCGGCAGGCCCGCGACTTTCTCTGGCAGCCAGTCTCTCGGGTGCCGGATGGCGCAGGCGGCCATCGATTGTTCCCTCATCTCTACCTCGACCGAGCGAAGCCGGGACTTATAGCCGTGAATGACAAGGGCGAGCGCTTCGTCAATGAAGGGGCGTCGTATCACCATTTCGTGGAAGGCATGCTTGGAGTCAGCAACACTTCGACTAGAAGCAACTTTCCAGCCTATCTCGTATGCGACAGCACGTTCGTGGATAAGTACGGCATCGGAATCGTTCCGCCTGGGACCAAGAATTTGCGGGCGTTTGAACGAACAGGGTACTTGGTGACAGCTCCGACCATCTCCAAGCTCGCCGACAAGCTTGGCATTAATGCCCGCGGGCTCGAGCTATCAGCCGCGCAGCAATCTGAATTTGCTAGCCAAGGCCGAGACCTTGAGTTTGACAAAGGCGACACTGCCGTAAGTCGTTTTAACGGCGACTCTCTACAACAAGGGAATCCCTGCCTGGGACCGATTCAGACGCCGCCATTCTGCGCGGTAAGAGTCTTCCCAGCAGACGCCGCTAGCTGCACGGGACTGAAGACGGATAGGGACGGCCGCGTACTCTCCGAATGTAATACGCCGATAGATGGCCTGTACGCCTGCGGAAATGACATGGCTTCTGTCATGCAGGGAACCTATCCAGGCCCGGGAGCGACGCTGGGACCAGCCATCGTGTTCGGCTATCGCATTGGGATGCACGCTCACGTGCGCGCCTCCGTTTAGGATTACTAAAAAGTTCGACAAAACATGATGAATGGTGACAAAAGCACGATGACCGCCACGAAGGGACAAGCATGCCAGAATGGACCACTGCATGGTGTCCGTGTGATTGAGTTCGCCGGACTAGGCCCTGGGCCATTCGCTTGCATGCTGCTGGCTGACATGGGGGCGGATGTAGTGCGCGTCGAACGACCCGGCGCCAAGCCCCGTCATCCAACCGACCTAATTGGACGTGGCCGACGGACAGTCCATCTGGACCTAAAGAGTGAAGATGACCGAAAGCAGGTGCTTGAGCTTCTCGCGCATGCTGACGTCCTCGTTGAAGGCTTCAGACCCGGTGTAATGGAACGCCTCGGGCTGGGACCAGAGCGTGTAGCAGGTGTGAATCCACGTTTGGTCTATGGCCGAATGACAGGTTGGGGACAGGACGGCCCACTCGCACGCGCCGCGGGTCACGATATCAACTACATTGCGCTCACCGGCGCCCTCGCGGCGAATGGTGAGCGCGATTCGACGCCACTTCCACCACTGAATCTTGTCGGCGACTACGGCGGCGGCAGTTTGTACCTGGTTGTGGGAATTCTCGCTGCTTTGTTGGAGGCGCGCGAGTCCGGCTGCGGTCAGGTTGTGGATGCAGCTATTTGCGACGGAGCACTGTCGCTGATGAGCCTGGCACAGGGTCAGCGGTTGCGAGGCAAATTTGCGGAAGAACGCGGCAGCAACATGCTTGACGGTGGCGCTCCGTATTACGCGTCCTATCGAACGAGCGACGACAAGTATGTATGCGTGGGCGCAATCGAGCCCCAGTTCTTCGCCCTGCTGTGCGAGAAGCTCGAGCTCGACCAGGTGCTACGCGACGCCCAGAACGACCGCCAGCGATGGCCGGAGCTGCGTTCAGAGTTGACGAGAATCTTTCGGACGCGAACGCGGCAGGAGTGGGTATCTCTACTTGAGGGTACCGATGCTTGCTTTGCACCTGTGCTCTCACTTAGCGAAGTAGCCGACCACCCACATATGGCTGCTCGCAATGCCATTGTCGAGGTGGACGGCGTAGCCTATCCGGCACCAGCACCGAGATTTTCCAGAACGCGTTCGGCGATTGCGCAATGCAATGACATGGACGCGCAGGAAAGCGAAGCGATTATCGCCGGATGGCGTTCACAGTCGAGTTAACAGTCAGCTCACACCAGCCAACTCTCGGAGCTTCGCTACGAGATGCTACGCTCAAGAGAAATCTTCGTCTCCACCCACGTCCGGCATCTCCCGAAGCACCTTTAAGAAGTTGCCTCGGGAGAATTGCGTGCGTTGCCCAGCCGACGCCAGCCCCCTTAGCTTCAAAGCGCCTCCACACGGCGCTGTGCGCTCCCTCTCAGGCCTCTGCAATCAGAAACTTTGCTCGATTCTTGCCGAGCCACGCCGGCGCCCGCCCGCGTCCCGACCAGGTCGCGCCGGTCTTCGGGTCCATGTATTTCGCCGGCAGCGACGCCTTTTCCTTGGCAACGGCCGTCCCCTTCGCAGCACCGCCTGCCGGTCGCCCACGGCGACGCTTCATGGCAATGTCATCAACGGTGAGCTCATACTCCGCCATCAGGCCTTGAATTTTCTCGATTACGCCAGCGATTTCGGTCGCCCGAACTTCAGCGAGCTGGGCTTCTAGCGCTTGCTTTTCCGCCATGAGTTGCTTGTATGTTGCCATTATTTCCTCCAGTAATTTGTATGGGGCAATCCTAGATTATTTCTTTTTCTGGCGCCACATGTTTCACATTTCACAATTGCACTACACGAATCGGCTCGCTGAGCCGGACCCCGCAAGGCAAGCTGTTCCTCCGCTTACAATACTGCTATGCAATATTTGGCCTAGGGCGAAGTTCGCGCCCGAGTCACGCCTTGTTTTAGGCGGACCCGTACGGAGGCAACCGCCGAAAGATACGTTGGAGGACAGAACGGCGACAGCTCGAGCTGGAACCAAAGAGGAGGCACTGAAGCTCCTGCAGACAGCGGGAGTAGCGGTGGTGGAATTCGACTATGAGTCCGGCTGGCAAGATGCCATCGAACTCGGCCGGCTTGGCGACAAGCGCGGAATACGTGTTGAGTATCGCGGCCACGAAAACATTGCCGTCAGCTCACCGGCTGCGTTGGTTCCTGGGGTTCGCCCGGTTGTTCATTGGGAGCGCCTACCCTTACTTGACGTCAGAGTACCCTCGTGTAGCCAGGGACCAGCCGTCGACCTGGGATGTCGTAAGTCGAGTTCCCCCGGCCGCAGCATTCAGGGTTCCACCCAGCGCAGCCCTTTGCAAAGGGGGGAGCGAGAAATACCAGCCCCAAAGCCATTCTTGCAGCTTGCTATCAGCGAGAGCATCGTACTCATAGCCATCCACCTTCAACAGCTCCCCAAGTCTGTGGTAGACGGAGTCGAGGTTTGCGCGTTGGACCGACGATGGATTGTGCTTATGCAAGGCTTTCATCCACCTATTTCGGAGCGATGAATTCCGGACGGATTTGAGCACGACATGCTGAAGCTCGTGGTATTTGTGCCGAGTGCTCCTATTGGGGATGCGCGTTCGAAGCGGACGCACGAGTGGCTCAATGTAAGTCGCACCCGGGTGTGTCGGTCCAAACATCAGAACCAGCAGCCGCATCCACGCTGCGCCACTGAGCCCTTCGCTATGCTCGCCGGCAAACGCCAGCGCCCTAACGTCCGCGTAGCTCTTGTTTCCCTTCGCCTTGTTAGCTCGCGTGCTCATGACGATGACATTACCGTCTGCGTACGCACCGTCATTATTCACCCTGTCAACCGACCAATCTGTGTCCGTTCTGGTCCCATGTGTCAGCGTTTCGAGCGTCACAGGGCAGGTGGCGTAGTCGATGAGCTTGATGAACTCAGGCGTAATCTCCTTCTGGACAATCCGCCCGCGCGCATATGCGTTCCTACACAACTGGAGCCACTTCGTGTGATACCTGTCTGGCCGAGCGGGATTGGGGAAGTGAGCGCGTCCAGCCTTGTATCCTTCGACTATGTGGAGGGGGGCATCGATGGGAGGTACTTGGCCATACATCGCCATAGTCCACCCGATACTCCGGCCAACTTCCGCTGCGTCATACTTCTCCATCCCTTCCACGCCTCCTCGTTCTGAGTTCTGTCCGAGCCTTATCGCTGCTTAACGGCGCAGAGATGAGAAACTGAATAGTGTCGAACAGGCAATCTCTGGTTTGGCACTAAACTAAACAGGGGCTATAGCGGAAGGAACCAAAATGTATCCCCCCATGGCATCGCCGTACGGATAGGTCATCCCTTCCAGAAATCTTGCCGTCAATCCACAGAAAGCGGCATCCACCGCGTCAATTGACTTCAACGGCCTGGTGTCAATCCTTAGCTGCCGAATTATCTCTTTGTGAGTGCTATCCTTCCGGCCCCTGTCCCGCAATCAGGAGGGGATAGACAGCCAAAGGAAGGAATCAATGCATCTTGTTTCACGGCTGGCCGCAGCCGCCGCCATTTGCCTTAGCGTCACCGCCCCGGTTCAAGCAGCCACAGACTTTGACCGTTGCCGACAGTTTTTTGCCCAAGGCGCTGTCCCACAGGTACGAAGTAAAAGCCTGAAGCCGCGCGCCCTGTGTTTTGATGCGTTTGCCGTGCTGCATTCCGGCACGACGAAGACGCCAGTCTATGTAGCCGAGCGACTGAATGCCGAGCAGGTCGCTGACGCGCAGGACGAAGAGCGGACAAACCGCTTCTTCGCTGACGCTCGACTACCCCGGGCAGAACGCGCAGAGCTCGATGACTATAAGGGCTCCGGTTATGACCGCGGCCACATGGCGCCTGCTGGAGATATGCCGAATGCAACGGCCATGGCGCAGAGCTTCTCCCTGGCCAATATGGCGCCCCAAGCCCCACAGAATAATAGAAAGAGCTGGGCGGGCATCGAGAAAGCAACGCGAAAATACGTCCGGCGGGCCAAGGGGGATGTGTATGTCATCACTGGGCCAGTGTTCGGGGCCGCCGCTCCTAACACCATCGGACCAGGCCAAGTGTGGGTGCCGCAATACCTGTTCAAGCTTGTGTACGACTCGACAACCCATCGCGCCTGGGCGCATTGGATTGAGAATTCAGATTCAGCGCGCACTGGACAGCCCATTACGTATCGTGAGCTTGTTAAACGAACCGGCGTGGACTTTCTTCCCGGTGTACCCATAGCGGAATGAGGCCCAACCCAGGCGTGCCGATGTTTCATCGTAATCGTCAAGCTTTACCCAGCTGACACCGGCGGGCCCTCTGGCCCGCTTCCAGCGAAGACAGCGGAAAGCAAAGGACCCGCGCTGACCTCCAACGCTACTCATCGTCGGCCGTCAAGGAAGTCTTCCCAGTCCCAGACATAAGTGCAGCCAGTCGGCTCAGCGTCCTCACTAGCTTCAGGCAACCGTACCGGCGATGAGACTCTGGACGCGTGGTGGATGACGCCAACTATCACGAGTGCGAATCCCATGATTCCGAACACCAAGCCGAAAATCGAGATGTTGGTCAGTGCATGGTCCGCATCTTGAAATCATTTCTTCATCCACGCTTTCACGCCTCCTCATATGAAGGCTCATCACGTGGGTCTCCCTCGATGACGGCACACCTCAGGTAGCTCTGACCGAACCGGCTCGGTTCGCCTCGGCCAGTTCGGGTCTTCATGGCATGTGAAAGAAACTCACCAGTGACATCCCTTGTTGTCAAGAGGCGTTCATCAAATGCCGCACATAGCGAGACGAAGTACTCGGCCTCCGCCGCCGCGCCAGGCTCACCCACCAGCAAATACTGTCGCCCGTCACTCGTGAATCCCTTGCGGGGGGCGAAGTCCAATCGAACGATTGGCGGGCTCGCCCAGTACCTGCCCGTGCTGGAGAATCTGCCGACAAGATGCCGGTCGCCACGGTATGTCTCCAACAACCGCCATTTCTCGACGTAGCTCTCCTTGGTCGGAGTTACTTGCAATGCATTAGCTATTGGCATGATGAACGCCCCCCTTTGCATTTTCACGTCCTGCAGTCATGGATAGAGGAAAAGGACCGCACTACAGCAATAGTGCGGCGCTATATCTCCAGATATTCGCCTGTGATGTCTTTCGTTCCTGAGACTTTGTTCTCCCATGTCGCCACGAGCCAATAGAGCTGCCAGAGCCCCTTCTCACGAGCTGCAGGGCCAGCCAGGGCAAAGCGCAGGCCCTGCGTGGTCATGCCCGTCCGCGTCTCCGAATTGAAGAACGCGATGGGTGGGCTGACACGGTAGGGACCGGTACGAGTGCATCTGCCACCAAAGTGCCTGGAGCCCGCGTAAGTCTGCAGCACTCGCCAATCTCTCAGAACAGCATCGCCGGCCGTATCCCTTGGCTCCGAAATCCATACAGGCATAGAGACCTCCTGCATAGTCGTGGACTCGCTGCTATCGCTTTGGCGCTGAGTTGGCGTCAACGTCCGAAGCGTTCATTCCTCATACCGCCCCGCACCGGATACAGCTTTTTGCTCGCAGTCGGTACTCACCACTAACGTCCTTGGTCTCAGTGACGCCATTGCGCAGGCACCAGAAGCTCCAGACGTGTTCTGCATCCCCGTCAAAGCTCGGCTCGCCAGACAGAACGTATCGCCTTCCACTGCGGGTGATGCCCGCTCCGGATTTGGCATCGAAAGACACGATAGCTGAGCTCACACGACCCGACTCGTTCTCTATGCAATAGCCGACGAAATGATGTTCCCCGCGCTCGGTCTCGTAGACCCTCCAGCACTGGAGCGTGATATCGGGCTGCTCGTCGACGGTCGCTACTGACCAAATTGGCTCCCCCCTGCCACAACGACATGACATTTTGCGCGTGCGCTTCGCTACCACCGGCGAGCGACGTCTCAGCTGGCAGCCGCTCGCGGGCTGCAGTGGCCGGCCGTCCCTCTGGCGAAAGTTCAAGGGAAGCTATAACTCTGCAGTTCGAGCATGCGTGCCGACACCGTCCTGCTATCGACGGTGTGAGCGACGCAATGGACTACCGGGATGCTTCGTGCGATAGCGCGTATGCAACAAGGTTGGGAGGTTGTTGCCAGGATGTAGTTCTGCTTGTGGCGGCAACGGTGAGGCGCCAGCGAGGGCGCGTGACTGCAGTGTAGAACGTTTGTTGGGAGATACAAGGCCGTGCGAAACCAGATGCGAGCTGTCTACGAGCAGGCTCAGCATCTGTAACCTCTGTCTTGGTCCAGCGCACAGGCAATCACTCCCCACGAAATGGGACTTAGGTATGCGGACTAGGCCGGCATGTTGCCCGAGCGCTGTCTGCACCCATGGCTTGAGGCTACTGGTATCCTCCATCTGCTGAGTACAGAAAACGAACACAGTTTCGAGCCGGTGGCGAGCACGTGAGCACCCCTCCGCCCCACGCCATATTCCCAGGGATTTGTTATGCACAGCCTGTCAGACATCGAGAAGCAGAAAGTGGACGAATTCTTTGCGCTTTCGGCCGCAGGCGAAGGCGCCTACGGACACGCAACTTTCAGCTTTATTGCCGTACGCAGTCCCGAAGGTCTCGAATTAGCACAGGGACATGTCATCTTACCTGTCGGCAGTAATGTGCCGCCCTCCCTCGAAGTGGTTACGCCGTCAGTCTGCGGTTGCTCGGTCCGTCTCTCGGACCTGAGCGTCGATTGTCGCGGATTGATTGACGCGCTGATTGACGGCGGAATTGACACACCCATCGGAAAGTTGCTCTTGGCCCGCCGCGAAGGAATGCAGCACGGGCTCTCGGCATACATCGAGCGATTTCCTGCGGACTTCTACACATCCTTCCTGCATCCGCTTCACCTATCAATTTCATTCGGCTCGCACCTGTTCACGAATCGGCAAGGCGAGTTCCAAAACGACCTACGTGCCGGAGCGACGCCCTACGATTCGGCAACGGAGCTTGCGGGCGAACTGGGGCTTCGTCCGCTTCGTTGGGACGCTTGCGCTTTGGATATCTCTGCCCACACGCTCGTATGTGTGGACCTGCAAAGGCGGATACAGGACGGCGTCGCGCACCTAGCTTTGCTTGCCGCTCAAGGAATCGACCTTGCTCATGCACGCTTGGGTTACAGAGTACAAACCGCTGCTGGCAAGGTCATTGGGCGCCGGGCGCTCGATGCCGACGAGTTGAAATGGAGCTGGAACGGGGACGTACGCGTTGGCGAGGTAACTGTCTCCGTTCCCGAGGGTGCATTGATACAGTGTTTTGCGTCCTATCGCGGCCAGTGGACGCATCAAGGCTGGGTTGTGAATCCAGATACATCCGTTAATCCGAGACGCGTTGCCCATGAGACCTTTGATGGAAACATGGACATAATGAAGAAGTATTTATTCGACCCCAAGCAACTAAAACAGAATGCTCGCCAACTCGAGGTTGGCGTCGCGAATCTTCTGTTCATGCATGGATTTTCTGTTAATTCATTAGCAGGCCAGTTCCTGACCGATGCGGTCGACCTGCTCGCAGTCACTCCGAGCGGTAACTTCGCGGTCGTGGAATGCACGACCGGAGCAATCGACAATGACGGCAAGCTATCCAAGCTGCTTGCCAGAACCGCATCGCTCTCGGAGAGGCTTCGACAGGCTGGGCACGCGCATCTCAAGTGCCTGCCGGTCGTCGTAACGACATTGTCGCGCGATGCAGTTACGGACCTACCCTTGGCAGCCGAAAATGGAGTCGCCGTGCTCACGGTAGAGGACCTGCGACAAGCTGTCGAGGAAACGCTGCTGCCGCGAGATGCTGACAGATTGTTCGAGGTGCAGTGGGCCTCAGTTCAAACGGTTCAGGATTCCCTCTTTCCCGCCGATAGCTCTTCGCTGGCGAGCTAAATCACCTCGAAGAGCTGTGTCGACCGTGCACCCCCTTGTCGCGTCGACCACGTACATCCACACGACCTGTGGTCAGGGTACGCGTTTGCCTTGTTCCATGCCTCGGCTGCCGCCATTCGTGCAAAACCTTCGGCCTTGGCAGGGACGCGCGGTCCCAAACTTCGCTTGCAGTGCGTGCACTCGGCCACGCCCTCAAAAATGTTATCCGGTAGATTCGGCTCCCCACGGCGGGACCGAATCTCTGCGCGAAGCCACTGAACACGCTACAAGCGATTTTTCGGGTTCCGGCATACCGACAAAGGCCCCGCTGCATTGGCGCTAACAGGGCCGGGATTTGAGCCGCCGCCCCCTTCCGCTTCGCAAATGCATCCCACCTTCTTCATGTGTCTTGCCAGCTACTGCGCCTTGGGCTAGCCTCGCACACACACAATCTCATGGAGATAACTCGGTGTCCAGCCCCCGCCAGCTGCTGCGAGGATACGAAAAGGTCAAGGCACAGAAGCTACTCGGCTTGATAGAGGGCGGCCAGTTTGACGAGAACGACGTGGAGGGCCTGTTCATGAAGCTGCGAGCCTTCTGCGGCGACAGGCGGGTATTCCGTGAGATTGCCGATTTCGTCGCTCACAACGACATCCGCGACAAGGGCTTGACCAACGAGTCGATGGAGGCGTTCTACTTAAGCATCAAGTTCTTCTGCGAGTACGTGTCCATCAACAAGAGCCTGAACATCGGAGAGCCCTTTCCAAGATACGTGAAGCGGCTGATGAAATATCAGGCTATTAAGACGGACGCGAAGGCTTTATTGAAGGAGTTTCGCGTATCTTCTGCAAGCTTGGCTAAGAAAATAGACGCCCACTTTAAGGACGACAAGAAGGCAGACACTGCGCAGTTGAACGGCAAGTTAGGGGCAGAGACGGCAGCGGCAATCCAGCACGTTCTACGCTTCATTCATGCCCAACCGGCGTTCACGCAAGATGACGTCATGCGGGTGTTACTGTTGGTGCTCGCAGAAAACAAGATGGAGTTTGACGAACAGAAGATTGCGCAGCAGGCTGACAGAATCTCCCTTTGCGTCTTGGCGTTGCTTCACGACACCCAGTTCGACATCAACGGGCACAAGCTCGGACGCTGTGGCATCGCTGCGGATAAGCAAGCTATGTCCCACGGCGTTTCATACGTGGACGAACATGGAAACGAAGTCCCCAATCCTGAAAGCTTCGGACTCTTGCAGCTACATGGTCATGTTGCTGTGCAGCACAACGGCGGCGAAGCGCAAGTTGCCTATACCGTATTCCAGACAAAGCTCGATGCGTCGGCATGGTGCGATGACTCCCTCTTCGTGACTGAATACTCGAAGGCAGGGGAGCACATGTTCGCATGGCGCAAGCTGGATACCTCGGGTGACATCGGAATCAGTGAGAACTTCAAACTAATGCGCCTTGCTGCAACGTAACCTGCGCATTGGTTTAGGCCGAGTCCAAATTCACGCGTTGGACCGAAGGCAACTGAGTGTTATGAGTTTCCCGGCTCAATCATCGCTTCCAGAACGGAGAATTCCTGACATCCAACTAAACTATGCGTCGCTCAGCAACCGCTTAAGATTCGACGCTAGTTTGGCATGTATGCCATCCTCCGACTCTCGCCAAGTCTCAGCCAGTAATCCCACGATATCCTTGGCTTGCCAGGGCATCAAAGGGGCTTTATTAACCGTTGCAAAAGGACCGTCAGTCTCAGGTAGCACCCTATCAGTTGGCATCTTGCTCAGCAGTTCCCGACCTTTCGCGCCGGAAAGCATAGCTGGGCCGACACTAAACCAGCATCCCAGTTCTATGGCGCGCTGCAATTCCCTACTGGTACCTGAAAACCAGTGAAGGATTGGCTTTCCGGCAGATGGATATTTTTCCAGCACATCCAGCACTTCTGTCGTCGCACCTCGAGAGTGCAAGCTAATGATGCGCCCTCCCTGACGTCCACACTCCGCAATGACGGCTTCCAAGATTGCACGCTGTAGAGGAAGTGATGGACGGCATCTTGGCGACCCGTCCAGTCCAACTTCTCCGATGAAGGGTGCTTGTGCCACGTTTGACAGCAACAAGTCGCGCTCATTCGCCTTGCGCTCCGCAATTTCCGGATGCAGCCCCAACGCTACCTTGACGTTCTCATAGCCTGCGAAGACGCGTGAAGTTGCAACCCAAGCACGCGGACTTGTCGTTACGACAAGGGTGAACTGATTACGCTTGACTACTTCAGGCAATAACTTCAACGCGTCAGGGTAGAGGTCAAGGTGACAATGCAAGTCCATTAAATGACACCATAGTGTTGCAACAAGACGCCAAGCTCTTCGATACCACGCTGCACGACCCCTTCATATAGTGGTCGGCTCCCGTTATCTGCAAAGCTCAACGCTCCGCCGAAAAGACGATTGACCCCTATAGCGTTAGCTCGAAGGTATGCAACAGCGGCGGCTCCAATATCGTTAGCTCCAGTTCTGCGGCCTGTTGTTCCGAGATTGTCGAAACGGTAGGCGGGCGTGGAATCCGTGAATCCTGCGCGAATGAATGAACCCCTTCGAACCATGCAAGGCACACACCTACCACAGTGCGTATAGTTGTAGTATCCGTAGCGCCCGCAGCTGGTGGAATCTCCCACCAGTGTCCGAAGCAAAGCCTGGTCTGCGCAATTTTCCAACAGCTCCCCCTTTGTGAAGAAGCTGTATGGCGTCACAAGCTGCGCGGGGATGCCCACGGCGTCCCAAACGGCTTGAAGGCGAGCCAGCAACACAGGATGAGTTGTCTTAGTACTGAAGCTACCGAAACGCCCTGGCGTAAGGGGAACATTTAGACTGATGAACCCATTTTCCGGGACGAAGACTTCGATGCGGCCACTCGCTGGCAAAGGAACAACACTGCTCCCCAGCGCCGCAAAAGCAAAAAATACAATGGAACGACCGCGCGTGGAACGCTCCGATGCATGAGTCAATCGAATGCGGTGATTCCACTGGAAGTGGCGCTCCTCTGCATTTAGCTCTCGCGCAAATCTCAGCTGCTTGTCGGCATCCCCCTTTGCAACCTGCGACACAAAAACTGGGCGACGGCCAGCCGCTGAAAGGTCGATTGCCCCTACCAGGCTATCCACCCCACCTGACAAGAGGGACACGCAATCAGCATCATATGTCACTGGTGACGTTGACTGCGGGGGTGGTTCCCCGCCGGGTAGCAGATTTAGCGTCCAAAAATCGCCAGTCAGAAAACGCAGCATTTTCTGGAGCTCCACTTGTTGGGCAGTCCAGGGTGCCGGGTCATGCAGGTGGACATCCAACTCAATGACTCGCGTCCAGCCGTCGGCACTCCCTGCTCTTACACAAGTCAAGTCAGCAGCCGCGACCGCTAGTGCCAGAGATACGAAGTCCCACACTTGGACCGAAGGATTCAGCCCGAGACGCGAAAGGTCATTCCTCCAGCCGGGCGCAATCGTGCCTACATCCCCACGGCCGAGGTTCGAATACAGAGAAAAATAATCAACGCCACCAGGAATGGCGTTAGGCAGAAGGTGTGCGGGGGAGCAGACAACACGAGTCATAGCGTTCCCTCATATACGGTGAAAGTGCTCTGCAACGCTTGTTGCATCGTAGATTCAAGCTGCCTCGGCGAAGGATTTGGATTCCCCTGCCTCATCGTCCGCATCTGCACGGAAATTTCAGCTTTGAGATAGTCGCGCATTTCGTTCATCCGCGCGACGACCTCACGAGGATTCAATCTGGAACTTTCAAAAATCTGGCCGATATCCAGCTGGAGCCGGTTGCAGGCCTCTTGGGCCAAAAAGAGTTCAACCAACGACCAGATGTCGCCGTCGCTCATGTTGAGCAAATCGACGGTCGGCTGGTTCTCCATCAGTTCAGCCATGGCCTGGGCCATAGAGTCCTTGCAAGACTCTTCCTCCAAGCTCCCACCGCTCGTCGTGAGCTGCTCGATGACTTCATCGATAACATCTTGGACAGACGGATTACCGGCAACCAGCGAGCTAACCCACTGATTCACGCGCGCGTCAGTTCCATCACGTGCAGCTTGCAACAATGACACAAGGCCAGCGGCAGACCGCGCAGACGTTCGCATTCGTGCGGCAGCATTGCGTGACCCGCCCATGCCAGTCCGAGAGTAGTGACCGATTGCGCGGCTGAGAGAGTCGCGGCTCCCCGTTCTCGCAAAGGCCCCTAGTTCTCTACGCGCGCCTGCAAACCTGCGGGCGGGTGCGACACCATCAGCGGGAACCGGACCCTCCTGGTCATTATTGTTCCCCGCATCCGCGTCATTCCCGGTATCTGCACCGTCACCGCCATCACCATTAGCGGTCTGACCGTCTCCATCAGTAGCTACATCGCCCCCAAGCTGGTCGAGCCAAGGGGGGTCAAAGGGAACTCCTGCACCGGGGCCCGAGCTAGATGTTGAGGTACCCATTTATTGTTTTCCCTGGAATGCCTTCAATGCATTTCTCACTTGTTGTGGCGAATTGGAATCCGAGGCCCAAGCGACGAGCAGGTCCTTGGCCCAAGCTTCATCCCGGATGTTAGGAAGCAACGCAGCGGGGCGCTGAGCTGCAGGAATCTCCTGAAGTAGTCCGACAAAAAGCGAACCAAGCTGAGGGAATGCCCGGGTCACGTGCAAGCACCTATTCAGCGAGGTTGTGCCCCACTGCTCAGACCGGGCACGTCGCATTAACCGTGTAAGAACGCGCTCAGCCTCAGTCTCGCCCAGGGCTTGCAGCTGCTTCACCAGCAGGTCGAGGATAGTTTTCGCCTCAAGTACTGCATCGAGCAATGCTCGCCCGTCTGGCGAAAGCTCATCAAACGCCGCTAGCGAGATACCTCGGTCCTTGCTCAAATACAGGAGAGGCCTCAGGTCAACGCTCGCCAGCGGTGGTGACAACTTCAACCAATCGCCAATGAATTTGACATCCCAACTAGGGTCCGGAACCTTGTAGGTCTCGCCCTTCGCGACCGCTTCTTCGATGTCAGCGAAGAATTGCGGCTTTCCGTCTTCGCTCTCACCAACGGCCTTGACAAGGAATTCAAACGCCGCCGGTGAAGCACACCGCTCGAACAACTGGAGCTTGACCAATTCTTCAAAGCCAACGGTCATTCCTTGGGCCTTAGCGATAGTCTCGCGAATCATGAGATTGTTCATGAAACGCTTGATAAGCCTCGGGTTACCGGCGATATGGTCTGCAGTCGCCAGCAGGGGTGCAAGCTGGTCAGCCAAGTCGATTCTCTGCGTGAATCCGTTTGCCTGGCCAAAAGCTTCCGCAAGAGTCTTCCGGGTCAACGCGCCTGCCCAAGACTTTTTGACTGCGTCCAAAATATTCGCCTGTGCCTCTTTACGAACCTCGGGTGCAAGCTCCCCTCTACGCTCTGCCAAGTCTGCAAACAGCAAGACCAGGTATGCCTTGACTTCCGTAATACCAAGTCGTGGCACGCGTAACGGCACCTGAATCAACTTATCAAAGTAGCTGGTTACCAGGTCGTCGCTAAGGTTTGCCCCCTTAAAGTGAGCTTGAACTGCACCGCGTATCATCTGTTCATCTGCGGCGATGACGAATGCAGTCCTAGGCATGAACAGCAGGAGGCGCATTGCCTCCAGAGTCGAAATGGCCGTGTCGGGCAGGCAACGGTCAAGGTCATCCACGAAGACGACCAAGGTGACGTCCATACCTTCCAAGATTTCTTGAAAGGCGCTTCGCAGGCCGGCAATCTCTTTCGGCAGGGATGCGGCCTCCTTGTCCTTAAGCAAATCCTTCAGTTCAGGCTGTAGCTCACTGTAGGCCTCCTTAACCTTGGCCAGGTCTTCCGCGCTCGGCATTCCCTCCGCTTTGAATAGGCCGCCCACAGCGCCCACAACAGCCCCAAGAGGACCGGCCATAGCCCCACCCATGACAACGCCCTGAGCAACGGGAGCAAGAAGTTTGGCCGCTCGGAGCCACTTCACACGCTTGGCGAAATCCTTTGCCTTTTCGAGAAAAGTCTTTCTGGCCTCCGCCTCCTTGACGAGCTTGTCAGATACCGACTGCAGCAGCGCCATTCGTGCGTCATCGAATCCTTGATACAGCCAGGCATTAAAATCCAGGAAGACGTATTGCTCATCCGCCCCATCTCCCTTCTTTAGGGCGTCCGCGACCATCCTTACCAAGGAGGACTTCCCAACGCCCCAGCTGCCAGATATGCCAATAGAAAGAGGTTCCCCGGCGGAGTCTCGAATGAGCTGCGCCGCCGTGTCTGCGACAACCGAAAAGTTGAGAAGGTCGGTTGAAGTCTCTACGTCATGCCACATGTTGGAATCCCTTCACGCTCGTCTAAAGCGACTGCCCCCCCGGCGCTCCATCTCTTTCGAGGTAATGCTCGCCATTGAAGCCTGAGTTTGGTTCGCAGCGCAACCACACTCCCGTCGGGCAATGCAATCCCAGTACCATCCGCACCCCTAAGGGTGCAATGCCGCCGGTCATCGCCTGCACGTTTTGGCGGAGTCGGTCATCGCAGCCCATATAATCTCACCACTCCCATCGTTAGGTGCCGCCGAGTGGAACTGCTCCTTGAGGAATCACAGGTCATCGCTGACGCAAGGCGAATTTTGACCCTCGCGCCAAGAGACCGTTTGAGCGACCGGTGGGGATTGGCCCTTTGCGCGCAAAGGGGGGCGAGGCGCTTCCTTGCGAAGTCAATTGTTCTACCTGAGACATCGCGGGCCATTGCCTATGTCACCATGGTCGCCCGGTGTATTGCGGATGTGGGTGACCTTATTGAGTTCGCCGCTCCAATCACGGCAAAGCAGGCCGACCGAATCCAGGCGGCCGCACGAAAACTCACACGCGAGGTCCGCGATGTGGCAGCAGTCCAACATGTCGTAGCCCAACCCGGCTTTCGCTCTGGATTGGAACAGCTTTCCACCTTGCAACCACCTCAGGACGTTCCAATCCGCAATAGGAAGGGAAATCCGCCACGTAGGGCGTTCATCTGGGCGGTTGCTCAGGCCTTCTACGCCAATTTTCAAAGCTTCCACACTGAGGCCATTACTGAGGTTGTAGCGCTGCTTTGGCCATGTATTGACGACCGGGTCGTCAGCCGCGAACTAACGGACGAGCGCCTGGGCCAAATCGCACGGGCAGCCGAGGCCGAACTGGCCGCCGCCGGCGTTGCCACGCTGTCAACCGCTTCGCTAATCCAGCGCGCCCAGCGCACGGCGCCAATGGCTGCGTCCGAAATCTCGCGCACCCCAGCGGAGGACTTAAGCGATAGTGACCGAATTGAGCGGGCCCTCAGCTTGCTTGAGGGGGTTGGCGACAAGGAGTTGGCAAGAAGCCTGACCCATGGGGTGCACACAGTTCTCGGCGACTTTGACTTTGCACTAAACGCTGTCGACGATTGAGGAAAGACGCCAAAAGCAAAAAATCGACTGTTTGGCGTCCGGACACCATGAGGTCAAGACTATTAACGTGCCGTCTTACGCACTTTTAGAGATGGCATGCACGATAGAGTCATGTTCAACAATGCCGCGATGCCTACGCGGCCCCAACATGAATCTTGACCTCTTCTCGACCCTAGCAGCGGCGCCGAAGCACGTTCATCGGGATGCAGACGGCCTTCAGGCGACACGTATTGAGCGTCTTGCGGATATCTACCGCAGATGTACGGGCAACCACCACACGAGCCAGTCGGCAAGGATGGCCTTGGCCCTTCAGGAATTGGGGTCGGTTTCTACGTATGAATGTCGTCAGTTCCTGGACATCTATTGCCCGCCTGCCCGCAAATTCGACCTTGTCCAGCAGGGCTGCCGCATCGAAACTCACTGGCAGTCCATCGAATCGGATTGCGGCCAAATCCATCGTGTCGGCTTGTACGTTCTGCGCTAGCCGCGATAAAGGCGCCTCCCGACTGTGAGTGCCCACAAACTTTCTCATCGCTGTGGACAAAGCGCCGTGGCGAGGAATGAGTTAAGTCTGGTCGCTAAGCCACTGCAGGACATCTGCCCGTCGCCATCGCAAGGGGAAATTTGGCCCCAGATAAGCCCTTGGTGGCAAGGTCCAGGGTGCAAGCCGGGCGCGGCGGAGGATGGTCGTAGGGGTTACGCCTAGCAAGGCGGCTAGGTCGTGGGCGTCGAGGTATTCGGTTGGCGGCAGGTTCATGCCCCGTATAGCTAACCACTGCAGGGATTGGGTCCCCCGGGGAATTACTGGCCGCCACCTCACGAGCCGATTCGCCCCCTGTCACTCACTTCGAGCATCACGGCTGGTTTAAAACCGACTCTCTTTACAGTTCCGCCACGGTCAGATTCCGGACCCGGGTCAACAATGGAAAGTTAGCGCACACTGACCACTTTCTTTGAGCCCAAAACCGCCCTCGCTGGCATACCAAGTGTAACGAGACGGATGACAAAAATATAGCTGCAAGCCTCGCTGGACAAGGGTTGCAGCCGGATTTGGATGTACAGCGCGGCTATTTGTTTGTGCGTACTGCAGCTATGTGTTTTTCGTTGCCAAAACCGACCGGCCCTGGCGACCTCCCCCCATCACAAATACTTGAACAAATTCATCCCCTGTATCTGCATAAACGATTGCTGCGCACCCTGAAGCGCAGTCTGCCGCTGGTAATACTCGGTAATCGCCGCCGCATAATCCAGGTCCTGCAGCCCCGACAGCGTCTGCGAATACGTCAGGTCGCGGTTGGTGCCGACGTCGTTCAGCGCATCCAGTTCCTGCATTCGCGAGCCTACCGAGGCGCGCACCGTCAGCACATTGTCCAGCGAGTTGGAGAACTGCCGCGTCGCGGTGGCCAGGACGTTGCTCAGGTGGGCCGTGTCGCTGGGGGTGGTGGCGGGCTGGCGCAGCGTGTCGATCACCGTCTGCAGGTTGCCGAACATGTCGGTGCCGGCTTCCCTGGCCGGCTCCATGGTGAGGGTATCGCCGCTCTTGGGCTCGCCGGTGACATTGAAGGTGACGCCACCGAGTTCGATGCGCGTCGGCGAGTTGTAGGCGGTCGGGCCGGACAGCACCGGTGCGGGCGCCGGGGCGTCCATGTCGGTAATGCTGTATTCCATCTGGCCGCTGGCGTTGGCCTGGAACGTGACCTGCAGCGATTTTCCGTGCAGCGGGTCGCCGGGATCGGTGATCGAGACCGCGCCGAAGGTGGCGCTGCCGGTGTTGGCGCTGTTGCCCTTGATCACATAGCCGGCGCCGCCGGTGACACCCATGAACACGTCGCGGCCGTTGTCGCCCGCGGGCATCTGGCGCGCGACGTCGACCTGCAGCAGTTGCTGGCCGGTGTCGCCGACGTAGACGCCGGCACCACTGGCTTGCGTGAACGGCGCCGTGCCGGAGCGGGTGCCGCCGAACAGGTACTGGCCGTTGCCGTCATCGGAGTTGGCCAGGCCGACCAGCTGGTTGTACAGGCCTTCCAGCGCGGTGGCGAGCGAGCCGCGGTCGGCGTCGCTCATGGTGCCGTTGCCGGCCTGCACCAGCAGCGTCTGGATGTTCTGCGTGACGGTAGTCACCGACTGCAGCGCGTTTTCTTCCGCCGCCAGCGCGATGTTGGCCTGGCTGCGCGACGTTGCGTACTGGCCGTTGACCGCCTGCGCCTGGCTGACGCCGAGGGCGCGGGTGGCGGCGACCGGGTCGTCGGACGGCGTGAGGACGCGGCGGCCGGTGCCGAGCTGTTGCTGGATATGCAGCAGCGAGCCCTGCTGCAGGTTCATCGACGCCAGGCCTTGCTGGTACAGGGTGGAGCTTGCAACGCGCATGATGGATTGCCTTATCGAATACGTTGACGTGCGGGCAGGGCTTACCGGATGCCGATGAGGGTGTCGAACAGCGAACCGGCCGTCTGGATCACGCGGGCATTGGCCTGGTATAGCTGCTGGAAGCGCAGCATCGACACGGTTTCCTCGTCCATGTTGACGCCCGACACCGACTGCTGCGCCGCCTTGATCTGCGTGGTGACGCTGTCCTGCGATGTCGACGCGATCTTGATCGACTTGGCGCGCGTGCCGACGTCGTTGACCAGCTGCGCATACGCATCGCTGAAGCTGGACACACCGCCGATGGTCTTGGCGTTCTGCAGCTTGGCCAGGTTCAGCATGTTGCCGTTGTCCTTGACGCCGCCGGCGTTGCCGCCGAGCGTGAAGGAGTCGTCCACCGAAGGCGTGCCGCCGAAGCTGAAGGTCAGGCCGCCGATGTTGTAGTCGGTCTTGTCGCCGTTGGCTACGCCAACAGGCTGCGGCGACAGGTCCGTGCCGGCGGCGTTCTTGAAGACGTATTTGCTGCCGTCGTAGATGGCGGTGATCTTGCCGGCAAGCGGCGTGAAGCCCGGCGCAACGTTGCTCAGGCTGGCGGTGGCGTTGCCCTTGTTGCCGGCTGCCGCATCGGCGCGTGCCGGCGAGGCCGCGGCGATGCTGGCGGGATCGCTGATCGCCATGTCGAAGCCGGCTGCGGCATTGCGCGTCGGCTGGATCACGAACGAATCATGGGTGCCCATTGCCGCGTTGATCGTGACGCTAAAGCCGTCGGCACTGAAGGTCAGCGGATAGGTGGGCGCCGGCGTGCCGGGCACTGGCGTGGCCACCTGCGCGTTGTCCGACAGGCGCGTCAGCGTGTAGTTGGTGCCGTCGAACTGCAGCTTGTAGTCGCTGGTAGTCAGTGCCGAGGCGTCGTCGATGGTGGCCGAAGCCACGGTGCTGATGGCAGTGTTGCGGTCGTTGGGCAGCACCGTGGCATTGCCCAGCTTGAACATGTCGGTGCCGATCGCGCCAGTCAGGTCCATGCCCAGCCTGTGCTGCTCATTGAAGCTCTGGCCGATCGCCAGCGACAGCCGGCCGATCGCGCTTTGCGCGGAATCGAGCGTTTCGGAGCGGAACTGCAGCAGGCCGCCCAGCGAGCCGCCGGTGATCGCGCCGGGCTGGCTTTCATATACGCTGCCGTTCGGCAGCGAGTAGGCGACCACGGTACGGTCGGGGTCGGCAGCGGAGGTCACGGCCTTCAGGTCGTACGATTCATTGCCCATCACCAGCGGCTGGCCGTTGCCCACGAAGACGTTGTAGGTGCCGCCGTCCTGCACCACCACCTTGGCGCCGACCAGCTTGTTCAACTCGGCCACCGCCTGGTCGCGCTGGTCGAGCAGGTCGTTGGGCGGCTGGCCGCCTGAGGCGGCTTTCAAGCGCGTGATTTCCTTGTTGAGGTTGGCGATCTGCGTGGTGTAGGCATTGACCTGCGACACCGCGGTGCCAACCTGTTCATTGACGCCGGACTGCAACTGCCTGAAATAGTTGCTGGCGGAGCGGACCTGCCCGACCAGGGCCTGGCCGGCGGCCAGCATGCCCTGGCGCGCGGCGGGGTCGGCCGGGGTGTCGGCGACTGCCTGCACGGCGGCGAAGAACTTCTGCATCAGCGGCGCCAGGCCGCCCTTCTGGTCGGCGAGCAGGTTGTCGATCTGGGCAATCTGGTCGGAGTACGCCGCCAGCGAGGCGCTTGCCGAGGTGGCGCCGCGCAGCTGCCCGGTCAGGAACTCGTCATAGACGCGGATCACGGTGGTGGTGGTGGAACCGTAGCCGTAGAAGCCCTGGCTGGTGTACTGGCCGCCGGCCGATGCCACGATGGTGTTCTGGCGCGAATAGCCTTCGGTCGCGGAGTTGGCGAAGTTATGGCTGGTCGTCGTCAGCGCATTCTGCGCGGTGTTCAGGCCGGAAAGACCAATACTGAAGAGAGACATCGTGCTCTGATCCCGGATTCGTTGGACTGCCCGCGGCTTGGGGCGGCGGCGGTGGATGTGGGAGTTATCGGTTGGTGGGGGCGGGACTTTAGGTTGGCGTGCGGTCCATTGCGCACGAGCGCACGGTGCGCTCCGTGCGCAATAGCCAATAGGCGGCCACATGCGGTTCCACTTGCGGCGGTTTGCTCCCCTCTCCCGCCTTGCGGGGGAGGGGAGCCTCGTTCACACGGTGTCGGCTACGACTGGCGCGGTTACACCGCCACCTTCTTCATGATCTTCACCAGCTTGTGCCCGTACGAGGGATCGGTCGCGTAGCCCGCCCGCTGCAGCCCATGCGCTGCTTCCTCCGCCGACCCCGCGCTCACCACGCCCGCATAGCGCGGGTTGCTGGTCAGCAGCCGCGCGTAGTCCGCGCAGGCCTCGTCATACGATCCATAGGCACGGAACTTCGCCTTCACCTTCTGCGGCTGGCCGTCGACGTACTCGGTCGTGGTGATCTCGGCCACGCGGCCCTTCCAGCCCGATCCGGCCTTGATGCCGAACACGTTGAACGTGGTCGAGCCATCGGCATGCAGGATCTCGCGCTGGCCCCAGCCGGATTCAAGCGCCGCCTGGCCGACGATCAGCCGTGCCGGCACGCCCGAGGCACGGGAGGCGGCTTCGGCCGGGGCCGCCATGCGCGCGACGAAGGCGCTGACATGGGCAGGCGCATCGGCGGGCAGCGGGCCGAGCGCCTCGCCGCCCCGGCCTTGCTCACCGTGGAACCGCGCTTGGTATTCGCGCAAGCCTGCGGTGGGGTTCCAGTTCTGCCCCGGCACCACCGTGCCGACAGCAGGCAGTTCTGCGGATTCATTGCCGTCGGCAGAAGCGGCGCCGCGGCTGTCGAGCAAACGTGCCATCTCGGCATCGGCGGCACGGCCGGACTCGGCCGGCGTCATCGCATTCATGCCCGTCGGCATCGGCGTGCCCGCGGCACGCGCCAGCTGGCGCACCATCACTTCGGCCAGCCCGATGCCGCGCGACGACATCTGCTGCGCGAGCTGCTGGTCCATCATCGACATGTAGAGCTTGCTCTGCTCGTTGTCGAAGAGGCCATCCTGCGGCGTGGCACTGCGCATGCTCTTGAGCACCATCTGCGTGAACACCGCCTCGAACTGCCTGGCGGCCGCCTGCAGGGTCGCCGCGTCGGCACCGTTGCGCGCGCTGTGCTTGAGTGCTTCGAAGCCCTGCGTGTCGAGCGCGAAGCGCTGTGTCAGGTCCGCGGCCTGCGGTGGCATGGACGCGCTCATGATCAGATCACTTCCAGTTCCGCACGCAGCGCCCCGGCGGCGCGCATGGCTTCCAGGATGGTCTGCAGGTCGGCCGGGGTCGCGCCCAGCGCGTTCAGCCCCTTGACCACGGCGGCCAGCGAAGCGCCTGCCTTGACCACCTGCAGCGAGCCGCCCTGCTGCCTCATGTCGATCTGCGATACCGGCGCGACCACGGTCCGCCCCTCGCTGAACGGCGCGGGCTGGCTGATTACCGGCTGCGTATTGATCACCACCGACAGGTTACCGTGCGCGACCGCGCAGTCTTCCACCGTCACCGCCTGGTTCATCACGATCGAACCGGTGCGGGCGTTCAGGATCACCTTGGCCGCGGCCTTGGCCGGGATCACGTCGATGCTTTCGATGCGGGCCAGGAACCCCACGCGCGCGCTCGGCGCGGAGGGGGCGCGCACCTGCACCGTGCGGCCGTCCAGCGCCGCGGCGACGCCCCCGCCCATCGAGCGGTTGATGGCTTCCACCACGCGCTCTGCGGTGCCGAAATCGGTTTCCTTCAGCTCCAGGTTGAGCACGCCGCCGTCCGGCTGGAACGGCGCGACCGCGCGCTCGACGATGGCGCCATTGGCGATGCGGCCCACCGCGAGCTGGTTGATCTGCACCTTGCTGCCATTGGCCGACGCGCCCGCGCCGCCCACCAGCATATTGCCCTGCGCGATGGCGTAAACCTGCCCGTCGGCGCCCTTGAGCGGCGTCATCAGCAGCGTGCCGCCGCGCAGGCTCTTGGCATTGCCCATCGACGACACCACGACGTCAAGCTGACTGCCGGGCTGCGCGAACGCGGGCAGCGTGGCAGTGACCATCACCGCCGCCACGTTCTTGAGCTGCATGTTCTTGCCGGCCGGCAGCGTGATCCCCAGCTGCGAAAGCATGTTGGTCAGGCTCTGCGTGGTGAACGGCGTCTGCATGGTCTGGTCGCCGGTGTTGTCCAGCCCGACCACCAGGCCGTAGCCGACCAGCGGGTTGTCGCGCACGCCCTGGAATGTGGCCAGGTTCTTCAGGCGCTCGGCCTTGGCGACAGTGGCGAAGGCGCCGAAGGCCACGCCGAGCGCCAGGCTGATCACGCTCACGCGCAGCAGGCGTGACAGGAAACGGGCGAGCATGGAAGCGGACATGGCGCGGTCAGAACGGTGAGACATTGAGGAAGAAGCGCTGCAGCCAGCCCATGTTCTGCGCTTCGTCGATCACGCCCTTGGCGGTGTATTCGATGCGCGCGTCGGCCACCTGCGTGGATAGCACTGCGTTGTCGCCGGTGACGGTGCGCGGATTGACCACGCCCGAGAAGCGGATGAACTCGGCGCCCTGGTTGATCGCCATCTGCTTTTCGCCGGAAACCACCAGGTTGCCGTTCTGCAAGACTTCCAGCACGGTCACGGTGATGGTGCCGTTGAAGGTGTTGGCCGCGCTGGCGCCGCCGCTGGCCTTCATGGTGTTGGCGCCATTGATGTCGGCGTTCTGGCTGGTGCCGAACAGCCCGCCCAGCGCGCGCGGCACGGCGTCGAATGCCAGCGTGGTGTTGCCGGTACGGCTGGTATTGGTGCCGGAGTTCTTGCTGGCGTTGACGTTCTCGGTGATGACAATGGTCAGGATATCGCCCACGTTGCGCGGGCGGCGGTCCTCGAACAGCGGATTGCCGGCATAAGACGACTGGTAGATCGATCCGGAAGCCGGGCCGACCGGGCGCGGCTCGGCGCGCGCGGTGGTGGGCAGTTGCACCAGCGGCTCGCGCGGTACCAGCGCGCAGCCGCTCGTGGCCAGCATTGCCACGCCGGCCAGGCAGTACAGCGCACGCGCGCCCAGGCGGGAAAGCAAGGTGGCCATGTCCACAACCCTCAACCCATCTGCGCCAGGCGCTGCAGCATCTGGTCGGACGTCTGCACGGCCTTGCTGTTGATCTCGTACGCACGCTGGGTCTGGATCATGCTGACCAGCTCTTCCACCACGTTGACGTTGGACGCTTCCACGTAGTTCTGCTGCAGCACGCCGGCACCGTTCAGGCCGGGCACGGTGGTGTTGGGCGCGCCCGACGCATCGGTCTGCACGTACAGGTTCTCGCCCATGCTCTCCAGGCCGGCAGGGTTCATGAAGGTGGCAAGCTGCAGCTGGCCGACCTGCACGTTGGCGCTCGACCCCGGCTGCGTCACCGACACCGTGCCGTCGCGCGCGACCGTCAGCGACAGCGTGTTGGCCGGGATGGTGACGGCGGGCTGGATCACAAAGCCGCTGGAGGTAACCAGCTGGCCGTTCTGGTCCACCTGGAACGAGCCGTCGCGGGTATAGGCGGTGGTGCCGTCCGGCAGCGCCACCTGGAAGAAGCCCTGGCCGATGATGGCCACGTCCTTGTTGTTGCCGGTCTGCTGCGGATTGCCCTGGGTGTGGATGCGCTCGGTCGCAACCGGACGCACGCCGGTGCCCAGCTGCATGCCCGAGGGCAGCGTGGTCTGGTCCGACGACAGCGCGCCGGGCTGGCGGATGGTCTGGTACATCAGTTCCTCGAACACCGCGCGGCCGCGCTTGAAGCCGTTGGTCGACACGTTGGCCAGGTTGTTCGAGATCACGTCCATCTGCGTCTGCTGCGCATCGAGGCCGGTCTTGGCAATCCAGAGAGAGCGGATCATGGTGGTCCTTGCTGGAAATCTTGTAGCGGTAGCGCTGGCGCTCCGCGCTTGGGTTCAGTGTTGTCGCCGCGTCAGTCGGGTCAGTTGGTCGACAGCAGCTGGTTGGCGCGCTGCTCGTTGCCGTCCGCGCCCTGGATCATCTTCATCTGCATCTCGAAGCGGCGCGCGTTGGCGATCATCTCGACCATGGCTTCGGTCGGGTTGACGTTGCTGCCTTCCAGCGCGCCCGAGATCACGCGCACGGTGGTATCGGCCTCCAGCGGCTGCGCGCCGGGGCGCAGCCGGAACAGGCCGTCGTCGCCGCGCGCGATGGCGTCGTTGGGCGGGTTGACCACACGCAGCTTGCCGACCTGGGCCAGGCCGGCCGAGGCCTCGCCCGGGCCGCGCGCGGTGATGGTGCCGTCCGTGCCGATGGTGACCTGCGAGCCCGGCGGCACCGCCAGCGGGCCGCCGTCGCCCATCACCGGCAGGCCGGACAGGGTCTGCACCTGGCCGTCCTGCGCCACCTGCAGCGCGCCGGCGCGGGTATAGGCCTCGGTGCCGTCAGGCGCCTGCACCACCAGCCAGCCGTTGCCCTGCAGCGCCACGTCGAGCGCGCGGCCGGTGTAGGTCAGCGGGCCGGCGCGCATGTCGGCGCCTGGCGTGGACGCCAGCGTGAAGGCACGCGTGCCGGCCTCGGCGCCGACCACCGGCACCGCGCGATACAGGTTGACCTGGGCGCGGAAACCCGGCGTCGACACGTTGGCCAGGTTGTTCGATACCGCCGCCTGCTGGTCGAGTATCTGCTTGGCGCCCGACAGGGCGGTGTAGATCATGCGGTCCATCGACTTGCCTCAGCTGGTTTTGCTTTTCACGCGGCGCGCCACGGCTTACATGTTCACCAGCGACTGCATGACCTGGTTCTGGGTCTCGATGGTCTTGGCGTTGGCCTGGTAGTTGCGCTGCGCGATGATCAGGTTGACCAGCTCGGCGGAGAGGTCGACGTTGGACGCTTCATTGGCATTCGACATCAGCTGGCCGCGCGAGCCGCCCGGCGTGCCGATGACCGGCTGGCCGGAAGCGCCAGTGGCTGCCCAGGTGTTGCCGCCCTCGGCGCGCAGGCCTTCGACATTGCCGAAGCTCGCCAGCACCACGGTACCCAGCTGCTGCGTCTGCTCGTTCGAATAGCTGCCGCGAATGGTGCCGTCGGCTTCGATTGCAAAACCCAGCAGGCTGCCCGAAGCGTAGCCGTTCTGCGTGGGCGGCGCGGCGTCGTTGTCGGAGCCGAACTGCGTGGTGCCGGCCAGGTTGACATTCATCGACATGGCGGCGGCGCCGTTGGCCGCCGGCGAAGTCAGCGAGAAGTTGGCGGGGCTGGTGGACACCAGCTTGCCGGCGCTGTCGAACGACAGCGTGACCGTATTGCCCGCGGCCGTGGGCGGCGTGGTCGTGGTGTTGTCGACGCCGAGCCGGTTGCCGGCAGCGTCGGTCACGTTCAGCACCCAGTCGGTGCCGCCGGCGACGGCCGGCCGCGGCGGCGTCGCCGTCGCGTCGTTACTGGTCTTGCTGAAATACGCCACCACTTGCCGGGCATTGCCCAGCGAGTCATACACCGTCATGCTGCTGCTGTAGTTGTACATCGACGTGGTCGGCAGGCTCCCCGGCGCGCTGGCGAACGCATCGGCAGGCACGGTACTGCGCGAATCCAGGTTGTACTGCGCGGTGATGTCGGTGGTGACCTTGGGCGGCATCGTCGCGGAAGACACCACCAGCGGCTGCGGCGTGGCGCCGCCGCCTGCCGCAGCCGACGGATAGCCGGTCAGCTGCAGGCCCTGCGCGTTGACGATGCGGCCGTCATCGGTGCGCAGGAACTGGCCGTTGCGCGAAAAATGCACCGAGCCATCGGTGCCGACCAGCCGGAAGAAGCCGCTGCCATTGGTGATGGCCACATCGAGCGATCGGCCGCTGGCTTCGATATTGCCCTGCTTGAACGACTGCACCACCGCATTGACCGTGGTACCCAGGCCGATCTTGCTGCCGGCATAGACATCGGCGAACTGCGTCGTCGACTGCTTGTAGCCGACCGTGTTGGCATTGGCGATGTTGTTGCCGATCACATCCAGATTGGCTGCCGCGGCGTTGATGCCGCTTACCCCTTGACCGAAACCCATGGCTATCTTCCTTTGAATGAGCTGTCATTGAAGCCCGCCGCTGCGCGCGGACGGCGCATGCAGTTAGAGAATGCGGCGGACGTCGTCCACGTTTGCCGTCTGGCCGTTGCCCAGGTCGACCAGGACGCCGGAGGCATCGCCACTGATGCTCTGCACCTTGCCGTAGACCAGCGCAATCGGTTCCACCGAAGCGCCGTTCGCCGTGGCGGTGACGCGGAAGCTGTATTCGCCGTCGGCGACCGGCACGCCGGCATCGTTCTTGCCATCCCACGCAACGTCGTGCACGCCGCTGGTCTGGCCCTTCATGTCGATGGTGCGCACCACATTGCCCTTGCTGTCGAGCACGTCGACGGTGACCGCATCCGCCGTCGAGGGCAGGTCGATGCCGATCTTGCCCGGCACGCCGCCTTCCACCGTCACCAGCTTGCCCGGCACCATCACCGTGCGGCCGATCAGCGCGGCGGAATCCATCGCGCGGCTGGCGCTGACCTGGTTCAGCAACTGCGACAGCGTCGCGTTCATGGTCTGCATGCCGCTGACCGTGGAGATCTGCGCCAGCTGCGAGGTCAGCTGCGAGTTGTCCAGCGGCTTGAGCGGGTCCTGGTTGTTGAGCTGGGTCACCAGCATCTTCAGGAAGTTGTTCTGCAGGTCGGCGGCGCTGGCGCTGCTGCTCTTCAGGGCGTCGTTGATGTTGGTGGTACTGCTGTTGTTGTTGACCGAAGACGTGGTAGTCATGTCGCGCGGTTCCTGTTCCTGATATCTACGAAAGCCATTACTGGCCGATCGTCAGCGTCTTGAGCATCATGTTCTTGGCGGAATTGAGCACTTCGACATTGGCCTGGTACGAGCGCGAGGCCGAGATCATGTTGACCATCTCTTCCACCGGGTTGACGTTGGGCATGACCACGTAGCCCTGCGCGTTCGCCATCGGATGCGTGGGGTTGTGGACCATGCGCGGCGGCGACGGGTCTTCGCTGATGCCCGCCACCTGCACGCCGCCGACCTCGCTCTGGCCGGGCGTGGGCGCCATGCCGAACACAACTTGCTTGGCACGGTAGGCCTGCCCGTCGGGGCTGACCACGCTGTCGGCGTTGGCCAGATTGGACGCGGTCACGTTCATGCGCTGCGACTGCGCCGCCATGGCCGAGCCCGCGACGTCGAAGATGTTCATTGCCGGCATGCGCTCTCTCCTTGCTGCTGGATCTGTTGCTCGCTTACTGCTGGATCGCCGCCAGCATGGTCTTGATCTTCGAGTTCATCACCGTCAGGCCCGACTCGAAATGCACCGCGTTGTCGGCGAAGGCCACGCGCTCGGCATCCATTTCAACGGTGTTGCCGTCGACGCTGGATTGCAGCGGGATGCGGTAGGCAAGGTCGAACGCCTCGCGGGTCGGTGCCTGCGCGGGGAGGTGGCGCACCTGGGTGGTCGACAGCGACATGCCTTCGTTGCGATGGCCGCGTTCCACGGACTGCGCCAGCGTGCTGGCGAAATCGAAGTCGCGGGCCTTGTAGCCCGGCGTGTCGGCGTGCGCGATGTTGGAGGCAATCACCGATTGCCGCTGGTTGCGCAGGCTCAGCGCTTCCTGCTGGAAGCGTAGCGACGCGTCGAGTCTGTCGATCATGCTGGCATCTCCCTGGACGACCTTCTTCAGGGTTGCCATCTTAGGCGGGGGCCTGTCACGCCAATCGGATGAATAAGGACGGGAAATCCTTGCATTTCGGCACGCCCTCGCGCGAGGCGCTGCCTACAATCGGAACCCGATGACTGATGTAGACGGGGCGTGCCGCCGGTCACGGGGGCGCGCCAGGCATGCCGCCAGCGCAGGCCCCGCCGTCCTTGCCGGGAAGTACACATGAACCCAAATCGCCGCACCCTCCGCCGCTATTCGCGCCGCAACGGCCCGCGCAAGGCGCAGGCCCTGCTGGCGGCGTGCCTGCTGTGCCTTGCCGGCGCCACCGGCGCCGCGCCGGCACAGGTCACGCCGGTCGCCATGCAGGCACCGGCCGGCCAGCACGCAGCCGCTGCGAGCCCTTTCACCGAGGATCCCGCGCGCGTTGCCGTGGAGCGCTTCCTGCTGCAGCAGACCGCCGGCTTGCCGGGCAAGGTCAGCGTGCAGGTGGCGCCGCCGTCGGGCGGCCGCGCGCCGGAATGCCTGTCGCCAGATCCGTTCCTGCCCGCCGGCGCATCGCCGTGGGGCCGGGTTTCGGTCGGCGTGCGCTGCGGCGGCGAGCGGCCGTGGGTGCGCTATATGCAGGCGCGCGTGTCGGTGCTGACCGACTATTACGTCGCCGCGCGCGCCCTGGGCCCGGGCGAGCCGGTCAGCCAGGCCGATATCGAAGTGCGCCAGGGCGACCTTGCCACCCTGCCGCGCGCGGTCATCACCGACCCGGCACAGCTCGCCGGCGCCGTCGCCGCCAACCGCATCGCCGCCGGCTCGCCCATGCGAAGCGACCTGCTGCGCAAGGCCATCGCGGTGCGCCAGGGGCAGACCGTCACGGTGTCGGTCGAGGGTGAAGCGTTCCAGATCACCAGCGAGGGCAAGGTGCTGGCCGACGCCGCCACCGGCAACACCGTGCAGGTACGCCTGCGCAACGGCCAGGTGGTCAACGGCCTGGTGCGCAGCGGCGACACGGTCGTGCTGCAATAGGCACTTCTAGTCTGCTGATCGTGGCTGGCAGCCGGATTCGGATGGCGCCGCGGCATGCGAAAATGCCGCCGGTCCTGCCGTGCGGGCGATATGGTGCACACCCCGGGGGCACACTCCGGGGATACACCCCTGGGGCACGTTCCCTAAAGATTTCCCCGCCACGGCCGTAATGCCATAGGAAACCAGCAAGGAACGCCCGTGAAGATCAACCATTCCACCTCGTCCCGGCCCGCCGACGCGCCCGCAGGCGACGCCGCCGCCCGGCCCCAGGCCGCACCGGCCAGCGCCGCCACGCCGTCTTCCGGGCTGAGCGTCAGCCCGCTGGCCGCGCAGGTGCGCGAGATTAGCAGCCGCCTGGCGCAGGAAACCGACGACGATATCGATACCGCCAAGGTCGAAGAAATCCGCCAGGCCATTGCCGAAGGCCGGATCAAGATCGACCCGGGCAAGATTGCCGATGGCCTGCTCGCCAGCTTGCGCGAGCTAGGCCAGGCCGACCCTCAATAGCCAAATCATGAGCCAAAGCCTGATCCAGTCCTTGCAGCGTGAAACCGAAGGCGTTGAAGCTTTCGGGCAACTTCTCGCGGAAGAGCGCGATGCCATCAAGCGCGGGGATTTCACCGCGCTCAGCGCGTTGCTGACGCGCAAGGTGGAAGTGGGTCAGGGGCTGTCGCGGCAGGTTCGGGCGCGTGAAGCGCAGATGCAGGCGCTTGGCCTGCGTGCTGGTGCGGATGGGCAATTGCTTGGCCGGCAGATTGATGCCGATGTCGCGGAGGCCTGGCGCAAGCTGATCTTTGCTGCGCGGGTGACGCGGGACGGCAATGCGCTGAATGGCGCGGTCATCAAGGCGCACCTCGATTTCACGCAGGAAGCGATTCAGGCGCTGCGGCAGCATAGTGGGGGGGATGCCGGGTTGTATGGGAAGGATGGGAAGGCGGCGGCTGGGGTGGGGGGTGTCAGCCTGGCTGCTGGCTGATTGGGCTTGGATTTGCGGCTGGGCATCTGGTAGCTACTTGATGCGCCCGGTTCCGCCCTAAAGGGCGGGTAACTCTTTGTCCGAGCGACAAAGAGTCACCAGAAAGCGCGTTGACTGCCCTGGGCGGGCGGCCACTCTTATCGTAGTGTGCGCGGGCTTTCGTACGGGGCGTTGCTTCATTGCAGGGCGGGACTGCCTGCCGCAGGGGTGCACTACGGTGGCTGCGGGTAGACGCGGTGATTGAACGAACCCAGAGGGTCAGTGGCCCCTGCTGCTGGCGGCATGGTGGGAACGCCTTCGGCTGCGCTGCGCGCGGATCCTAGCTGGTCTGCCAGGCTTGGCGATATGGCTCGTGCTTACGAAGCCTCGACCGGTCCGAGCGGATTGACTGGCGATTACTTCGTGGAGGCTCCGGCCCTCACCCCCGGCCCCTCTCCCGCGGGCGGGAGAGGGGAGCAAACAGGCGGGCAGTGCTAGGCGCTGACGCTGGGCGCTGGGCCCATCCGTGATAGCGCCAAGCGAGCGCAGCGACGCGTTCCATGCCGCGGCCCCCGATCGGAGATGCTGCCGGCGCGCAGCGCAGCCGAAGGCGTTCCTGCGTTGCCCCCCGTAGCAGGGGCCACCAACCTTCTGGGCTCGTTCAACCAGCATGTCTATCCCTGCCACCCTGGTGCCCCCTGCGGCAGGCAGTCTTGCTATGTGAGGAAGCCAAGCCCCGTACGAAAGCTCCTGCACGCTACGATAATAGTGGCCGTCCGCCCAGGACAGTCAACGCGCTTTCTGGTGACTCTTTGTCGCTCGGACAAAGAGTTACCCGCCCTTTAGGGCGGAACCGGGCGCATCAAATAGCTACCAGATGCCCAGCCGCAAGGCACAACAAAGGCCTACCGAAACCCAACAACAACCTCATTACTCCCGCCCTGCAAAACCGGCACCAGGCTCCCCTGCCCCGGCACCCGGAACGCAAACACAAACCCCTTGGTAGCATCATCCCCGGAGAACGCGGACGTCTGCCCCTCAGCCTGGGGCAGCATCACGCACCGCTGCGCATTGCAGAGATAGGACTGCAGTTCCACGGGCGGCGTCTGAGCGAAGCGATAGCGCCACCGCACCGTGGTAATCACCCCTTCAGCCTGCGGCAACACCCCCACCGGCTGAATAGGCGCCGATACGGCCCGCTGCCCCCGCCCATGCAACGCCGGCCCATTGACCGACCCGGTCCACGCATGCCGCGTACCGCCTTCGGTCGCGGCCCAGGCACAGGCAGACACAGCCATGAGCGCGAGACCGGCGCCGCGCGCCAAGCCGGCCATCACAACAACCCACGCATCTGATTCCGCAACCGCGTAATCGCCTGCCCCCGGATCTGGCACACCCGTGACTCGGTCACATCCAGCACCGCCCCGATCTCGCGCAGGTTCAGCTCCTGGTCATAGCACAGCGACAGCACCAGCTTCTCGCGCTCGGGCAGCCGGTCGATGGCGCGGATCAGCGCCTGGCGCATGCCGCTTTCCATCAGCACCGTCAGCGGATTGCCGTCGTCGCTGCCGCCAAGATGGCGGTCGAGGAAATCCTCTTCGCCGGAGCGCTCGAAATCCTCGTAATGCAGCAGCTGGCAGCCATAGACCTCGTTGAGCAGGACCTGGTATTCGTCCAGCGGCATTTCCATCGCCTCGGCCACCTCGGAATCGAGCGGCGTGCGTCCGAGCTTCTGCTCGAGCGAGCGCTGGGTGCGTTCGATGCGCCGCGTGAACTGGCGCAGGCTGCGCGACTGCCAGTCGTTGGCGCGCACCTCGTCGAGCATGGCGCCGCGGATGCGCTGGCTGGCGTAGGTCTCGAAGCGCGCGCCGTGGGTGTCTTCATAGCGCTTGGCGGCATCGAGCAGGCCGATCATGCCGGCCTGGATCAGGTCGTCGATCTGCACGCTGGCAGGCAGCTTGGCGGCCAACTGCAGGGCGATGCGACGCACCAGCTGTGCGTGCGCCTTGACCACATCGGCCTGGTCGAGCTTTCCCTGGATCGTGTACATGGTGCAATTCTCGTGAATGCTGGATTGCTGGACGGGCGCGCCACGCGGCGCGCCGGCTGGCTCAGGGTCTGGTTCGTTGGTAAGGCATGGTTCGCGCGGCACTCATGCCGGCACCGCCGTCGCGGCGGAGGCTGGCGCCTCGGTGCGCAGCGGCCAGCCGCCGATGCTGCCGGCGGTGCGGCGCAGCGCGCTGGTCGCGGGCGCGGCCGGGAAAGCCTCGACCACGCAGCGGCCAAGCTGCACGCCGCGCGCCACCAGCGGATCGGCCGGCAGCCAGCCGGCGCACAGCACTTCCACGCCCAGGTACTGGCTGGCGGTGCGCGCGAGGTTGCGCAGGATCGCCTGCACGGCGGCTTCGGCGGCGGCCATGTTGACCACCAGGTGGAAGCGGCGCCAGGCGTACAGGTGGTGCAGGCGCTTGATGCAGGCATACGCGGCGGTGATCGACGCCAGTTCCGGGCGCATCACGATCACCACGTTGTGCGCGCTGCCGGCAAAGGGCGACAGCGCGCCTTCGGCATCGGCAGTGGCATCGACCAGCACGCTGCGGAAGGCCGACAGTGCCGCGGCGGGCACCTCAAGCCCTGCGCGCTGGCGGCCGGCCGGCAGCACCGATACCGCGCCGCCGGTGCCGGCGCCCGCCGCGGCTTCCAGGGGCAGGCGTCCGTCCTGCACGTCGGCGAGCGTGCCAGCCGGCGTCGCGCCGGCGAGTCTGGTTGCGCGCGCCGTGGCCGGGTCTTCGTCGAGCAGCAGCACGCGCTCGCCCTGCATCGCCAGCGCGTGCGACAAGCCCAACGCCACCGTGGTGGCGCCGGCACCGCGCTCGCTGGCCACCACGGCAATGCGGCGCGTGGCGCGCGGGGCCAGCATGCGCCGCAGGCTCTCTGCCTGGTCCATGGCAAGGGTGCTCACTGCAGGGCTCCCATGGTATCGACTCCCATCGCATCGGCCCGCATCGCATCGACCACCTCCACGGCAGCGGCAGGTGCCGCCGCCGTGCGGCCGGGATAGTTCTCCAATACGTCGAGCAGCGCCAGCATGCGGCCCATGCCTTCATTGAGCACGGTGCCCGGCACCGCCGCGCCGGCACGCACGGTGCGGCCGGCCAGCCGTGCCAGGAACGCCGGCGCGGTCGCGGTTGGCGCGTGTTCGAGGCGCAGCACCGACAAGCCAAGCTGCAGCGCCGCGAGTGTGGCACTGGCGGCGTGGCCGGCTTCGGCGTCCTGCGCGAAGTGGTCGGCGGCATGGCGCAGCGTGCGCAGGCGCGTTTCGGCCGTGTCCGACCATCGCGTCCAGTGCGCCACCTGCGCCGCGTCCGGCGCCAGCACCGGGTCGCACAACGAATAGCGGGTATCGAGCAACTCGCCGCTGGCGCGATCGACCAGGCGCACCACCACCAGGCAGGCATCGATGCCGCCTTCCGGGGAGCCCTTGCCACGCGCGGAGCTGTCGGGCACGCGCACGTCGGCGGTGGCGAGCCAGCGCACGGCGTCGCGCTCGCGCACGACGGCGTCGCCGACCGCGTGGAAGGTCAGCGTATCGGCGAGCGCATCGAGCTTCCAGGCGGCGCCTGCGCTGACCACGCGCACGGTCTTGCGCGCGCCCGCGATCCAGCGTTCTCCGGCCTGCTGCCAGCGCGCCAGCGTGGCGGCGGACGGCATCGCGTCGACCAGGTTGACCACCTTGCGCGCGGCGCTCATGGCCGCGCGCAGGTTGGCGGCCTCGGCATCGGCTTCGCCCAGCGGCTGGCCGGCGCGGCCGGCGGCGGTGACGGTGGCGGCCAGCGGCGTGCCGTCGCGATCGCCCAGCCACAGCGTGTGCTGCAGCGGCTGGGGCGCGCGGCGGCCGGGCACGCTGACCGGCAGCGTGGCCGCCAGCGCCAGCACGTACTGGTCGCAGGCACGGTTGACGTCGCGGCAGACCGCTTCGCGCACCTGCTGCGCCATCGCGCGCAGCGCGGTATCGCCCGCGGTGCGCTGCTGCCACAGCGAGCGCGCTAGGTCGAAGCCGAGGCCGGCGTTGTTGAGCTCCGCGACACATTGGCCCAGCGCGTCGGCGCTGTCGGTCAGCGAGCGCAGCACGTATTCGGCACCGCCCTTCCCACCGTTCCCGGCCGGCTCGTCCGCGACCGCCTGGCGGCGGCGCGCGACGTCGGCATCGGCGAAGACCGAGCCGCGGCGCGGCGTCAGGAAGGCGCGTTCGACCAGCGCGGCGCTGCTGGCCAGCTCCAGGTGCTCGGGCACGCGCTGCCCGGTGGAGGCGTAGAACACCGGCAGGCGGTGGCGGATCACCACGTCGAGCACGGAGCCCAGGTGCGTGGTCTCATCCAGCTTGCTGATGATGCAGCCGTCGATGCCGCCGCCATCGGGCGCGGCATCGTGGCGGTAGGCATGCACGACTTCATTGAGCGTGTCGCCGTGGCTGGCGCCATTGAGCAGCAGCACGCGCTGCACCGGCGCGGGCACGCCGGCCAGCATGGCGATCTGCTCCGACAGGCTGCGGTCGCGCTGGCTCATGCCGACGGTGTCGATGATGACCAGGTGCTTGTCCTTCATCGCCGCCAGCGCGAAGCGCAGGTCGGCGGCGTCCTTCACCGCATGCGCCGGTACCCCGAGGATGTCGCCGTAGATGCGCAGCTGTTCATGCGCACCGATACGGAAGCTGTCGGTAGTCAGCAGCGCCAGCTTATCGGCGCCGTGGCGCAGCACGAAGCGCGCCGCCAGCTTGGCGGTGGTGGTGGTCTTGCCCACGCCGGTGGGCCCGATCAGCGCCAGCACGCCGCCCTGCGCAAACAGGTGGTCTTCGTCGCCCAGCACCGGCACCTTGCTGGCCAATTCCTTGCGGATCCACGTCATCGCGGCCGGACGGTCGTAGCCCAGCGGCAGGCGCGCCAGCAGCGTGCGCGCGAGCTGGCCGGAGAAGCCGGCGCCCACCAGCCATTCGAACAGCGATTCGCGCAGCGGATCGCCGGCGGCAACGCCGTGGCCTGCAGCGGTGGGCGCATTGCCGATGCCGGCAAGCTGGCGCTCCAGCATCGCTCGCATCGACTGCAGCTCGCCGCGCAGGTCACCGATGGATGCAGGCTCGGCCGCCGGCGCGGGCGGCACGTAGGCTTGCGCGGCGGCCGATACGCTGCCCAGGTCGGCATCGCGCATGGCAACAATCTCTACGCCGCCCTCTACGGTACGGTTGGACAGCACCACGGCATCGGGGCCCATGGCTTCGCGCACCTGGCGCATGGCCTCACGGCCGTTGGCGGCGACAAATTTGGCTACGCTCATCGTTGGCTCTGTCGTTGGCTTTGTCGTTGGCTTTGTCGTTGGCACCTCACGCGCCGATCATGGCGGTGATGCGGATATTGCGGTTGTCAGGCACTTCGGCGTGCGACAGCACCCTGAGCTGCGGCAGCGTGCGGCGCAGGAAGCGCGCCATCAGCGGGCGCAGCTGCGACGGCACCAGCAGCACCGGGTCCAGCCCCATCTGCTCCTGGCGCGTGACCGCGCCCTGGGTCTGCTGCAGCAGCGCATCGGCCAGCCCCGGCTCGATGCCGCCGCCGTTGGTCAGCGCGTGCGACAGCACCCGCTCCAGCCCGGCGTCGAGGCCGATCACCTGCAGGTCGGCGTTGTTGGGGAACAGCTGCTGCGTGATGGCGCGGCCCATCGCCACGCGCACCATCGCGGTCAGTTCGTTGGGGTCGCTGAGCTTGGGCGCATGCTCGGCCACCACGTCGAGGATGGTGCGCATGTCGCGGATCGCCACGCCTTCGTCGAGCAGGTTCTGCAGGATCTTCTGCAGCGCGGTCAGCGAGATGGTCTTGGGCACCAGGTCTTCGGTCAGCTTGGGCGCATCCCTGGCGATGCGGTCCAGCAGCGCCTGCACTTCCTGGCGGCCGAGCAGTTCGGCCGCATGCATGTGGATCAGGTGGTTCAGGTGCGTGGCGACCACGGTGCTGGCATCGACCACGGTGTAGCCGTAGGACTGCGCCTGCTCCTTGATGCCCGCGTCGATCCACACCGCCGGCAGGCCGAAGGCTGGATCGCGCGTCGCCGCGCCCGGCAGCGTGCCGCTGACCTGGCCCGGGTTGATCGCCATCCACTGCCCCGGCATGGCTTCGCCGCGGCCGATCTCGACGCCCTTGAGCGTGATGCGGTAGGCATTGGGCTTGAGCTCCAGGTTGTCGCGGATATGCACGACCGGCACCAGGAAGCCGATTTCCTGCGCCACCTTCTTGCGGATGCTTTTGATGCGGCCGAGCAGCTCGCCGTCCTGCGCGCGGTCGACCAGCGTGATCAGGCGATAGCCCACTTCCATGCCAAGCGGGTCGACCAGCGCGACGTCGTCCCAGCTGGCTTCGGTCGATTCCTGCGCCACCGCGGGCGTGCGTTCCTCGCGCTGCTTGACCTGCTGCTGCGTCTCCGCCTTGCGCGACATATAGCGGCCCATCCAGACCAGCGCGCCGGCGAGCAGCAGGAAGGCGAAATGCGGCATGCCCGGGATGATGCCCATCAGGCCCATGATGCCGGCAGTCAGGTAAAGCACGCGCGGGTTGGAGAACAGCTGCCCGGTCAGCTGTTCGCCGACGTCCTGCTCATTAGCCACACGCGACACGATCACCCCGGCCGCGGTGGAGATCACCAGCGCCGGGATCTGCGCGACCAGGCCGTCGCCGATGGTCAGCAGCGTGTAGTTGTGCACGGCGGTGCCGAAGTCGAGGTCGTGCTGCACCATGCCCACCACCATCCCGGCGGCGACGTTGATGAACATGATGATCAGGCCCGCCACGGCGTCGCCGCGCACGAACTTGCTGGCACCGTCCATGGCGCCGTAGAAATCGGATTCCTGCGCCACTTCGGCGCGGCGCTTCTTGGCCGCCGCTTCGTCGATCAGGCCGGCGTTGAGGTCGGCATCGATCGACATCTGCTTGCCGGGCATCGAGTCCAGCATGAAACGCGCGCCCACCTCGGCGATACGGCCAGCGCCCTTGGTGATGACCATGAAGTTGATTACCACCAGGATCGCGAACACCACGATACCAACCGCGAAGTTGCCGCCCACCAGGAAGTGCCCGAACGCTTCCACCACCTTGCCGGCGGCGTCGGGGCCGGTATGGCCTTCGAGCAGCACCACGCGCGTGGAAGCGACGTTCAGCGACAGGCGCAGCAGCGTGGTGAACAGCAGCACCGCGGGGAACGCGGCGAAGTCCAGCGGTTTCTGCGTGTACATGCTGACCAGCAGCACCATGATCGCCAGCGCGATATTGAAGGTAAACAGCAGGTCCAGCACGAACGCCGGCAGCGGCAGGATCATCATCCCCAGGATCATGATGATCAGCAGCGGCCCGGTGAAGGCCTTCATCTGGCCGGCCGAGCGCAGGCCGGGCAGGTTCATTAGCGAGCTCAGAGCGTTCATTCGCGGCTTTCCGGTACGGCGAGTTCATCAGGCACCAGCAGGTCCGACGGCGCCTGCGGCTGCGGGCCCTGCGAGTAGTGCCAGTGCTTCAGTTGGTAGACCCAGGCCAGCACTTCGGCCACGGCGGTATAGAGTCCTGCGGGAATCTCGTGGCCCAGCTCCACGTGGCGGTGCAGCGCGCGCGCCAGCGGCGGCGCCGACATCAGCGGCACACGGTGCTCGGCGGCCAGCGCGCGGATGCGCGCGGCGACTTCGCCGGTGCCCTTGGCCACCACGCGCGGCGCGCTCATGCGGCCTTCCTCATAACGCAGTGCCACGGCGAAGTGCGTGGGGTTGGTCACCACCACGTCAGCCCTGGGCACCTCGGTCATCATGCGGCGGCGCGCCATGGCGCGCTGCTGCTGGCGGATGCGGTTCTTGATATGCGGGTCGCCCTCGCTCTCCTTGAATTCCTGCTTGACCTCTTCCTTGGTCATGCGCAGCTTCTTGAAGAACTCCCAGTACTGCCAGGGCACGTCGATGGCCGCCACCACCAGCAGCGACAGCGACACCACCAGGCAGCAGTACAGCACCAGCTCGACCATGTGCAGCAGCGCTTCCTGCACCGGCGCGTTCATCAGCGCGATGGCTTCCGGCAGGCGCTGCCACAGCACCCAGGCCCCGACCGCGCCCACCAGCAGCGACTTGGCCACGGCCTTGAGGAGCTCGACCAGCGAGTGCGCGGAGAACATGCGGCCCAGCCCGGCGATCGGCGACATGCGCGAGAACTGCGGCGCGAACGCCTTGGCCGAGAACACCCAGCCGCCCAGCATCAGCGGCGCGGCCAGCGCGGCAACGCCAAACAGCAGCAGCAGCGGCAGGAAGGCAAGCAGGCTGTCCCACACCATCAGCGCGAAGCGCGACAGCATGCGCGAGGTATCGAAGGCGGTTTCCCGCTCGAAGCGCAGTGCGCCCTGCATGACCTGGTTGAGGCTGCGACCCATGTGGCCCCCCAGCGTCCACAGCCCGACGACGCCGGCGATCAGCATGATGAACGTGGCCAGCTCGCGCGAACGCACCACCTGCCCCTCCTCGCGCGCCTTTTCCAGGCGCCGGGGTGAGGCGGGTTCGGTTTTCTCGAGATCGCTTTCTTCGGACATCCACGCTCCGTGCGAAGCGGCAAGCCGCTATTCGTCAGGTCGGATTATCGAAGCGTGGGGGGTTTCCCATTCATGGGAAAAGGCGGGGGATTTGGGTGCTGTTTGGGAAATGGGGGCGATTGGGGGTTAACGGCGGGCGGGTTGGGGGACTTTAGGGGAAAGTGGAGAAGCCGTCGACTGGCGGGTGGCTTGAAGCAAGCCAGTGACCCGTCCTGAACAAGGTTGACAATGAGGTGGGAGCCCTCCTGCGCATCGAGAATATGGGAAGCAGACCGAGGTGGTTGTGGTCGGCCGTCAGGCATCCTGGGTTGAGTCGCATGCTGATAGAGGGCCTCGCCATTCCCATGGTGCGCTACCGACCAAACTGGGCCGCAGCGCTTGCGACTGCCGCCTAGAATGCTCTGCATGCCCCGCATTGTCATCTTTATTCTCGTGCTGCTCTTGCCGCTGCAGGTAGCTTCTGCAGGGCCCTGGCACGTCACGTACGCGCACGACCAGGTGCTGGAGCAAACGGAACAAGCGGAACAAGCGGAACAAGCGGAACAAGCGGAACAAACGCCGGAATATATTTCTCTTCATTATGGCGAAGACGGAAGCATGCAATATGGCGGCCGCGATGCCTCGTTTCTCCATGAACTGGACGTCGACGAGCACACAGAGCTTAGCGCAATACTGTCAAGTAATAACCTGGGCCTGACCTCTCAGGGCCAACTCACCCCGCCTTTTTTTGCTGGCGCTACGCCAAGTCTCATCCCCAATCGCATCCTTCGTCCGCCGCGCGCCCTCTGACGGAGGGACACAGGTCTGATCGCAGACAGCGGCGCCGCGATGTGCAAGCCACTACACGCCGCCGGTATTGCGACCGAGATCGCCGGCCGAGGCCAGCCGTACGGCAGCGGCCCAGCCAAGACCTGCTAAGTCGTCGAACGAACGATCGCCTGGCCAGCACAACCTCAAGTATTTGCGTTTCCGCTTCGGGCGACTTGGCATCATTCAATGAAGCCCTCCTGAAAAATGGCTTGCTGCATCATCTGCTGGCAGCCATCTCAGGAGATCACTTTTTTAGGTTCAAGTCATGGTTTCGTTCCCGAATGGAAAGAAATTCGCCTTTACCATCTTCGACGACACGGATCTGTCGACCGTCGCCAACACCAAGCCGGTCTATGACCTGCTCGACCGTTGCGGGCTGAGGACCACCAAGTCAACCTGGGTCTATCCGTCGCGCGGCAAGTGTGCCGGACAGTCGCTGGCCGACGCAGACTATCGCGACTGGCTGATCGAGTTGTCACGCAAGGGTTTTGAGATTGGACTGCACAACATCGGCGACGGCTCATTCTCGCGCGAGGAAATTGCCGCTGGGCTGGAGATATTCAGGGAAACTTTCGGCTGCTACCCGAAGGTGCATACCAACCATGTCTCCAACCCCGACAATCTCTACTGGTGGAGCAAGCGGTTCGAGTTTCCCTTCAACCTGCTGTACCAGTTGGCCAGCCGCGTCAGGCGCAGGGCCGGTTCGCTGGTCGGGGGTGACGACCCGGCGGGCAGCCACTACTGGGGCGACCTCTGCCGAGACAGGATCACCTATGTCAGGAACTTGACTGTCAACCAGATCGACACGCTGCGCATGGACCGGCGGATGCCATACCACATCAAGTCCAAGCCACTAGTCAAATACTGGTTCAGTTCTTCCGACGGCCACGACGTCAGGGTCTTCAACTCGCTGATCACCAGGAAGAACGTGGAACAGCTCGAAGCCACCGGCGGCGTGTGCATCGTCTATACGCACTTCGCCTATGGCTTTGTCAAACACGGCGTCCTCGACGAGACCTTCCGGCAAGGGATCGAGTTCCTGGCCAGCAGGGGTGGCTGGTTTGTGCCGGTCGGCACGCTCCTGGACCATCTCATCAGTGACAGGGGCGGTGAGGATCCGGGCTATGCGTACCGCCTTTGGACCAACCTTCGCTGGGGCATTGATCGGATACTCAAACAGGCGCGCTTCGGTATATAGCGGAACGACGCCATGAGTGCACCTTGACGTAAGGCCCGCCACGCGACCCGGCGCGCCTTACCGCTATAGCCCCGCTACCGGCCACCTTGCCCTTCAGAATTAGGGAAAACACCAGCTCCCGCGATCCCACGATGAACCAGGAACTGCCCCCAGCCTCAGGTCCCCCGCAGACCGTCGACGTCTGACCGAAGATCAAATCGATACCCCCCTTTTCATACAGGTTCAGTCCCGCTCCCCGGGTACTGATGGGGGTGGGCGGGCGCAAGGCAGGGTTAGCAGACCGGAGAATAGGCGAAAGCCGGCGAGCCCGGAGGCTCCCCTGCCAGGGCCCGCCCATGGAAGGGGCGTGCAAAGGCACGGCGAACGTGAGGATACCGCCGAAGGGCGGTCGTTCGGCTTATTCATCCGGGCTGCTAAACCCGGTCGCCGCAAGCGCAGCGACGAACCCAGTATGAAGAGAGGCATCAAGCGCGAGTACGAGCAAACTCTTAAAAAGGAGCGCCCACACGAAACGTCAGAACCCCAAACTCGCCAACAAGTCGTCCACCTGCGCCTGGTCCGACACCACATCCGGCTTCCCTTCCGGATTCACCTGCGGCCCGTTCATCAGCGTCGACGGCGCATGCGCTTCCACACGCCGCTCGGACGGGACATTGTCGATCAGCACCTGCAGCAACTCCTGCTCCAGCGTGCGGATCATGTCCATCATCTTCTTGATCACCTGCCCGGTCAGGTCCTGGAAGTCCTGCGCCATCATGATGTCAAGCAGGTGGCTGTTGGTGGCGCGGGCCTGGCCTGGCACCTCGGAAAGGAAAGCGCGCGTGTCGAGCACCAGCGAGCGGGCGTCGGCCAGCTCCACCGGCTGCTCGAACCACGCACCCCAGCGCTTGTCCAGGGTCTCGGCCTGCCGCTCGATGTCGGACTGGATCGGCTGCGCCAGTTCGACCGCGTTCAGCGTGCGCTCGGCGGCTTGCTCGGTCATCGCCGCGATGTAGTTGAGGCGGTCGCGCGCATCGGGAATGGCCTGCGCGGCGCGCTCGATCTCCTTGTCCAGGCCGAGCTCGCGCATATTGTCGCGCAGCATCCGCGTCAGGTTGCCGATGCGCAGGATCAGTTGCTCGGCCGAATCGTTGCTCAGCGTCGGAGTCATGGCAAAGGGCTCCTTAGATCAGCCGCCGAGCTTCTCGAAGATCTTGGTGATCTTCTCGTCCAGCGTGGCTGCCGTGAACGGCTTGACCACGTAGCCGTTGGCGCCGGCCTGGGCCGCGGCGATGATGTTTTCCTTCTTGGCCTCAGCCGTCACCATCAGCACCGGCATCTTGCCGATATTGGCGTCGGCGCGGATCGCCTGCAGCATCGACAGGCCGTCCATATTGGGCATGTTCCAGTCCGAGATCACGAACTGGAAGCTGCCGTCCCGGGCCTTCTCCAGGCCGGCGGCGCCGTCCTCGGCTTCCTCGACGTTGACGAATCCCAGCTCCTTGAGCAGGTTGCGGATGATCCGGCGCATGGTCGGGAAATCGTCCACGACCAGGATCTTGATGCTCTTGTCCACTTTGAGGGCTCCAGGTAAATGCAGTGTTGGCTAGTCGGTCCAGCTTGTTGTTTCAGCTTGTTGTCTGGGCTTGTTGAGGTTCCCGGGTCCGTTCAGACCCGTTGCGCGCGGGTGCCGTACGTGGCCAGGCGCGCCATCACGCGCTGGGTCATCGCCGGCAAGGGCACGATTTCATGCACGCCGCCGGTGGCGATCGCCTCCTTCGGCATGCCAAACACGATGCAGGTGTGCTCGTCCTGCGCCAGGTTATAGGCACCGGCCTCGCGCATGCGCAGCATGCCGCGCGCGCCGTCCTTGCCCATGCCGGTCAGGATCACGCCGATCACGTTCTTGCCGCCATGCTCGGCGGCCGAATCGAACAGCACGTCGACCGAGGGCCGGTGCCGGTTGACCGGCGCTTCCTGCGACAGGTGCGCGACATAGTTGGCGCCGCTGCGCGCCAGGCGCAGGTGCGAGTCGCCCGGCGCGATGTACGCATGGCCAGGCAGCACGCGTTCGCCATGCTCGGCTTCCTTTACGGTGATGCGGCACAGCCCATCCAGGCGCTGCGCGAACGAGCGCGTAAAACCGGCCGGCATATGCTGCACGATCATGACCGCGGGGCTGTCGGGCGGCAGCGGCATCAGGAATTCCTTAATCGCCTCGGTGCCGCCGGTGGAGGCGCCCAGGATGATCAGCTTCTCCGTCGACAGCAGCGGGCTGCGCAGTATCGGCGCGGGAGCACTGGCGCCCGGCGCAGGCTGCGCCGCCGCGCGCACGCGCGCGCGCGCTGCGGCGCGCAGCTTGTCGGCAATGGTATCGGTGTATTCCAGCAGCCCGTCGCGGATGCCGAGCTTGGGCTTGGTAACGAAATCCACCGCGCCCAGTTCCAGCGCGCGCATGGTGATTTCCGAGCCGCGCTCGGTCAGCGACGACACCATCAGCACCGGCATCGGCCGCAGCCGCATCAGGCGCTCCAGGAAATCGAGGCCGTCCATGCGCGGCATTTCGACGTCCAGCGTCAGCACGTCCGGGTTCAGGCGCTTGATCAGGTCGCGCGCCACCAGCGGGTCGGGCGCGGTGCCAACCACTTCCATGTCGGGCTGGCTGTTGATGATCTCCGTCATCAGGCTGCGGATCAGCGCGGAATCGTCCACGCAGAGCACCTTGATCTTGGCGGCAGTCATAGGAATTCGTGGTCGGTTGGGTCAGGGAAGCTGGCGCGTGGAAGACTGCCGCGCAAACAGTTCGGGGGTGCGCTCCGGCGCGCGCGCCGGGGTCCTGGCCGAGGTAGAAATGGCCCGTGCCAGCGCGCGTTCGTCGCGCGCCACCGAGACCGCGTCGTCCTGCCGCGTCAGGCGGCGTACCAGCGCCAGCCCGCCGATCGGGAAATAGCTGACGCGGCGCGCATGCGGGCCGCGCAGGTCTTGCGCCGCGACGCGGATCTCCTCGGCCTTGAGGTAGCGCAGCACGAAATCCGCATTGCGGTCGCCGATGTTCAGCGTGGTCATGTTGGCCAGTACCGCGCCGCCGCCAAAGACCTTGGCTTCCAGCCGCTCGCGCCGCGCGCCCATCTTGAGCAGCTCGTTGATCAGCACTTCGAGCGCGTAGCTGCCGTAGCGCATCGACGGCGACAGCATGCGGTCGGCGCTGCCGCTGGCGCCGCTGTTGCCACCTTCGTCGTCGGGCAGCATGAAGTGGTTCATGCCGCCGACGCCGGCGACCTCGTCGCGGATGCACGCGGCCACGCACGAACCCAGCACGGTGGTCAGCACCACGTCCTCGCGCGTCACGTAGTACTCGTTGGGCAGCAGCTTGACTGCCTGCTTGCCGAACTCGCGGTCGAAGTAGGTGCGCGTGGCCAGCGCCTCGGGAAGTTGGGGCGTGCGCATCAGGGCCTTCCCGCCCTGGCGGCATCGGGCGCCAGTTCGTAGACAGTCTGGCCGCGCAGCTGGAACGCGCGCGTGACGTAGGAAAAGTTCTCCGAGTGGCCGGCGAAGAGCAGGCCGTGCGGCTTGAGCAGCGGCACGAAGCGCTCTAGGATGCGGCCCTGCGTCGGCTTGTCGAAATAGATCATCACGTTGCGGCAGAAGATCGCATCGAACTGCTCGCGGATACCCCAGTCGGGCGCGAGCAGGTTGAGCGGATCGAACGTGATGGTGGCGGCCAGCTCGGGCTTGACCTTGACCGAGCCCGTGCGCGGGCCGGTGCCCTTCAGGAAGAAGCGCTTGAGCCGTTCGGGCGACAGCCGCGCGACCTGGTCGGCCGAATACACGCCGCTGCGGGCCTTGGCCAGCACCTGCGTGTCGATATCGGTGGCCAGCACGGTGGCGGCGCGGTCGCCCAGCGATTCGGCCAGCGTGATGGCGATCGAGTACGGTTCTTCGCCGGTGGACGCCGCGGAGCACCACACGCTGTACGGGCGGCCGATCTTCTTTGCATGCTCGGCCAGCAGCGGGAAATGGTGCGATTCGCGGAAGAACGAAGTCAGGTTGGTCGTCAGCGAGTTGGTGAAGAACTCCCACTCGGGCGAGCGGTCATCCGCTTCCAGGATCGCCAGGTACGAGGCAAAGTCAGCCAGCTGCAGCGTGCGCAGGCGGCGCGCCAGGCGGCTGTAGACCATTTCGCGCTTGTGGCTGCCCAGCGAGATGCCCGCGCGCTTGTGGATCAGCGCGCGGATCTTCTCGAAGTCGCGCTCGGTCAGCAGGAAGTCGCGCATCTCGTCGCGCCGCGGGTTGGCGGCCGGCGCGGAGACTGCGCCCGCCAGGCCCTGGAGGCTGGCGGGCGCGCTGGCGGCAGTGCGGAACGGCGTCATGGCTGGCGTTTCAGGTTTGCGGCGGCGCCGGCGTCAGGCCAGCTCGGCCTCGACCAGCGCCATCTCTGGGCTGGTCATCAGCTTCTCGATATCGATCAGCACAAGCATGCGCCCGTCGACGGTGCCGAGACCCGTCAGGTGCTCGGTCGAGATCGACACGCCGAACTCCGGCGCGGGCTTGATCGCGTCGCCGGTCAGCGTCAGCACGTCCGACACGCCATCCACCACGATGCCGACCACGCGGCCGGCCACGTTGAGGATGATGACCACGGTCTGGTGGTCGTAGCGCACGTTGCCCAGGCGGAACTTCAGGCGCAGGTCGACGATCGGCACGATCACGCCACGCAGGTTGGTCACGCCCTTGATGAAATCGGGCGCGCTGGAGATGCGCGTGACGGTCTCGTAGCTGCGGATCTCCTGCACCTTGAGGATGTCGATGCCGTATTCCTCCGAGCCCAGCGTGAAGACCAGGAACTCCTGGCCCGAAGCGTCGCTTCCGGGGGTATCGATGTGTCCGATGCCGGCCATGATGTTTTCTCTCTTCCTGTAGTGGGTCGGTTGATTAGGCCAATGACGAAGCCAACGACGAGGCCAGCGACGGCGCCAGCGCTGGCTCCTGCCGGCGCACGCCGGTGCGCTGCAGCGCGCCGACATCGACGATCAGCGCCACGCTGCCGTCGCCGAGGATGGTCGCCGCCGAGATGCACGGCACCTTGCGGTAGTTGGTTTCCAGGTTCTTCAGCACCACCTGGTGCTGGCCGATCAGCTGGTCCACCAGCAGCGCGAAGCGCTTGCCTTCGGCCTGCAGGATCACGGCGATGCCCTGCGTGGGTTCCTGCAGCGCGTCCGCGACGTTGAAGACGCGGTGCATTTCCAGCAGCGGCAGGTATTCGCCGCGCACGTGCATGACGCGGTCGGAGTTGGCGGCGGTGTGCACGTCCTCGGCCTTGGGCTGCAGCGATTCCATCACGCAGTTCAGCGGCAGGATGAACGTCTCTTCGCCGACCTTGACCGACATGCCGTCCAGGATCGCCAGCGTCAGCGGCAGCACGATGCGGATGGTGGTGCCCAGGCCCGGGCGCGAGCTGATCTGCACATGGCCGCCCATCTCCTGGATGTTGCGCTTGACCACGTCCATGCCTACGCCGCGGCCGGAGACGTCGGTAACGACTTCGGCGGTGGAGAAGCCGGGCGCGAAGATCAACTGCCAGACTTCCTCGTCGCTGATGTTCTCGGACACCGGCAGGCCGTTCTGGATTGCCTTGGCCAGGATGCGCTCGCGGTTCAGGCCGCCGCCGTCGTCGCTGACCTCGATCACGATATTGCCGCCGTGGTGCTGCGCGGACAGCACCAGCTGGCCGGTCGGCTCCTTGCCTGCCGCGACGCGCTTGTCGGGAGTCTCGATGCCGTGGTCCAGGCTGTTGCGCACCAGGTGCGTGAGCGGGTCGATGATGCGTTCGATCAGGCTCTTGTCGAGCTCGGTGGCCTTGCCGAAGGTGACCAGGTCGATCTGCTTGCCGAGCTTGCTGGCCAGGTCGCGCACCAGGCGCGGGAAGCGCGAGAACACATAGTCCATCGGCATCATGCGGATCGACATCACCGCTTCCTGCAGGTCGCGCGCGTTGCGCTCGAGCTGGCCCATGCCGGAGAACAGGCGGTCGAACAGCACCGGGTCGAGCGACGACGCGGTCTGCGCCAGCATCGACTGGGTAATCACCAGTTCGCCAACCAGGTTGATGATCTGGTCGACCTTTTCGGTCGGCACGCGGATCGAGCCTTCGCCGTGCGCTGCGGCTGGGGCCGGCCTGGCCTTCTCCTTTTCCTTCTCGCGTGCGGCAGGCGCAGCAACGGCCGGGGCGGCCGCGGCCGCAACCGGCGCCGGAGCCGGCGCGGCCACTGGCGCAGGTGCCGGTGCCGCGGCCGGTGCATCGGTCGCGGCCTCGATCACGATCTGGTCCATGTCGATCACGAAGCAGCACACCGCAATGATGTCGTCGGCGCTGCACTGGGTGTTGAGCCACACCACCAGTTCGCCGTTGACCTCCTGCTGGCCGGTGATCTCGCCGAGGTTGGCGAGCTCTTCGCGCAGCAGCGCCTGGTCGTTGGCGGAGACCTTGACCAGCCGGATCTTCAGCGCGCCGCCGGCTACGGCAGCCGGCGCGGCAGCGGGAGCCGCGGCCGGAGCAGCAGCGGGCGCGGGGGCCGGCGCTGCCGCGGGTGCCTGGCCGGCGGCTTCCTGTGCGAGCTGCTGCAGCACGGCGCAGATGTGCGCCAGCGTTTCCGGATCGGGTTCGGTGCCGTTGCGGTAGGCGTCGAGCTGGTCTTGCAACACGTCCTTGGTTTCCAGAAAGGTGTCGATGATGGTCCTGGTCAACGCCAGTTCCTGCCGGCGCGTACGGTCGAGCAGGTTCTCGAAGATGTGAGTGGTTTCGGTCAGCGCCGCGAACCCGAAGGTGGCCGCTCCGCCCTTGATCGAATGCGCCGCCCGGAAGATCGCGTTCAGATGCTCCGGATCGGGAGACTCGATGTCCAGGCCGAGCAGCAGCTGCTCCATTTCCACGAGCAGTTCTTCCGCTTCTTCGAAGAAGGTCTGGTAAAACTGTGTGATATCGATATCGACAGACATGGCGTCCTGACTCACTAGGTTGCTGCGCTAGGCGCGGGCGCCGCCGGTGCGGCCGCGCCTGGTTGTTTGCTGCGTCATGGCTTGCTGCCCTGCGGAGCCGAAGCAGGCGCTGCCGAGGAGGCGGCCGCCAGACCGGCCTGCATCTCCTGCGCTACCTTGCCGGCCTGCGCCGCCACCGAGACCTCGGCGGCGCTGGCGTTCTCGGCCTCGAAGCGCGCCTGCGCCTTCTGGTTGAGCACCACGATGCTGATGCGGCGGTTCACCGGGGCCAGCAGGTCGCCCTTGTCCAGCGGCATGGTCGCGGCCAGGCCCAGCACGCGCAGCACCTTGCCCTCCTGCATGCCGCCCGCGATCAGCTCGCGGCGCGACGCATTGGCGCGGTCGCTGGACAGCTCCCAGTTGCTGTAGGTGCGCTCGCCGTTGGAATAGTTGGCCGCATCGGTATGGCCGGACAGGCTGACCTTGTTCGGCAGTTCGTTCAGCACCGGGCCGATCTCGCGCAGGATGGTGCGCATATAGCTTTCGACGGCGGCGCTGCCGGTGCGGAACATCGGCCGGTTCTGCGTATCGAGGATCTGGATGCGCAGGCCTTCGCTGGTGATGTCGAGCAGCAGCTGCGGGCGGAACTGGCGCAGCACCGGGTTGTTCTCGATGATCTGCTCCAGGCGCTGCTTGAGCGCGCGCAGGCGCTGCCCTTCCTGCAGTTCGTTGCGGCGCTGCTCCTCGCTCGGATCGTTGTCGCGCGCGCGCATGATCTCGCCGTCCTTGCGCATGACGTCCATGCCGCCGCCCGGGATCACGCTGGGCGACTGGCTGCTTTTCTCGCCGCCGACGATGGCCGCCTTGAGCGGCATGCGGAAATACTCCGCGATGCCTTCCAGCGTCTTCTTGTTGGCGCTGGACAGCAGCCACAGCACCAGGAACAGCGCCATCATCGCCGTCATGAAGTCGGCGTACGCGATCTTCCAGCTGTGGTTGCCGTGCGGCCTGGCGTGCGATTTCGCCCGGCGGACGATGATCGGACGCATGTCATGTGCGCTGCTCATGGGGGTGCCTCCTGCCTTGCCGTGCTCAGTTCAGGCTCTTGACTTCGCGCACGTGGTCGTCGAGCTCGAGGAACGACGGCCGCACCGTCGAGTACAGCACCTTGCGGCCGAATTCCACCGCGACCAGCGGGGCGTAGCCGTTCAGTGAGGCGAGCAGCACCACCTTGATGCACTCGTAGACCTTGACGTTCTCGGACACCTGCAGCTCGATGCGCGCGGCCAGCGGCGAGATAAAGCCGTAGGCCAGCAGGATGCCCAGGAAAGTGCCGACCATGGCGTGCGCGATCAGCGCGCCCAGCTCCGCCGGCGGCAGGTCGGCCGAAGCCAGCGCGTGCACCACGCCCATCACCGCGGCGACGATGCCGAAGGCGGGCAGCGCATCGCCGACGCGCGACAGCGCATGGGCGGGAATCTCGGCCTCGTGTCGGAAGGTCTCGATCTCGTGGTCCATCAGGGCCTCGATCTCGAAGGCGTTCATGTTGCCGTTGACCATCATGCGCAGGTAGTCGGTGAGGAATTCCATCACCACCGGATCCGACAGGATGCGCGGGTACTGGCTGAAGACGCTGCTGGAGGCGGGATCCGCGATTTCCTTTTCCAGGAACAGGATGCCCTCGCGGCGTGCCTTGGACAGCAGCACGTACAGCAGCGACATGACGTCGAGGTACAGCTCCTTCTTGTACTTGGAGCCTTTGAACAGGCCCGGCAGGGCGCGGGCGGTGGCCTTGATGGCCTTGGTGGTGTTGGTGGCGATGAAGGCACCGAAGGCGGCGCCGCCGATGATCACGAATTCCGCCGGTTGATATAGCGCGCCCATGTGGCCGCCGGTCATGGCGTAACCGCCAAGCACCGCGACAACCACGACGACATAGCCAAGAACTACTAGCACGATGGGATCCCCGTCAAAAAACGCGCGTCAGTCACGCACAATGGCCCGCGCACGGGCGAACGGGGAGTGGTCCGTCCGCCAGCGCTGCAAGCTTGCCGGCCGGCGGACCTGAACCAGGATCAGGCGTTGGTCTGCACGGCGGCGGCGTCTTTCGAGAGCTTTTTCACTTTCCCTGCGCGCGAGGGCGGACGGCACAGGCTGCACACGAAGTTCGCGTGCGGCTCGTACGCGTGGGTGACGAACTGTCCGCCGCAACACGTGCAGCGGGACAGCTGCAGCATATTGCTCTCGAAGAACCGTACTAACGTCCAGGCACGCGTGAAACTTAAGACAATTTCACCGCCGAGCAGCGAAACGTGCTCGAGGTACAGGCGATAGGCCGCCACCACGGCGCGGATGCCCACGGTCTCGCCTTCCTGCACCATGAACTGGTAGGCAGAGAAGAACAGTGACGAGTGGATATTCGGCAGCCAGGTGGTGAACCAGTCCGTCGAGAAGGGCAGCATGCCCTTGGGAGGCGAGACCCCGCGCAGTTCCTTGTACAAGCGGATGAGCCGGTCGCGCGACAGCGTGGTCTCGGCTTCAAGCACCTGCAGGCGCGCACCCAGGCCGATCAGCTCGATGGCGAGCTGGGTCTGGTTGGCATCCTGGAGAACGCTCTTGCGGGTGGCTGTGGAGGTGGCCGTGAAACTCCGGTTCGGCTCGGCCTTCAGCAGCGCGGTCAATTGAGTGACTCCACCGGCTGACGAGCAAGCAGGATCGCGGCGTGGATCTGCTGCATGTCATGGCTCTTGGCCGTGTGGGTGAGCGTGGACAGAAGCGCATGGTCGTCGAAGCGGAACCTGCACAGCACCATGTTGGATGCCGCGAGCTTGACGAGTTGCGCAGAAGTCAGCTTGCCGAGGATATCCGCGATTTCCTTGCTGACCCCGAGCCGGAACATGGCTTCGACCTGGTTTTCGCGCACCAGTCTTTGCGCGAGCAGCAGATAGGCGAGGTTAACCTCCCTGATCTCCTGGAGAACTTCACTGCTTTCCAATTTTTCCCCGCTACCAAAAACCCACCGTTGCCGCTTGTCCGGCGCTTACCGGGCCCGAGGGGCTCCGGCGACCAGATCGTTTGCTTGCGGCTGGGCGGGTACAACGTACGACTTAAAGGAACTGCGCCCGTGTCACACTGTTATCAACCCCGTTACAACTGTTACAGAGTGTAAGTGAGACTGGTACGTTTATATCGGCAATCTGCCCGCAATGCCAATCCCTACTTACGCGGGGGGAATGCAAATGTCGTACGAAACATACATGACTTGGCGCAGTTTGTTACATTTCACGGAACTGTCACTTGATTTCGATCAACGCAGTAACGCAATCGTCATAGCAACCAAACGCGCCAGACTGCTGTCCGGATGCCTGCTGGATTCCACTATTGACGAAGTGCGTGCGGAGTGATCTTTGCGCCTGCGGCTCGCCCTGCCCTGTCCGAAAACGGCATGTCCGAAATCCACTGCCCGGCACGCGCGCGTTCAGCGGCCGAACATGCGCCGCAGCCACGCCGCGAGGCGCGCATAGACATCGTCGGGCGCGTCGCGGAACAACGCGGGGCGTGACCGCTCCACCTGCTCGAGCACGCGCGCGGCTTCTTCCGGCTGCACCGAGCCATACTCGAGCGCCAGGCCCAGCATGCCGCGCAGCTCGCCGACGCGGGCACGGCCCGTGGCCTCGTTGGCTTCGGTCTGCAGCGCGTACATCAGGTCATAGGCGCGCTGGCGCAGGCTTTCGGCCAGCCGCCATGCCGGCGTGCGCATGCGCTCCTCGAGCGCGCGCACGTCTTCGGCCGAGGCCGCGACCTGGGTCGCCAGCGCTTCGGTGAAGGCGACATCAGCCCCGCATTCGGTCAGCACCTTCGCGGCCCATTCGCGCGCATGCGCAAGGCGTTGCGCCGCCGTCCAGTCCGGCTGCACCGCGAGGCCAAAGCCGAAGCGCTGCGCGTCGCGCATCAGCGACGCCAGCGCGTGGGGCAACTGCTTGTCGAACACGCGCCGGGCCCAGCCGTACTCGCCGCCGGACAACAGCCGGTTCACGGCGCGCTCGGTCAGCGGGCCATCGTGCTGCAGCAGCCTGGCGCGCAGGAAGTCGTTGAACTCGGGCGGCAGGAACTCGCGGTCCAGGCCGGTCGAGACGCCGATGAACTGGTCGAATTCCTTGCGCAGCCTGGCCGCGTCATCCGGCGGCAGGGCCAGGGTGATCTCGCTCGTCATAGCATTGCCATCCCGGGCCGCGCCGCGGCCCGTGGTTCCGGTGGAAAGCGCCGGTGGATCAGAACGCGCTCCAGTCGCCGTTGTCGGCGCCGGCCAGCGCGGGGCGCGGCGTGCGTGCGGTGGTAACCGGCTGCGCCGGCTCGGCGGCGTGCGGCGCGCCGGCTGCGCTGGATGCCGCTGCCGGTGCTGCTGCCATTGCCCTCGCCGTAACGGCTGGCGCCGCGCGCCTCGTGGCCGCCAGCGTGCGCACCTTCGCCGCCACCTTGCCCGGCACAGCGGCCGATGCCGACTGGGACGCCGGCAACGAGAACGATGCCTGCGCATCGCCCGCCGCCAGGCGGAACATCGCCACCGCGCCCTGCAGGCGGCCGGCCTGCTCTTCCAGCGCGCCGGCAGCGGCCGCGGCCTGCTCGACCAACGCCGCGTTCTGCTGCGTCACCTCGTCCATCTGCGCCACGGCCTGGTTGACCTGCTCGATGCCGGCACTCTGCTCGGCTGACGCCGCGCTGATCTCGCCCATGATGTCGGTCACGCGCTTCACCGCCTGCACGATCTCGTCCATGGTCTTGCCGGCCTGGCCCACCAGCGCCGAGCCGTTGTCGACACGCTCGACGGTATCGCCGATCAGGCCCTTGATCTCCTTGGCCGCATTGGCGCTGCGCTGCGCCAGGCTGCGCACCTCGCCCGCGACCACCGCAAAGCCGCGGCCCTGCTCGCCGGCGCGCGCGGCTTCCACCGCGGCGTTCAGCGCCAGGATGTTGGTCTGGAAGGCAATGCCTTCGATCACGCCGATGATGTCGACGATCTTCCTGGACGCATCGTTGATCTCGTCCATGGTCTGCACCACGCGGCCCACCACCTCGCCGCCGCGCAGCGCGGTTTCCGACGCATTGGCCGCCAGCCCGCTGGCCTGGCGCGCGTTGTCGGCGTTCTGACGCACCGTGCTGGTCAGCTCTTCCATGCTGGAAGCGGTCTCTTCCAGCGACGCCGCCTGCTGCTCGGTGCGCTGCGACAGGTCGTTGTTGCCGGCCGCAACCTGGCGCGTCGCGGTGGAAATGCTGGCCATGCCTTCCTGGATTTCATGCACCACCGACAGCAGGCTGCGCTGCATGGTCTGCATCGCCTGCGCCAGCGCGCCGATCTCGTCGTCGCCGCGATGCTCGAAGCGCGTGGTCAGGTCGCCCGCGCCCAGGCGCAGCGCAAAGTCCAGCATGTCGCGCACCGGCCGGTGCACGCGCGCCAGCAGCATGGTGCCGGCCGCGAACGAGGTCGCCAGCGCCAGCGCGAAACCGCCCCACAGCCACGGGCGCAGCGTGGCGGCGCCCGCCGGGTCCAGGATCTCGACCGCCGCCAGCGCCGCCAGGAACCACACCAGCCCGCCCGCCTGCGCCCACAGGATGCGGCGCTTCAGGTTCATGCGCAGCGCGCGTTGCGCCAGGCCGGCGAGCCCGGTGCGCACCACGGCGCCGTCACGGATCGCCAGCCCCGCTGCGCGTCCCGCGCGGAAGCGCGCATACAGCGCACCGGCGGCTTCAACCTGCTCGCGGGAGGGCATCGAACGCACCGAGGTATAGCCGACCACGCGCCCGTCGACGCGCGTCGGCGTCACGGTGGCATTGACCCAGTAGAAGTCGCCGTTCTTGCGGCGGTTCTTGACCACGCCCATCCAGGTGCGGCCGGCTTCCAGGTTTTGCCACAGGTCGGCAAACGCCTCGGGCGGCATGTCGGGGTGGCGCACCAGGTTGTGCGGCGCGCCCAGCAGTTCCTCCGCCGCATAGCCGCTGGCCTCGATAAAGGTGCGGTTGGCGAAGGTGATACGACCCTTGAGGTCCGTGCGCGAGATCAGGTAGTCCGATGGTGAGAGCTGGTATTCGCGTTGCGTAACGGGTTGGTTGTTTCGCATGGATGACATCAATACTGCTTGCCCGGGAAACCATGGCTGCCAGGCATGGCGCAATTCCGGGCGGTACGATCCGGCAGGCGTGGTAAGCCAGCCGGACGGCGGGGGCGAAAAGGCAGGTGTGGCAGGGGTCAGGCCACGGCGTCGAGCGCGGCCAGTTCTTCGGTATCGAGCAGCTTCTCGATATCGACCAGGATCAGCATGCGCTGTTCGACCGAGCCAAGGCCACGGATGTAGCCGGTAGCCAGCTCGCCGGAGAAATGCGGCGTGGGCCTGATCTGCGCGGGCGTCAGCGTCAGCACGTCAGAGACACCGTCGACGACGATGCCGGTGGTGCGCTCGTTGAGATCGACGATGATGACCACGGTGTACTGGTCATAGCTGACGTTGGCCTGGCGGAACTTGATGCGCAGGTCGATGATCGGCACGATGATGCCGCGCAGGTTGATCACGCCCTTGATGTAGTCGGGCGCATTGGCAAGCTGGGTGACCGACTCGTAGCCGCGGATTTCCTGGACCTTCAGGATATCGATGCCGTACTCTTCGCGGCCCAGCGTGAAGGCCAGGAATTCCTCGCCCGCGCCTTCATTCGCGCCCGCGGCGCCGTTTGCCTTGTCGATATGCCGCATCGTCAGCCCCTCATGTCTGGTCATGCCGGTTTCCTGGCGCAACGCGCCGGGGCGTGATTCCGCCCACCAGTGTTTACGGCAGCAAACGGGGGGACTGAAGGCCGACGCTGTCTCTTCCCTACCCCTCCGACGAGGGGTGCGGCGGCGCCAGCAGCTCCGCCACGGCCTGCATCAGTGCATCGGGATCGAAGGGCTTGGGCAGGAAGCCCGAGGCGCCCGCGGCGCGGGCCTGCTCGCGGATGCTGCCGTCATGCTCGGTGGTCAGCATCAGGATGGGGATGGCGGCATAGCGCGCGCTGGCGCGCAGGCGGCGAATCAGGGTCAGGCCGTCCATGCCGGGCATGACCTGGTCGGTGACCAGCATGCCGAATGCGACATGATTCGCGGCATCATCCGCAGCAGCGGCCTCGGCCAGCGCGTGTGCCTGTTCGCCGTCGGCGGCCTCGGTGACGTCGAATCCGCCGGCACGCAGGCATGCGCCGATCATGCGGCGTAGCGAGGGGGAATCGTCGACGACGAGGATGCTGGGCAATGACATTGGCGCCTCCGTTGGCAGGGCTCGGTTGATCCGCCGAATGCTGAAGCAGGTGCTTGGCGCCGGTGGCGCGGCCGGCGACGGACAGGCCGGCGCAAGGCCGCACCGCAAGCGCGCGGGCCCTGCCAGCGTGGATATCGGCATGCCAGGCGCCACGCTTTAGCGCCTTTGGCGTGCTTTCGCCTTGGTGTTCCTGCGTGCGGCGCTCAGGCTTGCTGCCGGCCACGCAGCGCGTCGGCAAACCCCGCCGCATCGAGCGGCAGCGACAGCAGGTAGCCCTGCACCTCGTCGCAGCCCATCTCGTTGAGGATCCCCAGCTGCGAGGCCGACTCGACGCCTTCGGCCACCACCTTCATGCGCAGCTCGTGCGCCAGTGCCACCATCGAGCCGACGATGGCGCGGCCCTGCGCATCGGAGTCGAGCCCGCCGATCAGCGTGCGGTCGATCTTGAGCGTGCCCACGCGCAGGCGCTTGAGGTAGCCCAGGCTCGAATAGCCGCTGCCAAAGTCGTCCAGCGCCACCTGGATGCCGAGCGACTGCAGCTCGGCCAGCGTCTCCAGCGACTTGCCGATGTCCTTCATGGCGGCAGTTTCGGTGATCTCCAGCGTGATCGCCGATGGCGGGATGTCGTGCTGGTGGATCTGTTCGAGCAGGTACTGCGGGAAATTGCGGCTGGCAAAGCGCAGCCCCGACACATTGATCGCCACCGGCACGGTCGGCAGTCCGGCGTCCTGCCACTGGCGCACCTGGCGGCAGACGCTGGTCAGCACCCAGTCGTCGAGCTTGTCGATCTGGCCGGACTGCTCGGCCACGGCGATGAACTCGGCCGGGCTGACCTGCCCCAGCGCGGGATGGCGCCAGCGGCACAGCGCCTCTGCGCCCACCAGCGTGCCGCGGCGGGCGTCGTACTTGGGCTGGAACTGGAGCGACAGCGCATCGTCCTGGATCGCCAGCCACAGGTCGCGGCGGATCACGCGGGTGCGGCGGGCGCGCTCGCCGGCGGCGCTGTTGAACAGGCGCACCTGGTTCGAGCCGCTTTCGCGCGCCTCGGCCAGGCTCACACGCGCGGCCTGCATCAGCGCCTCGGAGGTCTGCGCATCGCGCGGATAGATGGCGATGCCGATATTGACGCCGATCTGCATCTGCAGCCCGCGCGCGGCAATGAATTCGGCCAGCGAACCCAGCACGCGCGAGCCCAGCTCCTGCGCGCGGCCGTGGTGCACCAGCTCGGGCACGCCGACGGCGAACTCGTCGCGCGCCAGCCGGGCGAGGAAATCGTGCGGCTCCAGCACGGCCTGCGCGAGCGCGCCGGCATCCTGCGCCAGGATATCGTCGGCGCGGATCTCGAAGACTTCGTCGACCTCGCGGTAGTCGGCAATATGGATCAGCAGCACGGCGCAGCCGGTATCGGCCAGCCGCGCCTGGGCCATGGCCTGGTCCACCCAGCGGCCGAACGCGACTCGGTCGGGCATCACGGTGGCGACGCTGTACTCGCCCACCGTACCCTGCCCGCGCGCCGTGGCGCGCACCGTAAGCCGGCCGGGAATGCGGGCGCCGCGCCGCACCAGCCGCGGTTCAGCGCCGCGCGCCAGGGCGGCGGCATCGTCGGCGAGATCCTCGGCGGGGCTGGTCTCGATGCGCGATACCGGGATCCAGCCGTGCGACTGCGCCCGGTGCAGTGCGAACATCAGCGCGCACAGCGCGGTCAGACCACCTGCCAGCCAGGCGGGATGCGGCAGGCCAGCCGCGTCGATGCAGGCGCGCGCCGAGGATGCACCGGCGCCGCAGGCCCGGCCGAGGTGGGTGCCGGCCGCGGCCACCATGCCGGCGCCGGCGACCACCGCCAGCACTGCCGCGCCGCGCCACAGGTGCGCGCCCTGGCGCAGCCACTGCAGCAGCAGCTTTCCGCCGGTGGTGGCAGCCGCGGCGGTGGCGAAGCTGGCGGCCATCTGGGCGGTGTCGTTGGCCGCCGGGACGCTGCCCGACAGCACCACCACCACCACGGGCAGACTGACGGCCAGCTGCGACATCAGCGCCGCCGACAATGTCAGCGTGCGCAGCGACCGGCTTCCGGCGCCCTCGTCCGCACGCCCGGCGCGGGCGCCGAGGACGGCGGCCACGCCCAGCAGGGCGGCGAGCAGCAACAGGACGGTACTCAGGGCAATCATTGGGCTGCGCGGTGATGAAGAAAATGCGCGAAGACAAACCCGACGCGGGCCAAACCTCGCATCATGGCATCTTGCGGTCGCCGTGTGAACAACACAATACGGGGGTCCCCTGCCGGGAACACCGGTTCAGAACGCACTCCAGTCATGATTGCTGCCGGCAGCGACCGCTGCCGGGCGCGAGCAACAGGGTCTTGATCCGGATATTGTTGTGGAGAGACATTGTCGAAAGGAAAACGTAAGCATTCCGCGAGGTACACCCCCTGGCCTCGTTACGGCAAGACCAGACACCCGCTTGATCAGCCCTGCCCGGATAACGGCGCGCCCCATCCGGTACTTGAGCAACGGCGCCCGGCCGCGTGGCCAAATGGGCGGAAATTAACCTGGATGTCGGATATACGGCACGCCGCTTGGCGCGGCATGTAAACAGACGCTTTATTCACCGGAGCGGCCGCCGATTATGGCTATTGGATTTCCATCGGCGCCGGCGCGGCCGGGGCCGGCGCCGATTTGAGCGGATCGGCCAGGTCAGGATGATTTATGTACCGGGTCGGCGGTCGGACGAAGTGCGCCGCCGCGATCCGGGTTCAAATGCGGCAGAGTGACCGGAATGGTTCACGAAAGTTCACTGCAATATCGGCAGCAAGAATTTTCGTAAAAATCATGCCCGAATAGAGCCCCGGCATTTGCAGCCGCCGGTTGCCCCGTTATAATTGTTTTCAGCATTTCAGTACACCGACAGCTCAGCACTGCGCAGCATTGCGCGACACCCCGCTGTGCAGATACCCACGCATATCACCCCACCGGAAACCGAGGACGCAATGTCGACTTATCAGGAAATCGTTCAGAAAATCAATGAACTGCAGAAGCAAGCCGAGGAAATCAAGGCACGTGAACAGGCTTCGGTGATCTCGGATATTCGCGAGAAAATCGAGCAATATGGCCTGACCGCGGAAGACCTGGGTTTTGGCGCGAAAGCGCCGGCCGGCAAGAAGGCGGTCAATCGCAAGGTGCCGGTGCGCTATCGCGACAGTGCCGGCAATACCTGGACCGGCCGCGGCAAGCGTCCAGGCTGGCTGACCCAGGCACTGGCCCAGGGCAAGACCGTCGAGGATTTCCTGATTCGCTGAAGCGCGACTCCGGCGCATGGCAAAACGCCACGGTGCAAGCCGTGGCGTTTTTGTTTGGTGTGTTTTGCCGGAAGTTGCCGCTCAGGCGTCGAACCCGCGCGGGTTCATCGACTGCCAGCGCCACGAGTCCTGGCACATGCGATCGATGCCGTGCTGCGCGCGCCATCCCAGCAGCTGGCTGGCAAGCGCGGGATCGGCATAGCAAGAAGCGATATCGCCCGGGCGGCGCGCCACGATCTCATGCGGCACCGGTCGGCCACTGGCTCGCTGGTAGGCCTCGACCACTTCCAGCACGCTGTAGCCGCGGCCGGTGCCCAGGTTCACGGTCATGCCGCGCCCGTGGTCGCGCAGGTAGACCAGCGCCGCCAGGTGGCCGTCGGCGAGGTCGCAGACGTGGATATAGTCGCGCACGCCGGTACCGTCAGGCGTGGGGTAGTCGCCGCCGAATACCATCAGTTTCTCGCGGCGCCCGCCGGCCACCTGCGCCACGTAAGGCATCAGGTTATTCGGAATTCCGCGCGGATCTTCGCCGATCAGCCCGCTTTCGTGCGCGCCGACCGGATTGAAATAGCGCAAGTAGGCAATGCGCCATGCCGGGTCCGATTTTTCCAGGTCGCGCAGGATTTGCTCGCCCATCAACTTGGTCTGGCCATACGGATTGGTCGCCGACAGCGGGAAATCCTCAAGAATCGGCACAGTGTGGGGATTGCCATAAACCGTGGCCGAGGAACTGAACACCAGTTGTTTCACCCCGGCCGCACCCATGGCGGCGCAGACCGTCAGCAGGCCGTCAATGTTGTTGCTGTAATACTGCAGCGGCTGGCTCACCGATTCGCCCACTGCCTTGAGCGCGGCAAAATGAATCACCCCGCTGATGCGGTGTTCGGCAAAAAGCCGGTCCAGCAAGGCGCGGTCACGCACGTCGCCTTCGACAAAATGCGGGGTCTTGCCGGTAATGGTGGCGAGCCGCTCGATCACCACGGGGCTGCTGTTGCACAGATTATCCAGTCCGATCACGTGGTAGCCGGCATTGAGCAGCGCGACCCAGGTATGCGAGGCGATATAGCCGGTGGCGCCGGTAAGGAGCAGGGTTTCGGGCATGGGAAATAAGCGTCGGATTTCGATTCGGGGCGGCGGAGTCTCAAGCGCCATCGTGCAATGCCTGATGCCGCACATTTGAGCCCGCGCAGGCGGTAGTGTCGCCTATTATCCACGATGAGTCAGCCGCCACCGGTCAGCTGGCACACACAGTTACAAGCATGACGGCGCGGCCCTCAGGGCTGTCTGTCGCTCGCCTGGGCCACCAATCCCGCCCGTGCCTGCCACGCCTCGTACGCGCCGCGCAGCCGCCAGCCCGATTCCAGGTCACGCATGCCCAGGCATTGCGCCACCTCGGCCGGCGTCGCGCCGGCCTCGAAATGCATGGCGGCGCAGGTATTGCGCAGGGTCTGCGGAGAGGCCCGCTCATGGCGGCCGGCTAGCACGCCGGCTTCGTCGAGCAGGATTTCCACGCGCCGGTAGACCGAAGCCGCGTGCATCGGCCGGCCCGCCGGCATGGCCGGGAACAGCAGGCTGCCGAGCGTGCCCGACGCCTCGCGCAGTGCCAGCCACGCCCGCAGCGGGGCATGCGCCAGCGCGAACAGCGGCGCGGTATAGGCGCGGCCATTGTCGGGACGCACCATGCGCAGCGCCATCCGGCCCGGGGCGCCATCGTCGATGGCCTCCAGGCGCAGCGCGCGCGCTTCGCCTACCTTCAGCCCGCCACCCAGCAACACCGCCAGCAAGGCGGTATCGCGCGCGCGCTTCCATTGCGTCGGCGATGCCGCACGGCATTCCTCCACCGTCGGCGGCACGCCGGCCGGGCCGAGGATGCGGGCCACCAGCAGGTCGCGCTCGCCCGGCAGCAGGAAGGCAGTGGGGTCGTTCTCGCCCTCGGCGAGGTGCGCGCGTACCGCCTGGCTTCCCGGGTTGTGCATGCCCTCGCGCAACTGGGAGAGATGGTGGAACACCCGTTCGATCAGCCGCGCATAGCGGTAGCGGTGCGACTTGTGCAGCTGCTGGGCATCCAGGAATTCGCCGATCTGCTCCGCCGACCAGCTCAGCGGCGGCAGCCCGCGCTCGGCCGACCAGCGCAGCAATTTGCCCCACATGGCGCGGTACACCACGCTGGTGCCGTGGCGGAAGCCGTGCCGCGCCAGCCAGCCATCGAAGGCACGCTCGGGATGGGCGCGCCATGCGGCGAGGTCGGCATCGAACAGCGCCGCCTGGCCGGGTTGGTGCGCGGTCGACTTAGTGGTCACTGACTTCTCCTGCCGGTGGCTAGTGGATGCGGGAGGGATTCCACCGGGCGATGCTGCCTATTGTAGTCAACACGTCACTGCGAGGCGCCCCGGCACGGCGCGGGGCCAAAGCCGGCTTGCGCAGTGCCGCAGTGCGTGCTACCTTTCGACTCACTATGCAACTGGTTGCATAAAATCAGAACACAAACGAGCGCACAAGGTAGCCGGCGCACGCCGCACCGTCCAAGGAGACCGCAGTGACCACCACCCAGCTGATTCCCGCAGCGCAGGCCTCGCTCGACACCTGGCACCAGTTGATTGCCACCAATTCGATGGCCGGGCTCGACGCCATCGTCGCCGACGAAGTCGTATTCCGCTCGCCGGTCGCACATACGGCCTACCCCGGCCGTGCCGCGATCGCGCTGGTATTGACCACGGTGAACCAGGTGTTCCGCGATTTCCGCTACCACCGCAGCTTTGTCAGCGAGGACGGCCACAGCGTGGTGCTCGAATTCAGCGCCACGGTCGATGGCAAGGCGCTCAAGGGCATCGACATGATCCGCTTCAACGATGCCGGCCATATTGCCGAATTCGAGGTGATGGTGCGCCCGCGCTCGGGACTGGAGGCGCTGGCCGCCGCCATGGGCGCGCGCCTGGCCAGCCAGAAGGACGTGCTGACCGGTGCCGCGTAAGCGGCCAGGCTGCCGCCCGCGCCCGTCAGATTCTTATTTGCCTCACCGTACTACCCAGGAGACTTCACCCATGACCCTCCCCGCCCTGCTGCAGAACCGGCTGTCGCTGCCGGTGGTCTGCTCGCCGCTGTTCATCATCTCCAACCCCGACCTGGTGATTGCCCAATGCAAGGCCGGCGTGGTGGGCTCGTTCCCGGCGCTGAACGCGCGCCCGGCGCCCAAGCTGGAAGAATGGCTGGACCGCATCACCACCGAACTGGCCGAGCACAACGCCAGGCATCCGGACCGTCCGGCGGCACCGTTCGCGGTCAACCAGATCGTGCACAAGTCCAACGACCGGCTCGAGCATGACCTGGAGCTGTGCGTGCGCTACAAGGTGCCGATCGTGATCACCTCGCTGGGCGCGCGCAAGGAAGTCAATGACGCGGTGCATTCGTACGGCGGCATCGTGCTGCACGACGTGATCAACAACACCTTCGCGCGCAAGGCCATCGAGAAAGGCGCCGACGGGCTGGTGGCGGTAGCTGCCGGCGCCGGCGGCCACGCCGGCACGCTTTCGCCGTTCGCGCTGCTGCACGAGATCCGCGAATGGTTCGACGGCCCGCTGCTGCTGTCGGGTGCGATCTCCAGTGGCGACGCCATCCTGGCCGCGCAGGCCGCGGGCGCCGACCTGGCCTACATCGGCTCGGCCTTCATCGCCACGCAGGAAGCCAACGCGCAGGACGGCTACAAGCAGATGATCGTCGACAGCAGCGCCGGCGACATCGTCTACTCCAACCTCTTTACCGGCGTGCACGGCAACTACCTGCGCGGCAGCATTGAGCGCGCGGGCCTGGATCCGGAGGCGCTGCCGCAGTCCGATCCGTCCAAGATGAACTTCGGCTCGACCAGCGTGAAGGCGTGGAAGGATATCTGGGGTGCCGGCCAGGGCGTGGGCGCGATCAAGCGCGTGGTGCCGGCGGGCGATTTGGTGCGGCGCTTTGCCGAGGAATATGCGCTGGCGCGCAGGCGCCTGGGGTTGGGCGAAGCCAGCCAGGCGGGTGCCCGCGCGGTCGACGTGGCCTGAGCCTGACCAGGCCACAACAAAAAACGCCGGCAAGGCAGTCGCCTGGGCCGGCGTTTTGCTCTGGCGCACTGCGCGCTACGCCGGCGGGCGCTCCAGCAGCGGCAGCAGGTCTTCGCCCCAGGCAACCCAGTCCTGCTCGAAGCGGATGCCCCGCCGCAGCAGCGTATAGCGCAACTGCTGCGCGCGGTCCATGTCGGGCGCGGAGAAATCCTTGCGCTCGATCGCCAGGTAGGTCTCGAGCCGCGCCTGGTGGAGCGCGATCAGCCGGCGCATTTCATCCCCAAGGCCGAGCGGCCCGATCGCGGCATCGGCACGCAGCTTGACCAGGATTTCCTCGCGCTGGTCGAGGCCGGCCCCGGGCGTCAGCACCCAGCGCACCAGTTCTTCGCGCCCGGCCGGCAGCACCCGGTAGACCTTCTTGCGGTTCTTGCGGTCGGCGGCGCCTTCGTTTTCCGTGGTCTCGCTCTCGTCGGCCGCGATCCAGCCGCTGTCGGCCATGCGCCCCAGCTCACGGTAGATCTGCTGGTGGGTCGCATGCCAGAAATAGCCGATGGAGCGATCGAACCGGCGCGCCAGGTCATAACCGGACGACGGCTTTTCAAGCAGGGAAATCAACAAGGCGTGCTGGGTCGACATGCGTCTGGGCGGTGGCCCGCCGGGGCGGTTGATGGTTGCGAAGTGCCATGCGGCGAGAGTGCCGGTCGTGCCGGTGCGCCACGGGCCGCAAAAACTGGCGCTATGTTAGCGCAGTGCCCCAAGCTGTCGGCAAGGCGTGATGCAAGGATCGCCACAATCCGGCAATATCTGTATCTGCAAGCGCCGACATATATTTGGTAAATCTGGCAGTTTCGAAATTTCTCGGCAGACAGAATTAAATAATGCTGAATGGCATTTTTGCGTTACTTGCCATACATTTCATACATTGAAACCCTGTGCGAGCAAGAAAAAACCGTCCCCGGCCGCACCATGCACCGAATCTGGAGTATGCCCATGACCGGAAAACCCATGCTTGCCGAAGAGCGCGACGTCGCCTGGGAAGCCGATGGCGGCGAACGCCTGCCCGGCCTGCTGGCGCCGCTGCGCAACAAGGCTCCGATCTACTACCGATTGCCCGATACGCCTGACGGGCACCACATCAAGGAATATGCCAGCGGCCTGCGCCAGCTGGTACGTTTTGTCGGCGTCGAAGAACAGGTCGTCAAATACAGCCTGACCTGACTGACGCCACGGCTTTTCCTGTGGTTGTCTCCTCCGAGCCCGATCCTGCGGGCAGGGACTTGAACCCGCGGTTGCCGCGGGTTTTTTCTTGCCGTAGCGGTATCCAGTGCGCCCCGACTCAGAGCTGCGGCGCACGGCAGGCCGCACCGCAGGTATTGGCGGCTTCAGGCATGCCGAACACCGCGCGCGCCCCACACTGCGAACCGAACATGCGCGCCTGGTCGTGCCCCACGCCCACCACTTCATACCCCTGGTGGCGGCTGACCGAGCCCGGGCTGGCGAGGTAGCGCTCGTAGCGCAGGTAGCCGCGCGCGCGCTGCAGCCGCGTCGGGCCCTCGGCCTCCGCGCCGCACGCCTTGTCGAGCACGCGGTGATTGGGATCGTTGTCCTCGGTGCCGGCGAGATAGGTCACCTGGCGCCCGGCATAGCGCTGATACAGCGCCATGCCGTCGGCGCCTTGCGCGTACGGCACCATGTCCTGCATGCCGTAGCGGTACTTGTCGTAGTCCGGGCAAATGGCCTTGTCGTACGGCGCGAACGACTTGCCATCGGCGCCAGCCGGTCGCACCGGCGTGAAATACAGATAGGACGACGGATTGGCCACAACGTAGCGCAGGTCGATGCCGCCCGCGCGGATGCGCTCGTCGACATTGTTCAGCACCGCGTAGCGGTGCACGATCTGCGCGCCGCCGGAATGGCCGGCCACCGTCACCTTGCCGACCTGCGGCAGCCGCGCCTTGTCGGTGACGAAGGCGAGCAGGTCGTCCAGCACCTGTAGCGAACTGAGTCGAGCCGGGCCGTCGACCGCATCCTCGCCGCTGAGCCAGCCCTGCACCGACCATTGCGGCATGCCGGTAAAACCCTTCTTCTGGTCAGGCGTGCCGGGGAAATTCGGCGCGAGCAGCAGCACCTCGTCTGGCCTGCGGCCGCTGGCCTTCAGCAGTTCGGCGCCGGCGGCGTAGTAGTCGTCGCCGTTGCGCTGCAGGCCATGCTGGACGAACACGACTTCGCGGATGCGTGACAGGTCGCCGTCGAGCCGGTGGTTGGCATAGACCGGGAAGTCATAGCCTGCGCCCGCCCCTGCGCCAAGATGCACGCGCTGCCAGTGCGGCGCGGCCGCCGCGGCATCGGCAGGCCTGGCCGCGGCGGGCGGCGCTGCCGTCGTGCCGGCGCAGCCGGCCAGGACCACAGTCATGGCGGCAGCGGCCAAGGCCGGGGACAGGCGCGCACGGGCGGGTTGCGGCAAGCTGGAGGTCGGCAGGATCATGGCTGGGCGTCTCCGGTTGGCATGCCGGCGATGGTAGGCCAGTGGCAAGCGGCTCGGCAATGCCTGCCGCGCCCGCCAGCTTGCATTACGCCAGCCGCCTGGCCAGCGCCGCCACGTCGGGCCAGGTCACGCGCCGCACCATGACGCGCAGGCCGGCCCCGTGGAAATCGTCCTCGAACGGTTCCGATGCCTCGCCGCCCAGCCGCTGGTAGAACTCGCGCGCCTGCGTATTGGCCTCCAGCACATAGAGGAACAGAGGCTGCCCCGGCCAGCGCTGCGCCACGCGCTGCACGCAATGCGCCAGCAGCCGCTTGCCCACTCCCTGCCCATGGAAGGCCGGCAGGACATGCAGGTTGTCCAGGTAGATGCCGAATTGGGGCTCAGCCTCGGGCAACAGGCAGGCAAAGCCGGCGGCCACGCCATCGACCAGCGCCAGCGTGGCCTCCACGGGGCCATCCGCGCCGTCATGCATGCGCGCGCGCCAGGCCGCCAGCCGCTCCGGATAGGCCTGCTCGCGCAGGTACGCGTCTGGCAGCATGCCGGGATAGGTGTGCTGCCAGCTGGCGGTGTGCAGGGCGGCGAGCCGGTCGGCATCGGCAGCGGTGGCGGGAATCAGCGCGATATCAGGCATGGGGACCGAGACGGGACGGGACGGTACGCGAAAGGCACAGCGGATCAGGACCGAGCGCAAGGCGCAAGGCGCACCAGCCAGACCGTGCGAGAAGCGCCATTGTGCCTGCGCCATGCCAAAGCTTGCAAAAGGCGCAGGAAGGGATTGCAATCGTGGTCCCCGGCACACTCCGCCGCCCACTGCCTGCCACCGGGGCAGCGGGAACGAAGGTTGCAGCCACCCCAACCACCCGGCGCACGCAAAAGGAAGCCTTATGTACATGGTCTACTGGTCCGAAGCCCACGGTACCGGGCTCACGCCGCACGCGCAGTCGTTTCCGAGCGACGCGATGCGCGAGGCGCTGCACTTCACCGAAGCGCTGCGCCAGCGCCAGCATGCGGGCGAACCGGTGAGCTTTGTCACGCTGTGCTCGGAAAACCCCAACTCGGTCGGCCGCGCCGGCGCGGCGGATCCGCCGCCCGACTATGAGTGGAAGAAGCGGCGGCCGTGACGCCGGCGGTCAGGCACCGGCCCGCGCCGCCGGCCGCAGCGCGGCGCGCACCACGAACGCCATCACCACCGCGAACACCAGCATTGCCGACAGGAAGTACAGCCCCGCGGCCAGGCTGCCGGTGGCGTCCTTGATCACGCCGATGCCATATGGCCCGAAGTAGCCGCCGAGGTTGGCCAGCGAGTTGATCGTGGCAATACCCACCGCCGCGCTGGCGCCGGTCAGGAATTCACCGGGCAGCGCCCACACCACCGCCTGGATCGAATAGATCGAGAACGCGGTCAGGCAGATAAACAGGAACTGCAGCACCGGCGACTGCACCCACGCGCTCAGCCCCATGGTGACCGCTGCCATCCCCGACACCACCACGATATGGCCATAACGCTCGCCCTTGCGGTCCGAATGGCGCGGCACCAGGTACAGGCCGACCACGGCGAACAGGTAGGGCACGGCCGACAGCAGGCCGGTCATTGCATCGGTCACGCCAAACTGCTTGATGATGGTCGGCAGCCACAGCGACAGCCCGTAGATGCTCAGCGGGAACGGCAGGAACAGCAGCGACAGCAGCAGCACGCGCTTGTCCTTGAGCGCCTGCAGCGGGTTGCCGTGCGGCTTGAGCGCATAGGCGGCCTGGTCGGCGGCGAGTTCGCGCTCGATCCAGGCGCGTTCGGCCGGTGCCAGCCATGCGGCACTGGCGGGCGACTCCGGCAGGATGCGCAGCGTCGGCAGGCACAGCAGCACCGCCGGCAGGCCGCTCAGCACGAACAGCGTCTGCCAGTTGGACATGCCGAACAGCCCCTGCGTCGACAGCACCAGGCCGGCAATCGGTCCGGTGATGATCAGCGCGATCGGCTGGGCCAGCACCAGCAGTCCGATGATGCGCGCGCGATGGCGCATCGGGAACCACTTGGTCAGGAAGTACAGGATGCCCGGATACAGGCCGGCTTCGGCCGCGCCCAGCAGGAAGCGCAGCACGTAGAAGCTGTGCGCGCCCTGCGTGAACGCCATCGCCATGGTGATCAGGCCCCAGGTCAGCAGGATGCGCGCGAACCAGCGGCGCGCGCCGAAGCGCTCCAGCGCCAGGTTGCTCGGCACCTCGCACAGGAAATAGCCGACGAAGAACAAGCCCGCGCCCAGGCCATAGGCCGCATCGCTGATGCCGATCGCCGCGTTCATGTGCAGCTTGGCAAAGCCGACCACCGAGCGGTCGATATACGCCACCACGTAGATCAGCGCCAGGAACGGGATCAGCCGGCGCACCAGCATGCCGACGATGCGGGTCTCTTCCTGCGCCTGTGCGCCGGTTTCCTGTCCTGGGACGGCGCGCTCCAGCGGCGCGGTCTGTGTGCCTTGCATGGCTGGTCTCCTCTGTTCTTGTAAGGGGTCGCGCACGCGCCGCCGGGGCCGCGCGCCTTCAATGCAATCGGGTGGATCAGTGCGAGTGGCGCGGCACCTCGCGTCCGCGGCAGCCGACCAGGAAGTCGAGATCGCAGCCCTCGTCCGCCTGCAGCACGTGGTTGACGTAGAGCTTGCGATAGCCGCCGTCGGCGGGCGCCTGCAGCGGCTGCACGTCGGCCATGCGGCGCTCGAGCTCGGCGGGATCGATATCCAGGTGCAGGCGCCCGGCCTCGCAGTCCAGCTCGATCCAGTCGCCGTCGCGCACGATCGCCAGCGGCCCGCCGGCCGCGGCCTCCGGCGCCACGTGCAGCACCACGGTGCCGTACGCGGTGCCGCTCATGCGCGCATCGGAAATGCGCACCATGTCCTTGATGCCCTGGCGCAGCAGCTTGGGCGGCAGGCCCATGTTGCCGACCTCGGCCATGCCGGGATAGCCGCGCGGGCCGCAGCGCTTGAGGACGAGCACCGAATTCTCGTCGACGTCGAGCGACTCGTCGACGATGCGCTCCTTGTAGTGCTCCAGGTTCTCGAACACCACCGCGCGGCCGCGGTGGCGCAGCAGCCTGGGCGTCGCCGCCGACGGCTTGAGCACTGCGCCGCGCGGCGACAGGTTGCCGCGCAGGATGCGGATGCTGCCGTCACGGATCAGCGGCTGGTCCAGCGGGCGGATGACTTCGTCGTTGGTGATCGGCGCATCCCTGACGTTGTCCCAGATCGCCTTGCCATTGACGGTCAGCGCGCCCGGATGCGGCAGCAGGCCGCCCTCGCCCATGCGGCGCAGCACCGCGGGCAGGCCGCCGGCGTAGTAAAACTCTTCCATCAGGAAGCGGCCCGACGGCATCAGGTCGACGATGGTCGGCGTGTCTCGCCCCACGTTGCTCCAGTCTTCCAGTTCCAGCGGCACGCCGATGCGCCCGGCAATCGCCTTCAGGTGGATCACGGCGTTGGTCGAGCCGCCGATCGCGGCATTGACACGGATCGCGTTCTCGAACGCCTGGCGCGTCAGGATCTTCGACAGCGTCAGGTCCTCGCGCGCCATCTCCACGATGCGGATGCCGGACATGTGCGCCAGCACGTAGCGGCGCGAATCGACCGCCGGGATCGCCGCGTTATGCGGCAGCGACGTGCCCAGCGCCTCGGCCATGCAGGCCATGGTCGACGCGGTGCCCATGGTGTTGCAGGTGCCGGCCGAACGCGACATGCCGGCTTCGGCCGACAGGAACTGGTGCAGGTTGATCTCGCCCGCCTTCAGCGATTCATGCAGTTGCCAGACCGCGGTGCCCGAGCCGATGTCCTTGCCGTCGAGCTTGCCGTTGAGCATCGGCCCGCCGGTGACGACGATGGCCGGCACGTCGCAGCTGGCCGCGCCCATCAGCAGTGCCGGCGTGGTCTTGTCGCAGCCGGTCAGCAGCACCACCGCATCGATCGGGTTGCCGCGGATCGCTTCTTCCACGTCCATCGCGGCCAGGTTGCGCGTCAGCATGGCGGTCGGGCGCAGGTTCGATTCGCCGTTGGAAAACACCGGGAATTCCACCGGGAAGCCGCCGGCCTCGTACACGCCGCGCTTGACGTGCTCGGCCAGCTTGCGGAAATGCGCGTTGCAGGGGGTGAGTTCCGACCACGTATTGCAGATGCCGATCACCGGGCGGCCATCGAATGCATGGTCTGGGATACCCTGGTTCTTCATCCAGCTGCGATACATGAAGCCGTTCTTGTCAGCGGTGCCGAACCACGCCGTCGAGCGCAGCGGCTTGCGTTGCTTGTCCTTGGAATCCGACATGTTGTTCCTGTTGCAGGTTGTGCAATGCGCCGCCACCGAAGGCAGCGGTGATGGCAGAACGACGGGTCCAGCGGCTTGGCGGACATGGCGTCATGGCGTCATGGCAGCTCGCCACGCTGTCTCCGGTCGTTGTTGTTTTGTCGGACGGAGTGTATGCAGCTCGCCGATATGCTACTAATGAAGAGTTCGGCATTTGCGATATCGATATCGGCATTGGTATTTACCCTATGGAAGCCCCCGACCTTTCCCCCATGGCTGTTGCGGCCCCGGCGGCACCCGCCTGGCACAACCACACCCGCCTCAAGACGCGCCAGCTGCTGCTATTGCTGGCCGTCGCCGACGAAGGCAGCATCCACCGCGCCGCGGATCGGCTGGCGATGACCCAGCCGGCCGCTTCCAAGCTGCTGCGCGAGCTGGAAGAGATGCTGTCGGTACCGCTGTTCGAGCGCCTGCCGCGCGGCATGGCGCCGACGGACTACGGCCGCGCCATGATCCGGCACGCGCGCGCGGTGATCGGCAGCCTGAACCAGGCGCGCGAGGAAGTGCTGGCGCTGAAGGCGGGCCGGCTCGGCCATGTGGCGATCGGCGCGATCACCTCGCCAGGCGTGCGGCTGCTGCCGCCGGCGATCGCGCGGGTGAAGGCAAGCTATCCGGGATTGCGGGTCTCGGTGGAAATCGACAACAGCAACGTGCTGCTCGACCGGCTCGGGCAGGAAAAGCTGGACATGGTGGTCGCGCGGCTGTTCCCCGAGCACGACAAGGGCCGGCTGCGCTACGAGCCGATGGCGGAAGAGCCGGTCTGCGCCGTGGTGCGGCCCGGCCACCCGATGCTGGCAGCGCCCGCCCTGTCGCTGGCAGACACCACCGACGCCGCCTGGCTGATCCCGCCGGCCGGCACGGTGCTGCGCCACCGCTTCGAGCTGATGTTCCAGCGCGCCAGCCTGGCGCCGCCGACCAATGTGGTGGAGACCGCCGCGCTGCTGTTCCTGACGCGCATGGTGACGCAGTCAGACATGATCGCGGTGCTGACCGCGGATGTCGCGCAGTACTACGCGGCGTTCGGCATGGTGGAGGTGCTGCCGATGGCCATGCCCTGCCATATGGACGACTTCGGCGTGATCACGCCGACCGACCGGCTGATGTCACCCGGCGCGCTGCTGGTCGCGGATGCGCTGCGCGAGACGGCGCTGCGCATCTACGGCCAGTAGTGCCAGCGTCGGATCATCCCTGCCCGGTCTGGCGCGCTGCGATCCGGCGCCTGACGGTCTCATCGAACCAGCGGTCCATCATCGCCTTTTCATAGCGCAGCCTGTCGCTCTGGCTGTAGATGTTGACGCCCATGTTGAAGTTCTGGTCGGAGATGCGCTGCTCGCCGCTGGCGAGCACGGCCCCGTCGCTGCCGCGCAGTTCATAGCGCAGCGTCATGCGCGGCCAGGTGACGTCGCGCACGATGCGGACGTCATAGGCGCGCACGCGCCATGGCTCGAAATGTCCCGCGAGATCGACATCCAGCACCTCGATGCTCAACGCATAGCCCTGCGGCAGGTAGCGCGCCGCCAGCTCGTCGAAGTGGCGGCGGATATCGTTCATCACCTGCGCGCGCTCGCGGTCGCTGCCGTATGCGCTGCGGTAGGCGGCATCGGTGTAGGTTTCGGGATGGGGGAAGGAAACTGTCAGCGTTCCGGCAGGCGGCGCGGCGAAGGCACTGATGGCACCGATGGCACACATCAGGCCCATGGGCGCCGCGCAGGCGGCCAGCAGACGGCGGGATCTGGCCATGGCGAACTCCAGGACAAGGGCACTACGCCTCTAGATGCCTCTTGATTGTAGTGCGCCAGGACCTCATCCAGCGGCAGCCATTCCGTCAGCCGATGATATTGAACTGGCTGAAGTACTCCTCGTTCAACTCCAGCCCCAGTCCCGGCAGGTCGTCGTCAAGCTGCAGGTAGCCGTTGTCCGGCGCCGGGTCGCCCTTGAAGATGTAGTAGAACAGCTCGTTGCCGACCTCGACGTCATGCACCGGGAAGTACTCCGACATCGGCGAAGCGGTCGACGCCATGGTCAGGTGGTAGTTGTGCATCTGCCCCGCGTGCGGGATCACCGGCACCGACCAGGCCTCGGCCATCGCGTTGATCTTCTGCGCCGCGGTGATGCCGCCGACGCGGTTGGTGTCGTACTGGATCACGTCGACGGCGCGACGCTCCAGCAGGTCCTTGAAGCCGTACGAAGTGAACTCGTGCTCGCCGCCGGAGATCGGGAACGGGCTCGCCTTCTTCAGCTCGACATAGCCTTCGATATCGTCGGCGATCACCGGCTCTTCCAGCCAGCGGGGATTGAACTCCGCCAGGCGCGGCAGCATGCGGCGCGCGTATTCCAGCGTCCAGCCCATGTAGCACTCCAGCATGATGTCGACACCGTCGCCAACCAGCTCGCGCAGCAATCGCACCTGCTCGATGTTCTTCTGCATGCCGGCGGGGCCGTCCTTGGGGCCGTAGCCGAAGCGCATCTTCATCGCGGTAAAGCCCTGGTCCAGGTAGCCCTGCGCTTCGGACAGGAAGGCATCGCGGTCGTCGTTGTTGTAGAGCTTGGAGGCGTAGCACCAGATCTTTTCCTTGGTGCGCCCGCCCAGCAGCTTGAAGACCGGCTTGCCCACGGCCTTGCCCATCAGGTCCCACAGCGCGATATCGACCGCCGAGATCGCCGCCATGCCGATGCCCTTGCGGCCCCAGGCGTGGGTGCGGCGGTACATCTTCTGCCACAGGTATTCGTTGTCGAAGGGATCCTGGCCGATCACCACCGGCGCCAGGTACTCGTCGACGATCTGCTTGGCCACGCGCGGGGCCAGCGCGCAGTTGCCGATGCCGACCAGGCCGGTATCGGTCTCGATCTCGACCACCATCCAGCCGTGAAAGCGGAACGAGCCCATGGCGTCGCCGCGCTCGAACAGGATGTCGGTGGCGTTGGTGCAGAAGTGCGCCTGCGGCGGCACGGTCTTGCCCTTCCATTCAAAGACGCGGGCGCGGACGTTGGTGATCTTCATGTTCAGCTCCTGATGGCAATGCGTTGGCGCGAACGCTCCCCGGCCGCGCCGGGGGCGGTCATGCTGGATCCGGTATGGATGGACGAGTGGCTAGGCGCTTGCGGCGGTGCGTGCGGCGGCGCGCCGTTGCGCACCCATGCGGCAGGCGATCTGGAACGCCTGCTGCGTGGCGCTGGGATCGGCGCGGCCCTGCTGCGCGATATCGAACGCGGTGCCGTGCGCCGGCGTGGTGATCGGCACCGGCAGCCCGCCCTGCACCGTCACGCCGCGCGAGAAGCCCATCAGCTTGATGCCGATCTGCCCCTGGTCGTGGTACATGGTGACGATGGCGTCGAACTGCCGCTGCGACGGGCCGCCCTGCACCTTCAGGAAGATGGTGTCGGCCGGGAACGGGCCTTCGGCATTCACGCCGCGCCTGCGCGCCGCAGCGACGGCAGGCGCGATCACGTCGATCTCTTCGCGGCCGAAGGCACCGTTGTCGCCGTTGTGCGGGTTCAGGCCGCACACGGCGATGCGCGGGCTCGCCATGCCGGCGCGGCGCAGCGCCTGGTCGATCAGGTCAATGGCGGCGCCAACGCGTTCCGGCGTGATCATCGCCGGCACGTCCTTGAGCGCCACGTGCGAGGTGACGCGCGAGGTCCACAGGCCGTCGAGCACGTTGAATTCGCAGAAATTGCCGTGGTAGCCGAGTTGCTCGGCAAACCAGTGCAGCTCGTCGCTGTGGTCCATGCCCGCGGCGTGCAGCGAGCTCTTATTGAGCGGCCCGAACAGGATCGAGTCTGCCTGGCCCGACTGCGCCAGCTCCAGCGCCAGCGACAGCGTGCCCAGGCTGTAGCGGCCGCCCTCGGCGCTGGACGCGCCGCGGGGATACGCGGGCTTGCCGTCCAGTTCCCAGTGGTAGAGGCGCGGCGCGCCTTGCGCGAACGCGAGGGTATCGGTCTCGGCCAGCGCCAGCTCGACGCCCGCCACCTGCATGCCGCGGCGCCATTCGTCGCGGTCGGCGATCAGCAGGATGTCGGCCTGTTCGCTGGTGGCCGGGTCGGCCAGCAGGCGCGCGATCAATTCAGGGCCGATGCCGGCGGGATCGCCCAGCACCATCGCGATTCGTGGACGTGATGTCATGAAATTCTCTAGAGATACGGGCCTAGTCGACCTTGACGCCAAGCTCGGCGATCAGCTTGCCATAGCGCGCGTACTCGGCGCGCGAGAAGGCATCGAACTGCGCAGCGGTCAGCGTGCCGGGTACGGCCCCCACGTCGGCCAGCTTGCGCACGGTATCGGGATCCTTGATCACGGTCGACAGCGCGGTGCCCAGCTTCTGCAGCGTGGCGGGCGGCGTGCCGGCCGGCGCATAGACGCCGTACCAGGCATTCATCTGGACGCCTGGCACGCCAGCCTCGGCCAGTGTCGGCACGTTCGGCAGCAGCGCCGAGCGCTTGTCCGCGGTCACCGCCAGCGCGCGCAGCTTGCCGGCCTTGATATGGTTGATCACCGACGGCATGGTCTCGAAGCTCATGTCCACCTGGCCGCCCATCAGGTCGACCAGCGCGCTGCTGCTGCTCTTGTACGGCACGTGCAGCAGCTTGCCCTGGATCTGGCGCGCAAACGCGGCGCCGGCCAGGTGCTGGGTGCTGCCGACGCCGGACGAGCTGTAGCGGAACTTGTCCGGGCTGGCCTTGATCTCGGCGACCAGCGCCTTGACGTCGCGCGCCTGTACCTGGTTGTTGACCACCAGCACATTGGGCACCGACGACACCAGCGCCACCGGCGCCAGGTCCTTGAGCGGGTCGAACTGCAGCTTGAGCAGGTGCGGCGCGATCGCCTGCGAAGTCACCACGCCCATCAGCAGCGTGTTGCCATCCGGCGCGGCCTTGGCGGTGATGTCCGCGGCGATGGTGTTGGACGCGCCGGGGCGGTTGTCGACCACGACGGGCTGCTTCAACTGCGCGGCGAGCTTGTCGGAGACGATGCGCGCCATCACGTCGGTGCCGCCGCCAGGCGCGGCGCCCACCATCAGACGCACCGGCCGGGTGTCCTGCGCCCAGGCGCTGGTCGTCACTGCAGCGGCCACCGTGGCCAGGCCGGCAAGTGCGCCGGCAATCCTTGTCTTCATCGCTGTCTCCGATTTGCTGTCCGGCTCTGGTGGCGCGGATGAGCAGACTATATGGGCATCAGCGATTCGCCACTACTGACGTTTTTTGAACTGGCGATCACCTGGGGTTATACCTTGGGTGATACCGCTTCGGCCACTTTCCCCGCCTGCGCTTTCAGGATCGCCACCAGCTGCCGCGCGGAAGCCGACAATGCGCCGCCGCGCCGCGTGACGATGCCGAAGGTCTGCTGGCGCGATTGCAGGTGCACGGGCAGGATGCGCAGCATCTTCTGGCGCACGAACAGCTCCGCCACGCTGGTCGGCAGCAGCGACACCAGCCCGGCATCGCGCTGGAGCATCGCCACGGTGATCAGCGCCGACGACGTGGAAATGGCATTGGCGGGGAAGCTGACGCCGGCATGGTCCAGTTCGCGCTGCAGCAGCGCATGCATCGGCATGTGCCCCGCGTAAGTGATCCAGCGATAACCGGCAAGGTCGGCGAAGTCCATCGCCCGCATCCGGGGCGCGGGGTGCAGGTGCCCAACCACCACGGACACCTGCTCGTCGCCGAGCGGGTGATAGTGGTACTTGCCGGGTTCGTCGCTGACCAGCGAGCGGCCGAGCACGAGGTCGAGATGGCCGTCGTCGAGCTGGCCGAGCAGGCGCAGGCTGGTGTCCTCGATGATCTCGAGCGCCAGGTCCGGATGCGCCTGCCGCAACTGCTCGAGCGCCGGCACCAGCACACCCGGCACCGCACCCATGATCACGCCGACGGCGACGCGCCCGCCGCTTCCCGCGCGGATGCCGGCCACTTCCTCGCACATCGCACCCAGGTCCGCCACCAGTTGCCGTGCATGGCGGATCACGCAATGGCCGAAGGCGTTGGGGCGCATGCCGCGCTTGGAGCGTTCGAACAGCGGTGCTTCCAGCATGCCTTCCAGTTCCCGGAGCGACTTGCTGGCGGCCGACTGGGTCATTGCCATCGCGGCCGCGGCCTGGTGCAGCGACTGGTGCTCGTCCAGCGCGATCAGCAGTTGCAGCTGCTTCATGCGCAGGCGGCCGGTGAGAGTGTCCAGGGTGGATTTCATGCTGGGACGTGGTGAGTCGCAAAAGCGATCACCAGATGGAAAGGTTTCAATATACAGCCCCACTGCCCTGCTCGTATATTGGCCCGACCTGATTGACTGCCCGATTGACAACTCACAACCCGCGCTGGCCGCGTGCCAGACGCAAGGAGGAGACCATGACCCGATCCCAGCCGCCCGTCTACCGCGGCGTATTCCCGGTCGCGCCGACCATTTTCGACGACCAAGGCGGCCTCGACCTCGACGGCCAGCGCCGCTGCATCGACTTCATGATCGACGCCGGATCGCACGGCATCTGCATCCTGGCCAACTTCTCCGAGCAGTTCGTGCTGAGCGATGACGAGCGCAGCGTGCTGATGAAGACCGTGCTGGAACACGTGGACGGCCGCGTGCCGGTGATCGTCACCACCACGCATTTCAGCTCGCGCCTCTGCGCCGAGCGCAGCCGCGCCGCGCAGGACGCCGGCGCCGCCATGGTGATGGTGATGCCGCCCTACCACGGTGCCACCATCCGCGTGCCTGAACGCGGCATCTACGACTTCTTCGCCACGGTCTCCGCAGCCATCGACATCCCCATCATGATCCAGGACGCGCCGGTCAGCGGCACCACGCTGTCCGCCCCCTTCCTGGCCCGCATGGCGCGCGAGCTGGCCAATGTCTCGTACTTCAAGATCGAAGTGCCGCAGGCCGCGGCCAAGCTGCGCGAGCTGATCGAGCTGGGCGGCGATGCCATCGTTGGCCCGTGGGACGGCGAAGAGGCCATCACGCTGATGGCCGACCTGGAAGCCGGCGCCACCGGCGCGATGACCGGCGCGGGCTTCCCTGACGGCATCCGCCAGATCCTGGACGCATGGCAGGGCGGCGACGCCGAACTGGCGGCACAGCGCTACCAGCAGTGGCTGCCGCTGATCAACTACGAGAACCGGCAAGGGTGGCTGGCAACCAGCAAGGTGTTGATGAAGGAAGGCGGGGTGATTGCGTCGGACGCGGTAAGGCATCCGCTTCAGCCGATGCATCCGGCCACGCGCGAAGGGTTGCTGAAGGTGGCGCGGCGAGTGGATCCGCTGGTGTTGCGGTGGGGGCGGTGAAAGCGCGCATTGATTTGGCAGCGCCTCGCATGGAGAAGCGCTTGCCCTCACCCCCGGCCCTCTCCCGCTTGCGGGAGAGGGCCGGGGTGAGGGCCGGAGCCTCCACGAAGTCGCGACATTTCGCCATGGGACTACTCCTGCAAACGCCATGACCAACCACTCTTTCCCAAGTCCCACCATGACCCTCACCGGCAACCTCCTGATCGGCCGCCAATCCATCCGCGGCACCCACGGCTCCCTTCACGGCATTGATGCCGCCACCGGCGCCACGCTCGAACCCGCGTTCGGCGGCGCCACGCCGGCACAGCTCGACCAAGCCTGCGCGCTGGCATGGCAAGCCTGCGACACCTATCGCGAGATCGCGCCCGCGCGGCGCGCCGATTTCCTCGAAACCATCGCCGGCAACATCCTGGCGCTGGGCGACGCGCTCATCGAACGCTGCGCCAGCGAATCGGGCCTGCCGCGCGCGCGCATCGAAGGCGAGCGCGGGCGCACCGTGGGCCAGCTGCGGCTGTTCTCCGGCATGCTGCGCCAGGGCGACTTCCTGGAGTTGCGCGTCGACCCGGCCCAGCCCGAACGCCTGCCGCTGCCGCGCCCCGACCTGCGCCTGCGCCATATCCCGCTGGGCCCGGTCGCCGTATTCGGCGCCAGCAACTTCCCGCTGGCGTTCTCGGTCGCCGGCGGCGATACCGCATCCGCACTGGCCGCGGGCTGTCCCGTCATCGTCAAGGCGCATCCGGCACACCCCGGCACCTCCGAACTGGTCGGCCGCGCCATCCAGAAGGCCGTGGCCGACCTTGATCTTCCGGAAGGCACCTTCTCCCTCCTCTTCGACACCGGGCTGGAGATTGGGCAGGGGCTGGTGGCGGATAGGCGCATCAAGGCGGTCGGCTTCACCGGCTCGCGCGCCGGCGGCCAGGCGCTGATGGCGATCGCCGCGGCACGCCCGGAGCCGATTCCCGTGTATGCGGAGATGAGCAGCATCAATCCGGTGCTGCTGTTCCCCCATGCGCTGGCCAGCCGCGCGCAAGCCATTGGCACGGCGTTCGCCAGCTCGCTGACGCTGGGCGGCGGACAGTTCTGCACCAATCCCGGACTGGTTCTGGCGATGGAAAGCGAAGGCCTTGACCAGTTCCTGGAAGCAGCGGCGGCAAGCCTGGCGGACATCGGCGCACAAAGCATGCTGACCGCCGGCATCCTGCGTGCCTACTGCAACGGCGTCGGCACGCTCGCGCAGCATCCGCAGGTCCAGCTGGTGGCGCGCGGCAAGGCAGGCAGCGCGCTGCAAGGGCAGGCGGCGCTGTTCAGCACCAGCGCCGAGGCTTTCCTGGCCGACGAGACGCTGCGCCACGAAATCTTCGGCGCATCATCGCTGGTCGTGCGCTGCCGCGATACGGCGGAAATGCGGCGCGTGGTCGAAGCGCTGGAGGGCCAGCTTACCGCTGCGCTGCATATCGACCCCGCCGACCATGACGCCGCGCGCACGCTGCTGCCCGCGCTAGAGCGCCTGGCGGGCCGCATCCTGGTCAATGGCTTTGGCACCGGCGTGGAAGTCGGACACGCCATGGTCCACGGCGGCCCCTGGCCGGCCACGTCGGATGGCCGCTCGACCTCGGTCGGCAGCCTCGCGATCGCGCGCTTCGTACGGCCGGTCAGCTACCAGGACATGCCGGCGGACCTGCTGCCCGCTTCGCTGCGCCCCGACAGCGAGCAGCGCCACCTCTGGCGCCTTGACGGCAAGCTGCAGCGTTAGCCCACTAGCGCACCAGCGCCCGCAGCATATCGATCAGCAGGCTCATCGATGCGGTCGGCGGGCGCCCGCGCCGCGTGACGATGCCGTACGGCCCCAGCTTGCGCGGCAGTGGCAACGGCAGCACCGCCAGCGCGCCGAGGCGGCCGTAATACGCCGCTACCGACTCCGGCAGCACCGCGATCAGCTCGCTGTCGGCCAGCAGCGACGTGGTCATCAGCACCGCCGCGGTCTCGATGGTCGACGGCGGCGCCGGCACGCCGGCATCCTCGAACGAGCGGTCGATCAGCGCGCGCATCGGGCTAGGCCGTGGCTGCATGATCCACGGGTGGCGGGTCAGTTCCGCGAACGACAGCTTGCGCCGCCGCGCCAGCGGGTGCTGCGGCCCGACCACGATCGCCAGGCCCTCGTCGCCAAGCTGCTCGAACTCCAGGCCGCCGCTGTCCCAGCCATCGGGCACGCGGCCCAGCACGATATCGAGCTGGTCGCGCTCCAGCAGCGGCACCAGCAGGTCGCTGGTCTCCACCTGCACCGCCACCTCCAGCCGCGGATGGTCGCGGTTCAGCCGCCGGATCACCTCTGCCAGCAGGCCCGGCGTCGGCGCCATCACCGCGCCGACACGCACGCGCCCGATCTTGCCGGACTCAAGCGCCACCAGCTCATCGCGCAAGCCATCCATGTCGGCAAACACCAGCCGGGCATAGCGCGTGGCCGCCATCCCGAAGCGCGTCGCGCGCAGCCCGCGCGCATGGCGCTCGAACAACGGCACGCCCAGCAGGTCTTCCATGTCCTGCAACATCTTGCTGACGGCGGGCTGCGTCAACGTCAGCGCTTCGGCCGCCTGCCGCAGCGAGCCGCGCTCCTCCACCGCCAGCAGCAGGCGCAGGTGCTGCATCTTGAGGCGGCCGTGCAGGGTGCTGACGGGTGGGATCATGGGTTGGACGACGGGCAGAAGCGCATGAAGGCAGGCTTTCGCCTGCGATCACAAATTCTTATCGCTTTGCCCCGGATGGTCAAGCCGGAGATATCGCTGCAACGCCCGCGCCCAACCTTCGACTACGACTTCTTGGGCGAATCCAGCGAGACTTTCGCCGGGGTGATGTCCCCGACATCCGCCCACGCCTTGGTGTCGAAACGGAATCTGGCGACGGCACAGGTCGGCATGTCGGTGATCTCGCCCGACAGGCGCTGCGCGAAGTCAGTGAATTCGGGGTTGTGACCGAACAACATCACGCTGCCAAGCTTCTTGTCGAGCGCACGGACGACAGCCAGCAGCTCATCCGCACTGCTGGCGTACAGCCGGTCATCGATCGCGATGTCCTTGCGGGCATAGCCGAGTTCGTCGGCGATCAGGTGCGCCGTGGCCAGCGCGCGCACGGCCGGACTCGACACGAGCAGGTCCGGCTTTACCTTGCGCTCGGCCAGGCGCTTGCCCATTTCCGGGGCATCGCGCTGCCCCCGATCGTCCAGCGGACGCTCGCGGTCTGGCAAGGACGGGTCATCGCGGCTTGACTTGGCGTGGCGGACGAGAAACAGGGTCTTCATGGCCTCTCCTGATGCATCGGGATGTTGGTCGCTGGTGGATTGCTTGACGATTCCGCGCGTCAGCGGACCAGCAGAGGGCGGCTGGCCTCGCCGCTACGCTCGCCCTATAGTGGACTGCGATGGGGCCGATTGCAACGCGGGCTGCGTCGAAGTCCCATCCTCCGGAGGGCGGCCATGCGCAGCAGCAGTGCAGATGCCATCGAAGTTGTCATCCCCGCGGGTGGCGTGGAGTTGCAAGGCATACTCACCGTGCCGCCAGGCGCAGGCGCCCTGGTATTGTTTGCGCACGGCACCGGCAGTTCCCGGCATAGCCCGCGCAATCGGTATGTGGCCGCCGAACTCAACCACTGCGGCATGGGAACGCTGTTGATGGACCTGCTCATGCCGGAGGAAGACCAGGTGCAGGCTATCCGCTTCGACGTCGGGCTGCTGGCCACACGGCTGGCACAGGCAACCGACTGGGCGGTGCGGCAGCCAGGCGTGCCATCGCGGTTGGGCTACTTCGGCGCCAGCATCGGTGCCGCGGCGTCGATCCGTGCGGCCAGCCAGTCGCCGATCCCGATACACGCCATCGTTTCACGAGGCGGCAGGGTCGACCTGGCGGGCGCCGACGCCCTGGCGAATCTGCTTGCGCCCACCATGCTGATCATCGGCGGGCTGGATGTGAGCGTCATTGAACGCAACGAGTTCGCCTTTGCCCAGCTCAAGTGCCAGAAGAAACTGGTGATCGTTCCCGGCGCCTCCCATTTATTCGAGGAGCCCGGCGCACTGGAATCGGTCGCCCGCCTGGCGTCGCAGTGGTTCGAGCGTTATTTGTCAAAGCCTCGCCTTGAGTAGCGCCTGCGGATCCAGGATCTGCCCGTTGCGCCAAAGGTACAATGCCCGGGCCCGGCCTGCGGCCAGGGCGGGCCATGCCATTCCGCAAACCTCTCAGGGAACAGGACACCACCCATGCGCGAACCCAGCCGGGCGTTCCTCCTCGGTCCGCTGCTCAAAGGCGTCTCGCGTTCGTTCTACCTCACGCTGCGCGTGCTGCCTGCCCGGATGCGCGATCCGGTCGGGCTGGCCTACCTGCTGGCGCGTGCCGCGGACACGATAGCTGATACGGCGCTGGTTGCGCCGGAAAGCCGGCTGGCGTTGCTGCTGTCGTTGCGTGACCAGGTCAACGGCAACACGGATGGCGCGGCGTCGGCGCTCCGCATCGCGACGGAGATGGCTCACCACCAGAAGCACCCGGATGAGCGGATCCTGCTCGAGTCGCTCGATCCCGCGCTGGCGGTGCTCACGCAGCTGGAACCGGCTGACCGGCAAGCGGTAAGGCAGATCGTCTCCACCCTCAGCGAAGGCATGGAGTTCGACCTGCGCACGTTCCCCGACGAGCGCGCCGACCGCATCGTGGCACTCCCCGACCTGGCGGCGCTGGACCACTACACCTACATGGTCGCCGGATGCGTCGGCGAATTCTGGACCCACATGACCGCGGTGCACGTGCCGGGTGCGATCAATGGCGACCTCGGCGCCATGCTGCGCAGCGGGATCCGCTTCGGCAAGGCCCTGCAGATGACCAATGTGCTGCGCGACTGCGGCAAGGACCTGCGCATCGGCCGCTGCTACTTGCCGGCCTCGCTGCTGGAACAACATGGGCTGACGCCGCAGGATTTGCTGCTGCCAGACGCTTCGGTGCGCGCGCATGCCCTGATGCGTTCGCTGGCCGCCATGACGCTGGCGCATTTCCAAGAAGCCATGGCCTACACGCTGGCCATCCCGCGGCGCTTCGTCCGGCTGCGGCTGGCGTGCCTGTGGCCGATCCTGATCGGCATGGAAACCTTGCTGCTGCTGGTGCGCAACGAGCACTGGCTGGACCCGGCCAGGGCCTCGAAGATGCCGCGCCGCGAGGTCTACCGCATGGTTGTGTCTTCGCTGCCGATGGTCTGGTCGAACGGCTTGCTGCGCAGCTGCTTTGCGCGCCAGGTGCGCAGCATCGAAGCCGTCATCGGCTGACTTGGTCCCTGCCCGGTCGCCAGCCTGTTCAATGGCTGGTGAATACCGTCAGCACGCCGGTATAGCCATAGAGGTGATCCCGCGCGATCTCGCCGCCCGCAAAGAAGCCCGCCAGCGGCAGGTCGCCCAGCGCCCCGCGCACAGTCTGCAGTTCGGCATGCGGCGCGCCGAAATGCGGCCCGCCCCGGCCTGAGCAGCTGATGTAGAGCGCGCCACGCGCGTGGCCGCCGCCTTGCTCGATGTCCATGCGGATTTCCGTGGCGATGCGTTCCAGGTCCGCGCGCGCCGCGGCGGCGTTGCGCATGCAGAACGCCAGCCGCATGCCCGGCGCGACCTGGTCGGCAAGCGCGAGCACGCGATGCTGCACATCCAGGCCGATCAGGTGGCGCACCAGCGTATCCGAGCCGAACCTGCCCGGCTGCACCGGCGCATCGTCGGTGGCGGCGTTCAAACCCGCAAGCGTTCCCGACAACGCTTCGGCCATCGCTTCCACGGGTGCGTCGCGCTCGACGCCCAGGTCTTGCAGCACGCAATCCAGCGCGGGCTTGCCGTCCAGTGCGAACAGCAGGTTGTGTTCGCTGCGCGTCACCGCGCGTGCCGGCCCGATCGGCTGGCAGCCCTGCGTGACGCGGGAGACGAGTTCGACGTCCGGACCAAACAGCACGCCGGACAGTCCGCCGGAATACACGCCGTCGGCAATATGCAGGGTACGGTTGCGTGCCGAGCTCAGTCCGCCGAACAGGTAACCGGTGGCGGTGCGCGCGCTCAGTTCGTGCAGTAGCTCCTGCACATCGGGTGTGCTGCCTTCGGCATGCACGAGCGCGGTATGCGGGACAAAGCCCGATGACGCCGCCGGCAAGGGCTGGCGCCCCGAGAACAGCCGGAAGCTGCCGCGCGGGAACGGCGCCGCCAGCAGCGCCATTGCCGGCTGGTCGAAGTATTCCACGCCGCTCGCCGACACGCCGAGGCCAACCGTGCCGACCCACGATACCCCGGGCCAGTTCTGCTGCAACGCGGCGAGGATCGCCTCCGCAGCGAGCGCGTAGTAATCGCTGATATAGCACCAGCCGAGCGTCAGCGGCGGCGCATGGTCCAGCCGCGCCTGGCGCAGCAGGTCCTGCGTGTCCAGTTGGCGCTGGCAGTCGGCCAGCGCAACCTGCCACTCGGTATGCGCGGCGTCAGCGTGAACAAAGGTCAGGTCATGCATGGCTTGCCTCCGGGTCCAGGCTGGCGTCATACCATTGGACTCCGGCGGGCAGTGGGTGTTCAGGTCGCCGCGCAAGTCCACGCATCGACGCGCATGTTCCATGCTTATTCCGCCTTGGCCCCCGACTCGCGCGCGACCTTGACCCACTTGTCGGTCTCGGCGCGGATAAATGCCGCGAGCTGCGGCGGCGTCATGTCGCCCGCGGTCACGCCCTGCTCTTCGAAGCGCTTCTGCACGTCCGGCGCCTTCAGCAGCTTGCCGAGTTCCGCCGACACACGCTGCCCGATCGCCGCCGGCGTGCCGCGCGGCGCCACCAGCGCGAACCACGTGGTGACTTCATAGCCTTTGACGCCGCTCTCGGACAGCGTCGGCACGCCCGGATAGGCGCCGGAGCGCTTTGCGGTGGTGACGGCCAGCGCCTTGACCTTGCCGCTGCGCACGTGCTGCGAGGCCGACGGGCTGGTCTCGATCGCCATCTGGATCTGGCCGGCGATCAGGTCGGTCATCATCGGCGCGCCGCCCTTGTACGGCACATGTGCGATATCGGTTCCGGTGAGCGAGCGGAACAGCTCGCCGGACATGTGCTCGGTGCTGCCGATGCCAGCGGAGCCGTAGTTGACCTTGCCGGGGTGCGCCTTGATATAGGCGATCAGCTCCGGCACCGACCGCGCCGGGATGGCGGGGTTGACCACCAGCACGTTGGGCGTCAGCGCCACCAGCCCCACGGGGTCGAGGTCGCGCGTGAACTCGTACGGCAGGCTCTTGTAGATCGCCGGCGCCATGGTGTGCGCCACGGTGGCGAGCAGGAAGGTATAGCCGTCGGGCTGCGCACGCGCGACGTTGGCCGCGCCAATGGTGCCGCCGGCGCCGGGACGGTTGTCGATCACCACGGGCTGCTGCAGCGCCTCGCCCAGCTTCTGGCCGACGGTGCGCGCGAGGATGTCGGTGGTGCCGCCGCTGGCGAAGGGCACCACCAGCGTGATTGGCCTGGTCGGCCAGCTGTCGGCGGCGAATGCGGTGCTGATGGCGGCGGGATTGGCCAGCACGGCGCCGGCGGCCAGCGCCGCCAGCACGCGGCGGCGGATGCGCGAAACGGAAGGCATGCAGTCTCCTTTGCGGGAAGTCATGTTGTTATGGGACGGCGGGCAGGCGCCCGCCTTCTGGTGATCTTTTGGTGATCTTCTGGTGGTGCGACTCTACGCAGCCGCCGCGGCACGCGCCATCGGGCGGACGTTAAGGGGTCTTCAGGATTCGTGAACCGCGACGGGTTTTCCGCTACCATGCCGCCAATTTGCAGCAGCGGGGACGCGACATGGAACTGAGGCAACTGCGCTACTTCGTCAGCGCGATCGAGCATGGCAGCATGGGCAAGGCGGCGCTGGAGCTGGGCGTGGTCACCTCCGCGCTGAGCCAGCAGATCAGCCGGCTGGAAAGCGAGCTGTCGACGCGGCTGCTGCAGCGCACCTCGACCGGCGTGGTCGCCACCGATGCCGGCCTTGCCTTCTGGCGCCAGGCCCAGCTGGCGCTGCGCCATATCGACGACGCCGCGCTCGCGGCGCGCCAGGCGCGATTGTCTGGCCACGTCAGCGTGGGGCTGCCGCCCAGCACGGCAGGCGTGCTGGCGCTGCCATTCATGCAGGCCATGCGCGAGCGCTACCCCGACGTGCGGCTGCGCATGGTGGAGAGCCTGTCCGGCTATCTCGGCGCCATGCTGAGCGCGCGCCAGATCGACCTGGCGGTGCTGTTCAGCGAGGAGCCGGCCCAGCGCTGGAGCGTGCTGCCGCTGCTCGACGAGCGCCTGTTCGTGATCGGCGCCGAGGGGCTGGCCGGGATGCCACGCGGCGCAAGCACCTCGGTGGCAGCGCTGGGCAAGCTGCCGCTGATCCTGCCCAGCGGTTCGCACGGCTTGCGCGCGCTGGTCGCCGCCTGCTTCCGGCAGGCAAAGCGCGAGCCGCAGGTGGTGGCCGAGATCGATGGCCTGGCCATCCTGATGGATGCCGTGCGGGGTGGCCTGGGCGCCACCATCCAGCCCGGCGCGGCGCTGGCGCGCAGCCAGGGCACGGCCTACCGCAGCGTGCTGCTTGCCGACGCCGGCGCGACCCGCCCCAACCTGCTGGTGAGCCTGTCCGACGATGAGCTATCCCCGGCGGGGCTGGCCGCGCGCGTGGTGCTGGCCGACGTGGCCGCCACGCTGGTGCGCGAAGGGCGCTGGCCGGGCGCTACCCTGCGGCCGCGCTGATCCCTTCAACGCCGAGCGACGTTGAGCGCCGGGGCTTCACGAAAGCTGAAGCCCCCTTGCCTCGCCCCTGATGGCGGCGTCGCGCCTTGCCGGCCAAGATGGCGCCAGCAAGGAGACAATGCCGATGGTCGACGTATTGGTGGATGTATTAATAATTGGCGGCGGCAACGCGGCCCTGTGCGCGGCGCTGATGGCGCGCGAAGCCGGGGCCTCGGTGCTGCTGCTCGAATCCGCGCCGCGCGCCTGGCGCGGCGGCAATTCCCAGCACACCCGCAACCTGCGCTGCATGCACGACGCGCCGCAAGACGTGCTGGTCGATGCCTATCCCGAAGAAGAGTACTGGCAGGACCTGCTCAAGGTCACCGGCGGCATCACCGACGAGCACCTGGCGCGGCTGGTGATCCGCGCCTCGTCCACCTGCCGGCCGTGGATGCGCAGGCATGGCGTGCGCTTCCAGCCGCCGCTGTCGGGCGCGCTGCATGTGGCGCGCACCAACGCCTTCTTCATGGGCGGCGGCAAGGCACTGGTCAATGCGTATTACCGCAGCGCGGAAGCGATGGGCGTGCAGATCCGCTATGAAACCCCGGTCGACGCGATCGAGATGGATGGCAACCGCTTCGTCGCCGCGCGCAGCGGTGATCAACGCTTTACCGCGCGGGCCTGCGTGCTGGCAGCGGGCGGCTTCGAGTCGAACCGCGAATGGCTGCGCGAGGCCTGGGGCCAGAACGAACGCGGCGAATGGCCCGCCGACAACTTCCTGATCCGAGGCACGCGCTTCAACCAGGGCGTGCTGCTGCGGCACATGATCGAATCCGGCGCCGATGCCATCGGCGACCCTTCGCAATCGCACTGCGTTGCCATCGACGCGCGCGCGCCCTTGTATGACGGCGGCATCTGCACGCGCATCGACTGCGTGTCGCTGGGCATCGTCGTCAACCGCGACGGCGAGCGCTTCTATGACGAGGGCGAGGACTTCTGGCCCAAGCGCTACGCGATCTGGGGCCGGCTGGTAGCGCAGCAGCCGGGGCAGATCGGCTATTCGATCATCGACAGCAAGGCCATCGGCCGCTTCATGCCGCCGGTGTTCCCCGGCGAGAAGGCCGACACGCTGCCTGAACTCGCGCGCAAGCTCGGGCTGCCGGAGGCGCAGTTCTTGCGCACCGTGCAGGACTACAACGCGGCGTGCCGCGACGGCACGTTCGACCATACCGCGCTGGACGATTGCCATACCGAAGGTCTGGCACCGGCCAAAACGCACTGGGCACGGCCGCTGGACCAGGCGCCGTTCTACGGCTACGCGCTGCGGCCGGGCATCACCTTTACTTACCTGGGGCTCAAGGTCAATGAGCGCGCCCAGGTGCATTTCGGCGGCAAGCCGAGCGGGAATCTGTTCGTGGCGGGGGAAATGATGGCTGGCAACGTGCTGGGCAAGGGGTATACGGCGGGGGTCGGCATGTCGATCGGCACCGCTTTCGGGCGCATTGCCGGCACGCAAGCCGCACTTGCGGCTGGCATCAGGTCGGGAGCGATCCATGCAGAAGCTTGAAGCCCTGGCGCGCGAAGCCATGGACCTGGCAGGCGAACAAGCTGTCGCCAGGCACGGCAATGCCCGCGTGATCCGCGTGCTGCCGCTGACCGGCAACGAGGCCGAGGTCGCGCGGCAGATGCAGATCTGCAATGCCTGCCGCTATTGCGAAGGGTTTTGCGCGGTGTTCCCGGCGATGACGCGGCGGCTTGAGTTCGGCAAGGCCGATGTCAACTATCTGGCGAACCTGTGCCACAACTGTGGGGCGTGCTACCACGCTTGCCAGTATGCGCCGCCGCATGACTTCGGCGTGAATGTGCCGCAGGCGATGGCCAGGGTGCGCCTGGAGACGTACAGCGAATATGCGTGGCCGGCGCCGCTGGGCAAGCTGTACCAGCGCAACGGCCTGACGGTGTCGGTGGCGCTGGCGATCGGGCTGGCGCTGTTCCTGGTGCTGGCCGTGACGGTCGGCGGAGCGCTGTGGCGCGCGCATGCGGGTGGGAATTTCTACGCAGTGTTTCCCCACAACACGCTGGCTGCGATGTTTGGTGCGGTGTTCGGGTTTTCAGTGCTCGCGCTTGGTGTTGGCGTACGGCGGTTCTGGCGCGATGTGTCGGCCGGAACCGCCTCGGCGCCCGCCGTGGCCGAGGCGGCGAAGAACGTGCTGGCGCTGACCTATCTGGACGGCGGACATGGCGATGGCTGCAATGAGGCGAGCGATCGCTTTACGCTGGCGCGGCGGCGGTTCCACCATTTCACCTTCTATGGCTTCATGCTGTGCTTTGCGTCGACGATGGTGGCGACGGCTTACCACTACCTGCTGGGATGGCATGCGCCATATCCGCTGCCAAGCCTGCCCGTTATGTTGGGCACTGCCGGCGGTATCGGGCTGTTGATCGGACCGGCCGGCTTGCTGTGGCTGAACTTGCGGCGGCACCCCATGCATGGCGATGTGCGGCAGCGGCCGATGGATCGGGGATTCATTGCGTTGCTGTTGTTGACCAGCGGGACGGGATTAGGCTTGCTGGCTGGCCGTGAGACTGCCGCGATGCCGTTGCTGCTGGCGGTTCACCTGGGGGTCGTGATGGCGTTGTTCGCGACACTGCCGTATGGGAAATTTGCGCACGGGATTTATCGGAGTGCCGCGCTGGTTAAGGCGGCGGTGGAGAGGCGCAAGGGGAAGGGAGTGCAGCTCGGAGGGGACTGATTGCTGGTGGCTGCGGCCGGCACAACGACCCGACAACGCTTTAATCAGAGAGACAGGTTAATCGCTGTCGAGCGCGGCTTGCAGCAAGGTAAGGCGTGTCTTGCTGTCAGGAGTGAAGTGCGTGCCGAATCGCACCAGTCCGGTTTGATGCAGGTGACAGCTCATTGTGAAGCTGAGCAGCATGCCGGGCTCGGTCTCATCGATCTCGATGTCGATGGCTTTCAGGCGCGGCTCGTATTTCAGCAGCGTGGTTTCGATCTCACGCCTGAGTGTGTGCGCCGACGCAGGCAGGTGCCGGTAGATCCGGGACAAGTCGTCCAGTCCATAGTCGGGCAGGTGCGCCAGGCAACCGCGGCGGCTGTTGAGGATGCGCTGGATATTGTCCTGCACCGACAAGAAGGTCTGGGTGGTCGCGTCGAACTCGTCGACACCGACGCCGTTCGCGAAGTACCCGGTGACGGCCTCGAAGAGGCCCGGTCCGCCGCCCCGTGTCACGCGCCGGCTCCCGCTGTGACCTCATCGAACCCGACGTTGATACCGTCCGCTTCCGAGTATGAGAGCTTGATTGATTTCGAGGTCTGCCCGCTACCCATGCGCACCAGCAACTCGCGCGAGAGCACCGGCAGGATCTGTTGGTCCAGCAGGCTGACGATATTGCGTGCACCGGAATCTGGCAGCAGACACGCACGCACCAGTTCGGCCACCAGGGCGTCGTCGTATTGCAGCGGCACGCCGAACCGGCGCTCGATACGCCGGGCCAGTTCTGCAAGCTTCATGCGCACGATCGTCGCCATGGCAACGGCTGCCAGCGGCCGGTACAAGATGGTCTGGAAGCGCGCCAGCAGCGCTGGCTGGAAGTGATCGACCAGCATCGGCCGGATGGCTTCCATCAGCATGCCGTTGGAGACTTCTCCGCCGGCTTCCGCGACCGTCTGCGCGGCGGCAAGAATCTGTTCGCTGCCGAGGTTGGACGTCATGAGGATGACCGTGTTGCGGAAATCGATCACTCGACCTTCGCCGTCGCGCATGAAGCCGCGATCAAACACCTGATAAAAGAGGTTCAGCACATCGCGGTGCGCCTTCTCGACCTCGTCCAGCAGTACCACGCTGTAGGGCCGCTGGCGCACCGCCTCGGTCAGGATGCCGCCCTCGCCATAGCCGACATAGCCCGGCGGCGAACCCTTCAGCTGGGAGACGGTGTGCGCCTCCCGGTATTCGGAGAGGTTGATGGTAATGAGCGATCGCTCGCCGCCGAACATCAAATCGGCCAACGCGCGCGCGGTTTCGGTCTTGCCAACCCCGGACGGGCCCACCAGCAGGAAGACCCCCAACGGCGCGTCTTCTGACTTGAGCCCCGCCTTGGCGGCGCGCAGACTCTTGCCAAGCGCGGCCAGCGCTTCGTCCTGGCCCACCACGACGCCACCCAGGCGGGCTTCCAGCTCCAGCAGCGTGGCGAGCTCATTGGACAGCAGGCTGTCGACCGGCACCCCTGTCCAGTCGGCAATGACATGCGCGATGACCATCTCATCGACTTCCGCGTGAATCAGGGATGGCTTGCCTGAATGCGTCAGCGACTGGTGTGCCGCAACGATCGATGGCTCCAGGTCCCGTCGCGCGGATTCATTGGACACGGCTGTCCACTGCGCACGCAAGGTCATCAGCGCGTCGGCGCAGTGCCGTTGATCCGCGAACGTGCGCTCGAGTTGCTCCCACTCGATTGTCAGCGCTGCCAGCTTCGCATCAATGGCGGCCAGCCTGTCGCGGTCACACATACCGGTGGCCCCCCTATCCGCGAGCAGGGCATCGCGTTCGACATGCAGTGCGGCGCGTTCGGCTTCGCACGCGGAGATTGCGACAGGCGGCGCCTCCTGGCTCATCCGCACCCTGGCGGCGGCTGTATCGAGCAGGTCGACGGCCTTGTCCGGCAGTTGACGCCCTGTCAGGTAGCGGCGTGACAGCCGTACGGCTGCGGCGACGGCGGCATCGGTAATATGCACGCGGTGGTGCTCGGCATAGCGCTCCTTCAGTCCGCGCAGCATCAGGCAAGCGTTTTCGTCGTCGGGCTCGTCGACCTTGACCATCTGGAAGCGGCGCTCGAGCGCCGCGTCGCGCTCGAAATACTGCTTGTATTCCGACCAGGTCGTTGCGGCGATGGTGCGCAGTTCGCCGCGTGCAAGCGCCGGCTTGAGCAGGTTGGCGGCGTCGGCGCCGCCGGCGCTGTTGCCTGCGCCGATCAGCGTGTGCGCCTCGTCGATGAAGAGCAGGATCTGCGTTGGCGCTTGCTGCACAGCCTCGATCACGTTCTTGAGGCGCTGCTCGAACTCGCCCTTGACGCCAGCCCCTGCCTGCAAGAGCCCAAGGTCAAGCGTCAGCACACTGACTTCCCGTATGACAGCCGGGACATCGCCTTGCGCGATCCGGAGGGCCAGCCCTTCGACCAGCGCCGTCTTGCCCACCCCGGGCTCGCCGACCAGGATCGGATTGTTCTTGCGGCGACGGGCCAGAATGTCGATCATCTGCCGGATCTCGATGTCGCGGCCGAACACGGGGTCGATCCTGCCGTCGCGCGCCTTCTGCGTGATGTCGGTGGTGAACCGCGCCAGCGCGGAGGTATCGGCCAGACCTAGCATGGCGCGCGTTGGTACGGTTGGCACTGCCACCGGCGGGGATGGAGAAGCGGGCGTCTGCTGATCCGCCGGAGCCGGTGATGCCGCGGGTACATCCGCCTCGATGGAAATCTTGTCCAGCTCCGGAATCAGCCGCTGGATCTGCGTTGCGGAAATGCTCAGCAGCGGCCACGCATCCGGGGCCCGCAGCAGATTCGGTGTTTCGGCCAACGCGGCCAGCAGGTTCGCGGAGCGGATCGATTGCGCTCCGCTGGCAAGCGAAGCCTTGAGCCAGGCCGCTTCCAGCAATTGGCCAAGCCGCATCGACAATCCCGGCTTGCCGCGCAGGTCGTGGGGCAGATGCTCGACGGCCGCAAGCAGGCCGTTCCAGATCGCGTCGACATCCAGTTCATAGCGCCGCAGGATCGCCAGCAGGTCGCCTTCGCCCAATTCCAGCAACTTGACCAGCCAGTGTTCGACCTCGATGTCCCGATGGGCGCGCGTTTCACAAAGGCTGGCGGCATCGGCCAGCGCATGGGCGCAGTGCTCATTCAGGCGGCGCAGAAACGGGGAATAGTCACGGGTGGTCATGGCGAGGAGCAGGGCTGCGGGACTAGAAAGAGAACGTGAAGCGCGCCACCTGGTGCGGGCACCGCACGCATTGCAGGCCGGTGTCAGGCACCGGCCACGGGGCGCTTACGAGCGCTCGTTCCAGCTGTCAGCGTGGATGATGTTGCCGTCCTTGTACGACCAGGTGATCTTCTCGTAGCGCAGTTCGATGTCTTCGAGGTGGTTGTGCTTCTCGTACGCCGGATTCTTGATGTCGAGCATCTTGGGCGTGACGCCAACCACCTTCACGTTTTCCAGCTTGGTGTTGAAGTACTCCTTCTCCTTGCCGGCATCGTCGATCTTGTACCACTTGATTTCCACCGACTTCAGGGTCTGGCCGCTGGTGACGGCCTTGTACAAGTATGGCGTCGAGGCGTCGGTTTCCTTGGAGAACACGATCGGCTTGTGCACACGGGTACCGGTCAGCTTGCCGGTATTGGAGTCGGTCGGGATGTTGACGGCGTGGTCGAAGGCGACGACTTCGACGCTGCCCTCGCGCCCGGACACGGTGACCGAGCCCTTGATATCCGCGCCGCCATCGTCCTTGATCCACATGTATGCGGGAATTGCCATTGCTTCTTACTCCTTCTGCTGGAATGAACAGGCCGGGTGGCCCGGGATTGCCTGACTGCCGCGGCGATCGTCGCGGCAGTCGGGGACAAGGGTGATTTCGACGCGGCGGTTTACCGCGCGACCGGCATCCGTGTCGTTGGGCGCCTTGGGACGGGTGTCGCCATAGCCCTGGATCGCAAAATGCGTGAGCGGCAGGCCCGAGGCGTCAGCCAGCCAGTCACGCACTGAGGCTGCACGGGCCTCGGACAGCTTGACGTTGGCTTGCGGGCTGCCAACGGCATCCGTATGTCCGGCCACCAGCACGCGCTTGTCCGGGTGGGCCTTGATCATCTCCAGCGCGCCGACCAACACACGGTTGGAGCCGGGATGGAGCACCGCGCTGCCGCTCTTGAATAGCGACAGGCTGTTCAGTTCGATGGTCGAAGGCGGCGGTGCCGGCGGCTGGTAGCCAGCGATCAGGGCGTTGAGGTGAGGAAGCAGACTGGCTCCCCGATAGAAGCCCAGCCCGAGCCGTGGTGGCACGCCAGCGCGCTGGTGCTGCTCGAGTTCATCCCGATCGCGCTTGAGGGCCTGCAATGCATCGACACGCGCGGCGTCATGCTCCGCGCCGATGGCGCGATAGCGGGCCATGTCGTTGATGACGCGTGCTACCAGCGCACGGTTCTGCCAGGCCGAAGCGGCTGCGGCCGCACAGAAGGCCAGAGCCAGCCAGGCAAAGGCATGCGCCAGCGCGCGCGGCAAGGCGCGCCGCACCGGCTGCCGCGCAAGGCCACGGATCAGGGGATCCGGCAAGGGGTAGGACACCCTCCTCCTCTCCTGCAAGGCTGCCGCCAATCCGGTGAGTTGCGTCACGAAACCGGCATAGAGGGAATTGGCAGCCGGGACGCCATTCACGGCCGTCACGCCGAACGCCGCCACGGGAACCGGAGGGCCGCTTCTCCCCGGGTCCAGCCCCTCCTCCCGCAATGCCGGCAGCAAGGCGCCAGAGGCCCATCTGGCAAGCGCATCGAGTCGGGCGGCGCGCTGCATGCGCGCGGGGCGGTCAGCCGGCACGGCAACCCGGGGATACTGCGCGAGGCGATCGGCCAGCTGGGCGCACAGCGCTTCGCCCAGTTGCACACTTGCGCCAGAGACGCCAAACCACGGGCACTCGTCGGGCGGTCCCCCGGCTTCTTCCACGTAGACCGCAATGCAGACCGGCAGCGGATAGCCAACGGCACGGCTGGCCTCGCCGATGGCCGTGCGCCAATACCTGAGTCCGGTACTGAGCGTAGCGGAATCGCATGCCTGATCCGCGCCAACCATGCACGCGATGGCGTCGGGCCCTTGGCCCTCGCGCCAGCGCTTGATTTCATCGGCCACGTAGGCCAGCCTGGTCGGCTCGTCTACGCGCACCCAGATCGCGCTGTCGGAGATTCGGACCAGTCGCTCGCCAAACACAAGTGCTGGTGTACCCTCGCCCACGGCGAGCACCAGCCGGGTATTGCGGCGAATATCTCCCGGCAGCGCATCCAGCGACGCGTGGATGGCCTCCAGGACGGCGCGCGAAGCCCGGCAGCGGGCATGCACACGTCGCGTCGCCACAATGCTGGCTGCAAGTGCCAGCACGATGACGATCCCTGCCAGCAGCAGGTTCCAGGCCCTCGTCCACGGAGAGCTGAGGGCCAGCCAGGCGAGCGCGAGCGCCGCGACCCAGCCGAAAAGCGTGCGATACGGATAGCCGGTCACGAATCCCCTTTCAGCCACCAAGCTGGGCGATCGACGCGGCCAGCCACCGGCCCAGCGCAAAGTAGATCAGAGCCGCACCGACCAGGGTGGTGCCCACCCAGGCCAGTGGCGACAGTCCTCGCCATCCGCGTGGCTGCCCGCTGGTGACGATCACCGGCCCCGTGCTCTTGTGCACGCCGCCCCGCTCCAGGCGCTCGTCAACGGCGCGCATCAGCGCCTCGCGCGCGCCGGTGCCTTCCAGCGCGAACCTGCCTTGGAAGCCCAGCCCCAACACGGCGTAGAAGACGGCCAGCAGGGGCAACACCGGCTGGGGCTCGGCCAGACGGCGCTCGATGCGAGCAATCAGTTCCTCGCCGGCGTTATGGCTCTGGAACTCCTTGACCTGCAAGGGCTCGCGTTCCCAGGCGTCGCGATCCTCCTCCGGCAGGCAGCGCAGGGCGACCTCGTCCAGCAATGCACATTGCGCGTAGGCCGCATCCTCGACCACGGCCGGCGCATGCCCGGCCGCGCGGAACTCTTCGCGCAGGCGGTTCAAATGCTCAAGGCACTTGTCCCGGAACTTGCCAAAGGTCTCAGTCCTGGCTTCGCCAGCGAGTTCCGTGACGGTCAGAGCCGTGTCGCGCAGGGCGAGCGGCAAAATGGTAGTAAGCGTGGTCATGCCGGCAATACCGCAAAGAGTTCAAGCGATACGTCCGGCACGGAGGCCGGGACGTAGAACTGGCAAGCGCGCGCGGCCAGCATGCGCTGGAAGGCCGGATGCGCACTGTCCAGCGCAAAGTACTGGTTCTCGATCCGCACGGGAATCGCCGCGGGCAGGCGCGACATGGTGCGCAAGGGAATGCCCGGCAGCGCCGAGTTGACGATCTGTTCGACCTCGTCCGGTGCCCCTGCCTTGCACAGGCGCGGCAACTGTTCGAGCAGCGCATGGGCAGGAAGGGCCGTCTGGACGGACAGGTAGTACTCGGCGCCTTCCACCAGCCGCTCGTCGAGGATCTTGCCGACCCAGACCGTGGGCCGTACGCGCTCCAGCGCTACAGGCACGACACGCGACGGGATCACCGTGTCGAGCAGCGTTCGGATGAGCGACTCCAGTTCCGCGAACACGGGCTCGGGCGCACGGTGGTCGTACGGGGGAATGGCCTGAAGCGTCTCGGTGGTCGAAAAGGTCAGGAGCGCCCCGGCCAGGCGGGCGATGACACCGTAGAGCCGTTCGGGGTGCTGCTGCGGCGCGGCGCACAGCCGAGCCAGCTCCGGCCAGCTACTGTTCACGCTGTGCAACAACCAGAAGAGCGCCACATCCGCTACGGCGAAGTCCGCGATCTGGTCCGAGCGCTCCCGTCGGCGCACGGCCAGGCTCGCGCTCTTGGCGGCAAGGATTTCCGAGAGCCGCTTCATGCGTTCGGTGAGCCGCCCGCTTGCCGACAGGAACAGGCACGGCGGCACGAACGCCGGGTCAAGTTCGAAGCGCCCTTGCGGCGTGCGGACCAGCCGGCCAATCGGGCAGGTCACATAGTCGCCGTGCGCTTCGAAGTCGAAAAGCAACGCCAGCGCGTGACGCTCGACGCTGATCTCTTCCCTGCCCTCGCCATGCAGGTCCGCCACGGAAAGGTATTCGCGCACGAAGCGCCGCGGCCGGGCCGGCCGTGCGCCGTCCTCGACGCAGTTGCCGCCCTGGGCGTCCAGCAGCGGCAAGCCGATCAGCACAACTGCCGCATCCACACCGGCTGGCACATCGGCCAGATCGCGAGCAGCCGGCGTGCGGTCCGCCGTTTCCGTGTCGATGATCGTTCCGTCGGGCAGGCGGACAGTCAAGGCATTGACGGCCAGGCGGTGGATCGACAGCGCCTGCGGGTCGAGCGCGACACGAATAGCCCCCCATGGCTCCGGGCACGCGATGCGCGCGACCAGCTCGTCAGTATGGCGTTCCCACAGGGCTTGCTGCTGGAAGTGCTGCGGGGTCATGAAAATACCCTGTGCCCACAGCGGTCTTGTTATCTTCATGGTGATCGAGAGCCGCGCGGTATAGGCGCGTCATCGTTGCTGAGACGAATATGCACACCGCATGGAGGTTCTCCCTCCATGCGGCAATCCAGCCGGTGCTGGCGACCTGGTTCAGTTCGCTCAGTTCTTTGCTTTTGGCATCTGCGACACCAGCGACAGATTGATGTCCATGCCCTCGATCTGGAAGTGCGGCACGATAAAGAGCTTGACGCGGAAAAAGCCCGGGTTGTCCTCGATATCCTCGACCGTCACCTTGGCCTCGCGCAACGGGTGGGAAGCCTGCAGCTCGTCGCCCGGATCGGTCATTTCGGTCACCAGCGTCTTGACCCAGGTGTTCAGCTCGAGCTCAAGCAGGCGCCTGTCCTTGGTAGTGCCGATGTTCTCGCGCTGGATCAGCTTCAGGTAGTGTGCAATGCGCGACAGCAGGAAGATGTACGGCAGGCGTGCATTGACGCGGCTGTTGGCTGTGGCCTCGCTGGTGTCATAGAGCGCCGGCTTCTGGGCCGAGTGAGCCGAGAAGAAGCAGGCGAAATCATGGTTCTTGTAGTACGACAGCGGGATAAAGCCCAGATTGGCGAACTCAAATTCGCGCGTTTCGGGGATCAGCACCTCGGTCGGAATCTTTGCCTGGTTGCCCGTGCCCAGGTCATAGAGGTGGATCGGCAGGTCCTCTACCAGGCCACCAGCCTGCGGCCCACGGATCTGCACGCACCAGCCGTTCTTGATAAAGCTTTGCACCATGTTCGCGGCAAAGGCGAAAGAGGCGTTGGCCCACAGATAGCGGTTGTGGTCGGGACCCTTGACGGCCTCGGTGTAATTGAAGGCGCGGACCGGCACCGTTTCGGGCCCATAGGGCAAGCGTGCGAGGAAGCGCGGCAGCGTCAGGCCGATATAACGGGCATCGTCCGAATCGCGGAAGCTTTTCCACTTCAGATACTCGGCGCGATCGAAGTAGTTGCCAATGTCGCGGATGCTGGCGACTTCCTCCATCGAGTCCTTGCCGAAGAACTTCGGCGACACAGAGGCGATGAACGGCATGTGGGCCGCCGCCGACACCTTCGAGATATTGCGCAGCAGGGCAATATCCTGGGCACTGCGGTCAAAGGCGTAATTGGACACGATGGAACCGATCGGCTCGCCACCCGGGGTGTCGTTTTCCTGGATATAGGTATGCAGGTAAAGGCCGCTCTGGATCACTTCCGGCGTGTCCTCGAAATCCTGGCGCAG